>Ga0208903_1000011_pt1 | contig 209834 bp, 223 predicted proteins | sample AntAceMetag02UKJ_FD_184769 | JGI IMG/M metagenome (GOLD analysis project Ga0208903, IMG submission 184769) | Saline lake microbial communities from Ace Lake, Antarctica - Antarctic Ace Lake Metagenome 02UKJ (SPAdes) (version 2) | ecosystem: Environmental > Aquatic > Non-marine Saline and...
GGGCACCATGCGTGCTGGAAGCGGCCATCGCGTTTCAGTGCGAGATTTCGGTCATCGTTGCCCGGTCCAGCACGGGCGAGACGGCCAGCTGGGCGCCGCCAAGGAATGTCCACGAAGACGGCATACTGGCGCGCTCGACCGCGCCATCAGGCCTTGACCAGGCACTTGAGGTGGAAGCGCGCAGGCAGGCTGTAATGCTGGTCGATGCGCTTGGCCATGTCGGCGTGCTGGCGCTTGAATTCTTTGTCATGAAGGATGGCCGCCTGATCGCCAATGAGTTCGCTCCGCGAGTCCATAATTCCGGGCACTGGACACCGGAAGCCTGCCAGACCGGCCAGTTCGAGCAGCATATCAGGGCGATCGCCGGGTGGAAGCTGGGCGACACGCATCGGCTTTTCGATGCCGAGATGATAAACCTGATCGGCAAGGCAGGCCTTGTCGACCCGGCAAGCCTCGCCCCGAACGAGACGCTGACCCTCTATGGCAAGCGCGAAGCGCGCGCCGGTCGCAAGATGGGTCACATCACCCGCCGCCTCGGCCCCCGAAAGGACTGAATCCATGCTGCTTCCCGTATCGACCTGGCAGGACATCGAGCAATGGCTCACAAAATCGCGCACGATCGTCATTCCGATCGGTTCGATGGAACAGCACGGGCCGAACGGCTTCATCGGGACCGACGCGCTCTGCCCGGAAATCATCGCGCGGCATGCCGAAAGCCTTGCGCCGGATGACATGCTGGTCGGGCCGACCTTCAATGTCGGCTGCGCACAGCACCATCTCGGTTTTCCTGGCACGATCACGCTGCGGCCATCGACAATGATTGCCGCCATGGCCGACTGGACCGAAAGCCTGATGCGGCACGGGTTCGAGCGGCTCTACTGGTACAATGGTCATGGCGGGAACATTTCGACAATCGAGGCCGCGTTCAGCGAAATCCATGCGCGTCGCAGCTTCGACCCGCGCGGCGAAGACAACCGGCCCGGCCTGACCCTGAAGCGCCGCGACTGGTGGGACTTCAAGGACGTGATGGGCCTCTGCAATAAGCTCTATCCAGTCGGTCATGGCAGCCATGCGACGGCTTCGGAAGTGTCCGTGACCTATTTTGCCTATCCTGATCGCGCGCGGCCCGAAGTGGAAATGAGCCCGAAAATCGCGCCAAACGGTAAGATTGGCGACGCCGTGCAATACCGGCGCGATTTTCCCGATGGCCGGATCGGCTCTGACCCGACCCAGTCGAATGCAGCCGATGGCGAGAAGATTGTCGAGGCAGCGGCCCGGGCCATGATCGACGACGTGATGCGGTTTTCTGAATAAGCTGTAACGCGCGACCTCAGTTGAAACTCTGGCCAGCGGGTCAGAAGGGCGGTATCAGAGCAGGCTTCCAGAAAGGCGTGCGAACCGGATATATGCTCGACATTCAGAGGCTGGAAAAATCATTTGGCGCCAAGCACGCGGTGCGCGGGGTTTCCTTCCGGCTCGAAAAGGGAACCGTGCTCGGATTTCTTGGACCGAACGGGGCCGGCAAGTCGACCACGATGCGCATGATCGCCGGAGTGCTGGAACCGGATAGCGGCGACGCCCTGATCGACGGAAAATCCATCCTGACAGACAGGCGGGAGGCCCAGCGTGCGCTCGGCTACCTGCCGGAAGGCGCCCCGCTTTACGAAGACATGACACCGCCGGAATTCCTGGTCTTCATGGCCTCGGCGCGCGGCATGAAAGGCGCAGCGCGCAAAGACGGGGTCGAGCGGGCGATTGCCGATGCGCGAATCTCGACCGTCTGCGACCAGCGCATCAGCTCCCTTTCCAAAGGCTATCGCCGCCGCGTGGGCCTGGCCGGGGCCATCCTGCATGACCCGCCTGTCCTGCTGCTCGACGAGCCGACAGACGGCCTCGACCCGAACCAGAAACGCGCGGTACGGGCGCTGATCGCTCGCATGGCGCCGAACAAGGCGATCCTGATCTCGACCCATACCCTGACCGAAGTGCCGGCCATGTGCACACGCGCCATCGTCATCGACCGGGGCATTGTCGTGGCTGACGATACACCGGACACCCTCGTGAAGCGATCCGAGGACGACACGCTGGAAGGCGCCTTCATGCGCCTGACAGACCAGGCCGAGGCAGAAACGGCATGATGTCCTGGCTGAAGGAGCAGTTCGGCGGCTTCACTGCCACCTATCGGCGCGAACTGGGCGCCTATTTTGCCACGCCGATGGCCTATGTCTTCCTGGCCGTGTTCCTCCTGGCGCTTGGCCTGTTTACCTGGGAGGCGTCGCGCTTTTTCGACACCGGGTCAGCCGACCTTGCCCCCTTCTTCGTATGGCACCCCTGGCTGTACATGATTTTCCTGCCCGCGCTGGCCATGCGGCTCTGGGCCGACGAGCGCACCGCCGGAACGGATGAGCTGCTCCTGTCGCTGCCGCTCGGCATGCCGGCGCTGGTGCTCGGCAAACTGTTTGCCGCGTGGACGGTCGCCGGCGTCGGTCTCGCCCTGACGGCGCCGATGTGGGTGACGGTCAACCTGCTCGGCAGTCCCGACAATGCCGCCATCGCACTGACCTATATGGTCAGCTTCCTGATGGCCGGGGCGTATCTTTCCATCGGCGCCGCAGTTTCCGCGCTGACCGGCAGCCAGGTGACGGCCTTTGTCATCAGCGTTGTTATTGCCTTTGTTTTCACGGCGGCAGGATGGCCGCTTGTCCTCTCCGGTGTGCAGTCCGTGTTCGGCACAGGCACGGCGGAACTGGTCGCATCGTTTTCCTTCCTGACCCAGTTCGAGGGGGCCCAGCGCGGCGTGCTGGAATTGCGTGCCGTTGTATTCTTCCTGGGATTCACGGCCTTCTGGACGGTGTTGAACGGGCTATGGGCCGCGCGACAGAGGCTCGGATAGACGATGAAGGCGAAACATTTCCTACCTGCAGCAACGGCGCTGGTTGCCACGATCTTCGTGTCAGGAAACCTCGTCATCCAGCACGTCCTGTCAGGCGCGCGCATCGATTTCACCCAGAACAATCTCTACACGCTGTCCAAAGGTACGAAGGACACGCTGGCAAGCGTGGCCGAGCCCGTTGAGATCACATTTGTCTATACGCGCAGCGTCGGCCAGGAATATCCGGCGGTGCGGGCATACGCGGCGCGCGTACGCGAATTGCTTGAATCATATCGCAGCCAGTCTGGCGGACACGTCATTGTTCACGAGATCGATCCGTCGCCCTTCTCGGAGGCCGAAGACGAGGCCCTGGCAGCGGGCATCACGGCGGTCGGCACGAACGGCACCGACCCGCTCTATTTCGGGATCATCGGTCGCAATGCAGTCGACGACCAGCGGGTAATCCCCTTCCTTGCACCCGAGCGGGAGGTCACGCTGGAATACGACCTGACCCGGATGGTTGCGCGCCTTGACGACCCGGACCCGCCACGAGTCGGGATATTGTCTTCCCTGCCGGGCATGACTGCGCCGGGCGGCGAAGGCGGCTACACATTGCTGGCCGATATTACAAAGTCGTTCGACGTTGTTCCGATATCGCAGGAGTTCCAGTCGCTGCCGGGAGACCTGGACGTGCTGTTCGTCGCTCACCCGCCGGAACTGTCAGCGCGGCAGGAATGGCTGATCGACCAATACATCCTGCGCCATGGACGCGCTGTCATCATGGTCGACCCGGCGGCAAAAACCGCCATGGGGGACGGCATGCTGGGCACGTCGCGCGGCCATCCCAGGTCCGATCTTGGCGCGCTCGGCAAAGCCTGGGGCGTCACCCTTTCCGAAGACGCGGTGGCGGACGCCGCGAACGCATTGCCTGTGCCGGTTGATACCGGCAACGGCCGCATGGAAGAGCTCGCACACCCACTGTTTATCGGCGCGCCCGCGTCGGACATGAACGCGAACGACCTGGTGACGGCGGACCTGACGCGGAATGTGAATTTCGGCGCCCCCGGCGCCCTGCTCGCTGACGACCTGCCCGACGGTGAAGATTTCTCGCCGCTCGTCTCGACCGGCCCAAGCCCGTCCTATATCAATGCCGCGGCTGCCGTGCAGGACATGACGCCCGGCAATGTATTAAAGTCCTACAAGACGTCGCCCCAACCGCTCGTCCTGGCCGCGCGCCTGTCGGGAACGCTCACGACGGCTTTCCCTGCGGGTGCCCCTGCTTTGGACGAGCCATCGGATCCGGGACTGGCCGAGCTGGCGCGCGCCGAGGCCGCGAACGCCCCGCCGCACATTTCCCGGAGCGAGACTGACGCGGAGATCGTTCTGATCGCAGACGTCGATGCACTGGCAGACGATTTCTACATCATTCCAGGGCGCGATGTCGTAGTGGCCGACAATGGCGCGCTTGTTCTCAATGCGATCGATGCCTTGTCGGGCGGCGGGGAATTGTCTCGTCTCAGGTCGCGCGCGCCGAGCCTCAGGCCGATGACGCGGATCGACCGGATGCGCGAAAGCGCAGAGGCCAAGTATTTCCGGCAACAGGCCGAACTCGAGAACCGGCTCGCGACGGCGCAGTCACGGCTGGAGGAATTGCAGGATATCAGTGCAACCGACGGCTTTTTCTCGGGCGACCTCGAAGCAGACCTGTCTCAAGACGAGCGGGCCGAACTTGCGAAACTGCGCGCGGACATCGTTGAATTGCGCGAGCGGTTGCGCAGTATCGAGCGCGACTATCGGCGCGATATCGACCGGCTGGAAGGCACGCTCAAACTGATCAACATCTGGGGCGGGCCCCTCCTGATCGGGCTTATCGGCCTGCTTGTATGGCGCCGTCAGACATTCCGGGAAGGGCGCGGCACATGACCGACGTTCCGGCCCAAAGGCGCGTCCGGCGCCTGCAAGTGCTTGGCGCTGTGGCGGGGGCGCTGACCGTGCTGGCTGTCCTTGTCAGCCTCGGCGGGCAGGATTCCCCACAAAGTTCAGAGCGAATGGGAGATCCGGTCCTGCCGAATTTTTCAACCATACGCGCCGAAGCAAGCGAGATCCGGGTTACCCTGGCGGATGAAGCCTACAGCCTCGTCAATGGCCCGGATGGCTGGACACTTGGCGGAACCGACGGCTACCCCATTCGCGCCGACAGGCTGGCCGATCTCGCTGGCGGGCTTGAGACGCTGACCTGGGGCGAGGGGCGCACGCGCGACCCCGGCAAGATGAACCGTATCGGTCTCGGCGACCCACGCGACGGCGGTACAGGCGCCCTGGTTGAGATTGTGAATGAGGTCGGCACCGTGACGGCCGCGCTGCTGACCGGCCGCAAGGGCGCGAACGTCTATGCCAGGCTGCCGGGCGAGGCGCAGGCTTTCCGCGTCAATGGCGACCTTCCGCCGCTCTACAATCACGACGCCTGGCTCGATCTCGACATCATCGACATCCACGAGGATGCCGTGTCGGCTGTTCGCCTGTATGACGCCAGCGGCAACAGCCTCTACCTCCAGCGCTCGGTGGGCAGCAGCGAACGGAGTTTTCGCCCGGCCCCGCCGTATCAGGACTACCGCCTCGTCAGCCGTATCGCAGCCTCAACGCCAGCATTGGCCCTGACACGGTTGCAGCCGATTGGTGTAAAGCCCGCCGCCAAACTGACGACGCGGCTGGCGGCGCGCCATATCACGGAAACGCATGACGGGCTGGAAGTGGAGCTGAGGGCCTATCGCGAACCGGACGGCTATTTCGTCACGCTGCGGGCGATCGAAGCGGGTGAAGGCGCCCAACGTGGTAGCACGATCAACCAGAAGGCGGGCGGATGGGCGTTCGAAGTCACCGAATTCGACTGGAATGACTTTACGCCATCCATCGCATCGATCGTGCGCCCGCCTTTGCCGGATGAAACGGACGCGCCGACCCAGCCCTGAGGCCTAGCGGCTGATATCCATCGCAGCGAGGACGCGGCCGAAGCCCGCTTCCTGGACAACAAGCGCGCAGGTCGACTTGCAGACAGACGGATCGATTTCGACACGCCCGCCGATCCATGGCCCGATTGAGGTCACGTTCGTGACCGGATGAACCATGTTGGTCGGGTTTGCATCACCATCGAGGTAATCAATCACAAAAATATCGGTGAGGTCGGTGACCGACCCCGTCAGTTCGATTTTCTTGCCCTTGCGTGCGAGATGCGCCGGCGAAGGATCGGCCGCACTGACACGCTTGAGCGCCGACTCGACCTGTGCCGGCTTGCTGCCAGGACATTGCTCGACGCCGTTATAGACGGTCTGCGGTGTGTAGGGCCCGCGCAGACGGAACTTGTCGACATAGGCGCGCTGGCGATCCTTGGATTCGGCCATGGCCATCGGGTCTTTTTCGCCAAGATAATCCCAATAGTCGACCGACCAGGTGAGGATCAGCACGTCATCGCGCTTCGCGTCGACTTCCGTCATTGTGCGATGCGCCTTCGGACAGGCCCGGCAATTGTGCGACGCGAACAGCTCGACGAGGACAGGCGTCGGTGCTTCGACCGGCACGGGCTTTTGCGCGGCCGCCGGGAAGGCGGCCATGGCAAAAAGTATCAGGGAAGGCAGATATACTTGTTTCATTACGGCCTCGTTATAGGCCCATGCTAAATCGCATGACAATCACAGGGGTGTGAGGACTGCTAAAAAGCCCTCCGCGCCGAAACGCGAAGGGCTTTGACAAGCATGGGTTGTGCCGGCTTTTCCCTACAGGGCTTCGCGGGCAAGATTGCGCAGCACGTAGTGAAGGATGCCGCCATTGCGATAATAATCGAGCTCGTTTTCCGTATCGATACGAAGAGTCGTTTTTGCAATGAAGGTCGTGCCGTCTTCGCGCGTGATTTTCACGTCCATGGTCTGGCGAGGCTGGATGTCGGCAACGCCTTCGATCGAGACCTGTTCCTTGCCGGTGAGACCCAGGGTTTCCGCGCTTTCGCCGTCTGCGAACTCAAGTGGCAGAACACCCATGCCGATGAGGTTGGAGCGGTGGATCCGCTCAAAGCTGCCGGCGATCACGGCTCGCACACCGAGCAGGATCGTGCCCTTTGCGGCCCAGTCGCGCGACGAGCCATTGCCATAGAGATCGCCCGCGAAGATCACCAGCGGCACATTCTCCTTCTGATAACGCATTGCGGCATCATAGATCGCCATCTGCTCGCCATCGGGATAGTGGACGGTTACGCCACCCTCGACGCCCGGCACCATCTGGTTCTTGATACGGATGTTGGCGAACGTGCCCCGCATCATGACCTGGTGGTTGCCGCGCCGCGAGCCGTAGGAGTTGAAGTCCATGGCGCTGACCTGGTGGGCCTGAAGATATTCGCCCGCCGGGCTGGAAGCCTTGATCGAACCGGCTGGGGAAATGTGGTCGGTCGTGATGGAATCGCCGAACAGGGCCAGCACGCGGGCATTCTCGACATCCGTCGGTGCGTCCGGCTCAAGGCCCATGCCCTCAAAGTAGGGCGGATTCTGAACATAGGTCGATCCGGGTGGCCAGCTATAGGTCTGCCCGCCGGACACTTCGATGCCCTGCCAATGCTCGTCGCCCTTGAAGACGTCGGAATAGCGCGCCGCGAACATTTCCGGCGTGACGGCGACGGCCATCACTTCAGCAATTTCTTGCGATGTCGGCCAGATATCCTTCAGATAGACATCATTGCCATCCTTGTCCTGGCCCAGTGGATCGGTTGTCAGGTTGATGCGCAGCGACCCGGCAATCGCATACGCGACGACCAGGGGCGGTGAGGCGAGATAGTTCGCCTTGATGTCAGGACCGATCCGGCCTTCGAAGTTGCGGTTGCCTGACAGGACCGAGCAGGAGACGAGATCGCCGTCTGCGATCGCCTTGGCGAGCGGCGCATCAAGCGGACCCGAGTTGCCGATACAGGTGGTGCAGCCATAGCCCACGAGATTGAAGCCGAGCGCATTGAGGTCGTCCGACAGGCCGGCCTTGTCGAGATAGTCCGTGACGACCTGGCTGCCGGGGGCGAGCGAGGTCTTGACCCATGGCTTGCTTGCCAGGCCAAGCGCCGCCGCGTTGCGGGCCACCAGGCCAGCCGCCACCATGACGCTGGGGTTCGATGTGTTGGTGCACGACGTAATGGCCGCAATGAACACGTCGCCATGAGTCACGGTATAGTCTTCGCCTTCAACGGTGATCGGTTCAGCCGCGTCTGCCAGCTTGCCGAATTCCTTGGTCATTGCGTCTGCGAACGCCGTGTCGCCTTCAGACAGCAGGACACGGTCCTGTGGACGCTTCGGACCGGAGATCGATGGCACGACCGCGCCGAGATCAAGTTCGAGCGTGTCGGTGAAGACAGGCTCGGCCTGTTCAGGGCGCCAGTAGCCCTGGGCCTTGGCGTATGCTTCGACCAGCGCCACGCGGTCAGCGTCGCGGCCCGTGTTCTTGAGGTATTTGACCGTATCGTCATCAACCGGGAAGAAGCCGCACGTCGCGCCATATTCCGGCGCCATGTTCGAGATCGTTGCCTCATCTTCGAGCGTGAGGTTGGCAAGGCCGGGGCCGAAGAATTCGACAAACTTCCCGACGACGCCTTTTTTGCGCAGCATCTGGACAACCGTGAGCACGAGATCTGTCGCGGTGGCGCCTTCAGCCATCTTGCCGGTCAGCTTGAAGCCGATGACTTCAGGAATGAGCATGGAAACCGGCTGGCCCAGCATGGCGGCCTCGGCTTCGATGCCGCCGACGCCCCAGCCGAGCACAGCAAGGGCATTGATCATGGTCGTGTGGCTGTCGGTGCCGACGCATGTGTCAGGATAGGCAACGGTTTCGCCATCTTCCTCTTTCGTCCAGACGGTCTGGCCGAGATATTCGAGGTTCACCTGGTGGCAGATGCCTGTGCCCGGCGGCACCACACGGAAATTCTTGAAGGCGGTCGAGCCCCAGCGCAGGAATTCATAGCGCTCCTGGTTGCGTTGGTATTCCATCTCGACATTCTTTTCGAAGCTGCCAGCGCCTGCGAAACTGTCGACCATGACCGAGTGGTCGATCACGAGATCGACGGGCACCTGCGGGTTGATCGCTTCCGGTGACGCGCCGAGCTTGGCGGCGGCGTCGCGCATGGCAGCGAGGTCGACCACGGCCGGAACACCGGTGAAATCCTGCATCAGCACGCGCGCCGGGCGGTAGGCGATCTCGTGGCTGGTGGCGCCCTTGTTATCGAGCCAGGCCCTGAACGCGAGAATGTCGGCTTTGGTGACCGTCTTGCCATCTTCAAAGCGCAGCATGTTCTCCAGCAGCACCTTCAGCGAGGCCGGCAGGCGCGACACATCGCCAAGTCCGTTTTCAGAGGCTGCGGCGAGCGAATAATAAGTGTACGTCTTGCCAGCAGCGGTAAGCGTGCGTTTGGATTTGAAGCTGTCGAGAGACGGCATGCGGGAGACCTCGCGTCTTGGAGTGATAGGTGGTGCCGCAGCGGTGCGGCGCGTTACCTCGTGTCATATAGATGCTAAGGGCCTGATGCAATTGGGACAAAGGGTCTATTCGGGAGATGATGTGCAGCTTTTGACAGCGTCCGGACTGGGCATCCTGCGCGGAGAGCGGGTGTTGTTTGAAGGGGTGTCACTGACGGTGGCGCCGGGCGAGGCCATGGTGCTGAGGGGGCCTAACGGGGCCGGGAAGACCACTTTGCTGCGCATGCTGGCCGGGCTGACGCGGCCGGAAGCCGGCCGTGTGAACCGGGATGCCGCCCTCCATTGGGTGGGACACCGCGATGGCCTGAAGCCAAACGAAACACCACGCACGCATCTAAAACTCTGGGCGAAGGCCTGGGGTGCGGACGCCGATGTGGACGCAATCCTGAATGACATGGGGCTGTCTCGGCCGGCCGATGTCGCCGCGCGCTACCTGTCAGCGGGCCAACGGCGGCGCACGGCGCTGGCGCGACTGATGCTGGAAAAACGCCCGGTCTGGCTGCTCGACGAGCCATTCACGGCGCTGGACGCCGAGGGGCGCGACCGGGTCCTTGCGATGGTGGCAGGGCATCGGCAAGGGGGTGGTGCGGTGGTGGCAGCGGTGCACGGGGATGCGGGTTTTGCGGCGAGCCGGGAGATGGTGCTGTGAGCCCGGCCCCGATCCTCTCCGCCTTCCGGCAAGCGCTCGGCGAAGCCTGGGCAGGCGGCGCGGGCGCCCTGTTGCCGCTCGGCTTCTTTGCCGGAGCCGCCGTCCTGGTGCCGCTGGGTATCGGAACCGAACCCGGCATGCTGCGCGCGGTCGGCCCCGGCATTCTCTGGGTATCACTTGCGCTATCCAGCCTCGTCACGCTGGAACGAATCTTCCAGGCCGATGTCGAGGACGGCGCCCTTGACCTGTGGCTGCAGACCAGCGCGCCCGTTTCGGCCATCGCCGCTGCCAAGACATTCGCGCATTGGCTGACGGCCGGGTTGCCGCTGGCGCTGATGAGCCCGGTCCTGGCGTTGATGTTCCAGGCCGAGGCGGGGACCGACCTGCTGTCAGGCGCGCTGATCTACGGGCTCGGCGGGCTCGCCTTCTTCTTCTGGGGCGGGGTCGGCGCCGCCCTGTCAGCAACCGTGCGGCGCGGAGGGCTACTTATTGCCCTGATCGCCCTGCCGCTTTACGTGCCGACGGCGATTTTCGGGTCGATGGCGATGAGCGATGCTGCGGGCGGCGACAGCGCGCCCCTGTTGCTGGTCGCATCGACACTGTTTTCACTGGCGCTGGCCCCGTTCGCCATGGCTGCGGCGCTGCGCTTGGCGGCGGATTGAGGGAAGGCTATCTGATGGGCATGTTATCGGCCTTTGCAAATCCGCACCGGTTCTTGGCGCTGTCGAACTGGCTGGCGCCGCTCTTCTATGCGCTGGGCGCGGCCCTGATCGGATGGGGCCTGTGGCAGGGCCTGTGGATCGTACCCAAGGATGAGTACCAGGGCGGCGACATCATGCGGGTGATGTTCATCCATGTTCCCGCTGCCTGGCTGGCCATGGCGAGCTATTCGGCCATGGCGGTGGCGAGTTTCACCTGGTTCATCTGGCGGCACGAGCTGGCCGATATTGCCGCCAAGGCGATTGCACCGCTCGGCGCGACATGGACCGCGCTTTGTCTCGCCACAGGGTCTGTCTGGGGCAAGCCGACCTGGGGCACATGGTGGCAATGGGATGATGCGCGGATGATGAGCGTGCTGTTCCTGCTGTTCCTGTTCCTCGGTTACATGGCCTTGCGCGCCGCAATGGATTCGCGGCAAAAAGCGGCCCGCGCCGGCGCGATCCTCGCCATGGTGGGCGGATTGAATGTGCCGCTGATCAAGTTCTCGGTCGACATGTTCACCTCGCTGCACCAGGATTCCAGTGTCATCACGTCTGAAGGACCGAAAATGGCGGCTGTCTATCTCTGGCCCCTTCTGATGAGTGGGCTGGGCCATTCCCTGCTCTTCGGCGCGCTGGTAATGACGCTGATGCGGGCGGAAATCTGGACGCGCCGCGCCGCGCGCCAGCGCGCCAGGCTATTGGCGGGCGCATGATAGATTTCCTGCCGCACCTCGACAAGAATGCTGCCTATATCTGGGCCTGCTACGGCCTGGGCCTTGTATTGATCGGCGGCGCGGTTATCGGCGTCGTGCTGAAAGCCCGTGCCGCAAAATCTGCGCTGGGCCGGATGAATGTCAGCGACGAGGACGCGTCATGAAGCGCTGGCTCGCCGCAATTCCCGTGGTGGCGCTGCTGCTGTTTGCAGTACTGGCCCTGTCCCAGCTGCTGAGCCCCAAGAAGGGCGACTTTGAACGTATTTCGCGGGTGGCACCGGACCGGTTGTTCGAGACACTTGAAGGCGGGGCCCTGACTTTCGCGCCGCCACCCGGCGACCAGAGCGTGGTGGTCAACCTGTTCGCCAGCTGGTGCGCGCCGTGCGAGGCCGAGCATCCGCAGCTCGTCGCGCTCGCAAACGCCTTTCCCGGTCGGGTTTATGGTGTCCTGTACAAGGATACTGAGGCAAATGGCGAAGACTTCCTGAACCGGATGGGCAACCCCTTTACCGAGGTGGCGCTGGACCCGGACGGGCAAGGTGGACTGGATTTTGGATTGACCGGAGTGCCGGAAACATTCGTGATCTCAAGCGAAGGCGAGATCCTGGTACATGTCTCAGGGCCGCTCGGCCCGGACGATGTTCGTGAGGTGAGCGGGGCGCTGAACGCGCCCCGCAACTAACCCCGAAGTCTTACTTCTTTTTGCGGCTAACCGGCTTGGCCTTGGCTTTCGCCTTGGTGACTGGCTTCGGCACTGGCGTCGCTTTGGCGGCAACCTTGGCTTTCGGCTTGGCCTTTGCTTTCGCTTTTGGCTGCGGCTTGGCTTTGGTCACGACTTTCGGCGCAGGCGCCGGCTTTGGCGCAGCCGCTGGTTTTGCCACGGGCGCTTCGGCATCTTCCACCAGTTTCGAGAGACCCGATAGGAGCGCGTCCTGCTTGGTCTTCGGCATGGCCTCGAACAGTGCGGCGTCGGCAGCGTCGACAGCAGGCTGTGCTTTTTCAAGCGCCTTGCGACCCTTGGCCATCAGCGAAACGGATTTCGCGCGGGCATCGGCCTTGGATGCAACACGCTTGATGAGGCCGGCCTTTTCCATGCGGGCGACCATGTCGGCCAGCGTCGAGCGATCGATGCCCGTCGCATTCACGAGGTCGGACTGGCTGACGCCTTCATTGCCGGACAGTGCGGCGAGGACCGAGAACTGACGAAGCGTCACACCGGCAGCCTTCAGGGCGACGGCCGAATGATTGGCAGCAATCTGTTGCGCGCGGTGCAACAGGTGGCTGGGCGACTTGTTGAGTTTGAAACTGGTTGTGGAAGTCATGATATTGTCTACTTTCAGGTTTTTACGCGGTTTCCCGTCGGAAAGGGGTTGGTAGTGTGCTTAAAGCAGGAGGCCCGTGTGCGGATCAACTGTTTTCTCCATAAGAGGGATAGGCTGAAGATTTGATGACGGATGACTTAGCAAATGGTTCCATTTCGCCTGATTTCAGGCTGGATGTGCCTGATGGCGACGATCGAACGCGCCGGATCTGCAATACGTGCAATTTTGTCGACTATGTAAATCCCAAGATCGTCGCCGGTTCGGTGGTGACGCGCGGCGACGAGATATTGCTCTGCCGCCGGGCAATAGAACCGCGCAAGGGGTTCTGGACGCTGCCGGCTGGTTTCATGGAAGAGAACGAAACCGTCGAGGACGCCGCGCGACGGGAAGCGCAGGAAGAAGCCTGCGCCGATATCCGGATCGAACAGGTTCTCGCAGTCTATTCCGTGCCGCGTATCAGCCAGGTTCAGGTCATGTTCCGGGCAAGTCTTGCGTCGGGCATCGCCGCAGGCCCCGAAAGCGAAGAGGTTGGCCTGTTCGCGTGGAAAGAGATTCCCTGGTCCGAGCTGGCCTTCCCGACGGTCGTCTGGGCGCTGACGCAGTTTGCCGCCACCCGCCACCTGAACGCGTTCCCGCCGTTCACCAATCCGCCGGGAACAGAAAAACTCACGCGCTAGGCGTCATCCGGCTCTGCAGGCGCCGTCATGTGCTTGAGCGTGTAGGGCGTGTTGGCGAGCGCAAACAGGAAAGTGATGACGATATTGCCGAGCTTCCAGTTGGCCCAGGTCGCTTCGGTAAAACTGCGCCAAAGGAACTCGTTCCAGATCGCCATCGCAATGAAGAACAATCCCCAACGGATCGCCAAGGTCTTCCATGCAAAATCAGGCAATTCGAATATGGTGTGGAACAGCATTTTCCAGATATTCCGTCCGACCGCGAGACCGCCAAAGATGACACTCGCATAGATGAGGTTGATGATCGTCGGCTTGACGAAGAGAAAGATTTTCGACTGGAGCAGTATGCCCGCGATACCGAAACTGCCGATCAGGGCAGACGATACGAGCAGGAAGGGCGGAATTTTCTGCCTGTTGATGATCCGATGGACAACAACTGCAAACGTCATCACGATCAAAGCGCCGGTTGCCCAGTAGAGTGCCGTATCCTTCGTCAGCAGGCCGTCACCCTCCGGAAAACGCAACAGGACGTTGTAGATCAGGATGAAGCCGAGGGTTGGGCCGAGTTCGCTCCAGATACTGCCAGCCTTTTTGACTGAGTCGTTCTGGTCGATCGGCGTCTTTGAAGTATCTGTCATGCGGTATCTTACGCGGCCATGCCGCCCCTGGATGCTTTGCGACTGTCTTGCATAAAGCGACACGCACCGCCAGACGGGATCACGCCCCGACCTGCATCAGCACGAGACCACAGCCCAACACGGCTGCCGCGATGATGCGTCGCCGGCCGAAACCTTCATGAAGCAGGACCGCGCCGAACCCGGCCGCGAACACGACAGACGTTTCGCGCAGGGCCGTCACGATCGCCGCGTCGGTCAGCGTGTACGCAAAAATGGCGAGGCCGTATGAGAACGATCCGAGCACGCCCGCGACGATGCCGCCTCGGATCTGCGGACGGATCGCCGTCATGATGCCGCCCCGGCGCTGCCAGAGCGCGACGAGCGTCACGCCGATCCAGTCGAACAGGAACAACCAGACGACGAAGGTCAGGAGATTTGGCATTTCCCGGACGCCCCGCGCGTCGGCAACCGCGTAGAGGCCGACGCCCAATGCTGTCATCACCGACCAGAACAGCGCTGACCGGTCGAGGCGGCGGGCGTCGACAGTCGCACCGGTCGGCATGGCAAAGACAATGATCGCGGCGCTCGCGGCAACAAGGCCGGCAACCTGCCAGAACGAAAGCGCTTCGTGCAGCACGATGCTGGCAATGGTTGCCGTCGCAAGCGGGCCAAGGCCACGCATGACCGGAAAGACGAGCGACAGGTTACCACGATGCAGGGCCCGGACGGCACTGAACTGGTAGAACCAGTGCACGGCGATCGAGAGCGCAAGGAAGGGCAGGGTTTCACGCGGCGGCAATGGTACAAAAAACGCGAGGGGGAGGACGCTCAGCGCCATGACGATGGACAATACCATGCGGGACGTGAGGATGTCGCCGCCGCGTTTGACGAGCACGTTCGATGCCGCCAACGTGATGGCGGACATCAGGCAGATCGCGACGGGGAGGACTGTGCTGGTCATGGCGGGCGGTGTATGCGCGGGTTTGAATCAGGGGGGAAGGCCGACGCCGCGTCAGGGTTTGACTAATGCCGCCTGAGGTTCATTCTTCGCTAAAATGAGGGAAACGAACGCCATGGCCACTCACGATATCATCCTGCGCGGCGGGCTCGTCTTTGACGGCAGCGGCGCCGCGCCGCGCGAGATGGACGTCGCCGTCGATGGCGGCGTAGTTACAGGCTTGGGCAAGGTTAACGGCAAGGGCCGCGAGGAGATCGACGCACGCGGCCAGATCGTCACGCCGGGCTTTGTCGATATCCACACCCATTATGACGGCCAGGCCGCCTGGGGCAGCGAAATCAGTCCATCTTCCCTGCACGGCATTACCAGCGTCGTGATGGGTAATTGCGGGGTCGGCTTTGCGCCGTGCCGCAGCCAGGACCATGACCGGCTGATCCGCCTGATGGAAGGCGTCGAGGATATTCCGTTTCCGGTCCTGGCCGAGGGCTTGCCCTGGGCGTGGGAGAGCTTTCCGGAGTATCTCGACTTCCTTGGCGACCGTGAATTCGACGTCGATATCGCCGCACAACTGCCCCATGCCGCATTGCGTGTGTTCGTCATGGGCGACCGGGGCGCCAACCGCGAAGACGCAACGCCAGACGAGATCGCCCAGATGGCGCGGCTGGCGAAAGAGGCGGTCATGGCCGGGGCGATCGGGTTTTCGACATCGCGTACACTCAATCACCGCACGTCCGACGGCCAACCGACACCGACGCTGACAGCCAGCGAAGCCGAATTGACAGGGATCGCCATGGGCCTTGCAGAGGCGGGACGAGGCGTCCTGCAATTCGTGTCGGACTTCAACGACCCGCAAAAGGAAGCCGCGATGCTGCGCCGGATCGTCGAGGCGTCGGGTCGACCACTGTCCGTGTCTCTGGCGCAGGCCGATGTTGCGCCAGAAGGATGGCGCATGCTCCTGGGCGCTATCGAACAGGCCGCCGAAGACGGGTTGCCGATGGCAGCCCAGGTGGCTCCGCGCCCTGTGGGCGTCTTGTTGGGTCTTGAACTCACACTCAATATATTCAGTGCGCATCCTGTATTCAGGGAAATCGCGGACCTGACATTCGATGAAAAGGTGCGCCGCCTGAATGATCCAGATTTCCGCGCGCGGCTGCTCGCCGATGAACCGGTGACCGACAACCCTTTCCTGAAAGTCATGCTGCGCAGTTTCGGCAAGATGTTCCAGCTGTCCGACCCTGTCGACTATGAGCCCGGCCCGGAACGCACGATCGAGGCTATCGCGGCCGGACGCGGCGTCAGCAATGAAGAGGCCGCCCTCGACCTGATGCTGGAACGCGGTGGGCACGGCATGCTCTACCTGCCCTTCCTGAACTATTCGCAAGGCAGCCTCGAGCCGATCCGCGCCATGATGGAGAGCCCGGTTTCCCTACCTGGCCTGTCCGATGGCGGGGCCCATGTGGGCATGATCTGCGATGGCAGCTTCACCACGACTATGCTGACCCATTGGGGACGCGACCGCTCGCGCGGGCCGAAACTGCCGCTGGAATTTCTGATCCACCGCCAGACGCAGAAAACGGCGCGTTGGATGGGCTTCGATGATCGCGGCCTGATTGCGCCGGGCTACCGGGCCGACCTCAATGTCATCGACCTGACAAACCTGAAACTGCACCTGCCGGAAGTCCAGTATGACCTGCCAGCCGGCGGGCGGCGCCTGATGCAAAAGGCGAGTGGCTATACGGCAACGATCCTGGCCGGGCAGGTGACATTCCGCGATGGCACACCAACCAGTGCAAAGCCGGGGCGCCTGCTGCGCGGGGCACAAGCAGCGCCTGCGCGGGCCATGGCGGCGGAATAGGCGTCGTGTAAAGTATGCTTGATATGTAAAGCCTCCTTGTCTAAGTGTAAGGTCCACTTGACATGGCGACGATTATGCAACCCCGTGGATTTCGCATTGCCACCAGGCGCTACCGGCGCCTTTTCTGGCCCATGATGGTCATTTACGTCCTGACGATCATGGCTTGTAGCGGGCTTTTGCAGGAAGATGCATCGCCGCTTTGGCTTCATGTGACTTTGGCAATCGCAACGACCCTGCCTGGTGTGATCGGAATTTGGGCCATTCTGCGCATGGCGCACAAAGCCGATGAATACACTCGCGCAAGCCAAATACGGGCCCTGGCCGAGGGTGGGGCGATGCTCGCCAGCGGATTGTTCCTCACAGGCTTCCTGCAAATCTACGACGTGATAGGGCGCGTGGAAGTGTTCTGGTTCGGACCAGCCTATTTCTTCTGCTTCGGGATTGCGTATTGCCTGCGCGGCGTCGGCGAGACGGTGTAGCCATGAAGAATACTCTTCGCTTACTCAGGACGGAACGCGGCTGGAGCCAGGCGGAACTGGCCGACCAGCTGGATGTGTCGCGCCAGTCAGTCAATGCGATAGAGACCGGCAAATACGATCCGTCACTTCCACTGGCCTTTGCCATTGCGCGCCTGTTCGGGCGGGGGATCGAGGAAATTTTCGATGATGGACAGGGCGTGACGCAGGCCGCCGATTAGAGCCTAGTCGATGGCACCGACCAGCGCCCGCGAGAAGGCGTGGGCGCTGAAGGGGCGCAGGTCATCGGCGCCCTCACCGACCCCGATGAAGTGGATCGGCAGGTCATGCGCCTCGGCGATGGCCACCAGCACCCCGCCCTTGGCCGTCCCGTCGAGCTTGGTCATCACCAGACCCGTCACGCCCGCCGTATGCCGGAACGCCTCGACCTGGCTCAGCGCATTCTGGCCGACCGTGGCGTCAAGCACGAGGATGACGTCATGCGGCGCCTCGGGATCGAGCTTGCGCGCGACGCGGACCACTTTTTCCAGCTCAGCCATCAGTTCGGCCTTGTTCTGCAGGCGTCCCGCGGTGTCGACGAGCACGAGATCGAGGTTTTCCGCCCTGGCGCGTTCGATGGCTTCGTAGACGAGACCGGCGGCATCGGCGCCTGTCGGCTTGGACATGACGGGGATGCCTGCCCGGTCGCCCCAGACGGTAAGCTGTTCGATGGCGGCGGCGCGGAACGTGTCGCCCGCGACCAGCAGGGCCTTGGCCCCCTGATCCTTCAGCTTGGAGGCGATCTTGCCGATCGTGGTCGTCTTGCCGGACCCGTTGACGCCCACGAACAGCACAACGCGCGGACGCGGGCCGTCGGAAAAGTCGACGATCTGCTCACGCGGCGCGAGAACGGACTCAATTTCTGAAGCAAGGGCCTGTTTGATCTCGTTTTCGCTAATTTCCTTGTCGAACCGCTCTTTCGACAGGTTCCTGGTCACGCGCCGGGCGACGGCAGCACCGAGGTCTGACGTGATCAGAAGGTCTTCGAGATCTTCGAGCGTCTCATCATCCAATTTGCGCTTGTTGAAGGCGGCGAGCCCCGAACCAAGACGGGACGAGGAGCGCGCGAGGCCCGAGCCGAGCTTTGCGACAAAGCCGGGATCATTCGCTTCGGCTTCCAGAGCTGCTCGCGCCGCCGCTTCGCGTTCTTCGCGCAGGCGCACGGCCTCGCGGCGATCTTCCAGCAGTTTCAGTTCGGCGGCTGCCTTGGCCCGGGCGGCTTCGCGTTCTTCACGGGCCAGCCGGGCGGCTTCGGCCTCGGCCTCAAGGCGCTTCGCTTCGGCTTCATCGGCCCGGGCAAGGGCTTCAGCGCGCGCGGCATCAGCCTTGCGGGCTTCGTCGTCTAGGCGAGCCGCTTCGGTCTCGGCTTCAGCGGCTTCCCGGGCCTGACGCTCTTCCCAGGCTTTGTTAGCTTCGGCGACGACGCGCTCGATTTCGGCCTTTTCCGCGGCTTTGGCGGCGATTTCAGCGTCGCGTGCGGAAATCTCGTCGGCCGAGAGTTCCGGCTCGGCCATCGCGGCACCGGCCACCTTTGCCGCGTCCTGCGCCTTTTTCTTCCCGAACCAGAGGATCATTCAATTATCCCAATAAGCTGCGTGCCGTTGTGCCCGGTTATATGGGTACGTGCGACGCGTCCAGCAGGCGGCAAATCGCCTTCCAGCTGCAAAGGCGTGAAGTCTGGCAGGCGGGCCGACGCATCGCGTTCCACAAGGGCGTCAACGCAGCTGCCGACATGGCGATCAAGATGGGCGACAAGCGCTTTCTCGCCGGCGGCGCGAAGGCGGGCGGCGCGGGCCTTGATCGTGGCATTGTCCAGCTGCGGCATGCGGGCAGCCGGCGTGCCGGGACGAGGGCTGTAGGGAAAGGCATGCAGGAAGCTGATTCCGCATTCTTCTACGAGCCGCAGGGAATTCTCGAAATGCGCTTCGGTTTCGGTCGGGAAACCGGCGATGAGATCGGCACCAAAGGCCATGTCCGGGCGAGCCTCGCGCAGGCGCCGGGTCAGCGCAATGGCCTGACCACGCGAATGGCGGCGTTTCATGCGCTTCAGGATCAGGTCGTCGCCATGTTGCAGCGAGAGGTGCATGTAGGGGGCAAGACGAGGGTCCGAGAGCGCCTCGACCAGCGCGTCGTCAATCTCGATGGCGTCGATGGACGAGATGCGCAGCTGGGCGAGGCCGGGCACGAGCTTCAAGATACGCTGCACCAGATTGCCGAGTTGCGGCGCACCGGGCAGGTCAGCCCCCCAGCTGGTCAGGTCCACACCGGTGAGCACGACTTCATGGTGCCCGGTCTCGACGAGACGGCGCACCTGCGCCACGACTTCGCCAGCCGGCACGGAGCGGGAATTGCCGCGGCCATAGGGAATGATGCAGAATGTGCAACGATGGTCGCAACCATTCTGGACCTGCACATAAGCGCGTGCTCGACCTTCCATGCCGTCGATCAGGTGGGCGGCGGTCTCGCGCACCGCCATGATGTCGTTGACGCGAACCTTCTCATGGCCGGTGAGCAATGTGCCCGGCTTCCATGTCTCGGCCTGCATCTTCTCATGATTGCCGATGACGCGGGTGACTTCCGGCATCGCCGCGAACATGGCCGGGTCGATCTGCGCGGCGCAGCCCGTCACGAGAATGGATGCGCCGGGATGGTCCTTGGCCGCGCGGCGGATGGCCTGGCGGGCCGAACGGACGGCTTCGGAAGTCACTGCGCAGGTATTGATGATGACGGCATCGCCGAGGCCAGCGTCTGTTGCATGGCTGCGCATCACCTCCGATTCATAGGTGTTGAGGCGGCATCCGAGCGTGATCAGCGTCGGGCTGGAAGGGGCTGTCGTATCAGTCATGGCGGATTTCACCGGCCACATCGCGCCGTCTGGCCCGGGAATCAAGTCGCAGGGGCCAGTCGGTGCTCAGATGACCGTCTCGAATTCCAGCTCGACGGGGCCGGTCATGTAGACATGATCGTCGCTTTCGCGCCAGTCGATGATCAACTCGCCACCATCCAGGATCAGCTTCGCGGTGCGCTCAGTCAACCCGGCACGGGCCGCGCAGACGAGCGCCGCACAGGCCCCCGTACCGCAGGCCTTGGTGAGGCCTGCCCCGCGTTCCCAGACGCGCAACCGAATATGTTCCCTATCGATAATCTGCGCGAACCCGACATTCGTGCCTTCCGGAAACAGCGGATGCCATTCGACCAGCGGGCCAATGGCGGGAATGTCATAGGCATCGACATCCTTCACGAAGAAGACGGCATGCGGGTTGCCCATGGAGACAACAGCCGGGCGCGACAGGATGGGCTTGTCCATCGGGCCGACCTTCACGTCGACGCCGCGCACGTCCATCTTTTCTGCGAGCGGAATGTCCTCCCAGCCCATCAGCGGCGAGCCCATGTCGACCCTGACAAGGCCGTCGATGGCCTTGTAGCCTTTCAGCATGTCGGCCTCGGTCTGGATCGTGACCATCGACTTGCCGGTTTCCTCGAGGATCAGGTAGGCCACGGCGCGGGCACCATTTCCGCAGGCCGCCACTTCGCCGCCATCGGCATTCCATATCCGCATGAACACGTCCTTGGTGGCGTCGCGTTCGAGCGCAATCACCTGGTCGGCCCGCAGATCGGCAGCGATCTGGCGCACCTGGTCTGCCGTCGGCGCGAAGGGCGTCGAGCGGGCATCAAACACGGCAAACGCGTTGCCGGCGCCATTCATCTTCCAGACTCGCATCGCGGTTGTGTATTCCGTTTTTTGCCGGCGTCAAACCGGGCGATTCAAATCGCTACTTTGGGAGGCGGCTGGCAACCACCCAGCCGCCGATCTGTACGCCTAGGACAAACACCAATGCGCCGTACATCAGCGTGTGGGAGATGAAGAGCGACAGGATCGCAATCGCCACACAGCCATAGTCGACAAGGTCGCTGGACATCAGCCAGCCCTGTGGCTGGCGGGCACGGCGCACGTCATGCAGGGTTACGGAACGCCAGACCCGACCCATGTCAGGCGGGCCGAACTCTGCCAGAAGCTGTTTCGGGTCGAGAATGCCCGTCATTTCGGCCAGATCCGCGGCCCGCGCTTCCCCAATGGCGATCGAACGCCGCCGGGCCGACGTACCAATCAGGCTGACCAGTGCGGACAGGACGACCGCCAGCACCATGGCCGCAATCGTAAAACCGTCAAAAGGGCCATATCCGCTCATGCCCGACTATATAAGCATGCCGCGTCCAGACGGAAGCGGCGATCGGTCAACGCTTCGGAATGGCGGCCCAATAGTCGAAGTCGAGCAGGACGCCGGCAGCATAATTTCCGTCGGGCCCCTTATAGGCGAAAGCGCCGGGATCCTGGTCCTTAACGGCAACGAGACGAAGGCGCAGCGCGCCGCACGTGTCCGACAGCGCGGCCTTGTCGAGCACCTCGCTCCAGGCATAGATCGTGTCACCAGCAAAGAGCGGGCTGACGTGGCTGCCCGCATTGATGGCCAGCATCTGGCCTGCATTGGCGAGACCGTTGAAGGCGAGCGAGCGAGCGATCGAGATGACCACGCCGCCGTAGATAAGGCGTTTGCCGAAGCGGCTGTCCTTCTGGCCATGCGCATCGAAATGCACTTTGGCCGTATTCTGGTAGAGGCGGGTGGCGATCTGGTGTTCGGCCTCTTCCACCGCCATGCCGTCGACATGGTTGATCTTCTCGCCCACCGCATAGTCGCCGAACGTATGGGGGCTGCCCGCGAGGGCCATGTCCCAGGTTTTCATCTCCGGATAGCCTGACAAATCGCTAGCGGGTACGACAGCGGGCAAGTCCGGCAAGACAGGCTCGGGCGACGGATTGTCCATCTCGAACTTGTTGACCATCACCCAGCGCACGAAGGACATGACCGTCTCGCCGTTCTGGTTGAACCCGGTCGTGCGCACCCAGACAACGCCTGTCTTGCCGTTGGAATTTTCCTTGATGCCGATCACCTTGGATACGGTGTTCAGCGTATCGCCCGGCATGACTGGCCGGAAAAAACGCCCGTCGGCATAGCCAAGGTTTGCCACCGCATTCAGGGAAATGTCCGGTACGGACTTGCCGAAGACAACATGGAACGCATGCAACGGGTCGATGCAGAGGCCCGGCAGGCCAGCAGCTTTCGCAAACTCGGCCGACGAATATTGGGCGAAGCGATTGCCGGTCATGGCGCGGTAGAGGGCGATATCGCCTTCAGTCAGCGTTTGCGGCGTCGCATGGACGATATCCATGCCGACGTGGAAGTCCTCGAAATAATTTCCGGGTTTTGATTTCTGTTCGCTCGCCATCTGCCGCCTCGCAAGTGTGAGGCTCCAACCGGCGCGGTCAGAAGGGTCAGGCGCGTCCGATGAAGCCAGTCAGGGTTTCTGCAAACACCTGCACGTGGCTGCCGTTCGAAATCAAGCCGGAAGCGGAAAAAGGGAGCAGAACGAGCGAAATCGCCGCAGCCACAAGGCAGGCGGCCATCACCTGCTGGTCCACCCGCTCGACGAATTGGTCGATGGCCCGCGGCCCCATCAGCATATAGGGCAGGCCGAACATGCAGAAGGCGGAAAAGGCGATCATCAGGGCCGCAAGGGTGAACAGGATCAGCATCATGTCCGCACTATCGCGCATCAAGGCTGATTTTCTGTCGCCGGAATCGGTGAAATTTGATCGAATTCGGCCTTGTGCGCCCGTTTTCGTAGCGAATTCGTATCAGGTCATGTCGAGCAGGCGTTCGACCGGCCGGCCGAGGACAGCTTTCTTGCCCTTGATACCGATCGGGCGCTGGATCAGTTTCGGGTTCTCGGCCATCGCCGCGAAGACCTCGGCATCGCTGGCCGTCTCGGACAGTCCCGCATCGGCGGCATTCTTCTGGCGCAGGAAGTCGCGGGGCGAGACGCCCCCCAGTTTCGCGGCGAGATCGACCAGTTCTTCCAGGCTGAGCTGCTCGGAAACGGTCATGTATTTCCGAACGCGCGGCTGGATGCCGCTCTCGTGCAACAGTTCGAGCCCTTTGCGCGACGTGCTGCATCCGGGATTGTGGAGGAGGGTATAAGTCATGGAAATCTCCGCTTCAGGCGGCTTCGAACGCTTTGATGGCCTGGTCCATGGCGACGGTGCGCCGCGCTTCATCCAGATGAAGCAACTCGGTCATCTTGCCATTGACCTTGAGGACGCCCTTGCCGGCATTTTCGGGATCGGCGAAGGCCTCGATCACGGCTTTTGCCTGTTCTACATCGTGCGGGCTCGGCGCGAAGATCCGGTTCGCAGAGTCTAGCTGGGACGGGTGGATCAGCGTCTTGCCGTCAAAACCGAGCATGCGGCCCTGTTCGCATTCTTTCATCAGGCCGTTTTCGTCCTTGATGTCGTTGAAGACGCCGTCAATCGCGACGAGCCCGTAAGCACGGGCCGCTGCCATGCTGAGACCGAACGCGGTCTGGAAGGCGATTCGGTCTGGTGTCGCGCGAGCGCGGTATTCCTTGGCGAGGTCGTTAGTGCCCATGACGAAGGCGACAAGGCGCGTCCGAAGAGCCGCTTCGGCAATCTCCTGGATATTGAGAATGGCGAGCGGCATCTCGATCATCACCCAGAGGCCAAAGTCGGCCGGGGCGCCCGCAGCCGTCAGCGCAGCCTCGAGGCGGTCAATATCGGCACCCGACACGACTTTCGGAACGAGAATCGCGTCTGCGCCGGCTTTGACAGCCGTTTTCAGGTCTTCAGCGCCCCATTCGGTGTCGAGACCATTGATCCGCACGACGATCTCGCGGGGATCATAGCCACCGCCCTGAACGGCGGTCAGGATCGCCGCGCGCGCGTCTGCCTTGGCCTCAGGTGCGACGGCATCTTCGAGATCGAAAATCAGCGTGTCGGCCGACAGGTCCTTTGCCTTTTCGAGCGCCCGGGCATTGGCACCCGGCATATAAAGGCAGGAGCGGCGCGGGCGGTTGGCTTGGGCTGACATGGGGCGGTCCTTGACGGTTGACTCGGGATTGGGGAAGGGGTGGCCTCATTGTTCAAAAAGATCAAGATGACCAAAGGGAACGCCATGCCAGACTTTCCGGTTTCAGGACACGTCGCGACCGGGTTCGAACCCGTCCGCGAAGCGTTCGCAGCAAACTTTGCAGATGATGGCGAACTCGGCGCAGGCTTTGCCGTGTTGCAGGACGGGGAACTCATCGTCGATCTCCTGGGCGGCTGGGCCGACCGGCAGAAAGCCAGGCCCTGGGACGCGCAAACGCTTGTGCCGGTCTATTCGACGACCAAGGGCGTTTCCGCGCTCGTCCTCGCCGCGCTCGTCGCCGAACTGGATGAGGGTTATGAAACGCGGGTTGCCAAGGTCTGGCCCGAATTCGCAGCCAATGGCAAAGAGGCCGTGACGATCGGCGAGTTGGTCAGCCATCAGGCCGGCTTGCCCGGCTTCATCCACGAAATCGATCCTGACCTCTGGCTCGACCCGCCCGCCTGCGCGGCGGCCATCGCCGAGCTCGCTCCCCTCTGGCCGCCCGGAAGCGCCCATGGATACCATCCGCTCACATGGGGCTATTTCGTCGGCGAACTGGCCCGGCGCCTCGGCGGCAAGACACTGGGCACATGGTTGCGCGAGAATGTATGCGAACCCGATGGTATAGATTTCCATATCGGCCTGCCCGCCAGCGATCACGCACGTTGCGCCGACATTCGCCGACCATCTGCCCTGCCCGAACTCGGCGAAATGACCGAGCCGAAGCGTGCTGCCTTCGGCACAAAATGGTCATCCCCCAATCGCCGCGGGGCGATCTGGCGGGAAATCGAAATTCCGTCGGCCAATGGGCATGGTACAGCTGCAAGCGTCGCCGCACTGTATGATGCTTACGCGCATGATGGCGCCGTGACGGGAACAAAGCTGATGCCCTCAGGGACCTTTCAGAACCTCGTACGGCCCCGGGTCGATGGCCCGGACCTCGTACTCAACATGTCGACCAGTTTTGGCGCTGGCATCATGCGCAACACGCATGGCCTGTTCGGGCCCAATCCCGCCACGGTCGGTCATTGCGGCTGGGGCGGGTCAATGGCCATCGCCGATCCTGACCAGCGACTGACCTGCGCCTATGTCATGAACAAGCAGTCCAATGTCCTGGTCGGCGACCCGCGCGCCGTGCGCCTGGTGAACGCCGTTTACGAGTGTCTCTGAGATGCTCGGTCATGTCGATTGGCCGGCTTTCCTGATTGCCATGGCGGCGGTCGAGCTGACCCCTGGCCCGAACATGGGCTGGCTCGCAGCCCTGTCGGCCAAATCAGGACGGCGGGCAGGCATGATGGCCGTCGCGGGCGTGACGCTAGGCCTGCTGGTCCAGCTGGTCGCGGCAGCAACCGGCCTGTCGGCCTTGCTGTCTGAGTCGCCCATTCTCTATGAATTGCTGCGCTGGGCCGGCGTCGCCTTCATGCTTTACCTCGCCTGGGAGGCATTTGCCGACTCGGGCTCGGCCTCGGCCCTGCAGCATGACGGGCGCGAGGGATTCCGCCGGGGCCTGGTGGCGAACCTTTTGAATCCGAAAGCGCTCGTCTTCTATCTCGTCATCGTGGGACAGTTTGCCGATCCGTCTGCTGGCCCGATCTGGACCCAGATTGTCATTCTGGGCCTCATCCACCTTGCACTGGCCATTATGGTGCATGTGACCATCGTGCTCATGGGCGCCAGCTTTGGCGCCGCATTCGAGCGCTGGCGCACCGCCTTGCCGGCCCGGATCGGCTTCGCGCTGGCACTGGTCGCGATTGCAGTCTGGATCGGCGTCTCGACGGGCCGGCCGGGCTGACTGGCATCTGGCACGGGCATTGCAACGATCAAATCGGACACATTGGTCCCTCAACATGCAATTCCTGCCCTGTCGGTCCCTGGCCGTCAGGGTTTTTTTGCATTCAGGCCGGGCGTGCGGTGCGCGCGAGGCGGCGCGCCTTGGCCTCGCCAAGTACGCTGTCGGTCGTGTAGATCGCCAGCGCGGCCCAGATACACCCGAACGCAATCGCGTGAGTCCAGCCGAACGCCTCGTGAAAGACCAGTGTTGCGATCAGGAACTGCAGGGTCGGCCCGATATATTGCATCATGCCCACGGTGGACAGTTTGAGGCGTTTGGCCGCCAGCCCGAACAGAATCAACGGCGTGGCCGTGATCGGCCCGGCCAGCATGAGCAGGGCGATGTCCGATCCGCCGGTCCCCATCAGGCGACCGTCCGGTTGCTGCAGGAACCAGCTGAACCAGGCCAGCGCCAGCGGAGTCAGCACCGCCACCTCGACGAGGAATCCGGCGCGGCTGTCGATCGCCACTTTCTTGCGGATCACCGAATAGAAGGCGAACGTGAAGCAGAGCCCCAGCGCCACCCAGGGCACATGCCCGAAAGCGATCGTCATCACACCGACACCGACCGCGGCGACCGCCACAGCCACCCATTGGGCCGGGCGCAGGCGTTCAGAGAAAATCAGCATGCCGAACAAGACGTTCACGAGCGGGTTGATGTAATAGCCGAGCGAGGCTTCCATCGTGCGGCCCTGATTCACCGCCCAGATATAGATCAGCCAGTTGACCCCGATCAGCAGGCCCGACAAGGCGAGCCATTTCAGGTTATGCCATTGGAAGGCCGAGCGGATATCCCGCCAGTTCGCCGCCAGCGCAATCAGCAGGATGGCGGTCGGCACCGACCACAGGATGCGATGTGCGAGAAACTCGACCGCGCCGATATGTTTCATCGCGCGGATATAGAGCGGCAGCGAGCCCCAGATGACATAGGCACCGAGAGCGGCGGAAAATCCAAGGCGGGAGGAGGGCGTGCTCATGGCGAGCGATGTAAAGACAGCTGCGACCCGGCGCCACCCAATTCTTGCGAACCCTCCAAACGGTGGCCGCAATCAAGGCCGCTTTCCGGCCCCTGTCCGCCGGTGTAGGCTTTTCGTTTCTCGGGTCGGTCGACCGGCCCGGACAAGACAGGCCGCATCAATGCCGGAACAAACGCAGCAGCGCCAGGATGCTTTCGAGACTCATATCCGGTTGAAATCGATAGAGGCACTCTTCAATTCCCTCGATCCCTCGCCGCTGGTCGAACGCGATCTTGACGATACAGTGGAAGACTATCTTGTCGATTGCGTGCGTGATGCGCCCTCCGGCGCACCCCTCGAACTTGTCCTGCACCTGCCCGATAGCTCAGCGGATCGAGTCAATGGTGACGCAGTCGGCCTGTCCGTTGCCCACTATTTCTCGTTCCTGAGCGACCGGCAGGCCCGCCGCATCCGGCGGCTGTTGCGCGAAGGCCGGCAAGCGGCCCTCGTCGGAATCCTCTTCCTCGTTGGCTGCACCCTCGGTGCGCAGGCGATGAAAGGCATGTATGGCGGCGCGATGGGTGCCCTTTTCGCCGAGGGGTTATTGATCATCGGCTGGGTCGCCAACTGGCGCCCTGTCTCGATCTTCCTCTACGAATGGCGCCCGATGCGCCAGGAGATGGGCATCTACGATCGACTCGCCCGGCTGAATGTCGTGCTCAGACGGGACGCGGAGTGACGCGACGCCGCCTCAACCTGTCGTGACGGCCTGTTTCTCGGACTTGATCACGCCGCGGTTCAGCAGCTCTTCAGCGATCTGAACCGCGTTGAGAGCCGCGCCCTTGCGCAGATTGTCCGACACGCACCAGAAGGCGAGGCCATTCTCGACAGTCGGGTCCTTGCGCACGCGGCTGATGAAGGTAGCCCAGTCGCCGACACATTCCTTCGGCGTGATATAGAGCTCTTCCTTCGGATCATCGACCAGCATGATGCCGGGGCTTTCGCGCAGGAGCGCCTTGGCTTCCGCCGCGCTCATCGGGCCGGCCAGTTCGATATGCACGGCTTCGGAATGGCCGACAAAAACGGGTACGCGCACGCAGGTCGCCACGAGTTCGATCGCGGGGTCGAGGATCTTCTTCGTCTCCTCGCGCATCTTCCATTCTTCCTTGGTGAAGCCATTCTCCATGAAATCGTCGATCTGCGGGATCACGTTGAAGGCGATTTCCTTCTGGAAGACCTGCGGCGTCGGCTCGTCATTGACGAAGATGCCCTTGGTCTGGTTCCAGAGTTCGTCCATGCCGTCCTTGCCCGCGCCGGACACCGACTGATAGGTCGCGACAACCACCCGCGTGATTCCGACGGCGTCATGGATCGGCTTTAGGGCCACCACCAGCTGCGCCGTCGAGCAGTTCGGATTGGCGATGATGTTCTTCTTGGCATAGCCCATCACGGCGTCGGCATTCACTTCCGGCACGACCAGCGGCACGTCCTTGTCCATGCGCCAGGCTGAGGAATTGTCGATCACGATGGCGCCGGCAGCCGCAATCTTGGGCGCCCACTGCTTCGATACCGTGCCGCCTGCCGACATCAGGACCAGGTCCACGCGTGAGAAATCAAATGTCTCGAGGTCGTGGCATTTCAGCGTCCGGTCGCCATAGCTCACTTCCTTGCCCATCGAGCGCCGCGACGCGATCGCAAAGACTTCGTCTGCGGGAAACAGGCGCTCATCGAGAATGTTGAACAATTCGCGTCCGACATTTCCTGTTGCACCGACAACTGCAATCCGCGTGGCCATGTTATGTAAAGCTCCGTCCTGTAATCCGCAGGCTTATGACTCATCTTTGTCCCATGTGCAAAGCCTGTTGCCATCGTGTTATGTGTAAGGCACCACCAAAGCCTGCGCTGAGCCCGAGGAGACCTGTCCGTGCTTGATGAAGTGATTGCCCGCTACATCGCCAGCTACAATGCCCGCGACATTGATGGCATGATCGACTGCGTGACCGACGACGTCGTCTTCGAGAATATTTCAAACTCTGGACAGTCGATGCGGCTCGACGGCAAGGACATGATGCGACAGGTAGCCGACCTCTCGGGCAATGCCTTTTCCTATCGCCGCCAGCGGCTGGTCAATGTCGTCACCGGTGCCGGCAAGGCCGCTGCCGAAATCGAATTCGAAGGCAAGGCCGCCGTCGACCTGCCGAATGGCATTCGCGCCGGCGAGACCGTGAAAATTCGCGGCGCCAGCTTCTTCGAATTCCGCGGCAACTTGCTCTGCCGGATCGCGGACTACTCCTAGCCGGCCTGCCGGAACGATTCCCGGCGCAGGTCCGGGGCAAGGCCATCACCCATCAGGTCGATAAAATTGCCGGAGTAAAAGGCCTCCACGGCCCGCCTAGACGCGCCCTTCAGGCTTTCGTCAAAGCGCTTCAGCGGATTGCGCCCGCCTTCGACATGGGGATAGTCCGACGAGAACATGGCAATTTCCTCGCCTGCATTGGCGATGATCCAGCCCGCATCCTCGTGCGGATAAGGCGCAGCCCGGAACTGGCGCCGCACGATCTCGGACGGGCGGGCCGTCAGCGCCTGCAGGCGGGTCTCGTTGCGCATGAAGGCATGCGCCGCTGAGTCCATTGATCGCATCCATCCCGGCACCCAGGACGCGCCCAGTTCGATGGCGCCGAATTTCAGGTCCGGGAACCTGTCGAACACGCCGTCGAAGATCATTGTTGCCAGCGTCTGCATCGCCGCATTCGGAATCGGCATGTAGCTGACAGACGTGAAATTGTCGTCGCCGCCATGGAAGTCCGGCACAGGCGGCAGGCCGTTTTCCTTGTAGACCGGGTTCAGCTTGTCCTCGCCGCCGACATGGAACAGGACCGGCAGGCCCGCCTCCTCGGCCATGGCCCAGACCGGGTCGAGGCCGATATAGCTCGGCGCATGATTTTGCGGGCACATGGACGGTACCATCAGCGCCTTGGCGCCCATCTTGATGGCATTGCGCGCGGTCGCGATGGACCGGTCAACGTCTTCCAATGGAATGTAGGCAGTGGCCAACAGGCGACGGTCGACCGAGCAGAAGTCCGTCATCATCCGGTTATGCGCCTCGGCAGCGGCGTAGCAGAGCTCCATGTCGTCGCCCTGATCGAGCCCAAAATTGCCAAGGCAGAACGTCGTGAACACGAGCTGGCTGGCAAAGCCAAGCAGGTCGAGTACTTCAGGCCGGTCGGCAGGCCGGAAGGCACCATGCGCCTCGTAATTCTTGCGAAGGAGAATGTTCTCGGCGACGCCCGCGCGGAAGGCCGGATCGTCATGCGCGCCCAGCTTGCCGTTCACGAAATCGTCGAAGGATTTCTTTTCCTTGTAGACTGGAAGGTCATGATAGCGCGCGAGCAGTTTCGTCTCGAAATAGGGATCGAGGCAGTCGCTCGACTCCATCAAGTGGCTATCAGCATCGTGCACAAGGCGGCTGCCTGCATATGTCATTTCGTTTCCTCCGACTATTTTTGAAGGAAGATGTCACAGGCTCGCCAGCGCGACAATCTCGGCGGGACGACTCAGAGTGCGGCGATAATCATGTCAGCCATGCCTTCGGTGCTTAGGTCTCCGCCAAGATCTTTCGTGCGAGCGCCCTTGTCGAGTGCCTTGCCGACGGCGGCAAACAGCGCGTCAGCCGCTTTCTCACGGCCCAGCGACCAGCGCAGGGCCATTTCCAGCGACAGGATCATGGCGCAGGGATTGGCAATGCCCTGGCCGGCAATGTCCGGCGCAGAGCCGTGCACAGGCTCATACAGGCCGGGCACGCCAGGACCGCCGAGCGAGGCTGATGGCAGCATACCGATCGAGCCGGTCAGCATCGAGGCTTCGTCCGACAGGATGTCGCCAAACAGGTTGCCCGCAAGGATGACGTCGAACTGCTTGGGCGCGCGCACCAGTTCCATGGCGCAGGCGTCCGCATACATGTGGATCAGGTCGATACCGCCGCCGAACTCGGCATGGGCGAGCGTCACTTCCTGACGCCAGAACAGGCCGGATTCCATGACGTTCGACTTTTCGACCGAACAGACCCGGCCCGACCGGCCCCGGGCGATATCGAACGCCACACGTGTGACGCGTTCGATTTCGGGGTGCGTGTAGACCGCCGTGTCATAGCCGCGGCGATAGCCTTCATCATCAATATCTATGCCGCGCGGTTGGCCGAAATAGACGTCGCCCGTCAGCTCGCGAACGATCATCAGGTCGAGACCTTCGATGATCTCACGCTTCAGGCTGGAGGCATCGACCAGCGCCGGGAAGCAATAGGCCGGGCGCAGGTTGGCAAACACGTCCAGCCCCTTGCGAAGGGCAAGGAGACCAGCCTCCGGACGCTTGTCGCGTGCAACATCTGTCCATTTCGGTCCACCAACTGCGCCCAGCAGGACGGCGTCAGCGTGAAACGCCTTCTCAAGCGTATCTTCCGTGAGGGGCTCACCGTGCAAGTCAAACGACGCCCCGCCCACAAGGCCCGTCTCGAACTTGAGGTCAGGCACGAGAATTTCGGCCACGCGGCGCGCCTGCGCCATGACTTCGGGGCCGATGCCGTCACCGGGCAGAAGCAGGATAGTTTGCGATGTCATGTTCTTGTCTCTCTCATACTGCCAATAGGGGGCTTGCAGACGGGTCTCGTGTCGGCAAGAGCCGCAGGCAATTGACAGATTGCCCCGGCCCGGGTGGAACAGCCATCAGTTAATGAGTCTCAGTTGGCGTTGGCCGCGCTGCCGGTTCCGACGCGCTGGATCTTGTCCGTCGCTTCTCTCGCATTCTGGTTCGTATAGGCGTCGAATTGCCTCCAGGCGTCAGCGGTCTTGCATTCACGCTTGGCGAATCGCGAACCGGTTACTTTGACTGATCGACAGATCACGTCGGCATCTGCAGACGCAACTTCAACACCTTCAGCCGAAACTGTTTTGACGTCTGTAGCCTCTGCTTCAGCGACCTCGGCCGCAGCGACGGCGGGCGCCGGGGCTGTCAGTGTTGACGCTTCCGACTGAGCGGGCGCGCTTTGACACGCCGCCACGAGCGCCACGAAAAGGGGCGCAAATGCGAGAGCGAACCTGCATCTCATTTCCTGATTCCTTCCATTTCCTTGCGCGTTTCATACGGCTGCTCATGGTCGCAAGCAACCCGCATGTCGGGAATGCGTCCCGTCACAAAATCCGGCTCAGATTGGCTCGGGTTCTGCCTCCTAGAGGCGCAGCGACCGGTCCTCGATGCCAAGCACCGGGAAAAGGATCACCATGTCGCCATATGGGCGGTCTTGAAATGCGCCGCCAGCGCATCATGGCTGCTCCAGCGCTCCGACACAAGGATCAGACCGGGGTCCAACACGTCCACACTGTAAGCATAGTCGAGGCAACCCGGTTCGGCGCGGCTGGCACGGATCATTTGTTCCATGACGGGGCGCGCATCTTCCAGCCTGGCAGGCGGGATGGGCACGGTGCCCTCGATCACGATCATTGCATGGGTGCCTCGGTCTCATCAGCCGGTTCCGCTTTCGGTGTGGGCTGAGCGTCAGGCGACTTGTTCGGCACGGTCGCATTCGTTTCAGGTTTTGTGCTGAGGATATCCCCGTGACAGGCACAAAGCAGGGGCAGGGCCACCATTGCAGCGAGCGCTAACTTCCATCGAGACATGCCGTTTCCCTCCTGACGGGTTATCGGTTCAGTTTGCCGGCTCCAGCCATGGCGTCATCAGGCGCCGTTTGGTTTCGAAAGCGCTGATTTCATCTGCCGATGTGAGCGAGGCGCCAATTTCGTCGAGGCCTTCCAACAGGTTCGCTTTGCGGCCCGGATCAACATCGAAATGGTGCACGGCGCCATCCGGGGTCGTCACGGTCTGGGTGTCGAGGTCGACGGTGAACACATGATTCGCGCCGCCGGCCTGCGCGGCCAGCTGTTCACACACATCCACGGGCAGCCGCACGGGAAGGATGCCGTTCTTGTAGCAATTATTGTGGAAAATATCGGCAAAGCTCGGCGCGATGACGCATGTGATGCCCTGGTCGAGCAGCGCCCAGGGCGCGTGCTCACGTGATGAGCCACAGCCAAAGTTCTCGCCGACGATCAGAATGCTCGCCTTGGCATATTGCGGCTTGTTGAGCACGAAATCGGGGTTTTCCGAGCCGTCCGCCTTGGTTTTCAACTCATAGAAGAGGCCTTTCGACAGGCCGGTGCGGGTCGTCGTCTTCAGGAACTGTTTCGGGATGATCATGTCGGTGTCGACATTCGACATCGGCTTGCCCTTCTCCATGAGAGGCGCGGCGGTTCCTGTGAGGGTACGGAAAGCTTTCATGAGGTCATTCTATTTCGGGTCATGGGAAATGAACAGGGTCGGCACATTCAGCGTGCCGTCGCGAACGGTAAAGATATGACTGCCGGGTTTGCGGCCCTTGCGCATCTCCGACACGTTGAACCCGGCCTCGAGCAGGCGCTCATACGCGGCACCAAGGTCATGAACCTCCCAGGTCAGGCCAAAAATGGAGTCGTTGGCGTGCGCGTCATGGTCCTCGCCGAGACGGTTGATCACTTCGAACGTGAGGCCACCCGTCCGGAAGAACAGGAAACGCGTCTTCCATTCCGGCGCTGTCCGGTCGAGCGCGAGGTCGAGTCCGAGCCGGGCCCCGTAAAGCGCGGCGGCCCGGTCCGGGTTCGGCGTATTGATGACGATATGGTCGAGGCCGACGACCGCGCCGTCGGGCGCATCCACCGGCGCCAGCGCGCCGGTGACATGTTCAATCAGGAATGTCTTGATTCCACCCGTTTCTGTGTCGTCACAGCGAAACCGGCGCCAGGTTCGCGTTTTGCCGCTGATGTCGCCGCGGCTTTCGCCGGGCATGATCTCATGCGGCTTCAGCCCGCGCCGGGTCAGCCGGTGATGGGCGTGCTCGATATCGGCCGTCGCGAAAGCCAGGCTTTTCAGGCCGGGGCCATCCTCGGTAATGATCTCGCCCAAACGGTCTGCGACCGGACCATCGCCCTGCGGCGCCATCAGTTCCAGGGCCGTGTTGTTGACCCTGAAGATGGCTGTCGCCGCGCCGTCTTCCGAGACCGATTGCCAGTCGGGCGCCCGCCCCAGCAGCGCCGCATAGAGCGCAGTGCCGGAGACAATCTCCGGGCAGACAAGCACGATATGGTCGAGGCCTGAAATCACGCCTTCACGCTTTCCTTCGGCAAGGCCGTATCGAGATTTCTGTAGCCCGGCAGCGCTTCCACTTTCGCCATCCAGCGGCGCAAATGGGCATAGTTCGCCAAGTCGACCTGGGCCTGCGGGGCATAGGCGGCAATGCCGTAAATATCGAGATCGGCAATCGTCGGTCCGGCGCCGACCAGCCAGTCGCGCCCTTCGAGCAGGCCGTTGAGTTCCCTCAGCGCGCCGTTCGCGGCGTTGAAGTTCGCTTCCGCGACCTGTTCGGGAAACTGGAAGAAGCCGAGCTTCAGGGCCCGCGTGCGATAGATCCCCGTCGTCAGCTGTCCGGCGCCCCAAAGCTGCCATTCACGTGCGCGCAGGCGTTCAGCACGGTCCTTGCCGCCAAACCGGCCTGTCTCGTCGGCCAGGTAGTCGAGAATGACGGATGACTGGCACAGGCAGATGTCCTTCTCGTGATCGTCCAGCACCGGAACCTGACCGTAGCGGTTCTTGGCGAGGAAGGCGTCCGCCTTGTGCGCGCCCGAACGCAGGTCGACATGCTCGTAGTCAAAGGCCGTGCCTGTCATGTGCAGCATCAGGCCGACCTTGTAGGTCGGGCCGGAGGCGAAGATGCCGTGCAGGGTAAATCGGGTCATGTCGCGTGTCCTCGCTTGAATGGCCTCTATATGCGCGAGACACGGCCGCTTTGAAATCGGGAATTCGGGATTTGTTTGGTTGCCGCACCGTCAAACGGTGGGTTAGGTTCCCGCCCACCGGTAGGGACACCGGAAAAGGGGATAATCATGGTTCGACGCTTTTTGGCCGCGGCGCTTGCCGCGCTTTGCCTCGCAGCACCCGCGATCGCCGATGATCCTGTCCTCTTCGAGTATCGGACATGGCTCATCAAGGACAGCCGGACCAGGCCCGTCGCCCAGCTCCAGGCTGGCATCAACGACGCGCTCGCCTCTTGCGGCATCAACACGGCGATTGGCATCGACGGCCAATTCGGCAGGAGTTCACGCAGCGCAATCATTTCCCTTGCAACATGCGACACGGTTTCGGCCCAACTGCCGGATGGCAGCCCCGCGCGAACTGGCGCCGTCACCGTCGCGCTCTGGAAAGCGATCATGCAAGGCAAGCCAGCCCCGACAGTCGACCAGCGCGCTGCCGCCCTGAAATTGACCTTCGAGGCGACCGATTATGACCGCATGCAGTGGAATTACTGCCAGAACAGGCCTCGCTACGGGCCCGAAGACGGGCAACGCACATGCTTCAGCAACGACAAGCGCTCCTTCATAACATGGGGCCCGAACGGCGCGACCGCCGGCCATGGCCGAGAAGTACAGGCGATCATCCGCCAGTTCGGCGATTCCGGCACGCCGGGCAACGCTGATCTCTTCAACGCCGCTTTTGCAGCCGAGGCGCCAGCCGTGCAGCGTATGCTTGAGCTCGAAAACAAGTCAGACAACAGCTCGCTAGAGACATACCTGTGCGGCGTTTGGATGTCGCCCGAGCGGCGCGCAGCCTGGATTGATGGCTTCAGGGCGCTCGGACAATCCGCTGAACTGCCAGCGCTCTACCGCGATGTGTACCGTTCGGGCTCGTTTGATGGCGGCAAAATCGCGACCTTCCACCGGGTTTGGACGTCTGAGGAATTCGGCTTGCCCGTATCGGAACTCGACCACGCCTTCTTTATCGACCGCTCGGCGCACATGTCGATTTCAGAGCGCAAACTCACCGGCGCCCTTCGCACATTGAAGTCCGCATCAGGGTCGGCCTGGCCGCCCGCTCCGGCGGCGATCCGCCAATATGTCGCCCTCAACGTGAGGCCGCCGAACCAGCGGTCAGACCGGCTCGGCCGGGACGTCGCCTTTTATGTGGAAGGTGTTGATCAGTCAGCGCTCAACACTGATGAAACGGCTGCATGGGCCAATCGCGGTCGGCGAAACGCCGTCGATCTGGGACTCAGTGACACGCGTCTAGTGCCAGCCTTTACCGCCGGGCCGGCGATAAGCCACCCAATGCCGACCGGCACGCTAACTGACGCCGAGACGGCGCTTTGTCCTGACGCCGTCCTCAATCCGTCGAGCCCTTGAAACTCAGCCAATCACGCCAGTGATCGCCGCACGCGCCGCGAGCGCCGGGCTCATCAGGTGGGTGCGTCCGCCGCGGCCCTGGCGGCCTTCGAAATTGCGGTTCGAGGTCGACGCGCAGCGTTCGCCCGGCGACAGGATGTCCGGATTCATGCCGAGGCACATGGAACAGCCCGGCTCGCGCCATTCAAAACCTGCTTCCATCAGCACGATGTCGAGGCCCTCGGCCTCGGCCTGCGCCCGCACCAGTCCCGACCCCGGCACGACCATCGCCCGCACACCGTCGACCACCTTGTTGCCCCTGGCAATCGCCGCGGCGGCGCGCAGGTCCTCGATGCGACTATTGGTGCAAGAGCCGATAAACACGCGCTGCACCGGCGTTCCGGCAATCGGCACGCCAGGCTCAAGGCCCATATAATCCAGCGCCCGCTCGGCGGCGGCGCGTTTCACCGGGTCGGCAATCTCATCCGGCACCGGCGTCCTGCCCGATACCGGGATCGCCTGTTCCGGGCTGGTGCCCCAGGTGATAGTCGGCTCGACCGCGCCGCCGTCGATACGTACGATCTCGTCCCAGGCCGCATCATCATCCGAAGACAGCGTCTTCCAATAGGTCTCGGCCACTTCCCACGCGCCCGCTTTCGGGCTGGCCGGGCGGCCTTTCATATAATCCAGTGTCTTGTCATCCGGCGCGACGAGGCCCGCCCGCGCGCCGCCCTCGATCGCCAGGTTGCACAAGGTCATGCGCCCTTCCATCGACAGGGCCCGAACCGCCTCGCCGCGAAACTCGATGACATGGCCCGTGCCGCCCGCCGTGCCGATCAGGCCGATAATGTGCAGCGCGAGGTCCTTGGCGGTCACGCCTTCCGGCAAGCGGCCTGAAACCTCCACCGCCATATTGTCCATCTTGCGCGCGCGCAGGGTCTGCGTGGCCAGTACATGCTCGACCTCCGACGTGCCGATGCCGTGCGCCAGCGCGCCGAACGCTCCGTGTGTCGAAGTATGGCTGTCGCCGCAGACAATCGTCATGCCGGGCTGGGTGCGGCCCTGTTCGGGGCCAACGACATGCACGATGCCATTGCGGATATCGCCCATGGGGAAATATTCGATGCCGTATTCAGCGACATTGCGCGTCAGCGTCTCTAACTGGTTGCGCGCTTCCGGATCGATCACGCCTGCCATGCCAAGCGCCTGGTTCTCAGTCGGGGTGTTGTGATCGGCCACGGCCAGCGTCAGGTCCGGACGGCGCACCTTGCGGCCCGCCATTTTCAGCCCGTCAAAGGCCTGCGGGGTCGTCACTTCATGGATCAGGTGCAGGTCGATATAGAGCAGGCTTTCGCCCGAGCCTGCATCGGTGTGGACGACATGCGCATCCCAGATCTTGTCATAAAGTGTCTTGCCGGCCATTCGAATGGGTCTTCCTCACTGTTGCGGCGCACCATAGCGACAGATGCGGGCGATGGAAGCCCGCACCCGCCCGCCTGCATCAGGCCGTCGCGGTTACCGCTTGATGTGGGAAGACGGCAGGGCCGACTCAAGCCAGTCAACGGCGGCTGAACGAAAAACGCCCCTACCGGCAGGCAGGGGCGTTTTTGATCTGGCCGGCCTGAAAGGGCCTATTCTTCCGGAGCAGCCTCTGGCGCTTCGGCAGCAGCCGCAGCGGCGGCAGCTTCAGCGGCCTTGGCTTCGGCTTCGGCGGCAGCAGCAGCGGCTTTTTCGGCCTCGAGCTTGGCCTTGGCCGCGTTTTCGCGATCCACCGCAGCAGCTTCCTTGCGGGCCAGCTTCTCGGCGTCCTTCTGGCGGCGGCGCTCGGTCTTCGAGACAGCGATCTCGACAGCCTCGATACCGTGGCCGGTCGTACGCTCGGCGATACGCGCCGATTTACCGCGACGATCGCGCAAGTAGTAGAGTTTCGCACGGCGCACGCGGCCCTTGCGCTTCACTTCGATCGACTCGATCAGCGGCGAGACGAGCGGGAAAACCCGCTCGACGCCTTCACCGAAGGAGATCTTGCGAACCGTGAAGCTCTCGCTCAGGCTACCGCCCGACCGGGCAATGCAGACGCCCTCGAAGCGCTGTACGCGCTCACGGTCGCCTTCCTTGATCTTCACGTTCACCGCCAGCGTGTCGCCGGGCGAGAATGCGGGTATCTTTTTATCGCCGAGTACGCGGACACGTTCTTCCGCCTCAAGCTGCTCAATCATGTTCATCGCCATTCTCCGGCGGCTGGAATTCGGGGGTCTTGGAGTAAGCGGCGTATAAATCGGGGCGGCGGTGCTTTGTCAACGTCTTTGCGCTGTTCGTACGCCATTCTTCTATCCGCTTGTGGTCGCCCGACAGCAGCACATCGGGCGTAGAGCGGCCTTCCCACTCTCTCGGCACCGTATAATGGGCGTGCTCCAGCAGGCCCTGCTCGAAGGATTCATCCGTCAGCGAGGCTTCGTTTCCGGCCACACCGGGCAACAGGCGCACCACGGTCTCGATCAAGGCCATCGCCGCCACCTCCCCGCCCGCCAGCACGAAGTCGCCCAGAGAGACCTCTTCCATGTCGCGCCCTTCGATGACGCGCTCATCCAGTCCTTCGAAGCGGCCGCAGAAGAAAACGAGGCCCGGGCCGGCCGCCCAGTCCCGGGCTTTCTGCTGGTCAAACGGCTTGCCGCGTGGGGAAAGATAAACAAGTGGCCGCCCGTCACGCGGGATGCTGTCGATCGCCGCCGCCGCCACGTCCGGGCGGATCACCATGCCTGCTCCGCCGCCGGCCGGCGTATCATCGACATTGCGATGCTTGCCCACGCCAAAGGTGCGCAGGTCCACCGTCTCGAGACTCCAAATCCCCTTTTCGCGCGCGCGCTCCAGGATCGAGACGCCGAGCGGCCCGGGAAAGGCTTCTGGCACAAGGGTGATGAGGGTGGTTTCGAACATGTAGCGCATCTAGCCCAGTCCCGGCGCGGCGTCACCCCGCGCCCGTTGACGCCTCGGCCTGTCCGGCGCTTGATGCGAAAAAGCCGGGGAGGACCAAATGCATTCTGTAAATCTCGATACGGTTGCCACAATTGCGAACATCATGGCGTCCGGCGCCGTCGTTCTGACTCTGGTCTTTATCGGCCTGCAACTGCGCCAGAACGCCCATCTGACCCGCATGGCCGCAGCGCAGACTTCGGCCCAGCTCCTCTCGTCAAATCTCGGGCGCATCGCCGAGAGCGCCGAACTGGCCGAGCTGATCACGCGCGAGAATGGGCGCGATAGCTGGACCCGGGCTGAATTCCTGCGCGTCTCGAATTTCCTGAGCATTTCCTTCCGGCATTTCGAGGTGCTCCACACCCACCGGCGCTTCGGTGTGTTCGAGGACGAGCTTTGGGAAGGGTCTGAAGCGCGCCTCAGGGAATCGCTCTCCAATCCCGGTATCCGTGAATGGTGGGCCGAAAGCCGCACGCTCTATGCGCGCAGCTTTGCGCGCTATGTCGACGGACTGTCAGCCGAGCTCGACGTAGCCCAGGCAATGGCAACAATGGCCCGGGACTAGGCAGCGAGCTCCAGGGCCCGGCGCGACGACACTTTGTTGCGTCCCGAATTTTTCGATTCAAAGAGCGCCGCGTCTGCGGTTTCGAGCGCAATTTCGGCATTGGATCCGTGCGCGAGCAGGCACGTGCCGAAACTCGCCGTGACGGAAATCACCTGGCCTTTATGTTCAAGCGCCAGGCTTTCAATACGCGTGCGGATCCGCTCGCATACGGATTCGGCCTGTTCCAGCGTCACATCGCTCAGCAGGATGACAAATTCCTCACCGCCCCAGCGTCCCAGCCGGTCGAACGGCCCGCGCAGTTCCGCAAACGCACTTTCTGCCACTTCCTGCAATACGAGGTCGCCGGTCTTGTGGCCGAAGCGATCATTGATCCTCTTGAAATGATCCAGGTCGAAGATGACGAGACCTGCCGTCTGGCGCGTCCGGCGCATCCGGTTGAGTTCGTCATCCATCGCCTGTTTGAAAAACCGGCGATTATAGAGGCCTGTCAGCGGGTCTGTCGCCGCCAGGGCCTCAAGGCGCCTCTGGTAGATTCGCAGCCGGTATTCATGCTGCGACGCGAGCACACCCGTCGGGACGGCGACGCAGGCCGAGACCACCAGATTGGTCAGGACGAATACCCTGGGGTTCGCCGGCAAGCCGAGCTGGTACACCACCATGGAAAAGGTGAATGACAGGCAAAGCGCTGTAATTGCAACGAAAGCGAAGAACGTGAGCGATTCAAGAATATCGTGTAATCTGATCGAGCCTGGCATCCTGCCCCCCCAACTGAGCTATCTCTCTTTTATCGCAATTGCACAAATATCTGCCGAACTTGGGCCCGGCATTTCGTGAGCGTTTGTTTACCAGTTGGAAATGATCAGGTACGTGTGACCCTCTTGCCGGGACTTGGGCTTCTGCCCCGGCAGGCATGACAATCAGGGAGTGGAACCTTTAACCCACCTGCGGCTTTAAGGGTCAGGGATCCTGTGCTTGAGCGGGGTCTGATCAAGGGAGATCAAATCATGGACACGACCAAACGCCGATTTCTGATGGGTGGCTCAACCGCCGTTGTGGCCGCCGCCCTCTCTGGCTGTGGCACGCTTCTCTATCCCGAACGCAAGGGCCAGTCCGGCGGGCGCATCGACCCGAGTGTCGCGATTCTCGATGGCATCGGCCTGCTCTTGTTCCTCATTCCCGGACTCGTGGCCTTCGCCGTCGACTTCTCGAATGGCACGATCTACCTGCCGGGCACGAAGCATTCCTCCAATCTGGATGACATGTCGGAAGTCAAAATGACCGCCGCTCTCACCAAATCGGAAGTCGACCGCGTCTGGACTGAAAATTACGGCCATGCTGCGCCGTTCCAATTGTCAGACCTGCAACGCCGCCGCCTGGGCGACAAGGCCGTCACGCTCGACACGGTCGCCAGCCTCGCGCGCAACGATTTCGCCCGCATCTAGGGCGTCTTGGAAGCTGCGGGCCCCGTCGCGGCTTCCGTCGCGACTGCTGTAAACCAGCGCCCGGCATTCCGGTCGCCCCGCATGTTCGAGCTTGTTTTCATGTCACGGTGCGCTGGCCTCAGCCGTCATCCAGCGGAACGGCTGGGTCTTCTGTCGCCCTGACCTCGGCTTGCTGCTCCTTCAGCCGGTCATGGTAATGCTCACCATCCCCGTATTCCTCGAACCCGGCATAGCGGGCATGGGCTCCGATGACACGTCGGGCCTGCTTGATCGGGCACCAGTATTGTTCCGTACGGGAACCGACTTCGCGGACATAGGCAATCACGCCGTTGACATAGGAGCAGTAGGCGCAGTTCAGCTTCTCGATCGTGTTGAGATAGGCCAGCCCGCTGCGATCAAACACCAGGTATCGGTGCCGCCGGACCTGCGGGATGCCATATACCCGGAAGCAGATCGCCTGGTAGATCGACGCCCAGAGATCAACTACCGCAAATGGCACAATCAGCGAGTAGATGACCGGCGCCGTGAGCCATACAAGCGGCCGGGCGGTGAACACATATCGCGCAAGGTGCGTGCGCAGTTCACGATGGCGGCGCGCGATCTCGTCCTCGAAACGAACCCTTCCGCGCTCAAGACCATATCGCAAGCCTATCCTTCGCTTGGCGAATTCAGCTTCGAGTTCCAGCTCAAGCCCGCGGATTTTTTCTTGGATCGTCTCTATCGGAGGTTTCATGCGAGTTGGGATGGGCTGATCTGGCAAGTCTGGCAACACGTACCGGTCAGGACCGGGCGCAATCAGGCCCGTCGCGGACCCGGCCGAACGTCACGTTCGTGCAACCGCATTCGCGCCTTGGCGCGCTACGGGCACTGACCGGGCAGTATCCGGGCTTTTAACGTGCATTTATCCGTGTTTTTGTCCGTGCATTCTGAGCACGTAAATTGCGCGCGGCAGACATGTTCTATACGGGAGGAGACATGGTAAATTCTCCGGCGCTTTCCGTCCTGATTCCGTTTTTCAACGAGGAAGGAAACGTGCACCCCGTGATCGACGAGGTGCATTCCGCACTGACCGGCATCACGTTCGAGATTATCTGCGTCAATGATTGTTCAGTCGATGCGACGGGCGCCGAACTGGCCGAAGCACAGGCAAGGCACCCGCATACGGTCATTGTGCTCAATCATGTCGCCCGGCGGGGCAAGTCGGCCGCCCTGTTCACCGGACTCAAATCGGCGCGGGGGCAATGGGTCCAGCTGCTCGACGGCGACGGCCAGAATGACCCGCACGATACCGCGCGGCTGTGGGCGGAAATCATCGCGCCCGGCGACCCGCCCCGGCTCGGCATCATCGCCGGAAAGCGCAACAGCCGCAACGATTCCGGCTTCAAGTGGCTGCAGTCGCGTGTCGCCAATGGCGTACGGCGTTTCGTGCTGCGGGACGACGCGACCGATACCGGCTGCGGCTGGAAACTGATCCGTACGGCGGCCTTCCGCGACCTGCCCTTCTTCGCCTCGATGCACCGTTTCCTGCCCGCCCTGGTCAAGCGGGCCGGCTGGGATGTGCGTGAGGAGAAGGTCAATGATCGCGAGCGCCTGGCCGGCGTGTCGAAATACGGATTCCTGGGCCGGCTGGGTGCCGGAATCTTCGACCTGATCGGCATGTTCTGGCTGACGCGGCGCGGCGGCTACGGCATCGCCGCCGAGTGGAACGACCCGCGCGCCGACCCGGACGCGCGATAATCATCCCACCTAGTTCTGATTGTTGCCGACACGGCCATTCTGGCGGGCGCGCATGCCATCCGGCGACCGGGGATTCGGGCGCGCCTGCACCTTCGGTTGCGGGGCAGGGGCAACCAGCACAGGCGCTGGTGCAGGCGCAACGCGCACGGGCGCTCGAGCCTGCGGGGCCGCCTGTACCGGCGGCCGTGCCTGTCGTGCGGGCTGCGCCTGTTCCTGCGCGCGAACCTGCGAACGCATCGCCGGGGTCTGCGGCAGCGCGCGCGGTGCCTGCTGGCGGTTGGGTCGCTCGGTCTGCCGACCTTGTTGCTGTGGGCGGGCCGCGACCGCTTCGCCACGTGGTGCCGCGTTCACGTCAACGCGCGTCCGCTCTTTGCGCACCTGCGACTGGCGCGGCTGTTGCGGCACCGACTGCACTTGGGGTGTGTCGATGCGCGGCGTGCGGCGTATGTCATGGCGGGTGTCCTGCTCGCGGTCAGTATCGCGACGCGCCCGGTCTGTCCGGGGTTCACGCACTGTCCTGCCGGCAGGGTCGGCTGGGATGATGGCAGGAATCGCACGCGGCTGACGATTCGCCCGGGTTGTGTCTGGCAGGGATGCAACCGTACCGGGTCCGCCTGCGAGCGTGTCAGTATTGCGGCCGGTCCCTGGCGTACCTTGTCCCCGCTGGCCCCGGTCGCGCTGGCCGTCGCCGCTACGCGGCTGCTCCCGGTGCCCGTCACGTCCACGATGGCCGTCATCGCCGCCGCGACGCCCACGATCGCCACGGTCCTCGCCGCGGGACCGGTCGCCATCGACCGGGCGGATGGACGAAATATTGTCGTTCATGCGAATGCCGTTGAGCTTGCCCGTCGAGGCATCAATGATCTCGCAGCGGCCCTGGAAGTTGGCATGTTCGCAGACTTCCCATTTCCCCGACTTGATATTCAGGGACGAGACATTGTCATTGAAGCGGAAGCGGCTGAGGTCCTTTACGCCGCGATTGATACCTAGCGACGCGCCGCGCCCGTTTGAGTCGACATACAGAGTGGCGTCCGCGTCACGCGCGCCATAATGGCCCCGAAGTGGCGGGCGCTCACGATGGTAGGTGCGATAAGTATTGTACCCGCCGCGTGAATAGCCGAACCCGTAAGGGCCATAGCCCGCCAGCGGATCATAATAGCCGTAGGACCGGTAAGCGGGCGAATAGCCGTAGTGATACACCTCGACCCGGGTCGTGCGACCATAGCCGTAATCATAGTCGTCATTCCCGTAGCGCACCGCATCGGCATACCGGATATAGCCGCTCTCATCGCGCACGAACATCAGGCCATGCTCGGCGTCAGTGTATTCGTAGATAGGCCGAACGGACGACACGTCACCCTCAAGATCAAAGTAGCGAAGGTCCGGAACGTCTTCGCGCAGAAACACGCAGCGACCGGTGAAATCGCTATGCTCACAGATCTCCCAGGCGCCGGACAAGACCGCCACCGAGCGGGCCCGGTCATTGAACCGGATATCCGGCAACGCATGGATCGGATCGAAAATATTGACCGCATCGCCGGTATAATTCGCGCCGCTGAACAGGATCAGCGCCGCTTCATCCTGCGGTACATCATATTGCGCGGCCGCCGAGCCAGCGGCGACAAGGGGGACTGCGATAAGGGCGCCAAGGCGCAGGAGCGTGGCAAACATGGCCAATTCCTCTCAGTTACTGACCGTAACATGGAACACGGCGTCTGAATGTGGCACAACGCCAGGCGGGCGGCCTGCTATTTATCGTCTTCCAACTCGGCCCAATGGGCCAGGTCCGGGATCCGGAGACGCCCCGCGTTGAGGTCAATCTCCGGCACGTCGGCTTGCGTGAACGGCACGAAAACGGTTCCACCGCCAGTAATCAGGTGGATTTCCAGCAGATCGTCAGCACCAAAATTCTGGACCGATTTTATCCGCCCTTCTGCAACATCTCCGACGGAACAGACCTCCAGGCCGACAAGGTCCTCGATATAGAATTCGCCTTCATCAGCGCTTGGCAATTGCGCGCGCTCGACATGCAGCAGCGCGCCCTTCAGGGCATCCCACTCTTCCTTCTGTTTCTGTTCGCGGGCTTTCACGATAAAGTGATCATTCCCCGGCCGCGCCGACAGGGGCGTCAGCACGACCCGCCCGGCTTCATCTGTCAGGGGACCGTAATTGAACAGGTCTTCAGGGTCTGCCGTGAAGCTCTTCACGCGCACTTCACCGCGCACGCCATGGGCGCCCTTCAGGGCGCCCACAACGATCAGTTTGTCATTCGGATAGGTCTTCATGCCGCCTCTGTAGCGCCAGACCGCGCCGGAGAGAACCGGTCCGGCTACGTTTAATGACGATGCCGGTCGCGCTCATCGCCATTGCGGGCCTCATGACGGCTGTCATACCGGCGGATCGACGAGATATTGTCATTGAGTCCGATCGGGCGAAGCGCTCCGTCAAAAATTAAATTCTTATATTTTTCTCGTAGTTAAGAGATCTCAATCTTCATTTGTAGGGAGTTTTGTAGGAATTTCAGTAGGAAGATTTTTGCGGCCTTTTTCTCTATCGGGTATCCAGATTCGAAGCGACGACCCAATCTCGGTTTTTTCGATTTTACGACAGCTTCTGCAATCCCCGCCCGCGGACCTTGCCGACGAGCTTGGTTTGCCGGCGCGCAACGTCAAGGTAGGCTTCTTCGATCCGGCGGGAGAAGTCTTCGGGATAAGGTGCGATTTCGCCGGCTTGCGACACCGCGGCCGCCTCGCTCGACAGGATTGCCTGCCAATTTTCGAGATATGCCCAAAAGTTGGTGACGGCCCTCATCAGGCGGCGTTTTGAAGTTGCTTGATCCCGTCCTTGAACTCAACCCCCAGAATGACCTCGGGTAGACGGTTTGGCCCTGATATCTTCCGCCACTTCTTCTTGGCTGACATCATCAGCCGGAAGACCATGGCCAGGGCAGTCTTGCGGTTCAGGCATCCCTTGGTTTTCCGCGTCCGGTTGCGGACCGTGGCAAAGACACTCTCGATCGGGTTCGTGGTCCTGATGTGCTTCCAATGCTCGGCCGGGAAGTCGTAGAATGCCAGCAGTTCCGCGCGGTCTTTGACCAGCTTGGCGACGGCCTTCTCGTACTTCACGCCATAAGTTTCCACGAAGAGATCAAAGGCCGCGTTGGCCTCTTTTTTGGTCTCAGGCCACCAAATGGACGAATAAAGTCCGGGAAGATCTTCCGGCATGGGTCAGTGGAACGGCCTCGCCGGCGATAGAGGCCGCACTCAAGACCGATGGATTGACGGCTAAACTTACCGCTGACGGTGAGAAGCTGACTATAGCATTTGCCCCTGCAGCGGTGGGCAGCGGCTATGTCAAGCCCGAAGTCATTGCCGAGTTCGGAGCGCGCTCGACGGGAGAACCAGCAACCGCAGTTGAAATTTCCTGCGACGCTGCGACAGCCCTCCCGATGCTGACATTTCCAACGGCAACGGTACGCGCCATGGCACCTGAACGGACCTTCTGGGAAAAAGCCACGGCCGTTCATGTCTTCTGCGAAGGCGGCCGGCATCGCGGGCGCCCAGCTTTCGCTCGTCACTGGCACGACTTGGTGCGGCTGCAACGAAAGGGTATTCCGGATAAGGCGATCGCGGACAAAGCGCTAGCTTCCGCTGTGGCAACGCACAAATCCATGTTCTTTCGCGAAAAGAACGCCGAGAACGCAGAGATCGATTACGCAGCGGCCGTGGGGGGCAATCTGAATCTCGTACCGACCGGAGACCGCCTCGAAGAATTGCGCAAAGACTATGAGTCGATGATAAGCGACGGACTTCTATTTGATGACGTCGATGATTTCGAAACGCTCCTGGTGCAGATCGAGGCGATTCAAAATCTCGCAAACAGTATAGGCGTCGAATGACGTAAATTGTGGATCAGTGGTTTGCTAACTCAAAACATCCGGACAGTAACACAAGCTGATATAACCCGAGCTCCCGCCGATGAGTAAGCGCGCCTCCAGACATGCCAATCCCAGCGCTGGGTGAAATGCCGGTCGCGGCTTTCGCTACCAGGACCGGGTCGGCGCCTTGTTCCTCGCTCAGATGTTTGTGGACATTGCGGATTTCGACGCTGTTGTTCCCGAAGGCAGCGATGATTTTGAGCTTCGAAAAGCTGACAATGTAACGTTAGTCGACACGAAGGCCAACCGCGACGGCGCGCGTACTCGCACCGCTAATCTAGATCGGTCCGACCTAGTGAAATTGTGGAAAAGGCCTCTTCGCCCGGATGTTGGCGCATCCAATTATTGGTTAGTCGTGGAACGAACCTTCAAAGACAACGCAGATCACATTTCCGGAAATGAACTCTTTTCAACAACGCCCAGCCACAATGCAGGACAATCAACGGTATTGATTGACCGGGATCCTGCGAGATCAGCGACTGGATTGCTCATCTTGCATAAGGGACTGACGCCGCTGGCTGCTGAACTGGTTGTACTCGCCCTTGGGCGAGAGGTTGGCCGATTGGCTGACGAGAATGGCCCGCTTCCGCTTTCGGATCGTAAATCGATCACTTTGACCGAAGTGGAAGCAATTGCCAGCCGAGTTCTGAGTGCCGTCGATACTGAACGTCTTAACAAAATTATTCGTATGGGCGTGTTGTCGCCTGTCGACTTTTTGATGCCGGCTTTGGACGACGGATTCTACCTCAGAGTTGATGTCCAGCCCGGTCATTTTGCGGCGGGCCTCGCATTGGATAGGCCGGAAGCGACGGTCAGTGTACGTCAAGCATTTGAACGAACGCGTATCGTCGTCGCAACCGGACCTTCCGGTGCGGGCAAATCCGGGTTGATGTGGAACGCCGTCATTGCGAAACGCGAAGGCCGTCTCTGGTTTAGCGTGAACTCATCCGCGCTTCCTGAACCGGAGGTGCTTTCTGCTTTTTTCGCAGCATATGCCGGGACTCCAATAGGTTTGGTTGTGGATGATATTGGGAGGGGAAAGCTTCAGATATGGGATGCCCTTCGTTCAATCTGCGCGACGGAGCCGAATGCGCTGTTGATTGGTTCAATACGCACCGAAGACACCGCCCTGCTTGCGGAGCGTCACAAAATTTCTGAAGTGAGCGCCGCTGGAGACAAGATTCTGGCGCGATCGCTATGGTCTGAGCTGCGCAACCGAGGGCAGACGCAATGGCCCGGATGGGAGGAGCCTTGGGATATAGCAGAAGGCCTGCTTCTGGAATATGGCCATATCCTGACACAGGGTGACCGACTGGAAGGTGTGATTCTCGATCAGATTCGCAGGCGGCTCAAAGAGGAGCGCGATGCAGAACTTGCGATCCTGAACACAGCTGCGCCAATTGCGGCACATCGTGGATCTGTATCGCTCGATGTGTTGCGGAATCAATTGGGGTTTGAACGAGCGGAGATGTCGCGCGCGCTTGAGTGACTGATTTGTGAACATCTCATACGGATTAACGAGGCTGGAACAGAAATTTCGGGATTACATGCACTGCGGGCCGCGACGATCTGCGCCGCATTGCAAGAGGTTGGTTATTCTACCGGACCGGAGCAAGCGATCGCAGCCATATCATGCGCCAGTTCCCAAACGCTTGAGCCTTTTGTTTACGGAGTGATTTCGGCTAAAGTTGTTGAGCGCGACGTCGCCATCCAAGCATTGAGTGACAGAGCATCCAGCAGCCGCTCGCTATCTGACACAGCTAGCGCGATCCGAGGCCTCAGAAGCGCCGACAACACTCTCGTCGCTAGCGATTGGCTGAAATCTCTTGGCGAAGCCGGTATCCCCAAGAAAGCCGCAACGATAAGCGCATTGTTGGGACTTTTGCCCAGCGCCGACATGCCCGATATCGGAGACATGCGAACGTTCGCAGAGTACGGCCGCAGTTTGTTTAACGCAGTCGCCAACTGTCGAATACCGAAAGAGCTAGTGGACGCAGCTATATCGACACTCGAAGCCACAACATCAGAGTCTGCGGAACACTATAGTGTCGTGCTGAGCTCATTGAGCCGCGCGCCGCTTAATGACTAGCAAATTGCGCGGCTTGTCGACGCGCACCGTCCATTGGAATACATGTCCATCACAGATGTGGTCGTACTCATGGACGCCGCAGAGAGCATAGACGCTCGCATCACTGCAGGCTGGGCTACGAGAGAAATGGGCGCGAACGGTCAAGACCTGATCGCCCGTCTGGAAGCAGAAACGCCCTTTGCACTGCCGATTACAACTGAGCAAACAGCGGAAGGAAAAGTGGTCTGTGGGGATATTTTTGAAGCCTCTGTGAAAGAAGGAGAGAATCCGAACAATCAGCTTGTTCAACATTGTAACGCCATCTTGCGTCTCGTGCCCGACGCCAAACTCGCCCGCGTCCGGTTGGTGACTCCGGAAGGAACTAAATCGTTCCATCTCGATGCTGAGAAAGGGATATCAAGGGCAAATTCTCCTCCTGACGCTTTCGCCGTGGCGAACCGGCGCGTCATTGACAGCGTCGCCCGTGAAATTGGCGCCCCGAGCTGGTCCGAGTATCTTTCGCGCCGAGAAGCGCTTGCGAAACGCGCATTTCACGCCTTCAGCAAGTTGACAGATGATATTCAGGTACGGCGATTTGATCAGGCCACGCTGGAAGAGTTGAACGAGATCGTCAGTGCTTGTGATGACTTAATCGCATCTGCGGAGCCGCCAAAAAACGTTACTGGCGCCGGCTCTTTATCTTCCGGGAAACATCTGACGCCGTTGCAGGGTCTCATTTTTAATTTGAACGGTCGATTTTGCGCTGACATTGCCACTTTACCAAAAGACGCTGCGCGTATCGCTGAGAATGCGCGAACCCTGATCGTGCGTTGTGAGAGCGCTATGCAGGAGCCGTGGAAGCTTGTGGGAAGCGGTCCCCCAGAAATTCTGACATCTATCGCGCATCTCCTTCGAGACATCGAGATCGTCGCCCTGGAAGCAGCTGCGTCAAATAGAGACCCGCGAACGCGTTGGCCGATAACGAACAATAAGCCGAAAGGTGCATTTACACGCGTGGCGCGCGCATCGCGCGCTTCATTTCATACGCGGTTGCACGAGCAACGACGGGTAATGGAGCTACTTGTTGTTCATGAATTACCAGGCGCAGCGGTGACTGCCCCCAAATCAGATGACGGTGCTCTTTGGCGAACGCGCTTCGTTGCGATGTTTCCGCTTACGAATTTTGAGGCGCTTCAGTCTTGGACCCTCAACGCCCGACGCATTGGAGAGCGCATTCGGGCAAAGCTAACCGACGAAGATGACATCTGTCTTGTGCCGGTCCTAAATAATTCCGCAATTCCAGATTTTTCCTATCAAATCAGCCGCGCAACTCCCCTGTCTATAGTGGGCAGAACGCTGGAAGCCGCGGGAAGGACTAACTTGCTGGCACTTCCAGATAACAATCTGTTGGAGCGGCTACCTGTAAAGCCAGTATTCATACCGACTGAGTTTCCAGTGGTTTTCCGTGCTCTGAGGGATATTGAAGGAATGTCGAATTTTGGGCTGGCTCAAGAAGGCAGGCTAAGTTCCGAGCGAAGCCACTTTGATGAGGTGCTGCAGGAAATTGAAGATCATGCAGCACGACTCCTCTTACTACTAGCTGACATGAGCGACCCGGCTGTTACCCGCCTCCGTTCCGTCATCGGGCACGTCTTTTCCGATGCAGATGAAGATATAGTGCTGGATCAAGCCCTGTTACCTGATGACCTCCACCATACAATTCTGCTCCTGGTATTCAAATTGACCGAAGGCTGAGCATAAGCTGGGCGAGCATATTTTGAGATCGATCCAACCTGGCTCGGACACTCCCCTGCGCAATGGGCTTTAAGCGCTGCACGTCTTCCAGTCCGTTCGGCGCTTTCCGAAAGAGGATTACCAACTGGCGCGCTGGCGCGGCTCTGTCGGCTTCTGATCATGACCCGTTCGGTTGCGCCTGCGCTCTCCAGAGCCCGGAACAGATCCCGTCCTTCGCCATCAAGTCGCAATGGCAGCCTCCCTTGGCGATCTGGCCATTCAACAATAAAGTCTTTTTGTAGTGCGATCAGTCATCAGCTTTGACGCATAGAGGCGGGCTATCTCGTAAAGATCTGCAAACGCTTTTTCTCCCAGATACCCCAGCCGGTCGTTATCAGACATGAAACTAGTCTGCCCATTCCCGAAGGCCGGACAAGGCGTCCGGAAGGCTGTCGAAGGCAAAAGGGTGCAGGAACTGCCTACGCCACAAATACTTTTCATCAACTTCTGAAAGGCGGGCTTCGTTGCAGACACCCCTCCAACCCGAAGAGATGACACCGACCTGCATCCTGATAATGTCGCACGCATCATCCTCAGAGAGATGACATGCTGGCGCGAGTTGCAGAACCGTTGCCAGACGGCTATCGCCAGCGTTACCTGAGATCTTCATTGCCTGGTTCACCTCACGCGCTGTGCGTGCCTGCGGACAGATATCATAGGCGGGTGTCAGGCTCAGCGTCTGACCATCCCAAAAGGCAGCATGGTTGCGCGCGTGATCGTCCGTGTTGCCCACAAGCACATTGAACACAACCCGCCCGAACAACTCGCGTAATGTCTGTCGCGGGTTCGAGAACTCTTTCCGGATACGGTGAGCCAAATCTTCATAGGATGCATGGCGGGCGGCAACTTCATCAAGACCGAAGAGCGTCAAGGCCGATACCATTGCCCGGCGCGTCCAGCCTGCACCGGAACGCTGACGATCGAACCTCTCTACCAGGATGATATCCTTGCCGGACGCCTGCGCCAGATCAACCCCCGCAACGGTGATCTGGCAGGCCCTCGCCAGGCGCATGGCAATGAACTCGGCCTTCACAACATTGTATGTGTCCGAGGATGTTGAGAATTTTGCGATCAGCTTTCTCGCGTCATCCGCAAAGAGCGCTTTAGGCCGCGCGCCCCCGATGGAACTGCCATGATGGAGCGCCCGGTCGAGCTCGGGATGCAGGGGCTCACCCGCCAGAACTTTATCTGCCGATGCCTGAAGCTCGGTCAGTGTCGCTTCGCCCCCGCCCCGCGGGGCGTACACGGCCGGGCTCGCCTGAAAATCCAGGGCGCCGATCCGATCTGATCCCGATTCCAGAAGATAGGTGAGTTCGTCAAATTCCACGGCAGCGGCTTCCGCGCCTTTGCTGCCGGTCAGTCGGTTGACAATAACACGGCGGCCCCAAGCATCGGGCGCCCCATCGCGCAGGCAATTTGCGATCAACAGCGGCGGGTCCGGCGCGAGGACGCCCGGTTCCAGGGGAAGCTCCTCCCGATAGATTGGAATAGCATCGTTGCGCGCGAGGTAGGAGCGTCCATAGTTGAAGAGGAAGATCTCCCCTCGCTTCTCGATGCGACCGGCGACGATCGGCTCCCTGGCGTCTGGAAGCCAGATCCAGACATAGGCTTCGTCAGGCTGGGGACGCTCAGAAGTCATCCTTCACATCCTTGCTTTTGTTCCGGACCGAGGCTGGCAGGAGCGCCAGCTTGTCGTCGACGCGGTCAATCTGGGAGGCCAAACGGCCGGGCGCCTCAACAAACAGCGGCACCCCCGTCAAAACTGCGGCCTCAAAGACAAGGCCAATCTCGACCCCTGGCTCTCCCTGCTCGATCCGCCAGAGCGTGGAACGCGCAATTCCGATCCGCTCCGCCAGCTCGGCGGCGGAAATCTGACGCTTTTTTCGCGCAAGCTGGATTTGCTTGCCCATCAGAACAAGCGCCTCTCTGGCGGTGGCCGAATATACACGCTGTTGCTTTGCCATAAGACGCCCAAATGTTCGCTTTATCGAACACTAAATAGGCTCATGTTCGTTTAATGCAACATTTTATATTGAACAAGGCGGGAATCAAAACACACACGAGAAAGTTGGAAAATACCTAATACCACCACTCTACAGACGCGCTCAAAGACATCCAACCCGCCCGCATTGAACCTTACGGGGCGCTGCTGAAGCTGAACCAAAGCCTGGGGCAACAACCTTACGAGGGATGGGTGCCTGCCGAACTGATCTGCGCCGCCGGGTGCGAACAGTCGCAGCCCTAACCGCGCAACGCCGCGCCCCACCCTTCCGGCACCGGATGCGCAATCTTCATCAGCTGATCCCGCCGATACATCATCGACCCGCCGTCGCCATACGCAGGCCTGGAATTCGCATGCCCCATGATCATGCACCGGAACCCGTAATCAAGTTCGGCCGCCCGCATCCGCTTCTCGAACGAGTGCCGTAGCGAATACACCTTGTGCGCCGGTGTCGGGAACAGCTCGCGTGATTTGAGCGCCGTCATCAGGTTGGCTGAGAGAAGGTCCGGCTTGTCACGGTATTGCGGAAAGCCCTTCGGCGCGCGCCGCATGGCCTCCAGCGCGACGCCCACCAGCGGGATATCCCGGATTGAGGAGACCGTTTTGATCTCCCGGTCCTTCTTGGGCCGGATGGAGATGTAGGGCACGTCCGTCTTGAGATGGATGTCCTCTTCCAGGAGGTTTGCGATCTCGCCGGGCCGGCAACCGGTCTCGATCAGCGTGTAAAGGATTAGGTCAGCGCCGCCGACGAGGCCTGAGAGTACACCCGGCGCCAGGATCCGAGAGCGCACCCATGCGTCCTCGAACGGTGGCACGTCGGTTGTCTGGCGATCCTTGAACGCGAGGTTCCTGAATGGGTTCGGCCGGTCCTCCTCACCGATGTATTTGAACCAGGCGCTGTAGAGGAGACGCATGTTGCCGACGTCCCGGTTGGCCGTCTTGGTGCTCAGGGCCTCCCGGCCGGGCTTCGGCATAACCCGGTCTTTCCACCAGTTGTAATACTGCAGGGCGTCCTGCCGGGTGATGTCGCGCATGTTCCGGTCGCCGACGACGTCGATAAAGTAATGGACACCCCGCCGCTTGGTTTTCTTCCAGGCCCGGATCTGGGTTTCAGATTTGCCGATGAGTTCGCTCGCGGCGATGTCCGAGCAGTAGATGTCGAAGGCGGCGGAGACCGTGACCGGCGGCGGCGGGACCGTGCCCATGAGGGCGTCGGCCTCGACCTTTTCTCCCGGGCTTGGCCGGCCGGCATCGGCGGCGTCGATCCGGCCTATGCGGGCGACGATTTCATCCAAGCCCGCCTCGCTCGCCAGCTGCTCGACCGGGGCATAGACGAAGCCGCGGGCAGGCGCGCGCGTCTGGGCCGCCTTATAACGGCGCTGGGCCTGGTCGATCTGGAAGGCGAGGTTTTCTGGGGAGCCGGTGTCCCCGGCAGTGCCCGCGAGCATCGCCCAGTAGAGGTTGTCGGACTCCTCCATGGCGTCGCGCCGCATCCGTGCAATCTCGAGGGATCTGGTTCGCAGCGAGCACTCGATCACGCCACGCGGATCATACGGCCCGTAGCGTTTCGGGACCCGGCGCTGATAGTGCCAGTAGCCCTGTTTGAGCTTGAGATGCCGGTTCGTTCTCTCCACCACCCAATCCCTTTTGTAGGGAGTTCTGTAGGGAAATTTGTAGGGAAAAATCCGGCAACCGTTAAGCGAACGCATGGCGAAAGCCCGCTAGGGCTCTGTTGTTATTTGATTTTTTTCGAGTTTGTCTGGAGCGGGCGAAGGTCGCCAAAACCGCGCGAAATAACTTCGCAGCGGCCGCGATAATTCGCGTGTTCACAGGCGAGCCATGTACCGCGCGTCACGAGGACCGAACTCGCCCGGTCATTGAACCGGTAGGCTACCAGATCAGGAATATCGCCGTTGATCCCGATCGGGTTACCGCGCAGGTCGGCATTTGAAAACAAGACGAGATCGGCGGACCGCCCGCCATGGCCGCCGCTCCACGCCCCATCGTGCCCGTAGCCCACCGGGCGAAGCGAAAAAACGTTATCGTTCAGGCGCAGGTCATTCAGACGGGATACGCTTGTGTCGATGGTCGCTCACCGGCCCCGGAAATTCACATCACTGCAGACTTCCCATGCGCCCGACCGGACGCTGATCGACGAGGCGCGGTCATTGAAGCGCATCGGCTTCAGGTCGGGGATCGCCCCATCCGCCTGGATCGCCTCGCCGCGAAAGCCGGCATCCGCATGCAGCACGACACCGCTGTGTCCGCCGCGATAACGATCACCCCCGCGATCAGCATGCGCCGGCAGGGTCAGGGCAGCAAGGCTGGCTGCGACGAGCGCGCCATTCCAGAAAAGGGTCAATTTGGCCATCTCGGTCTCCTGTCAATTCAGCTCGCCTGTAGATGAAGCAAACTGAACCGGGACAGGGTTACCCGTTGTCCCGCATTCAGTTGCAGGGCCGGCCGCCAGCCAAAAGAAAAGGCCAGTGCAAAAATGCACTGGCCTCATCAGGTCTGCCTGTGTGCCGGACCTATTCGGAAGCGGCTTCCTCGGCGGGCGCTTCTTCAGCAGCTGGCTCTTCAACCGGGGCAGGTGCCTTGGCGGCCTCTGCGGCCGCTTCAGCAGCAGCGGTCGCCTTGTCGGCGCGCTCTTTCACGCGGTCCTGGGCTTTCTTGCCAGGCTCGCCCTTGTTCGGGTTGCTGCCGTGTGCCCAGGCGTATACCGGCGCGGTTTCGCCTTCGAGCGTGATCTGCGACAGGAAGCGCGCCACGCGCTCAGTTGGCTGGGCGCCTTTCTTGATCCATTCGGCAGCTTTCACGCCGTCGATTTTCACGCGCTCGCCGGAATCCTTGGCAAGGCGCGGGTCATAGGTGCCGATTTTCTCGATGAAGCGACCGTCGCGGGGTGCGCGGGCGTCAGCGATAACGACGGAATAAAAGGGGCGTTTCTTGGACCCGCCACGGGCGAGTCGGATCTTGAGGGACATTGGGGTTACTCCTGTAAAGTGTCGTCTCTGGAATTAAAGTTCAGCTTCGTCGCTGCGGATCTGCTCATGGTGGCGGATGACTTCCGCCACGATGAAGGAGAGGAATTTCTCGGCGAAGGCCGGGTCGAGGCCGGCTTCGTTGGCAAGGTTGCGGAGGCGCTCGATCTGCTGGCCTTCGCGGGATTTGTCCGCTGGCGGCATGTTGTGCAGTGCCTTCAGCTTGCCCACTTCTTTCGTGGCCTTGAAGCGTTCGGCCAGCGTGTGGACGAGGATCGCATCCATGTTGTCGATGCTGGCGCGCAACTGGTTCAGCTGAAACTGGGCGAGCGTGTTGTCTGTACTCATCATCTACTTCTTCTTTCCGCCGAGGCCCGGATGGCTGCCGCCGAGTCCGGGCAGGCCGCCTGACCCCATGCCCGGCAATCCGCCAGGCATTTGCTGGCCACCCATTTTTGCAAGATCGGACGGTGACATGCCGGCCTGCGAGGCTGCGCCCATCATGGCTTTCATGCCGCCCTTGGTGCGCATCTTCTTCATCATCGTGGCCATCTGCTGGTGCATCTTCAGCAGCTTGTTCACTTCCTGGACCGTGGTGCCGGACCCTGCCGCGATACGCTTGCGGCGCGACGCGTTGAGCAAGGCGGGTTTGCGCCGCTCCTTGCGGGTCATAGACAGGATGATCGCTTCCTGGCGCTTCAGAACATTGTCGTCGAGATTGGCATTCGCCATGGCTTCCTTGGCTTTGCGGGCGCCGGGCATCATGCCCATGATGCCGCCAAGGCCGCCCATGCGCTGCATCTGGCGCAACTGATCGGCCATGTCTTCGAGATCGAATTCGCCTTTCTTGAGCTTTGCGGCCATGCGCTCGGCTTTGTCGGCGTCCATCTGCTCGGAGGCTTTTTCAACCAGGCTGACAATATCGCCCTGGCCGAGGATGCGGCCTGCCACGCGGGAGGCATCGAACGCGTCGAGACCGTCCAGCTTTTCGCCGGTGCCGAGGAACTTGATCGGCAGGCCGGTGACCGCGCGCATGGACAGCGCTGCGCCACCGCGCCCGTCACCGTCCATCCGGGTGAGGACGAGGCCTGTCAGCGGCAGGCGGTCGTGGAAGCGTTTCGCGGTCTCAACGGCGTCCTGACCGGTCAGCGCATCGGCCACCAGCAGCGTCTCGGACGGCTTCGCGATATCGGCGATCTCTGCCGCTTCGCTCATCATCTGCTCGTCGATCGTGGTGCGGCCAGCGGTGTCGAGAATTAGGACGTCATAGCCGCCGATCTTGGCGGCCTGAACGGCGCGTCGCGCGATATCGGCGGGCAGCTGGCCTTCGATGATCGGCAGGCAGAAGACATTGTCGCCGCACTGGTCGGCGAGGATCGCAAGCTGCTGCATGGCCGCCGGACGGCGCACGTCGAGCGAGGCGAGCAGGACTTTCTTGCGCTGTTTGTCGCCGAGGCGCTTGGCGATCTTGGCCGTTGTCGTCGTCTTGCCTGAGCCCTGCAGACCCGCCATCATCATCACGGCTGGCGGCGTGTCGATGCGCAATACGGTCTCGGCATCCGCGCCGCCGAGCATCTCGACGATCCCGTCATAGACGATCTTGACGACTTGCTGGCCCGGCTTCACCGACCGGACGACTTCCTCGCCGACGGCGCGGGCGCGCACGCTTTCGATGAAGTCCTTGACCACGGGCAGGGCAACGTCGGCTTCGAGCAGGGCGACACGGATTTCGCGCAGCGCAGCGTTCACGTCCTTCTCGGACAGCGCGCCGCGGCCGGTCAGGCCGTCGAAAATGCCGCCAAGGCGATCGCTCAAAGCGTCGAACATGTGCCTACTCCTTTACCGTTTGCCTGCAGGACAGACTTAGGCGCTCAAACCCGGCGCACAAAGCATGAAGCCCCGCTGAGCGAAAAGTCGCCGGGCGGGGGGCCTCGCTGACCTCAAGTGTCAGTCAAAGCGCGCTTTTCATGTTTGCGCGGATGTAAGCGCGCCTAAAGCATGTGAGGTTCGTTAGGTCAAGCCAGCTGCATCTCGGCGACGCGGTCCTTGAGCAGGTCGATGGCCGCGCGAATTTCGGAATCGACGAGCGATAATATGGCCAGATCGGCCCATGAACCGTCGGCGAGACGCATGTAACGGCGCAGGACACCTTCCTTGCGCGCGCCCATGCGCTCTAGCGAGCTGATCGCCCGCTGGTTGGCCGCCGCGATCGGGAATTCGATCCGCCGCATGCGCGCGCCGAAAGCACGCCCAATCATCGCCATCTGTGTCGCCATGGGCACGATGGTACCCCGCATTTCAGGCGGATGCCAGACGTATCCAATCCCGACGCGTCGATGGGTGCGCGACACGTCAATATAAGCGATCACGCCCGCAAATGCGCCGTCAGCCTGCCGTGTAATCGAAAAAGGGATGACGTTGCCCTTCTGCTTCATGGCCAGCATCAAATCGAAATAGGCATTGAAGTTCGTTCCAGAGGGCATGACTGGCAGCCAATCCCACATCGCGGATACGGCGCCTGATTCGCCCAGCCGCGCCCTGTCGGATTCCTCCAGCAGGTCGAGCCTCACGACATCATTGTGCAAACCTTGTTCATCGAGCCGCATGCATCAGCGTCTCACGGATCGCGACGGACACAAGGGTACGGGAAAAAGAAATTCTGCATTCCGTTTGAGAACTCAATTCCTGCGATATTTCTATTTTCAGACTCACTAAGCGTCAACAGCAGGAAAAAGGCGCTCCGACAGGTAAGTGAATTCCAAAGCGGTACGCTTTGCGCGCTCTGTCTGGTTCGCCGCCGCCGAATGCCCGCCATCGACATTCTCGTAATAGAGGAAGGGCAGGCCAGCATCCTCGAACAGTTTCGCCATCTTTCGCGCATGGCCGGGATGCACGCGGTCATCCTTGGTCGAGGTTACGAAGAAGGGCTCGGGATAAAGCCTGGACGGGTTGAAATTCTGATACGGGGAGAATGTTTCGAGGAAGGTCCGCTCGTCCGGCACATCCGGCGAGCCATACTCATCGACCCAGGACGCGCCCGCCAGAAGTAGGTGGTAGCGCATCATGTCGAGCAGGGGCACCTGCACCACGACCGCATTCCAGAGGTCGGGCCGCTGGTTCAGCATGACGCCCATCAACAGGCCGCCATTCGATCCACCCATGATGCCGAGATGCGCGGGGCTGGTGATCTTGCGAGAAACGAGGTCTTCGCCGACCGCGATGAAGTCATCAAAAACACGCTGGCGGTTGAGCTTCAGGCCCGCCTGGTGCCAGGCCGGGCCGAACTCGCCGCCACCCCTGATGTTCGCCAGCACATAAGCGCCCCCCTGTTCCAGCCACAGCCGCCCGATGACCGGGCTGTAGGACGGGTTCATCGACACTTGGAACCCGCCATAGCCGTAGAGCAGCGTCGGCGTGCTGCCATCCCACACCATGTCGGCCTTGTGCACGATGAAATAGGGAACCTTGGTCCCGTCCTTCGACGTCGCAAAGAATTGTTCGACCTTCAGGGCCGACGCATCGAACTTGCCGAGCAGGCTTTTCAGGGACGTGACGCCGCCGGTGTTGATGTCATAGGAGAGCAGCGAATCCGGCGTGAGGAAGTCTTCGTAACTCAGTAACACGCACTCCTCGTGTTGGTCGGCAAAAGCAATGCCAGCCTGTCCACTTCCCGGCAGGTCGATCGGTGATTGCGACCATCCGTCCGCACCCGGTTCCAGACGCATCACGCGCCCGACCACATTGTCATTGATCGACAGCAGCGCCGCGCCCTTGGCAATCGCCACGCCGTTCACGGCCTGTGTTGCGTCGGGATGAAACGCGAGACTGACTTTCGGCAATTCCCGCGTTTCGAGGAATGTATCCACGTCGAAGGCGACCAGGTCGCCCGACTTGAACGAGTCCGATTGGCCTTCCGGTGCCCAGTCTTCCTCGAGCGACACCATGAACTGGCCCTTGTAGATGCCGTTCGGCGACGATTTCAGCGGGATCGGCCAGCGCACGGGGTCGGCTTCGCCATCGGGCAGCCACCAATAGGAATGGGTGAAGAAGGTCTGCGACTTCACAGCGCCCTGCAGTACGCGTCCGTCGGACAGCTCCATGACCATCGGCCAGACGCCAACGTGCGTGCGCGCTCCGCGGATCACCTCGTCGGCGGCTTCAAGCTGCGTGCCGCGATGCCAGCGCTTCACGATGAAAGGATAGCCGGACTCGGTCATCGTCTCCTCGCCCCAGTCAGACGCGATCAGCAATGTGTCAGCATCGACCCAGGCGACACCCTGCTTGGCCTCGGTCGTGACGAACCCGTCCGCGATGAAGGTCTTTGTCGCCAGGTCGAATTCCCGGTTCACGACCGCGTCCTTGCCGCCATCGGACAATGACACGAGGCAATGACGCGCCGGCTTGCCCACCTGCCGCAGGCAGTTGGCGCCCTTGTAGACCCAGTTCTTGCCTTCTTCTGCGGCGAGCGTGTCGAAATCCACGACCGTTTCCCATACGGGTTCGGCGGTCGCATAGCTCTCAAGGCTGGTCCGGCGCCAGAGGCCGCGCACGTTCACGTCATCCTGCCAGAAATTGTATACCTTGCCGTCGCGCACCGCCCCGTAGGGGATGCGTTCTTTGGAATTGAGCGCATCAAGCGCTGCCGCTTCGAACCCTGCATAGCGCGGATCGGCCTGCAGCTCGGCCAGGCTGCGCACATTCTGTGCCCGCACCCATGCGAGTGCCTCATCGCCGTCGACCGCCTCCAGCCAGAGGTTCGGGTCGTCGGCCCGGGTTTCAGTGATCAGGGCAGGTGTTTCGGGCACAAGTGTCTCCGTTTCGGGTGCGCTGGCGCATAATGCAAGCATGAGGGCGGTCAGGGGGTCAGGAATCTGCGCGTGGACTCTCCGGCGCACCGGGGCCCTGGCCCCGATCAAGGATTTGACTCGTCCCCCGACGCGAAGGACGATTTAGTCTGACATAGGACAGATGGCAAACGGGGGGAAGAAAATGGCCGAGGCGACGATACCGCACACCACATCGCGTAGGGATATTCTGAGAGGTGCTGGGGTCAGCCTTGCCGGGCTCGCAGTCGCCGCCTGCGCCGGCGAAAAGGCGCTGCCCGCCACCGCTGGCGGCATTTCCACCCGGACCATTCACGATGCCGAGGAACTGGCCGGAATCAGCTACACCGACGCCGAACGGGAACAGATGGTGTCCGATCTGGAGGCGCGCCTCGACATCCTCAAACAGTTGCGGTTGGTGGAAAAGCCGAATGCGCTGGCGCCGGCGACCGTGTTCGAGCCGCGCCTTCCAGGCGTCAACTATGGCATCACGCCCACCTCGAAAGTCACTGTCTCGCCAACCGGGCCCGCCGCACGGCCGACCGATGACGACATCGCCTTCGCAACACTCACCCAACTGGCCACATGGCTCGGCGCCGGCACCCTGTCCAGTCGCGAGCTGACCGACATCTATCTCAAGCGAATCGGCCTGATCGCACCGCGCCTGGAATGCTTCGTCACGGTGATGGCAGACCGGGCGCGCCGTGAGGCCGACGCCATGGATGCAGAGCGCGCCGCCGGACGCGTCCGAGGCCCCCTGCATGGCATTCCCTACGCGCTGAAGGACCTGTTCGATGCCGACGGCTCGCCCACGACCTGGGGCGCCGCGCCCTATAAGAACCAGGCGTCGCATGGCGACAGCGCCATCGTGCGCAGGCTTGGCGAGGCCGGCGCCATCCTGCTCGGAAAAACAACGTGCGGCGCCCTTGCCTATGGCGACGTCTGGTTCGGCGGCGTCACCCGCAACCCCTTCGACCCGCGCGAAGGCTCGTCCGGCTCGAGCGCCGGGTCGGCCAGCGCCACTGCGGCCGGCCTCTGCGCCTTTGCGATCGGCACGGAGACACTCGGGTCGCTCGTTTCGCCGTCGATGCGGTGCGGCACGACAGCCCTGCGCCCAACCTTCGGCCGGGTCAGCCGCGCCGGCGGCATGGCGCTGTGCTGGTCGCTGGACAAGGCGGGTCCCATCGCCCGCAGTGTCGAAGATTGCGCGCTCGTGCTGGATGCGCTGAACGCATTCGACCCCGCCGATGCGGGCTCCATAGCCGCCGGTTTCACCTATGACTATCGCACGCCCATCAGCGGGCTAAGACTTGGGATCGACCCGGCCTGGCTGGAAGAAGCGACCGACACAGAACGCGCGGCAATCGAGACAGCCAAAGGCCTCGGCGCAACTCTCGTCGACTTCAAACGGCCCGACCTCGCATCGGATCCGCTCTCGCTGCAACTGACCGCCGAGGCAGCCGCCGCCTTCGAGGACCTCACCCTGTCGGGCCGCGACGACGAACTGACATGGCAGGATCCGGAGGCCTGGCCGAATTCATTTCGTGGGGCGCGCTTCATCAGCGCGGTCGATCTCATTCAGGTCGACCGGCTGCGCCGTATGTGGATGCTGGCCATGCATGAGGCCTTTGACGGCGTCGACGTTGTGATCGGACCGAGCTATTCCAGCGGCATGCTCACGCCGACAAACTTCACTGGGCATCCCTGCCTGGTGATGCGCTGCGGCTTCGACGAGACAACGCCCCGGACACTCTTCGATGCAGAGGCCAATCCCGATGCCCCGACGGCGCGAACGCCCGTCGCGATCTCGCTTTGGGCGCCGCTGTTTCGCGAAGGACCGATGCTGGCCTTCGGTCGCGCCCTCGAATCAGCCCTCAATGTGGCAGGCGAGCGCCCCGCGCTCTAGGCTGGATCGTCCGTTTTCCAGGGCCCGACCCGGTCGAACGTAATCCGCTCGATCAGAACGGCCCGGCTCTTGTTCGGCACGACGGGACGTATGCCGAAATAGTCGACGCCCTGATCACCCTCGGCGCGTGGCACGTCATAGTCGAAACTGAAGTCCGAGAATTCAGGCTTGAGGTCAAAAATCCTCCAGCCGGATTCGCCGGCCCGTCCTGCCGAATAATTCATCGCGACCTGCATGGCGCCGCGATCATCCGCAGGGCGCGCGCGCACCGTGACCCGCACCGTCATGCCCGAGAACTGCGTCTCGATGTCGGCTGCCAGGCGGAAATGCGGGCCAAGCTCCGGCTCGTCCCGGAGTGCGCCCGTCTCCGCCTCGATAAAGAGCAGAAGCCTTTTGTCCGCCCCGTCGACAAGTTCGGTCTTGGCATTGCCGCCCGCAAATAACTTGTGCAGGTAATCGCCCTCGATGGTGATCTTGTCATAATTCGCGCCGTCACCGGCCACGGCACCGGTCGGCAAGGCGCCAATTCCCGGCCGGATTGCCAGGAAAACCATCATGGCTACAAGCACCAGCGCGGCAGGGAAGAAAAACCGGTCCCGCATCTGCCTCATCCTTCTGTCGCGTTGCCCCGCGCAAGGGCGCTGGCCAATCATTGCTTGTGCTGATAGCAGGAGCGCGAACGGTTTGGCGAGCCGTATGCTCGGCTTCAAATGCTTTTTGGGGATCAATCGCGATGTCGAAGGCGGCCTTGAAGCGTAGGGCGAATGAGGCGCGTCTCTGGCTGACCGACGCCTGTTTCCCGCTCTGGGCCGAACGCGGCATGAATTCTGCCAGACTTTTCCGCGAAGTGCTTGATCTCGACCATGGCGCGGCCGACCGTGATTACGCTCGCGTCAGGGTCCAGGCCCGCCAGACCTATTTTTTTGCAGAAGCCCTGCGCCTCGGCTGGCGTCCGGACATTTCGACAGATCGGATCGAGCACGGCCTCGGAATCCTGACAGGGCTCGCCCGCAGGCCCGATGGCCTGGTCGGGCGCCTGCTGAACGCTGATGGAAGCGGCTTTCTCGACGATACGCCGGACCTGTACGATATCGCCTTCACACTTTTCGCACTCGGGGAAGCCGAGGATGCACTTGGCGGCACGGGCGAAACCCGCGCCAGCGCCGCTGCACTGCTGGATTCCGTTGATCGCCAGATGCGCGACCGGGTGAATGGTGGCTATGCCGAAGTGCTGCCTCTTCCACAGATTCGACAGCAGAACCCCCACATGCACCTGCTCGAAGCCTGCCTTTCACTGCACAAGGTTGATCCGCAAGGCGGGCATCTCGCCCGGGCTGGCGAGATCGTCGCCCTGTTCGAGGCCCGCTTCACCGCCGGTCCGGGAGGGCTTCTCGGCGAGCGGTTTGCTGTTGATTGGGGCATCCCGCAGGGACGCGACGCCGAGATTGTCGAGCCTGGACACCAGTTCGAATGGGTCTGGTTGCTTCACGCTTACGCCGACGCGTCCGGCATGCCGGTGCCCACCGCCGCCGGCACCCTGTACGCCTTCGCCTGCGCCACGCTCGATGCTGACGGACGGGCGTGCCAGGAAGTGACCCGCAACGGCGAACCGGCCGATACGTCGCGCCGCACCTGGCCGCAGACCGAGGCGCTCAAAGCCCACATCACCATGTTTGAACGGACGGGAGACGAGCGATTGGCCGCCGCCGCCTGTCGCAGCTTTGACGTGCTCATGGATGAATTCCTGACTGTGGATGGCGGCTGGATCGACCATTATGGCGCGGGCGGCGACGTTATCGCCACCGACATGCCAGCCTCGACCGGCTACCATGTTGTCCTCGCCTTCGCTGAACTGATACGGGTCATGAAAGCTTGAACTCGTAATATTTTAACGTGAAAAGGGCGCCAAGCGCCCGTTTTGATGCCCGTTTGAAGAAAGTCCGACCATGACCAAACTCGCCCTCGTCCGCCACGGACAGTCTGCCTGGAACCTGGAAAACCGTTTCACGGGTTGGTGGGATGCCGACCTCACCGAAAAGGGCGAAGCCGAAGCGCATCATTCCGGCGTCCTGCTCAAGGAGGTCGATGCCGACTTCCGCGCCGCCTTCACAAGCGTTCAGACGCGTGCAATCCGCACGCTCTGGATGGCGCTCACGGAAATGGGCCGCGTCTGGATGCCGGTCGAGAAGCATTGGCGGCTGAACGAGCGCCATTATGGCGGGCTGACCGGCCTCGACAAGGCCGAGACCGCGGCCAAGCATGGCGACGAGCAGGTTCATATCTGGCGGCGCTCCTATGATGTGCCACCACCGCCGATCGATCCCGATAGTCCGCTCAATCCTGCCAAGGATCCGCGCTATCAGGGCATCGACGTGCCTACCGCCGAAAGCCTGAAGATGACGCTCGAGCGCGTATTGCCTTACTGGACCGATGAAATCGCCCCCGTCCTGAGTGCTGGCACAGACACGCTGATTGCGGCACACGGCAATTCATTGCGGGCCCTCGTCAAACACCTGTTCAATGTCCCCGATGAGTCCATTACCGGGATCGAGATTCCCACCGGCAACCCGCTTCTCATCGAACTGGACGCCGATCTGAAGCCAATTTCCGTGCAGTATTTGGACTCTGGACGCAGCACATCGCTTCCCGACCTGCCATGAGCCGCCGCCTCGACCGCCGCATGATGGGCCGCGCCCTCGCCCTGGCGAGATTGAACCGGGGCCTGACTGCGGAAAATCCCTCCGTCGGATGTGTCATCCTCAATTCGGACGGCCACATTGTCGGCGACGGCGTAACCGGCCTTGGCGGGCGCCCGCATGCCGAGGAGATTGCCCTTGATGAGGCCGGTGATGCCGCTCTCGGTGGCACCGCCTATGTCACGCTCGAACCGTGCCGCGAACGCTCGGCAGGCGGGGCGTCTTGCTCGACAAAACTGAAACAGGCCGGTGTCCGGCGCGTCGTCTGCGCCATCGCCGATCCCCACCCGCTGGCAGACGGCGGCATTGCCGCGCTCCGCAAGGCAGGCATCCTTGTCGAGATCGGCATTGGCCGGCCCACCGCTGCGCGCCTCTATGAGGGTTTCTTCAGGTCAGTTCACACAAGCAAGGCCTGAACCCGGCTCAGCCTGCGAACGGTCCGGCATACGCGACAATCTTTTCATAGAGCGCCAGCGAATCCCGCTGGAACGCAGCCTTGGTGAACTGTGCCTCATAGGATGCCCGGCCACCCGCAACGAGCCTTGCCGCCAGTGCCTTGTCGGTCACCACCTTGCGCAGGGCATCAGCAAGCGCATCGACATCATTCTTAGGGATGAGCAAACCGTTGACACCGTCTTCGACATAAGCTGCCGGCCCGGCTGCGTCCGCAGCCACCAGCGGCCGGGAGGCCGCCCAGGCATCCACCGTCACCGTTCCGAACGGCTCATAGCGCGAAGGGAAGGCAACCACGTCGCACGCAGCCAGAAGCGCACCGCGATCATTGCGCCATCCGAGGAAACGCACACGGTCATCAAGGCCGAGGCGCGCGCAGTGCGCCTTCAATTCAGCTTCCAGCGGGCCATCGCCGGCGATCCAGACATACAGGCCATCGATCTTCGCTGTCGCTTCAAGCAGCGTATCAAGGCCCTTCTTTTCATGCAGCCGCGCCAGAGCCAGGGCCACAGGCGCGTCGTCCGGCGTGTTGAGCGCTTTCCGGCTTACCGGATCAGCGCCAGCAAAGTCGGCATAGGTGTGCACGATAGCCGACCGGTCGTCGCTGACACCCTGTTCGCGGATATGGCGCAGCAGGTCGGTCGTCAGGCCGACATGCCATTCGCAATTGGCAAAGCGTACTAGCTTGTAATAGCCGCCATACCAGCCGATTGACCGGGCACGGTATTGTTTCGGAGCGAACTGCCCGGCCCTGCCCATCCAGCATTCGATCACGTCCGGCTTGAATCGCGTGATCGCGTCGGCGAGCACGCGCCGCGTGGGGAAGGGCCAGCTATTGTTGAAAGCGGCCACATCGACGCCTATCCCGGCTTCGCGAAACTTCTGGATGCGGAATTCATTGTCCGGCCGCGTGACCACATGTTGCGCGAGATCTGTTTCGGCAAGCGCCAGAACCGATTCCAGCATGATGTTTTCTGCGCCGCCTTCAACCGCGCCCGCCATGACATGCATTACCCGCATTTCATCTGTCCTTCGTGTCCTGCCGCCCAGCCGAGCCCGCCGTCACAGCAGCGCATAGCGATTATCGGCCGCAGCGGCAAACGCTGCTTGGCAATTGGGGGTGAAGTCCCTAAAGAAAGGCCTGACCAGCAAGGATAGCGCAATGACCGATTACTGTCTGTTCGGTGCAGACACGTCTCCCTATTCGCTCAAGGTGCGGGCCTTCCTGCGCTACAAGGGACTGGCGTTCGAGTGGATATCGCGGTCGCGTGCCAACGAGTCCGACTTTCAGGCAAATGCCCAGCGGGTCGCCACGGTGCCTCTCCTGGTTTCGCCGAACCGGCCGGTCAGCCAGGATTCGACGGCCATGCTCGCGGCGCTGGAGGCAGACCACCCCGAGCCGTCCGCCGTGCCCGATGATCCCGCCTGCGCCGTGATCGCGCTCGTGCTCGAAGACTATGGTGACGAGTGGCTGAACAAATGCATGTTCCTGCAACGCTGGGGCCAGTCACCGGACCGCGAGGCTGCCGCGCTCCGTGTCCTGATCCAACTCTATGATGGCAAACGGCCGCGCGCCTACAAGGCCCAGAAAGTGCAAATCGCTGAACGCATGGCAGCCCGCCTGCCACTGGTCGGAGCAGACGCCGAAAACCGGGAGACGCTGGACAGTTCGTGGCGCCGGTTTGCGCTTCGGCTCAACGATCATCTCCGGGATCATCTCTTTATTTTCGGGGGCAGGCCGTCTGTCGCCGACTTTGCCATTGCCGCCCAGTTCCAGCAAATGCTGCTCGACTCGACACCGGCTGACTGGCTTCAGGATAACGCCCCCTTTGTGGTCGCCTGGTGCGAACACATGGAAGACCCGCATGCAGGTGGTCCGTTCGAAGATCTTGCCGCCCTCAGCGAAACGCTGGCGCCGCTTTTCGAGGACGAGCTCAGCGTCACCTACCTGCCGTGGGCCAGCGCAAACGCTGCCAGCGCCTCGCGCGACAAGAACCGGTTTTCTGCGACGCTCGGTAACGGCGTCTTCGAACAGTCGACACAGCGCTATGCCGCCCGCGCCTTTCGCGCCGTCAGGTCCGCCGTCGCCAAGTCGTCGGACAACGCGGCCCTCCAAGACTTCCTCGCGGCAGTGGGCGCACGCAAGTATCTCTCCTGAACAAATGAAAAGCGGCGCGCCCGTCAGGACGCGCCGCTCAAAGTCAGTCAGCCGGTTTTTGCCTCAGGCGGCATTTCCGGCCGTTTTCTTGCCGATCAGCCGCGGCTCGGATGCCTGGGTATCTGTGCCGATTTCGATCTTGCGGGGCTTTTTCTCTTCCGGCAGTTCGCGCACGAGATCGACGCGCAACACGCCATGGTCGAGGCGCGCGCCAGTCACGATAACGTGATCAGCCAGCTGGAACCGGCGAATGAAACTGCGCTGGGCAATGCCCCGATGCAGGTATTCGCGCCCGTCGCCGTCCTCGTTCTCGCCTTTCTTGCCAGCAACCGTGAGCTGACCTTCCTTGGTTTCGATGTCGAGATCGGCGTCGGTGAAGCCGGCGACCGCGATTTCGATGGCGAAGGCATTTTCGCCTGATCGCTCGATATTATAGGGCGGATAGCCCTGCGTACCGTCAAGGCGGGACGCCGTGTCGATCATGTTGGCCATGCGGTCAAAGCCAACCATTGTGCGGTAAAGGGGGGTCAAATCGATATTGCTCATGGAAACAGTCCTCTCTTTTGAAGCAACTGCGAGAGACCTGAAGCAAACAGGTCCTCCGGTGTTTTCGGGAAACATGAATTCCCAGCCCATCATCGGCGCTGGCATATCACCCGGTCGCGGCCCGCAATGCGGCACCGTGACAAATAGTATTTGGGTAGCGTAAAGAGGTGTTCAAGATGTGGACCGAGGAGAACGCCATGAAGAATTTCCTGCTCGCCGGGGCTGCCATCAGCCTTGTTGCCGCCTGCAATCAGGCCGCTGCGCCTGCAATGCCCGAAACGCCCGCCGCCGAAGTTGTCGAATCGGCTCCCGAACTCAGCCCGCTGCAAGTCGCCGTGAACGATTCTGCGCGCTCTGATGAGGAAAAGGCCCGGGATGCCTGGCGCCATCCGGTCGAGACCCTGGAATTCTTTGGCGTGGAGCCCTCCGATACGGTGATCGAGATCTGGCCCGGCGGTGGCTGGTACACGAATATCCTCGCGCCCTATCTTGCCGCTGGTGGCGGCACGCTGGTCGCGGCGGGTTTCGATCCCGCTGCGGCGCCGGATGAAGAACGCCGGCAACGCACGCAATCGCGCCTCGCCGAGTTCAAGGCCAATTATGCCGACCCGCATTTCGGCACGATCGAATATAGCGTGTTTTCCGGCGTCAGCGGCCCGCTCGCCGCGCCCGGCACAGCCGACGCGGTTCTAACATTCCGCAACGTGCATAACTGGATGTCGGGCAGCTATACCGAGAAGTTCTTCACCGACGCCTTCGCCGCGCTGAAACCCGGCGGCGTGCTTGGCGTGGTTGAACACCGCCTGCCGTCGACCGCCACGCAGGATCCGACCGGTGCGAGCGGCTATGTCCACGAGGACTTCGTGAAGGCCCGCGCCATCGCCGCCGGATTTGAATTCGCCGGCGCAAGCGAAATCAACGCCAACCCGGCCGACACCGCAGACCACCCGTTCGGCGTCTGGACCCTGCCGCCGAACAACAAATCCGCCGACTCGGACGGCAACACGCCGGACGGCTTCGACCCGGCGAGTTATGCCGACATCGGCGAGAGCGACCGGATGACGCTGAAATTCGTCAAACCGGAATAGACGGCGGCTCAGCCCCTGTGCTGAAAACCTTTGGCAAATCCGGGGGCTGCACGGACGTGCCGCCCCCTTGCCACCCCCAAGGCACCCCCTCCCAATGACCCTGCAGACCCTCTTTCCCACCCGTCTCCGCCACGCCGAGATCGGTGATGAGCCCTTGCGCACATCATTGGAAAAAGTGTGCTGGGCGCTCGAGGACGAAGACGACGCCGGCAATGACTGGTGCGACAATGAGGGCTATGACGGCTACACGTCCTACGCCTCGCTCGACGACCTGCCCGAGCGGTTTCCCGAGGTCGCAGAGCTGCAGGCTTTCCTCGATGCCGAAGCGGTGAAGTTCGCCCGCGACATGCACTGGGACATGCAGGACCAGGCCCTCGAGCTCAACGGGATCTGGGTCAATATCCTTGGCGAAAGCGGCAGCCATTCCAGCCATCTCCACCCCGGCAGCGTGATCTCAGGAACCTATTATGTGTCCATCCCGGAAGGCGCTGGCCAGTTGAAGTTCGAGGACCCGCGCCTTGGCTTGATGATGGCTGCGCCCCAGCCACTGGACGATGCACCAGAATCGGCCCGCCGCTTTGTTTACGTCACCCCGAAACAGGGTCACGCCATGTTCTGGGAAAGCTGGCTGCGCCATGAAGTGATGCCAAACCGGTCGGAGACGCCGCGCCTCTCCATCAGTTTCAATTATGCGCTCAAGCGGTCCTGACGGCTGATTGGCACCCACTCCCGGGAGAGGCCAAGATGATCATCGTTATCGGGAGCGTTGTGACGACGCTGGTTATCTACGACGCTATCCTTGATCACAGCCTGGAACACGTCGCCCGCTCGGACGACGAGCCCGGCTGTATTTCCCACAATGTCCATGTCGATTGGGAAGATCCGGCGCGCCTCGTTTTTGTCGAATACTGGACCGACATGTCCGCCCTGCTTGCGCATTTCGAGGTGCCCGCCAGCCGGGACTTCGTGAAGCGCCTTCGCAAAATGTCACCCACGCCGTCCGACATGAAACTTTTCGACGCCGAACCCCGACAGATCGCCTGAATCCAAACCATCTTGCGCCATTAACCCACTCGGCGGCGTGACGGGCTTGACCTGAACCTCGCGACAGGCCATCCGCCTCGCCAGCACGATCAACTCTCCCAGACCTATCAAGCGAGCCTCGTCCCATGGACCTTTCAAAGATTGCCACCGGCAACAACCCGCCCGACGATATCAACGTCCTGATCGAAGTCCCGCTGGGCGGTGATCCGATCAAGTACGAGATCGACAAGGCGTCCGGTGCCATGTTCGTCGACCGCTATCTCTACACCGAGATGCGCTATCCTTGTAATTACGGTTTCGTGCCGCACACGCTCAGCCTGGATGGAGACCCGATCGACGTCATGGTCGTCGGCAACCGCCCTCTGGTGCCCGGTAGCGTCGTCCGCTCACGCCCTGTCGGCGTCCTGATGATGACGGATGACAAGGGACCTGACGAAAAGATCCTCGCCGTGCCGCACGGCGCCCTGACCAGCTATTATGACAAGATCGCGACCTATCACGACCTGCCACAGACGCTGATCGACAAGACGGCGCACTTCTTCGAGCACTACAAGGATCTCGAGAAGGGCAAATGGACCCGTATCGAAGGCTGGTATGGCATCGAAAAGGCGCGCGAACTGATTTCGCTCGCCGTCGAACGCGGCAAGAAGGCCTGAAGCGCGACCACGACTAGCTCATGGAAATCAGCGTCTGGATCGCCCTGCTTGCATTGTTTTTTGCCGGGGGTCTGACGCCCGGCCCCGCCGTCATGATGGTGATGAGCACGTCGCTCCGATATGGCGCCGCCACTGCCCTCGTTCCCGCGGTCGGTGTATCGACCGCCAACCTGGTCTGGATTTCGCTGGCGGCAACAGGCATCGCAACATTTGCCGCCAGCGCTCCCGGCTTGCTGCTCGTGCTCAAGATTGCCGGGCTTCTGTTTATCAGCTGGCTCGCCTGGACGATGGCGACAGGCGACCCAGCCCAACCCCGCGCCAGCGCGTCTCAGGCGCCACCCAAAGCCAGCCTTTTCGGTCGCGGTATCGGGCTTCAGCTACTAAACCCCAATGCGCTTGTCTTCTTTGGCCTGCTGCTTCCCGGCTATTTTGACGCCAGCCGACCGGTCGTGCTCCAGGCAGCCATCATCATGGCGACAGTGACGGTGACCGAAATGCTAGGCCTGACGGTCTACGCCTGGGCTGCCGACGCAATGAACCACCGCTTCCAGAATCCCGGCTTTGCCCTCTGGTTCAACCGCGCAGCGGCGGCAGCCATGCTGGCTTCGGCGATCTTCGCCGCCGTCCTGACCACGGCTAAGTAGTCGAAACGACTTCAAATCGGCCGGTTTTGGCGTTGCGCCAGTGCAGTTCGCCATGGACGATCGCAAACCACGCACCGTGGAGCGATAGCTTGCCGGCCTCAACCGCCTGCGAAACGAACGGAAACGTGAGGAGGTTCTTCAAGGATACTTCAATGCCTTCCAGCTCCAGAGCGAACTGAGGATTGATTGATCCGCTGGCGACCACGCGCTCCCGGGCGGTTTCCAGCAGGCTGACCCACGGCGTGACAAATTCGCCGATGGCTGGATTGCCCTGTCCACCAAGCGACGCGGAAATCCCGCCGCAACCGCCGTGGCCCATGACAACGATATTCTCGACTTGCAGCACATTGACCGCATATTCAAGCGCGGCGCTCACACCGTGAAGGCCGCCATCCGGCTGGTACGGGGGCACCAGGTTGGCGACGTTTCTGACCACAAACAGCTGTCCTGGGGCTGCATTGAAAATGTCGGAGGGCTCAGCGCGACTATCCGCGCAGGCAATCAACATGATGTTCGGATCCTGGCCTTCGCCAAGTTCGCGATACAGGTTGGCTTGTTCTGAATAGGCGCCGGCGCGAAACCGCCGGTAGCCCGAAATCAAGTCATCAATTGATTCCATGTGACGCTTTCCTGACTGCTCATCGCCTGATTACTGCATATTACGCGATCAGCAAGCCAGATCGGGACAAATTGTTAGCGATATGCCTATAATATCAAAAGAGGCGTCAAGGCGCCTGTGACCGCCAGCGCCTTTTCAGGAGACATCAATGACGACGGCAACCGAAGGCTCCAAGACCTCCCGAAAGGGTCCGACGCGCAGCGAGGCATCGAAGGCAGCGATCCTCGATGCTACGCGTGTCGAAATGGCCGAAAACGGTTGGCGGGCCTTCAGCGTCGACAGCGTCGCCAAACGGGCAAGCGCCTCCAAGCAGACAATCTATCGCTGGTGGCCCTCTATTGGAGCGATGTGCGTCGACGCGGCGCTCGCCCTGATTCCAGACAGCCCAGACGGCGGCCGCGATCCACAAGAGCGCGTCACTGCCCTGATCGTGCCACTCGAAGCGACCGCCCGAACCGGGCAAGGGCACGCGGTTCTGCGCGTCGCCCTGCTCGCTGCTGCAGATGACAAGGATGCCGGCGAAGTCTGGCGCGCGTGGATCAGCCGCGATATTCGGCAGCCTTTGCGCATGCTTTTGGCCGAATTGGCCGGCAAACGCGTTATTCGACGCGATTTCGACCTGGATGAAGTCGTGGAACTCCTGTTGGGGCCACTTTGGCACCGCCTGATGATCATGCGAGCCCCGGTACGCGAGGGATTCTGCGCCGAGCAGGCCGGCAATTTCCTGCGAGTTTACGCGACTTTCTAGGCCCCCGCCCAAGACAGCATGAATCTTGCACCGCCCCCGGCGACCGAAACCGGGGTATTACGACATGCAACACGGACGCATAAACTGGGTCGATCACGCGAAGGGTATTTGCATCCTTCTGATCGTCGCGATCTACACGACGTCGAGCTATGATGCCTTGATCCAGCACGATAGCTGGATGACTCCCATTGTCGCCTGGTCATCCCCCTTTCTAATTCCAGCCTTTTTCTTCCTGGCGGCCTTGTTCCTGAACCTGTCCCTGTTTGGTTCGACAAAGCATTTTTTCGACCGGAAAATTCTCCATTTCGCGTATTTCTATCTGATTTGGCTGTTGATCCAGAAAGCGACGCTGGATGCCAGCCTGCTTATTAACGCTCCGACCGCGTTCATGGCTGACGTCCTGAGAGCCCTGGTTGAACCGACCGATAGCCTTATGCTCGTCTACATGCTGGTCGTGTTCCATGCCTTGACGCGGCTCACCCGCTTCTTGCCTGCGCGAAAAGTCTTCATTGCCGCCGCCCTTGCCCAGATGGCTTTTGCAACTGGCTGGATCGATACAGGCTGGAGCGTCGCGAACATGTTTGGCGCCTGGTATGTCTTCTTCTTCGCAGGCTTCGTTGCCGCGCCTCACGTGTTCGAATTTGCAGAGCGCGTGTCCGGGCACACTCAGCGCTTGTGGAACGTGCTGCTGGGCTGGGCGCTCGCGAATGCTGCGTTCGTTGTCCTGGGCGTGTCCGGTCTGCCCGTAATCAGCCTTGCGCTCGGCTTTTGCGGCACGGCAGCCGTCATTGCGCTCGGCATTCAGCTCAACAGGATCGGATGGTTGGCCATGATCGGCTATGCGGGCCGACACTGCCTCATCATCTACCTGACATTCCTCATTCCAATGACGGCCTTGCAGCATGGATTCGCGGCGAACGAACGTACCGTGAATGCGGGCCTGGCCTGTCTTGCGATCACGCTGGGCGCGGTCGTGTTGCCGCTGGTCTTCTTTCGGCTCGTCCGCGAGACACCACTGAGCGTTCTCTATCGGCGGCCCCGCCGACTGCGTTTGATGAATGCCCGAAACAACGGCTCGGCCAGCCTGTTGCCGCCACCGCCAACAGCGGCTCGCAACGCCTGATTTGATCTATTTTGCGCGGTGCCAGACCATCAGGGGGTCAAAGGCGCCCGTCTCGGCGGCCTTTTGCAGCAGGGCTATCTGGTCGGATACGGCATTCTTGGCCCGGCCTGGAGCCGGCGCACTGTAGAGCGCTTGGTCGAGGCGGCAGATCTGCTCGAACAGGGCTTCTGATCGCACCACCAGTTCAAGGAAACGTAGCGGCAGGCCCCGGTCACGCTGGGCTTCGGCGTCGAGCGGGGGATCGTCCCGGCGAATGCGGTATTTGCGGGCGGAGGCCTCCTCGCGGCGCATCTCACCGTCCCGCACGGCTTTTTGCATCACCAACCAACTCGCGGCCTGCATCAGGCGCGTCGTCAACTCCATACTCCAGGCAGAATAGGTGAGGCCGGCTTCACGCGGCAGCGCACGCGCATGCTCGCGGCCTGGGCCATCAAGGTAAGACGCTGTTTCTTCGACGAGCGCCATGCCCCTGCCGAAGACGGTGTCGAAGAGCTTGCCACCGGTAAAGCTGTTGAGGCTTTCGGAGCCGTTTTCGGGTGACCCGTTTACTGCCATCTTCAAAACCTTAGAACACGAACGCCAATAGCAACACTTAGCTTACAACCCGTTTCCGGGGCCTTAACTCTTTCCGCCGAACAGGGCGTCTGCCGCTGACTTCTGGGCCTCTTTCTTGGCAATTTCCACTTCGCAATCCTCGATTCTGCAGCGCAGGACGCGAATCCGCTCATGCAGCTCTTGTATAGACATCTGGTCAAGCGCCTGGGCGCGATTTGTCAGGATCGGTTCTTCTTCGAACACGGCCAAGCCTCCTCTGCATTCGATGGCAGTCTTTCATAAAAACAGAAAGGCAGGCTAGAAGCGACTCCCCGGACGCGAATTTCCTGAAGGAACAAGTTGAATGAACGATATGATGAAGGCCGTGATTGTAGAAGAGGGCGTTGCGTTGCGCTGGGGCGATGTCAAAGCACCTGTTGCCGGGCCGGGCGAGGTGCTTGTCGAGGTGGCGGCCGCTGGTCTCAATCGGGCGGACCTCATTCAGCGTACCGGCGCCTATCCACCGCCTCCCGGAGCCTCGTCGATCCTCGGGCTTGAAATATCTGGACACATCAAGAGCCTCGGCGAGGGGGTCACCCGCTGGAAAGTCGGTGACGCGGTGTGCGGCCTGCTTGCTGGCGGCGGTTATGCCGAGGTGGCAAGCGTCGACCAGGGATCGCTCCTGCCTGTGCCGGCGGGCATGGACATGGTGAACGCGGCCTGTTTCCCGGAAGCCCTGTTTACCGTCTGGGCCAATGTGTTTGATCGCGTCGGACTGAAGGCGGGCGAGGATTTTCTCTGCCATGGCGGCACGAGTGGTATCGGCGTGATGGCCATCCAAATGGCGCGGGTCGCGGGCGCGGGGAAAATCTTCGCAACAGCCGGCAGCGCCGAGAAATGCGCCCTGGCCACCGACCTTGGCGCCGACCGGGCGATTAATTATCGCGAGGAGGATTTCGAAGCCATTGTCCGCGCAGAGGGCGGCGCCGATGTCATCCTCGACATGGTGGGTGGCGAATACGTGCAGAAAAACATCGGCGCGGCGAAGATTGACGGACGGATCGTCAATATCGCTTACCAGAACGGCTTCCAGACCAGCGTGAATTTCGCGCCCGTGCTAATGAAGCGCCTGACCCTGGCGGCGACGACATTGCGGGCACGTCCGGTGCCCGAGAAGCAACGGATCCGGGATGCGGTGGAGAAGGACTTCTGGCCGCATGTCGTCTCGGGCCGGATCAAGCCGGTTCTCGACAGCAAATTTCCCTTTGAAGATGCAGAGGCGGCACATGCTCGGATGGGCGAAGGCAAGCATTCTGGCAAGATCATCCTCGCGCGGTGAAGTGAATGCCTTTCCAATCCGGCCTGATTGACCTATAAGCAATTCAGGTTCCAAGCTTGCCTGAAACCTTGACCGCCCGGCACGAAGTGTCGGGCGGCTGCATTTCAGGCCCCCAACGCGCTCCAAGGAGACACCCATGTCCGAGATACTGATGCCCAAGGCGACCGCCGTCTGGCTGCTGGACAATACGACACTGACCTTTACCCAGATCTCCGCTTTTTGCGGCCTGCACCATCTTGAGGTCAAAGGTATCGCTGACGGAGACGTCGCCGAGAACATGCGCGGCGTCGATCCTATCGCTGGCGGTATCCTGTCGCGCGAGGAAATCGCTCGCGGCGAAGAAAACCCTGATTATGTTCTGAAAATTGCCGCGTCCAAGATCGCGCACATCCCCCAGCCACCCCGCAAGGGCAGCCGGTATACGCCTGTTGTCCGCCGCGCCGACAAGCCTGACGCCGTCGCATGGTTCATCCGCAACCACCCGGAAGTGTCGGATGCGCAGATTTCCAAGACGATCGGAACGACGAAATCGACGATCAACAATGTGCGCGACAAGTCGCACTGGAATTCACAGGCCATCCGCCCCGTTGACCCAGTGACACTAGGCCTTTGCACCCAGATCGAGCTCGATGAAGTGATCGCCAGGTCGGCTGACAAACGCCGTCGCATCGAGGCTGAAAAAGGCCTGAATGCAGAAGGCCCGGGCCTGGTGCCGACGCAGGACGATGCTGCTGGATATGAACCAGAGCCGGAAAAGGAAGAGCGTCAGAAAGACGTGTCTGCCGCCGACGTCTTCCGCGACTTCAGCTAACGTCGCCTGCAGTTACAACTGCAGTTTCCGAAGAAACACGTAGAACGCACCCGCGCCGCCATGGCGCTGGTGCGCTTCGGCGTAACCAGAGACCATTTTCCTCGCATCCGGCGTTTCGAGCCAGGTGAGGAAGTTGCGTTTCAGGACGCCTTCGCCCAGCCGGCCCTTTCCTGTAATCACCAAAACACAACGCGCGCCGTCTGCCTGCGCGCCTGACAGGAAGCCGGGCAGGACCCGCGCAGCGGTTGCCTGCGTGTGGCCGTGCAAGTCAAAGGTGGCGGAGACGACCAGCTTTCCCCGTTTTACGCGCTTCTCTTTCCCCCGATTTGCGGGTGTGGCCGGGGGGGCCTGAGGGGGTGGCGAGGGGGTGGCAGGGCCCGAAACCGGGCGCCGCAAGGGCGTGTCAGGGGGAGTGGCGCGGGGGAGGTTCGCCGGTTCACCCGCCTCAACCGCCGAAATCAGCGCTTCGAAGTCTGACGTCTCCGGCCCGATCCGTTTGATCGACTTGGCGACGCGCGACCAGGCTTTTGCTTCTTCAGGGGTCAGGCGACGCTTCGACATCGGCTCCGTCTAGGGCGCGAATGGCGGATCGCCAAGGTCGGACGCGTCGGAGACCTGCATCGCGCGGATCAGGCGCTCGGCCACTGACCGCGGCAAGAGCACCCAGAGTCGCCCTGGCGCATTCATGGTGCCGGCGCGCTCACCGGCATCCGGGCCGGTGCCGAAATACAGGTCGCCGCGCACGGCACCCTTGATCGCGCCGCCCGTGTCCTGGGAGATGAGCAGGCCCGACCAATTGCCGCCAAGGCCCGGCGCGGTAGTCTTCACGAACATGGGGACGCCCAGCGGCTGGATGCTGGTATCGACAGCCACCGAGCCGAGCGGTGTCAGCGGCACACCCTGCGCCCCAACGGGACCGAGTGTCGGGTCTCCTTCCGGCTCGGCACGGAAGAAGACATAGCGCGGGTTCTGGTTCATCGCGAGGCGGGCCTCGGCCGGACCGGCCCTGCCCATCCACGCCCGGATACCCTGCATGCTGGCCTGGCCCCGGGAGATGCGACCGGTCTCCAACAGCCAGTTGGCCGTCGACCGGAAGGGCTGGCCATTATGGGCGGCATAAACGGCGCGCGTGGTGGAGCCATCCGGAAACCTGAGCCGGCCAGACCCCTGGATCTGCAGGAAGAAGACATCCGACGGATGCGCGTAGGCGATCGCGGTCACACCATTACGGGTAATCTCTTCGCGCGCGGGATAGGGCCGCGTCTTGCCGTTTCGCTGGCGCTGGAGCGGCGAGGCGCCGTTCGGGATGAGGTCAGCGGGCAGCGCCGGGACAGGTTCTGTATAGGGGGGAACGGGGCTGCGGCGCGCCTCATAGGTCGGCTCGAAATAGCCTGTGAACCGGCTCGCGCCATCAGGCGACAGGGCTTCGATCGGAATGAAGAGCGTCTCGAAGGCGGCGCGCGCACCGGGCTCATCATGCGTGCGCTGGAGCGCTGCACAGGCTGACAGCCATTCCGACACAGTTCCGGCCCAGGTCGCGTTGGACGAGACATAGTCATCCTTGGGCCGCTTCGACAGGCGCGCGCAACTGCGCTTGAACGCCTGCAGGCTGGCGGTCAGCCCTGCCGAGGACCAACCCGGAAGGTCAGAATAGGCCTGCGGCGCGGTGGTGGAGCGAGACGGCCCCTTCAGCACAGCGACGTCCTGATCCGGATAGACGATTGGCGCGCGGAGCGCGCTTTGGCACGAGATCAACGCGAACGACAGGATGATGGCGGCGACGGAGCGAAGCATGCCGCAATTTATGGCCCGCTTCGCGCGCGCCTGTCATCCAAAAGATGCTGCTTGTGGCAGGCTTGCGCCTAGTTGGCCGCTTCGACGTCGTCGAGGATCCAGTTGGGATCAGGCGCCGTGACATTCCGCATGAACGTCCAGACTTCCCTCGCCGTTCGGGTGACTTCCCCGTCGCCAAGCTCCGCCTCATAGCGGATCATGATCCGCGCCGTGCTGCCATCAAGCTCTGCGCTGTCGATTTCTGCGCGCTTGATACGCAGCAATTCAAACGCCTTTTCTCCGCTGGCGGCACGCGCGGTGATGGCTTCGTCCCAGGCTTCGTAGACATCGTCATCGAGAAGCGGGCGCAGCGTGTCGCGGTCGCCCCGTGCAAAGGCCGCCACAATCATCTGGTAGGCGGATTTCGCGCCCTGCATGAAACCCGCGGCCGAAAAACTGTTGTCAGCGTTAAAAATGTCTTCGAGACCGCCCGCAGCGGGACCCGTGAAGATTGGGCGTTCCGCATGATCCCTGCGCTCGCGGCGCTCGGCAAGCTCTGTCGGCGCAACGTCGCGAGGGGTTTGGGATGCCGTCGGGCGCTGCACGGGCCGGTCGTTGCCGCCGCGGCCGAGCGCCATATAAAGCCGCGACAGCACAATCAGCGCCACGGCTGCTAGCACAAGAACCTCGATTACTGGGTCGAACATTTAGAGCAAATTTCCTTCAGGCATTCGGCGGTGTCCTATCTAGATAGTCACGATGGCCTTGTGAAGCCAGTGATGCGTTGCGCCATGGGAGGCCGCATGCTAGGCGCGCGGTGCGATCCAGGTAGAGGAATCATCATGACAGACACGAGCGCTCCGGGAAACCCCACTCCCCCACAGGACCCGAATGGCGAGCAGCCACCCGCACCGATTATGCGCGTTCTCGGCCAATATGTGAAAGACCTGTCGTTCGAAAATCCGGGTCATTCCCCTGTCCAGGCCCAGCCCAACATCGACCTTGGCATTGATGTCGGCGCCAAGCCGCACGCAGACGGCAATGGCCTGTTTGAAGTGTCGCTGAAGCTTTCGGCCAAGGCACTTTCCGATGGCAAGGTGATGTTCATCACCGAACTCGATTATGCTGGCCTGTTCCAGCTGCAGAATGTCGCACAGGACCAGTTCGAGCCCATGTTGCTGATCGAATGCCCGCGCCTGCTGTTCCCGTTTGCGCGTCGGATCATTGCCGAGATCACGCGCGAAGGTGGTTTCCCGCCCCTTCTGATCGATCCGGTTGACTTTGTTGCGCTGTACCAGGCCCAGGTGCGTCGCGCTGCCAGTGCCCCCGCTCCGACCCAGCAATAGACCTCAAGCCCGTCTCCAGAGACAATCGGGACCAAGGGTTTCGATGAAAGTCGCGTGAGCGGCATGCTCTGAAGACGTGAGCAATGGTGCGAGCGGCGTTGGCCGCTGTCGCGCGGCGCGCCTTTCACCGCTGCCTGATTCCTCGGTCGGTGCGTCGAACGAGAAGGCGCGTGCGCGGCCCCCCAGCAGTTCCAGATAGACACTGGCCAGGAGCTGACTATCGAGCAGGGCACCGTGAAGCGTGCGGCTTTCAAGCGATATGTCGAAACGCTTGCAGAGCGCGTCGAGGCTGGCTGGTGCGCCGGGATATTTCTTGCGCGCCATGGCGGCAGTATCGATAAAGCGGTGGTCCTCAATCAGCGGGCGACCGCAGAGCGCAAGCTCCATGTTGAGGAAGCCGCGGTCGAAGCCTGCATTGTGTGCGACGAGGATGTCGTCGCCGATGAAATCGAGGAAGGCCCCGATCACATGCTCTTCCTCGAAGAATGGCGCATCCTTCAGGTGTTCATCCGTGATGCCGGTGATGCGTACGGTGTCCGCAGAAACAGGCCGACGCGGGTGGATCAGTGTGCGGAACCTCTTGCCGGTCGGGATGTGATTGATCATCTCGACAGCGCCGATCTCGATAATACGGTCGCCCTCATTCGGATTGAGGCCTGTCGTCTCGGTGTCGAAGGCAATTTCGCGGATGAGTTTGGTCATGCGTGTTCTTCTTCGTCCTTGCGATTCATCAGCGCGATTATGGCGCGAACCACGTCGCGCGCAAACTCGAAACCATGCTCCGTGGGGATGATGAAATCGGCGCGCGCGCGCTTTTCAGCGTCAGGCACCTGACGGGCAAGAATGGTTTCAAAAGCCTTCTCGGTCATTCCGGGCCGAGAGAGGACGCGTTCGCGCTGGACCGTTGCTGATGCCGTGACGACGACGACATAGTCGCAGAACTGCCAGCCACCGGTTTCGTACAGAAGCGGGATGTCGATGACCACGAAGGGCGCGCCGGATTCGCAGGCCGCCTGGCGGAAATCATGCTGGGCTACACCGGCGAGCGGGTGAACGATGGTTTCGAGCTGTTTCATCGCTTCGGCATCGTCGAGGACGCGTTCCCGCAGGCGAATACGGTCGATTGCGCCATCCACAGCGACGCCCGGAAACGCGGCTTCGACGGGCGCAACGCCAGCGCCGCCCCTGGCATAGAGTGCATGAACGGCCGCATCGGCATCATAGACGGGCACGCCCTCTTCGCGGAACAGCTCTGCGGTCGCGGATTTTCCCATGCCGATGGACCCTGTCAGGCCGAGGATGATCATGTCGTGGCCTCCACGATGGCGCGGCACCGGGTCTCGATACCCTCCATGTTTGGCAAAATGCCGAACCAATGCTCGAAAGCGAAGGCCGCTTGCGCAACCAGCATGCCAAGGCCATCCATTGTGCGCCAGTCCTGTGTGACGGCATGGGCGAGCGTCGGTGCAGCCGCCTTGCCATAGCTGATATCGTAGAACGTCTTGCCCGCGCCTTTCGGCAATTCGAGCGCTCGTCCGGAATAGCCGAGACTCACCGTATTGACGACCAGTTGAGCGGTAGCGAGGCGCTCAAGACCCACTTCAAGTGTGCATATCTCGGGTTTCGTCAGCAGATTGTCGGCGATCTCCTCAGCGCGGGATATTGTCCGGTTGCATATCGTCAGGTCTGCGCCGAGATCGGTCAGCACTACGGCAAGGGCCCGCGCGGATCCGCCTGCGCCGAGCAGGAAAACATTTTTTCCAGCCACGTCCACGCCTGCCTTGTCGAGCGTGTGGATAAAGCCGGGCGCATCTGTATTCTCGGCGCGCCAGCCGTCTGTCTCTGTGCGGACAAGCGTGTTTGCTGCCCCAATGCGACGGGCGAGATCACCCTTTTGCTCCGCCAACGCGAGCGCTGCCTGCTTATGCGGCAAGGTGATGTTGAGCCCGCGTGCGCCTTGCCGCGTCAAGGTTTCCAGCGCCGCTTCCAGTTCACCAGCGGGCACCTGCATGGCCTTGTAAATGGCGTCTATCCCGTGTTCTCGCAGCCACTCATTGTGTATGAGCGGTGAGAGGGAATGGGCGATCGGATCGCCGATGACGCCATAGAGCCCGGTCATGACGCGATCGCCCCGCGCGTTCGGAAATAATCGAGCAGTGGCAGCAGCGGCAAACCGAGTATCGAGAAATAGTCGCCTTCGATCTTCGTGAAGAGTTGCGCGCCGAGACCCTCAAGCTGGTAGGCGCCGACCGTCGAGAGCAGCGCGTCGCCAGCGCGTGCAACATAGGATTCGATAAATTCCTCGTTGAGCGGCCGCATCGTGAGTTTGGGCCGCGCGAGGTGGCGCCAGACCGGCACGCCGTTTTCGCAGACGACAATGGCCGTTTCCAGCGTATGCGTCTTGCCGGAGAGTTTGCGCAAATGATCGCGCGCGGCCGCCATGTCAGCCGGCTTGTCGAACGCCTCATGCTCCAGCGAAAGCATCTGGTCGCCACCGACAACGAGACCGGGCGTGCGGCTGGAGACTTTGACGGCCTTGAGCTCCGCCAGTTTCATGGCCTGGTCGCGGACGGACATGCCTTGGGCACGCAGGGCGGCTTTCGCGGCATCTTCATCGACATTGGGCCGGATACTGGCCGCATCGATGCCAGCGCCGGCGAGGAGGCCCTGGCGGCTGGCGCTACCCGAGGCGAGGGTTATGGCAAGGCTCATAGCTGGGCGCGGCGCTCATTGAGGAAGTTCAGAATGGCTGCAGCCGTCTCTTCAACCGAGCGACGCGAGACATCGATGGTTTTCCACTTGTTGCGCTGAAACAGGCGATTGGCCTGTGTGACCTCATCGCGGACCGCGTCTTCATCGGCATAAATCGTGTGCTCGTCCTGGTTGAGCGAGATCAGGCGCTGGCGACGGATTTGCACCAGCCGTTCAGCGCTGATCTTGAGGCCAACGACCATGGGGCCTTTCTCGCCGAACTCCTCGATGAAGGGTGGCAGCTTGACGCCGGGCACCAGCGGGATATTGCCAGCGCGAACCTTTCGGTTGGCAAGATAGACACAGGTCGGCGTCTTGGACGTGCGACTGACACCGAGCAGGATCACGTCGGCACCGATCAGGCCGTCAACATTCTGGCCGTCATCATGCGCGAGCGTGAAATTGATCGCTTCCATCCGGTCGAAATAATCCTGGTCCAGCGCGTGCTGGCCGGCAACCTTGTGGTTGGCCGCGATACCGAGATGCCGACCGAGCATGGTGATCGAGGCATCGAGGACGGGCAGGGTGGCGACGCCGCGCTCACGGCAGAAGGATTCGAGCCTGGCCCGCAAGGCTTCGTCGGAGATCGTGTACCAGACCACGCCGGGTGCCGCCTCGATCTCGCGCATCACGCGTTCAAGCTGGCGCTCCGAGCGGACGAGGTAGTAGTTGTGCTCAAGCGCCTGTACGTTCTCGAACTGGGCGCAGGCCGCGCGCTGGACAGCATTCAGGGTTTCGCCCGTGCTGTCTGACACGAGGTGGACGTTGAAATAGATGCTCGGGCGTTGAGGACTGGGCATGGAACACTCTCTTGCCGAGGGCCGACCGTTTTCACAAGGCCTGTGTACAAGCTGTGGACAGGTGAATCGTCACACCGGGAGTCACAATCCATTCACAGGCGACCGAATCTGACTCCCGAGGATTCCCCCTATGTTTCATCCTGTGACTCCATAAGGGACGTTAACCTGCCATTAACCCTCGCGGGAATTGAAGGTTAAGCAAGGGTTAACCGGGTGCGACACCCTGTGACTCGCGTGTGGATTTCGCTGGACAAATCCTATGAGTGGCCTTTCTCCCCTGATATCACCGGATAGTAATAATAAACGCCCTGACGGGCTTTTGAGATATAAGGGATTTGAGGGTCATGGGGCAAACCGGCACATCAAAACTGATCAGCGTCCTTGGTGGAAAGCCCGCCAAGAGGCCTCCAGTATGGATGATGCGCCAGGCCGGACGGCACTTGCCGGAATATCTTGAGCTGCGATCACGCGCCAAGGACTTTCTCGATTTTTGCTATACGCCGTCAATGGCGACGGAAGCGACGCTCCAGCCCATCCGCCGCTATGGCATGGACGGGGCGATCCTGTTTGCCGATATCCTGCTGATCCTCGACGCGATGGGCTTGGGCGTGGAATTCGAGAAGGGCGTTGGGCCGATCGTCCAGCAGATCGGGTCGGCGTCAGATCTCGGCAAGGTGCCAGCGATCAAGGCGGCCGACAGGTTGGCGCCGGTCTATGAGACGGTGTCCCGGGTCAAGGCCGAACTGCCAAAGGAGACAGCCCTTATCGGCTTTGCCGGATCGCCCTGGACGGTGAGCCTGTATGCCATAGAAGGACGCGGCAAGACAGACAAGTCGCTGGCGTGGCTCTGGGCGCATGGCCGGCCGGACGAACTGGGCGCCGTGATGGACTATGTCATCGAAGCGACCGCGCACTATTTGGTGAAACAGGTTGAAGCTGGCGCAGACGCCCTGATGTTGTTCGACAGCTGGGCCGAGGGCCTGCCGGACAATATCTTCCGCGAAGTCATCATACGGCCAACCACGAAACTGGTCGCGATGTTGCGGGACATGGGCGTGAGCGTGCCGATTACCGGATTTCCGCGCGGTGCGGGAGCGATGTTGCCGGAATATGCGCGGATTACTGGTGTAACGGCTGTCGGGCTTGATACCGCAGCGGTGCCGCTTTTCGTGAATACCGCACTGCCGGAGGGCATGCCGGTTCAGGGACATCTGGATCCCCTCTTGCTGATAGAAGGCGGCGAGCGGCTGGATACGCGGGTACGGGACCTGGTGGAAGCCTATGCCGGTCGTCCCCATATATTCAATCTGGGGCACGGCGTCCGACCGGAAACACCGATCGCGAATATCGAGCGTGTCCTGAAAATCGTACGGGAAGGTTGATCGCTGATGGGTCGCAAAATCGCTGTGGTACTGTTCAATCTCGGGGGGCCTGACGGGCCTGACACCGTACAACCATTCCTGCGCAACCTGTTCGACGACCCGGCGATCATTCAGGCGCCCCTGCCGATCCGCTGGGCGCTGGCGCGGTTGATCTCGACGACACGGGCGCCATCCGCGCGGAAGAATTATGCCCTGATGGGGCCAGGCGGCGGATCCCCCCTGCTGCCGGAGACCGAGAAACAGGCCGAAGCGCTGCAAATCCAGCTGGCGGCGTCGCTTCCCGGCGATGAGGTGCGCACTTTCATTGCGATGCGCTATTGGCATCCGTTCACGAAAGACACCGCGACGGACGTCAAAGCCTGGGGCGCCGATGAAGTCGTGTTACTGCCACTGTATCCGCAATTCTCGACGACGACGACAGGCTCGTCCCTGAAGGAATGGAAGAAACATTATTCCGGGCCGACACGCACGGTGTGCTGCTATCCGTTCGAGGAAAGCTTCATCGCCGCACATGTCGACCAGATCATGGCAGCCTTCGACAAGGCCGGGCGGCCGGGTGACGTGCGTTTGCTGCTTTCGGCGCATGGCCTGCCGGAAAAGATTGTTGCGGCCGGTGACCCGTACCAGTGGCAGTGCGAGACTCTGACGGCGATGATCGCGGCGCGCGTGCCGCAGGACTGGGACGTTATCGGTTGCTACCAGTCACGTGTCGGCCCGCTGAAATGGATCGGCCCGTCGACCGAGGCGGAAGTGGAGCGCGCGGCGCAGGACAAGCGCAATATCCTGATCGCACCAATTGCATTCGTTTCGGAGCATATCGAGACGCTGGTGGAACTGGGCGAAGAATACAAATTGCTCGCCGAGCAGCACAACGCGCCGAGCTATACGCGCGTTGAGGCCCTCGGGGTGCATCCCGGCTTCATCCGGACACTGGTCGGCGAGACACTTGCAGCACTGGATATGAGCGAGAGCATCCGGTCGTGTGCGGGCAGCCGTCTTTGCCCCACCGGCGCGTCTGGATGTCCGCACGCCGATGTGGCACGGAAAGCCGGGCGGGCTGTGAAAGTGGCGGCAGATTAGGGGCTGGGTCTGATGCTGTATCTCTGGGTGAAGGCACTGCACATCATCTTTGTCGTCGCATTGATGGCGAGCCTGCTGGTCTATCCGCGCTACAAGATTCACCAGCTTTCAAGTTCGCCGGGCGAGCCGCTGTATGAGGCGATGAAGAAAGCCTCGCTGCAATTGCGCATGATCATCATGAACCCGAGCCTGATCCTGGTCTGGGTATTCGGGCTGACGATGCTGTGGATGAATCCGGCGCTGCTGTCGCAAGGCTGGTTACACGCGAAATTGGTTCTCGTTCTTATATTATTGGGGATGCACGGCTATTTTGTCCGTCTCGGCAACAAAGTGGACCGCGGCGGCGATGGCGTGTCGACCAGGCAGCTGCGCATGCTGAATGAAGTGCCATTCCTGCTGATGATCGTCATCGTCATACTGGTGGCCGTGAAGCCGTTCTGAAGCCAAAAAGCCATTGGTGCTTGACGAAACGGCCTTGCTTGGCCCATATGCGCTCGTCCGGCGCACAGTCCTTGTGCAGCGCGTTTTCCATTTTCGCCCGGTTTCCCCCTTCCAGTCTTTAACCCGACTTACATCCTGATTTTCCCTGAATGGCTTCATCCATGCTCGACAACGTTACCAGCGTCACCCTGCGCGAACTCAAAGCAAAATCGCCAGAAGAGCTTTTGCTCTATGCCGAAGAGCTTGAGGTCGAGAACGCCTCGGCGCTGCGGACACAGGACATGCTGTTCGCAATCTTGAAAGAACTGGCTGACAGCGAAGTCGAAATCACGGGCCTGGGCGTGCTGGAAGTGCTGACCGACGGGTTTGGTTTCCTGCGCTCGCCGGAATCCAATTACTTGCCTGGCCCGGACGACATCTATGTCAGCCCGGAAGTGCTGAAAAAGGCGAATATCCGGACCGGCGACACGGTCGAGGGACCGATCACGGCGCCGCAGGACAATGAGCGCTATTTCGCGCTGACCGACGTGTCGAAGATCAATTTTGAGGAGCCCGAGAAGGCCCGCCAGAAGGTCCACTTCGACAACCTCACACCCCTTTATCCCGAGGAGCGGATGAAGATGGAAAGCAGAGACCCGACCAAGAAGGATCGCTCCGGCCGGGTCATCGATATCGTGGCGCCGATCGGCAAGGGCCAGCGCGCGCTGATCGTCGCGCCGCCGCGGACCGGCAAGACGGTGCTGCTGCAGAATATTGCCGCAGCGATCGAAGAGAATCATCCAGAATGCTACCTGATCGTGCTTCTGATCGATGAGCGCCCGGAAGAAGTGACCGACATGCGCCGCACAGTGAAGGGCGAAGTTGTCGCCTCGACGTTTGATGAACCTGCCACCCGCCACGTCCAGGTCGCCGAAATGGTGATCGAGAAGGCGAAACGGCTCGTGGAGCACAAGCGCGACGTTGTCATCCTGCTCGACTCGATCACGCGTCTTGGCCGCGCCTATAACACGACAGTGCCGAGCTCGGGCAAGGTCCTTACCGGCGGTGTTGACGCTAACGCGCTGCAACGCCCGAAGCGCTTCTTCGGCGCGGCGCGGAACGTGGAGAATGGGGGCTCACTCACAATCGTTGCAACGGCGCTGATCGATACTGGCAGCCGGATGGACGAAGTAATCTTCGAGGAATTCAAGGGTACGGGTAACTCCGAAATCGTGCTCGACCGGAAGATTGCCGACAAGCGCACCTTCCCGGCCATCGACATCATGAAGTCCGGAACGCGGAAAGAAGAACTGATCACGCCGCCAGACCAGCTCTCCAAGATCTACATCCTTCGCCGTATCCTGGGTCCGATGGGCACCAATGACGCGGTTGACTTCCTGATCGACAAACTCCGCCAGACGAAGACGAATGATGAGTTCTTCGAGGCGATGAAGAACTAGGAATGCAGGCGCCCATATGAGCGAGCGCGATACAATCTGCGCCCTCGCTTCGGGCGCGCCACCAGCTGCGATAGCGATTCTTCGCCTGTCGGGGCCGATGGTGAAGCAGCTGGCCGAGCAGCACCTGGACAGTGGTGTTCCCGCTCCACGGCATGTGACTTTGACCGATGTGCGCGATGAGCGCGGTCGTCTTGTCGACCGAGGGCTTGCCGTGTTCATGCCCGGGCCGGGCAGTTATACCGGCGAAGATACGCTTGAACTCTACCTCCATGGCGGTGCGGCAGTGATCGAGCATGCGCTGGGCGCAATCACGTCTCATGAGGGCGTACGCATTGCCGAACCCGGTGAATATACGAGGCGCGCCTTTGAGGCAGGAAAGCTCGACCTCACTGAAGCCGAGGGCGTGGCCGACATCATCGAGGCTGAAACGCTGGCACAGAAGGCACAGGCGCTGCGCCAGCTTGGCGGCGGATTGTCAGAAACCTACGCGACTTGGCGGGCGGAGCTGACCGGTATTCTGGCGCTCGTCGAAGTGGCCGTCGATTTCCCGGATGAGGGCGATGCACCCCAGGAGACGACAGCACCCATACTCGAGAAACTGGACCGCGTGATCGACGAGATCCGCGCAGCGCTGGGCGATGGTGGGATTGGCGAGCGCATTCGCGATGGATTTCGGGTTGCCATCATTGGCGCGCCCAATGCCGGCAAGTCGACGCTGCTCAACAGGTTGGCACGGCGTGAAGCAGCCATCGTAACTTCGAAGGCCGGCACAACACGCGACGTGATCGAAGTGCGGCGAGTGCTGGGCGGGCATGTTGTCTGGATTGCGGATACCGCTGGCCTGCGGGTTACCGAAGATGAAATTGAGGCCGAGGGCGTGCGCCGCGCGGAGATGGCGGCACGGTACGCAGACTTGCGCGTGTTCCTGATTGATGCCGAAGCACCTGACCTTAGTACTCTGTCTACGGATTATAGGGCGCCGGGCGACCTTGTCGTCCTGAACAAGGCAGATCTCGGTGCTCGCCTGTCGTCCATCGACGCAGATCATGTCATTTCGGCAAAATCGGGAGATGGCGTGGATATATTGGAACAGGCGATTGCGGGCTTTGTGGCCGAGCACGCCCGTTCGGTTGAAGCGCCGGTCATTACGCGGCAACGCCATCGGGCCCGGCTGCAGGATGGATTGGGCAGCCTGGAGACGGCGCGAGATGCCCTGGCCAATGATGTCGGCGCGGAACTGGCAGCCGAAGACGTGCGCATGGCGCTGCGCCAGTTGGGCTCGATTATCGGCGTGGTTGGCGTTGAAGACGTGCTGGGAGCTGTGTTTTCCGCCTTCTGCATCGGCAAATGACCCCTAGGGTTTAGGCGGCTGGGCGGTTATATGTCCGCCAGAACACCCTGTTTCCTGAGGCGCGGACGTAATGGCGAAGCCAGATGAATTTGATGTGATTGTGATCGGCGGTGGACATGCCGGTTGTGAAGCGGCCGCTGCAGCCGCGCGCTATGGCGCTCGCACGGCGCTGGTCACGCACAAGCGAGCGACCATTGGTGAGATGAGCTGCAATCCGGCTATCGGCGGGCTCGGCAAGGGCCATCTTGTGCGCGAGATCGATGCGCTCGACGGGTTGATGGGACGCATGGCCGACAAGGCCGGTATCCAGTTCCGGATGCTCAACCGTTCGAAAGGGCCAGCTGTTTGGGGCCCGCGCGCACAGATTGACCGGGCGCTTTACCGCCAGGCCATGCAGGCTGAGCTCGCGGACTATCCAAACCTGACGATTATCGAGGATGGCGCCGAGGACCTGATCCTGGAAGAAGGTAAATTGGCGGGTGTGACCGGCCTGACCGGACAGTCATACCGGGCAAGCAAGGTCGTCATTACGACGGGCACGTTTTTGAAAGGCATGATCCACATCGGGGAGAAGCGCATTCCGGCTGGCCGCGCTGGAGAGGCCCCGGCAATCGGGTTGTCAGACCGGCTCTATGCGCTTGGCCTTCCGATGGGCCGTTTGAAAACTGGAACGCCCGCGCGCCTCGACGGCAAGACGATTGCCTGGGACCGGCTGGAAATGCAGGCCGCAGATGAGCGCCCGGTGCCGTTTTCCTACCTTACTGACGAGATCGGCGTACGCCAGGTCGCCTGTGGCATCACTTGGACCACGCCTGAAACGCACGCTATCATCGCTGACAATATCGGACAATCTGCTGTCTATTCCGGCGCAATTGCGGGCCGCGGCCCGCGTTATTGCCCGTCGATCGAAGACAAGGTCGATCGGTTTTCCGATCGCGATCGCCACCAGATATTCCTCGAACCAGAAGGACTTGAGGACGATACCGTCTATCCCAACGGCATTTCCACGTCGCTACCCGAGACGGTGCAGGATGCGTTCATCCGGACGATCCCGGGCCTGGAAAATGTCGCCATTCGCCAGTACGCCTATGCCATCGAATACGATTATGTCGATCCGCGGGCGCTGACGCCGACACTGGAGGTCCGGGCCTTGCCGGGCCTTTACCTGGCCGGGCAGATCAATGGCACGACCGGATACGAAGAAGCCGGCGCGCAGGGGCTTGTTGCCGGAATGAACGCGGCGCGGCGCGCGGACGAGCAGGAACCCGTCACGTTTGACCGGGCCGAGGCCTATATCGGCGTCCTGATCGATGACCTGGTGACACGGGGGGTCACAGAGCCCTATCGGATGTTCACGTCCCGCGCAGAATATCGTCTGGCCCTTCGCGCAGACAATGCGGACCAGCGTTTGACCCAAAAGGGGCTCGATTTGGGGATTGTGGGCCCGATTCGGGCCAAAGTGTTTCACGTGAAACAAGTTGCACTAACCGCGGCGCGCGAAAGGCTGCAATTGCCGACCCTTTCGCCGGCCAAGGCGGCCCAGGCGGGATGGGCGATCAATCAAGACGGGCGCGTTCGGTCGGCCTGGGAGTATCTCGCCTACAAGGGCATCGGCTTTGCCGAACTGGCGATCATTTGGCCGGACCTCGCCGAAGTTTCGACCGATATTGCCGCCCAATTGGAAATCGAGGCCCTGTACGCAGGATATCTAGATCGCCAGGCCGCAGACGTCGCGGCCCTGCGCCGGGATGAAAGCCTCGGGCTTCCAGACAGTCTCGATTATGCGGCGGTCGGGGGCCTGTCGAATGAAGTGCGGCAGAAACTCGAAGCGATCCGGCCCGCGACGCTCGGCCAGGCCGGACGTATAGAAGGGGTCACGCCGGGCGCGCTGACGGCCTTGCTCAGTCACGTGAAACGCCGCGCAAAGGCGGTATGACCGATGAGTGATGACAATGACCGCGCGGTATTCCTTGCCGACCACGATGTTTCACGTGAAACGCTCGGCCGCCTCGATTCGGTGATCGCCACGCTGGATGACTGGCGGCTGAAGAGCAATCTGATCGGCCCACGCGAATGGCCGCATATCTGGCAAAGACATGTGTGGGATTGCCTTCAATTGCTCGACCATATTCCGGAAACAGCGCGTGTCGTGGATCTCGGTTCCGGCGCCGGCTTTCCGGGGTTGATCATCGCCGCAGCGCGCCCACAGGGCCATGTTAGGCTGATAGAGAGCGTCGGGAAAAAGGCTGCATTCCTGCGAGCGGCCATTCTCGCCGCCCATCTCCCGGCCGAAGTCATCCAGGGCCGGGTTGAGTCTGCAGAGGCCAGACCTGCAGATATCGTGACAGCGCGGGCCTTTGCACCGCTGCCAAGACTTCTGGATTATGCCGCGCCTTGGATGAAAAACGGTGCAACAGGGCTGTTCCTCAAGGGCGAACGCTGGGAAGAAGAATTGACGGACGCCCGACAAAGGTGGAACTTCGCGTATGAGGCGATTCCGAGCCGAAGTGGCGGATCGGGTGTCGTATTGATTGTAAGGGAGTTGCGCGGTGGCGACGAAGCCTAGAATATTTGCGGTCGTGAACCAGAAGGGCGGCGTCGGCAAGACGACGACCTCGATCAATCTGGGAACGGCGCTGGCGGCTGTCGGCCGTCGTGTGTTGATTGTTGATTTTGATGCACAGGGTAATGCCTCGACCGGACTCGGTATTTCCCGGGCAGACCGGCTGCTCACGAGCTATGATCTCGTGGTTGACCGAGTGCCGATGGAAGAGACGGTCCTGTCGACGATCGTACCGCGCCTCGACATCATTCCGGGCGACGAGAACCTGTCGGGCGTCGAAACGGAGCTCGCCAATGATGCGCGGCGATCCTACCGGCTGCGCGACGCCCTGATGACCTATGTCGACCGGGCCGAACAGGGTGGGCTGGTCAAGTATGATTACATCCTGATCGACTGCCCGCCATCCCTGTCGGCGTTGACGCTGAATGCCATGACGGCGGCAAATGCCTTGCTCGTGCCGCTACAGTGCGAATTCCTGGCGCTCGAAGGCTTGTCGCAATTGATGCGCACGGTGGAGGCGGTTCGCTCCGGACTGAACCCGACCCTCGAGATCCAGGGTGTGGTGCTGACCATGTATGACCGTCGCAACAACCTGTCGGATGAAGTGGCTGACCAGGTTCGGGCGCATTTCGGCAACAAGGTCTATAACACAGTCATTCCGCGGAACGTGCGGTTGTCCGAAGCGCCGTCATTTGGCAAGCCGGCGCTCTTGTATGATTATCGGTGTCCGGGGAGCGAGGCCTATATCCGTCTCGCATCGGAAGTCCTGCAACGCGAGAAGGCGAGAGCGGCCTGAATCACATGACCGACGACGCAAAGAGCAAACCTTCACGTCTTGGCCGCGGCCTGTCTGCCCTGATGGGTGAGATTGACGCGGTCGGTGCCGTACCGACGACCGAAGGCAAGACAGCGCCTGCGACCGTGTCGAACGAAATCGACCTGGACCTTATCCGTCGCAATCCCGCCCAGCCGCGTCGCTCGTTCGACGAAGTGGCGTTGAATGAGCTGGCCGAGTCGCTGAAGGCTAAGGGTGTCCTGCAGGCCATCCTCGTCCGTCCGGATCCCAAGGATCGCGGCAAGTTCCAGATCATCGCGGGCGAGCGACGCTGGCGCGCCGCCAAGATTGCCGGCCTGAAGTCCATTCCGGCGCTGGTGCGTGAGATTGACGAACTCGAATTGCTCGAGATCGGCATCATCGAAAACGTCCAGCGGGCGGACCTGAATCCGATCGAAGAAGCCGAGGCCTATGAGGCGTTGATGAAGCGGTTCGGGCGCACGCAGGACAGCCTAGCCCAGAGTGTCGGCAAGAGCCGTGTTCACATCGCGAACACGTTGCGGCTGTTGCAATTGCCCGAGAGCGCACGTGCTTATGTGCGCGATGGCAAGCTTAGTGCCGGCCATGCACGCGCCGCACTTGGCGCGCCCGATCCCGGAGCCCTCATCCGCATAGCGGCCGAAAAGGGCCTGAGCGTGCGCGATGTCGAGTCGCGCGCGAAGGATGCGCGCGAAGGCGGGACGATCGAGACCAAATCAGCCAAGTCGCCCGGGGCCGAAAAAGACGTAGATACCGAGGCATTGGAAGCGGATCTGACGCGGACGCTCGGCCTTGCGGTCGACATCCGGCACGGCAAGGATGGCGGCGAATTGCGTATCCGTTATCGCGACCTCGAACAGCTCGATGATGTCTGCCGGCGCCTGACCGCAAAACGCTAGGGCCAGGTCAGGCGGCGCGGGCCGCCACCTTGCCGAGTTCATTCATCAGTACACGAACAACAGGGTCGGCGCTGCCGGATCCGGACTTCGCCTGACGTTCTGCGTCATAGATCCGCTCCAAGATGCGCAGGAGCCGCTTTTGCGGCCACTTGCCGAGGCGGGCGCGAAACGCCGGCCAGTCACTTTGCCAGACGGGCGGGCGCAGCTTCATGTTGGGAGTTCCTTCACCCGCGGCCATCCGCTTGTGCGCATCCAGCATGCGTAGTGTTTCATTCTGCAGCGCGCGCAGGATGGAGATGGCAGATGTCCCAGCGATCGCGAGGCGCTGCAAGGCGGTATTCGCGGCAACGAGGTCGCCCGCGAGTGTCGCGTGTATCGCGGCGGACAGGTCATGATCGATGTCGGTCGCTGAGAGCGCGCGGATATCGGTCAGCAAGACATCTCGGCCGAGTCCGCGCGCATAAAGCGCGAGCTTCTCGATTTCCGAATTGGCGATGCCGCGATGTCCGGGCAGGTCGCCGGTAAATGCGTGCAGTGCAGCTGGTTCTATTGTGGCGCCGACGTCCAGAAGCGCTGCCTTTACCCGGTCTTCAATGTCACCGACCTCGTCGGCAAATATCTGGAGACAGGCTGTCCGCTTGGCCGCCGTGGCCGCTACCCGCAGCTTGGATTTCGATGCCAGGCTGCCAGCTTCGATGACCAGCTTCGCGGCGTAGCATTGCTCGGTTTTATCGCCTTGCGCGATCGCTTCCGACAGGAGCGCGGCAATCTTGTCGCCATTGGTGCGGACACGAATGACGCGCGGGTCGCCGAGCAGCGACACGGCTTCGAGATTGTCGAACAGGAGTGACGGGTCTTTCTTGATCGCATCATCGTCGAGGACGGACACTTCCAGTTCGCCCGCCTTGGGGGTCCAGGCCTTGATCAGGCTGGCAGAAGCGTCGCTCGCAAGACCGTCATCCTCACCAAATGCCAGCACCGCCCAGATCGCCGGATCCGGCCGGCGGGAGAAGGTAACAGCCTGCTTGCCCTTTAGCAGCATCAGCCGGCAGAAAGCTGTAGTCGCAAATCATCGACGATGCGTTTTGCGAGTGCACGCATGGTGCGATCATAGGCGCTGGTTTGAGCCGCGATGTCACCATAAGGCGCACTCGGCACCGTGAAGTCGGTCTGGGCATCAACCACGCCCGAGACGGCGCCGCTGTCGCGCACCAGAACATAGCGACCGGAGGCAGAAATACTCGAGCGGGAGGCTGCACCATCGGGCTTGAAAGCCAGCCGCGTCAGGTTGTCCTTCAGGATGACATTCAGCGTCGCGGGCTCCGTGACGCCAGGCAAGCCGATCGCGAGCTCTTCCTGCAGGGCGCGCCGGAGCATGTATCCGGACCGGCCACGAATGGGCTCGACCGAGATCGGGCCGCCGGCAGCCAGTGCGCTTGAGCCGGGCGCATAGACGGGCTGGAAGCCACAGGCAGCCAGGGAAAGAAGGAGGAGAGCGGCTAGGAAGTGTCTCATGCGACCACGATATTCACGATGCGACCGGGAACGACAATGGTTTTCTTGACGACCTTGCCATCCAGGAAGCTTGCGACATCGGGTTCGGCAAAGGCCGCAGCTTCGACCGCATCCTTCGTCAGCGCTTTGGAGACGGTTATTTCGCCCCGGCGCTTGCCGTTCACCTGAACCGCCATGGTGACACTGTCATCTTCCAGCAGGGCTGGGTCCGGCATGGGCCAGGCCGCTGCAGATACGAAGCCGGGTTCGCCAAGCCGTTCCCAGCAGGATTCAGCCAGATGCGGCATGAAGGGTGTGAGGCAACGTGCCAACATGGACGCGCCCTCCAACCGAGCGCCGGTGACCGAACCGGTATCGGCCTCGGCCTTTTTCAATGCCGTGACCCATTCATGGATGCTGGCGACGGCTGAATTGAAGCGGAACTCGTTGATCGCCTTGTCGATGGCCGCGACCGCCTTGTGCGATGCCTTTCGCAAGGCAATCGCGGCCTCGTCTGTGCCTGGCGCTGGCGCCTTTGAGTCTGGCAGTGCATCGAAAATGCTCCAGATGCGCTGCACGAAACGGGCGGCGCCTTCAGCGCCAGCTTGTGTCCATTCGACATCGCGCTCAGGGGGCGAGTCCGACAGCACGAACCAGCGCGCGGTATCCGCCCCGAAGGCCTGGATGATGGCGTCCGGGTCGACTGTGTTCTTTTTCGACTTGGACATTTTCTCGATCGGACCGACATGCGCAGGCGCGCCCGTCGCAACCTCGAACCAGGCGCCGTCCTTGAGCGCGACGTCGGAGGGCTCGAGCCAGTCGCCCTTTGCCGACTTGTAGGTCTCGTGGGTCACCATGCCTTGCGTGAACAGGCCGGCAAAAGGTTCGCCGCTCGGCAGATCCAGTTCCCCGACATCGCGCATCGCGCGGGCAAAGAAGCGCGCATAGAGCAGGTGCAGGACGGCATGTTCGACGCCGCCGACATATTGGTCGACGGGCAGCCAATAGGCGCGTTCAGCCATGTCGTCCGGGCTGGCGAACCGGGCCCAATACCAGGAACTGTCGACGAATGTGTCGAGCGTATCGGTTTCGCGTCGCGCCTTGCCTTTGCAGGTCGGGCAGGCCGTGTCTTTCCATGTCGCGTGCCGTTCCAGCGGATTGCCCGGCTGGTCGAAAGTCACATCGTCCGGCAGGCGCAAGGGCAGCTCGTCGGCAGGGACCGGGACAATGCCGCACGCTTTGCAATGCACGATCGGAATGGGGCAGCCCCAATAGCGTTGGCGCGAGACGCCCCAGTCACGCAGGCGATAGTTGACCTTGCCCTCGCCGAGGCCCTGGGATTCGATCTTCGAAATCGCCATCCGCTTGGCGTCGTCGATGGCGAGGCCATCAAGGAAGCCGGAATGGAAAATCGTGCCAGGTCCGGTATAGGCGTCGTCCTGCACGTCGAACGTTGCCGGGTCCGCATTGGGCGGCAAGACGACGGGCACGACGACCAGGCCATATTTGCGGGCAAATTCGATGTCGCGCTGGTCATGGGCAGGACAGCCGAATATGGCGCCTGTGCCGTATCCCATGAGCACGAAGTTCGCGACCCATACGGGCAGGGTGCGCTCTGGATCAAACGGGTGCTGGACTGTGAGGCCGGTATCGAATCCGAGCTTGGGCGCCTTTTCGATGGCCTCTTCGCTGGTCCCGACAGCGGCGCACTCGGCGCGGAAGTCCGTGAGAGCGGTATTGCCCTGGGCCAGCTGGAGCGTCAGCGGATGATCAGGTGACAGGGCGATGAAGCTCGCACCGAACAGGGTGTCGGGCCGGGTCGTGAAAATATCGACGCCGTTTTCGAAGCCCGCTGGCGTCTCGCCGGAAAATTCGAAGCGCATCTGCAGGCCTTCAGACCGGCCGATCCAGTTTGCCTGCATGGTGCGGACTTTTTCCGGCCAGCGTTCGAGCTTTTGCACTTCTTGCAACAAGTCGTCGGCATAATGGGTGATGCGGAAGAACCACTGGGTGAGCTCGCGTTGCTCGACCACGGCACCGGAACGCCAGCCCCGGCCATCGACGACCTGTTCATTGGCCAGCACCGTATTGTCGACCGGGTCCCAGTTGACCTTGCTCGCCTTGCGATAAACGAGACCCTTGTCGAGCATCTTCAGGAACAGGGCCTGCTGTGCGCCGTAATAGTTCGGATCGCATGTCGCAAATTCCCGGCTCCAGTCGAGCGACAAGCCCAACTTCTTCAGCTGGGCGCGCATCGCGGCAATGTTCTCATAGGTCCATTTACCTGGATGGACGCCGCGCTGGAGCGCAGCATTCTCGGCCGGCATTCCGAACGCATCCCAACCCATGGGGTGGAGCACGTTGTATCCATTGGCGCGGCGATGGCGGGCAACGACGTCGCCCATGGCATAGTTGCGCACATGGCCCATGTGCACCCGGCCCGACGGATAGGGGAACATTTCAAGGATGTATGCCTTCGGCGCGTCACCCGCCTCGGCGGGTGATTTTGCCTTGAACAGGTCTGCTGCGTCCCATGCGGCACGCCATCTGGTTTCCGCGGCCTGCGGATCGTAACGGGTGGCCATGTCCCGCTCCTTTAAGAGATCTGGTGTTTGGCTTTCTAGCCGATCTGTGAGGCCTTGAGCGTGCGGGCACGCTGAAGGATCTTGTTTTCAAGCTGGATACCGGTCTCCGGATCAACGCTTGCGTCGGTCCATGTGCCGTCCTGGTTTATTTGGCGGAACACCGACACCTTGACGCCGTCGGCCCGAAGGCGCGTGTCGAGGATATAGACTGTTGCCTTGATGCGCTCATCCGGCGAGTCCGGGAAGGACTTCCAGTCATAAACGACGAGACCGCCGACCGAATCGGCGCTCTGGACGGGCATGTTCTCGAACGTATCCAGCGTGGCGCGCCACAAGTATGGATTGACGGTACCGACATTCTGCTGGGTGATCTGGCTTTCGCTGTTCTTGCTTTTGCCGGACTGGCAACCGGAAACGATCAGCATGCCAGCCAGGGCAGCGGTGATAATGTGTTTGACCATGAAGATTGTTCCTGAGTGCAAGACCTTGTTGACGAGAATTTGTATAACAAGGGGAGTGGGGGCTCGCCAGTGCTGATATGCCGAAGATCGCGGATGGTGTTTGCAGGAGAGAGACAATGTGGAAACCGCTGATACTGCTGGCCATACTGGGCGTGGCCACTGGCCATGCACAGGCGCAGGATGAATGGGACGTGTGGGAGACCAAAGTCGACGCGGAACTGGCCGTCGCGGGCTCCACGGCCAACGGTGCGCCGGTGACCTATCTGGGGGCCTTCGGCCTATCCACGAACCGGGTGCTGGACAGCGGCCTGGAGATCGGGGCCGTTGGCCGGGTTGAAGTTCAGAAGGATCACCCGGGGCGGGCGGGGTTTACCGGGGTGCCGCACGGAGGTGCCGGGGGCGCGCCAGGGGGGTGGCAAGGAGCCTTCAGCGGTCTGGCAACCGGAACTGAGCGCGAACATGTCGGGGCCCGAGGCCAGCTTGAACAGGCCTATGTCTATGCCGAAGGCGGCTATGGCGAGGTGCGGCTGGGGCGCGACAAGGGCGTCGCAGCGCGCTTCCACGAAGGGGCGCCAAGCGTGTTCGTGAAGGCCTCGACGGCCAATCCCGTCCTCGACCCGACCGGGCAGGCCTATGTGCGCACCGATCATGACCAGACAGGTCCGGCGCTGAAGCTGAGCTATGCGAGCCCCCGTATCCTGGGCGTGAGAGCCGGTGCCTCGTTCACGCCGACAGCGGATGTGCGCGGCCTCGACCGCGATCCGGCGCGCAAAGTGGCCGGCAATCCGCAAGTCCGTGTCGAGTCGGCGTCGGAGGTGGCGGTGAATGTCTCGCGCAAGTTGCGAGAGAGCGGCGTGAGGCTACAGGCGGCGCTGGCCTATAGCCATGCTGATGTGAGTGCCGCAATCACGCCGGATATCTATGGAACGCTCGACACCTGGTCTGCCGGCGCGTCAGCAGAATTCGACACGCTGACGATCGGCGCGAGCCTCTTGAACAGTAATAATGGCGTGGAAACCGCCCCCGGTGACTATTCGGCGTGGACGCTCGGCATGACGAAACGGGCCTTCTCGCTCGATTTTGGCGTGGATTATGGCGAGGCCAGCGATGACCTGACGGGCCTCGAGACCGAATCATGGAGCCTTGGTGCGGCCAAAGACCTGCACGAAGGACTGCGAATTGCCGGCGGGTATCGCAGCCAGACAGTCCGCCACACGCGAGTCGGACTGGGTCCAGTGCTTCCAAATCGGGATTTGGCCGACGGTATTGTGTTAGAAATCACACTATCGCTTTAATTTGGCCCCCTCACCGATTGTTAATCTTCTCTTAACTGGCCGGGATGACTATTCTTTTGCGAGAAGGTGTAGGAAATGAAACCGGGCTTGATACTCTCAATCACACTGATTTCAGCCATGCTGGCTTTGCCGGCGATGGCCGATCCGGCTGTGGCGGATGACGTTCTCACGGTCCAGGCGCCGTCCCTTTCCGAAAGCAAGGCCGCCGAGGCCGACTGGTATCGCCAGTTTGCCCAGCCGAAACCGGCAGATACCAAGCCTGTCTGGCAGCCCGAGCCGACGGATGACTTCTCCGTCCAGTTTGGTGGCAATGCGCGCTGGCAGTTGAATCTCGACATGCTGACCCGGCCCAACTCGTCGCCGCTTGCGCGCGAGCAGATGCAGGCCGGTGCCACATTCCGCGTCACGCCGCGCTTCTCTGTCGGTGGTGAAGTCAGCGTTGGCGCCGAGCGCCTCAACGATACGTCCCAGTGGGAAGACAGCCAGCTCGAGACCGGCATCCGGCTCAAGTCGGCATTCAAGTTCTGATGTCCTGACGGTTCATTTCGTTCGAGACAGGCTGCCCACAGCCGCCACTCCGGAAAAACCAGACACGCGTCCGGCATTTTCTGCCGTCACCCCGCCAAGGGCAAAGACGGGGCAGGGGGCTGATCGCACGAGTTGTTGGAGTTTCAGCGCACCGAGGGGCTTGCCAGCCGACGGGCTGTTCGACGGGAACACAGCCGAGACAAGCGCGGCATCAATCGGATAGTGCGCGATGGCGCGAAGCTCGGCGGGCGAATGGGAACTGGCGGTCATAAGCGCGAACGCGCCGCGCCACTTCCTGGATGAGGCGAGGCGGACATGCGGCCAGTGAACGCCGGCCGCGCCGACCGCCATGGCCAGCACCGGATCGGCAGAGATGAGCAGGCGCAGCTTTCGCGCGCGGCAGACGTGCGCCAGGTCTGCCGCAATCATCCCGGCATCCGGCGCGCCGAAATGGCGATAGATGATGCCCCAGCCGGGGGGCAGTGATTCAGCCGTTCTGACCGGATCGGGCGTGCGGGCGGGATCTGTCAGGAACAGGACGGGCGGAATCGCGTGCGGCAGGTGCGCTGAAGCGGCGCGGGCGGCGGCCAGCAGCTTGCGCTTTGGCGAGGATTGGTGTTTCAACGTCATCAGCATGACTGATACGGTTTCCATCCCCCTTGCCAAGCGGCGCGACGCGATTCTGGCCGAGCTGGCGAAGGCCGCGAGCCCGCCGCCTTGCCTTGTCGCCGTGTCGAAAACCCAGCCTGACGAGAAGATCGACGCGATGCTGGCGGCTGGACAGCGTGTGTTCGGCGAAAACCGGGTGCAGGAAGCGCAGGCGCATTGGACGGAGCGGCGCGGGCAGTATCCTGACCTTGAGCTGCGGCTTATCGGGCCGCTGCAGACCAACAAGGCGGATGATGCGGTCGCCCTGTTCGACGTGATCGAAACGGTGGACCGGGAAAAGCTGGCGCGGGCGCTGGCGAAAGCCATCGCAAAGGTCGGCCGAACGCCCCGCATTTTCATCCAGGTGAATACGGGCGAGGAGCCGCAAAAGGCCGGTGTCACGCCGGATGGACTTGTGGCCTTGCTCAAGGTGGCGGTCGAGGAGTGCGGCCTCGATGTGCAGGGCCTGATGTGCATTCCGCCGGTCGATGAGCCAGCCGGGCCGCATTTTGCGCTGCTGGCCAAGCTCGCGCGGCGGCATGGCCTGACAGGTCTTTCGATGGGCATGAGCGGCGACTACGCGTTGGCAGCGCAGTTCGGCGCGACGCATGTGCGGATCGGGACGGCCTTGTTCGGCGCGCGCTAGAGCGCGATTTCGATATGCGACTCGGGCGTCAGGAAGCGGAGCACGGTGCGCAGGTCCGGCTCGGCGAGGGCGACGCAGCCTTCGGTCGGCCTGTAGTCTTCGCGGGCGAGATGCAGGAAAATCGCGCTGCCATGGCCGGGAACGATCGGATCGTCATTGTACCCGAGTTCCACAATCAGGTTGTAGACATGGTCGGCGCGCCAGAGTTTTTCGGCCGAGGCCGGGTAGGGCAGGGCGACCGGGCGGTTATAGAGCGGGTCTTCGGGCGCGTCGCACCAGCCGTCATCGGCGCGCAGCGGCACTTTTGGCAGGCGGGTTTCCGGCGGTTGGGTGCGGTCCGGCCGGTAGAACAGGCGCCGGGTCTGCCAGATTCCGATCGGCGAGGCCCCGTCGCCTTCGCGTTTCAGGTCGGCGCCGATGACGCCGCCCTTGCCGAGGGCGCAGCGGCAGGAAAAGTCCATGCCGGCGAACGTTCCGTCCGCGCGGGCTATGAAGTGGCTGTTCACGCGCATCTCCCTGTGTTGTGATCGCCTGTCAGCCACATTCTTATGACATCTGTTGCGGTCTTGGATATGTGCAAGGCGAAATTGGACCGATTGGAGCGGAAAATGTCTGCAAAGAAGACAATCCTGCTGGTGGATGACGATAATGACCTGCGCGAGGCGCTGGCCGAGCAGTTCGAGCTGCATGATGGCTTCGAGATATTGCAGGCGGCCAATGCCCGCGATGGCGTTGCGACAGCGGTGGCCGAGCGGATCGACCTGATCCTGCTGGACGTCGAGATGCCGGACCTTGATGGCCGCGAGGCCTGCAAGCTGATGCGCCAGAAGGGCGTGCGCGCGCCGATCATCATGCTGACCGGGCAGGACGGTGATGCCGACACGATCCTGGGGCTGGATTCCGGCGCGAACGATTACGTCACCAAGCCGTTCAAGTTCTCCGTGCTGCTGGCGCGGGTGCGGGCGCATTTGCGCAGTTTCGAACAGTCCGAGGACGCGACTTTCCAGGTCGGCCCGTATGACTTCCGCCCGTCGATGAAGCTGCTGGTGACGGCCGAAGGCCGCAAGGTGCGCCTGACGGAGAAGGAAACCAATATCCTGAAATACCTCTACCGCGCCGGCGGCAAGCCGGTGGCGCGCGAGGAATTGCTGTCGGAAGTCTGGGGCTATAATGCCGCCGTCACGACGCACACGCTGGAAACCCATATCTACCGCCTGCGGCAGAAAGTTGAGCCGGACCCGGCCCATGCGCGCCTCCTGCTGACCGATGCGGGCGGCTACCGGCTGCAGCCTTAGGGCGCCCCTTTCTTCCCTTGGGGAGAAGGGCCGGGGATGAGGGGGCACTGGTCTGCGCGTCCGCAGCGATAGGCTCTATGTCGCAATGCCCCCTCACCCTTGCCCCTGTCCCCCGAGGGAGAGATGAGCACGCGACCGCACACTCGGCAGAATGCCCGGCATGTCTGTCTGACAAGCCTGTCGGACTCAGCTTGAATTGTCCCATTTTTCCAGCGCGGCGTTGAGCAGGCCCGGCAGGGCCGTGGCGATAGCGCCGAGTTTGGGGCGGAGGCGATAGGCGCTGGCCATGGGCAGGGCATGCGGTTTCGGGTCGCCGCGTTCCTGCTGGCGGGCCAGGTTGCGCGCGAGCCGTTTGGCATAGAGGTCCGGCGCTTCGAGCACCTTGTAGAGGGCGCTGACGCGGGCGAGGAAGGGGGCGGCGGGGACCGGGCCGGTGGCCCGGATGCTGCCCGGAAACAGCATGGACGCTTCCGGATCAATGGCCGGCTGCACCCGGCCCGCCAGGACGAAGCGGCGCGGGGCCGGGAAGGTGGCGAGTTCGGTGCCCTCGGGGAGCGGCATGGGGGTGGCAGGGGAGAAGCCGGTCCGTGGCCGGACCGCCGGCAGCGAGAGCACCAGCGCCATCAGGGTGAGCAGGCGCCGCACGATGATCTCGAGCCCTCTGCCTAGTTTAGTTATTGTGCCCGCACCTCACACAAGTGCCGGAGCCATGTCCTGTTATCAGAAACCTGAGCGGCTTCTGTAAATACGGCCTCTTGCACTTCTCGCACAACAGCCGGGTTCCCAAAGCCCCGGATGTAACGATACCGAATATCATCAGGTACCTGTTGAACACTACGAAGCCGATCATCATCACCAGCAAGCATAGTAGGGCGATCGGCCGGACCTTCTTTGCAAAGTCGAATCGACCCGTTCTGAGCATCCCGGTCGCTACACGCTCACCTTCACGCTGATAGGGGCGTGGTCGGATGGTTTCCAGCCGCCGCGCCAGGCGAGGTGGACGCGGTAGGAGTCGACTTTCGTGTCGGGGAGGGCTTCGGGATTGGCCCAGATATGGTCGAGGCGGCGGCCCTTGTTGGCGGCGGCCCAGTCCTTGGCGCGATAGCTCCACCAGGAATACAGCTTCTGCTCGTCCAGCACGGCCATGCGGGCAATGTCGGCAAAGCCGGCGGTCTGGCGGGAATGTTCGAGCAGGTCGGTTTCTTCCGGCGTGTGCGAGACGATTTTGAGGAGCTGCTTGTGCGACCAGACGTCGTTTTCGTGCGGGGCGACGTTGAGGTCGCCGACAAGGATGCGGGGCGCCTTCTTGAGCGTCTTGTAGCCGGGGCCGAGCTTCTCTAGGAAGTCGAGCTTGTGGGCGAACTTGTCATTGGCGACAGGGTCCGGCACGTCACCGCCGGCGGGCAGGTAGATGTTGTGGATTTCGAGCCCGCCCACGCGCGCGGCAATGGCGCGGGCATGGCCATGGCGGCAGAGGTCCGGCACGTCGACTCGCTCCAGCGGCAGGCGCGAGGCAATGGCGACACCGTGATGGCCGCCCTTCTGGCCGTTCAGGACAAGGTGGGGCAGGCCCATTTCGCGGAACTGCTTTTCCGGGAATTCGCCGTCCTGGCACTTGGTTTCCTGCAGGCAGACGACGTCCGGCGCCTCGGCAGCTACGAATTCCGCGACATTCGGCGCGCGCAGGCGGACCGAGTTGATATTCCAGCTGACGATCTTGAGAGGTTTGGCCATGGCATCTGCCTAGCATTGATCTCTGAAACGTCAACGCGCCCGAACGCGGGGGAGTTCGGGCGCGCCTGACGCGAGATTTTACGTCTCGCCGGCAAGGGATTTCCGGCGGCGATGGAGCGGTTGTTCACAGCGGGGGGTCAAGTGCTGCGCGGGGTATTCCGCTTCATCGACAGTTGCAAAGATGTCACGCGATGCAAAATAATCAAGTAAATTTTATGTTAAATGCTTGCCTTTTCGGATTTTCGGAAGTCTCGCGGCGCGCGTTGTGGTTTGGTTACACCGCAGCGCGCCGCAGAGGCCTTATTCGTCGTCGAAGTCCTTCAGGATGAAGAGGCGCGGATTGAGCTTCTTGCCGTACGCGACGCCGATCAGCTGAACCGAAGTGATGTTGCCGCCACTGTCTTCCGTGCGCCAGCCGAGAAGTTCCCGTGTCGTGTCCGACAGGATCAGCGAGAGCGTGCCGTCCATCTCGCCGGAGCGGTCCTGGAGGGTGACGCCTATACGTCCATTGGAGCGGACAACGTCAAGCACCCGGGCCTCGTTTTCAAAATCGAGACTATCGTCCAGCAGGAGCGAGAGGGGTGTCGAGCTGAGCGGCACGCGGTCGGTTGTTTCGAGCTCGCTGTCCTGCATCGCGACAGTTGCGCCATTGCTGACGATCAGCAGCGGTGTCGGGTCGTCATAGTCGAAGCGGACCTTGCCGGGTCGCGACAGGGCGAAGCTGCCGGTTGAGATTGAATAATCGGGCGCAAGCTGTTCGAACTTGCCGCTTGCGGTTTTCACGTCGGACATCGCTTTGGAGACATCCTTGAGGATGGCGCTGCGCTCGGCTTCGGTGAGCGCTGTCGTCGTGGCTGGCGCGGTGACGGCGGGCACGGCAGGGGCGGCGTCCTGGAGGGACACGGCCAGCGGCGCGGTGGCGAGGGCGGTGATTGCCCCGAGGGTCGTCAGCAAGTTCATCATAGCGTTGGCCTCCTTTGACCATGTGCTTCAATCTAATGGCCTGAACCTCACCTAAACAGGGCCAGATCAAGGTATTTCGGCCTCTATTCGTTGGCCTGCGTTCAGTTTGGCGCGACCGGGGGCGCTAACCGACGGCAGGATGAACAGGCAAGCGGGTGGGATGTTCCGGCCTGAGGCACTGCGCCCGCTTGCGTATTGAGGCCTGCGCGCCCATCTTTGCCCCGTATATAAAGGAACCCCATCGATGCCGGATACCGCTTCGCTCAATACCAAGGACAGCACTGACCAGGATTTCATGGCGGATGTTGTCGAGGCCTCCAACACGCAGCCCGTGATTGTCGATTTCTGGGCGCCCTGGTGCGGGCCGTGCAAGCAGCTCGGACCGGTGATTGAGCGCGTCGTCGACAGCAAGAAGGGCGCGGTCAAGCTGGTCAAGATCAATATTGACGAGAACCCGGCCTATGCGGGCCAGTTGGGCGTGAGATCCATTCCGGCTGTGTTCGCCTTCGACAAGGGCCGTCCGGTGGATGCGTTCCAGGGCGCACTGCCCGAAGGCCAGGTCAAGGGCTTCATCGACAAGCTGCTGAGCGGCACTGACAGCGCCCAGGTGATTGCCGAAGCGCTGGTGCAGGCCGAAACGGCGAGCCAGTCAGGTGATCTCGGCACCGCCGCGCAGATCTATGCCAGCGTGATCCAGGAAGACCCGGAGAATGTAACCGCGATTGCCGGCCTTGCCCGCTGCTATCTTGCCAATGGCGACAAGGAACGCGCGCGCGCGACGCTCGACATGGTTCCGGAATCCGGAAAGCACGACACCGCCGTCAAGGGCGTGCGCACGGCGATCGAACTGATGGCCGACGATGACGCGCCCGGCGAATTTGACGAATTGCTGAGCGCGGTAACCGCCGCGCCGGATGACCATGGCAAGCGGTTCGAGCTTGCCGAAAAGTATATCGGCGCCCAGCGCTACAAGGACGCCATCGACCACCTGCTGATCATCCTGGGCGCGAAACTCGACTGGGAGGGCGGCAAGGCCAAGGAAAAACTGCTACAAGTCTTTGAAGCTGCCGGGCCGACCGATCCGGCAACGGTTGAGGGCCGGCGCCGGCTGGGATCTCTGATGTTTGCCTAGACCGGCATTCGGCCCACCTTCGTATCCCTGATGGAGACAGGACCCGGACCGATGAGCGTGGGACATTACAGGAAGACAGGCGACCTGCCGGACACGCTGGCGGTCTTCCCGCTGCCGGGGGCGCTGTTGTTCCCGCGCTGGGAATTGCCGCTGAACATTTTCGAGCCGCGTTACCTGAACATGATCGATGACGCGATGGCGGGCTCGCGCCTGATCGGCATGGTGCAGGCGATAGGCGGCTCGAAGGCGCGCCCGCTTCTTGCCGAGGTCGGGTGTGCGGGACGGATCACCAGCTATGCGGAAACCGAAGACGGCCGGTACCTGATCACGCTGACCGGGATTGCGCGCTTTGTCGTCGGCGAAGAATTTGCCGTGACGACGCCGTATCGCCAGGTCCGGCCGGACTGGAACCCGTATGCATCCGACCTTGCGGCGGCGAACGAAACGGCCCTGCCGAGCCGGGACAAGCTGATCGGCGCGCTGAAAACCTATGTCGCGATCAACAAGATGCAGGCGGACTGGTCGGCTGTGGAAGACGCGCCGCTCGAGACGCTGGTCAACGCGCTTTGCTCGGGCTGTCCGTTCTCGGTGATAGAAAAGCAGGCGCTGATCGAGGCGCCGACCTTGAAAGCGCGCGCCGAAACGCTCATCACCCTGTTGAGAATGGATGTGCCCGGCAATGATGCCGGGACGATGCAGTAGGATTGACCGGAATGCATGATGACACACCTGCCAGACCGGAACGCGGATCAGGCGTCGACCCGCGCCTGCTGGAAATCCTGATCTGTCCAGTCTCCCGCCAGCCGCTAACCTATGACCGTGCGGCGGGAGAACTGATTTCGAAGAAGGCGCGGCTGGCCTATCCGATCCGGGGCGGCATTCCGATCATGCTGGCCGATGAGGCGCGTGACCTGGACGATGCCGTGGCTGACGGGGATGACGCATGAGCGCGCCTGCCTGGCCGGTGCGGCTGACATTCCGGCGAACGGCGCGCGAGCTGAAAGCGGAGTTCGATGACGGATCGTCCGGCGCAGTGGATTTTGTCCGCCTGCGCGAAAATAGTCCGTCAGCCGAAGTGCAGGGGCATGGCTCGGGGCCGAAGCCGGTCCAGCCGCCCGTGCCGGCGGATATTCGTGTGGAGCGGGCGGAGCCGGTGGGGCGCTATGCCGTGCGGATCATTTTCTCCGACGGGCATTCGAGCGGGCTTTACACCTGGGACCTTCTGAAACGCCTGACGACCGCCGCCTAGCGCATCAGGCTGGGCAGATTGGACTGGTCGGCGCTGGCCTGGCGGGCCATGGCGCGGCGGACCGGACCGATCCTTCCGGCAGCGATCAGCGCGAGGCCGCGCAGCGGCTTGAGCAGGGCATTGTCATTCGAGAACACCCGGTCGATGCCGTCCATGAACATGGCGGTGGTGGCGGCATCGAAGCGGCGCCATTCCTGGTAGCGCTGGAGGCTTGTGTCGGCACCCGGGTCGAGGCCGATGGTGCGGGCCTCGGTCATCACGTCGACCAGTGCACCGACATCCTTGAAGCCGAGATTGAGGCCTTGCCCCGCCAGCGGATTGATCCGCCGGGCGGCATCGCCAAGCAGAGCCGCGCGCGGGCCGACCATGGATGTGGCGATCTGGAGATGCAGGGGATAGGCAAGCGGCTTGCCGTCGAGTGTCATCGGCCCGGCGAAGTCGGCAAAGCGCGCATTGAGCTCGGCTTCGATCGCCGCGGGCGGCATGGCGGCCATGGCTTCGGCGGCGCCGGTCTTGAGATACCAGGCCAGGTTTGCACGATTTCCGGGCAGCGGCAGGGTCGCGAATGGCCCTTCGGGCGTGAACAATTGGCGGGCGAGGCCTTCATGGGGCCGGGAAAGCTTAACATCGGCGGCAAACACCGATTTGCCGTAGGCGCGTCCCTCCGTGGTGATGCCGAGCGCGGCCCGGACGCCGGACCTGGTGCCGTCGCAGGCGGCCACGAGGCCGGCCTCGACACTGCGTCCGTCATCCATGGTGAGACAGGCATGCGCCGGATGGGTTTCCAGGCCGGTGAATTTCGTGTTCCGCCACCAGGTGAGGCCGGGCGTTGCGGCGGCAACATCGTCAAGCGCGGCCTGAAGTGCAGCGGCGGGGACCATCTGGCCGAGCGGTTCGCCTTGCGCGTCTGCGGGAAGGTCGTCTGTACCAAACAGGACAGAGGGCGCGCCGAACCAGTGGCGCCCGCCATCGGTGGCCTCAAGCCCCATCAGCGGTTGCGTCTGGCCTGCGAGCGCCGGATGTACGCCGGCGGCGCCGAGCAGGCGCCAGCTGCCGCGTACGATGGCGAAATTGCGCGTGTCGCGCGGCGGTTCGCGCGCCGGGTCGCGGGCATCGACCAGCAGGGTTGCGAATCCGGCCCGCGCCGCAAGGATGGCCAGCGATGTGCCGACCGGTCCGGCACCGATAACGGCCAACTCGACCTTGAGAGCGGGGGCTGTGAGCGTTGCAGTCATGCTTTCTAGGTAGGGGGCGCTAACCAAGCCGTCCAGCGATGACGCAGAATTGGGCGATTGGCCGCAACCCTGCACAGTGTTTGACCACGCGGGCTTTGAATCTGCCCCGACCTCCCTGCGGCGAGCGACATTCCTCGGGCGTCCCAATCATATCAGCTGTGGGAGAGCGCGGGGGGTCCCGAGCTCCAGATCATTCACGAAGGAGGGGTCAGAGATGGGCCAGACGATAGGAAGATGGTTGCGCGGGGCGGCATTGTTGCCCGCCGCGCTTACGGCGGGGGTCCTGGCCTATGCCCAGGAAGACGACATCGCGACACGGCTCGCGGCCCTCGAAGAGAGCGTGAACGGCAGCGCCAGCGCGTATGTCGACAATAGCTACCTGTTCCTGATCGGCGGCATCATCGTGATGCTCATGGCGGCCGGGTTCTGCATGCTGGAGGCCGGCCTTGTCCGGTCGAAGAATGCGGCCATGCAGTCGACGAAAAACGTCGCGCTCTACTCCATTGCCGGCCTGATGTTCTGGGTCGTCGGTTACAATATGGCCTATCCGGCCGAAACGGTCCTGAACGGCCTTCTCGGCATTACGCCGGGACCCTGGTCGGGCGGGGACCTCAGCGTCCAGAGCGATGCGGGTTATGCTCCGGCATCCGACTGGTTCTTCCAGATGGTGTTCGTGGCAACGGCTGCCTCGATCGTTTCGGGCACCGTGGCCGAGCGCGTCAAGCTCTGGCCCTTCCTGATCTTCACCGCAGTCCTTACGGCCGTGATCTATCCGATCGTCGTGTCCTGGGAATGGGGCGGCGGTTACCTTGACAGCGTGTGGTCGTTCTCCGACTTCGCCGGTTCGACGCTGGTTCACTCGGTCGGCGGCTGGGCGGCCCTCGTCGGTGCCATCGTGATCGGTCCACGTACGGGCAAGTATTTCGGCAAGCAGATCAACCCGATGCCGGGTTCGAACATCCCGCTCGCTGCGCTCGGTACGTTCATCCTGTGGTTTGGCTGGTTCGGCTTCAACGGCGCCTCGCAACTCGCTGCCGGCACGGTTGCGGACATCAACTCGGTGGCCCAGATCTTTGCCAATACGAACATGGCAGCCGTCGGCGGCGTGATTGCAGCCATGATCACAACGGCCGTCCTCTACAAGGGCAAGGTCGATGCAACCATGGTCTTCAACGGTGCGATCGGCGGCCTCGTGTCGATCACGGCCGAACCGCTGATGCCAACCATGGGCCAGTCGGTGCTGATCGGCGGCGTTGGTGGTATCCTCGTGGTGCTGGCTGTTCCGCTGCTCGACAAGTTCAAGATCGATGACGTTGTCGGCGCCATCCCGGCTCACCTCGTGTGCGGTATCTGGGGCACGATGATCGTTGCGGCCACTAATGACGGTGCCAGCTATCTCGGCCAGTTTGTCGGTGTGGCGCTCACCGGCGTGTTTGTTGTGGCTGCCTCGACGATTGTCTGGTTGCTGCTCAAGTTCACAATCGGCGTCCGCTGCAGCCTCGAGGCCGAAGAGATGGGTCTCGACAAGGCCGAGATCGGGCTCGAAGCTTATCCGGAATTCTCCAGAGGCTGAGGGGTTTTTCTTACCCGAATAGGAGACGCCCCCTGGCTCAGCCAGGGGGCGTCTTTTTGAAAGGGAGCGGGTCGGCGCGATTACGGCTCCTCCGAATCCGGCTCCATCTCGTCTTCCGTTACGGGGTCGTCCTGATCGGCAGTCATATCCGGCGTGTCGGGCTCAGCCATCGTTTCGTCGTCGGACACGTCGCCCTGAGCGTTCATTTCAGTGCCCGCCCCGACTGACGCAGCGGTTTCGCTTTCCATCGCATCGGATGGCATCGTCTCCATGCCCGTTTCGGCGGACGTTTCGACCTGAACCATCGTGTCGCCGGTCTCGACTGTAGTTGTGGAAGCAACCTGAAGGCGCTGGAGCTGGAGCGCGTTCAGTTCGTCGATGGTCATCTCGTCAAGCTCAGGTGCTTCATCTGTGTAGAGCACGGGCGCCGAAGTCTTAACCGCGTCGGCGCTATCGTTAAAACCCTGGGCGGTCGCAGATAGACCCGTTAACAGGGCGGCCGTCGCGGGAATGATCATTATGCGTTTCATGCTTGTCTCCTTGGTAACGTATTATGGGCAAGCAACGGTCATTACGGGGGCGAAGTTCCCCCATTTCGTGCAGTAAATCGGCGCAATAGGGCAATCAGGGGAAGATCATGCCCTTCGGCTAGATGTGTGAGGCGCCGTGAACCGGGTGCGGACCGGCGGCGTCATCCGTTAACACTGCAACAAAAATCCCCTGCAGTGCGTTTGCGCGGTGTTAAGGCTGATCCGGCACTGTGAGGGCTTCCCATTCCGAGAAGCGGAGTTGCCCCAGCACATGACTGACTACGCCTATACTGACGATGATGCACCGAGCGCCAGCGACCCGGTCTGGCGGATCCTGACGGGCGCTGCAGCCTTCGGCGCGGGCGTGTTCGTGTGTGGCAGCGTGGGCTCCTACGTGCCGAGCGATCCCAGCTGGAACGCCGCGACGGACGCAACCGTTCAAAACCTGTTTGGGAATCCCGGCGCGATATTTTCCGACTTCGCGCGGCAAGGCTTTGGCTGGTCGAGCTGGACGGCGGGTCTCGCGCTGATGATCGGCGGCGCCATGCGGGCGGTGCTGATCGGTGCGCCCAGCGTGCGGCGCTGGCTGCTGGGTGCGTGCTTTGTGCCTCTGTCTGCCGCCTGTTTCGCCGGTTGGCCCGTGCCGGAATCCTGGCCATTGAGCGCCGGCCTAGGCGGCGTCGTGGGAGACGCCTTGTTCCATTATGCCCAAATGCCGTTCAAGGCACTCCTGCTGCCGTCGCCCGGCACGTGGGCGGGCTTCATCCTGGGCGGCGCCGCCTTGTGGGCCGCGCTTGCGGCGTTGGGCTTCCGGCGGGGTGACGCGCAGCTGCTGCAGGAGGCTGCGGCAACGTCGGGTATACGGGCCGCGCGCAAGGCCAGGGGCGCAGCCGGCATGCTCGCATCTGTTGGCCGTTTCCTGATGCCTAAGCGTCGCCCATCTGAGGTCACGGACCGCGCGCGTGTCGTGAAGGGGGACGACGAGCTTTCCGGTGAAGCGCGCAGCTTCTTCAGAAAGGGAAAGACGCAGGTTGAGTATGACGCGGATGATGAAGACCTGGAAGAAATCTTCGACGACGAGGATGTCTATGAGGAGGAAGACGATAGCGACGAGCCGGACGAGGTGCCCGTTCGCACGATGCGGTTCAAGAATCCGGAGCCGGCGCCCAAGGCCAAGGCCCCGGTTCCGCGTGTGACCAAGACGGAGCGCCGCAACAAGGCGACGCGCCTGCCCTCGATTGACCTTCTGCAGATGCCGGAAGAGCGCGGCGATACGGTCGACGAGGAAGCGCTGATCGCCAAGGCGGCGCGCCTGTCTGAAGTGTTGAAGGAGTTCGGCGTTCGTGGACGGATCAAGGAAGTGCGCCCGGGTCCGGTCATTACCCTGTTCGAAATGGAACCGGCGCCGGGTGTGAAATCCTCCCGCGTGATCTCGCTGGCCGACGATATTGCCCGCTCGATGAGCGCTGTCTCGGCTCGCGTGGCGGTCGTGCCTGGGAAGAATGCGATCGGTATCGAATTGCCGAACGATGACCGCGACACCGTCTACCTGCGCACTTTGCTGCAGTCGGAACCCTATGTCGCGACCCGGGCCAGCCTGCCCATGGCGCTGGGCGAGGATATTGGCGGCGTGCCGACCGTGGTCGACCTTGCCAAGATGCCTCACCTGCTGATCGCCGGCACGACGGGCTCGGGCAAGTCGGTGGGCGTCAATGCGATGATCCTGTCGCTGCTGTATCGTCACACGCCGGAACAGTGCCGCTTCATCATGATCGATCCGAAGATGCTCGAACTGTCGATCTATGAAGGCATCCCGCACCTGCTGGCGCCGGTCGTGACCGATCCGAAGAAGGCCGTGAACGCGCTGCAGTGGACCGTGCGCGAAATGGAAGGCCGCTATGAGCTGATGTCGAAGGCGGGTGTGCGCAACTTGTCGGGCTTTAACGACAAGGCCGCGAAGTATCGCGCCTCGGGTGAGCAGATGGTGCGCAAGGTCCAGACCGGGTATGATGAGCGCGGCAAGCCGATCCATGAAACCGAGAGCCTGCCGGTCGATCATATTCCGAACATTGTGGTTGTCATCGACGAAATGGCGGACCTGATGATGGTGGCCGGCAAGGAGATTGAAGGCTGCGTCCAGCGCCTTGCGCAGATGGCGCGTGCGGCCGGCATTCACCTGATCACCGCAACGCAGCGTCCGTCCGTGGACGTCATCACCGGGACAATCAAGGCGAACTTCCCGACGCGGATTTCGTACATGGTGACGACGAAGATCGACTCGCGCACTATCCTGAACGAGCAGGGCGCAGAGCAGCTTCTGGGCATGGGCGACCTGTTGTACCAGGCGCCCGGCAAGAAATCGCAGCGCCTGCACGGTCCGTTCGTGTCCGATGAGGAAGTCGGGTCCGTGGTCGACTGGCTGAAAGAACAGGGCGAACCTGACTATGTCATGGACATCCTGGAAGCGCCGGAAGACGGCTCGACCGGGTCAGCCGTGATGGACGCCATGCTCGGCACATCGACCGGCGACGATGATGAAGACCTGTTCGCCCAGTCGATCGCCATCGTGGTGCGCGACAAGCGGGCATCGACCTCCTACCTCCAGCGCCGCCTCAAGGTTGGCTATAACAAGGCTGCGGGCCTGATCGACCGGCTGGAGGAAGAGGGCATCGTCTCCGCGCCGAACCATGCCGGCCGGCGCGAAGTGTTGGCAACGGGTGCGCCCAGCGGCGACTGAGTCCTTGCGGCTCAGCCCATCGGGTAGAGGATATCCTTCGATACGGCGTCGCAGGCTTTCATCACCTCGTCGGAGAGCGTGAGGTCAGCTGCGGCGAGGATGGGCGCGAGCTGGTCCTGCTGGCTGACGCCGACAATCGTGGACGCGACAAAGTCATGCTGTTTCGACCAGGCCGTGGCGAGCGTGACAGGTGACATGCCCGCCTCGGCCGCGATGGCCATGTAGCGCTCTGTGGCGGCGAGGGATTTGTCGTTGACGAAGCGCTGGGCCATCAGCGTGTGGCGCCCGCCCTTCTTGATATAGCTCGAGAAGCGCGCGCCTTCCGGTGTCGCCCCGCCATTATACTTGCCGGACAGGACACCGCCGCCAATCGGCGAATAGGGGATCAGGCTGACATTCTCGCGCTTGCAGATGTTCGCAAGCTCGTCCTCGAAACGCCGGTTGTTCAGGCTGAAATTGTTCTGGATTGTCTGGTGACGCACGGTACCGAGGCGCTCTGACGTGGCGATGCTCTTCATCAGCCCCCAGGCATTTTCATTGCTGCAGCCAACGATGCGGATAAGGCCCGCCCGCACCAGTTCGTCCATCGTTTCCATGGCTTCGTCAAAGTCAGTGCCGTGATCAGGCCAGTGGGTCTGGTAGAGGTCGATATAATCCGTATCAAGCCGTTCGAGACTGGCTTCGACGGCCCGCGTTATGTTGTGCCGATCCATGGCGGTCATGCCGGCGCGTTGGGAGGACTTGATCCATCCGTGGGACGGTCCGGAGACCTTGGTGGCGATGATAAGGGAGTCCCTGTCCTTGGTTTTCATCCACTTGCCGACGATCTCCTCGGTGCGGCCGGCCCATTTCGGATCGGGCGGGACGGGATAGTTCTCGGCCGCGTCATAGAAATTGATGCCCGCATCATAGCATTCGTCGAGAATGCGGAAGGCTTCCTTCTCGTCGGTCTGGGACCCGAATGTCATGGTGCCCATGCAGATGTCGGATACGTAGATGGCGCTCTTGCCAAGGCGGCGATGTTTCATGAGTCTTCCCCGGGGTTTTTGTTTTCTGGCGCCAGACTAACGGCTATCTGCGCGAGCGCCATAGCTGACATGGCTAAATGATCGTGCGTTCCCCGGCGGAAATGCAGTTGGCTGCCTCAAGTATATCGAGCGCATCTTTCAGGCCGGGCTCGTAGCGCTTCCAGCGGTCAAGCGAGCCTGTATAGAGCGGCTGGCGCACCTGCGCGGAACTTGCCGTCGCGACCGGGGCCGTATTCTCGTGGAAGTCGAGGCAGGCCGCCTCGAATTGCAGGCCGCAGAAGTCGAGCAGGCGCCGGGTTTCGCCTTCGATATCACTCACCACGCGCTCATAGTGAACTTCGCAGAAGCGATCCCTGGGCAGCGAGCGGGAAAATTCAGATATCATGCGATCGAAAGCAACATAGTACTTCGCCGTCGCTTCGAGGCTGTAGGCATAATTGTAATAGGAAAAGCTCGTCGCAAACATCTGTCGATAATTGCTGAGCACCGTGTCGGCCGGATGGCGTCGCAGGCAGATGATGCGTGCGTTGGGCAGCGCCGCAAGGATGCCCGCACTGTAGAATGCATTGAGGGGCATCTTGTCGATGAACCGGCCAGCGACGTCCTGGGTACTGGTCACACTTTCCATGTAGGCTTGTCCAAGCGCCGCAAGATCGACCTTCTCGGCAGCCAAGAGGGTTTCCGGGTCGAGCACGAAGTTTGACGGTGTCGCGGCTTGGCGTTTCAGGCAAAGGCCGAAATCCGACAGTTCGCCCGCGGAGGTGATTTTACTGTGGCTCGACAGGATGCGGTCGACCAGCGTCGTGCCGGTGCGGGGCATGCCGACGATAAAAATGGGCGTGGCGGATTTGTATCCGGACATCCCCCGAAGCAGGGCAGGTGTGGTGCGTGCCGCGTCGAACAAGGCGAGGTCAGAGGGCAGGTCGTGGCCGACAATTGCGCCCTTCTTCGCCTTGGCGCGGTGGAGCCATTCAAGCGCTTGTGCCGGGTTGCCCATATCCCCGTGTGCCTTGGCGAGTGCGTGGCCAATCCTGAGCGCGTCATCCGGGTCGTCTTTTGTCGCCTCGAATGCGGCTTCGAGGGTCGGGACAGAATTTGAGCCTTCCGTCTGCTGGGTGATCTGGACAATGGAGGATAAGGCTCGCGTCTCAAGCGGGTCGATTTCGAGGCATTTTCGAAAGGCCGCGCGCGCCGCCTCCATGTCGCCGACGAACTGGAGCGCTGCGCCGTGATTGTAATGGAATTCAGCCGAAGCCGGCGCCAGCCGCGTCGCCTTCTCGTAGAAGGGTACTGCGCGCGTGTGTAGGCCGGCCCGGCTGTAGACGACGCCCAACGTGTCGAGCGTGAAAGCATCCGATGGATCGAGTGCTGCAGACATGTCAGCGGCCTTGAGCGCAGCGTCGCGATTGAGCCGGGCGATCTGGTTGCGGGCCAGTTGTGCAAAAGCCCCGGCATGGCGGGCATTGAGTGCTGTGGCGCGCTCCAACAGTTCGACAGCCTTGGCATGATTGGCATGATCAGCGGTAAGAATGCCAAGCAGGTAGAAAGCCTGCGCCGAGCCCGGGTCGGTTTTCAGCTCCTCGAGACAAAGTGCGTGGGCGGATTTGTAGTCTTTTTCGGAAAGGAATCTCGCGGCCCTGACAAGACGCGGGCTCTGATCGGTCATGCGGGGTGTATTTTTCAGCAGTTCTGTCCTTATTTCGGGCGCGTCGCGCCCCGTGTGCCCATTTTGACGCGGCTTGTGAAAAAAGAGAAGTCCGGTGGCGTGGGAACTTGCGAATTGGTGCGTACGACACACAATAGAATGTGTGAGGCGGGACAGCGAATTCATAGAGGAAGCAAAATGAAACCATCACTTCTGAAGACGACAAGCGCTTTCGTGCTCGCCGCCAGCGCCGCGTTTGCGGGGCAGGCCCAGGACGCTGCGGAGGATACAGAGCTTCGGGCCCAGACGATCACTGTCACGGCGACCCGGCGCGCGGAAAGCGTGCAAGACATCCCGCTGAACATCGCGGCCGTCGGCTCGCAGCAGATCGAGGAACAGGGCTTCAGCGAACTTGCCGACGTGCTGGCCTACATTCCCGGCATCAATATCGTGGATCGAGGCGGCCGCCAGGGCAACCCGATCATTGTGCGCGGCCTGAACGCTGACCCGATCGGGCCCGGCGATGGCAACAATGATGGCGGCGGCACAGTTGCCACGTATCTTGGTGAAATTCCGATCTTTCTTGATCTCAAGCTGAATGACCTGGAGCGGGTCGAAGTCTTGCTTGGTCCCCAGGGTACGCTGTATGGTGCCGGCACGCTTGGCGGTGCTATCCGCTATATTCCGAACAGGCCGAGCTTTGATGGCGACATGGCCAATGTCCGCGCTGAAGCGTACCAGTATTCCGAAGCCGATGATCTCAGCACGGGTGCCGGCTTTACGATCAACAAGACGGTCACGGATAAATTCGCGTTGCGCGGGTCATTCGACTTCAAGAATGATTCCGGCTTCACCGATTATCCCTTCCTCGTTCGGGAAATTGGCGTATCCAATCCGGATATCTTTGACTCGGCGAACCTGCGCGGCATCAATGATGCCGACGGCGAAGAGGCTTATTCCGGACGGATCGCTGCGCGTTGGCAGCCGCTCGATTGGCTGGACGGCACTCTGACCTATTATTTCCAGAATCAGGATATTGAAGGCCGCACCATTTCCAGTGCGCGCTCAACCATCGCGACGGGGGACTATGAGTCTGCAAAGCGCGTTACGGAACCGAACTTCCGCCGCAACCAGCTGTTGGCCCTCGAAGTTGTCGCAGACCTCGGCTTTGCCGAGCTCACGTCGGCAACGGGCTTTGGTAAGCATGACGAGGACGGCCAGCGTGACCAGACAGACCTCCTGATTTCCCTGGAGTATAGCTACGAGCTTTTCCCGGCCTTCACGTCATTCACGCGAGAGAAGGATGATGACGAGTTCCTCAATCAGGAGCTTCGCCTTGTCTCGACAACGGATGGTCCGCTGAACTGGATTGTCGGCGCATATTACAACAAGGCCAAAACCTCCAGTTTCTCCAAAGAGTTCACACCTGGCTACAGTGAGTATGCCATTGATGTCTTGGAGTTCGACGACATTATCGGCCTGACCGGTCACCCGGCTGACCTGGAGTATTTCTCGACGGACCGTCAGGAGCTTACGGAAACCGCCTTCTTTGGCGAAGTCGGTTACGACATCACCGACCGCTGGACGGTGACAGTCGGTGGTCGCTATTACGACTACGAGCTAAAAGCGGCGAGCACGGTGGATTTTCCACTGTTCGATGACACGCTCGTGCCTTTGACTATTGATGAAGTCCAGAATCTCGCTTTCGATCCTGCGCTTGGCCAGGCGGATGATGGCTTCCTGTACAAGTTCAACACATCGTATGACCTGACAGATGATGCCTTGGTCTACTTCACGATTAGTGAGGGTTACCGGATTGGCGCTTCAAACGGCATTGGCGAATGCGACGCGTATGATCCGGATGCGACACAGGGCGCGTGTGCTTTGGCGCCGGGACAGCAGTTCGGTCCAAATGCGGGCGACGTCGCCCAGTTCGACGAACGCCAGTTCGGCCCAGACCAGACGACCAGTTATGAGCTGGGTGCCAAGACCACGCTCATGGATGGGGCGCTGATCCTGAACGGTGCCGTCTACTTCATCGACTGGACAGATCCACAGGTCTCCTCGGCCACGGTGAACGCGAACATTCCGATCACGATCAACGCCGATGGTGCGGAATCAAAAGGCTTCGAAATCTCCGGCAACTGGCAGGCAACGCGTGCGTTCAGCCTGAGGGGCAGCTATAGCCACACGGAGACTGAGCTTACGGCGGATGTGCCGTCGCTGATCCGTACGATCACGCCTCCGGGGTTTGGTACGGCATTCGAGGATGGCCTTTCCGGTGACCGACTGCCGGGGTCGCCCGAGGACCAGTTCGCGATCTTCGCGAGCTATGAGCAACCTTTCCGGGATGCGACGCTGGTCTACAATTTCGGCTATTCGTACCAGGGCGACATTCTCACCCGTACCGGTGGGCGTGGCAACAGCCTGACGCTGGATGGTTTCGGCCTCGCAAACGCGTCGGTTGTCTATGATGCCGACACATGGAAAGCGACCCTGTACGCCACCAACCTGTTCGACGAGTTTGCAGAAACCGGTGTGGTCAGCACGAGTCTCAGTAACCAGACCGTCAGCGACAATGACGGCGGCGATGTTTTCGTGCGCAGCTATTACACAACGGTTGCGCCGCCGCGCGCGATCGGTGTGCGGTTCAGCTACACGTTCGAATAGGCGCGATGCGTGCCTGAATATGAGGGCCGTCTCTCCGGAGGCGGCCCTTTCCTATGCGAGCGCAGCAAAATCGACAGTTTCGAATGCGTGGCCGGTCGCCAGCACGAACGTTTCGAAATCCGCGCGTGAAACGCCCGTGGTCGCGGTGTTGGTGAGGGGATGGAAATTCACCGGGTCGCAGGCCAGAAGCGCTGCATCGACGAGGAAACGGACCTTTCCGCCGGTATCGTTCATCAGGGCAAAGGCCGTGACCGAGCCGGGCGTGACGCCGAGCAGCTCCAGCAGTGCCTCAGGCGAGCCGAAGGAGAGGCGCTTCGTGCCGATTTGGCGGTGCAGCTGGTTGAGCCGGACCTGCGTATGCGCCTCGGCGGAGATGAGGACATAGGCGCCGTCCTTGTCCTTCAGGAACAGGTTCTTGGTATGCCCGCCGGGCAGGGCGGCCTTCAGGCCTGTGCTCTCATCCACCGTGAACACGGGCGCATGCTGGTGCGTCTGGTGGGCAATGCCGAGGGCATCGAGACGGGCGAACAGGTCTTCAGGGCTTGCGGTCATCGGGCACTTTGGGCCAAGACTTGGCCACAGCGTCAAGCCTTCCGGAGAGATTTATCCCCATGCGCCTCGAATGCTACAAGATACACGACACCGCCCCCGAGATCGTGCCGGGCCGCAGTCAGCGCGCATGGATGGATGCGTTCCCGGACCGCCACCCCTATCGCTGCCTGCCGCTGACCATGGCCAATTCCACCGGCTGGGAAATCCTCTGCCCGATGGATATCAAGATCACGTGGAATGGCGGGCCGCTGAAGGAAGACATCAGCTTCAAGACGACCGGCGACCCGAATGCGATTGCCAGCTTTGCCGACAGCCATTTCATGCGCGGCATCGTCACTTTCCACACAGGCCACCTGTTCCGCACCCCGCCCGGCTGGGGCGTGTGGGCGACGGGCGCGCCGAACTGGCCGCGCGACGGCATCGCGCCGCTGACGGGCCTGGTGGAGACCGACTGGCTGCCTTTTCCGTTCACGATGAACTGGGCGATGACACGGCCCGGCGAGGTGATTTTCCGCAAGGGCGAGCCGTTCTGCTTCATCACGCTGATGGAGCACAGGAAGCTGGAAGAGATCACCCCGGAGCGCAAATCCATGAAGACGAATCCCGAGCTGGTGAAGGAATATGACGCCTGGGTGGCGAGCCGGTCGGACTTCAATACGCGCCTTGCGACGGGCGAGGAGAAGGCGATGAAGGAACGCTGGCAGCGCCATTACATGAAGGGCCAGAAAGTGACCGGCGACAAGGCCGAGGACCACCAGACCAAGCGCCGCCTGAAGCCTGTGAAGGACATGTAGGCAAGCCGCCTTTCCCCCGGATTGGGCGGGGCATGGCGGGCCGGTATTTGCCCGGATACAGGCCCGGAAACTGCCCGGATGGGGCACGGAATTCCGGGCACTCAGGTCGCCCGTTCGGCGTCCCGCCTGTAGGGGAATTTACGCCTTGGGCCGCGCCGCTTTTTCGGCGAGGCCGGAGGTGCCCTGGCGAGCTTCGAGTTTTGCGGCGAGGGCGTCGAGGGGCACGCCGCGCGACCTGAGGCCCACCATCAGGTGATAGATCAGATCGGCGGCCTCAGCCGCGACATGGTCGTCGGATTCGCGGATCACGGCCTCGGCCAGCTCTGCGCCTTCCTCGGCGATCTTGGCGGCGCAGGCGTCCGGCCCCTTGGCCAGCAGGTGCGCGGTCCAGCTGGTACCGGAATCGCCTTCAAGGGCGCGGGCGTCGACGGTTTGCGCGAGGTGTTCCAGCGCGGCGCTGAGCCGGGCGAGGGGGCCGAGAGGGGGACGGGTCATGGGGCGCTCCTGTTGGGGAGGGTTTAGACGGAGTTTTACGATGCGTCACTCCCGACCGTGAAGCCGTCTGGGAGCCCAGCACGCGTGATTCCAGTGCGCACCCGGTTCGCTGTGTGGCACGTATCGGAGATAGGCCCCCAGATGGCTGTGCCATCGGGGGTGACGCGGCTCTTGTGGCTAGAGCGGCCGCACGGGCGCGCCGGCGGCGGCGAGGGCCTTGCGGGCGTCGGCGATGGTGGCTTCGCCGAAATGGAAGATCGATGCGGCGAGCACCGCGCTGGCGCCTCCTTCGATTATGGCGGGGGCGAGGTCATCGACATGGCCTGCGCCGCCCGACGCGATGACGGGAATGTTCACGGCTGACGAGATGGCCTTCAGGAGGGCGAGGTCATAGCCGGACCTGGTGCCGTCGCGGTCCATGCTGGTGAGCAGGATTTCGCCGGCGCCGCGCTTTTCGGCCTCCACGGCATAGGCCACCGCGTCGATGCCGGTGGCGTCGCGCCCGCCATGGGTGAAGATTTCCCAATGGTCGCCTGTGCGGCGGGCATCGATGGCGACGACGACGCACTGGCGCCCGGCCTTGGCGGCGCAGCGGCTGATCAGGCCTGGGTCGGCCACGGCGGCGGAATTGATCGCCACCTTGTCGGCGCCCGCCTTCAGCAGGGCGACCAGGTCGTCCGCGCTGCGCACGCCGCCGCCGACGGTGAGCGGCATGAAACAGGCCTCTGCCGTGCGCGAGACGATATCCAGCATCGTGCCGCGCCCTTCATGGCTGGCGGTGATGTCGAGGAAGCAGAGCTCGTCGGCGCCCTGTGCGTCATAGGCGCGGGCGAGCGCCACGGGGTCGCCCGCATCGCGCAGGTCGACGAAATTGACGCCCTTCACGGTGCGCCCGTCCTTCACGTCGAGACAGGGGATGATGCGGGTCTTGAGCATGGGAGGCGTTTAGCGGGGATGCGCGCGGGGGTCTAGCTGGCTGAGCGGATCATGTGCTCGACCAGCGCGGCAACCAGCGCACTGGCAACGAGACCCAGAAACACCAAGGCAAGCGCTGGCGTGGCTGACAGGAATTGCGCCAGCATTTCGCCGCCGACCAGGAGCGGCAGCGCAAGTGCCCCCAGAAGGAGCGTCGTGACGAGCACGCGAACACCGCCGACAAGCCATGTCCACGGATCTCTGGCGTCAAGTTCCAATGGCTGGATGAAGGTATATCGCGCACCCATGATCAGACGATAAGGTCATGAAAACCGGGTTAAGACAAGGTTAATGCCCGTGCTAGCCCGGCCCCGGCGCGGTTTGACATGCAAGTCCGCATTGATAGGCAAGGTGCCATGACCACACCGCAACTGGACGAGACCGCGCGCTGGACGGCGCTGACCGAGGCCGAAGACAAGGCCCTCACCCTGTTCGATGCCATCGAGGCGGCGGGCATTATCGCGCCGAGGCGCAGCGAGCGCGAGGTGGACGCCGATATCGCGGCGTTGGCGCTCGACCGTTTCGGCATCGAACGCCACTGGCACGCCTGCAATGTGCGCGCCGGGGCGAACACGGTGACCACGTTCCATGACAATCCGCCCGTGCGCGTGATCCAGCCTGAGGATACGGTCTATATCGACCTTGGGCCGGTATTCGCGGCCTGGGAAGCCGATGTGGGGCGCACCTATGCGGTGGGCGAAAACGCGGAGAAGCATGCGCTGGTCAGCGCGCTGGAGACCGTGTTCGAGGCGGTGCGCGCCGAGGCGGCGCCGGACATGACGGGGGCGGACCTTTATACGCTCGCCTGCCGGACGGCGGCGGCGCATGGTTATCATTTCGGCGGGGCGATTGCCGGCCATGTGGTGGCGGAGTTCCCGTATGCCGTGTGGCCGGGCGACAAGGACCACCAGCGGATCGGCCCGGCGAACCCCACGCGCCTTAGCGAACCCGACCCGTTCGGCCGCCCGCGCCACTGGATCCTGGAAATCCACCTGCTGGAACCGGGGCGGCAATGGGGCGGGTTTTATGAGCGGCTGCTGCGGGGGTAGGCGCGCCAGTTAATCACACATCGCGAATATCTGAGAACAGTCTGGTCGCGGGATAAATCGCAAGTCGGCCATCTTCGCTGCCGTGTGCAATCAGCCCGCAGAATGCCAATCTGCATTGCAAATCTGGGCTTTGATAAATTGCGAAGACTGGCGCTCCGCTGAAGCCATCGGCAGCACGGCCCATTTCTGGCATCGTATCAGCACACCGCATGTCTTCTCTTGTATCAATTAGCTTTACTGCTTCTGGGTCGGATAGAAGCTGTACTTTTGCCCAATTCGTTCGCATGCGAATTGACCGAAGCTCCTGTTCGTCAAGGTCTACTCTCTGTGCGTTGGAGAGAACGCGACGGTATAATAGACAATAACGTTGCGAGCGTTTGAAGGCGGGATCGAAGTAAAATGACCTTCCGTAGCTTTCAGGAAACTGCGGGAAAAGCTTGGTTCAAGCGAGATATCATACTCCCAGAGTCGAAAATCCGTTTCCAGATCAGTAATGGAAAGTGATTTTTCGCGAACGACTTCCGCGGAGAAAGGAGGAGCGTCTCTGCGTTTGACGATAGTGCGACACGCACCTCCCCAGCATCGCGGCACAAATTTGTGATCTGGTGCTCCGTGGCGATCTGGAAGAAACGCTTCCGATATCGAAACAGGAAGCTCGATCCACCAATAGACATTGGGTAGTCGACATTGTCGTTCTGAAAAAGTAGTGGCGAGCAGAACCTAACACAGTAATCAAGCGCCCGCCTTGCTGGGATATAAAGTCCACCGACATCAACGCTCATGCAAGCAAGCGTCTCGGTGAAGGTGTCCCAAGTCACGCGCAATAAACCGCCTCATACGCCTCAGCGCATAGAATAGGGCTGTGGTAGTGCGCACAGCAAGCGCAAGTTAGTTTATGTGCTGCGAAAGCGGACGCCTCCCTTGCTCGGGCAATCGCAGTGCGATTGCTAATCCTCGCAAGCCCAAGAGGGAGAGGGGAGGGGAAGTCCTAACCCACCTTTCATGGAAAATGCGGCCCTTTTGGGCTATACTGCGCGCAAGCGCGGCTCCGTGCTGCGCGAGGATAGACGTGTAGAGGAGACATGGCATGGACCTCAGGATCACCGAGATCAGGGCTGCAGAGGCGGTCCGGCACGATACGGACGCGGACATGAGCCGCCGCGCCGCGAGACTGGCGCAGCTGCGCGAGACCGAGACGGCGCCGGACGCGCCGGAAAGTGATATGGCGCAAGCCCAGCGCACGCGGCGGCGGCTCAGGAAGCGGTTTTCGACGAAGGTTTAAAGGCGCATTTTTTGCTTGCCGCGCGCGCACAAGGCAATAGCGTTTCGCCTGACGAGTCGGAGGGCGGGATGAAGCGGATATGTGTGTGCGTGGCGGGGCTGGCTCTCGCAGGCGTGGCGGCGGCGGAAACCTGTTCCGTCGACCAGCGGATCGAACTGGCCAAGACTGGCTACGGCAAGGCCGAAGTGGACGCGCTGTGTGCGGCGGGGGACGTGGCGCCCGCTGAGCCGGTGGCGGCGGTTGCGAAGACGCCGGACGAGGTGCTGGCGGCGGCGACCTATGACGCCGACGACACGGGGCCATTCAAGCGCATCTTTTCGACACGGGAGAAATGCGAGTTCCTGGGCGACAGCGTGAAGCTGAACAATAACAAGAAGACCTTTGGCGGCTATTATTCGAAGGTCATCCCCTATCGCGCCTTCTCGACCTTCAAGACGTCGCGCCAGTTCAATGCGGTACGGGACAAGAACAGCGTCTCGGCCTCGCTGGCGATCACGGCGTTCGGCCTCGGGAATGCGAACGAGACCTGCTATGCGGTGCTGATACGGCGCGACGGCATTGCCCCGGAAGACTTCGACAGCGTGGCGGGGGCGGCGGAAGCCGAACTCGATGCGGTGACGAAGGCGCTGAATGCCAAGGGCGCGAGGATCGACTAGGCGCGCGCCGCGGCGATGGCCTCTGCGGCCACGATATCCCCATCGAAGAGGGCGCGGCCGAGGATGCAGCGAGCGTGGCAACTGGTGTTCCAGAGATCATCCCCTGCGGTAGTTTCGCTACTCCCTGACGATGGCGTTGAGGTGTGCGAGCAGGATGCGGGCGACAGCGATGATGGCGACCTTGAACGGCTTTCCGGCAGCTTCGCGGCGTTCGCGCAGGGCTTTCAGGGCCGGGTCGAACTGGGTTGCAATGAAGGCGGCCTGGCAGAGACTCTTTCGCACCTGCTTTCGCCCGCCCCAGATATGGCGCTGGCCGCGCATCTGCCCTGAGTCGCAGGCGTGCGGGGCAAGGCCTGCGAGGTTGGCAATGGCACCCCGACTGACCCGGCCGAGCTCCGGCAGCCCTTGTCGCGCGAGGCCTGATGCGCTGGCGCTTAGCGGCATCGATGAAATTTCACCGGCTTCGTGCCTGCCGTATTAGTTCCGATCTGCGATACTCTAGACTGGAGATCGGGAGTATTTCAGTGGGACTGACGCATCATCAATGGATCGCCATCCGGACGGTCGTGGGCGTGACGCTGGCGGCCACGGCGATGTCATTCATGTCGATCTGGGTGTGGATGCAGATCGACCCGGTCATGACGATCCACCGCGCTTATGTGGCCGCGATCGGCATACCGCTGTTGATTGCGCCCGTTTGCAGCATGGTGATCCAGCGGGCGCATGTGCAGATGCGCGAACTGTCGGACGAGAACCAGTATCTCGCAAACCATGACGACCTGACGGGCCTCAGCAATCGCCGCGCCTTCTTTGCGCGGGCCGGGGCGCTGCATGCCGGCATGGGCGCGCGCGGCGAGGTGTTTGCCTGCGCGATTGCGGATATCGACAATTTCAAACGGATCAACGATTCCCTCGGCCATCATGTGGGCGACGACGTGCTGAGAAGCCTCTCCGGTGTATTGGCGCACCTTGCGCCGAAGGATTCCGTCGTGGCGCGCCTCGGCGGGGAAGAGTTTGCGATGGAGGGGCATTTTGCCAATGAGAGCGTGGCGCGCTTGTGGTTTGAGGCGCTTGTGCGGGAAGTGGCGTTCCAGCGCCCCGGTGGCCATGACGTGACGGTCAGCCTTGGCTGGTGCGTGGGGCAGGAAGGCGAGACGCTTTCGGCCCTGCTGACCCGCGCCGACCGGGCGCTTTATGCGTCCAAGGCGGCGGGCAAGAACCGCGCTGAAATGGCCGAACGCGACATGCTGCGGGTTGTTGCATAGGCTGACGGGCCGGCCGCAGGGTCAGGCCGATCGCCGGGGCAGGAGGACGCGCCGCAGCAGGCGGTTCGAAGGGCGTTCGTAAAGCTGGTAGGATAGGGTGGCGACCGCGGCTGTGGCAACGCAGCAGGTGGCGAGCATGATGGCGGCGGCGGGCAGCGTGGCGCCGAACAGTTTCACCACCATGACCCCGATCACCGGCACCAGGAACGGGTGCAGCAGGTAGGCCGAATAGCTGGAATCGCCGAGCGCCTGGAGGACGGGTGCGCGGACCGGTGTGCGGTAGATCTCCCTGCGCCGCGACGGCGAAGACGAGCGTCGCGGCAGGCAGGGCCGGCCAGAGCGGCACGCGGCGCGCGGCGCGGGCGACCTGTGGCAGCGGCAGGGCCTTGGCGATGAGGCAGCCGATGCCGAAATCGAGCAGGATAGGCTGACCGTAAAACGCGGCCGCCGTTCCCGGGCCGAAAATGCCGGCGAGCAGGAAGGTGGCGATGAGGGCGCCGATCAGGCGGCGCGTGCGGTGGCGGGCCGGCAGGAACAGGGTCAGCGCGAAGAGCGCGTAGAACATCATCTCGAAATTCAGCGTCCAGCCGACGAAGAGGACGGGCTGGAGCGTGCCGGACAGGTCTGGCGCGGGGATGAAGGAGAAGCTTTTCACGATGGCGGCGAACGAGAGATCGGCCTGCGGGAGGAGCCAGGGGCGCACGAAGGCGACGAGCACGGCGAGCGCGGTTGCGGCCCAGTAGAGCGGCACGATCCGGGCCGCGCGCTTGGTGATGAACCGGGCCGGGGATTCATCGGCGGCGGTCGTGTAGACCATGATGAAACCGGAGAGCACGAAGAAGAGGTCGACGCCGGCCTTGCCGACCTCGAAGCGGCCCACGCCGAAGCCGGGGTCGGCATGCAGGAATTCGAAGACGTGGAAGGCGACGACGGCATAGGCCGCAAACGCCCGCAAACGCCCGCAAAACCTGTAATCCGCTCAGGAAGGCGCCGTCTCCCGTGTCATTGCCTGCCTCTCGCAATATCCATGCCGGCGGCCCGCACAGGACGGGTCAGGCCGCCGCAGCGGCGATGGCCTCGGCAGGGACGATGTCGCCATCATAGAGGGCGCGGCCGAGGATGGTGCCGGAGACGGGCGTTCCGGGCGCGGCGCGCAGGGCGGTGATGTCGGCTGTGCTGGCGACGCCGCCCGAGGCGATGATGGGGATGGAGACGGCATTGGCGAGCTGGCTGGTGAAGGCGACATTGACGCCGGTTTTCAGGCCGTCGCGGCCAATGTCGGTGGCGATGATGGCGGCGACGCCGCAGCCTTCGAAGGCCTTTGCGAGGTCGACGGCCTTCATGTCGCTGGTCTCGGCCCAGCCCTCGACGGCGACATGGCCATCCTTCGCGTCGATGCCGACAATGATGCGGCCGGGCAGAGCGCGGGCGGCGGTCCTGACGAGGTCCGGGTCGCGCAGGGCGGCGGTGCCGAGGATGACGCGGAACACGCCCGCCTCGAGCCAGGCGTCGATCTGGGCGCGGGTGCGGATGCCGCCGCCGAGCTGGACCGGGGCGGGGGTGGCCGCGAGGATGGCTTTCACCGCCGCGCCATTGGCCGACTGGCCGGCAAAGGCACCGTTGAGGTCGACGACGTGGAGGTGGCTGAAGCCGCTGGCGTGGAAGGCGGCGGCCTGGTTTGCGGGGCTGTCATTGAACACGGTGGCCGCATGCATCTCGCCGCGCAGGAGGCGCACGCACTGGCCGTCTTTCAGGTCGATGGCGGGGTAGAGGGTGAAGGTCGGATTGGTCATGAAGGTTCCTTAGCGCTCAGGATGAGCCTTTTTATGGCTCCCATGCGAGGAAATTGGCGAGGAGTTGCAGGCCGACGCGCTGGCTCATTTCCGGGTGGAACTGGGTGCCGAAGATGTTGCCCCTGGCGACCGCGCTGCTGAAGGGCGCGCCATAGTCTGTGGTCGCGGCGATGTCGGCCGGGTCTTGCGGCGTGAAGGCGTAGGAATGAGTGAAATAGGCGTGCGGATCGGGGCCGAGGCCGGCGAGCAGGGCGTGGGGGCGGGGAATCGTGAGGCCGTTCCAGCCGACATGCGGCACGCGCAGGCCGGAGCCGGGCGCGATATGATCGACGATGCCGGGGATCCAGCCGAGGCCGGGTGTCTCGCCATCCTCCTGGCCGGTATCGGCGAGAAGCTGCATGCCGACGCAGATGCCGAGAAAGGGGGTCCTGTTGCCCAGAACGGCGGATTCGAGCGCGCCGACGAGGCCGGGGCGGGCGCGCAGGTTGGCCGCGCAATCGGCATAATGGCCGACGCCGGGCAGGATGATGCGGGCGGCAGCGGCGATGGCGGCGGGGTCGTCCGTGATCGCGATCTGGATCGCGAGAGCGGCCCGGCGGGCGGCCTCGTTCAGCGCACCGGCGGCGGAATGGACGTTGCCGGAGCCATAATCGATGAGAGCGACCGAGTTCATGCGCCGCTCTTAGCGCCCCCCCACCCAAACCGAAAGGGAAGATTCGCTTGCATTCCGGCGTATGCGCATCATAACACTAGTCGTGTAGAGTCACATAGGACAATATAATGATTGCTTCCAACAATAGAGAATTGTTCGACCGCGAAGTGATGGTCGTGCCGGATGTCGCAGACGTGAGACGTCTTGCCGCCGAGGCGAAGGCGTCGCATGGCACCGCCAGTGCCGCGCTTCGCATGAAGCTTGCGGCCCGGCTGGCCCACGCGGCTTTCCTGGCGCCGGACCGCGTGGCTGAAATCTATGATGCGCTGGCCGAAGGCTGGCGCGGCGAACCCGTGATGGCGGCGCCGATTGCCACTTTGGGATTGCCGCCCAGTATGGCGCCGGACGGCCTGTGGGAAGCGTTCTGGTCCGTCGTCGAGGACGGCCGGGCCGGCAAGCTGGACGCGCTGGGAGTGACGTCGCGTACGGCGGGCCTGGGCGCCCTTCAGGATGCAGAATTCCAGGATCGTGTGGTGCAAACCTCGTTCACCTATGAGGGCGTTGAAGCCATTGCGACACTGCCCTTGCCGCGCCGCCATAGGCTGGAAGAGCTCGGCGCGTGCCCGGAGAATTCGCTGGGGCGATTGTTCTATCATGTGATTGTCGACAATTCATTCGACCTGGAAGTGCTCGATCGCGATGCAATCGGCCTGTCGAAATTGCCGTCGCCGCTGGACTATCTCAATACGCGCATGCTGCAGGCCCATGACCTGTGGCACCTTGTCGGCGGTTACGAGACGACCTCACTGCACGAGATCGCCATCTCGGCCTTCCAGATGTCGCAGTTCGGGCACAGTTATTCGGCGCAGTTCCTGGCCATGACGGCCGTCATCGGGGCGCACGGCGAGGCGATGGCCTATCCTGTCCTGATGGACACGATCACCAGCGCGTGGGTGCACGGACGCCAGACACCGCCCATGATCACGATTGACTGGGAGAATGTCTGGACGAACACTCTGGAAGAGGTGCGCGAGCAATTCGGGATCAAGGCCTATGAACGGCCCTACCCGGCAAACCTCATCGAAATGGCGATGGCGGCCGCCGCCTAGAGGCTGCCCTTGGTCGAGGCCGGCTTGCCGCCGAGCTTCGGATCGATTTCAACGGCCGTCCTCAATGCGCGGGCGGTCGCCTTGTAACAGCTCTCGATAATGTGGTGGCTGTTCTCGCCGTAGAGATTCTCGACGTGCAGGCACATGCCGCCGTTTCCGGCGAGGGCGTGGAAGAATTCCTTGAACAGTTCGGTATCCATCTCGCCGACCTTGTCGCGGACGAAATTGACCTTCCAGACCAGGTAGGGGCGCTTGCACAGGTCGAGACTGGCGCGGCTGAGCGTCTCATCCATCGGGATATAGGCGTGGCCGAAGCGCGTAATGCCGGCAAAGTCGCCGAGCGCCTTGAGAATGGCCTGGCCGATGACAATGCCCGTGTCTTCGACGGAATGGTGCATGTCGATGTGCAGGTCGCCCTTGCAGCGGACGGTGAGGTCGATGGCGGAATGCTTGGAGAAGCTTTCCAGCATGTGATCGAAGAAGCCGATACCGGTTTCGATATCGGACTTGCCGGTGCCATCGAGATCGAGGGTGACCGAAATATCGGTTTCCTTGGTCTTGCGGGCGACGGTGGCGGTGCGGTGCTTAATCATCTGGAACCATATAGTGCGCTGTATTCACGACAGCTAGCGCGTTTTGTTCACTGAATTCTAAACATATTCACTGAATGTCTGTTCAGAAACGGTCGCAGCAGGTCAAAAGAAGGCGAATCGGCGCTTGAAAAAGAAAAGACTCCTCAGCCGATTTTTCGGCACCATGACCATTTCCGCCTTTGCGGGCGTGGTTGCCGGTATGCTGGCATCGCTGGTCTTCGTTTCGCTGATCGCGGTTGCGCAGGCCTACCGGGTTTTCGAGCAGGGATTTGCGCCGTTCGATACGGCAGTTCCGATTCCCCTGTTACTGTTGCTGATGGCGGTGGCGACGACTCTGGCGGCAGTGGTGTCCTACGCCTCGGCCAACCAGTTTCGCCGGTCGCTGGACCGGTTCAATGACTACCTTCTGAATGCCCACCTTGATGACACAGCGTCGCTGGACGGCATGCATTTCGCTGAACTGCGCCGCTTGCGCGTCGGTGTCACGCGCACGATTGGCAAGCTGCGCCGGGAAAACGCCCTGCTGCGCGAAACGGCTTTCGTCGATCCGCGGACCGGATTGTCCAACATGATCGCCATCGACAAGGCGATCACCGAATCATTGATGCGGGCGACATTCGAAGCGCCAGCTGCCCTGATCATGCTCGACCTCGACCGGTTCACACGCGCCTCCGAACAGCTTGGCAGCTATGCGAGCGAAGCCTTGCTGGCCCAGGCCGGCCAGCGGCTCAAGTCCGAGCTTGCCGCGGTCACCGGCCCGGCCGGTGCCGCCTTGCGCGACGCGACCATTGCCGCCCTTCAGGCCGACGAATTCGGCCTCTACATGCCCAATGCCGTCAGCCGCGAGCACGTTGCAACCATTGCCCGCGCCATCCGCCAGGCGTTTGCTGCACCCTTCGAGCTGAACGGGCAAACGGTCACCCTCGGTATTTCCGGCGGGATCGTGATGGCACCGGAAGATGCTGACAGTTCCCAGAAGCTGTTCCGGCATGCCGAACTGGCGCTGCGTCTTGTGCGCGACGAAGCCACGTCGGGTTTCCGCTTCTTCACGCCGCGCCTGACGCGCGTCGCCCGTGGCAAATACAAGCTGGAAGACGAACTGCGCGAAGCCGTGGCGAACCGCGAGTTCAAGGCTGTGTTCCAGCCAAAGGTCGATTTCCAGACCGGCAAGATTGTCGGCGCTGAAGCCCTGGCGCGCTGGCGCCGGCACAATGGCAAGATAATTTCCCCTGCGGCTTTCATTCCGTTGGCCGAAGAAACCGGCCTGATCAACCAGATCGGCGAACAGATACTCGAAGCGGCCTGCCAGTCGGCGCGTATCTGGATGCGCGAAGGCCTGGACGTATCGGTGGCGGTCAATGTTTCACCCCGCCAGTTCGAGCAAGGCAACCTGACCGATACGGTAATGGACGTGCTGAAGCGGACCGGCCTTCATCCGAACCGGCTGGAACTCGAGATCACCGAAAGCATGGCCGTCGAGAACCCGGCAAAGGTGGCGGAAGTCATGGGGCCGCTGCGCATGATGGGCATGAAGCTCGCCATCGACGATTTCGGCACGGGACACTCCAACCTGTCGATGCTGACCCAGCTGCCATTCGACATCTTCAAGATCGACCGGCAGTTCGTGTCGGCCCTCGAGGGTGACAAGCAGGCCCCTGCGATTGTCGAGATGATCCTTGCCATGGCCGAGACACTTGGACTGGAGACGGTAGCCGAAGGTGTTGAAACAGAACGGCAGGCAGATTTCCTGCGTCGCCGCGGCTGCACGATGGGGCAGGGTTTCCTCTACAGTCCCGGCCTGCCGCATGGCGCATTCCTGGACTTCCTGCGTGCATTCAGGGCCAGTCCGCTGCCGCTTGATTCGCGCCAGGCCAGTTAGGTCGCTGTTACGCCTTCGCGGCGGTACACGTTGACCGGATTGTCGCGGTAAAGCGCTTTGCACCAGAAATCATAGCCGGACTTTTCCGCCACACGGCGGGAGGCGATATTGTCCGCGTCGATGATGCAGTTCGACGGACCCGGACGATTTTCATCGAGCCAGTCATGGATGGCGCCGACGGCCTCGCTGGCATAGCCCTTGCCCCAGGAGTCGCGGTTGAAGGCCCATCCCGCCTCAGGCCAGGCCGACAGGTCCGGATTCATGCCGCGCTTGAAATCCGAGAATCCGACTTCGCCGACGAAGCGCTGTGACCCCTTTTCCACGGCGATCCAGTAGCCATAACCGATGAGCGGCCACATGCCGCGCGAACGGGCCAGATTGAACCAGACATCCTGCGCCGGGCGGGTCGCGCCGCCGATATGGCGTACGACCGCCTCGTCATTCCACATGGCAACGCAGGCCTCATAGTCGCTGGCCTGCTGCGGCCGCAGGATCAGGCGGTCGGTGACGAGGGTTGGCGGCGCGGTGATCATGCACCGCCCTTCATCTTCGCGAGCATGGCGCCCATCGCGGCGTGAACGGCCTGCATGCCCTTCAGGGGGCGGACCATGACCTTGAAGTCGGTGATCTTGCCCTGGTCGTCCCATTCGATCATGTCGACGCCGTTGACGCTGATACTGTCCATCACGCATTCGAATTCGAGCACGGCCTTGTCGCCGCAATCGAAGATGCGCGTGTACTGGAACGTGTCGCCGCCGAGGGTCTGCCCGGCGGCTGAAAGGTAGGCCATAGTGATGGCCTTGCCTTCCTGCGGTGTATGCACGACGGGACTGCGGAAGACGACATGCTCGGCGAGCTGGTCTGCGAGACCGGCAGCATCATGGCTGCCTTCCATCCAGTCGAACCAGCGCTGGAGATTGGGCGAGTGTCCGGTGAGTGCGATCATTGGACCCCCTCCGCGACGACGGGTTTGCCGATCAGGTAGCTGTCGGGCTGATTGAAACAGTCGCCACGAATGGCGACCCAGCCGCCCGGGAAATCCGGTTCGGTGAAGACGAGTTCGAGACGCCCCCAATTGTTCCGGGCTGCGCCGGTTTCGGGGTCGGAAATCGACACGCTGCAGGCGTCGGCGGGTGGCAGGTCGTCTTCGATCCATACACCTTCAAACGCGCCGCGGCCCTCATAGGTTTGCGCAAGGCCTTCAATGTAGGCGAGGCCGCGCGCTTCCGTATCACTTGCGGGATAGGACAGGACGGCCTCTCCGGTCGGCAATTCCCGCTCATAGATCACGTCGCCAATCTCGGTACTCCAGACTTCATCGGCCAAGGCGGAGCCGGCGAACACGATTGCGGCGGCGAGCAACAGGTTTGATTTCAACATCTGGCATCTCCCTTTTTGTTTTCTGGGCGCCCACAAGCATGCCGCGCCATTTGTGGCGAGGTTATCACGCGAATGCGACACGTTAAGGGGAAATCACCCGTTATAGGCGGCAGCCAGGTCCGGGTCTTTCGAGGCGACGAGATCGGCGAGGTCGGCGATGACCTTGGCCTGTTTCCAGGTTGCGTCGTCCTGCATCTTGCCGTCTAGCATGGCGACGCCGGTGCCGTCGGGCATGGCTTCGAGGATGCGGCGGGCGAATTTCACTTCATCCGGCGCCGGGCTGAACACGCGCTTGGCTATGTCGACCTGGCTCGGATGCAGGCTCCACGCACCCGAGCAGCCGAGCAGGAAGGCGTTACGGAATTGCTGTTCGCAGGCATCGAGATCGGAAATGTCGCCGAACGGGCCGTAGAAGGCGTTGATGCCGGCCATGCGGCAGGCGTCGACCATGCGGGCGATCGTATAATGCCAGAGATCCTGTTGGACGCTGGCGCGGGCGCTGTCATCGGCATGCGGGTCTTCGAGCACGCGGTAGAAGGGGTGGCCCCCGCCGACGCGGGTCGTCTTCATCTTGCGGTCGGCGGCCAGGTCGGCCGGGCCGAGGCTGATGCCCTGCATGCGGGGGCTGGCGAGGGCGATCTCTTCGACACGGGCCATGCCCTGCGCGGTTTCAAGGATGGCGTGGAAAAGGATGGGGCGGGTGAGGCCGGCCTTGGCTTCCAGCTGGGCGACATACTGGTCGGCGAAATGGATGTCCCACGGGCCTTCGACCTTGGGCAGCATGATGACGTCAAGCTGATGGCCCGCCTTGAGGACAAGTTCGGAGACATCATCCTGGAACCAGGGCGAGTTCAGCGGATTGACGCGGCTCCAGAAACCGGTGCCGGTGCCCTGCCAGTCATACATGCTTGCCATTTCGATGGCCCCGGCGCGGGCGGCATCCTTGGCGTCGGCCGGAATGGCGTCTTCGAGATTGGCGAGAATGACATCGCACTTGGCGGCCATGGCGGGCGTTTTCGAACGGACCTTTTCATTATGGCCGGGGACGAAATGGATCATCCGCTCCAGGCGCGTCGGCAGCTCCATCATCGGGTTCGGTGCGCCAATGGCCAGCGGCTTGAAAAAGTTCCGGGGTGTCTTCTCGCTCATGTGTGTCTCCTCATCCGCCACAGGCCTAAGGCTGATGGTGCACTGCGTCAAACAGGAACAAAGCCGCACCCCGCCCGTTAATTGGATGAACCCAAGACGAAGGAAAACACCATGTCCCTGCTGACGATCCTGCTGACCATCTTCCTGCCGCCCGTCGCCGTTGCGATGAAAGAGGGTATAGGCGGGCAATTCGTGATCAATGTCGTGTTGACGCTGATCGGCTGGCTGCCCGGCGTGATCCACGCTTTCTGGGTGAACACGCGTGGCGTCTCAGCGGTCGCGTAACGCGCCGCGAAATCACGAAGGAAAAAGCCTGGCTGCGCGATGCGGCCGGGCTCTTTAGTCGTTTTCGACGGGGACCTGCATCATACGCGCTTCGGAATCGAAGGCGCGGCGGAAGATGATGACGGCAAGCACGGCAGAGGCGACGAGGTCAATCGCTTCGGCGCCCATGATCATGTACTTGCCCGCATGCAATTCCGAAAGGAGCGCCCAGACGGCGGTGGCCGAGGTGACCAGCGCCAGCTCGGTGAGAAGCAGGGTTGGAATGAGGGCCTTGAAGAAACGGTTCATGGGAAAGCTCCAAATCGCATTTCAAGAGATATTGTCCCGCTGTCGCGGAATCGCAATGGCCTTTTTCAGGCTCAGCCGCGCCGGGCGAGTGGATGGCTGGTTTCCAATAGTTCAGCGAGTTCGTCTGTCAGGACGTGAGTGTAGATCTGGGTGGTCGCGATATCGACATGCCCGAGCAGGGTCTGCACGCTCCTGAGGTCTGCGCCGCCCTGCAACAGATGGGTGGCATAGGCGTGGCGCAAGGCGTGCGGATGGACCCGGGCGGGGTTGAGATTGGCAGCGAGGGCGAGGGCGTCGAGCAACTGGCCGAGGCGGCGGCGGGTGAGGTGGCCCTGCTTGCCGCGCGAGGGGAAGAGGAAGGGATCGGCCCGGCCGCGCGCGAGGCTGCCGGCGGGCAGGCTGTCTTCGCGTACCGCGAGCCAGTCGGACAGGGCGGCAAGCGCCGGGCCGCCAAGCGGGCAGAGCCGTTCCTTGCCGCCCTTGCCGCGAATGATGATGTCCTGCGTCACCCAGCGCGCGCCCTTGCGGCGGGGCAGGCTGCCCAGCGTGAGGGAGACGAGTTCCGATGCGCGCAGGCCCGCGCCGTAGAGAAGTTCGACCAGGCATTTGATGCGGAGGTCGTCGCCGCAGGCATCGATCAGCAGGCCGAGTTCGTCGCGCGACAGGACGTCCGGCACTTCGCGGGTGGTTTTCGGGCCGTCTATCCTGGCGGTCGGATCGTCCTTACGGTCGCCTTCCTCGAAAAGGAAACGGAAGAAGCGCCGCGCCGCGGACAGTTTGCGGGCGGAGGTGGAGGCGGCCATGCCGCGCGCCGAGAGGCCGGCCTGCCAGGCGGCGAGGTCGCGGCCCGTGGCGCCTGACAGGTCGCCAGCGCAGAATTCGGAGGCATCGGCCAGGTCGCGGGCATAGGCGACCAGCGTATTGGCGGCCGCGCCGCGTTCGGCGCTCATCATTTCGAGGAAGGCTTCGATACGTGCGCGGTCTGACATGGGACAAGCCTAGCCTGCCTGTGTTAATGACGCCTGTATGTGGCGCGCCTCGGCGCGGCGACCGGAAAACAGCCAGGATGGGAAAAAGCGATGGGCGGAATTGTTGACTATAATGGTGTGACGCTGGATGCGCCGGGACGCGGACGGGTTTACGGGTCGATCCTCGAGACCGTGGGGAATACGCCGATCGTGCGGATACCGCGCATTTCAGCCGAGGAAGGCCTGAAAAGCGACCTGCTGCTGAAGCTCGAATTCTTCAACCCCCTGGCCAGCGTGAAGGACCGGATTGCCATCGGCATGATCACGCAGCTGGAGAAGGACGGCAAGATCGGTCCCGGCGCTGTGCTGGTCGAGCCGACATCGGGCAATACGGGGATCGGACTTGCAATGGTTGCAGCGTCTCGCGGCTATCGCCTCATCCTGACGATGCCGGATTCGATGTCGATCGAGCGCCGGAAAATGCTCGCCATTCTCGGTGCGGAGCTGCACCTGACGCCCAGGGAGCTTGGCTTGAAGGGAACCCTCGACAAGGCGGCTGAGCTGCTCGCGGCGATTCCCGGTTCCGTCATGCCGAGCCAGTTCGACAATCCCGCCAACCCGGCGATCCACGAAGCGACCACGGCCGAGGAAATCTGGCGTGACACCGGCGGCACGTTCACGGGCACGGCGCGTGTCCTGAAGGCAAAGAAGCCGTCGGTAAAAATGTTCGCCGTCGAGCCGGAAGCGAGTCCGGTCCTGTCGGGCGGCGAACCGGGCCCTCACGCCATCCAGGGGATCGGCCCAGGGTTTATTCCGGGGAACATGGATACCAGCCTGATGGATGGCGTGGTCAAAGTGGCCAATGCGGATGCGATCGGGCATGCGCGGCGCCTGGCGCGAACCGAAGGCATTCCGGTGGGCATCTCGTCCGGCGCAGCGCTGGCGGCAGGCCTCGACGTGGCCAGGCGACCCGAAATGGCCGGCAAGACGATTGTTGTAATCATCCCGTCCTTTGCCGAGCGCTATGTCTCGACCGCCTTGTTCGAGGGGCTTGGCTGAGCCTTATTTGGCGGCTTTCCAGTAGCCTGTGGCCTCCAGTGCGAGCGCGGCCGCCGCATCCTGTGCGCCGATTGCGCTGAGTGCCCTGCCTATAAGGGCAAGGTCGGCTACGTCGCGCTTTGACGGATCGCCGTCGATGATCGCAACACTGGCGAGGATCGCCTCACCGGCAGCGCCAGCTTCTGCATTGGCGAGAATGGCGAGCACAGCGCCCGGCGTGATAGACTTGCCGGGCGTTTCGCTGTCGCTGGCCATCAGAGCACGGGCAGCGGGTGGCGGGGTGATCCCGGTCATCGTCCACAGCGAAAAGAGGCGGGCGGCGGCCTGCCGGTCGTTCTTGCTGGTCGCCTGAGTAACAAGCGCGTCACCGATCTGCGCCGCATCGCCGGAGCCGGATAGGACGCCGAGCGCGTGGATATAGGCGAAGTCGAACGCGTCGGTCTGCGGAGCTTCATCGAGGCTGGGGACGAGTGTCCACAAAGCCATGCCTTCGGGATCGTCTGCGGCGATACTGGCGCGGGCAAAAAGCAGCGCATGTTTCGCTGTTTCGTTCGTCAGGCTGAGGCTGGCGAGTTCCGGCGCGAGGACGGCGGACACGGCGGCGAAACGGGCCGGGTTGATGGCCGCGTCCCGCAGCGCATCAGCGATAGCGTCAGCGCGACCGTCATTCGGCATGGCGATGTTGCGAGCCGTTGCGATCGCGATTTCGACCTTGGACCGTGGCTCGAATTCCGGCTCTGCGAACAATGTGTCGAGAACATCGTACCAGGCGGAGACCTCGATGAGGCCGGCTTCGGCGGCGATCGCGGCGGCTTCCGCGCGCGTGGCGGCAGGGAGGCCGGGGCGGGCTACCATGGCGGCGGCGAGGTCGGGACGTGTCGGCGACAGGACGGTGTCAGGGGGCGCAAGGCCAGCCTTGGACGAGATGGCGAGGGCGATGCCGCTATCATATTTTGCCCCAGGCGGATTCGGCAGGTCACCGGAGGCGGCGAAGACGGCCGAGGTCAGCCAGCTGTCATTGACGCCCTGACTGCTCGCCATTTCGATGGCGAGTTCCGCGCCGGCCGTATTGTCGCGCAGCGCCGCGCAGACGGCGCGCAGCTTGGCCCAATAGGCCCCCTCGCGCAGCGCGCTGGTATTTTCGGCGCAGGCCATGGCCTCGTTGCCGAGGGCGAGGTTCAGGTCAGTCGCGATCTCGTCGCTGTCGAATCCCGGCGGCGATGTCTCCAGCCGGGCCATCAGGCTGGCAGCGGGGCGCGCTTCGCCGAGTTCGAACAGAATGCGGGCGCGTTCGGCGAGGAGGGCGGGGGATTGGTCGCCCTGTGGCGCGGTCGCAGGCGACAGGGCCATGCGGCGCATGAGCGTGCGTTCACCGGGCGTCAGGCCCTGCGTTCGGACAGCGCGCATCATTGGCAACAGCGTTTCCGTGCTTGAGGCGCGCCACATTGACGCCGGCAGGGCCGGTTCGCCAGTCTCCAGGAAGCCCATGCCCCAGGGATCAACCATTTGCAGGCCGGAATCCTCGATCTGGGCGCTCACGGAGAGGCAAAGGGTTGCAGCGGCGGCGAAAACCGCCGGCCAGGACCTAGAGGACACCCTCTACCTCCATGCGCACTTCGCCAGCGGCCGGCTTGTTCTTGACCGCCTGCTGGCCGAGCCACCAGGCGCCAACCAGGCCGAGAATGACCAGAATGCCGAAAATGATGATAAATTTGCGCATATGATTAGCACCCCTGGGTCGAATTCACTTCTGCATCGGCCGTTGACCGATTGCTCACACAGTTCCGTCTCTATAGGAATTGGTCTGAATAGTGAATGAAAGCCTGAAATGCCCGCTGACAGTGACAGTCCCGCGCAAATACCTGATCCGGCGCCTGCCTTTGCGTCCCGGACGATCGCGCTTGTGGGGCTGATGGGCGCGGGCAAATCGACAGTCGGGCGGCGCCTGGCCGAGAAACTGGGCCGCAAGTTCTACGACAGCGACCATGAGATCGAGAAAGCGGCCGGGCTTTCGGTCGCCGATATTTTCACGATGCACGGCGAAGCAGACTTCCGGCGCGGCGAGCAGAAAGTGCTCGAACGTCTGCTGAGCGAAGAACCGCACGTGCTGGCGACTGGTGGCGGCGCTTACCTGAACGAAGGAACGCGCGCCCTGCTGCGCGAAAAAGCCGTGACGATCTGGCTGAGCGCCGATCTCGAGACCCTGTGGCGCAGGGTGCAGAAAAAGAATACGCGCCCTTTGCTGAGGCGTGGCGATGCGAAACAGGTCCTGCAGGCCCTTTTGCTGGAACGCGAGCCGGTCTATTCGCAGGCTGACCTGATCGTGCACAGCAAGGACGGCCCGCACGGGACGACCGTGAACGCGATTATCAAGGCCTTGAAGACGTGGAAACCGGCATGAGCGAGACTTTACCCAAGCCGGAAATCGTTCGCGTCCGCCTTGGCGACCGCAGCTATGACATCGTCGTCGGGCATGGCGCGTTGTCCCAATTGGGCGCACGCCTGACACCGCTGCTGAAGCGAAAGCGCGTCTTTGTGCTGACCGACGAGTCGGTCGCGCGCCTTCACATGGGCGCGCTGGAGGCGGCGCTCATGCCGAGCGGGATAACGACCGAGGTGCTGGCGCTGGCTCCGGGCGAGCAATCGAAATCCTTTTCCAACCTCGAGCGCATCCTGGACTGGCTGCTGGGGGCCGGTGCCGATCGCAGCGACATCCTGGTCGCGTTCGGTGGCGGGGTGATCGGGGATATTGCGGGACTTTCGGCGAGCCTGATGAAGCGCGGCATGGGCTTCGTGCAGGTGCCGACGACATTGCTGTCACAGGTCGACAGTTCGGTCGGCGGCAAGACGGCGGTGAATACGCCGCGCGGCAAGAACATGATCGGCGCCTTCTACCAGCCGCGCTTCGTGATAGCTGATACGGCGCTGCTGGCCACCTTGCCGGCGCGCGACCTGCGTGCCGGTTATGCCGAAGTGCTGAAATACGGCCTGATCAATGATGCGGCCTTCTTTGACTGGCTGGAGGCGCATGGCGCCGATGTGCTAGCGCTCGAGCCGGACGCGATCCAGCATGCGGTGGCAACCTCTTGCCGGGCCAAGGCGGCGATTGTCGCCGAGGACGAGACGGAAGGCGGTGTGCGCGCGCTGTTGAACCTGGGCCATACGTTCGGCCATGCCGTCGAGGCGGCCAACCAGTACCGGCCCGATGTACTGCACGGCGAAGCCGTTGCGCTCGGCATGGTGCTCGCGTTCCGCTATGGCGCCGCCGAGGGGATCACGTCGCCGGACACGGCCGCAAAAGTGGGGCGGGTGATCGCGGCGTCTGGCCTGCCTGTGGAACTCGGTAACATGCCCGGCGGGCCGTATGACGCGACAGAACTTGCCGACCTGATGAAACAGGACAAGAAGGCGCGAGGCGGACAGGTTCCGCTAATTCTGGCGCGAGCGATCGGCCAGTCCTATATTCATCCCGACGCCGACCTGAAGTCTGTTGCGGCGTTCCTGATGGGCGAACTGGAAAAGGCGTGAGAGTCATCACCGAACTCGGAACACTATGATAGCCGGATACATCATCGCGATCCTTGTATTGCTGGGCATGTCGGCATTCTTTTCAGGATCAGAGACAGCGCTGACGGCTGCGTCACGCGCCCGCATGCACCAGCTTGAAAAAGAGGGTGACAAGCGCGCGGCTGCCGTGAATCGCCTGATCTCGGACCGGGAACGGCTGATCGGATCGATCCTGCTCGGCAATAACCTGGTCAACATCCTGGCATCGGTGCTGGCGACGTCGCTGTTCACGCTCCTGTTCGGGCAAGGCGGCCTGGCGCTGGCCATGGCGACGGGGGTGATGACGGTTCTGGTCCTGGTCTTCTCGGAAGTGTTGCCGAAGACCTACGCGATCACGCGGACCGATTCGATGGCGATGAGTGTGGCGCGACCGATTGGCCTGCTCGTCATTTCGGCCTCGTGGATCGTCAAGCTGATCCAGATGATCGTCATGGCCACCTTGAAACTACTGGGGCTTGCTACACCCGCCGACGCCCTGTCAGCCGCAGAGGAAATTCGCGGTGCGATCGACCTGCATGCGTCCGAGGGCACCGTCGATGCGGCAGACCGGTTGCGCCTTGTCGGCGCGCTCGACCTGAAAGACCTGACGGTCGAGGACGTGATGATCCACCGGCGCAACATCCAGATGCTGAACGCCGACCTCGAACCGCGCCAGATCGTGATGAAGGCGCTTGCCAGCCCGCACACCCGCCTGCCGCTCTATCGCGGCGAGAAGGAAGAGATTGTCGGTATCCTGCACGCCAAAGACCTGTTGCGCGCTGCGCTCCCGCTTGGCGGTGACCTGGCGTCGCTCGATCTGGAAAGCATCCTGAGAAAGCCCTGGTTTGTGCCGGAGACGACGCCGGTGCAGGACCAGCTGGACCTGTTCCTGGCCAAGCGCGGCCATTTCGCGCTTGTCGTGGACGAGTATGGCGAGTTGCAAGGCCTGATCACGCTGGAAGACATTCTCGAAGAGATCGTCGGTTCCATTCATGACGAACATGACGTGGCCGTACAGGGCGTGCGCCCGCAGGCCGACGGCACGGTCAATGTCGACGGCTGGGTCCCGATCCGTGATCTCAACCGGGCGACGGGATGGAACCTGCCCGATGACGAGGCTGTCACGGTTGCGGGTCTGGTCATTCACGAGGCGCAGACGATTCCGGAACCCAGTCAGAGCTTCGTGTTCCACGGCTATCGGTTCAATATCCTGCGACGCCAGCGCAACCAGGTGACCGGCCTGAATATTTCAGAAATTGAAACCACCTGAGTCTGGCTCGCCGGAAGCATAGACCGCTTCGATGCGCGGCTCGTTGCAGCCATTGGCGTCCAGCCAGAGCCTTTCGCGTTCCGAGACGATATTCGCTGAATCCGGATCCGGATTGCTCAAGGCGATCACGGCATAGGCCGTGCGGAATGCCGAAAGATCGTGCGAGACCGGCACGAACACAATTTCGCTGCCGCCGGCGCATACGGTTTGCTGGATGTTTTTCAGCAGCGGCATGTCGAGCCCACCACGTGCGTTCTCTGCTGAGGCGATTTCGTTGGCACATAGGCAAGCGGCGCCCAGTATTACTCGTTTCAGTACCATCAACCGTTCTCCTCGACGGTTCGAAGACGAAACGATTGATTCGAAATCCGGTTCCCTGATGGGTTAAATAAGGTCAATCATGGCGTTTTTGCCTGAAGCGAGAGCGCATGGAGGCCTGAATCGAATTCTTTTTGCAGTGCAAGCATGACGGTGCGCTGGATCTGGACGCGCGAGAGGCCGGCGAAGGCATTTGATGTAATCTCTATGTTATAATGGGTTTCTCCGCCCGGTGTGGCACCTACATGACCCGCATGACGGGCGCTATCATCGGTGATCTTGAGGTGTTCGGGTTCAAAAGCCTCGGTTAAAAGATCACGAATTCGCGAAGTTCTGTCACTTGGTTGTGGCATGTTTACGATCATCTCCATATTATGTCCCGCTATGTCAGATTCAGATCCCTTCAGCTACCGCGTCAAGTTTACCGATATTCGGATAAAGCCTCCTGCCGAGGAGACGTCAAAGGCACGTGCGCGCAAGACGCGTGTGTGCGAGCACCCGGAATGTGAGCTCGAGGGCGCCTTCCCGGCGCCCAAGCGCGGCGGCAAAGGCAAGCTGCATTTTTGCCAGACCCACATCACGGAATACAATCGTGCCTTCAATTTCTTCGAGGGCATGTCGCAGGCCGAGGCCGCTTCGTTCACGCGCTCGGAGCGCTACGGGCACAAGCGGACCTGGAAATTCGGGACAGGGCCGATGGCCGGCAAGAAGGCGGCAACCAGCCATGATCCGCGCAATTGGGCGGGCCGCGGCTTTTTCAATGTCGACGATGCAGGCAATGCCGAAGGCGGCGCAAAGGCGCGCCGGTCGGCGCTGCAGGTCCGCGCGCTGAACGAGCTCGACCTCGAGGCGACATCCACGCCGGCCGAGATCCGCGCGCGTTATGCCGAATATGTCCGTCGTTTCCACCCCGACTCCAACAAGGGTGACCGGTCGTCTGAGCACAAGCTGCAACGGGTGATCCGGGCCGGCAAGCTGCTCAAGGCTGGCGGGTTGATGAAGGACTAGGTCGGAGCGTGCACGATCTCCTGGTCATTGGTGGCGGTATCAACGGAGCCGGCATTGCGCGCGATGCGGCAGGCCGGGGCCTTAAAGTTCTCCTTTGCGAGAAGGACGACCTGGCCGCCCATACGAGTTCGGCGAGTACGAAGCTGATCCATGGCGGCCTGCGCTATCTCGAAATGTATGACTTCGCGCTGGTGCGCAAAGCGCTGATCGAGCGGGAGATCCTGTTGCGTGCGGCGCCGCACATTATTTGGCCGATGCGGTTCGTGCTGCCTTATGACAAGGACCTGCGCCCGGCCTGGCTGATCCGGCTGGGCCTGTTCCTGTATGACCATATGGGCGGGCGCAAGATGCTGCCGCCGACCCGGACGCTGCGGCGGAACAAGACCGACCGGCTGGATCCGTTGCGCGAGGAATTCCGGCTGGCGTTCGAATATTCCGACTGCTGGGTCGAGGATTCGCGGCTGGTCGTTCTGAACGCTGTCGATGCGCAGGAGCGGGGGGCGGAAGTCCTGACGCAGACGGCCTGTGTCGGACTGGCGCGCCATGCCGATCATTGGGAAGCCACGCTGCGCGGAGCGGATGGTGAGAAGACCGTGATGGCCCGCGCCGTGGTCAATGCGGCAGGCGGCTGGGTCGACGAAATCCTCGGGCTGGCCGAGCCGGGTACGCGCCAGCAGAACGTGCGCCTCGTGAAAGGCAGCCACATTATCGTGCCGCGATGGCATAACGGTGACTATGCCTACTTCTTCCAGAATGGCGACGGGCGGATCATGTTCGCGATCCCTTATGAGCGAGGCGAATTTACGCTGATCGGGACGACAGATGTTCCCTACGAGGCCGACAAGGACAAGGTCGAGATCAGCCAGGACGAGATCGACTATCTCTGCGCCGGGGCCAGCGAGTATTACAAGCGGCCGATCACGCCGGCGGATGTCGTTGCGACCTATTCGGGTGTGCGCCCGCTCTATGATGACCATGCGGCGAACGCGTCGAAAGTGACCCGTGATTATGTGCTGAACTGCGACCGGACGGGCGGCGCGCCGGTTCTGTCGGTCTTCGGCGGCAAGATCACCACCTATCGCGAACTCGCTGAGCATGCGCTCAAGGAGCTCGGACCGGACTTTCCGGGCATGACCAAGCCGTGGACCAAATCGGCGAGCCTGCCGGGCGGTGATATTCCGGGCACTGATTTCGAGGACTTCCTGCGCGGACTGTCACTGCGCCATCCCTGGATGGAGCAGCGCCTCCTGCGGCGGCTGGCGCGCGCCTACGGCACACGGGTCGACGCGCTAGTCGGCACGGCCAAAAGCACGATGGAGCTTGGTCGCGACTTTGGGGGCGGCCTGCATGAAGCCGAAGTCACCTACCTGATGCAGCATGAATTCGCGCAGACGGCTGAAGACATTCTCTGGCGCCGCAGCAAGTTGCGCCTGCACCTGAGCGAGGCAGAGCAGGCAAACCTTGCGACCTGGCTGGAGCGCCAGGTGTCAGCTTGAGGGGGTGCGCGGGCCGAGCTGGCGCGCGCCGAAGATAAGCAGGCCAACAAGCACGAGTTCGATAATCACGGGTTGCGCGATCCCGGCCGGGGCACCGTCAATGATGACGCCGATGAAGCGTCCGGATACGGCCAAACCGAAAACCAGCGCAGATCCGTAGAGCCAATGGGCCTTGCCGCGGAAAAGCGCGAGCGCGCAGGCGATGAAGTTGACGAGGAAGAAGGCCGCCAAATCCGCGCGCAGGGAATTCGTTCCGAGGGCATCGATACTGGTCAGGCCGAGTATCGCGCCAGCTTTCATCGGGTCCGCCCAGAACAGAAGGCCCATGGTCAGCGAAAATAGTCCGGCAAGCGTAACGCCTGCCCGTGCAATCCAGATCATCTTATCCTCCCTGCGCGGGCTCGTGATTTTGGCCCGCTTCGCTGAACATAGAGTATGCATTCAGGCCCAAAGGACAGACCGCGCGCGTCCCCGCTCCAATTCATCGTATTGACAGTATTGCTGCCAATAAATTATGTCTAGCGAAAAGGGAGACGCTGCCGTGGATGTTCTGAGAACGCCAGAGACCCGTTTCGCGCAATTGAAAGACTACGCTTTCGCGGCGCATTATCATGTCGTCCAGGCGCAGGACGGCACCGAATTGCGCATGCATTATGTCGATGAGGGGCCACGCGATGGCGAGATCATCCTCTGCCTGCACGGACAGCCAAGCTGGAGTTTTCTTTACCGCAAGATGATCCCGATCCTGACAGGTGCGGGGTACCGGGTCATCGCGCCGGACCTTGTGGGCTTTGGCAAGTCCGACAAACCGACATCGATCGATGATTACACCTATGCCGGCCATGTCGACTGGATGAACCAGTTCCTTACCGGTCTTGACCTGACCGGCCTGACCCTGATGTGCCAGGACTGGGGCGGTCTGCTCGGCCTGCGCGCCGTCGGCGACCAGCCGGACCGGTTCAAGCGCCTCGTGATCGCCAATACGGGCCTGCCCAATACGACGACGCTGACAGACGATATCTCGAACATGATGGGCAAGATGTATCCGATGGTCCCTGTTCCGACCGCCGCGATGGTCCAGGAACAGTTTTCCGGCGGCACGCCCGGCGCGTTTCTCTACTGGATTAAGTATTGTGCCGAGGCGCCGGACTTTTCGGTGCGCGACGTATTCGGGCTGCTGTCCAACATTTCCGATGACGCGGTACTGGATGGATATGAAGCGCCATTCCCGGATGGAAACCATGTGGCAGGTGCCCGGAAATTTCCGTCCTGCGTTCCGCTGCTGCCGCAACACAAGGCAGACCGGATTGCCGGCGATGCCGCGTGGGCCGTGCTGGAAGCGCGCAATTTTCCCGTGCTGACAGCCTTCAGCGATGGCGACCCAGTGACGAAAGGCGGCGAGCAGGCCTTTATCAAACGTCTTGGCAATGTGAAGAATGTCACGATCAAGGGTGCCGGCCACTTCCTGCAGGAAGACAAGCCAGAAGCGATCTCCCAGGAAATCATCGCTTTCATCCAGGAAACATGAGGACGCCGCGAACATGACTGCACCGCTGGAACTGATGGGCGCGCCGGGCTCTCCGTATACCCGCAAGATGGTTGGACTGCTGCGCTATCGCCGCATTCCCTACCAAGTGAGCTGGTCGGCGGGGCGGTTCCCAAAGCCGGGCTACCCGGTGCCGAAAGTGCCCCTGTTGCCGACCTTCTACTATCCCGACGGAGAGGGCGCCATGACGGCCGTGACGGATTCGACACCGATCATACGGCGGCTGGAATCCGAACATGCGGGCCGCTCGGTGATTCCGTCCGATCCTGTCCTGTCATTCCTGAATGACCTGATCGAGGATTATGCCGACGAATGGCTGACCAAGGCGATGTTTCATTTCCGCTGGGCCCATCAGGCCGATTATGACAATGCCGGAGCGCTGCTCATCTATTGGTCGCAGAATACGCTGGATGCCGAAAGCGCTGGCAAGGCTTCGGACGCAATTTCCAAACGACAGTTCGACCGGCTCTATGTCGTCGGGTCGAATGACGTTACGGCGAAGACGATTGAATCCTCCTATTCCCGCCTGATCGGAATTCTTGATGCGCTGCTTCAAAAGAAGGGTTTCGTGCTGGGCGGGCGTCCGTCTTCGGCGGATTTTGCACTCTATGGCCAACTCACCCAGCTTGCCATTGTCGAACCAACATCTGCGGCGATTACGGTATCGCGCTCGCCGCGGGTGAGGGCCTGGGTCGACCTCATGGAAGACCTGTCGGGTCTTGATCCGCTGAAAGACGACTGGTTCGGGGCAGATGAAGCCCGGGAGGCGCTGGCGCCGCTCCTGGCGGAGATCGGGCGCGTCTATGCGCCTTTCCTGATCGCTAATGCCAGGGCCGTCATGGCGGGCGAGAAAAACTTCGAGACAGAGATTGACGGCCGTACCTGGACACAGCCCAGCTTTCCCTATCAGGCCAAGTGCCTGAAATGGTTGCGCGAGGGATATGAAGTCCTGTCCGGAAATGAACGCGGCGCCGTCGGCGCCCTTTTATCCGGAACGGGTTGCGAAAAACTGTTTGACTAAGGCCGGGGAGCCTGCACCGATGTGGAAGAAACTCGTTATCGGCCTGGTGGTCGTGCTTTTGGGCGCCGGTGTGATCGGCTTCCTGAACCGCAAGGCCGTGATCCTCGTTGTGGCGACCCATAGCGGCCGGACCGAGGTGGCGCCCAATGTTCCGGTCGTGTGGGACAAGGGCCCTGATGTGGCAGCGCTGCCTGCTGCTGACCGACCGCCGAACATCGTCTTCATCCTGGCGGATGATCTGGGCATCAATGATCTCAGCACGTTCGGTGGCGGTGTCGCCGGCGGACGCGTGCCGACGCCGAATATCGACAGGCTGGCGACCGATGGCGCGCTGTTCACGCAGGCCTATGCCGGCAATGGTACTTGCGCGCCGTCGCGTGCGATGCTGATGACGGGGCGTTATCCCACACGGACCGGGTTCGCGTTCACACCGACGCCCCCGGGCATGGGAAAGGTCGTTTCGATGTTTGCCAATGACATGGATCGCGGGGCGCTTCCGCCTGTCGACTACAATCGCGATGCGGCGGATGATGCGGAGCCGTTCGCGGAAATGGGGCTTCCGGGATCAGAAATGACGATTGCCGAAGTGCTCAAAGCGCAAGGCTATCACACGGTGCATATCGGCAAATGGCACCTGGGCCGCAGCGCGGAATCGAATCCGAACGCGCAGGGTTTTGACGAAAGCCTTTTGATGGCCAGCGGCCTGTTCCTGCCTGAGGACGATCCGGATGTCGTGAATGCCAAGCTCGATTTCGACCCGATCGACACATTCCTCTGGGCGCGGATGCAGTTCGCGGCTGCGTTCAATTCGGGCGACTGGTTTGCACCCGGCGGCTACCTGACGGACTACTGGACGGATGAAAGCCTGAAAGTGATTGAGGCGAACCGTAACCGGCCGTTCTTCCTTTACCTGGCGCATTGGGGCGTTCACACGCCGCTGCAGGCGACAAAGGAAGACTATGAGGCGGTGGGTGATATCGAACCGCATCGGTTGCGCGTTTATGCAGCCATGCTGCTGGCATTGGACCGCAGTGTTGGCGAGATCACGGCAAAGCTGGAAGATGAGGGCCTTGCCGAAAATACGATCATCGTTTTTTCCAGCGACAATGGCGGCGCGGGCTATATCGGCTTGCCGGAGATCAACCAGCCCTATCGCGGCTGGAAGATCACGCTGTTCGAGGGCGGTATCCGTGTGCCGATGTTCGTCAAATGGCCCGCGAAGATCGCGCCCGGAACGCGGGTCGATACACCGGTTGCGCATATCGACGTGATGCCGACGCTGGCATCCGCAGCTGGGGCATCGCTACCAGAGGGAGTCGTCATTGACGGGCGCGACATGTTGCCGGTTGCCACAGGGACGGGAACGATTTCGCATCCGGACGACGCCCTGTTCTGGCAGAGTGGATACTATCATGTCGTGCGGGCCGGTGACTGGAAGCTGCAAGTGGACGGACGACAGAAAAAGAACTGGTTGTTCGATCTCGCAATTGATCCGACCGAGCAGGTGAACCTGGCCGAGACGCAGCCTGGCAAATTGGCGGAATTACAGGCATTGCTTGACGCGCACCTGGCCGATGCGGTGACGCCACTTTACCCGTATACGATCGAGTCGCCGGTCGCGATCGACAAGACGGCGGCAGACGCCGTCGGGCCGGACGATGAATATGTCTGGTGGCCGAACTGAGAGGTTGCCGACGAGGGGTTACTTCGCTTGCGGCAGGTCTTTTGCGATCCGGAAGCCAATGTGGACCGACGAAAAATCGCTGTCCTGCGGCTGGCGCGCGGCTGGCCGGTAGCGACGGCAGAAATTGTCGGCGCACAGGTATGAGCCGCCCTTGAGCGTGTGTGCGCCGGGACTGTAGGGCGTATCGGTCCATTCCCAGACATTGCCGATCATGTCGTAGAGGCCGACCCGGCTGGCGGGAAAGCAGCCGACCGGCGCAGCGCCTTCAAAGCCGTCGGCCATTGTGTTCGCCATTGGGAAAATGCCCTGCCATGTATTGGAGACCGGCGCGCCCGCGGCATCGTAGGCGCCGGAGGAGGGCATTTCTGGGTCCGCGAGGCCCAGCGTGGCCGCGTATTCCCATTCGGTCTCTGTCGGGAGTCTTCCACCGGCCCAGGCGGCATAGGCCGCTGCGTCACGCTCGGAGACGTGGATGACGGGATAGGCGCCAAGGCCCGCGATTGACGAGCCGGGGCCGGTTGGCGCTGTCCAGGTCGCACCAGGCACGAGGCGCCACGGATCCAGCTTCATGGTTCCTGTTGCCGGGAGATCGAAGACGGCCGAGCCAGCTCCGGGGCCACCAATTCTGGCGCTCTGTTCTGCGTCGGTCGTGTACCCCGTTTCGCGAACGAAGGCGGCGAACTGGTCGTTGGTGACTTCATGGGCCTGGAGGCTGAAGGCGTCGACGTGAAGCGAGAGCCGGGGCGATTCTTCGGGATAGTGCGGCTTGTCGCCTTTCATGAAGCTGCCGCCCGGAAGCGACACGAATCGTCCGATTTCGGCGTCGGGCAGTCCGCAGGATGCGTCCGCCGGGAGCAGCGGAACGGCTTTGCTGCAAGCCGGTCCCAACATCAGGAGCACGAATGCGACGCATCGGTTCATGTGGCGATCAGGCCATCGACCATTAACTGCATGACCGCTTGAGCCTCCTGGGCGGACAGCCCTTGGTCCTGACGCAGGCGGCGCCAGGCCTGGAAGCCGGTAACGACATCCAGCGCGGCGACAAGCTGCTGGTCGGATGCACGATCCGCTGGCAGAATGGCCTTCAGGCTCTCACGCTCGAGTATGAGGTTGCGGCGATATTCGTCCATCAGGAAACGCGACTGGAATCGTCTGAGATTGGCTGAAACCCGGACCGGGAAAATCCGCTCATAGACATCGGCCCGTCGACGGACCATTTCGCCAAGCCGCTCTTTCCAGTCCGGAGCAGTGTAAGGCGCCAGCACGATCGGCATGATCTCGGCCTGTATCTGCTCGGCCATTTCGCCGAACAGGCTGTCCATGTCTTCGAACAGGCGAAACACAGTGCGCTGGCCGACAGCGGCCCGTTCGGCGACTCGGGCGGCGCTGGGGTTCATGTCGCCTTCGCGGATCAGGGCAAACAGGGCGTCGACAATTTGCGTCCGGCTACGCTCGCTGCGCTGACGCCGTCCGTCAGAGGAGTCGTCATTGGGCTGCGGGCCGGGAAAGGGCGTGATTTTCGATATGGTCATCTAAACCCGTCATGGCGATTGATTACGTCGCTGTCCGCCGGCAGGCTGAACACCATCCCGTCTTCCGACACGGTGATCTTGCCGTCAAATGCCTTCTTCGCGTCGCGCACGTAATAGTTGTTGAGCAGGCGCGAGGGCAGGGGCGGGATCGTGTGATAGAAAACGAGTTGCCGCGCGCCCGCTTCGGTCGCCGCCCGCGCCGCGTCGACGGGCGGTGCGTGGTAGGTGAGGATATCGTCGAGAATTTTCGCGAGGTGATCCGCACCCTTGGCGGCGGCGGCATCATGCATCGCGCCGACCATTTCCGGGTCCAGGGCTTCATGGAACAGAATGTCCACGCCTTGGGAAACGGCAACGAGGTTCGGATCATAGATCGTGTCTCCGCTGATCACGACCGAGCGGCCCTTGTAATCGACGCGATAACCGAATGCGGGTTCGGCGGGTGCATGGCTGACCGAGAACGCCGTGATCCTGAGCCCGTTATCGTCGAGGATGACCGCGCGTGAGCCGGGACCCGCCGGCAACGTGATGGCTTCGCCGGCGCCGCCCCGACCTGCCGGATTGGCAATGCCGGCGCCGTGGTGCGCGGTTCGGAATGTTCCGTCTATCCGGTAGGCCGCGTTGAAGCCGTCGACGACTTCATCGACACCGCGTGGACCGGAAACGGGGAGGGGTTCGGCCCGTTGGCCGTTTACCCAGACTTGCATCAGCAACTCGCCGAGGCCGTCCATATGATCGGAATGCAAGTGGGTCAGGTAGACGCGTTCTGTACGGCCAAGCGGGAAACGCATGCGGGTGAGGTTGCGCGTGCCGCCGGAACCGGCATCGAAAACGAACGCACGGTCGCCCGCGATCACACCCAGGCAGGGGCCTGCGCGCAATGGGTCAGGCAGAGGCGTGCCGGCGCCGCACATGAAGACGTGCAGTCCGTCCGGCAGCTCTGTGCTGGCGTCGCGGCCGACATTGGCCTCGACCGCCCTTTTGAATGCGACCTCGGCAATCTGCGTCTTGAAGAGCTGAAACCCGAGCATGGCCACAACGGCCAGACACATAATGCCGACAAGGCTGCGTGAGATCCATTTCATGATTGGTCTCCGTTTGCGCCCATGAGCATTGCGAGGAAGGGTGAGTCCTTGCCGCCGTTCGGCGCGACAGTCTCTATGTTCAACTGGCCTTTCAGGCCGGCTGCGCGGTGCACGGAGATGTCTTGCCATTCGGGTGACATCGACATTTTCACCATGGCGGCGCGATCCGGATACATGGCGATGGCGACTTCGTCCCAGAGCTCTTCGACCTGTCCAAGGGCAAGAAAGGTCACGTCACCCGCGAAAATGCCCCGACCGCCGAAGAGAGGCAAAACGTCGGTTACGGCGCGCCCGTAGATCATGTAGGCGTCTCGTCCCGAGAGGTCGGTCTCGCGCCCGTCGTCATACTCCGCCTTGTCCTTGAACTTCAGCAGGTTAACCATAAAGATCGGACCGTCAGGGCCTTTCTCCAGCATGGCTTGCAAGCGCGACGGATCCATCGGGAAGACTTCATTGATAACCTGCATGGTGTTTCCTCTTTTCCTTTTCGTCAGCTCTGCGGCTGTTTGAGTGCGTCCTCGACAAGCCAGAGCCGGTCCTGGCCCCATGTCGCTGTCTTACCGACCCGGAAGCTGGGCACGCCCCAGATTCCGAGCGCCATCATTTCGGTGCGGTTGTCTTCGGCTTCGGCGCGCCAGTCATCATTGCCGATAATGTCGCGACCGGCCTGCCAGTCGAGGCCCGCTGCTTCCACGATCTGTTTCATGCCCCGGTCGGATCCGGCATCGACGCCACGTGACCAGACGCCTGCGAGAAATGCCTGGCAGAACTCGAAGCCACGCCCCTGTTCGCGGGCCCATGGGATAAGGGAATAGCCGCGTTCGACCGGGCGGCCGACGGGATCGGCGATTCGTCCGAACGGAATGCTGAGGCGGCGCGCCTCGCGGGCCGTGTCGAGTGTGATGTAGCGACGCTTCATGCGCGGGACCGGCAGGCTGCGCATCACCATGGGCAGCACGAAGCGCAGCTTCAGGTCGGCGCCATAGGCATCGGCCAGCGCTTTCGCGCGCTGTGCAGCAATGTACGTGTAGGGACTGCGGAAAGAGAGATAGAAGTGCAACTCCGTGCGGGGCGCCGAGGCCGCCGCGATGCGGGTTGACGGCACCAGTGGAGGGACAAACAGGGGGGTGTCGCCGGGCGCTGTGCGGGCGCCGAGTTCGGTCAGGCGGGCTTCCAGATAATGGAGGCGGTCGATGCCCCAATACCATTCGCCGCCATAGTGGAACATCGCGCCTAGGTAGTGGCCCAGTTCCGCCCGGCGTGCATCGCCAGCTGCGGTGATCTCGTCGGCTGACGTTGTTGAGGATGCACCCATCGCATCGTGGTCGCCCGACCAAAGCTGGCGGCCAATTACAGGGGCCCGGTTTGAAAATGCATTCTCCGAAACGGCGCTGGCGAGTGAACGCAGCGCAGCAATGCGTACCGCCTTGCCGGGCTGTTTGCCGGGATCGTGAAAAGCGAGGCCCGCTTTTTGTGCAAGGGTTTCGGCGTCGGTGCGAGCGTAGGCTTCAAGGTGTTCGCGTTCAGGTGCGGCCCAGTCGGGTGGATGTCCGACCAGATGAACCTTGAGATCGATGTCGAAGCGCTCGGTGAACTCAGACAGGACTTGCGCGGCAAGATGGGAATAGGGATCGTCGGCCTGATGGAAATACTCGACCACATGCGGCGCGTTTTTCGCCACACGTTGCCGTTCGGCCTTTGCGCGCCGGACAAGCAGCCGCGGTTCGCCGGTCAGACGTTCTGCGATTCGGGAAATAAGCGCTGTCTTCAGTGACACGTCTTTCTCGCGCCTTTCCTGGCCGCCACGGACTAACTAATGGCATAATGTATGCCATAACATATCGGCGCGGGCAATGAATTTCGGATTTGGGCGATCGGTTTGCCGGGAACGGGCTGCAAACGAGTCCTGTTTCAGGCGCGCCGATCCGCTCATGCCGCATGGACATGAGCGAGGCTGTATGGTCAAAGGCGGCAACGTTAATTTTGGCGCTGCCGGCAGATGAGAAGCGTGACATGACCAAGGGTTTGGTGACGATATTCGGCGGATCGGGTTTTATCGGGCGCTATGCGGCGCGCACCCTCGTGGAAAAGGGCTACCGGGTCCGGGTGGCCTGCCGGCACGTGAACACAGCAGCTGATGTACGGCTGGCCGGGGCGCCGGGCTGGGTTGATATCGTCCAGGCCAATATTCGCAACCGTGAGTCGATCGAGCGCGCGCTGGACGGCGCTGTCGCTGTCGTCAACCTGGTCGGCATTCTGTTCGAAAGCGGCAAGCAGAATTTCGACTCAACACAGCGTGACGGCGCGGCCCTACTGGCTGAAGTCGCCGCGGAAAAGGGCATCAAGACATTCGTCCAGGTGTCGGCCATCGGCGCGGATGCGGAAGCCAAGTCAGATTATGGCCGCACAAAAGCTGAAGCAGAAGCGGCTGTTCGCGCTGCGGTACCGACCGCGACGATCCTGCGTCCGTCCGTCGTGTTCGGACCGGAGGACGGTTTCCTCAATAAATTTGCCCAGATGGCACGCTTCGCGCCCGCCCTGCCCGCCATCGGCGGTGGCAAGACGCGGGTGCAGCCCATTTATGCGGGCGATGTGGCAGAGGCGATTGCCCTTGCGGTCGATCTCGAAGGCGCAGCGGGCAAGACCTATGAGCTCGGCGGCCCGCGCGCCTATACGTTCATTGAGATCTACGATTTCATCCTGCAGCAAGTGGACCGTCGCCGGTTCAAGATTTCGCTTCCCTTCTTCCTCGCGCGTCCGATTGGCTACATCGCCGCGGCTGTCTGGCGGTACGTTCCGCCGTTCTCGTGGGGTATGCTGGGCGAGCCGCCGATCACGGGCGACCAGGTCTTGATGCTGAAGTCAGATAATGTTGTAGCCGATGGTGCCCTGACGGCAAACGACCTTGGGCTGACCAATCTCGAGACGATCGAGTCGATTGCGCCGACTTATCTCTGGCGGTTTCGTCCCTATGGCGAGTTCAACAGGACGGCTGACGCCTGAGCGGCGCATCGGACCTGAACCCAATCCGAACAATAATGCCCGAAAATCGCCCGATAGGCGCCGTATTACGCGCCTGATTAATGTCCGAGATGTAAGCCTCCGCGGGCTTTAGGGACGCACGATGCGGGAGGGCAGCACGCGCCAGGAGGCTCACGCCACTTGCGACGCGTGTTGCTTTGTTCGGCACACGAAAAGCCGCCTGACCTACAATAATCCAATCATCGGCGTGGTGAGGATCAGCGTGATGCCGAGCACAAAACGGTACAATACGAAGGGCAGGAAACTCATGCGCCGCAGGATCGCCATCAGGACGGCAATGGACGCGAGACCGGTGATGAAGGCGACAGCGGCGACGATCATCCCGTCCTGGAATGTCACAACCCCGTCTGTCGTCGCATCCATCAGGCCAAGCGCGCCGTAGAGACCGGCGGCGGCCAGGATGGGTGCGCCGATGAGCATTGAGAACCGCGCAGCTTCGGCGCGTTCGTAACCGAGAGCGCGTGCGGCCGTCATGGTGATGCCGGACCGGCTGGTGCCAGGGATGATTGCGGCGATTGCCTGCGTTGCGCCGATCAGGAAGGCGTGCCCGAGTGTCATGTCGGCCTCCTTGCGGTCACGTCCGCCGCGAACATCGGCCCACCAGAGCAGCGCACCGAAAACGATGGTCGCACCGGCTACAGTGTATACGCTGCGCAAGGCATCCTGCATGCTCTGGGGCAGGAGGCTTTCGTAAAGGGCAGCGACGACGAGCGCGATCGGCGTGGCCGCGAGAATGCACAGCGCCAGGCGTGCGCCGGGCGAGAGCGGCTTCTTCGTCACTGGCGCGGCCACCAGTTCGAACCCTCCCAGCACGGCGCTGGCGACATCCTTGCGGAAATAGAGCAGCATGGCCGCCAGCGTGCCGAGATTGGACACTGCGTTGATCAGCAACTCATCCCGTCCGACCAGTCCGAAATAGTCGGACGCAAGAAGCACATGGGCCGAGGACGAAATCGGCAGCCATTCGGTAAAGCCCTGCAGTGTCGCTATGATGATCAGTTGGAGCGGGGACATCGGGGCCTCTACAGGTGTTGCGGCAGAATCGCGCGCCGCTGGAGGCTTTTCACCTAGCCCAGTTTGGGCTGCCGGGCACCTTTCTCATTAAATATCGTTTTGATGTGTAAATACATGGACGCGGTGATAATATCCGAATTAATCGGAAGATTTCTTCATTATGTATATCAACTTGATATTATTGGGGTGATTCGCGCTTGTCGCCAAGACCAGCGTCATTGTAGATAACAGGTCAATCGAGTGGAGGTCTGAATGGCTGAGAAGATGCTGCAATTCACGCATGTGCACCGGTCCATGCCGGCCAAGCGCGCGCCGGAGGCCCGGGCGCACGACTTCGACGAAATCTATTCCGAGTTCAGCCTCGAGGCGGCCGGTGCGCAGGCCGCGCGCTGCTCGCAATGCGGCGTGCCGTTCTGCCAGCAGGGTTGCCCACTTTCGAACAATATTCCCGACTGGCTGAAACTGGCGGCGGAGGGCCGGCTCGAAGAGGCCTGGCAGGTCTCGACTGCAACAAACAACATGCCCGAAATCTGCGGACGTATCTGTCCGCAGGACCGGTTGTGCGAAGGCATCTGCACGATCGAGCAGTCGGGCCACGGCACCGTGACGATCGGCTCTGTCGAAAAATTCATCACCGACACAGCCTGGGAAGAGGGCTGGGTGAAACCGATCTCACCGCCGCGCGAGCGGGCCCAGTCTGCCGGCATCATCGGCGCCGGTCCTGGCGGGCTGGCTGCGGCCGAGCAGTTGCGCCGCAAGGGCTACCAGGTGACCGTCTATGACGCCTATGATCGCGGCGGCGGGCTGCTGGTCTACGGCATTCCCGGCTTCAAGCTGGAAAAGCCGATCGTCGCGCGCCGCATCAAGCATCTCGAAGACAGCGGTGTGGCGTTCAAGTTCAATATGCGAATTGGCCCCGACATCTCGCTCCAGGAATTGCGAAAGGCGCACGACACGGTCCTCATCGCCACTGGCGTATATCAGGCGAAGGACCTGAAATGCCCGGGCGTGGGCTCAGAGGGAGTCCTCGCGGCGCTCGATTTTTTGACCGCTTCCAATCGCAAGAGTTTTGGCGATGCGGTGCCCGAATTTGACGACGGCACGCTGAATGCCGAGGGCAAGCGGGTGGTCGTCATCGGTGGCGGCGACACGGCGATGGATTGTGTGCGAACGGCCGTGCGCCAGGGCGCCAAGTCCGTAACCTGTCTCTACCGCCGTGACCGCGCGAACATGCCGGGCAGCCAGCGCGAAGTGGCCAATGCCGAAGAAGAAGGCGTCGTGTTCGAATGGCTGGCCTCCCCGGAAGCTATCCTCGACACCAAGGCGGGCAAGGCCAAGGCCGTGCGCGCGGCCAAGATGAAACTCGGCGAGCCCGATGCTTCCGGGCGCCAGAGCCCGGTCAAGACCGGTGACACGATGGACGTGAAGGCAGACATGGTGATCAAGGCACTCGGATTCGACCCTGAAGACCTGCCGGAACTGTTCGGCGAGCCGGCCCTCACGGTGAACCGCTGGGGTGCGGTCCGTGTCGATTACGCGACGATGGAAACGAGCCTGTCCGGCGTTTATGCCGCCGGCGACATCGTGCGTGGCGCGTCGCTCGTGGTCTGGGCGATCAAGGACGGCCGGGACGCGGCGGAGGCAATGCACCGGGCAATGAAATCGGCTGAAAAAGCCTCGAAAGTGGCGGCGGAGTAAGAACAGATGTCAGACTATGTGAAGCAATACGAAGCCAACCGTCAGAAACTTATCGACGGTCATGCCTATGACCCGGCTGACGAGCACGATGCCTGCGGTGTCGGCCTTGTCGCCGCGCTGGATGGCAAGCCGCGCCGAGAGATTGTCGAGATGGGCATCATGGCGCTCAAGAATGTCTGGCACCGCGGGGCGGTCGATGCTGACGGCAAGACAGGCGACGGCGCCGGTATCCGCGTGGCCGTGCCGCAGGATTTCTTCCGTGAACATGTCACCCGGACGGGCCATACGCCGACTGACGACCCGATCTGCGTCGGGCAGATATTCCTGCCGCGCACCGATTTTGCAGCGCAGGAATCCGCCCGCACGATTGTCGAAACCGAAGTGCTGCATTTCGGCTTCTACATTTACGGCTGGCGCCAGCCGCCTGTGGACGTGTCCGTGATTGGCCAGAAGGCCAAGGACACGCGTCCGGCCATCGAGCAGATCATGTTTCGCGATGCACAGGGACGCTCGCCGGAAGAACTCGAGCGGGCGCTCTATATCTGCCGCCGCCGTATCGAGCGGCGCGCACGCGAAATGGCGATCCCCGGCTTCTATGTCTGTTCGCTCAGCCACGCCTCGCTGATCTACAAGGGCATGTTCCTGGCCGAGGACATCGACAACTTTTATCTGGACCTCAAGGACCCGCGATTCATCTCGAATTTCGCGATCTATCACCAGCGCTATTCGACCAATACATTCCCGCAATGGTCGCTTGCCCAGCCGTTCCGGATGATCGCGCACAATGGCGAGATCAACACGCTACGCGGCAACAAGAACTGGATGAAGAGCCACGAGATCCGCATGGTATCGGAAGCGTTCGGCGAGCATGTCGATGACGTCAAGCCTGTGATCCCGGACGGGTCATCGGATTCCGGCGCGCTCGATTCTGTGTTCGAACTACTCTGCAAATCGGGCCGCCCGGCGCCGATGGCGAAAGCCATGCTGATTCCGGAAGCCTGGTCGAAGCGGGATTCGGTGATGCCGACGGCGCACCGTGCGCTGTACGATTATTGCAATTCGGTGATGGAGCCCTGGGATGGGCCGGCCGGCATTGCCGCCTATGACGGCCGCTGGGCGATTGCCGGGCTTGACCGCAATGGCCTGCGTCCTTTGCGCTATGCGCTGACCACCGACGGTATTCTTGCAGTCGGGTCGGAAGCGGGCATGTGCCCGCTCGGCGACCATGAAGTGGCGAAGCGCGGATCGATTCCGGCTGGCGGCATGATCGCGGCCGACCTCCAGACCGGCAAGTTCTATGAGCATCGCGAACTGATCGACTTCCTCGCCGAACAGAATCCCTATGAAGAATGGCTTTCGAGCGTCACCGAGCTCGAGCCTGAGATCGGTCCCGGACCGGAGCCGCAGTTGTTCAGCAAGGAAGAACTCCTGCGCCGCAAGACGGCGGCCGGCTATTCCCTGGAAACGCTGGAGCTGATCCTCGCGCCCATGGCGGAAGCTGCCAAGGAAGCGATCGGATCGATGGGTGACGATACGGCGCCTGCGGTGCTGTCCTATTCGTACCGACCGATGAGCCATTTCTTCCGCCAGAATTTCAGCCAGGTGACTAACCCGCCGGTTGATCCCCTGCGCGAGGCGCGGGTCATGAGCCTGAAGACGCGGTTCAAGAACCTCGGAAACGTGCTGGATACGGACAAATCGCAACAGGAAGTGTTCGTCCTGGAGAGCCCTGTGCTTTCAAACGGGATGTATGAGCGCCTGATTGCGCGCCTCGGCGTCGGGATGTCAGAGATCGACTGCACGTTCGACGAAGCAGACGCGACAGGCGATGGCGGCGCGCTCAAGGATGCGCTGAGCCGGATCCGCCGCGAAGCGGAAGAGGCGGTTCGCGAAGGACGCGAGCATATCGTGCTGACCGACCAGTACCAGTCGGCGAACAAGATTGCGATTCCGATGATCCTCGCGACGGGTGCGGTCCACTCGCATCTCGTGGTGCAAGGCCTGCGTACGTTCTGCTCGATCACGGTCCGGTCGGCAGAATGCCTGGACACGCATTATTTTGCGGTCCTGGTCGGTGTGGGCGCGACCTGCGTGAATGCCTATCTGGCGCAGGACGTGATCGCCGACCGCCAGGCGCGCGGCCTGTTTGGCGACATGTCGCTGAACACCTGCGTGAAAAATTACAAGGAGGCGGTCGAAGCCGGCCTGCTCAAGATCATCTCGAAGATGGGCATTTCGGTGATCTCGTCCTATCGCGGGGGCTACAATTTCGAGGCGCTCGGGCTCTCGCGTGCCCTGGTGGCAGACTATTTCCCCGGCATGAGCAGCCGTATCTCAGGTCTTGGCCTTGCAGGTCTCGAAGAGAACGCGCTGGTTCGGCATGAAGCCGCGTTCGACGAGGATGTCGTCTCGCTGCCGGTCGGCGGATTCTATCGCCTGCGGGCGAACGAGGAACCGCATGCGCTGGACGGCAACCTGATCCACACTTTGCAGGCGGCCTGCAATCGCGGCGACTATTCGATCTTCCGCAAATATGTCGAGGCGGTGCACGCGCGTGACCCGCTTCAGTTGCGTGACCTGCTGGACTTCAAGCCGGCGGGTGAAGCGGTGCCCCTGTCGCAGGTCCAGTCGATCAACGAGATCCGCAAGCGGTTCGTGACGCCAGGCATGTCGCTGGGGGCACTCAGCCCGGAGGCACACGGGACGCTGAACGTCGCGATGAACCGGATCGGCGCGAAATCGGTGTCCGGCGAAGGTGGCGAGGACAAGGCCCGTTACCGGCCGTTGCCGAATGGCGACAATATGAACTCGGCGGTCAAGCAGATCGCGTCCGGGCGTTTCGGCGTGACGGCTGAATACCTCAACCAGTGCCGCGAGATCGAGATCAAGATCGCACAGGGTGCCAAGCCCGGTGAAGGCGGCCAGTTGCCCGGCTTCAAGGTGACCGAATTCATCGCCAAGCTGCGTCATGCGACGCCCGGCGTGATGCTGATCTCGCCGCCGCCTCACCATGACATCTATTCGATCGAAGACCTCGCCCAGCTGATCTACGACCTGAAGCAGATCAACCCGGACTGCCGTGTCTGCGTGAAACTCGTCGCCCAGTCGGGCGTCGGCACGGTTGCGGCGGGCGTTGCCAAGGCCAAGGCCGACATCATCCTGATCGCCGGCGGTGTCGGGGGCACAGGTGCCAGCCCGCAGACCTCGATCAAGTATGCCGGCCTGCCCTGGGAGCTTGGCCTTGCCGAAGCCCACCAGATACTGTCGCTGAACAATCTGCGCGGCAAGGTGACCCTGCGCACCGATGGCGGCCTGCGGACCGGACGCGACATCGTTATTGCGGCCATGCTCGGTGCCGAGGAATATGGCATCGGCACCGCCAGCCTGATCGCCATGGGCTGTATCATGGTGCGCCAGTGCCATTCGAACACTTGTCCTGTCGGTGTCTGCGTGCAGGACGAGGCGCTACGGGCGCACTTCACGGGCACGCCCGAGAAAGTGGTCAACCTGATGAGCTTCATCGCCGAGGATGTGCGGGAAGTACTTGCCTCGCTCGGCCTGACGTCGCTGGACGAGGCGATCGGACGGACGGACCTGCTGGTGCAGGTCAGCCGCGGTGCCGCGCACCTCGATGACCTCGATCTGAACCCGCTGCTCGTGCAGGTCGATACCGACCATCCGGTCGTCTACCAGCCGACGCGCCGGGAAGAAGTGCCCGACTCGCTCGACGTGCAGATCCTGCGCGACGCGGAACCGTTCTTCGAGCGCGGCGAGAAGATGCAGCTGGAATACAATGTCCAGAACACGATGCGGGCGATTGGCGCGCGCTCGAGTTCGGCGATCACCCGCAAGTTCGGGATGAGCGCCTTGCCCGAAGGGCGCCTGCATATCCGGATGGAGGGGTCGGCTGGCCAGTCTCTCGGCGCATTCAGCGTGCAGGGCCTGCTGCTGGAAGTGGTCGGGGATGCCAATGACTATGTCGGCAAGGGCCTGTCGGGTGCGACGATTGTTGTCGCTCCGAAACCGCGTGAACGTCGCTCGTCCATCGGTGACGCCATCGTCGGCAATACCTGCCTTTACGGGGCGACGGCGGGCAAGCTGTTCGCGTCAGGGACGGCGGGCGTGCGCTTTGCCGTACGCAATTCGGGTGCCAAGACGGTGGTCGAGGGCTGCGGTGCCAATGGCTGCGAATACATGACCGGTGGCTGGGCAGTCATCCTTGGTCCGGTCGGCGACAATTTCGGTGCCGGCATGACGGGCGGCGTTGCCTTTGTCTGGGATCCCGAGAGCCGGTTCGAGCGCGTGGCCAATCCGGACGGCATCGACTGGTATCCACTGGCGGACATGCCGACCGAACATATCGAACAGTGCCGCGCCCTGGTCCAGGAACATGCGGACCGCACGGGCTCGATCCGGGCCACCGACCTGCTGGCCGAATGGGATGTCGCACTCAGCCAGATCCTGATGATTGTTCCGAAAGAAATCGCCCACCTTCTCCTGCCAAAGGACACGCCCAAGGCGAAGAAGAAGGTGGCCGAAAAGGCCTGATCGTCACCGGGCCTCGTCCTTCCCAGGACGAGGCTCGCCGGATGGCTCAGGTCTTCTTGCGGCGGATGCGTGGCCAGATCAGTTTGAGCCACAGCCACAGGAATACACCGATCAGGATAAGCCATGGCAGGCCGACGGCAAAGGCGGTGATGACGGCCGCGAGGGCGCTCGACAGATTATAGAAGAAGCCGCCAAAGGCGTCGCCGAGCGGGCTCAGCGCGCCGGGCGAGACCGGGTTGCGCTTGGTCTCATAGCTGACCGCCAGCTGGCTCATGTTCACGCGCTGCATCAGCGCCTTCATGCTGGATTTCAGCGAGTCGATATCGCCGTTGACGCGCGCCAGTTCCCGTTCGGTTTCGAGCAGGTCGCCAAGATCGCCGGGCCGGTTCTCCAACAGGTCTTCGATCCGCTTTTGCAGGGCTTGCTGCGCATTCAGCCGGGCATCCGTATCGATGATCGTCACGGTCAGGTCTTCCGCCGTCGTCTGGCGACTGGTGACGTCGCCTTTCACCGCTTCGGTTTCAGCTTCGACGCCATTCAGGAAAGTCTCGATCCAGTCCGGCGTGGCGCGGATATTCAGCGAGCCCGATGCTTCATCTTCTGACCAGGCGTTGAGATAGGAATTGGTGACGATACATTTGGTCGGGCCGGCCGCGTTGCAGGTGGCGATATGGCCTTGCATCACGGGCTCGATCGCGGCGACCGGCAGGCGCAGGCCGAGGGAATGGGAATAAGCAATGTATTGCTGGACGGCGGTTTCGGCTGGCGCGCCGCCGACATTGATCTTTTCATTGTAGGCGTCCTGGCTCATCATCGCAGTGGGCGGCGGGGCTGACGGGGCCATGGACGGTGCCATTTCGTTTTTGTCGTATCCGCCGGAACCGCCACAGGCAGCCAGTACAACGGCCGCCGTCGCCAGCAGGATTGAGTGATGTGTCTTCATGATCTTGGTCCCTCCACAGATGGCAAAGAGCCATCATGAAACCCGAATAAAGGCAATATCAGGCTGGAATTGCGGAGGGCTTAGTAAGGGCGTGCGGACGCGACGCCTGAGGGGGCGCTTGGGAGTAGGTATGGGTGTCCTGAGGACGGGGTACGGGTCAGGTGTGCGGCAGTGGCAGCCCATACGCCCGGTGCAGGCCGGGATCTCCTGCAACAATTCCGGACAGGGTGGCCTGAGGCGCCGGCGAGCGCCGGGGACATGGGGATGTCGTGTCTGTCAGTGCCAGCCCGAGCCGGTCCGACACAGGCGCCCGGAAACAGCCCGGACGATGCCCGAAGAGATCGTCCGAGAGCTGGATGACCACGACGCGGCCATTCCGCATCACGCCCCAGAGCATTTCAGAGCCCGGGCCACCCGCCGCACGGAACCATGCCGTGAGGCGCTGGATGCGTCAGAAGACCAGCGGCCAGAGCGGCAGTAGGTGCCAGGGCAGGCCCGGCATGGGCGTGAGGAGGCTGAAGGCTGGCATCGCGGCGGATTATACGCGCAGGTCGGCAGGGGGCGGATAAGTTGCGTTCCATCTGGGGTGATCGTGCGGACATCCCGTCTTGAGGGGTGAGGCAAGAAGCCCAGATACGAAGCCATGCATTTATGCTAGCGGGGTAGCTCCACTCCGGCAGTCAGGCATAGCATGAAACCGAAAATCCTCACGACATTGAAGACTTATTCCTGGTCGCTGTTCTGGGCGGACGTCATGGCGGGAATCACGGTGGCCATGGTTGCGCTACCTTTGAGTCTCGCAATCGCGATTGCGTCCGGCGCCGATCCCGCCAAGGGGATCGTGACCGCGATCGTGGGCGGGTTGCTTGTCTCCCTGCTGGGCGGCAGCCGCGTCCAGATTGGCGGGCCGACCGGCGCCTTCATTGTCGTCGTGTTCGGGGTGATCATGCAGCATGGCTATGATGGACTTGTGCTTGCAACGTTCATGGCTGGCCTGATCCTGCTGGCGGCGGGCCTGTTGCGGGTCGGCAACCTGATCACTTTCGTGCCCGAAGCCGTGGTCAACGGCTTCACCATCGGGATCGCGGTCATCATCGCGACAAGCCAGCTCAAGGATATTCTTGGTCTTTCGGTCGAGTCGCTGCCCGCCGACTTCCTCGAGAAACTGCCAGCCCTCTGGGAGGCGCGCGCGACAGCGAGCCTGCCGGCGCTGGGGATCGGTCTCGCGACGATTGCGGGCATTGTCCTGCTCCGCAAGATGGCGCCGCGCATGCCCGGCCTGATTGTCGCGGTCGGTGTGACGTCGGCGGTCGCTGCCTTCATGGTCCTGCCGGTCGAAACAATCGGATCGCGATTTGGGGCCCTGCCGAGCCATTTGCCGATGCCGTCGTTTCCGGTCCTGTCGCTGGACCGGGTGCTGGAATTGCTGCCCTCGGCCTTCGTGATTGCCTTCCTCGCCGGTGTCGAATCGCTCCTGTCTGCCATGGTGGCCGACAAGATGATCGGCGGGCATCACCGGCCAAATGCCGAAGTGATTGCACAGGGATTCGCAAATGTCGGCTCGTCGCTGTTTGGCGGCCTGCCAGCCACGGGCGCCATCGCGCGCACGGCAACCAATGTGCGCGCGGGCGGGAAAACGCCGGTTGCCGGCATCGTCCACGCGCTGACGATCCTTGTGGCGATGCTGGTGGCGGCGCCGCTCGCGGGCTACCTGGCGATGCCGGCGCTTGCGGGATTGCTGATCCTCACCGCCTGGAACATGAGCGAACCGCACAAATGGAAGGACTATCTCGGGGCGCCGCGCGCCGACCAGCTGCTCCTTGTCCTGACGCTGGTACTGACCGTGGTGGCCGACCTGACCGTGGCGATCGGGGTCGGTGTGTCACTGGGCCTTGCGCTGCGCCTGCGTCGCCGGAATGTGCCACCTGCCGACTGGCACACGCCCGAGCGCTAGGGCCGATACCCGTGGCGGAACTCACCGGTTTCCACCACGCGGACGGCATGATGAACGAAGTCGACCAGCAGTGGCCGGGTGTCGCGCGGGTCGATGATTTCCTCAGCAAGGAAACTCTCGGCGGTGCGGAAAGGTGAGCGGATCGCTTCGAACTTCTTGTAGAGCGCGGCTTTCAGTTCCTCGGGGTTCTCGGCTTCGGCGAGTTCCTTGCGGAAGGCGGCCTCGATCCCGCCCGCCATGGGCAGGCTGCCCCAGTCGCCGCTGGGCCAGCAATAACGCCATTTGGTCTTCGACTGGTTCATCATCGTCGAACCGGCGAGCCCATAGGCTTTGCGGATAACCACGGAACAGACCGGAACATTGGCCTGGTAGATGGCAGTCATGGCGCGGACGCCCGCGCGGGTGACGCCCGCCGTCTCGGCCTTCACGCCGACGGCGAAGCCGGGGCAGTCGACAAAATGGACGACCGGCAGGTGGAACATGGAACAGAGGTCCATGTGCCGGGTGACCTTGTCGCAAACATCCGCCGTCCAGGCGCCATCGAGGAAGAATGGGTCGCCGGCGAGGATGCCGACGGCATGCCCGTCGATCCGGGCGAAGCCGCAGACCATGCCCCGGCCCCAGTCATGCCCGATCTCGAAGAAGCTGTGTCGGTCGACGGTCGCCTCGACGATCTTGCGGGGCTTATAGGGCGTCTTGCCATCGGTCGGAACGATCGACAGGAGGAACTCCTCCTTGCGCTTCGGGTCGTCCGTGCGCGGTGTGCGTTCCGGCAATTCATGAACCGAAGGCGGAAGGTAGGACAGGAATCGCCGCGCCGCTTCAAAGGCATCGGCTTCGGTATCGACCACGTTGTCGACCGTGCCGTTCTGGCCTTGTATTTTCCAGCCGCCGAGCTCTTCCTTGGTGACATTTTCACCGAGCGCGATGGCGACGGGCGGCCCGGCCACGAAGACCTGACTGAGTTCCTTGACCATGACCGAGAAATGGCTGGCAGCGACGCGGCCCGCGCCCATGCCGGCGCAGGGGCCGAGCGCGAGCGACACGAAGGGCACCTGAGTCATGCCAAGAACGATTTCGTTCCAGCCGGGTGTTTCGGGAATGTAGGTGCGCGGATCCTTCTCCAGGCTCTTGACCGATCCGCCGCCGCCCGTGCCGTCGATCATCTGGACCAGCGGCATCCGGTATTCGGTGGCCATCTTGATCATCTGGACCATTTTCTGCCAGATCGCCGCATCCGACGCGCCGCCGCGAACGGTGAAATCATCGGCCAGAATGACGGTCGATTTGCCGTTGAGGGTCGCGCGGCCCGTGACGGACGTGGACGGCGTGAAGGATTCAAGTTCGTCATCGGCGCCATAAGTGGCTTTGCCGGCGATCTTGCCGATCTCGTGGAAGCTGCCGGGGTCAACCAGGAAAGCCACGCGTTCGCGGACGGTCAGCTTGCCGCGCCCACGCTGGCGAGAGACTGGCTCTTCGCCACCCATTTTTTCCGACAGGCGCTCGCGCCGGCGCAATTCCTCGATCGATTTTTTCCAGCTCATGCATCCATCAATCGGCGGTGAGGGGGGGATCGGTCAAGGACTTCGTAGGGGGCGCGCGCGAGGTGCCGTTGCGGCAAGCGCTTGCGAGTCCTTGCGCCGTCGAAACTGTCATTGCCGGGTGGTCGGAGCCATAACCGCCTCACGCGGATACGGCTGAACAATTCCGCCGGGCTTCAATCTTTCCTTGCATTCCCCCGTGTCCCTCTGCTTTATCCTATTCAGACCCATTCCAAGGAGGACCCATGATGGATCTCGCAGAACTCACAACCAAGGCTTCGTCCGCTGTCCAGCCGGGCGGCGATTTCACCAAAAAGGTGAAGTTCGATTTCGGCAGCGTCGGCAAGCTCTTCATCGATGGCGTTGCCGGCACGGTCGACAATTCCGACGGCGCCGCGGATGCCACGATCAAAGTTGACTGGGATGACTTCCAGAAGATTTCCGGCGGCCAGATGGACCCGACCATGGCGTTCATGCAGGGCAAGTTGAAAGTTGAAGGCGACATGTCGGTTGCAATGCAACTGCAGAGCCTGATGAAGAAGTTCTCGTAGTATCCGCGACGGCTTACCAATCCAGAAGGGGCCGCCCCGGGGAAACCTGAGGGCGGCTTTTTTTCATGACTGACAAGACCGCCCCCGCCAAAGCCGGTCAGCGCAAGGACTTTGTCCTTGTGCCCGGCAATCCCGCGCCCGACGGTGCCGAGATCGTCTGGTTCGAGGGCGGTGCCGGACGATCGTTGCGCGCCTGCATGGCCCCGGCGCTGACCTATAACAATCCGCGGGGCACGGTCATCGTCTGCCCGGGCCGGACAGAATTCATCGAAAAGTATTTCGAGGTCGCCCGCGAGCTGCAGGCTATGGGCTTTGCGGTCGTCATCATCGACTGGCCGGGCCAGGGCCTGTCAGACCGCCTGCTGGATGATACGAAAAAAGGCCATATCGACCGGTTCGAGACCTTCATGGGCGCGCTCGCCAAAGGGTTGGAGGAGCTCGACGACAGGCTGCCGCGCCCTTACGTGTCGCTGGCCCATTCCATGGGCGGCGCGATTGCGCTGGCCACGATCGCGCAGGGCCTGGTCAAGGTCGAGGCCGCCGCCTTTTGTGCGCCGATGTGGGGGCTCAAGTCGAAATTCCTCGGCATGAGCTATCTCGTATGGGCCATGCGTGTGACGGGGCGGTCGGACAATTATGCGCAGCAGCCGGGCCCGGCGGAGACGTTCGAAACCAATATCGTGACGCACGACAAGCGCCGCTGGCAAGTGCAGCGCGACCTGTGCGATGCGGCGCCGGAACTGGAACTGGGCCCGGTGACGTGGGGCTGGCTCGGGGCGTCGCTCGATATTGTGTCGACGTTAGGCAAGGCCAAAGCCCTCAACGCTGTGAACATCCCGGTCTTCATCGCCTCGGCCGGCGAAGAGAAGCTGGTCGACAATGCCTCGCACGCGGCTGTCTGTGCCCGCCTTCCCGATTGCGAGCATGTAAACGTTGAGGGCGCGCTGCATGAAATCCTGATGGAAACCGACGAACGCCGGGCCGAATTCTGGGAAGGCTTCCAGCGCCTGCTGCAACGCGCCGGGATTTGAGGCCGCTGGCGACAGGATGACAGACGAGCTATGCTGGCGGCCAGAGCATGGGAGTGAGGTCGCGATGGCCGACAAGATACTCGTGGAATTCGTCAAGCAGAGCCTGGAGCGCGGGCAATCGCGCAGTGCCATCCTCGACGCGCTGGATCAGGCCGGCTGGCGCAAGGCCGAGGTCGATGCGGCGCTGGAGACCTATTCCGATGTGGCCTTCCCGGTCGCGGTGCCCCGGCCGCAGCCTTACCTGTCCGCGCGCGAGGCCTTCTTCTACCTTCTCTTCTTCATCCTGCTGGGCATTGTCTCGTTCAGTCTCGGCTCGCTGCTGTTCGCGCTGATCGAATATGGCTTCCCCGACAAGACCAACGTGAACGACTACCGTGTCTTCAGGCTGGAATCGCAGGTGCGCAGCGGCGTGTCAGGCCTGCTGGTGGCGACACCGATCTTCCTCTGGCTGGGCTATATCCTGCGGGGCGCGCGACGCCGGAACCCGCAAATGCAGCGCTCGCGCATTCGCAAGTGGCTGACTTATGTCAGCCTCGTGGTCGCCGGGTGCACGCTGGTCGGTGACGGTATGTCGCTCGTGTACAATTTCCTCGGCGGTGACCTGACCGTGCGGTTCGTCCTCAAGTCTGTGGTCGTGGCCGTGATCGCCGGGGCGATCTTCACCTATTTCCTCGGCGATGCGGAGAAGGGAGACCAGGTTGATGTGGACTCCCAGTGAATCCGGAGACTGGCTGGCCGTTGCGCTCGTCGGGGTGGCCGTTGCCGCGATTGTCGCGGGTCTCGCGATCATAGGCGGACCGGGACAGGCGCGTGAGGAGCAGCACGATGACGCCCGCCTGCAGGCGTTGATCGACACGGCCGGAGCAGTGAACTGTTACAGCCGGGGCGTCGGCCCGCTGCCGGAGGACATGGACACAGTCCGCGTGGCCATTGCCGATCCCGGTTCGAAGGCGCGCCTGGCCGCTGGATGCAGCAACGCGGAATGGAAGGACGACCCGATCACGGGCGCGCCATTCGAGATTCATCCCGTTGACGACCAGCATGCAGAGATTTGCGCGGTTTTTGCGCGTCCCGGAAGCGGGCAAGAGCGCGGCTTCTATCTGGGCGTACCGGCGGCCTATATCGACTACGCCACGCCGTGCCCCGAGGCCGGCTGGTTCTGCTACACCGTGAATCTTGTCGCGTCACCGGACTGATCTGCTTGACTTCCCTAGCGTCGCCGACCCACGTTCGAACAAAGCAAAGAGGAAGCGCCCCATGAAAACAGCCGCCGTCAAAAAGCCCGGAGGTCCCGGAAACCTTGTGATCGAAGACCGTCCGGACCCGAAGCCGGGCCGGGGCGAGATCCTTGTCCGTGTGAAAGCCAGCAGTCTCAACTATCATGACTTCGTTGTCGTGATGGGCGGAATACCGACACCCGATGGCCGTATCCCGATGTCGGACGGGGCAGGCGAGGTCATCGCCGTCGGTGAGGGCGCCAGCCGGTTCAAGCCGGGCGACAAGGTGCTAAGCCTGTTCTTCCCGAACTGGTATTCAGGCGCGCCGCAAATGGCCGGTTTCGCCAGCGTACCGGGCGACGGTGCCGATGGGTTCGGCGCAGAGCTTGTTGCGGCGCCCGAGACGGCGTTCACGCGCATGCCTGAGGGCTATACGTTCGAAGAAGCCGCAACGCTGCCGTGCGCCGCGCTGACAGCCTGGCGCGCATTGATGGTCGAAGCAAAGATCAAGCCCGGCGACTGGGTGCTGACGCAGGGCACGGGCGGCGTCTCGATCTTCGCGCTGCAATTCGCCAAGGCAGCCGGCGCGCGCGTGATTGCGACCTCGTCATCCGACGAGAAGCTGAAGCGCCTGAAGGCGCTGGGTGCTGACCACCTGATCAATTACAAGACCACGCCGGACTGGGGCAAGGCCGCCAAGGCTCTGACCGGCGGGCGCGGCGTCGACGAAGTCGTCGAGATTGGCGGGCCCGGCACGCTCGGCCAGTCGATCCAGGCCAGCAAGATGGGCGGGCATATTTCGCTGATCGGCGTGCTGACAGGCGTGTCCGGCGAAGTGCCGACGGCGGCGCTGTTCTCGATGAATATCACGCTGTCAGGCATCACGGTCGGCTCGGCCACGATGCAGGAAGACATGATTGCCGCGATCGAGGCGAACAATATCAAACCGGTGCTCGATCAGACATTCCCGCTCGACAAGATCGCGGACGCGTTCGCCCATCAGGCGTCGCAAAAGCATTTTGGCAAGATCATCGTCTCGATCTGAACCGGGCCTAGTGGCGGAAGTGGCGCATGCCCGTGAGGACCATGGCGAGACCGGCATCATCTGCGGCGGCGATCACTTCGTCGTCGCGGATGGACCCGCCGGGCTGGATCACGGCAACGGCGCCAGCTGAGGCGGTCTGAATCAAGCCATCCGCAAACGGAAAGAATGCATCGGACGCGGCGACGCAGCCCTTTGTTTTCGGTACGTCCCATCCGGCGGTTTCGGCGGCATCTTCTGCCTTGCGGGCGGCGATTCGGGCCGAGTCGATCCTGCTCATCTGGCCTGCGCCTATGCCGACCGTTGCGCCATCTTTCGCATAGACAATCGTGTTCGACTTCACATGCTTGGCGACGCGCCATGCGAAGAGGAGGTCGTCGAGCTGTTCCTCTGTCGGGGCGCGACGCGTGACGACCTTGAGGTCGGCGCGCATGATGCGGCCGAAGTCGCGGTCCTGCATCAGGAAGCCACCGGCAACCGTCTTGACGAAATGACCAGCGGAGGCCGGATCGGGCAGCCCTTCGGTGATCAAAAGGCGGAGGTTTTTCTTCTTGGCGAAGATGGCCTTAGCGTCGGCATCGGCCCCGGGCGCGATGACGACTTCGGTGAAGACCCGGCTGATCTCGTCGGCGGTCGCGCCATCCAGAGGGCGGTTGAGGGCGACGATCCCGCCGAACGCGGAGGTCGAGTCGCAGGCAAGCGCTGCGCGATAGGCCTCGATGATCGTTTTGCCCTGGGCAACGCCGCACGGGTTGGCGTGCTTGATGATGGCCACGGCGGGTGTGTCGGCACCGAGTTCGCCGATCAGTTCGTAGGCCGCGTCGGTATCGTTGATATTGTTATAGGAGAGCGCCTTGCCCTGCAGTTGTTTCGCGGTCGCGACGCCGGGGCGTTTTTCGCCGGTCACATAGAAGGCGGCGTTCTGGTGCGGGTTCTCGCCATAGCGCAGCGCTTGGTGCAACTTGCCGCCGATGGCGGCCCAGTCGGGCGCGGTGTCGCCAAGCTGGCGGGCATACCAGCCTGAAATGGCGGCGTCGTAGGCGGCGGTGCGGGCATAGGTCTTCGCGGCAAGCTTGCGGCAGAGGGTGACGGGCACTTCGCCGTCATGGCCTTCCATTTCAACGATCACAGCATCAACGTCGCCGCCATCGGTACAAACGGCCACGAACGCCCCGTTCTTGGCTGCGGCGCGCAGCATGGCCGGGCCGCCAATATCGATGTTCTCGATGCAGGTGTCAAAATCGGCACCGGACGCAACCGTCGCCTCGAACGGATAGAGGTTCACGTAGATCAGGTCGATGGCGGCAATGCCGTGGGTTTCGGCGTCCTTCACGTGGGAAGGGTTGTCGCGCAGGTAGAGCAGGCCGCCATGCACGGCCGGATGGAGCGTCTTGACGCGGCCGTCCATCATTTCCGGGAAACCTGTCAGGTCGGCGACGTCCTTCACGGCCAGCCCGGCCTCTTTCAGTAGTTTCGACGTGCCGCCGGTCGAGACGAGTTCCACACCCATGGCGGCAAGCTTGCGCGCCTGGTCGACGAGACCTGTCTTGTCAGAAACAGACAGGAGGGCTCGGCGGATGCGAACGGGCGCTCCGCGGCTGGCGGCGTCGGTCATGGGGGCATCCTCTGGCGGCTGGCTGAACTCATGGGCGGGGTAGCACGACCGGCTGGGGCGTCAAGCGCTGTGGCGTCGGTCCCGTACCGCCCGGTTGGCGCCGTATTCCGGCACCAGCACGCCCAGCAGTCGCAGGGCCTCGGTCCGGTCGCGACGACCTGCCGCTTCCAGAAGGGCGGCAAGTTGCTTCTCGAACAATTTGCCATGTCCGTTCGGGGAAGCGACCCGATTGACGCCGTCGACCGTGGTCGGGCTGACCTGTTCATGCCGGTAGGTCAGCGCTTCGTGCATTTTCTCGCCGTCGCGCAGGCCTGTTATTACAATTTCGATGTCCTTACCCGGAACAAGGCCCTTGAGGCGGATCATCGTCTCGGCCAGCTGAAGGATCGGGATAGGCTCGCCCATATCGAGCACGAACAGGTCGGCGGCGCCTTCAAGCGCCTGAAGGGCGGCAGCCTGCAACACCAGAGAAGACGCTTCCTCGACGGTCATGAAATAGCGCGTGACGCCAGGATCGGTGAGCGTGACCGGCCCGCCAGCGGCGATCTGGCGTTCAAACAGCGGCACGACGGACCCGGAGGAGCCAAGCACGTTGCCGAAGCGCACCATGGATGCCGACATCCGGGAATCGGCCGCTATCCGGCTAACCGCGATTTCTGCCAGGCGCTTCGTTGCCCCCATCACATTGTCCGGATCGACGGCCTTGTCGGTCGAGATGAAGACGAACCGGCGCGCGCCAACAGCGACAGCGGCACGCGCGGCGTTCACGGCGCCGCCGACATTGGTCAGGATGGCTTCGCAGAGATTGTGTTCCATCAGGGGTACGTGCTTGAGCGCGGCCGCATGGATGACGAGGTCCGGCTGGGCGCGCTGGAAAACATCCGCCAGCCGGCTGGTATCGCGCACATCGCCAAGGCGCGACACGACCTCAACACTTGGCGCGGCTGAGCCGAGCGCCATGTCGATGCTGTAAAGGTTGAATTCCGACGCATCGACGATTGTCAGGCAAGACGGGCTGAGCGCTGTAACCTGCCGGGTCAGTTCCGCTCCGATTGTGCCGCCGCCGCCCGTCACGAGCACGTTGGCAGATGTGACGATGTTGCGAACGGGCGCTATGTCGAGCTGGCGTTCCGGCCGGGCGAGAAGATCTGCAGGATGAACGGGTTCGAGTTTCTGCGCGGCTTCGTCGCCGCCAAGGGCCATGATCTCGGCGCCATGACTCGATGCGATTTCCAGGACCTGGAGCATGCCCTCGCGTGATCGCGCGACACCGGTCACGGCGAGCCATGGTGTCTGGCCGTAGCGGACGCGCAGCACGTCAATGACATTGCCGAGATCGTCGAGGGATCCCATGATCGGGACACCGCGGATGGCGCGGCCTGGATCCGCCCCGCGCATTTCGACAACACCGAGCACGCGCACCTTGCTGCCCTGCGGCTCATTCTGGAGCCGGCGCAATACCGTGACGCAATTTTCGGCGTCGCCGACAAGGAGAACAGGCTGCCCCGATCGCGAGACGGGACTGAAAATCTGCAGCGGCATATGCGTCGATCTTGACAGGGCAAACATGCGGCCGGCGAACAGGAGGATCGTCCAGAGCAGGGTGGCCACGAGGAAAGTCGCCCAGGGCGCGACGAGCCTGCCATTGAGCAGCAGCATGACTGGCAGGTAAATCAGGCCCGACAGGCCGATGGCCTGAACCGTCATCACGGCATCGGGCCAACCCATATGACGCCATACCTGTTTCTGGACACCGCGGATCACGAAGCCGGCGAAAACGGCCAGGACGAAAAAGCAGGTGCCCGTGATGACAGAGACAAAGGAAAACGGTCCGGTGACGGCATCTGACGACCAGACCAGAACGGACGCCATGACCATCGCGATGGCTGCCATGGTAACATCGAATCCCAAGGTCAGGACCATGGCCCTGCGGGCGGCGCGCTGCGGGGTCATGTTGCTGACTCCTTCAGGAAGGCCCAGCGGATACAGTTTGGCGGTTCATTGCCGTCACTGTTCGGATCGGCATAGCCGGCCATGACGATCTGTTCGGGTTGCTCGACGATTCCGCGCGCGAGATAGACGGTCCGCTCCAGCCGTGTGCCTTCATGGCTAGTCTTGAAGCGCCAGACGGAACCGTTGTCGCAGATAAGGCGAATGGCATCACGCGACATCATGGCTGTGACCGTCGGGTGAAGGTGGAACCGGATCTCGAAATTGATGAACTTGGAATCATCTGATCGCGACTGTGATATCGGACGCACCAGCGAATCCTCGCCGGTCAGGCGGCTGCCGTCGCCCGACATGAAAAGGCGCCGACGGTGCAGGAGGCCGAAAGCGGCCTTGTAGCCGCCATGCTGGGCATCAAGCCAGGTCTCATCGGATTCCTCGAGGCGTTTCGCCGAGATACCTTCGGGACCCATGGCTGCGAGCAGCCGGGATTCTTCATTGGTCACGAAACTGGCCGAGTCCCGTCCCGCGAGCACAAGCGTTGAGTGTGCGCCGGTGCGGCGAACAGCGGCCTGCCAGTCGACATTCACTTCCGCGCTGTAGCCACAGGACGTGACCAGCCGGGCCGGCCCGTCTGACAACTCGAATCCGAGCGCGCCGGCATGGGCGAAATCCCCGAATGGCGGCGGCGGGGCTTCGCCACAATCGAGCACAAGGCGTACGCGGCCTTTCTGGAGCTTCTGGAACCCGGACTTCGGCGCAAAGGTAAAATGGCGTGGGGGCGTGCCGAGGCGCGCCAATGCGGCATTCACGGCTTCGGGTCGGCCCTCGTCGCCATCATTGAACGGATTCAGGGCGCCATCTTCCGTCTGGAAGAAGGCCAGCATGGCGCCCATGCGCGGAATCCATTTCCCGAAATAGTCCGGCACGACATGACCCGCTTCCTGCAGGACATCGCGCAATGCGAGCAGATTGAGCAATGCGGACAGGAGGCGTGACGGACTGCGGCTGACATGGCCGCCATCGGGCAGGATCTGTGCCGTGCATTCGCCGTCCAACCGGCCCAGCGCCTCATCGAGCTTGTACGCCCCGTCAAGGCAAGCAGAACGCGCCACCATCACGCAAGACCCGATCCAGCGGGTCTTGGGATCGGTTGTCTGGTCCAGCGTATCGGACAGGAATCGCAATTGCCGGACCAGGCATTCCATTCGCTCGGGCCTGGTGTCCGCAGTGAACACGTCGCTGGCGCACCGCATCCAGTTCCAGATGCGATTTGCAGTCGGTTCAGCTCGCCATGCGAATCCATTGAACGTGCCGAAGGCATCGATCCAGGAGTCGATAAACGCCCCGGCCCGGCTTGCCCCGGCGGGGCCTTGCGAGACGAGGTCCGGCAGCCAGTCAAACCGGTGCAGCCGGTCGGCGAAGTGCCGCGATGGCAAGGGAACGGACCAAGGCGCCTGAGCCCGCTCCAATGTCAGGCGTTCCATGCCGATTCGCCACACGTCGCGCATCAGGGCTTCGCCGCGCCATGTGTCTGGCGGCACGATATCAGGAAGATTGACGGTGAATCTCTCGGGCACCGTCTCCGTCAGTTTCAGCCGCTGGCGTGCGCCGAGTCGCGCATCTTCACCTGCGACGCCGCGAAACCGGCGCCAAAGGGCTGCATCGTCGGCGCTGGAACGCGTGCGGTCAGCTCGGAATTCGCTGTCTCCACCACCCAAGGCACGCCCCATCCTGAAACCTACTATACTTGGACGCTCGGCCTGAGCGCCCGGATATTGTCACCATAGGCGGAAGGTCCACCCTTGAAAACGGCGGAGCCTGCAACAATCGCAGTGACGCCCGCAGAAACGGCCCGGGGCGCGTTTTCCGGGTTCAGGCCCCCGTCGATTTCCAGGATAATGTCACGGCCCGACTGGTCGATCATGTGCCGGAGTTCTTCGGCCTTGCGCAACTGGCTCTCGATGAAACTCTGTCCGCCGAAGCCAGGATTGACCGACATGACCAGGATCAGGTCGAGATTGTCGAGCAAGGGTTCAACGATCGAAGCTGGCGTGCCCGGGTTGAGCGCCACGCCCGGCCGCATGCCGGCCGCTCGGATCGCCTGCAAGGTGCGGTGAATGTGCGGCCCAGCCTCCGGATGGACGGTAAGAATGTCGGCGCCCGCCTTGGCAAAGGCGGCGATGAACGGATCAACCGGTGCGATCATGAGGTGGACGTCGAAAGGTTTCTTCGAGTGCGGCCGAAGCTTTTCGATGACAGGCGGGCCGAATGTCAGGTTCGGCACGAAATGGCCGTCCATCACATCGATGTGGATCATGTCGGCGCCGGCGGCATCAATCGCGCGGATTTCGTCTCCCAGGCAGGCGAAGTCAGCCGAGAGAATCGAAGGGGAAATCAGGACCTTACTCATGCTCTCTCCCTAAAAGGGAACAGCCGGCCACACAAGGCGGCCGGCTGCCCGGTAAGCAAGTTTTAAGCACGTGCCCGGATCCGGGCACGTCGGATCAGTAACCGCCGCGCGGAACCAGCTTCCAGCCGTCAGCGCCGGCAATAATGTCGACCTGCGTACCGGGTGCGATGTAGACATCTGCGCCCTGGACAATTTCCTTCACGTCGCCATTGCTGAAACGAACGATGTAGGCGTAGCCCTGCTTGGTGCCGATCGCCTTGCCAGCCTCGTTGCCGACCACGCCGCCAGCGACCGCACCGCCGATGGCGCCAGCTGTCTGGGCCTTGTCGCCACCGCCGAGTTCAGAGCCTGCGAGGCCGCCGAGGACGGCGCCGGTTGCAACGCCGATGATCGAACGGTCCGGCTTGATGGTCACGGCGCGAACCGACGTGACAGTGCCCTGGTATACGGGCGAGGCCTGGCCGACGGATTGTGTGCTCGTCGTTCCAATGCCGGGACTGTTGGCGCAGCCGGCGAGAGCAAGCGTGAGTGCGGCGAGGGCGCCAGCCATGACCTTGCCAGGAACAGCGCGGGAGGAAGTAATTGCAGACATATCAGTGCTCCTTGCACATTGAATGGACGCTTTTTGCGTGTATTCAGCTGAATAGCAGATGAACCCGTGTGATTGATATCGGGGCGATCGGTGGCGATTTAATGGCGGCCAGCGCAAGAATTCCCCGCCAAGACGCGATGTCGCAACCTGCGGCTAACACGTATTTACCTCCGAATCGCCCGGACGGCGCGCAATTCGGATGCGAATCAGGCCTTGGCCAGCCGTGCGATGAAGAATGTGTCATTATCGCCGGCCAGGCCGGGCAGGGTCAGGATGTCACCGTCAGGCGTTATTGCGTTTTCAAAACCGGGAATTTCACCGGCGCTGACTGGTTCCCGCCGGACGAGGCCCGCCGCGATCGCCGCCTCGACAATATCGACGCCCTCGGCGGGCAAGGGCGTGCACACGCAATAGACCAGCGTGCCGCCGGGCTGCAGCATGTCCAGGGCCGATTCGAGAAGCCGGGCCTGGGCGGCCGGAAAGCGTGCGACGTCGGCGTCGCGCTTGATCCATGCGCCTTCCGGGTGCCGGCGCAGCGTGCCGAGCGCCGAACAGGGCGCGTCGAGCAGGATTTTCGCGACGGGGGCGTCCGGACGCCATTCATCGGCATTTGCCGCGATCACGTCGGCCGAAAGGCCCGTGCGCGCGAGGTTTTCCTTCAACAGCCGCAGGCGCGGCGCAGACCGGTCGACGGCGATGACGCTGGCGCCTGATGCGGCGAGCTGGAGCGTCTTGCCGCCCGGCGCGGCGCAAAGGTCGATGACGGTGTCGCCCGGTTGCGGGTTCAGCAGCCGCGCAGGAATCATGGCCGCGACGTCCTGGACCCACCAGTCACCGGCGGCAAACCCGTCCTTGTCTTCAACCGATCCCCCCGGCACGCGAACAGCCCCGCCGGGCACGGCTTCACCGCCAGTTTCGGCGGCGACTTTCTGGGGGTCCGCCTTGGGTGTCAGGTAAAGTACAGGCTCGGAGAGCTGCGCTTTGGCGAGGGCGATTGCCGCGTCCTCACCGAGCGCATCGGTAAAGGCTTTTTGCAGCCAGTCCGGCCAGATCGTGACCGAAGACATGGCCGCGAAATCGGGGCGCTCGCGGTCAGCGCGGCGCAGGACCGCGTTGAGGAAGGCCCCGCCGGAGCGCGCTTCGGGCCAGGCCTTTGCGGCTTCCACGGTTTCGCCGACGGCGGCGTGAGGCGGGGTATCCATTAACCAGAGCTGGGTGACGCCGGTGCGGAGCAGGGCCCGTATGGGTGCGGTGACGGCGGGGAGCGGGCGTGACAGGAGTGGGGCGAGGGCGTCGTCGATGTGACCCAGATTGCGCAGGGCGGCGCTCGCGATGGCGCGCGCGAACCCGCGATCGGAGCCTTCCAGCGTGTTGAATATCTGGCTTGTGTCCATTGCATCGTCGAGCGTGCGCCGGCTGTCCAACGTCAGGGTCAGCAGGTCGGCTGCAGCGCGGCGAATATCAGCTCCACTCACGTCCTCAACCCCACGGGCCGGCAGCGCGCCGGGCGGGGGTGGCGTCTGCGGTCGAAGCGGAAATCTGGTCGCCGGCCATGCGGCGCAAGGCGGCAACCCGGCTGGCCGTGGTCGGGTGCGTCGAGAACAGGTTGTCGGCGCCGCGGCCGCTGAGCGGGTTTGAAATGTACATATGGGCCATGGCGGGGTTGCGTTCGGCCTGGACGTTTACGGAAGCACGGGCGCCGCGTTCGATCTTTTCGAGCGCCGAAGCCAGCCAGAGCGGATTGGCGCAGATTTCGGCGCCCCTGGCATCGGCCACGTATTCGCGCGAGCGGCTGATCGCCATTTGCACGAGGCCTGCGGCGATGGGGGCGATGATCATGATCGCGAGCGAGCCGATCAGGCCGTTGCGGTCGCGCCCGAAGAAGAGCGCGAAATTCGCGAGCATGCCGATCGCGCCCGCAATCGTTGCGGTGATGGTCATGGTCAGCGTGTCGCGGTTGCCGACATGGGCGAGTTCGTGGGCCATCACGCCCGACACTTCTTCCCGGGTCAGCATGCCGAGCAGGCCGGTCGTTGCGGCGACGGCAGCGTGCGATGGATTACGTCCGGTGGCAAAGGCGTTCGGCTGGGGTGTTTCGATAATGTAGACTTTCGGGGCGGGCAGGCCGGCCCGTTCGGCGAGCGAGGCAACGTCATTCGCGAAGGTGCGCAGCATGGGTGTCATGGTTTCCGGCGTCAGTTCGCGCGCGCCCTGCATCTTCAGGACAATCTTGTCGGCATTCCAGTATGAAAATGCGTTCATGCCCGCAGCGACGACGAATGCGACCGTCATGCCAAGCATGCCGCCGACGAGATATCCGATCGCCATGAACAGGGCGGTCAACATGGCAAGAAGGATGAAGGTTTTCGCAGTCCCCATTGGACTTGTACTCCACTAATACGGCAGTTCGATGTTTCTACGGATGGTACTGCCAACTATATGGTGACCATTAACGAATTGAGGAGTCTGCTGGCACATGGATAAAGAATCATCAAACCCTGACAGCAGTCAGGACGAGACCGAACGCCGCAAGGGCTTGAGCCCCGAGGCGCGCCGGGCGCTGGACGAAGCGGACGCGCGGCGCGCAGCGGCGGAGGCTGATGCTGCGGCCCTGCCCGCGGATGAGAATGGCGGGCCCCGCAATATCGAACCGACCCGCTATGGGGACTGGGAGCGCAAGGGAATTGCCTACGATTTCTGAGCGCTAATCTGCGTCAGACCACGCCAGCGACAATCAGGCTTTGCGCGCCATCCACGATGGCCTGTTTTGCTGTACGTGGTTTCCAGCCAAGAACGCGCTTGGCCTTCTCGTTGGACACCTGCCGCTGCCGCCCGAGTTCCGGAATGACCTGTTTCAGGGTCGGATTGAAGACGGCGACAATTTTCAGCATGACGTCGGGCATCGTGCCTTTGGGAAGTTTTTTTGCATAGGCCGGGAAGGCTTCATGCAACACGTCTGCCACGTCGCTGAACCACATGAAGGGTTGCGAGACGAGGAAGCGCTCGCCGGCTGCGCCCGGCACGGTCATCGCTACGACCTGCGCTGTGGCGACATCGCGGACATCAACAATGCCGAAACCGATGCGTGGTACGGCAGGAATCTTTCCCGACAGTGGCATGGTCAGGAGTTCAAGCGAGGCTGAGAGATCGCCGCTCATGACCGGGCCAAGCACTACGGCGGGATTGATGACTGCCAGTTCGAGGCCTTTGCCTTCACCGTTGATATAGTCCCAGGCTGCGCGCTCGGCGATCGTCTTGGAGCGCGTATAGGCGGTGTTGTCTTTCAGGTTGTCAGGATTGGACCAATGTTCCTCGGTCAGGACCGGGGGACGGTTCTCGCCCCAGCCATAGGCGATGGCCGCCATGGACGAGGTCATCACGACGCGTTTCACGCCGGCGGCCCGGGAGGCTTTCAGCACGCGCAGTGCGCCGTCCGTTGCCGGCCGGATAAGTTCGTCGGGATCCTTCGGGACTCCGCTCGGGAAAGGCGAGGCCACATGCTGGACGAAATCCATTCCAGCAACCGCTTCGGCCCAACCGTCATCGCGTTCGAGATTGGCCGCAACCAGTTCGATCGCGACAGGCTTTCCGGCATATTTGCTGAGCGTTGCGTTGAGCTTGGCGGCGCTGCTGGCCGAGCGCGCCGTGCCGCGCACCTCATGGCCCGCCTCCAGCAATTGAAGGATGACATGCCCGGCAATGAAGCCGGTCGCGCCCGTAACGAGTACCTTGGCCATCGCAGCCTCCCTGATTTTTCTGAATGATGAGCGCTCTCGCCATCTTTCACAAGGGCGCGGCGATGGCCTTGTCTCTCATCCGGTGTTCGCGGAACGTGATGTAGAATGTGGCCGAGATGATGATAGCGGTTCCGACCCAGGTCCAGGGGCCCGGCAGGAGATGGAACAGCAGCCAATCGACCAGAGCCGCCATGGGCAGGCGCAGATAGTCGATAGGGGAGAGGAAGGATGCGTCGCCAATGCTCATGCCGCGAATGTAGAGATACTGCCCCAGCGCCCCGCAGAGACCCATTACGCCGATCATGCTCCAGTCCTGAAGCGACGGCGCGACAGTGGGCCATTTCCATATGGCGAGAGGCAGCAGGAGGATGGATGACAGGAGGTTGGCCCAGATCAGCAGTGTCATCGGGCGGTGCAGGCGGGACAGGACTTTTACCAGCGTGATCGCGCCGGCCATGCAGAAAGCGGCGGCAAGTGCGAGAAGCGTGCCAAGGCTGACGCCGGACTGCGGCTGGGTCATGATGAGCACACCGACGAAACCGGCAAGCGTGGCGCCCCAGCGGTGCCAGCCGACCGTCTCGCGCAGGATGAAGGCGGCAATGACCGTGATGAACATGGCTCGCGAAAAACTGATCGCATTGAAGGCGGATAGCGGCAGGCCGACCGCATCGGAGACGGCATAAAAGCTCAGGATGAAGCCAAGGGTGCCGAACAGGCTGCGCACGAAGACCATGCCGGGCTGCCGGACCCGCAGGATGCCGAACCCTTGCTGGAAGATGATCGGCAGCGTGACCATCAGGGCGACCGCCGCACGCCAGAAGGCGAGGAAGCCGGGGTCGTAATGGGCGGACTGGAGCTTGGACAGGGTCAGGAAGGCCGTGAACACGACGCCGGACGCGGCCATCCACAGCGCACCTTCGAGGTTGCGCGCCCGTTGCGGGCGGTTATCCTCGCGTGCTGCAGAAGAGTTTGGACTAGCCAACATGGAATGTTTCACCGCTTCGGAAATCGACGAGATCGACCGCTTGTGGCGGCGCCTGCCGATCGAGCATATGTGGACCGGCTGGGCAACTGCAGGCGAGGCGCCCGAACACGTCTGGATCTTTCGCACCCGCGCCCACTGGCGCCGGTTTCCCCTGACCAAGACGGCCAGGGGCTATGTGCTTGCCGACGAAGACGGCCGCCGCGTGTTCCGGGCGCCGACGCTGGCTGACCTGTTGCAGGCTGTCGAAGCGGTCCCGGGCCTGGACGCGGTGGTTCAGGACTGAGAACCGGCCGCCTGGGCGAGGCGCATCTGCTCGGCCTGTTCGGGGGTCAGGCCGAGCGCTTCGAGGAGCGGCCCGGCCGCTTCTTCGTTCCAGCTGTGTGCCGGTCCGACGGTCATGCCGCCATCGACCAGGAACTCGCCGCCGGTGATGAAGCCGGCCGCATCAGAGGCCAGGAAAGCGGCCATTTCGGCAATGTCGCTGCCGCGTCCGACACGCCCGATAGGCTGCATCTTGCCGCCGTTCTGGGCGACCATTTCGGCCATCTGGTCTGCCTGTTCCCGCGACAGGCCGAGGGAGGCGCCGAAGATTGACGTGGCAATGAAGCCCGGCAGGATGGCATTGACCCGGATCTGGTATTTGGCGAGTTCGGCGGCAGCCAGTTTCGAGAAATGTGCGACGCCCTTCTTGGCGACCGAATAGGTGATCGGCGCATAACCGGCGCAAACGGCGCTGATCGAGGACGTATTGATGACCGACCCGGCGCCGCGCGCCTTCATATGCGGAACGGCAAACTTGGTGCCCGCAAAGACCTGCTTCAGCAGCAGGTTCATCGTGGAGTCATAGCCTTCGAGATCCAGGTCCTCGACGCTGGTCGGCGTGCCGCCATGGCCAGCATTATTCCAAAGGATATCAAGGCCACCGAAGGCATCGACGGCGGATTGCATGAGGGCTTCAAGCTGGGCCATGTCGGTGACGTCGCAATGGGTGAAGCGAACCTTGTCTGATCCGAAGCGCGTTTCCAGCGCCTTGCCTTTCTCGTCCTGCACGTCGCCGGCGATGACTTTCGCGCCTGCGGCGACGAAGACTTCGACGCCCGCAAGGCCGATGCCGCTGGCAGCGCCTGTGATGATGGCGATCTTGCCGCTGAGATCCGTCATGATGTTATTCTCCCGTTTCTTGCACCATGCGCCGGGCTTCCGCCGGGGACGTCAAGGGAAGGCGAGAAAAATTCGGGGCCGGACCGCCTAGTCCGGTTTGCGCAGGCCGAACCGACTGGCGAAAATCTTGTCGAGCCAGCGCTTTGGCAGGCGGGTCGGGATGGTGAAATTGGTCAGCTTGTTGGGCACGGGCGCGTAGCGGGCCCTGGGGCTCGGGTCTTCCAGCGCGGTCTGGACGACCTTGCCGATCTCGACCGGATCAAGCCCGGTGCGGCCGCCATCGAACATGACCTGCTCGAATGTTTTCAGCGGTTCGGCCCAATCGCTTTTGGCATAGGGCTGTTCGTCATTGGCCGCTTCCGCCTTGTCCCATATGGGCGTCTTAACCGAACCGGGGCCGACGGCGATTGCGTCGATGCCGTAGATCAGGAGCTCGCGGCGCAATGTGTCGGTCATGCTTTCATTGGCGTGTTTCGTGGCGGTGTAGGCGCCGAGAAAGGGGGCCGCGATCCTGCCGCCAACGCTGGTGATATTGACGATCCGGCCGGATGGCCCGGTCCGGAACTTGTCCGATCCGAGCAGGGGCACGAAGGCCTGCGTGACGCGGAGCAGGCCGAACACATTGACGGCAAAGTGAGCCTCGAAATCCGCCAATGGCTGGATCGCCAGCGGCCCCATCTTCGCGATGCCGGCATTGTTGACGAGCCCGGCCAGCCGGGCGTTCCCAAGCGCCTCGGCAACGGTCTGGACGGCCGATTCAACACTGCCAGGCTGGGTGACGTCGAGCAGGATCGGGCGCAGGTCGCCCTTGGCGCCGTCCTTCAACTGGTCGCCGTCAGCCTCTTTGCGTACGCCGGCAAAGACGCACCAGCCCTGCGCGGCGAGGTGGCGGGCGGTTGCGGCACCGATGCCGGTCGAGGCGCCTGTCACGACAACCGTGCGCAGGGAGTTGGGGGTCGTGTCCAGTGCCATGTGTCGCCTCTTGTCCGGGGGAAAGGGTCAGTCGTCTGCGGTCTGCCTGCCACCCTCGATTACCCGAAAACGGGGCCGTGGCGTGGGGGTGGCCGGGGTGTCCTGCGGGGGTGGCGGGGGTGTGGGAGCGGTCACCAGCCGGGGCGCCATGGGGCGGGACGGAGCTGGTTCGGACGGAGCGACGGGAGGCTCTTCCTCCTCCGCGGCGATTTCACGCACACGCGGCGTGTAGGCCGGGCGCGTCTTCGACTTGAACCCGGACTTGCCCTTGCCGCGCGCCTTCTTGTCGATTTCTTTCAGCTTGATGCGCTGGAGGCTGGAGAGGGCCTCGCCTTCGGCGCCCTTCTCCGGATCGGCAAAGGCCGAGCCATAGGTCTCGATGCGCGCTTCGACCTCTTCGAGGAACTGGCGCTCCCAATCGGAGAGTTCGGGACCGAGGCCCTGTTCGGCGAGCGCGGCGGCCTCGCGCAGCTTGCGCAGGGCCGCACGTTTCTTACGCTCTTCGACATCCCGGGACATGCTGACGATGTTAGTTCAATCCGGCACAAAGGCCAATTGATTCAGGCGTCGCCGGTCGCCATGAGGTAAAGTTCGAGCATCATTTCCTGTTCTTCGCGATCAGCCTTTTCGACTTTGCGAAGACGGATGACCTGGCGCAGCGCCTTAACGTCGAAGCCAAAGGCCTTGGCTTCGGCATAGATATCCTTGATCTGCTCGGCGACCTCTTTCTTCTCTTCTTCCAGCCGCTCGATTTTCGAAACGGTCTGGCGAAGCTTTTCCTTGGTGGTCTCGGTCAGGTGCGTGGCGGAAGCGTCTTCCATGAAGGTGATCCTCGAATCGATATGGTGGCAGGCAGGCCGAGCCTCTTAGCGAGACTTACCGCCCGTGGCCAGACGCCGTATCGCATCCGTGACGTCCGCGCCGTGGGCGTGGTGGGGCATGTGGCCTTCATCCGGCAGGATCACGAGATCGACCGGAACCTGTTTCTTCAATTCGCCGACATGGAGCTTCGGCGAGATCACGGTGTCCTGGCTGCCCGAGAAGACGGTGATGGGGACCTTGAGTTCGCGGTAGCGAAGCGACTGTTCGGCGAGTTCGGCTTCGAGCCGGCGCACGTCCTGCGCATTGGCCCTGAAGTTTGGCGGGCGAAACAGCAGCCCGATGGCTGACTGCTCGAAATACTTCTCCGGCACGGGCGCAGGATCGAACACGCCGTCTATGCCGGCCCGGACCTGTTGCGGCCCGACGGTGGGCACCAGCTGGGTAAACATCGGCCCGACCATGGGCGCTGCAGCAAGGCCATTATACCAGGCATGCCCGCCGCCGCCCCAGTCATGCGTGACGGGCGCGATGAGGACGAGGCCCTGCACGAGATCGGGCCGGTCGAGCGCGAGGCGGAGCGCCACCGCGCCGCCGAAGGAGTGACCGACGATCACGGCCTTTTCGCCGGGTGCCATCTGGTCGAGCACGCCAGCCATCTGCGCAGCCTGCGCCTCAAGCTGTTCGGCGCCCTCGAAGCGTTCGGAATAGCCGTGGCCCGGCCGGTCGGCCATCAGGACGCGGTATTCGGCGTCGAGGCGCGGGGCGAGCGTCCAGTTGAATTCGCGGGCATTGGCGCTGGCGCCGTGGATCATCAGGACGGGCGGGCCGGACGTGCCGGCGGTCAGGACATTCACGCCACGGCCGTTGACGGTCAGCATCTGGCCAGTCGAGGCGGGGTTTGCTTGCTGGACTTTCGACGTATAGGCGGCGCTCGAGACGCAGGCGCCAACACCGCCGACGCTGACGAAGGAGACGGCCAGAAGGGTGAGGCTGATCATGCGCGTCAAAGCCCGTGGCCCTCGGCGACCTTGGACAGGCGTTTTTCGGCCTGCATCGCCTGGGTCATGAACGGATAGACTGATAGCGCCTGCCGGTAGGCCTCAAGGGCCTCTTTTTCTGCCCCCATGGCTTCCATCATGATGCCGAGCCCGGCCCAGGCGCCGAAATGTCGGGGTTCGAGCCGCAGCGCCTCATTGAGGTCGCGCAGGGCTTCCGGGAAGTTTTCATCATTGAGGAAAAGGCCTGCACGCCGGCTCCAGGCCTCGGCATAGTCGGGCGCGATCAGGATGGCGCGGTCATAGAAGGCGCGGGCCGTTTCATAGTCTCCGATCATCTGGGCATCGACGGCGCGCTGCATGATCATGTCGACGGTCGGAGACCCGGAATCCATCCATGAGGCCCAGATGTCCTGGGCGACATCATTGGCTTCGCTTTCGCTCGGGGCATTGTTTAGCTTTTCAAACATTTCGTCTGAGGGGCCGGCGACGGCCTGCCCGGCAAAGATGAGGGCTGCGAGGAGCAAGCGCTTGAACATGAGGACTAATATGGCCGGGAAGCACGTGGCGGCAACAACAAGTTTGCATCACACCAGGCCGTGATGCGCCAAAGCGGCTTCGAGACTTGCGGCGCCGGTGAAGTGGTGGGTGGCAAATCCGAGCTCGTCTGCGGCGGCGATATTGGGCGCGCTGTCGTCGATGAACAGGACGGCAGCAGGATCCGGATGGCCGATCGCCTCGAGCGTATGATGGTAGATCGCGGGATCGGGTTTGGTCATGCCGAGGTCGCCGGAGACGACGACGTGCCGGAACCGGTTCAGCACCCGGCCGAAATGCTGCTGCATCAGGGGCCAGGTCTCGGATGGCATGTTGGTGAGGGCGTAGAGGGGCACATCGCGTGCGTGCAGGCGTTCGACCAAGTCAGGCGTGCCGTCGATATAGCCATCGAACATCTCCATCCAGCGCTCGCCCCAGGCGCGTATCGCGGATTCCTGTTCGGGATGGTCGGCGATGAGCGCGTCAGCATTGTCGGCAAAGCTGACCCCGGCGTCATGGCGCATGTGCCAAGCCATCGTGCAGACGGAATCCAGGAAGTGATCCCGGGCGTCTTTGGTGTCAAAAATTTTGTCGTAGAGGCGCGATGGCTCCCAATCGAGCACGACGCGACCGAGATCGAACAGGGCAATCGAAACGTTCATTTTCCCGCCTCATTGCCTGTTCATCTTCGGCTCAGGCCTGTTTCGCTTTAAAGCGCGGGTTGGTCTTGTTGATCACGTATACGCGGCCCTTACGGCGCACGATCTTGCAATCGCGATGACGTGCCTTGAGGGACTTAAGTGACGAGCGGACTTTCATGGGCCTAGCCTGACGATCATGTAATATTAGGAAAGCGGTGCGAGTAATGAATCCGGGTAGCAGAGTCAAGGACGTGCGCTGTCACGCGCCCACATTCCGACGGAGAGCGACAATGATACAGAATGGCATCGCCAGGACGCAATGGCTGGCAGCCGCCGCCCTGACGGGGCTGCTCGCGTCATGTGCCGCCGGCCCGCATGCAGTGAAACCGCCCGTGACGGGCAATCCGCCTGCCGTCGCGCCGCAGACGGGCCCCATCAGCTATAAATCGTCCGGCCATGCCGAGATGGACGCCTGGCGCGCGGATTTTTCCAACCGGGCGCTGGAAGCGGGCCATGACCGGGCGCTGGTGGAATCGCTGCTCACCGGCATCGAGCCGATCCCGCTCTGGCTGGGATCCAATCTCCAGGTTGCCGCCACAGGCATTGGCGACCAGGCCGAGTTCGCCAAGCCGATCTGGGATTATCTCAAGGTGCCGCTCGGCGAGAGCCGCATCAGCAAGGGCCGGGAGAGTCTCGCCCTCCACGCAGGCATGTTCGCCGATCTTGAGGCGCGGTACGGCGTCGACCGGCAGGTCCTGGTCGCGATCTGGGGCATTGAAACGAGCTATGGTGCCGTGATCGGCAACTTCGACGCCGGCAACGTGCTGGCCAACATGGCGGTCGAGGGGCGTCGGCGGGCCTTTGCCGAGAAAGAATTGTTCGCCGTGATGAAAATGGTCGAGCGCGGCGATGCCGAACGCTCGGACCTCATCGCGGGCTGGGCCGGGGCGATGGGGCATACGCAGTTCATGCCGTCCAGCTACCTGGCCTACGCTGAGGATTTCGACGGCGACGGGCACAAGGACGTCTGGAAAAACGAAGGTGACGCGCTCGCCTCGGCGGCCAATTACCTGACGAAATCCGGTTATGCGATGGGCCAGCCCTGGGGAATCGAAGTGGCCGTGCCAGCGGGGTTCGACTTCAGCCTGGCCGATGGCAATGAGCGGGGCATGGATACGTGGCGGGCAGTTGGCCTGGTGCAGATCGCAGGCGGACCCTTCGAGACCGGAGGAGCGGATTTCTCGCAACTCTGGCTGCCAGCGGGCGCCGAGGGACCGAAATACCTGCTGTTCAACAATTTCAAGGTGTTCAAATCTTACAACAATGCCGACTCCTACGCCTTTGCGGTCGGCATGGCGGGTAATGCCGTCATCGGAAAAGGCGGACCGGTCACGCCTTGGCCGACGCATCTGAGGCCCCTGTCGGTGGCCAACATCAAGGCGCTGCAGGCGGGCCTCAACGGGCGCGGATTCAGCGCCGGGCCGGTGGACGGGATTCCCGGTCGCCAGACGAAACTGGCGCTGATGGGATTCCAGAAATCGCGCGGACTGGTGGCCGACGGCTATCCGACCAAGGACATGCTGGCTCTGGTGACAGATGGTTCTGGGGGGAGCAATTTCGGGGTGTCATCGGAGACCGAAGGCCCGAGCTGATCAGTCGGTCTCGGCATATTCGCCGACTCCATCCTTGAGGCCGAGCCGGGCGAATAGGATCATGAAGACCAGCAGGCCCGCGCAGATCACGAAGGGCAGGTGCGGGTTCACGTATTCGTACAGGAACAGGCCGAAGAAGGGCGTGATGATGAAGCCCATGCCATTGGCCGAGATCACGAGCCCGGCGACATTGCCCTGAAGTTGCGGCGAGACTGCCAGCGATGCGCCGCTGGAGAAGCCGGGCCGGGCGAGGCCCTGACCGAGGCCGATACAGAATTGCGCCAGGATGAGGCTGGCATAGTCGCGCGCAAACACAAGAATGATCGCGCCGAGGAAAAGCGGCACGCAGCCGACCATCATCAGTGTCTTGTTGCGCATCTTGAGGCGCGGGATCAGAACGAGCTGGGCGAGCAGCACGGCGAGTGCGCCGACGGTGAAAGCGGGGCCAGTGAATTGCGCGGCCTCCCGGCCAGACACACCCATCCGGTCCATCACGGTGAAGACGAATACCTGGGTCAGGATGCCGGTGGTCAGGGACAGGCAGACAGCGAAGACGAGGAAGGGCAGGACCGTGCCCGAGCGCCAGAGGCCGTGGCCACCGGTTTCATCATCGTATTGAGTGGCGTCGGTGACCGGGGCGCGTTGTTCCGGCAGGCGGAACCAGATCAGCGCGGACATGGTGAAGGCGATCACGGCGGTGACGGCCAGCGGGCTGAGCAGGCCGGCGGTGGCGACAAGCGCTGCGGCGATTGCAGGGCCGATCACGGTGCCGACGCTGAAACCGGACGTGATGAAGGCGATTTCCGACTGGCGCTCGGCCGGGCTCGTCCGGTCGGCGACATAGGCCTGCGCGGCCGGGTTCGCCCCCGAGCCCAGCAGGCCAAACATGGACCGCGACGCGGCAAGGCAGATGAAGATCAGCGCCGAGCCCGTGATTACGTGATTGAGGCTGAGCCAGCCGAAGACCAGGAGGAGCGTCATCGACAGGCCGTAACCGGCAAGCCCCATGGCGGCGACCGGACGCCGGCCCCAGCGGTTCGATTTCTTGCCCCAGAATGGCGACGTCACCGACCACCAGAAGGCCGACAGCGCGAAAATCGACCCGGCCATCCAGTCGGGCAGGTTGAGTTCGCGCGTCATCGGCGGCAGCACGGCGGCGATCAGCATCGTGTTGCCGGCGCCGATGGCCATGAGGGAAAAGAACAGCAGAAAGAAAGCGCCGCGGCGTTCGGGCCGCGGCACATCTTGAAGGGGATCGACTGTCTGGGTCATGTCCAGACTAATCGACTGGAGGGGTAAGAATGTCCAGCGGGAGACCTATCCATCGTCTCCGGAGACGGGTGGATAGCATTCGCCAGACCAGGGTGAGAGGCGTGAATCCATCATTGAACGGTTGGAAAAATCGATGCAGGCGCGGCCAAATGCACGAACCGCTTCGGTCGCCTGCTCCTCCGCCCATGAATGCGCGCAGGCGGCCTGGTCCGGCGCAAGGCTGGCGGCGTCGCCACCGGGCTGGCGATAGGATCCGATGAAATCGGAGACGCAGGTTGCGTAGGTGTCGATCTCCTGGGTGAAGGATCCGCGCGCCGCGCGCGCCGATTCGAGGTCGGCCAGCGATGTAAGCACCGCTGGAATATCGGGGCGCTGGAGATCGCCGCAGGCTGTCCTGACGACGGCGCGTCCCTGTTCGGTCTGCTCGGCGGCACAGACGCGGTAGCCGTCATTGGCAGTGTATTGCTGTGCGACACATGGCGCGGCGACGGCGGAAAACGCGATGGCGGCGAGGAAAATGCGCATGGGCTGGATCGGCCTCCTGTGCGCCACCCCCGATGACGCTTCGGCCTATTGATACGTGCACCGCCCGGACCGATCAACCGCCCGGAACAGGCGCATGCCGGACGGGCCGAAAGAAACGCAGGGTTAAGACCCTTGTGCGCAGAGTGCGGGCTGTCATCGCCTTGAAAGGTATCGGTTTGGCGCAACTTGTCGGCCTCGTTCTCGTCATTGTCCTTGTTTTCGGCGGTCTTGTGGTGACCGGAGGACGTGCGGCCATGCATGCGCTGCCATTTGAGCTGGCGCTGATTGGTGGCGCCGCTGTCGGCACGGTGCTGATCGGCAATTCCCTCAGCGTGTCGCGCGAGGCGCTGGGCGGATTTGCCAAGGCGTTCCGCGGTGCCAAGTGGGGACGTGATGACTACCAGGACCTGCTGGTGCTGCTCGGCACGCTGATGCGCAAGGCGCGCCAAGGCGGTTTCGTGGCCATCGAATCCGATATCGAGGATCCGGAGACTTCGGCAGCCTTCCAGGCGGCGCCCCGGATACTTGATGATGATGCGGCGAGCGGGATGGTCTGCGACGCCTTCCGGCTGATGGCGCTGGACCTGTCCGATCCGGCCCGGGCAGAGGCAAGGATGGACCAGTCGATTGCCGTCTATCTCGACCAGCGCATGAAGGCTGTCGGCGCCCTGCACACGCTGGCCGACGCCCTGCCGGCGCTCGGCATCGTGGCCGCCGTTCTGGGCATTATCCGGACCATGGGGTCGATCAACCAGTCGCCGGCGATATTGGGCGCGATGATCGGATCGGCGCTGCTGGGCACATTCCTCGGCGTCTTTCTCGCGTATGGCCTTGTGGGCCCGGTGGCCGCCCGTTTCGGGCAGATCGTCGAGGAGGATGCGCGGTTCCTCGATGTGATCCGGTCGGTTCTGGGCGCTTATGCGGAGGGGCTCCAGCCGGGCATAGCGCTGGAAATGGGCCGCACCACCATCCCGCCCGCCCTTCAGCCGGACCCGTCGACGCTGGAACGGGCCCTCAGCGCCTCGCGATTCATTGCCAAGTCACGAACAGCGGCCTGAAATTCCCAGCGATTGCTTAACGGTCCCGACATTCGGTTCTGAGACAGTCTCTCGATCCGCATGGACGAGGTGATAGCAATGTCAGATACAGCTGAAGAAATGCTCCCCCAGCGCAAATACTGGGTTTCGGGCAACCTGAAAATGGTCGCCACGGGCCTGACCGGGCTGATCGCGATATTTGTCGCCCTGAAAGCGACAGCCTATAATTCAGGTGGCGTGATCGAAATTGAAGACCACATTTTCCGCATGGTGGCCTTTGCCTCACTGACAATCTGGGTCGCGCTGACCATCGGCCTGCGCCGGTCCGGCACGGCGGCGGTGATCGCGCTGGGAATCGCGACCTTTATCGAGCTGATCCTCGAGCCTGCGCGTGGCCAGGGCTATGGCACGCTGGCATCGACCAATCTTGGCATCGTGTTCGCCTATTGCGTCCTGCAGCTGTATGGGTACCGCTTGGCGGATGACCGCAAGACTGCCAGCAAAGCCGAGACCGCAGCCTAAGCCGGTTCCCCACAGCTTGCATTGACGCGGCGGGCGGGCGCGGGCGAGTGTCCGGACCATGCCTGACATACGCCTGTCGACCTTCAATTGCGAAAACCTGATGATGCGCTGCGACTTTCGCTGGGCTGGCATCGCCAATGCGCGCCAGCGCCTGACCGACGTCGACAACGTCCAGGTCGCCGAACAGGTGGATTCCGTCTTCAATGTGCTGTCCGAGGACGACCGGACCCTGACCGCGCAAGCGCTGGTGGCGACCGAGGCGGATGTCTGCGCCCTGCAGGAAGTCGAAAACCTTGTCACGCTGACGGCGTTCGACACCCGTTACATTGCCCGGTGGGCTGGCAGTGCATTCGGTGAACGGGTGCTGCACGAGGGCAATGATACACGCGGCATCGATGTGGCGCTTCTGTCGCGCCTGCCGGTGATCTTCCAGCGTAGCCATGCGCGATCGACATTCGGTTCGCTCGGGATTGTTCCGCCAGAGGGCCACGGCGCAAACGATCATGCTTTCCGCCGCGACTGCCTTGAAGTGGATGTGGCCAAGGACGGGCGCGCGCTGACCCTGTTTGTCTGCCATTTCAAGTCGATGCATGGCGGGCGCAAGAGGACCCGAGGCGTGCGCGCGGCTGAGGCCGAGGCGGTGCGACGCGTAATCGGGAACCGGTTCAAGCGCCCTGCGGACGAGGACTGGGTCATTCTGGGCGAATTCAACGATTATCGCCAGGTAGACGGCGTGGCGGTCGGAAATTCGGGGCTTGGCCCCCTGCTGGATGACGGGTTTGCCATCGACCTCGCCTCACGCGCGATACCTGATCCGTTTGACCGCTGGACGCATCACTATCCGGAGGACGATGTCTACGGCGCACTCGACCATATGTTCCTTTCGCCGCGCCTTGCCGCCCAGAATCCGGCGCCTGCCACGCGCATTATCCGGGCCGGTTCGCCCTATCATGCCGCCCGGTATACCGGGCTCAGATTCCCCGGAATCGGCTGGATGGCGCCCAAGGCATCCGACCATTGCCCGATGGCGGCCACCTTACAGTTTGAAGGCCGGGCCTTATCGGCCTAGTCTTTCATACTTGTCTGACCCGCCCAGGCTGGAGGCCATGCCCATTATCGCGTTTCGATGAACTGATCGCTACGGTTGAAACATACCAGGCGCTCGCCGCCGAGAATTACAATCGCATCCGTTCGCTCGCTGAAGAAGTGCGTGCGGGCCTGTGCGACTATATCGGCGCATCGGACGGTATTTGCGTCCATCTTGTGCCGCCGACAGGCGCGTTTGAGCCCAAGCCACATGGCGACGGAGCGTTTTCCCTGCCACCGCGGGGATTCCGGCCGCTGGTGCCGATCGCGTTCGGCCTTGCCGTTCGCGTGTCGCGACAGGCCGACTGGCTGCGGGTGAGCATGGAATGCCGCAAGGTTGGCGAGGTATTCATCGTCCAGATCGAGGACGGCGCCGAGTATGAATTCCACCTGTCGCTCAGGGACAAGGATCCCGCGCCTTTTTATCAGCATGTCTATTCACATGTGATCAATTGGTTTGCCGAGAATATCGAACGCTACAAGGTCGGGGATTACGGAACCCGGGGGATCGGGTTCGACTTTGCGGATGACATCAAGGGTCACCCTGCTTAATGCAGGGGATATTATCGGGCGACTGAGCTGATAGGGCACGCATGAACCATATGGACTTTGCTCTCGCGGGTGCCGGATCCAGCGAGCTGATTTTCGCCTGTGCGCTGATCGGCGCGCTCGGAATCGGCGCGCAATGGCTGGCCTGGCGCCTGCAGGCGCCGGCAATCGTGCTGATGGCGCTGGCCGGGCTTGCGGTCGGTCCGCTCTGGGCCGTGACTTTCGGGCAGCCGCTGCTGGACCCCGAGGGCGTGTTCAATGGCGGCGGCAATGACCTCCTGCGCCCCATCGTGTCGCTGGCCGTGGCCGTTATCCTGTTCGAGGGCGGGCTGGTCCTGAAATTCGAGAACCTGCGCGATGCAGGCGCGGCCGTGCGGCGAATGGTGTTCATTGGCGGGCCGCTGGCCTGGGGGCTTGGAACACTCGCGGCGCGCTACGCGGCCGGGCTCGACTGGTCCAGTTCCATTGTGTTTGCGGGCGTGATGGTGGTTACCGGACCGACCGTGATCATGCCGCTGCTACGCCAGTCGAAACTGGGCGGCAAGGCCGGTGCGTTCCTGAAATGGGAAGGCATCGTCAACGACCCGGTCGGCGCCCTGTTTGCCGTGGCGTCGTTCGAAATCATCCGCGTGGCGGCGACGGGCGAGTCGATCCTCGGCAAGGGCGCGATGATCGTGTTTGCCGCAGCGCTCGGCGTGGCGCTCGGCATTGCGTTTGGCTGGGCCATTGTGCGGTCGTTCCGGGCAGGGTGGACGCCGGAATACCTCAAGGCGCCGATCATCTTCGCTTCGATCATCCTCTGCTATGCGCTTGCCGAGCAGATCGAGAAGGAAATCGGCCTCGTCGCCGTGACGGCCTATGGCATGACGCTGGCCAATTCGCGGCTCGCCGGAATCGCCGAGTTGCGGAAGTTCAAGGAAGACATTGCCGTCCTGCTTGTCTCCGGCGTGTTCGTGATCCTCACGGCGAACCTGAAGCCCGCTGTCATCCAGGACGCGCTGACCTGGCGCACTCTGGCCTTCCTTGCGGTCATGTTGCTGGTTGTGCGGCCGCTTTCGGTCTGGATCGCGACCTATGGCACGCTGAAGCGCAATGAGGCCCTGTTGCTTGGCTGGATCGCGCCGCGCGGGATCGTGGCAGTGGCGGTCTCCAGCCTGTTTGCGACCCTGCTGGAAGACCTCGGGCGGCGCGGAGACAGCAAGTTCTACTTCTCCGGCGCCGAACAAATCACGCCGCTCGCCTTCGCCATGGTGTTCGTCACGGTGGTGCTGCACGGCTTTACCATCGGTCCTCTGGCGCGGCGGCTTGGCCTGGCCCGCAAGGACAAGCCGGGCGTGCTGCTGGTAGGCGTCAACCCGTGGAGCATCGATCTGGCGAAAGCGCTGCAGAGCGTGGGCGTTGAGCCGATCCTGGCTGACAATAACTGGCGACGCCTGCGCCCGGCGCGCGAAGCCGGCCTGAATACGTTTTTCGGGGAAGTCCTGTCAGAGGATGCCGAAGTGCGCCTGGACCATTCAGCCTTCGACCAGGTGATCGGCCTGTCGGCGAACGAGCCCTATAATGCGCTTGTGTCCGGGCATTTCGCGCCAGAGCTCGGGCGCCACAAGGTCTACCAACTGTCCGCGCAGGATACCGAGGACGAGGATCCGCGGGCCATTGGCATGGGGACGCGCGGGCGCACGCTGATCCGGCGCGGACGAGGCTATGACAGCCTGATCCGCGATCATTATCGCGGCTGGACGTTCGGCAAGACGAAACTGACCGATGAATACGGCCTCGAAGAATTCCGCCAAGACCGGCAGAAATCCGACCTGATTGCCGAAGTGCGGCCGGACGGCACGGTCACCTTCCTGGGGCCCAATCGCGAGCCAAAGGGCGGCGAGGGCGTGACCCTGATCAGCTTTGGTCCGGCCCGTCCGACGGAATCCGAGAAGGAACTTGCCGCTGCGCAGGCAGGGTAAAAGCGCCCCAAAAGCTTAATCCAAAAACTGGACCCTTGGATACAGCGCACCCAGAGTTTCGATAGCGGACTGAAGTGTGCGCTACAAAAGCGAGTGAACGCTCTCAAAATATATTTTCAGTGTGAGGACTTCTGGACCGGATTCGGCACTAGGCTTAACCTTCAGCCGGCGGATTATTCCCCAGCCGATTGAAGTCCGGCGCCGTGGGTACGCAACCAGGCGCGTTGGCGCTTCCAGTCCGGGACACATCGGGAGACATGGGCCCAGAATCTAGGCGAATGATTCATCTCAAGAATGTGGGCGCACTCATGCGCGGCGACATAATCGAGCACTTTCGGCGGTGCCATGACCAGGCGCCACGAGAAGGAGAGCTGCCCGTCTGATGTGCAAGACCCCCAGCGGGAACGGGTATCTTTCACAGAAATTGACTTATATTCAACGCCGAACGTCTCAATGTGGCGGTTGACCGACCGGGTCAGATCGGCCTTTGCCTGCTTCTTGAGGTAGCGCGTCACGCGCGAAGGTAGCGTTTCCGGATCACCCGGCGCGCTCAGCAGCAAGGGGTCGCCGGGCCACATCTTGGGCAGGCGGGTGTCGCCATTTGCGGTGAGCTGGCAGGGTTCGCCGCGAAAACGGATGATCTCGGCTTCTTCAAAGCGAACGATCTCGGGCAAATGCTGGAGCCGCGTGGAGATCCATTCAACCCGTTCTGCAGCAAATGCAGCAGCATCCTTGATCTGCCGATTGCTAGGAGCGACCGCAACGGCCTCGCGCCGACGCTCGTCCAGCCGCAAAATCAGTCGTCTTGCCTTGGAATTTACTTCAAATCGTACCACAACGCGCGAACCATTCGGCGCCTTCAGTGTCATTGTCTGGCCATTGTTGTATGCCATGTATCAAACTCTCAAGAAACGCGTCGGGGACACCTGCTCGCAGTTATTCAATAAAGGGACCAAAGATGAAATATCTGCTGACAGGCGTTGCCGCCCTCTCTTTGCTTACGGCATGCGGCGACAAAAACAAGGACCAGGATGGCGCCGGCCAGGCCGGAATCGAATATTCCCAGGACAAAACGACGGAGGTAAAAATCCGTAAAGGAGACCCAGAGACGGCCGGCCAGGTGCTGAGTGCAATGTCTTTGACCCAGTCTGGCGCTGGCCGGGTCAGCTTTGCCAGCAGTGACGTCAAGGGCGCCAAGGCCGTCTTCAAGGACGTGACCCTCCTGTCGTCGGAAGCTGACAGTGTGGAAGGCGCCAGCCTTGATGATGACGATGGCGAGCTTCACCTCAAGGGTGCTGACCTGAAGGCCGGCACGATGGCATTCGAGGGCCTCGGCATGATCGACGGCCAACCGAATTTCTCGCGCGTGGTGCTGTCGGACATCACCTTCGTTCCGAAAAATCCGGACGAGGCTCACGGATCGAGCAAGATCAAGTCGATGGAACTGGTCAATCCTTCGCCTGAAACGGCAGCCTGGATCGCCAGCCTGTTTGGCAAGGGCGAAGCCGTGGACATGCCCGAAGGCAAGGCGCTGTCTTTCGATCTCTGGTCGATGAATGACGTCAATTTCCAGATTGACGAGGAGGAGGGCCAGAAGGGCGCGTTCCTTGTCTCGTCGGTCGAAATGCTTGGCCTGAAGGATGAGAAGGTCGCGCGGATGGCCATGAAGGGCTTCAGCCTCGACCTGACGGATCCCAAGGATGATACCGACCTGACGGCCCGTCTTGGCGGCGTCGACATCCGGGGCGCGAATCTCGGCATGTTCAACGATATGGCAAACGGCGAGGCGGCCAAGGGCATGCAGTCCGGCTTGTTCGAGATGCTCCAGAACGATCCGGCCAATCCGGGTTATGATTCCGTGTCGATAGACGACCTCAAGGTTGCCGTCTCGGGTGCCAGCTTCGACATGCCGAAGCTCAGCTCCAAGGTGACGCGTGACAAGAAGGGCCGTGCCGTGAAAGTGACGACCGATCCGTTCAAGATGACGCTCGGCACAGGCGAAGGCGAGCTTGGCGAGAAATTCGGCTCGCAGCTCGCGCTCCTGGGCTATGAGACGCTTGAGCTCAGCGGCCAGGGCGAGCAGACCTACGATCCCGACAAGGACATGGTCACGATCGCCAAGGGCCAGAATTTCTGGAAGCTGGATGACGGTTTCCGGCTTGATTTCTCGGGCAAGTATGAAGGCGCCAGCGCGATGGCCGCCGCCCAGGCCAAGACCATGACTGAAGACGGCCCATCCGATCCGGGCGCGCTCATGCAGGAAGCCCTCGACAAGCTGCTGGTCCACAATTTCCAACTGTCATTGGACGATGACGGTTTCGTCAACCGGGCCTTCAACGCCTATGCCGCACAGTCGGGAGAAGACCCCCAGCAGCTGCGCAGCCAGGCAGCCGGCATGATGGCGATGATGCCAATGATGGCGGCAGGTGCCGGTATCGACCCTGAACTGGCGAGCGAGGCATCTGCCGCGCTGTCCAGCTTCCTGACCGATCCGAAGACGCTGACGATCTCGGTTGCGCCGTTGACGCCACTACGAGTGGCGGATTTCGCCGAAATGGAAGATCCGTCGGCCCTGACCAAGACAGCCCTCGGTTTCAGCGCGACCAACGAATAGGTCTGGCCCTGACTGATTGATCGGCGCGCGTCTCCAGCTGGGGGCGCGCGCTTTTCTTTGTCCGCCGGACAGGGCATAGGCTTGCGACCATGAAAATCGCATTCTTTGGAGATGTCGTCGGCAAGCCCGGCAGGGCGGCAGTGCTGGACTATTTGCCCGGCCTGAAAGCACGGCTGCGGCTCGATTTTGTCGTGGTCAACGCCGAGAATTCCGCTGGTGGCTTTGGCCTGACGGAGGCCATCGCGAACGAGTTCTTCGCCGCCGGCGCCGACTGCCTGACCTTGGGCGACCATGCGTGGGACCAGCGCGAGGCCCTGACCTATATCCAGCGCGAGCCGCGCCTGCTGCGCCCGTTCAATTATCCGGCCGCCGCCAATGCGCCGGGCAAGGGCGCACACCTGTTTTCCCTGCCGGACGGGCGCCGCGTCGGCGTGGTGCAGGTTCAAGGCAATGTGTTCATGCGCCAGAGCCTGCCCGACCCGTTCGCGTCCGTGGACGAGGCGCTCGATTCCATGCCGCTCGGCGCCGTTGCCGATGCCATCATTGTCGACATGCATTGCGAGGCGACCTCCGAGAAGATGGCGATGGGCCACCATTGCGACGGGCGCGCCAGCCTCGTTGTTGGTAGCCATACGCATGTGCCGACCGCCGACACGATGATTCTCGAGAACGGCACGGCCTACCAGACCGATGCCGGCATGTGCGGCGACTATGACAGCGTCATTGGCATGCAGAAGCAGAACTCATTGAACCGTTTCATCACCCAGCTGCCGGGCGAGCGCTACCAGCCTGCACTGGGCGACGGGACGCTCTGCGGCACCTATGTCGAAACCGATGACGCAACCGGGCTGGCCGTGCGTATCGAGCCGATCCGGATGGGTGGACGCCTCAGCGAGCAAGTGCCGGCCTAAACGCTTGGGGCTGATACCGCGCGGTCCGGTTTCCACCAGTTCGTCAGGGAAACCGCGCGCGGTTTGCACGCACCGGCCAGCACGAGCAGGCCCGCAAGGATTCCGAGGTTCTTGATGAAATTCTGCATCTCGTGCGCGCCTTCGATGCCGTCGAAATTCCAGAAGTCATGCAGCAGCGCATTCACGAGAAGAATGTAGATCACGAATCCGAAGGCCACGAGCCGCACGTGCCGCCCGCTGATCAGCGCCAGTCCGCCCGCGACATTCACGATAGCGGCGAACCACATGAGCGGCGGGGCAAAACCTATTCCGTGATGCGCCATCAGCGCGATATGCATGTCAGGCGCGAGGAATTTCATGATCCCCGGCACCAGGAAATAAAGGCCGAGCAAGGACCGACCGGTCCCGACCTCCCATTTGGCTTTCGTGTCGTCCATCACCGTGTTCCCTCTCACTGAGTCAAAGTCTTCGAACGTCCTGACCGGCTTCAGGGCGTCACCACCGGGAACCAGAAGTCGGGCCGGTCGAGCGTGCCGAAGAAAGCGCCGAGCACCAGCGGGCTGCCCTCGACGGCGGCAGCACCGGATTTGAGTTGTTCCGGCAGGGTCGCCTGGCCAAGCAGGATCAGGTCAAACACGGCGCGATCGATTGTAAGGGTCGCGGCGGCATTTTCGCTGGCGCCCTTGCGCGGCACGATGACCGATTTGCCGATCTGGAGGGTCACCGCCTCGTCCCGGTCAGGAAAGACCAGGTTCACCGCGAACGGATCACCCGTCATCTTTTCCGGATTGAACCGGGCGGCAAGGGAATCCATCAGGTCGAGCGTTTCGACGGCGCGCAGGAACTCCGCATTGCCGAGCTGGGGGTTTCCGAGGCTGGGAATGCCGTTGCGCAGTTCGCTGGCGCCGACGAGGTAATAGCTGCGCCATGCACCGCTCTCGGCCTGGAAGCCCAGCTGTTCATAGGCGGCAGCCAGCCAGTTGCGGGCCATCTCGTTCTCCGGGTCGGCGAAGACAGCGTGATTGAAGATTTCGGCTGCCCAGCGGAAATCGCCCGCGTCGAAGGCTTTTGCACCGAGGGCCAGCGTGGCGTCGGGACCGCCCATCGCCTCGACATAGCGCGCCGCCGTGACCACGTGAGGCAGGGCGTTGTACTCCGCTGGGACGCCGCCCCACCAGCCGAAATAGTACTGGTAGACCGCCTTGGCGTTATGGTTGAGCGTGCCGTAATAGCCGCGCGTATTGAAGGCGTCCGCCTCGCTTTCGAAGGCGGGCTCGGCAACCGCTTCGGCGGCCTCGAACATGGTCGCCCCGGCATTGGCGTTGCGCAGTGTCTGATCATGGACATAGCGATAGATGTCGCGCTGATGGGTCAGCAGGCTGGCGACATTCTCCTCGCCCCAGGTCGGCCAGTGATGCGAGGCGAAGACAAAGTCGGACTTGTCGCCATAGGTCTCCAGCACATGGTCGATGGCCCGGGTCCAGCCGAGCGCGTCGCGCACCTTGGCGCCGCGCGGGGTCAGCAGGTTGTGGAAGGTGGCGGTGACGACTTCTGCCGTGCAAAGGGCGCGCTTTTCCGGCAGGTAGAACATGAATTCGGCGGGGGCTTCGGTGCCGGCCGCATCGATGAATTCGAACGTCACCCCGTCAACCACGCGCTGCGTGCCGCGACCGGCAATCTCTTCGGTCGGCGCAATCAGGCTTATCGTGCCCTGCGGCAGGCCGGGGCCAAGGCCGGAGCCGACATGGGCCGTCGGGCTGCGGGCAATCGTGTTGCCGAACATGAGGGTCGAGCGGCGGCTCATCTGGTTGCCGGCGATCAGGTTCTCGCTGACGGCATGCTCAAGGAAGCCGATCGGCGCGAGGATGGGCACGTTGCGGGCCCTGGCGTCTTCCTCGGTGATCACGCCGCGCGCGCCGCCGAAATGGTCGGCATGGCTGTGCGTGTAGAGGAGGCCGGTGACGGGCTTTGTTCCAAGCGTGTCATTGACGAGTTTCAACGACGCTGCGGCTGTTTCGACGCTGGTCAGCGGATCGACGATGATCCAGCCCGTCTTGCCCTCGATCACGCTCATCACGGACAGGTCATAGCCGCGCACCTGCCAGATGCCGGGACCGACTTCGAACAGGCCGTGCTCGGCAGCGAGGCGCGACTGGCGCCAGAGCGATGGGTTCACCGTGTCCGGCGCGTCGCCTTGCAGGAAATCGAATTGCGGGATCGACCAGACGACACCGCCCTCGGCATTGAGGATGGCGGGGGCGTCAATGAAGGCGATGCGGCCCCGGCTGGCGTCTTCGGCATCGCTTTGCTCGTCCAGCGGCAGGCGGGCGGCGAGCGCGGTGTTGGCGGCCCGGGTTGCGTCCGTGGCGACGCCTGCCTGTGGCGGGGCGGGTACCTCGGGCGTCGGCGCCTCGCCGGAGCAGGCGGACAGGACAATGGCGCACAGCCAGAGCATGCGTTGGCGCATCTTGGTCTCCTCCCAGGAGTTTTTTGTAACTTCGAAGATTTTCCGGTGCTCTGCAAGGGCTGACGCCGGGACGCTTGGAAGTCCGGGCATCCTGCGCTAAAGGCCACGCTTCACGTTTCCGACCCCAAAGAGGTTTTCATGGCCGGCCACAGTAAATGGGCAAATATCCAGCACCGCAAAGGTGCGCAGGACAAGAAGCGCGCCGTTCGCTTCGCGCGTCTGTCGAAAGAGATCACCATCGCTTCCAAGATGGGCGGACCTGACCCTGACGGGAACCCGCGCCTGCGCCTCGCCATCCAGAACGCCAAGGGCCAGTCGGTCCCGAAGGACAATATCCAGCGCGCCATCGACAAGGGCGTGGGCGGCGGCGGTGAAGACTATGTCGACATGCGCTATGAGGGCTTCGGGCCGGGCGGCGTGGGGATCATCGTCGAGGCCTCGACCGACAACAAGAACCGCACGGCAACCGATGTGCGAACCGCGTTCTCCAAGAATGGCGGCAATCTCGGCGAAACCGGCTCGGTTTCCTTTGGTTTCGACCAGGTTGGCGAGATTGAATATCCGGCCCGTGTCGGCACTGAAGACGAAGTGATGGAAGCGGCCATCCTGGCGGGTGCGATGGACGTGGAATCCGACGCGGAATCCCACTTTATCTATACCGAGCGCGAAGAGCTCCAGACCGTCGCCGACGCACTGGCCGAACATTTCGGTGCTGACGTTGAAGCGAAATCAACCAAGCTGATCTGGAAGCCGCAGAACACTATTCCGGTTGACGGCGATTCTGCAGATACGCTGATGAAACTGCTCGATGTCCTCGACGAGCTCGATGACGTGCAGAACGTCTATGACAATTCTGAACTGTCGGAAGACGAGATGGCGCGGCTCGCGGCCGACTAGACGGTTACTTTTGCCGGCGGAAATGCGCCGGCCCGGCTGAGTGATGACGACACCGGGTGCTGGAGGACTTTCTCCAGCCAATGGGCCGTTTCGATCAGCTTGCCGAGATCGAGCCCGGTGTCGAAACCGGCGCGCTCCAGCATGTAGACAACGTCTTCGGTGGCTACGTTGCCTGTCGCGGCAGGTGCGAAGGGGCAGCCACCGATACCGCCGCAGCTTGCATCGATCACATCCACGCCCGCGTCGATGGCGGCCGCTACATTGGCGAGCGCCGCCCCGCGCGTGTCGTGGAAGTGCATGCGCAGGAACACGTCCGGCGCTTCCATGCGCACGCGCTCGATCCGCGTGCGCACGTCCCAGGGCGTGGCCACTCCGATCGTGTCGCCGAGGGCGAGTTCGTTGACGCCTGCCCGCTGGGCCTGTGCCGCGAGATTGCCGACGACCGCGATGTCGACATCGCCATCATAGGGATCGCCAAACGCGACCGAGATCGTCGCCGACAGCGGAATGCCCGCTTCAAGGATCAGCGGCGCGCACTGGGCCAGCATGTCGGCGCTGTCCTGCGGGCTCATGCCCTGGTTGCGCCGGCCAAAGCCTTCGCCCGCGACCAGCACGAAATTGATCTCGTCGGCTCCGGCATCGATGGCGCGCCGGACGCCTTTTTCGTTCAGGGCAAGGGCGATATGCCTGGTCGGGCGTGACCGGTCGAGGCCTGCGAACACGGCGGCGGAATCGGCCATTTTCGGTACCGCTTTGGGATTGACGAAACTGCCCGATTCCATGCGGCGGACACCGGCGTCCTCAAGCCGGGAAATGAATTCTAGCTTCTGGTCGACCGTCAGGTTGGCCGGGTCATTCTGCAGCCCGTCGCGTGGGCCGACCTCTACGATATCAATGCGGCGTATCATGGAATCTGTTTTTCCTGCCTATTTGCCTTGGAATGCTGGCGCGCGGCGCTCAACGAAACTCGCGACACCTTCCTTGAAATCGAATGTCGTGAAGCTGGCCCCCATTTCAACATCTGCTTCGGCCAGGCTCTCGGTATAGGACTGGAAATAGGCCGCCCGGACCTGCCGTTTCATGACCGCAAGAGAGCGCGGCGATACCTGCGTTGAGAGGAAGGTCGCCAGTTCCTGGACGTGTGGCATCAGCTCGCCAGCGGGCAGCGACTTGTTGACCAGGCCAAGGTCTGCGGCTTCGGCCCCGGTGAACTTGCGGGCCGTGAACAGGAGATCGAGCGCGTTCGCCTCTCCGATGAGGCGCGGCAATAGCCAGCCGATGCCGTGCTCTGCGATTAGGCCGCGTTGGGAAAACGCCGTCGTGAATTTCGCGTCGTCGGTCGTGAAGCGCAGGTCTGCAAACAGCGAAAAGACGAGGCCGATGCCGGCGCATGGGCCGTTGATCGCCGCGATGATGGGTTTGGAGCAGGCATAGAGATAACCGAACCGGCCATCATAGACCTTTTCGAGACCCGTGGGCGCAGGGCGCGCGACGCCCGCTGTGGCCGTCTCGGCTGCGCCGCCTGTGTCGTCCTGGATGTCCTGGAGATGGTTCATGTCGGCCCCGGCGCAAAAGCCGCGGCCCGCGCCGGTAATGATGATGCAGCGCACGTCCGGATTGTCGCCCGCTGCCCTTATGCCCGTTTCCAGCTCCATCTGCATGACGGGGGTCCAGGCGTTCAGGCGCTCGGGACGGTTCAGTGTCAGTGTCAGGACGCCGTCCTTCTGCGTCTCCAGAATTTGCGTATAGACAGCCATGCTGCGTCTCCTCCGATTGTTTTGGCCAGTCTAGACCGGTTTGACGGAAAAGGGCAGCAGGGCTTGACCTTGGCATCATTCATGGGACACCGGAAGCCATGACTGACTATTCTCCCCCCCTGCAGGGCAGTGCACAGGACGAAACGCTTGAGCTGCGCCCGAAATTCAATGCTGACGGATTGATCGCCGCCATTACGCAGGATGCTGCCAGCGGCGAAGTCCTGATGCTTGCCTGGATGAATGCCGAAGCGCTCGCCGCCACGCTTGCCACGGGCCGGGCGACCTATTGGTCCCGTTCGCGCGGGGCATTGTGGGTAAAGGGCGCAACCTCCGGCCACACGCAGACGGTGGTCGAAGTGCGGGTCGATTGCGACCAGGACGCCGTCTTGCTGCGCGTGCGCCAGACCGGCGGGGCCTGCCATACGGGGCGGGACAGCTGTTTCTACCGCGCGGTCGGCTCCGATGGCCAGACGCTTTCGTCGGACACGAATCCCGACTAGTCTCGCCTCAAGGGTCAAACCTGAGGGAAAACACAATGCGCCTGACACATCTGTTTATCGCGGCATCCACGGCGGCGCTGCTGTCGGCCTGTACGCCGAAGACCGAAGCACCTGCGCCCGAAGCCGCACCTGCCGAGGCAGAAACGACCGCGGCGGAAAAGCCGCTTCATGTCGCCGTGCTCGACTGTGGCACGATCACGGTGTCCGATCTCGATATCTTCTCGTCGGCCGGCGATTATGCCGGCCAGTCCGACACGCTGACCGATACGTGTTTCCTGGTCCACCATCCGAAAGGCATGCTGCTCTGGGACCTCGGCCTGCCGGGCATGCTGGTCGGCAATGGCGAGAACACGCAAGGCGTGTTCACAGTCTCGATAGACACGTCGATCACGGACCAGTTGGCAGAGCTTGATATCGTGCCGTCACAAATCGATTACGTAGCCATCTCGCACAGCCATTTCGATCATATCGGCCAGATCGACCAGTTTCAGGGATCGACCTGGCTGGTCAACCAGAAGGAAAAGGACGCGATGTTCCCGCCGGATGGGTCTGGGCCATATGATCCGAGCCTTGCGCCGACCTTCGCTATGTTCAACCCGATGGAGCAACTGGTCATTGGCGACGAGTATGACGTGTTCGGTGACGGCTCGGTCGTGATCTTCCAGACACCTGGCCACACGCCTGGCCATTCCTCACTTCAGCTGATGATGCCGGAAAGCGGCCCCGTCCTGCTGACGGGAGACCTCTATCACCGCGCCGAAAGCCGCGAGCTAAAGCGCGTGCCCCGCTTCAATTCCAGCGAACCTGACACGCTGGCGTCGATGGATGCGTTCGAAGCGCGCGCCGAACGCCTTGGCGCCAAGGTGATCATCCAGCACGAACCGGGTGATATCGAACCGCTGGGCGGGGTAATCCGTTAGGCGTTGCGCCGAAGGCGGGGCTCAGTTCCCGCCTTCGAGCAGGCGGCGCGCAATCACCATGGCCTGCACTTCGCCAGCGCCCTCGAAGATGTTGAGGATGCGGGCATCGGCCAGCAGGCGGCTGATCGGATACTCGACCGCGAAGCCGTTGCCGCCATGGATCTGCAGCGCATTGTCGGCGGCCGCCCAGGCGACGCGGGCCGCGAGCAGTTTGGCCATGCCGGCTTCAAGGTCGCAGCGCTTGTCGGCATCTTTCTGGCGGGCCGAGAAATAGGTGAGCTGGCGTACACCGATCAGTTCGGCGGCCATCATGACCAGCTTGTTCGACACGCGGGAGAAGCTGAAGATGGAATGGCCGAACTGGTTGCGGTCGAGGGCGTATTGCAGGCCGATCTCGAACGCATTCTGCGCCACGCCAATGCCGCGCGCAGCCGTCTGGATGCGGGCGCTTTCGAACGTCGCCATCAGCTGCTTGAACCCCTGGCCCTCGACGCCGCCGAGCAGGTTCTCCGATTTCACGCGGAAATCGTCAAAGCCGATCTCGTATTCCTTCATCCCGCGATAGCCGATCACTTCGATCTCGCCGCCGGTCATGCCGTCGGCCGGGAAGGGGTTGGCGTCGTCGCCGCGTGGCTTTTCAGCGAGGAACATGGACAGGCCGGAGAAATTGTTCGTGGCCGGATCGGTGCGTGCAAGTACGGTCATCACGTCGGCGCGGACCGGATGGGTGATCCACGTCTTGTTGCCGGTGATGGCATATTCGCTGCCGTCTTCGGTCTTCACTGCGCGGGTACGGAGGCTTCCAAGATCAGACCCCGTATTCGGTTCGGTGAAGACGGCCGTCGGCAGGATTTCGCCGCTGGCAATCCTGGGTAGCCATTTCTGTTTCTGGTCATCGGTGCCACCGATCAGGATCAGCTCGGCCGCGATATCGCTGCGCGTACCCAGCGAGCCTGTGCCGATATAGCCACGCGACAGTTCTTCGGAGACAACGCACATGGCGATCTTGCCCATGCCGAAGCCGCCGAACTCTTCCGGGATGGTCAGGCCGAACACGCCGAGCTCCGCCATCTCGCTGACGACATCCATCGGGATATAGTCGTTGCGCATGTGCCAGCCATGGGCGTGCGGCTTGATCTTGTCGCTGGAGAACTTCGCGAACTGCTCGCGCACCATGCTCATCGTCTCATCAAGGCCGGTCTCTTCCACCGTGTTGCGCGAAAGCGAGTCGGGCAACAGGCGGGCGGCGGCCGCCATGGACGCGGTGGTCTTGCCCTCGGTGATCAGGCGATTAACCGCAGGATGTGCAAAAAGGGTGTCGACCTCGGCCAGCAGGCCCAGTTCGTGCGGACGGATCGTTTCGCCCTGGTTCATCGGCACGCCGCCGACCAGCTGCGCGAAATATTCGCTGAACAGGATCTGCGAGAGAAGCGCTTCTATCTCGCCGAACTTGCCTTCCGCTTCGAGACGGGCGGCCCATTCGGCTGTCTGGCGCAGGGCTTCGAGATAGGTCGCGATCCATGACAGGCCGTGGGCCATGTGCTGCTCGCGTTCCAGCGCCTTGCGGTCGGGGCGGCCGTCGGCCGTCTTCAGCCGGACGCTTGCGCCGCTATTGGCGGCCGCAACATATGTTTCCAACGCCGAAACGGCGTCGGCCATGGTTGCAACAAGCCCTGTCAGGACCGGGGATGTCTCGAGTGTTTCGCCTGCAGTGCCGTCCATAATTTCCTCCGCGAACTCTGGTCGTTTTGCTTAGTATAGTGCGCGAGGCCGAAGAGTCATGGAAAGATTGTGCGGTGCAACAACGCAGGCGGCGTCAGGCGTCCATCCGGCGGTAGCGCTGTGATTGGGCGCGGACCATGGCGCGGCCGAGGGGTTCGGGCAGAACGCGGGTCAGGGCGGCCAGCGTCTTGTTGACGGTGCCGGGAACGACAACCGGCTGGCCCCGGTTCACGGCATCGATGCCGGCCGTCACGACAGGCGCGGCCTGCATCCACATCCATTTCGGCATCTTGTCCGTGTCGTCGCGGGTGCCATTGACGTCATGGAACTCGCTCCAGGTGAAGCCGGGGCAAAGGGCGGTACAGTGAATGTCGGGCTGGCCGGTAGCGGCGCATTCGGCATTCAGGCTTTCGGAGAATTTGATCAGTCCTGCCTTGACGCTGGCATACAGTGTGTGGCCCGCGCTGCCGGCGGCATAACCTGCGAGCGAGGCGACGTTTATGATACGGCCATAGTGGCGCTCCGCCATGCCCGGCAGCACCTTGTGCGCGAGTTCGATCGGAGCCGTATAAAGAACCCGGATGAAGGCCGCCTGATCCTTCCAGTCCGTGTTGAAGAACGTTCCGGGGAGGCCGTAACCGGCATTGTTGACCAGCGCATCGGCATGCCGGCCCTGGTCGGCAAGGGCGGCAAGGATCTTGTCGACAGAGTTGGCGCGGGCAAGGTCCTGGACGACCGGAATGACGGTTATGCCATGTGCAGCCTCAAGTTCGGTCGCCAGCGCCTCCAGTCGGTCGAAACGCCGCGCGGTCAGGGCGAGGTCCCAGCCAAGCGCCGCATACTGACGGGCAAACTCCGCGCCGATGCCGGCTGATGCGCCCGTGATAAGGCAAAGTCGTCTGTTCATGATGAGGCCCTTTGTGTTGCGTATACTTGAGTGTCATAATTATCACACGAGCGCGACAAAAAGTGTCGCCCACTTTTGATTTTTGTACCAGCGTCCACTCTTTGTTTTGATTTTGAATGCCCAAAGGGGATCATTCAAGGCTGGACACCCAGCGCCGGGCGCCCATCGTCATCCAAAGCAGGATACCTAACGTGCAGTTCAAAACTGTCCTGCGAGCTGCCACAGCTGCTGTGGCCATCGCATCCATCACGATGCCCGTTTTCGCCCAGGAAGAAGCTGCCCCTGAATCCGACCGTACGCTCGAGACAGTCGTTACTCTGGGTACGCGCGTCGCCAACCGGTCGGCACTCGACGCAGCTGTTGCTGTTGACGTCGTTTCCGCGGCCACGCTCGAAAAGATCGGCATCGGCGAACTGAACCAGGCCCTGTCGGTCCAGCTCCCATCATTCAACTTCCCGCGCCCGGCCCTCAATGACGGCGCCGACTCGGTCCGCCCAGCCTCGCTGCGCGGTCTCGGCCCTGACCAGACGCTGGTTCTCGTCAATGGCAAGCGCCGCCACATGGCGTCGCGCGTCAACGTGAACCGATCAATCGGTCGCGGTACATCGGCTATCGACCTCAATACGATCCCGACCCTTGCCGTCTCCGCCATCGAAGTGCTGCGTGATGGCGCTTCGGCCCAGTATGGTTCTGATGCCATCGCTGGCGTGATCAACGTCAACCTACGCGAAGCTGCCGAAGGCGGGGCCGCAGAAGTCAGCTATGGCTGGCGCGAAACGGAATACACCGTACCAGTCGGAACGCCGCCTGCCGGCGTCACCGTTCCGGCCAGCGGCGAAATTTCCCGCGAACGGTCTGACGGACACGTCGTGACTCTGGCGGGCTGGAAAGGCTTCCAGCTTGGCGAGGACGGCCACCTGACCGTGTCGGCAGAATAAAAGGACCAGCACCATTCGGAACGTTCCGGTTTTGATGTGCGCCCGAACTATCCTGATCTGGTGGGTGGTGTCGCCGATCCACGCGAAGCCGTGATTAATCGCTACAACGCATGGACTGGCGAGCCAGAACTCGAACAGATCACACTGTTCGGCAATGCAGGTTACAATCTTGAAAATGGCGTCGAGCTTTATGGTTGGGCCAGTTATCAGGATCGCGACACGACATCGGCAGGCTTCTACCGCCGCGCCCTGGATGCCCCTAATGTCGTCGAAATCTACCCGAACGGCTTCCTGCCTCTGATCTCGCCAGAAACCACCGACGCGTTGCTGGCTGGCGGTGCCCGGTTCGACATGGGCGGATGGGACATGGATACGTCCCTCGTCTACGGTTCGAACGAGATGCAGTTCACGATCGAGAACACACTCAACCGCTCGATCGGCCCTGCTTCCAAGACATCGTTCGATGCCGGTGGCTTCAAGTACAGCCAGGTCGTCGCCAACCTCTCGGCCGTCAAAGGCTTTGCGGTTGACGGTCTCGCCTCTGATCTCAACGTTGCCTGGGGCATCGAAGCCCGTCAATGTATGAGATCAATGCTGGCGAGCCAGACAGCTACCGCAATGGCGGCGTTCTCCTGAACGGCAGCCCGATATCTTCGGGCGCGTAGGTGTTCCCAGGCTTCCGTCCGGCCAATGAAGTTGACGAAGACCGCACCGC
>Ga0208903_1000015_pt1 | contig 189679 bp, 159 predicted proteins | sample AntAceMetag02UKJ_FD_184769 | JGI IMG/M metagenome (GOLD analysis project Ga0208903, IMG submission 184769) | Saline lake microbial communities from Ace Lake, Antarctica - Antarctic Ace Lake Metagenome 02UKJ (SPAdes) (version 2) | ecosystem: Environmental > Aquatic > Non-marine Saline and...
GCTTTTCGCGAGGGAAATAAATCGTTCTTTTTGGTCCATAGGGTCTTCAGATATCCAGGGCATCCCCCAGTTTAATCTGTTACCTACGTCTCCGGTTTCGGTGTTACCAATGTCGCCGGTTCACACCCCCCCGTGAAAACCCACGTTAGAGCCTTCGCCACGGACGCGCTCAATTTTCTTGCCATCAAGATAAAGAGTTGAATCATTCGATCCCAATACCCAGGCCAAATGATGCCAGTCATTTGAAAGTGGAGCAGGGAGGTCAGCGACAGCAATAAGTCGATGACCACTTTTATCGGCCCGGAGGTGTATTTTTTGCTCACCCGCAAGCGCAAACATTAAATCGTTCCCGCTCTTAAACGTGAAGTCACAAAAAAGCCCGCCAGTCCCGGGAGTCCCCTTGCTCCTCACCCACATCGCAATCGTAAACCGTTCTGCATCGGGAATTTGATCGGCCAGAACAACCCGATCACTACTGCCATCGAATGATCGCGCTCCTCCGATTTTCCCGTCTTTGGTAAAAATGGTTCCCTCGAGCGCGCCGCTTAAGCCCAGGCTGCTGGAATCTTTGACCTGGGCTGAATCCTCATCATCAAAAGAAAACCAGGCAATGAGCCCATCCTGAATCTCCATCGGCAAATCATCTAATTTTCTGATGCGGGGAGTTTCCTCAGCGCCTCTTTGGTTCGAAATACGCTCACTCTCCTCCGCCACAGCCATCGCCGTCTCGAACTTACCCGCCTTGGTCAGAGATCGTTTCAGAGATTCCAGTGCGATGACGTATTTTGCATGCAATCCCTCTATTTTAACATTTCGGGAATCAAGAATCGCCGCAATCTCTTTTTCAGCAACGTCCCGAATGCTAAGGAGTTTTTCGGGTAGAGGATTCGCTTCGTCGATTGCCGCGAGGTTCCCGTTTACAGCAGTATCCATCTCACGGTCCGCGGCAACGAATCCCTCTAAATCTCCCGCCGCTTGACTCGATTTTTTCAGAGGTTCCACGGCGGCTACATAACGCTCGAGGAGTTCCTCTTTCCTTGCTCCTGCCGCAGAATTGATCTCAAGCTGTTTTTCGGCGAAGAACGTTTTGAGCTTGGCGAATTCGTCTTCGCTCTCCGATTGCGAAAAAACAGGCGACCACGCAATCAACATCCCGACAGCGATCCACCGCCACAAAACGTTTTGATGTATTCCAAAGGAGGGCGAATTCATCTGCCTAGCATGAGATAAGATCGATTTTTATTCAATACCTTGATTCGGGGTAGCAGCGGAAGAAAGTTTTCTCTCTTGAACGGGAGAAAAAAGCCCAAAGATCCTTTTCAATTCCATCTGCCAAACCCCGGCGAGGCGACAAGGAGGAATGGTGATTCGCGTTCGCTCCAAGCCTGATTATATTTTCGCCTATGAAGTCTCTACTTTCGGGATCATTTATCGCTGTCTTTGCCCTCGCTTTCACATCGGCTTCAGGAGCCGAGACGCCATTCTTCATTACGGTCAGAGACGAAGCGAGCGATCGCCCCGTGCCTCTCGTCGAACTTCAAACGAACGATCAGGTTCGCTATGTGACCGACAACCTCGGAGTCGTTGCGATAGCCGACCCGGAGTTACTTGGTCAGGAGGTTTTTTTTGATGTCAAAAGCCACGGCTATGAGTTTCCCGCAGACGGCTTCGGAATGACAGGGAAACGCATCAAACTGATTCGCGGCGGAAGAGCAGAGATCAAAATTACGCGAACCAACATCGCCGAGCGAATGTATCGAATCACAGGCGGTGGACGCTTTGTGCACAGTAATAGGGTGGGACTGGAGATCCCCCCATTTCAACAAGGCTTGCGGGCAGGAGTCCTCGGCTGCGACAGTGTTCTCAATGCGATCTACGAGGGCAGATTATTCTGGATCTGGGGTGACACGAAACGCCTGAGCTACCCACTTGGGAATTTTCATGCGACCGGCGCGACTTCAGACCTTCCCTGGAACCCGGAGAACGGAATAGATCTACAGTATTTTGAAGACGGTAAGGGCTTCGTTGAGCCCATCGCCAAAATGCCCGGAGACGGTCCCACCTGGTTGACGGGGTTAACCGTCCTAGCTCACAGTGACGGTAAAGAGCATCTCGGGGCGATGTATCAAAAAGTGAAAAACGGATTAGAGATCTACGAAACCGGCTTGTGCGAATTCAATAACGAGACCGGAACGTTTCTGAAATTATTCGCGTTCGATGCCGACAAGAAACGGAAGCCTCTCGGGCATCCGTTTCCTTATGAGGACGAGAGTGGCGATAAATGGATCGTCTACGCCGATCCGCTTCCGACGATGAAGATTCCGGCGAGCTACGAAGCATGGCGCGATCCCTCTCAATACGAACCACTCGAAACGAAATCGAACTTTATCGACGCGAAAGGCAAGCAAGTGGAACCTCATCGTGGCTCCCTTTCGTGGAATCACTTCCGAAAACAGTGGGTCATGATTTTTTGCGAAACGCGGATAAACGAAAAAAATAGCGGACCCTCCCTCCTTGGGGAAATTTGGTATGCCGAAGCAGAAACTCCCTTCGGCCCGTGGAATCGATGCGTAAAAGTGATGAGCCACGATCAGTATTCATTCTACAACCCCAAGCAGCATCCCTATTTCGCCGATGAAGGAGGTCGGGTGATCTATTTTGAAGGCACCTACACCGCCACCTTTTCAAGAGCACCACTTCCGACGCCCCGATATGATTACAATCAAATTCTCTACCGTCTCGATCTCGATGATGAGCGATTGGATTACGGGAAGGTAAATCAATGATCTATCCGAAACGATGCCACTTCGGAAGGAGGCTATGGCCTGAAGATGGCCCCATTTTAGGCGAGACACGGCTTGGAAAATATTCTATTCTGACATCCATGAAAGCATTCCTCGTCGCCATAACGGCCTTATCGCTGGCTATTTCAGGAGCAAATGCCCGCACCTGGACAAGCGCTGACGGAGCGAAAACCTTCGAAGGTGATCTTCGCTCCTACAATGAAAATTCCGGCATTGTCACGGTGCTCGTTAATGGGCGAGCCGTCGATTTTCCAAAGGACAAACTTTCAAAGGAAGACGTCGCATTCCTTCAGGAATCAAAACTGCAGGAAGTTGCCGCGAGTCCCGACACCGAAACAGAGATCGGTGCCTTAGTCGCCAAAGCGAAGCTTCAACGCCTTGACGGCAAGCGTTACAAAAAAGCGGCGCTCGAGAAGAATCCAAAGTATTACATTCTTTATTATTCCGCTTCGTGGTGACCCCCTTGTCGCGCATCTGCTCCACAGTTGGTGGAGAAATACAACAAGGAAATCGCCAATAACCCGAACGTGGAACTGATCCATGTTTCTCAGGATCGATCCGAGGACGCAGCCGAAGAATGGGGCGCGACAAATCAATTCCCCTGGCTCTCTGTTCTCCCGGGAGACGTTGATCGAAGTAAGCTACTCGATTACAAGACTAGAAATTCAGTGCCGCACTACTCTCTGAGAGCGGCTAACGGAGACGAGCTTGCGAACGGCTCCTCCGCTGTATTCAGTAAGGTCGCAGAGCTTGTCGAGAGCCCATCTGACTAGTGTTCAGACAAGACTAAGTCGGCAATAGGCTGGCGAAGATTTCCCCTCGCAAACAAGGCGTGAGGAGAATGGCGATTGGTGAATAGCGAGACAACGAATAACGAAGTGTGCGAGCGTAAAGACCTCCAGGGTACCCGTCAGCTCTGGCTGGGACGAAGACTAGGCCCTTTCTGTTTCGCCGAAGCGCTCCGCGCCTCGGGAACATTTAACCTAACGACTCCCCCTCGTCGTCGAGGCGATGACGGGTTGGCATCGTAGTATATTCCACCTTCCGGGAAGCTCGAATAGTGAGAGGACTTAATCGTCTTCCTCTCATGAAGTCTTCTTCCCAAGCGTTCTTTCCCCTCGGCGTACTAGTGAGCGCGATAACGCTCGTGCTGTCTTTCGGTGGGGGAAAACATGAGCATCAAAACGAGAGTGAACTCAGCAGCGTCTCCGATTCGACACTGAAATTCACGATCCCATCGAGCGCCGACGTCGAAACGACCGCGGTTGAATTTAAGGAATTCAGGGGAGGCGCCGAAAGTGTCACCGCGATCCCGAAGTCAGCGATTACGAGGAAAAATGGTAAGACCTATGTCTTTGCCCAACCAAACGAGGACGAAGCCGTCTTCGAACGCTGGGAAGTGACTCTCGGATATGGAAATAATGCCAACTACGTAGAGGCCTTAAGCGGGGTGTTTCCGGGCGATGAGGTGATCACTTCCGGCCTTGAGCGGTTAGCCCGCCAAAGTGATCCCGAACCGCTCACTGAGAGCGACGAGAATCGATTCGTTTTTGGCAACGACCAAGGAGTGGGCCTGAAAGCGCCTGCGGCTTACGAAAAACAACTTAAGGGTCCGGTCAAAGAGCGCGTTCCTGGACCCGCTTACGACCAGACCGGGAACCGATTCGGATACCGGGCCGAAGAGGAAAGCGGCCCCGGAGTTGAGGTGAAAACTTATCGGAAAGATCGCTATGTCCATTCGGGGGGAGAGCGCTACATCCTCGCTCCACGATATGAGATCTCCCACGAATTCAGATGCGACAGGGGTTTCCGCGAAGACGACGCCTACGCGCCTCCTTTCGCCCCGTCCTGTCATCTCACCGGTCCCGACAACTACGACGAAGACCATTCAGTTTACTGCCCGAACGATCGTTACCGATCGTGGGGACATTAAATCCGAGGGAGCGGGCCGCACAGAAAGGCGCTCCGCGGCTGGCTTCCTTTGCCAAGGCAATCTACTCTCCCCAAAGCGTGAGGCGACCGGAGACCGGAGATTCTTCGCTAGAAAGAAACCTGCCGAACTCATCTCGTTCGAAAAAGACTTCGATGAGTGAACCGCCTCCGTCTTCGCTTTTGAGCTTCAGCGCGGCAACGATGCGTTCACCATCATCCGAGATAGCGAGGTGCCTGACTTCCGCTCTTTGAGGGCCTCCGAGTTGTTCGATGATTTGGGTTTCGAATTCTGCTGTTACCAGCAACGAAGCTTCGTTATTCGTTCTTACATTAGCCACATCCGGAACGGTCGCATCAAGCGGCACCGCCATCTCTGAGAGGTCAACCTGATCCCCAACAGTGACCTCTTCATTTTCCACTGGAGCCGCCTCTTCAGACGATTTCTCACCCGTGACGGTCTGCACTACTGAGTCTGCTTTCGCGCCCATCCAGTCCCCGAATTTGGGAAGGTAGGTCATAACGAGCCAGAGAACGCCCAACACAGGAAGAAGCGTCAGGAGGGCAAGCAGCTGATTTTGGGGCGAAGCCGGCTCTTTTGAATCCTCTCGAGACAGAGTTTCAGGATCTTTTTCGGGTTCACTCACGCATCGAAATTACGCGGACGACGAACTTGTTTCCAGTGGAAAAGGCGTCTAAATTCGGCCCCCTTCCTTCAGAAGAGATTTAACACCCACCAGGGTAACCTACAATACTGACAGCATGCCCAAAGTTTACTTAAAAACCTACGGATGTCAGATGAACGTGCGTGACTCAGAGCAAGTCGCGCAAATGTTCGTCGAACGCGGCTTCACGGTCACGCTGCAACCAGAGGATGCTGACGTCGTTCTCATGAACACCTGCTCAGTGCGGGATCAGGCGGAACAAAAGGCGATCGGGCAGATGAACTTCCTCGGCAAGCACCGCAAGACCAATCCCAACATCGTCTACGGATTCATGGGCTGCATGGCACAGAGCCGCGGTGAAGAACTCATGAAGCAGTCCCCTCACGTTAATCTCGTCGCGGGCACACAAAAGTATCATCGTGTCGTCGATCATTGCGTTGAACTGATGCAAGCGAAGGAGGAAGCGCAGATGGACGATCTTCGTCGCTCGATTATCGACATCGAGGAGGAGAAAGAATCACAAAATACGATTCGCGACCACGTCGACAAAGACTACGGCGTCAGCGAATTCGTCAGCATCATGCAGGGCTGCAACATGAAGTGCACCTTTTGCATCGTGCCCTACACACGCGGACCGGAGCGGGCCCGACCGATCCCTGAAATCGTCGAAGAAATCCGCCGGCTCACCGATCAGGGCGTCAGAGAAGTCACCTTGCTTGGACAGATTGTAAACCTCTACGGCCGCCATGAATTTCCAAAAGTAGATGGGAAAAGCCCCTTCGTGCAACTTCTCGAAGCCGTTCACGAAATCGACGACCTCAAGCGAATCCGTTTCACCTCCCCTCACCCGATTGGCTACAAAGAGGATGTGATCGAAGCGTTCACTTACCTTCCTAAACTGGTCGATCACGTGCATTTCCCGATGCAGTCGGGCTCAAACCAGATTCTCAAGCGGATGCATCGCCCCTACAAGGCAGAGCGGTTCATTGAGATCTGTGACAAAATGAAAGAGGCCCGCCCCGGCATCGCAATATCGACTGATATTATCGTCGGCTTTCCCGGCGAGACAGAAGAAGACTATCTCTTGTCGAAAAAGGCAGTCGAGCACGTCCAGTTTGATCAGGCCTACATTTTTCGCTATTCACAGCGAAAAGACACCCCCGCCGCGGAAATGGATGGCCAGTTGCCCGAGAAGGTCAAAGAAGAGCGCAATCAGGATCTCCTCAAGCTCGTCAACGAAATCGTCGAACGCAAGAATCACGCTCACGTTGGCGGAACACATGAAGTGCTCTGTGAAGGCCCGAGCCGCTACAACAAAGAGCGGCTCTCGGGGCGCACGAGAACGAACCGCATCGTCATTTTTGACGGTGACGCCGACCGCATGGCAGGCCAGCTTTTCGACGTCAAAATCAATGAGTGCACGGGGCACACTCTCTACGGCGATCCGGTCTTGCATTAAACCCTATTAGTCCGAATCTGAGCGATCCATTTTATGCAGGCGATCTTTAACATGCTTTACGTCCCCGGCCTTCCGCTGAAGACCATGGGAATCATTATCGGCCTCTCCCTGATCGTCTCCCATGCCTTCGCCCTCGCAAAACCGGGAGTGGTGCAGCCCTGGTTAAAGCGCCTTCCCCGAAACGGAAATTGGGGATCCGTTCTCATCATCATCGCGTTTGCCTGGGCGTTTATGTATTGGTCCTGCATGGATCTGGGCGAGTTCTTCAAGATAGAAAAGCCGATTCAACTCGTGATCGTCGCCGTCTGTGTCGGAGTGCTGATTTACGTGAAGGAATTTCTCGCAGTTCGTGCTCTCGGATTCCTCATGATTCTCGCCGCGGCGCCGATTTTGGATTCCGCTTTTTTGAAAGAGCCCCAATCACGGCTACTGATCGTTGCCTTCGCCTATGCGATCGCGGTCAACGGTATGTTCTACGTCGGGATCCCCTACCTGATGCGAGATCAGATCAACTGGGTGCTGGAAAAGAAGCTTCGCTACACCGTCGGGTTTGCCGCCGGACTCGCCTTTGGCGTCATCGTCATCGTCTGTGCCCTGATGTTCTGGTAGGCGACCGGAGCGAAGCGTGGGCTTCGTTCCTTATGCCTTGAACTATTGCGAATCCTCGCGACAATTCGGCTATGTCTCAGCCATTCATTCATGACGACTTCATGCTGCAATCTCAAGCAGCAAGAGAGTTGTATCACCACTTTGCGAAAGACGAGCCGATCTTCGATTTTCACAATCACCTTCCGCCTCACGAAATCGCAGCGGATCGGAAATTTGAGACCCTTTACGACATTTGGCTGGCTGGTGATCACTACAAATGGCGCGGGATGCGCTCGAATGGGATAGATGAAAATCGCATCACGGGTGACGCTTCTCCCCGCGATAAATTCGACGCCTGGGCTGAAACGGTTCCCCATTGCCTCCGCAACGCCCTCTACCACTGGACGCACCTTGAGTTGTCCCGTTACTTCGGCTTCGAAAAACTTTTTTCCCCTGCAACCGCTGACGAAGTCTGGGAGACCGGAAACGCAAAACTGGCTGAACCCGACTACTCCTCCCGTGGGCTTCTGCGAGTCAGCAAAGTGAGAGCCCTTTGCACGACGGATGATCCCACACATTCACTCGAACATCATGTCGCGATCGCCGCCGACCCCACGATCGATACCTGCGTCTACCCTACTTTCCGTCCCGACCCGGCGCTCTGGGTTCACGCGGCGGGAGGATTCAATGCCTACGCAGATCAACTGAGTGAAGTAAGCGGAATCGATTGTTCCACTTTGTCAGGATTCTGCGAGGCACTTCGTTCGCGACACGACTTTTTCCACGAAGTGGGAGGACGCCTTTCCGACCACGGCCTCCATCACATTTTTGATGCCGAGTGTTCTCAAGAAAAGGCGACCGCGATCTTTGATCAAGTTCGCACCGGACAATCCGCTGACGAGATCGATTCGGAAGCGTTCGGTGCCTACATGATGCTGTTTTTCGGGCAACTCAACGCCGAGCGAAACTGGACAATGCAGCTCCACATCGGAGCCGAACGAAACAACAACGAGCGACTTTTTCAATCGCTCGGGCGAGACGTGGGCTGCGACTCGATCGCCGATGTTGATCATGCCGGCGCCGTGCGTCGCTACCTGAGCACGCTGGACCTTCGGGGGCACCTTCCCAAGATCATGCTCTACAATTTAAATCCGAAAGACAACTACGCGCTCTCGGCGATGCTCGGCAATTTCCAGCAAGCGAAGCCGGGCGACCCGCCCTGTCGACTGCAACTGGGAACCGCCTGGTGGTTCCTCGACACGAAAGAGGGAATGGAATGGCAAATTAACACGTTCTCCAACACGAGCCTGCTCTCTCACTTCAATGGAATGCTGACTGACTCGCGTAGTTTCCTCTCATTCACCCGCCACGAGTATTTCCGCCGAATTCTCTGCAATGTCATCGGGGAAGACATCGAAAAAGGTGAGATCCCACGTGATATGGAAATGGTAGGCGAGATGGTGCGCCGAATCTGCTTCCAGAATTCGGTCGATTATTTCGGTCTCGAGATGCCCTGATCAGAACTCGCGAGAAAAGGGTTGGGACCCGTCCCGATGTGGGGCACCCTAAGCCCGAAGTCACCTATGCCCGATTCCAGTCCCATCTTTTTCGACAGCCACATGCACACGCCGCTGTGCAAGCATGCCGAGGGTCATCCGATTGAGTACATGGAAGAGGGCGTTGCGCGGGGCCTCGCCGGCATTATTTTCACCTGCCATAGTCCAATGCCGGACGGATTTTCGAGTCGTGTCAGGATGACACCCGAACAGTTCAATGAATACGTCGCACTGGTTCAGGAAGCGACCGACGCGGCACCGGATGGTTTTGAAGTGCTTCTGGGAATGGAAAGCGACTTTTTCCCGGGAATGGAGCCATGGCTAACCGAATTGCATTCTCGAGCCGAGTTTCACTACATTCTCGGATCGGTGCACTGGCATATCCCTGAATACAGGGACATGTTTTGGACGGGTGATACAGACGCTTTTCGTGCTCAGTATTTCGAGCATCTCGCCGAATCGGCGGAATCTGGTCTTTTTGATTCCCTCGCCCATCCTGACTTAATCAAAAACGCGACCCCCGGGGAATGGTCGTTTTCAGCCTCGCGCCCTTTCATTGAACGGGCACTTGATCGAATTTCGGCCACCGGAGTGGCAATGGAATTGAATACCTCCGGCCTCAACAAAGGGTACCCTGAGATGAATCCTGGCCCCGAAATGCTTAAGCTCATGGCCGAACGCGGGATTCCGGTTGTGATCGGCTCGGACTCGCACACTCCTACGAGGGTGTCTGAAAATTTCAGGGGTGCCCTGATCCAACTGAAAGAAGCCGGCTTTGAAAAGGTAAGCCTTTTTCGAAACAGAAAACGCCGCGATCTCGCAATCAGCGACGTTCTTGAAAGTTTGCGTTCTCCGAAACCGCGATAGCTTCCTGCCGATCTCTTTGGCAAAGCGCGGCCAGTTTTGGAAGCTCACGCCGATGGCCCTCTTCCTTGCTCTGAAGATAGAATTCATCGCGCCGACTACGGCAACCAGCGATATTCTGACGGACCGTGTCGAGGCGCTCAATAAACGAGTCCGTTTCGGCCGTGGCGGCGAAAGGTGGCCTTATAGGAAAGGCTTTTTCAGTCGCTACGACTGGCTCTGAAACCCCAAGAAGGAGGGGCTCGAAGCCGCCGGCATCGCAGGATTACGCTGGCTTCGCGAGCACAGAAAGAAGCGGTTTGATTGCGGCCGGTTCAATATCGCGCAACGAAGAGAGCAGTCGCGCTATTTTGCCGGAAATGAGCGGTGCGGCATAACTGCTGCCAGTCTCAGTTTTAGTCTTTCCGCCTAGCCAGGGAACTTCGACTCGCTCCCCTTTGGCGAGAAATGAAACCATCCGCCCCTCTCTGAAATAGAAGTCATCCGCATCGCAATCGATCCCCCGAACACTGAGAACACTGGGAAAATAAGAGGGCCACTCGCGAATCCCCGCATCCACATTACTGCAGGCAGCCACGATCTGGACCCCGGATAGATAGGCCAAATCGACCCATTCCTTGTAATCCATCACGTAACGTGGAAGCCCCCTGCACCCGAAACTGCAATTAATCACCTGATACCCTCTCGCAATTGCCTGATTCACACACTCAGCGATGACAAAACTTCTCGCGTGATTACTACTGTCTAGCGCACGAAAGCTTCCCAATTCGATCCCGGGAGCCTCACTTAAAAGGAGACTCGCAATCGCCGTTCCATGTCCATACACGTCGGTCCCGTCTCCCTCCTCAATTCGCAAGCTCACGCCATCGCAGGAGACCGTCACATCATCCTGAAGAGTAACGCCATTCAGTGCCGGGTGCGAAACCTCAACCCCTGAATCAATAATCGCCACTTTAATTCCGCTCCCATCACCTGATGCAAGAGCTTCCCTGGCTGCTGACAAATCGGGCCAGCGCCGTATTTTATCACCCGACATCACTGAGTCCCAGAGTAGAAGAGAGGAGTCGTTCATCGATCAGTCTCTCAACAATGTTTGAAACCCTGACGAGAGTCCCAACGTGAGATGAGTTAAACCCATCCTGAAGATTCCCACCCTCCTCAAGCTGAACACACGAGAGAACGCCGCGAAGCTTGAAGCTGAAATAGAAAGGAACCGCAATCATTGCGGTGGTGTGCTTTGCTATTTTCCGGTCCAGCGTATCGTCGTGTCCTTCGCTCGCCTGAATATCATTTTCACAATAGGGCTGCTGTTGCGCATAAACCATCGAGACAATTCCACTTCCAATCGGTTGCTTGAATCCAATCAAACTGGAGGCGTCGATTCCTGAATTCGCTACCGCAATCAGATGTTGCTCCTCCTGATCGGCTAACCAAACAGTCCCTTCACAACCGCCGATTCTGGTGTAAGCCGATTCGAGCAGAGAGAGAGAAGTCTCGTCGATTAGCTCCGCGACACCCATGGGGTCACTCGCTGAAAACCAGGCATCGAGATGCTGCTCCACGTCAGAGCCGAGCTGTGAAAGGGCGGGATTGCGAATTAAGCGGGTTTTAGCTCCAATCATCGATAGATGTCAAAACATTAGGCCTGTGAGCGAAGTTCCTCAACCAGGCGATGCAGGGCTTTTTCGTTTCCAAGAATCCCGGGAAGGATCTCACTTCGCTTAGACTCATCGAGTTTGCCCGCAGCAAAAAGTTGAATTTGCTCAAGCTGTTCGGCTGTCAGCGTCGCGGAAGAATGCCCGCTAACTTCAGGACCGAGGTTTTCGAGAAATTGTGCCAGAATTGAAAAATCGTCGTTCATTAGTTTGAAAGTTTGGAGGGGTTGGAAAGGAGTATTTATTCACAGAGAGAGACGACGCGAATATTCCCTTTATTCACTTTATTTCATTTTTCGTAGAACTTTTTGAGCGAAGGCACCCGCACAACACAACTATACCCATTAATACTAAAGTGTACTTAATTTACGGTTTTTATAAAGACCTTATTGATACCGAGCCCAGGATCCGCGAGGCCGAACCACGGTCAAAGATACCTTTCGATAGTGTGTTGCGACCTTATGAGAGCGACGCGTTTTGGAAGAATCGCGACACCCCTCTTTTTTTCGAATGCATCCCCCCAGACGGAAAACGACCCGGCACCAAGGTTTAACCCTCCTGCGCCGAGCCGCCCCGTTCCGCACAAATTCTTGATAAGATCCAGTCAGCGCCTTCTCAAAGGCTCTCAAACAGGTTCTGATTCGGTGAAATAAAACTCTCACCAAAACGAATATCTCCGAAAAACTAACGCTATTGTCTACTGACGCAAACATAAATCTCAAAATTTCACAATTCTGACTCTATTTTTTAAAGAACTCGCATTTTCGATAGGATTGAGGGCTATTTTCCGAAAACCCGAGTTAAATTACTCGACAGATCGCAAAGAAACTTCATTGTAAGGAAAGATTTATCATAGTTGAGAATTAACTTCTTAGAGTTGGTATCTTTCACACGAGACACACAACCTTTCCTCACGATCATGCGCCTGAAATCTCTCGAGATTCATGGATTCAAATCCTTTGCAGACAAGACCAAGTTAGACTTTCACGGAGGGGTCACTGGGATTGTCGGCCCGAACGGCTGTGGAAAGTCGAACATTGTTGATTCGATGCGCTGGGTGCTCGGTGAGACGTCAGCGAAGGCCCTTCGTGGCGGAGAAATGGCTGACGTCATTTTCAACGGCACTGATAAGCGTTCACCTCTCGGGATGGCGGAAGTGACTCTCACCTTATCCGATTGCGCCGGCATTCTCGACACAGACTACGATGAAGTCTCCCTCGGACGGCGGGTCTTTCGTGATGGGAAAAGCGAGTATCTGATCAACAAACAACCTTGTCGCCTCAAGGACATTCACGGACTCCTCATGGATACCGGCATAGGTCGCTCGAGCTACTCGATCATGGAACAGGGCAAGATCGACATGCTCCTTAGTTCGAAGCCTGAAGATCGACGAGCTGTTTTCGAAGAAGCAGCAGGGATCACAAAATACAAGACTCAGAAAAAAGAGGCCCTTCGGAAACTCGACTACACCGAAGCCAACCTTATTCGTATTCGTGACGTCATTGCAGAGAATGAGCGTCAAATCCGTTCACTCTCACGGCAGGCATCGAAGGCAAAGCGCTATCAGGGTCTTTTTGATGATGTCAAAACTCTCGAACTTCATCTCAGCCATAAGCAGTGGAGAGAACTGCGAGGCGAGAAGTCTGAACTCAGCACCTCAATTCGCAACCTCCGTCTGCAGCAGGATGAACTGGAGGATGCCATTGAAAAACGTCAGGCTGAAATGGCCGCGGCCCGTGTCGAGTATCAAGAGATCGAAAATCGACTCACCCAGTTACAAAGCGAGGTCGCCCGACTCGACAACGAGATGACGAATGCGAGTAACCGCATCGAATTCAATGGCGAGCGAACCCACGAACTGACGCTTCTGATCAAGAAGAACGAGGAAGACCTTACCCAGACAGGTGAGAAGCTTGAGCGACAACAAACTGATATTGAAGCAGCGAATCGTCAGCTCGCATCGGTTTCCGAAAAAATCGAAAATCAGCAATCATCATTCGAAGAACTCGATCAGGAAACCCGTGAAGCACGTGGGCTCAGGGAGACTCTTAATCTTAAGCTACGCGAAATCGAAGAGCAGAAGAGCGCTCTCAAAAGCAGGATTGCCAGTCTTGAGGCAACCATTGAAACCAACGAGAAACAATCCGAATCCGACGGGCATCGCGCGGGGCAATTGACGAGCGAAACGAGACGACTCGGGGATGATCGCAAAGAACGCAACCAAAGCGCGACTGAGCTGAAGGAACAGATCAGTCTGCATCAGGCTCTGATCGATGAATTTTCTGAGACGCTTGCCGGGATGGAGCAAAAATACCATCAGGCGAAACGTTCGGCTTCAGATATACAGGAGAGCCTCGGCTCTCTCCATAAACTGAGTGCCGAAAAAAAATCCCGTCTCGACGTGCTCCAGCAGCTTATCGCGGGGGGTGAAGGGTTTGAGAAAGGAACTCAGGCGGTTCTCAAAGGACTCAATGATCCCGACTACTTTCAAACGCGCATCCGCGAACCGCTCGCAAACTACATTGAGGTCGACGCCAAATTTGCAGAGGCGATCGAAGCCGCTCTCGGGAGAAGGCTCCAGGCAGTGATCGTTTCCGATATGGAGGCAGCTGAAAAAGTCATCACCTCGCTTCGAAATGAAAAAATTGGACAGGCCTCCGTCATCGCAGAATCTCAGCTCATCGCAACTCGACGTCAGAAACAAGGGCGGGCACCGCTCGGTGCGATTGCCTGGGCTTCGGACAAAGTCACCTCTAAAGACGATGTTGAACCGCTTGTGACGAAGCTTCTCGAGCAGGTCCTTATTGTCGAAGACCTCAACACTGCCCTCCGCCTTCGCAAGAAAAAGCCGGGAATTGCAATGGCAACCCTTGAGGGTGAATTCATCACTCCGGAGGGAATCATCCATGGTGGGAAGTCCGGCGACGACTCTATTTCCGTGTTGAAGATGCAGACCGAAATTCGGGAGCTTCAAAAAATCACGACAGCCCTCGTTGAAGAAGTTGAAACGCGTCAGCTGCGACGCGACGAGCTCAACGAACGGGTCGATCAGATTGAAGACACCCTTCAGCAATCCCGCGAACGACTTCAGCAGAAGCGCGTTTCTGCTTCCACCCTCGAAGGGAAACTCGCCCTCGTTGAGCGCGATCTGAACCAGCTCAACAACAAGATCGAAAGTCTGAACTGGGAGGAAAAGGAAGTCGCAGAGCGCCAGGAAAAGATCTCAGTAACCCTCGAGGAGAACATTGCTGAGCGGGACGATTCACTGATTCAGGTGGAAGGGCTCGATCAACAATCAGCGAACACTTCTGCTCAATTGCGAGAGGCAAGAACGCACGAAGAGGCCGTCATGGAGCGCGTTACCGAAGCGCGCACCACACTCGCCGTTGAGCACGGAACGAAAAAGAATCTCGAGGAACAGCGCGCGCCTATGATCGCGCGACAGCAGGAACTCGAAGAACTGATCGATCGTCGGAAAAATGAGATTACGAGCTTTCAAGGGCGGATCGAGAATGCGGCGATCGAAACGTCGGAGCTTCAAGAGAAAATCGAACAGTGGGCTACTGAAAAGACCACTCGCTCAGACGAACGAGCTACGATTCAAGGAGATCGATCCGGTTACTCGGAGCGCATTGAAGAGGGCGAAGAGGAGCTCACCACGAAGCGGAAATCAGTCCAACACGTCGCCGGACAACGTGGCCGCGAGGAAGTCAAAGTGGCACAACTCGACATCAACCTCGAGAATATTGAGCGAACCTGCCGAAGCCGATATCGGACCGAGTTGGAGTTTTTCGAACCCGACAGCCATGCCCTCCTCCTCGCGATCGAAGAGCGAAAGAAGAACGGAGCAGCCCGCTCGAGGTCGCCCCTTCCCGGCGAGGAGTCAGAGGACGAAGCGGGTTCTTTCGACGCCGAAAATAACGAGGACGCGGAAATGGAAATCGAAGATCCGGCAGAGCCCGATTGGGAATTCGTCGAGGAAGTCGTCACCCAGCTCCGCAACAAACTCGATTCAATGGGACCGATTAACATCGATGCGATTGAGGAATTCGATGAGCTCGAAGAACACTACAAATTCAACATCCAGCAACTAGAAGACCTCGATAACTCGAAAGAAGAACTGCTTCGCATGATCGCCCGGATCAACCGCGACACCCGAAAAATGTTCTCGGATACCTTTGCCAAAATCCGGAAGAACTTTCGAGACATGTTCAAAGAGCTCTTTGGAGAAAAGGCCAAAGCCGATCTCGTGCTGATGGATGAAGGCGATCCCCTCGAGTCCGGCATCGACATCATCGCGAAACCTCCGGGCAAAAAATTACAATCGATTAGTCTTCTTTCAGGCGGAGAGCGCTCGATGACGGCGGTGGCCCTCCTCTTTGGTATTTTCATGGTGAAGCCAGCCCCCTTCTGCGTCCTCGATGAGCTCGACGCGCCGCTCGATGAATCGAACATCACCCGCTTCATTCGCGTTCTCGATCGCTTCATCGGAGAAAGCCAGTTCGTTATTGTGACTCACAGCAAACGCACGATGTCGCGGGCCGATGTCATGTATGGAGTCTCGATGGAAGAGTTCGGTGTCTCGAAGACCGTGGGGGTCACCTTTTCGAAATCAGACGAATCCAAGGGCCTCAAATCAGCGGGCGTCGGCGGCTAAGCAGTCTTTTCTATTTTCTAAACTGGCGTTAAAAATCAGTTGAGCGGGCGCTGTCTGTCTGGAGGCTTAAGAAGTGAACCCTTTGCGAAATCTGACTCTGATCTTACTCCTCCACTCTTCCTATATGGGAATGGCTGAGGAGAATCGTGTCGCAGTCGCTGAAGGGTTCGATCGGATCGAGCTGCTTTCCGAAACAACGGCGATCACTCCGGGTGTGCCCTTCCGCCTCGGAATGTATTTCCACCTACTTCCGAATTACCACACCTACTGGCGCGGCCCCGGAATCGTCGGCGTCGCACCCTCCTTCGAGTGGGATTTGCCCGAAGGATTCCTCATAGGCGAAACTTACTGGCCTGCTCCCAAAGTCGTCGACATGGTAGGAATCAAAGCCAACGGCTACCATGACAAAGTGCTCCTGATCACTGAGATCACACCGCCGGGAACCCTCGAAGACAACGAGGTGACGATCAAGGTTCGTTCGGGATGGATGGCCTGCGCGACTTCCTGCCATCCAGGATTCGGCGATTTTTCAATCAACTTGCCGGTAGCGGCGCCCGGACTACCTGGCAAACCGAACCTGCCCGCGTCCCTCGTCTTCGAGGAAACATTGAAAATGATTCCCCCCGCAGCTCCCGCTGACTGGAAATGGTCACTCTCAAGACATGATTCCGCTATTTCTCTCGCTTTAGAGATTCCAGAAAGATCCGACGGTCTCGAAAAAGGTCCGATACACTTTTTCTGCGACGACATGCAGGTGAACTCCGATGAACCTCAAAGCACTGAATTCCCCCCTCCTGAAACTCGCGCTCTGATCCAACAATTGCCAGTCCCTGAGTTTGCACCCCCAAACCCTGAAAAACTTTCCGGCCTACTTTTCAATGAAAAGGGATGGCCCGGCATCGATTCCCACTACGTCAAAGTTTCCATCCCCTGGCCCTCCGACAAATCAGATCATGAGTAAAAAATCCACCCTTCTAAAAGGCGAGCGATGTGACTCGGAACTTTGCGAAGTTCGGGGCTCCGGCATTCACGGGCGAGGCCTCTTCGCGAAAAATAAAATCGAAGAGGAGACCTACATTATTGAGTACATTGGTGAGCGAATCGACAAGGATGAATCCAACGAGCGTGGCTGGCAGCAATTCGATATCGCAAAAGTAACGGGAGAAGCCGCCGTCTACATCTTTACCCTCGACGATGATTGGGACATCGACGGGAACGTTCCCGAAAATGCGGCTCGTCTCATGAACCATAGCTGCGATCCCAATTGCGAGGCGTTTATCGAAGATGACAAAATCTGGATCGCCGCCCTTCGAAAAATCAAACGAGACGAGGAACTCTTCTTTAACTACGGCTTCGATCTCGAGAATTACAAAAGCCACCCCTGCCGCTGCGACACCGACAAATGCGTCGGCTACATTGCAGGTGAAGACTACTGGGGAAAGCTGAAAAAAAAGCTCACGAAGGCGAAGAAAAAAAGCAAAAAGAAGTAAGGAGGCGTTACGGGAGCCGGAGCGTTTGCCCTTTTTGAATCGAGTCGTCGGCGAGGCCATTGACTCGCTTCAACTCACCCACCGAAGTGCGATAGCGCTGCGATAGGGCATACAGTGTGTCTCCAGCTACCACCGTATGGTAGCTCGCTGCCCCCGCAGTAATTGACGTGGCAGCGGGGGGCGGCGTCACGGAAATTGAAGCGCTCGAACCGGCGGAATCAATATTCTCAATCTTCCCGGTCACTTCAGCACTCCGGGCTTCGGAAACCCGGGCATAGCCGGGAGAGGCTGCCGGAGTCGAACCGCCGGGTCCTTCCGTGGTCTCTGCTGCAGCCACTACCGGTAGTGCCGAAGCACTCCTCGTTTTGCCCGTAGCCTCGTTTTTCACCCAGTCTTTTCGATAGGCGCCGCTGTCATCAAAAGGATAGTCCTTCTTCTCCAGATCATGTCCGGCGGGCGTTTTGAGCATCGAAGGATCGTATTCGACGTCTCGGTAGCTGCCCGCCCCAATCTTGCACTGAGTTAGAAAAAACGGAGCCGCCAGCCCCATTGCGAGAAGGGCCAGTGAATGAAGGGTGCGGGAAGTTTGCATGGCAAATAGTGCTTACTCAAAGAAACGAGCGTCAGCTCGCCCCTCTTTGAGGAAATATTCATAATAAAAGCGACTCTCTATAATACTCACTATTTACTAAAAATAAAGTAAACTAAGGCACCAACTTCTGCTCAAGATTGTTGACTCTGAGTCGATCAAGCCGCTTTTGAGCTTCTTCACCGTAGGGTGACTTCGGATTGATCTCGACAATTTGAAGCAGCGTTTCAACCATTCCCGGCGCATTCGTCTGCTTCTGTTGGACCCCCGCCTTATTCAAAAGCGCCTTCTGTTTTGTGGGGCCTTCGAGCTTCCACTCGAGAATGTAATTGTCGGTCAAGCTTACCATTTTCCCCCACTGGACATCCTTTGCCAGCAACTGCATTAAACTGCTGTATTCCACATCTGCGAGATGCTTTTGGTAGTCCTTCGTGAAACCCAAGGTGCCGTCGGGATCGGCCTTGATGAGCGCGTCGACTTCCTCTCTGTAGTAGCGAGCGGCAAGCGTTCCGGGCAATTCGGGAATCCCTTTCACTAAGGCCTTTGCCTTTTCAATTCCCTCGAGCCCCTCTGCGCGTTTCAGGTGAGCAAGTCGTTCACGATAAAAAGCCTCCATCGAAAGCGTGAGCTCAGCATACTCGCCCGGAGTCATCGGAACGTAGCCATTGATCGCGAAAGGAGCGCCCTTCGAACTGGTCATGACGACGGTGGGAAATCCCCTCACACGATAGGCATCCCGTAAAAGGGCCATTTCAGATGCCGATTCCTTGGGGAGACGATTGTCTTCGGGGTATTCAAGCTTCACGAGTTCGTATTTTTCGCTCACAGGGCCCATGAACTGGGGTTGAGACAAAATCTCGTCGTTAAAGATCTCACAGATATCGATCCAGTCCGTGCCCGTGAAGACCACCATCAGCAGCTTGCCATTTTTCTGCGCCGCCGCCGCCCCGGCTGAATACGAATCGTGCCATTTTGCCGACTCCTGCGCCAAAGCGGGGAACGTAATAAGTGAAAGTAAAAACGAAAGAAGGACAACTAATCTCATGAAATTATTTAATTCTGAATGGGTCTTAACTCTTGTCGCGGAAACCGCTACATGCGACAAACCGTTCGCCGAAAAATACCACGCAGTTGCGGCAAAGAGGCTTTTTGACCCTACTTTAATTGTAGAATAGCCTCCCACAAATTCCCAACAAAATGATGAGAACACTTTTTCATGTCCTATTCCTGATGATCTTCGGAACCGCATCATCCTTCGGGCAGGATGATAAAGTGATGGAACTGGGTAAAGCCACTTTCCAGAGCTGCGTTGCCTGTCATGGCCCCGACGGAAAAGGAATCAAGGCCGGAGCCCTCCTCATGGCGCCTTCTCTTTTCGACTCTGCTTTTATCACAGGAAATCATCCGGACCTCCTTACCGGCATCATATTGAAAGGCATCCTCAAAGAGGACAACCAATACATACAGGCGATGCTGGCACTCGAAGCGGCTCTGAATGACGAGCAGATCGCTGCGCTCATCGCCTACGTGACGAACGAATACGGAGGAGAGCGCCGCTCGGTGAAACCTGCCGAAGTCGCGAAATGGCGGAAGGAATACAAGTCACGCACGAGCCCCTGGAAGCGCAAAGATCTCGAAGCGATGGTCAAGAATGCCAATGCTCCCAAGTTGGTCACCGACCTCACTTATTCAATCTACGAAGGACAGTGGAATAAGCTCCCGGACTTTGCGAGTCTTGAGCCCGTTGCGAGCGGCAAATTGCCCAAAGGTCTCGTCACGCTCAAGCCGGCCGAAAAAATCAAAAGAGGCTTCGGTATGGTTTTTGAAGGGAAACTGAAAATCCCCCTAACCGGAACTTACTTTTTCAGGATCGCTTCAGATGACGGCTCCGCTCTCGCGGTCGATGGAGAGACCGTCGTTGGAAATGATGGAATTCATCCGATGAAAGAAGCCCGAATGAAAGAAGAGCTCGAAGCCGGTGAACACACCTTCAAGCTTCTCTACTTTGACGGAGGCGGACAGCGGGCGCTTGCGTTTGACATTAAAGGACCCGGCGATTTCGGTACCGTTCAACTCTCCGCAGACAAGGCCAAAGGCAAAAAGCAGCAACAGAGCTACGCCCCTATCGTTCTCATCCCGGAGAATGCAGGCGAGGCCATCGTCCATCGCTCCTTTCTTCCTGACTCCCAGCCACGGGCGATCGGCGTCGGTTATCCTGACCGCGTCAGTGTTGTCTGGGATGCTGATGTATTGAATCTTTCCTACGTCTACCGGGGCGACTTCATGGATGCAGCCTCCCACTGGAACGGTCGTGGTTCGGGCAGCACGCCGATCGGGGTCGACAAAGTCATCACCGCTCAGGGACTCCCCTTTCAAGTGCTCGAAAGTCTCGACGAACCATGGGAGCCATTCTCCACCGCAACCATTAAATACGAGCGCGACACCGCCGAGCCCCAAAAGGAGATCACGATTAACGTCAAACATCCTGACTACCAGTTCCGCGGCTATCGCCTCGACAAGAAGCGCTTCCCTACTTTTAGCTATGACTACCAGGAACTCGGAGTGACCGATCACTTTACGCCAAAGGAAGTCGACGGAGTGACCTCACTCGTCCGTACCATCACTACCTCCGGCAAAGCGGGTGAAAACGTCTACCTCCGCGTCGCCGACACCGGCACCCAGACAGGCGAAAACGGCTGGCTGGAGATTGGCGATAATATGTCGATCAAGATCGAAGGAGCCGAGCCAATCACTCGAAAGGCTGGCGACAAAAATGAAACACTCGTTCTCGTCGGAACGGATTCAGCCTTCACCATCACCTACCGCTGGAACGCTCCAGTGAAAGAATAATTCCCACTCCGGCATACCTGCCTGGCCCTCCGAAGCCTTCGCGAGGGACGGGTTACGCTCCTCCCTAACCCTCTTCAGTCCATGACTAAACCCTATTCACGCTCCTACCTAACCCAGTTAGGCACCGCCCTCTTCAGTCTCGCGGCGCTAACGACCTTTGCTCAAGCCGAAGATCCGAAGGAATCCGACTACTACGACATCACCGGCTTCACCGCCCCCGAGGGTCAAGTCATCGAAGGCGGTGCAATTGAGTTGCTTCCCGATGGAAAGATTGCCGTCTGCACCCGTCGCGGACAGATCTGGACAATCGAAAACGCGATGGATCATCCGGAAATACCTGCGAAGTGGACTCTTTTCGCCGAATATCTCCACGAGCCACTCGGCCTCGCCTGGAAAGACGGCTGGCTTTACGCTGTGCAGCGCCCCGAAGTCACCCGGATGAGGGACGAGGACGGTGACGGCCGCGCCGATGTATTTGAGACCGTAAATGATGACTGGGGAATCAACGGGAACTACCACGAATACACCTTCGGCTCGCAGTTTGACGATCAGGGCAATATCTGGTGCACCCTTTGTCTCACCGGATCTTTTACCGCCAACTCGCTCTATCGCGGCTGGGTCCTCCGCATCTCAGAGGACGGTGAAATGATCCCGACCGCGAGCGGCGTTCGCTCCCCCGGGGGGATTGGCTTCAACGCAGAAGGAGACGTTTTCTACACTGACAACCAAGGCGCATGGAATGGATCCAGTTCCCTCAAATGGGTCAAACCCGGCTCATTCCAAGGCAACCCCAACGGAAACATTTTCTACGCTTTCGCCGATGGCAAAGGAGGCGAGCGTCCTATCGATCCACCCTACACCGAAGAGGGAAGCCGCATCAATACCGAGCGCGAGAACATTGAAAATTTCATCCCCCCTGCGGTTGTGTTTCCTCACGCCAAAGTCGGCAACTCTCCTACCGGAATCGCCGCTGACATCAGCAAAGGCAAATTCGGCCCTTTTCCTGGACAGACCTTTGTCGGAGAGCAGACCCAGTCTAAGATTCACCGTATCTTTCTTGAAAAAGTAAACGGGATCTACCAGGGAGCGATGTTCCCCTTCATGGAAGGATTTCAGTCAGGCAACATCGCGGTGCGCCTTTCCGAAGACGGGAACCTCTACACAAGCGGATCAAACCGGGGCTGGGGTGCTCGTGGCGGAATGCCCTATCACTTCGAGCGCGTCAACTGGACCGGCAAAGTGCCTTTCGAAATCCACGAGATGAGAGCAAAATCCGACGGTTTCGAACTCACCTTCACCAAGCCAATCGACAAAGCCACTGCTGTCGACGGATCGTTTGAAATGGAAGCTTACACTTACATTTACCAAAAAGCCTACGGCAGCCCGGAAGTCGATCACGTCACGCCAAAAGTGAGCGTTTCTTCTATCAGTGACGACGGGAAAAGCCTCCGCCTCAAAGTCGAGCCGATGACGAAAGGCCACGTGCACGCTCTCAAAGGAGCTGGTCTCAAAAGCGAAGAAGGAGCGGTTTCCCTGCTTCATGCGGAAGCCTACTACACGCTTAACGAGATTCCTGACTAAGGAGCCCGGAGCCCGCAGTTCAGCGACACTCATTCGCACTCAGTGCCCCCACTTCAAAAAGAGGTAGCTGAAATGACTCACCTCATTCGCAGCCAATTCTTTTTCATTCGCGTTAAATAAACATTCCGCCGGAGAAGCATAATCCCCAAGACGGGGCAATAAAGAGCGTTATCCGAAATCAATTGAAGCTGATACGCAGCCGTATCAGCGCCATAAAGCTACGACTTCACGAATTTGAAATAATCGATATCGCCGATGCCGCCGCCGGGACCGCCCTTCGTCATATTGACCTTCATTTTATAGGTGCCCTTGGATAGCGCGACCCCTTCGTGCCTCAAGACGAAGAGTTTCTGCCAACTTCCCGTGTCGGGAATTGTGATCGGGCCGGTAACATCTTTGCCATCCATTTCAATGTGGAAAGTTCCTCCCTGCCCTTTCGACGCCACGGGAATCTCGATCGTGTAGGGCCCGTCCTCGACGACATCAACCGTGTAGATCAGCCATTCTCCCGGCTTGACCCAACCGATACCATGCCCGTTTGAGGCGTCAGCACGCTTTTCGATATCAACCGCAGTCGGCTCACGATAATCCTCACCGCGGTTCTCCTCGTCGGCATCCGCATAAGCGACTCCCGCTTCCCCTTTGTCCCAATCCTCGGCTTCGATCAAGCCTGGAATTGTTGATGATTTTCCAGTGAATGGAGTCGTCTCAGCAGTCGAGATTTCCGGTAGGACGAAGAGCGAACCAAGCACGATGAGAACCAACTTGAGCGATTTCTGAGAAGATTGATTTTCCATACTCCGTCACTATGACGCTTAGATGGCAAAATTTCACCTCCGCGCTCGCGGGAATTCGAACGTCCGCGAGTCACTCGGACCCCGGAGAAACTGCCAAAAATGGAGTGAACGCCTCAGGCAGCGAAGCTTCAAAAATCATTTTCTCACCAGAAACAGGGTGCCTCAAAGAGAGCTTCGCCGCATGCAGCATGAGTCGATCGACCTTGGTCAGATCTTTGCCTTTCGCTCCATAGATAGGATCGCCGAGAATGGAGCAATGCAGCGTCTCTTTGAGATGAACCCGGATCTGATGAGTGCGACCAGTGTGGATGAGGCACTTTAGGAGCGCCCACTTTCCTGAATCGTCGCTATTCACGACTTCGTAGTCAGTGATCGCTTCTTTCCCCGCAGGATGCTCTAACACGGCCATCTTTTGCCGGTTCACGGGATGCCGACCGATCTGGTTTCGAATCGATCCACTCGCGTTCGCAGGAACACGATGGGTGACTGCAAAATAGACCTTCCCGGTTTCCCGTCCTGAAAACTGAGCGACGAGGCTTTCGTAAGCGACATCAGATTTAGCCGCAACAAGGCAACCGGAAGTATCCTTGTCCAATCGATGCACAATTCCCGGACGATCGGGATCGGCGAGAGCAGAAAGACGCCCCTCACAATGATAGAGCAGCCCATTAACAAGCGTTCCCGAGGAATTTCCCGAGCCCGGGTGAACGACGAGCCCAGGGGGCTTATCAACGACGATTAAATCATCGTCTTCAAACAGAACACTGAGCGGGATCGCTTCCGGCCCGGGAATGTCTGACTCCGGTTCGGGGATAGAGATGACGACCCGGTCCCCCTCCTCAACCCCGTATCGGATCTTCACCTTGCCACCATTTACAAGGACAGAACCTTCTTTAATCAGCTCCTGCAAAACGGAGCGGGAAAGCCCCGAATCGGTCAGTGCCTCCGCGAGATAGCGATCGATTCGGCCCGAAGCTCCCGCAGGAACGCTTAGCTCAATGCGGTCGCTTTCCGCTGACGACGATGAGTCACTCATGGGGACACTCTAGGGAATCCCTGACAATCAGCGAACTGAATCTCCCCATTACAGAATTTTTGTCTTTTCCCCAACCAGAGAATCAGCGCTGAAAAAGGGACCTATCAAGGCAACAAAGAAGGGGAGTCGGCGGGGGTGTCCTTTAATTATTGGGCGACTTAGACGCCAAATCACAAATCTTTAGAGATCAAGGCCTGCGGCACAAAGTTTTTGAAAATCCTCCCACTCGAGCTCCAAACTCGAATCCGCTTCCTGAATTGTTGTCATCGTCACCGTCGCGATTTGCTCTTTCGCTGAGGTGAGTGCGCGACTTACGCGAGTTTGATCACATTGCCACATCTGAGCAATGGTCGATTGGCTGATGCCATGCAGATACGAAAGTTTCAGCATTAAAAGCAGGCCGGGATCAAGCGAATCGAATGCGGCCTTAATCGCCCGCCCCATTAGCGCGGAAAGATCTTCGTCGAGGAGGTTCTCGTCAAGGTTCGCCCCCGCAACTCGATCGAACTGATCTTCTCCTCCGGCATCGTCCCGATCGGTGTAGACGGGAAGTTCACCACGAAACTTGTCTCTTCGCTTGAGATCCAACCATCGGTTCCAGGTAATGCGAATGAGCCAGGTGGAAAGCGAGGAGCGTCCCTCAAATTTTTCCAGCAAGGGACGAGTCTCTCCCTTTTTACCGGCACCGAAGCACTCGGCGATGACGTCGGCGACGAGATCTCCGGCCGAAACCTTATCGAGCCCCCGTGACATCATGACTCGCTCGAGCATGGGCTGATATTCTTTCTGAAACGCTTTAACCGCGGCATCCTCTCCTGCGACAGCTCGATCGGTAAGATCGAGGTCTGCAGCATGTTTCAGGGGTATTACTTCCGAAGATGGATTCGTCATAAATTTACATTATTTAACAGCATTGTCATAAAATGAGCAACACTCGAAAGACGTGATTTCACTCACGATTGCAAATTTGCAACGGTTTCGTCCTCAATTATCTCACCATCCTGCAAATGGATACGACGATCAACGCGATCCAAGAGCCGGTCATCATGAGTGGAAAAAACGAAGGCAGCGCCCCGTTCCTGATTGATTCGCCTCATTAAATCGATGATTAAATTGGCGTTGTAAGTGTCCAGATTCGCGGTTGGCTCATCAGCAATCACCAAGGCAGGATCAGAAATGAGTGCCCTCGCAATCGCCACCCGTTGCTGCTGCCCCCCACTCATTTTCTGAGGCCGGTGTCCTTTGCGATCGCTCAGTTCCACTTCATCGAGCAGTTTCGAAGCCATCACTTCAGCATCCCGTTTGGAAACGCCGTTTATCTGAAGCGGCAACATCACGTTTTCTAAAGCGGTGAGAACTGGAATAAGATTAAAATTTTGAAAAACGAATCCAATCGCATCATTCCGCAACTCGCTAAGCTTGGCATCCGTCAAACCTGATGCAAGTGTCCCGTTCACAAGAACCTCGCCGGAAGTCGGGGTGTCGAGTAAACCCATCAAATTACACAGTGTTGACTTTCCCGATCCAGACGGCCCCCAGACCGCTACGAACGCCTTTTCCTCGATTTCGAGGCTAACCTCGCGTAAAGCATGGACTTCCGTATCACCAAAATGATAGGTCTTCCTAAGTTTCTGTATTTCGACAACTTTCATATTAAAAAAGCAATAACACTTGCAGTCTAATCAGGTGGTTACATTTTGCACGGGGTAAATGATCGAACGTATTTTTCTTATCTTCTGGGCGGCCTGGCTGCTATTCGTGCTAATCGCAGCTTTCCGCGTCATCGTCTTCAGCATCGCTCGACGTGAGCAAGACCATAAGTGGGCGGATAAGACTCGTAATCAGCGACCTACAGCGGTGATCGTTGCCGTTAAAGGATTCGAAAAGCGTGCCACTCCCCGCTTTTTTGACAGCTTGTTTGGCCAGGATTACGCCAATTATCGGGTGATTGTTTGTTTCGAATCGTGGGAGGATCCCGTCGCAGTGTGGCTCCGCGAGGAGTTGGAACTCTGCAAAGATTCACCCATTTGGACTCATCCCGAAAAACACGCCGGTCTCTCAAGTATCACTTTGGTCTGCGCTGGAATTTCCCGGAAGGAGGGCCAAAAAGTTCACAATCAAATCGCTGCCTTCGGCCATCTCTCAGATCGGGATGAAGTTGTCGCATTTGTTGATGGTGACGTGATTTTCAAAAATGACTGGCTTGCGAGACTGACTGCGCCAATCAATCTAAGGACCCATCCCCTTTCGACAACCTACCGTTGGCTCATTCCCAAACGCCCCACCCTGCCCAATCAGATCGCCTCGGTTATCAACGGTTCAATCACGACTCAAGGGGGCAGCGAGATGACGAATGTGCTCTGGGGAGGCTCGATGGCTGTTGCGAGGAGCGTTTTCAATAAACTCGACGTGCCTAGTCTCTTCTCAGGGTCTCTCAATGATGACCTTCGCCTCTCAAAAGCGGCGAGGAAAGACGGCCACAGTATCGCTTTTGTGCGCTCTCTCGTCCTGCCAACGACGGCGGACTTCACGTGGGGATCATTTTTTGAGTTCGCGAAACGCCAATACACTCAGGTGAAATTTTTCAGCCCGATTCTCTATACGGGGGCCAACCTCGTGCTCGGCTTTTACGCTCTCGGTTTGATCACGCTGGTTGCGGCTATCATCTATGGGTATTTTTATGCGTGGATTCCCATCGCCGCAGCCTACGTCATTGATCAGATCCGAGCGCTCGCCCGCCAACAAGTCTACCTAAGCCTGTTTGAGGAAACGGAGATAAGACAAAAGCTGTTTGCCGCAGGGTGGCTTGAACACATGCTAACTCCCGTTTGGATGCTGATTCACTGGCTAATCCTCGTTAGTACATGGACTCAATCTCGAATTACCTGGGCGGGAATTGGCTACCGCATACACTCCAACTCCGAGACTCAAGTTCTGGATCGCTCCACGGTCGCTGACCGCCTGCCCTCGGGAGCCGCCGGACTCGCTCTCATCGCGGGGCTGCACGACGAGCGACTCTGGGGACACAGTCGTCCCCTCCAGCCGATGCCGACACCAGCGAGCTACGAGGCACCGCACACTGATCAAAACCCTGCCCCTCTCGCCGATGTGGTGACGAAAACAGAAGCTGAAATTGCGCAGGTAAGACCCGCAAAGGAAACTCCCGAACCGGCATTGCCGCTCGAAACAGCCGCGGCGAACCGCTCTGGGAAAGCGGAAATTGTTGAGTTCGGCTCAATCGATGATCCCGCCAAGGAGATCAAAATCACTTCCGATACTTCCGATACTTCCGATACTTCCGATGAATCTACGTCTATTCCGGTTTCCCATCCCGGAGTTTCCTCACGAGTCATTGCACTCGCCTCTGCGCCTCGCTTTGCCGAACTCCGACTTGCCCAAGCGAGGAGAAAAGCGAATGCTTCAGCCCTCTCTGAAAACCGCGTCGAAAGAGTGAAAAACAAGACACGTATCGCGACTCCAAAGCGCTATCAGGTAAGCCCTGTTTCCAATACGACGAAACCGCCATCGCGAAAGAGTCACCCGATACCCTCTCCAGCTCCGGAGAACACGGAGGCTCAAGTGGCTCACGTGACTCTTGCATCCGGCAACTCATCATCAGGCACGCCCTCAGTGACGCGATCCCATGCTGCGCATCGCCCGAGGTCACGCGGGGGTTACGCACAAATTTCGAAATCGCGGCGACCATCGAGCTCTTCTCGTCCCGGACAATCAAGTTCGGCTTCAAGAGTAACGATCACTCCCCGCCCCGTCTCGACTCGTTCCTCTGGGCGGCCGATGTAGGAGCGCAAGTGTTTCGATTAGCCTGAATTCCCCTCTTCACGGCAACCATTCAGATAGATGCCTTACCGCGATGAAAGCCTTTGTATGGATCCTTTCTTTAGGCCCCATCCTCAGTGCACATTCCTCAGCTGAGGATCCCGCCACTCAGAGGTGGATCTCTTCAGCGGGATCGGTTCGCTTCTTCAGTCGCCGCCCAGATCACAACGCCGCAGCACTCTTCGCCGATGGCGAGGCGAAAGAAAGCTGGGTCAAAACGGTCGGCGCAGGCCTTTCCTTCTAGTTCGAATGAGCCGTAAAATAGCGATTGAAGAGATGTCGCTGAACCTTTCTGATTTCCGGAGCGGTGAGGACACGATCAAAAACGGCGAACTCGAACATCGCGTGCCCATTTGGATTTTCAAATCCTGCATCAAATTGACGCCGGCCAATCGCAAACTTGTTTAACCCGGAAAAATCACCTTCAAAAGCGGCCAATTCCGAAGCCGCTTCTTTTCCATTTTTATCGATTTTAAAAAGTTGGTGTTTCCCATTCACGACATCACAAACATAAGCAATAAGGCCGGGCTCGCGATCCCACCAACCAAGATCGGTTCCCTGCCAAGGTGTCCCCGGCCCCCTCCGAGCACTCGCAAAAACAGCCCCTGCGTGATTCGTCCCCATCACAATTACGCGCTTATCCCAAGGCTCCCTTGTAAAACGAATAAACCGATCCGCTCCCATTTCCATCGCCATCGCGGCTACGAAAGTGAACCCCTCTGAAAAGTCAAAGTCACGACTGCGCGTCTCGATCGATGACAAGTTGGTAAGAAGAACCCCGCGGCGCGCTCGCTTCAGTCCGGGAAGAGACTCCGGCGTATAGAATCTCGCAAGCGGGAGCAAATTCCCCTGTTTGTCCGTGTTATCACGAAGGAGAGAAGAGAGCGGCTCAGGCTTCGCGAGATTAGACCACGCCGCGATTCGCGAACCATTAGAAGCGATCGTTCGATAATCCCTCCCAAAAGTCCCCTCGTCAGAAACAAAGCGTCCCACCAAGCCTTCTCTAACCGGTAAATCCGGGGGCAATGGATTCCCCTTCGGCAAAGTTAGAGAATCAGGATAAGCCAATTCGGTGCTCGACGGCTCAGGGAAACCACTCGCTTTTTCCTCGAGCGGATTTACCGCTCTGACAGCTTCAGAGCTTCTCGCTCCGTCCCTTCTACCCTTCCCCCAAGTGAGGAGAAATAGGGTCAGGAGCACGAGCAATACTCCCGCGGCTATCAGCTTGACGGGAAACGTTTTATTTTCAGAAGACGTCGCCGCGCCGCGCCGCCCCGCGGACCCACGAACCGATCTCGTGCTCCCCGTAACCGCACGACTCGCTCCTCTCGCAGAAGAAGAAGTCCCTTCGATCGCCCCCGCCGGGATCGTCCTTCTCGGTCCTGTTTGGATTGTCCGAGTAGGTCCCGTCTGAATCGTTCTCGTCGGGCCTGTCGGAATCGTCCCTCTTCGCCCGGTTTGCGGAGCCTGCGGCTCAACGTTTTGTTCCGGCGGAGCGACGGGTCCTGAATCAATAACTCCGCCGGATTCAGGATCTCCGGAGTTCGCATCCTCCGCATACGGGATGCCATTCAAAGCATCCTGAAACTGCTGCATGGCATCCTGCGCATCGGAAGGTCGGTCATGGGGCCTTCGTGAAATCAATCGCATTACCCAGGCCGCAATGTGTGCAGGCAAATCCGGACGTATCTCCTGAATCAGAGTGCAGCGATGATTGATATGGTTCATCGAGGTCTCGGCAGGATTTCCGCCCTCGAAAGCAGATTTCTGAGTGAGCCCCCAATAAAAAACACACCCAAGCGAATACAGATCGGTTCGTTGATCCAGAGGTTTCAACTCAAGCTGCTCCGGGGCGATGTAGTCAATTGATCCGAGAAACGATCCTTGATGATCCAGCGTCTGTGTCGACGGTTGCTGACTGAATTTGGCGAGCCCAAAATCGAGAATCTTTACGAGAAACCGACCCGACGCCGTCATCGTTAGCATGATGTTAGCGGGCTTGATGTCGCGGTGAAGCAAATTCAGTTCTCCCGCTGAAGCGAGTGCCTCAAGGCACTGCTCTGCCACATCAATAAAATTCTTGACTGAAAGTGCCGCTTTTTTGATCACCTCATTGAGATCTTTCCCTTCGATGAGTTCCATCGCGACAAAAGGCCCGTCAGCGTCTTCTTCAAGAGCAAAAATCGTAACCACGTTGGGATGCTGAAATTTGGCGAGTGCAGCAGCTTCTCGCTCCAAAGCGCCCTTGGCACTTTCATTGAGGTTGGTGTCCTCGAGATCAAGGAGTCGCTTCAAAGCGACCTCGCGACCCATCACCGTGTCATAAGCACGGTAGACAGTGCTCATTCCGCCTCGCCCCAATTTCCCCCTGATTTCGTAACGTTCTCCCATGCAAAAACAAGTGTAATCCTGGCCTCTACCGGCTCCATACTAGTACCACACCTTACCGTAGAAACGGCGACTCTATACTGGCGCAGATATGGCGAAAAGAAGCCGCCACCTTTTAACTCGAATCAACACCATCCAATCCAAATGAAATCACCCCCCGTTTTCCGAATCGCGGCTCTGGCCGCCCTCTCGATCCTGGCCACTCTTCGCGCCAGCGCTTTTGAGCCGCCATCAAACAGCGATTTGGTTGTTTCGGACGACTTCGATCGTGAAGAACTTGGAAAAGAATGGACCACACAGACAGGTTCGTGGACGATCAAAGACGGCGCCCTTCACGGGGCTGAAATCGCTCCTGACAAGCACATCGCGGCGGCAAGGCGTACCGTCACAACAGGAGACGCGGTCTACGAAATGAAATTCCGATTCACCGGCACGGGAAAGTCGCTCCACTTTGGCTTCGATCCTATCCGGGGCTCTCTCGACAAAAAGGGACACCTCTTCTCCGTTATTGTGACGCGGAATAATTGGAAAATCATGAAGCACCTCGACAAGAATAAACCGAAAGAAGATCCTGATCTGGTGCTCGCGACGGCGGAAAACAAATTGCAAATCGGGGTGTGGTATCACCTCCGCGTCACGACTTGGAAGACCACAGTGAAAGCGATGATCGAAGGAATCGAGCCGCTCAATGCTTCCGATCCCTCCTTCGGGGTCAACAAACCGACCCTTGTTTTTCGAGCGAGCGGCGATGGCATTGAGATCGACAATTTGCGTGTTTGGAAAGCGAAGCAATAAGTCACTTTTGACCAGCTCGACGCACTTGCTCAATAACCGTCTCCATGAGACGGGCAAGCGCAATCGTGTCCTCATGAGAATGCTCCGGACACTGAAGGAAGCCCTTATCGAGAGCCTCCATCGCCGCGACTATTTCCCCCTTAACGATGCCGCCTGAGTCGTCTTCAATGCGCTCGATAATTTCGCCATTCTTCCTCAGCTCGATGAGGGTAGCGGCATGAAACTTAGGGATCACAATCTCCCCTTCCGTTCCGAGGAATCTCGCGTCCATCGATTCCCCGCTCTTAATTGAGCAGGTCAGGCAGGAACGAGCGCCCCCATGATGGGAAGCAATCATCGCCACCGATTCCTCGACACCCGTCGAAGCCAGTTCACCTGTTGCCTCGATCGTCTCGATCTCCCCGAGCAGAAAACGTGTGAGATGCAGTGGGTAAATCCCCACATCCAAAACCGCTCCACCACCCAGTTCCGGGTTCAGGAGCCGGTCCGACGGATCTTGAGATCCGCTAAAACAAAAATCCGCATAGCCCAACTTTGCCTGCCCGATTTTTCCTTCGTCGAGCCACTCCTTCGCTTTGACAATCGCAGGGAGGAACCCTGTCTTCATTCCCTCCATCAAAAATACGCCTTCGCTCTCTGCATAAGCCACTAATTCCCGACTCGACTGAAGGAAGGGAGTTAGCGGCTTCTCACAAAACACGGCTTTTCCGTGACTGATCGCGAGACGGGCAATCTCGTCGTGGAAAACATGCGGCACCGCAATATAAACAATATCAACTGCGGGGTCTCTCACTAAATCCTGATACGAGCCGTAAGAAGATTGGAATCCAAACTCCGCCGAAAACGCATCAGCCTTACTCACTGATCGCGAGGCAACCGCGGCGAGTTTCACTCGCCGGATTGACCTGAGTTCTTCAACAAACTCTCTCGCGAATCGCCCAGGACCAATCACGCCCCAACCATAGATCTGCTTCGTTTTCTCCATACCTTATCTCAATTTCACTATGCCTACCCGATCCACTTTAGCGATCACTTGTTGAGCCTCAACGAAGGAACTGAATACGAGAAAATTCGCAACACTACTGGATTTCCCCCCTAATCTGCTTAATGATAAAAGAGAGTCTTAGGAGGTGTCACGCCTCTGCAAATACAACGCTGGGATACTTTTCATGCTTCTATTTTCAACCGACATCGACGGCACTGTTTACGATAGTGATGAAACGGCAGAACTCTTCGCCACCTTCTGGGAATCATTACAAGGAGGACCGACGTCGCCTCTTCTCGTTTACAATACAGGACGCTCGGTAGAGGACGTATTCGAGCTCATCAAAAGGACAGCTCTCCCCGATCCTGATTATATCATCGGAGGTGTCGGGACCAAAATCATCGACTTCCATTACGACGTCACGATCGACGATTGGGATCTCGTTTTGTCTGAAAACTGGGACTTCGAGAGTGTCAAGGAGCTCGTTCGGAGTCACTACCCGAATCTCGAACTACAGCCTGACGAATGCCAAAATCCGCACAAGTGCAGTTATTACTGGTACGACAAATCAGTCGATGAAATCGCTGAACTGAGAACAGCGCTTGAGGAGTCCGATATCGAGACTCAGGTCGTCTATTCCTCGGGTCGTGATCTCGACATCCTCCCTCGAAAAGCCAACAAGGGCAACGCCATCGCCTGGCTCGCCGGACGCCTCGAAATCCCACTTGATGAAATTGTTGTCGCCGGGGATTCGGGAAATGATCTTTCAATGTTTCTCGTTGGAAACTGCCAAGGGATTGTCGTTTCCAATGCCGAGGCCGCGCTTCTCGACGTGGCATCAAAACAAGGAGCCTTTCTCGCGAGCCTTCCCTGCGCTGCCGGAGTCGTTGAAGGAATCAATTCCCTTACCAGCGCGACTCCGCAACCCACCCCGGTGGAAAAGGACGAAAAACCTCACGACCTCTACTTCGTCCATATTTCCATTCACGGCCTAATCCGTGGCGAGAATTTGGAACTCGGTCGCGATGCCGATACCGGCGGCCAATGCAAATACGTACTTGAGTTAGTTAAGGCGATGGCAGAACACGAGCAAGTCGGACAGGTCGACCTTTTCACTCGCCGTGTTATCGATGCCAAAGTCAGCCCGGATTACGCGGTTCCCATCGAACCACTCGGAAATGGAGCCTTCATCAAGCGCATTCAGGCTGGACCACGCCGCTATCTCAGGAAAGAAGCCCTCTGGCGCTACCTCGATGCGTTTGTCGACCAGAGCCTTGCCCTTTTCCGTGCCACCGGACGCCTCCCCGACATCATTCATGCCCACTATTCAGATGCCGGTTACGTCGGCAGCAGGCTCGCTTCACTCCTCGGGTGCCCCTTCGTTTTCACGGGACATTCGCTAGGTCGATCCAAACTCGAGCGGCTTCTCGAAAGCGGCCCCGATAGGGAAAGTGTTGAAAAGCGCTACAATCTCTCTGCTCGAATCGAAGCAGAAGAGCTTGCACTCGACACCGCCGTGATGGTTTGCACGAGCACCCATCAGGAAGTGGAGAAACAGTATTCAGTTTACCAGTTTTATGCGCCGGACCGAATGAAAGTGATTCCTCCGGGTGTCGATCTGTCCAAGTTTTCACCTCCGGGAACCGCTCCAGTCCCGGAGGCGGTGACTCAAAAAATCGAACGCTTTCTCGATGACCCGGACCGCCCCGTGGTGATCTCCATTGCGCGTGCCGATGAGAAGAAAAATCTAGCCTCGCTCGTTCGTGCTTTCGGAGAAAGTAAAACACTCCGGGAAAGGGCGAACCTCATCATCGTGGCGGGAAATCGCGACCGTATCTCGGAGTTAAATCCCGGCGCAAGAAAAGTGTGGGCCGAACTTCTCCAGCTCATTGACGACTACGATCTATACGGTTGCATCTCAATCCCGAAACATCACAAGCCGGATGAAATCCCTGCTTTCTACCGCTATGCAGCATCGAAGCAGGGCATCTTTGTGAACCCCGCATTGATGGAGCCCTTTGGCCTCACTATTATCGAAGCCGCGGCATCAGGCTTACCTGTCCTCGCGACCAATGATGGAGGGCCGCGCGACATTCTTGGAAACTGCAAAAACGGTGAGTTAATTGATCCCTTAGACGTCCCCGCCCTCACTGCCAAATTGGAAAGAGCTGTTGGCGATCAAGCGCTTTGGACTCAATGGTCAGAAGCGGGGCTTCGGGGAGTCAACGAGCATTACACCTGGAAAGGCCACGTCGATCGATATCTGGAAGAAACCTCCGACCTCCTTGTCGATATCTCTCAGCCGAACCTGATCACTGAAAAGATCAGAACATCGCTTCCGCTGAAGGATCGAATTATGTTTTGCGGGCTGGAAAATGACCTACTCGACGGCGACGAAGGAGCCATCACCAGAATTCGGGAATTAACCAACGCGAACCAACCCACTCTTGGATTCGGGATTGTCACCGGACGAAGTATTCAGATGGCGCGAGAGCTTGTCGAGAAACATAAACTCCCCGAGCCAGACGTCTACGTCACCCAACTGGGCGCTGAGATTCACTATGGGAAACGGCTCATTGTTGACGAGCCCTGGAGGGAACATCTCGCCCATCGATGGGAGCCTGAAGCGATCATGGAAGTGCTCGAATCGGTTCCGGGCCTATCGATTCAGCCCGAAACAGGAAGGCAACATCACTACAAACTTTCCTACGACTTCACAAAAGGCGTCGCCCCCCGGAGGAAAGAAATTCAAAAGTTGCTAAGAGAAAATAATTTGCCTGTTAAAGTAATACTTTCCGAAGGGCACCTCCTCGATGTCATCCCCTTGCGATCAGGGAAAGGACAGGCGATTCGCTACATCACGATGCGCTGGGGGATTCCCGCTGACCGGGTTCTCTTCTACGCCCGCCGTGGCAGTGACTACGAAGCTCTCTCCGGACAATTTTTAGGTGTCTTAGGATCTGATCATTGTCTCGAATTAAAATCCACCGCGAGCCTTCCCAGAGTTTACCTCGCCAATTCACCGAATTTCATGGGACTGCTCGAAGGGATCGAAGCTTACCATTTCGACGGCGACATCCAAATCCCTGATAGCGCAAAAGGAATTCAAGCGGAAAAATCTGAAAACCAAGAATCGGTCCTGTCACCAGACATGGTCGTGCATAACAACGATGGAGAATAACGAGATGACAGTAACCGAAGGACCACCCCCTTTACTTGCAGGAATCGAAGCCGGCGGCACCAAATATGTATGTGCCGTAGCAACCAATCCCGCCGAGCCACTCTTGGAAACTCGCTTTCCGACAGGCGATCCAGCCGAGACCGTAGCGCAAGCCGTTGCGTTCTTTAAGGATGCGGAAAAATCCTACGGGCCCATCAGATCGATGGGGATAGGCACATTCGGGCCAGCCGATATCGATCCCCGTTCACCGGGCTATGGCACAATCCTGACGACACCAAAACGCGGGTGGTCTGGATTTAACGTCGTCAACGCAATTCGCGAAGGTCTCGATGAGCCCGTCCCCATTGCTTTTGAAACAGATGTCAACGCAGCCGTTTTTGGAGAGGCTGAATTCGGGGCAGGCCGCAACAACCGAAATATCGCTTACATCACAATTGGGACCGGAATCGGTGGAGCCTTTCTCCACGATGGAGAGATCATTCACGGACGCATGCACCCGGAAATTGGACACCTCCTCGTTCCTGATCTCGACAAGGAATTTGGAAAAAACACCAATGTTTGCCCGTTCCATGCCTCGTGCCTCGAAGGTCGCGCCTCCGGCCCCGCAATCGAAGCACGATGGGGAGTCCCCGGAAGCAAACTACCTGACGATCACCCCGCCTGGGAATTGCAGGGAAAGTATCTCGCGCTTGGTTGTATCGACCTGACAGCCGCCTGGTCTCCCGACATAATCATCCTCGGTGGTGGTGTTTCTCAGAAATCAGGGCTCATCGACAGAGTCCGAGCTGAGTTCGAAAGTCTTTCCGGCGGTTACTGGGCATTGCCACCACTCGATCTCTACTTACAGACCCCGGCACTCGATCAACTTGCCGGAATCGTTGGGTCGCTTTCATTGGCACAGCGATTGCTCTGAACCGCTTTGAGGTCATAGTTGTTCCCTCCCCCTTTTTTTCTCAATGGTTATTTCAAACAAGCAGTGTGAGGTCACGCTCAATCGGATGCTGGCGCTTCTGGAAAAGCGCTATCCCGAAGCCGTGAGCCTGCCCGAATGGGAGGGATTTACGAGTCGCCTCAAGGAGGCATTCCCGACCTTGCTCAATGAGCTGGTCGTGATTTACGGGCATCATTTTGATTTCTACTACCACTTTGAAAGACTCCTCGAAATCATGGCAGACGCCTGGTTGGAAAGGTCCCCTGAGTGGAAAAGTATCGACGTGATGCGTGAGGCAGATCCCTCATGGTATCAATCCGGTCACCTCATTGGAGCGATGGCCTATGTGGACTTGTTCGCCGATGACCTTCAAAACCTTCAGGCAAAAATTCCTTATTTGAAAGAGCTCGGGGTCACTTATCTGCACCTCATGCCGATCTACAAAAGCCCCGAAGGAGACGACGATGGCGGCTACGCGGTGAGCAGCTACCGCGAGGTCGACCCGAAGCTCGGAACGGTCGAAGACCTGCGGAACACCGCGGCCGAGTTTCGCGCCCAGGGAATCAGTCTCGTTCTCGATTTTGTGTTCAACCACACTTCGGACGAACACGAATGGGCTACCAAAGCCCGCGAAGGCGATGAAACCTATCAGGGCTACTACCTAATGTTTGACTCCCGAGCCGAGACGCTCGAATACGAAGAGCACCTGCGATCGATATTTCCCGACGAACGCCCCGGCTCATTCACTTACATGAACCGACTTAAGAAGTGGGTTTGGACGACTTTTCACACTTACCAGTGGGATCTCAACTACCGAAACCCCGAAGTCTTCAATGCCATGGCTAAAGAGATGCTCTTCCTTGCCAACGTTGGCGTAGAAGTGCTGCGAATGGACGCCGTTCCGTTCGTCTGGAAGCAAAAGGGAACCAACTGCGAAAATTTACCAGAGGCCCATACCTTGATTCGCGCATTCAATGCGATCGCCCGAATCGTCGCGCCGAGCATGGTCTTCAAATCAGAGGCAATCGTCGCCCCGGATGAGATCCAGAAATACATGGGAACTGACGAGTGTCAGATTTCCTACAACCCGCTCATGATGGCGCTGCTGTGGGAGAGCCTCGCGACACGGAATGCCAAACTGCTTCGCTATTCGCTCGCAAAACGCTTCGCAGTGCCCGACGGATGCGCGTGGGTCAATTATGCCCGATCGCACGATGACATCGGCTGGGGGTTCGACAACAACGACGCTCTCGCCGTGGGAATCGATCCTCATGGCCACCGCAAATTCCTGACCGATTTTTTCGTCGGCAAGCATGAATCCAGTTTTGCACGCGGCGAACTTTTCCAGGAAGATCCCAACACCGGTGATGCCCGCGTTTGCGGAACAACCGCATCGCTCTGCGGTCTCGAAAAGGCGCTCGAAAACGGCGACGAAAATGAGATTGAACTGGCGGTTCGCCGCATCCTCCTCATTCATGGAGTCACCTTCACGATCGGTGGAATCCCCCTGATTTATCTTGGTGAGGAGATCGGAATGCTGAATGACCACAGCTATCTCGAAGACCTCGATATGGAGGGCGATGCGAGATGGCTCCATCGAACCGCATTCAATTGGGAAAAGGCGGCGAAACGCACCGAAGAGGAGACACTCGAGAAAACTCTGCACACCGGCTTTTTGAAGCTCGTTCAAATGAGACTGAACAACGCGGCCCTCGCTCGTGGCGAAACTGAAATCGTCGATCCGGGCAATGATCACGTCCTCGGCTATTTCCGAACCACCAATGAGCAGAGCATTCTCTGCCTCGCCAATTTCAGCGACAAGCAGCAAGTCGTTCCCGCGCCAAGACTCAGGCAACTGGGATTGAAAAAAGTTCTCGTCGATATCATCGCGGGGCAGACCATTGTAGCCGCGAAACAGCTCGAAATGGAACCTCTCCAGTTCATGGTTCTCCTCAGGCAGGGCGGGTAGTCGATCTATCCGCTTCCGAAATCAGGTCAACGATACTCTTTTCGATAATAGAGTGGGGTCATCCCCATGTGTTTGCGAAACTGACGTGAAAAGGCCGACTGATCGTAAAAGCCCAGGTCCGTCGCAATTTCCGCGATCGACTTTCGCGATCTTCGTAACTCATCACAGGCAGCATGAACTCGCATTTTAATAATGTATTGCTGGGGAGGCATTTTTAGATGCTCCTTGAATTTACGCTCAAATTGTCGAATCGAGACGCCACACATTTCCGCCAAGGTCGGAATAGGAATCTCCCGATTAAAATTGGCACCGATGTGATTCAATGCTGGCGACAAATCTGAATCAGCCGGCAGGAGTTCACGCTGCTGATCATAATCTTGAATCGTTCCCATGACACCTATGACAGAACCTGAACTCGATTTCACCGGGATTTTATTCGTCAAAAACCACGCCGGAATTCCCTGACGACTGATAAAAACTTCGAGAATTTCGAGAAGCGGTTCACCCCGGCGGATTACTTCGAGATCATCTTTTCTGAATTTTTCCGCGAGGCTGCGCGGAAGTAACTCGAAGTCGGTCACTCCCCAAAAAGATTCTTCATCATGGTAGCCGTACAGATCAAGCAAAGCACGATTCGCGACAAGGAGTCGTCCGTCGAGATCCTTAGCGAAAAATAAGACCCCTGGGAGATGATCGAAAAGCAGTTGAAAAGAGCTTCCCGGGCAAACTGTTTCCAAAAATTCACTCCTCAATTCGCTGCCCGATTTCATTTGTAAGATGTGCGGATGAGACAACCTTTCGTATAACCTGTTCAAAATTAGAGGAATTACTCAAAATTGCTTGAGCAGTAGAAATTTTAGAAATGCGAAGTAAGCTTTGAAATACCATGAGTGAAGAATACGACCCCGATAAAACTCTCGAAGAATTTGGCTACAGCTCGAAGAGCACGGGCAAGACAATTATCATCGTTTTACTTGTTCTCCTCCTCGCCACCGCGGGAGGCGCCCTTTACTACGTAGGAAATCTCTGGAGCGAAGAACAATCGAAGGCCCTTGGTCTGGGGCAACAGATCAAGACGGTCAACGTCCGAATTAGTGAACTGGAGAACAAGAGCGCTGAATTGTCATCACTTCTCGCGGACAAACAGGCAGAGACAGAACGAATGCGAGAAGAGTGGACGACGCAGGTTGAAACTCTCAAAACACAGCACAAGGAACAACTTCAGCGCACCTACGTGCAAATGAACGAAGTCGTTTATGACAGTCGCAAAACGCTTGCCTACATCGGAGATATTGAGACCCGTCTCCGCGAGGGCCGGGAAATCGATTCAATGGAGGCTGCTAAATTGACCAGCGTCATCAACGGTCTCGCCTTTCTCCATGAGCAATACAAGAAGCCGATGGGAGAGTTCAGAGAGCTCGACACCTACTTTTCAGCCCAACTCGCCGGGATTCCAGAAACGGACGTAGATCCCCTCGAGTCCACGCCACTCACCAAGCGAATTTTTAAGAACAAGGAGTTCAAAGAGGAACGCGCTGAGTTCTTTCAGAACCAAGGAAAACGTTCTGCCCTCACCGAAGCAAGGGACCGCGTCTCGACTGCCTACAGCAGCGCTCAACAGCAAATGCAAAGCCTCTCCCTCAACATCAATACTTATCTCGTGCAGCTCGACCAAATTGTCGACAGCACCGAGCGGAGCTCTGAACAGATCGATGCCTTTTTCAACAAGTCGAAAGAGATTCTCAGGATCCATGACAAAATCATGAGCATCGAGCCGCCCGAGCCGACCATCGTAAAACCTTTTCAGCCGGAGCCGACCATCGTAAAACCTTAATCGGCCGCACCGCTGCAGCCTCAAATTAGGTCCGCAGCCACCGACGACATTGCGTCGGCAAGACCATTCCAGTCCTCGGCGGTTGTATCCCAACCGCCGCTTACCCTGAGGACTCTGGACATCTCGTCAAAATCGAGCCCCATCGCCGTCATAACGCGGGATGGATTTCCCTGCCCGGCACTGCAGGCAGAGCCGGTTGAAACGGAAAAGCCCCGCTGACTGAGCCGGGTCAGCCATTTAAGGTTCTTCGTGTGTGGGAGAACCAGCATCGACGTATTCCACAACCGAGAAGCACTTTTGCCTAAGACCCGGCATCCAAGCTCCGACTCGATTCGCTCTTCAAAAAAGTCACGCCCCGCACCGTCCGAACTCACGGCCTCTTCACGCACTTTAAATGCCGTCACCATCGCCGCAATCGCGGGCAAATTTTCCGTTCCCGCCCGGCGCCCTTCCTCCTGAGGGCCGCCCGTAAGTCCATGGAAACTACCGCGATCCAACTCCGCTTCCGGCAAAACGAGAAAACCCACTCCCTTGCCGCCACCAAATTTGTGTCCACTTCCCGTTACATACCCGCAATCTGCGATCTCCGCGCAGCGTAACTTCCCGAACCACTGCGCGGAATCCATGTGGAAATCCGCTCGATACTCGCGGCACAATTCAGCGAGTTTTCCCCATGGCTGGAGAACTCCGGTTTCATTGTTCGCCGCCATCACCGAGACACTTTTGACTTCCCCACTCTTCAACCAAGCTTGCAGCGCATCCAACAAAACGACCCCACTCTCAGGATCGACCTGTATCTCCCGAACTCTATTTTCCGGGAAATATTTTGCCACCGGCGCCGTCACACAGGGATGCTCAATCGCCGAAAGTGCGATCGCTTCGTCATGGGCCGAAGCAAGATACTGGATCACCGCATTATTCGCCTCGGTTGCCCCCGACATGAAAACGACTCGCTCCGGATCATCGAGCGAGAGCTGATCCGCGAGCATCTCCCTATAGTGCTCAAGCAAATGTTTCGCTTCGCCTGCCTCCCGGTAGAGACTGGAGGGGTTCTCCCAATGCTTCCCGCTCACCTCGAGCCACACATCTCTGGCCGAAGGCAACATCGGGGTCGTTGCATTGTAATCAAAGTATCCTGACAAATTACTCATTCCGCCTCTACAAGACCGGCCCGGCAAGGCGGGCTAAACGCACTCCGACACGAAACCACCAGTTCCGACTGGAAAAATCGTCGCCCCCCACTTCACGGGAGACGAGAAAATCTTGCTCTAACATCGCCTCAACCTGGCTTGCGATATCACGACAGAGGATGACAGCAGACACTTCAAAGTTCAAGCGCATAGAGCGATTGTCGAGATTAGCGGTTCCTATCGATGACATTTCCTCATCCACCAAAATTACTTTCTGGTGCAGAAAGCCCGGCTCATAGCGAAAGACCCGAACGCCGGCTGCCTCCATCTCACCCAAATAGGAGAAAGTCGCGAGCCAGGGAAGGTATTTGTCAGGCTTGTCAGGAATAAGAATACGCACATCGACGCCACGCAGGGCGGCCATTTGCAAGGCGGAGCGAATCGACTCGTCGATTACAAAGTAAGGTGAGGTGATCCAGACCCGTCGTTTTGCCCGTGTGATCGCATTGAGGAAAAAAATCGTCCCGCCCTCAATTTGATCAATGGGGCCCGTCGGCAATGTCAGGACAATTGATTGCCCCGACCCGCAATGCCTCCCGTCGCCCTCTGTGATGTGCGTCCAGTTCAACTCCGGCATGACCCGGGTCGCCCAGTAGTAGTCGGCCAGAAAAATCATCTGCAGACTCAGCACGGCCGGACCTGAAATCTGAACATGAGTGTCGCGCCACTTCCCGAACTTTTTGGAAATACCCAGATATTCGTCCGCGACATTGTGCCCTCCAACAAACCCGACCGCCCCGTCAACAATAACAATCTTCCGATGATTTCGAAAATTGATCTGAAAACGGTTGCTCGGCCCCTGTGTGGAATGAAACGCATGAATTTCCACACCGGCAGAACGAAGGGAAGCCACGTAATCTTTCCCCAGTGCATGGCTCCCGATCTCGTCATACACAAAATAGACTTTCACACCGCGATCCGCGCATTCGATGAGTTTGTGTCGAAGCCTGGTTCCCAGTCCGTCGTTCTTAACGACAAAAAATTGAATGAGGATGTATTCCTTCGCTCGATCCAACTCGCGAAAAATAGCCTCAAAGGTCATTTCTCCATTGATGAGTAAACAGACCTCATTCCCATTCGTGAAACGGCGCTCGCTCAGTTTTTCAAGGACACCAGCGTAGCGTGTTTGCTCATCATTCAATTTCGCAAAATGCGGACTCAGTGTTTCGATCAAATCGAGATACACCTCCTCATTGGCGGCCTGAGCCTCTTTTCGCTGTTCGACATACCCTTTGAACTCCCGTCGGCCGAGAATCCAATATAAAGGAACCGCAATGAAAGGGAGCGCAATGATCGCCATAGCCCAACCCCATGCACCCGCTGCGGAGCGAGCCTTCATCACCACATTGATGATCGCCGCAATCGCAAGAATCTCCCAGCCGAGGAAAAGAAGCGTTCCTACAACTGCTTTTTCGGAAAACTGTTCAAACATCAGGTCCCCGTATGGAAATCGATTTTTTTAAGGAGGTTATCAAACGGAAAAATCGGCTTTTCCTGAAAATCGTCACATCCTGCCGCTGTGATTTTCTCCTGATGATGGGCCATCGTGTGAGCCGTCAGCGCAATCACCGGAATAGAGGCGATTTCCGGATTTGCCTTAATCTGCCGGGTCGCTTCAAGCCCCGCATTGGGATCCGGTTGAGCATCCGGAGCCGTCGGCAGCTCTAAATCCATTAGAATGAGCTGGGGCCGCTCCGCATCGGCTTTTTCCACCGCAGTCTGCGCATCTGTCGCTACCGAAATTTCATGCCCGTGATGTTTCAGGAGACGCGTGAGCAAACTGATATTGTCTTCATCATCTTCAACCAATAAAATTTTAGCCATAACCAATTCGTTTTTAACAGTTTATTACTCTTACTCGACAACAGCAAACACTCGTATTGAGTGCTTCACCCCAAAAGATCGAACAAATCCTGCACCGCTGACTCTAACTTAATTGTAACACCCAGAGCAAGAGGAGATCCTCCTTATAGCAAAAGGTTTTATCGTTACAAAACAAGCGGTTACTTGCAGGGTTCACCGATTCAGTGGGCCTTGCATTTTTTTGCCAATCGCGAATTTTTTTGTCCGCGCTTCGTGAAACAGGGCTGCCGCCAAAGCGCCAACCGTAGTCCTTGGCAAAATACCGATTAGCAGGCTAGAATTTACCTGAATGACTTCACTCCCAGTTCATCGCTTCGAGATGACCCAACAAGGTTTCGCCAAAAATTTAACCCTGCTGAGAACCGTCTGGTTCGGCGCAGGATTATTGCTTTCGGTATCGGTCTCCACCGCCGCCGAGTTCACTGACCCGGGTGCCCCTCAGGTGTATGAGGTAACGAAAGACCCGGCGACAAAACCCTCCGAGTTCGAACGCCTCACCTTTCACGCGGCACCGAAGACGCTTTCGCCCGATGCCATCACCGCGAACTGGCCTCGCTTTCTCGGCCCTACCGACGATGGCAAGACGCCCGAGACAATGCTTCTCGAAGTCTTCCCGGAAACCGGCCTTAAAAAAGTCTGGGAAATCGAAAAAGGCAGCGGCTACACCTCTCCTGTCATTGTCGACGGCAGACTGATATTCTTCGATCGAATCGGAGCTGAAGAAATCACCGACTGCCTCGATCCCGAAACGGGGAAGCGATTCTGGCAACATCGTGACGAAGTGAGCTATACAGATCGCTATGGATTCAACAACGGACCCCGCGCCAGTGCAGTGATTGCTGACGGGAAAGTCGTAACCCTTGGGGTAACGAGTCGCCTCAGCTGCCTCGACCTCAAATCCGGTCAGCTGATCTGGCAAAGGGAACTTGCCTCGGAGTTCGAAGTCGCGAACTACTTTTTCGGGCATGGCTGTTGTCCGCTTGTTAGTGATGGGAAGATCATACTACCGCTCGGAACCGACCAACAAATGAGCGTTGCCGCCTTTGATCTCAAGACAGGATCGCTCATCTGGGGAACGAAACACGAATGGAATGCAGGCTACGCCTCTCCCATCATCGCAGAGCTACAGGGAAAGCAAAGGCTGCTAGTTTTCGCCGGAGGCGAGAGTGATCCTGCTGTAGGCGGACTGTTATGCATCGATCCTGAGACAGGCGCATTGCACGATGCTTTTCCCTGGCGGGCAGAAAAATACGAAAGCGTCAACGGTTCCACTCCGGTCGCGGTCGGTAACAACCGAATCTTCATTTCCGACGCATACGCGAACGGAGGCGTCATGCTCGAACTCGACAAAGAACTAAAGTGGAAAGAAATCTGGCGTGCTCCTGATTTCGGAATGCACTGGGTCACCCCGCTACTAATCGATGGAAATCTTTACGGATTCCGCGGGCGGAACGAACCCGACGCCTGGCTCGCGAGCTACAACGTCGCGACAGGAGATGAGAACTGGCGCAAGGACATTGAATGGAAAATCCCTCTCGAGAGCGGCCGCGATTACAACATGCGCTACTTTCGAGGCAATTTGCTCCATGCCGATGGAAAAAATTACGCGCTCGGCGAGCTCGGATCTCTGGGAATTTTGGAACTCCTTCCTCAAGGCATGAGAGAAATCGATCGAACCCAACTCTTCATCGCGAGATCAACCTGGTCGACACCCGTGATCCACAAAGGCCTCCTCTATATCTCTCAACACGAAGCTGATATGTCAGGGAATCAACCTCGATTGATTTGCTATGACCTGAGGCGTCCTGAGTGATTTTGAGCCCGTCCCGGCCACCGTCTTGCGACGGCAGCTACAGATGTTGAAGTAGCCGCGTTTGCCAAAATCGCGGGGTGCAGCGCATCCTCCCTTTCACCTTTTACAGCGCGAAGCGCTACCAGGAATCAGTTCTGAAAGGACTCGCGGGGAGACCTTCAGCATTGCCGAAGTTGGCACCCTCGGGGTTGTTCATCCACGCGTAGCGAACCGACTTTGGCTCGGACACCGCATCGCTTGAAACAACAAGAGTTCCCCCTTCGAGAGAAGCGACTGCGGGTGAGAACTCACCGTCAGCGCCTGCGATCTCAAAATACTTGAGAGCCTCTCCGTCGAGTGAGGCGAGCCCACCACCTCGGTATTTGAAAGTGACGAGCGCTTTAGAGTCTTCAATTTGTAATGACTCATAAATAGGACCCGAAAATACAATATTCTCCCCATAAGTATTGGCCCGTGCAAAACGAGCGAGCCGCTCTCCCACCGGCTTTTTGTCGGGAGGATGAATATCCTCTGCATCCCCCTTATCAATTGCCACGACCATACCCGTGTTAGTTCCCTCCTCCCAGAACTTCAGCATCTGCTCGCGAATGATGGGCCAACCTTCCGGGTCCCCTTTTGCAAAATTAGGGAGCTGAACAAGATAGAAAGGAAAATCCCGCGGTTCGATTTTTCCACGAGAAGCCACCGCCCAATCGTCCCTCCAGTCTTCGACGAGAGCAAACATAAGGTCCCGGTAACCGACATTGAAGGGCGGCCTCGAATTCCCTTCTCCCTGATACCAAATCACCCCACGAATCGCGTACGGCTGGAGCGGAGCGACCATCGCATTGTAATGCCCCGCAGGACGTTTGACGTGCTCCGGACCGAGCGGTTCTCTCGGGGCACGCTCATCAAATGTTTCCCCTGCACTTTCGGCCGCCTTTCGCTTTGCGGTCCATTCAGCGAGACCCTTCTTGTAGCGTGCCATCGCCTCAGGGTGTCTTCTCACGGTTGCACTCCAATAGTCGCGCGTTACCGCAGCGACCGGATCAGATGCGAGAGTTTCTGAATTGATCCAGGAATTGGCGTTAGTGCCACCATTCGCCGCTTGAATCAATCCAACCGGGACCGAGCGATCGGCACTAAGACGCACCCCAAAAAAGAAAGCCACAGCCGAAAATTTCTTTACCATTTCAGGCGAAGCGAGCTTCCATTCGGCATCGACCTGAGAAAGCGGCTCGTTCGCCCCTTCAATCGGCGTTTTGAAGAGCCGAATATTGGCATAATCACCTTTCGCCGCCGCAGCCACCGCCTCATCGGCATCAAAACTTTGCTCAACTGTCCAGCCCATATTTGACTGGCCCGAGCCAATCCAGACTTCACCAATTAAAAGCCCTTCCACAACATGAGTTTCATCTCCCGAGGTGACGGTCATTGACTGACCTGTTGCATTCGCGCTCAAGGGATCCAAAACAGCGATCCATTCACCATCGGCATTTGCGGTGACTACGTGTTTTTGCGCTTCAAATGCGACCGTGACTTGGGCTGAGGGTTCAGCTGAGCCGAACACCGGAACCGGCAACTCCTGCTGGAGGACGCCCTGATTCGTAAAAAGCGAATTCAGCTCCAGCGAACCGGCAAACAAGCCCTGAGTGAGGCAGACACTCAGCAGTGCAGGAAAAAGAAATTTCATCAAAAAACATCTCTGCTCTTCGTCGAATCGCAATCGCTGATTCAGTTGATACCGGGAAGAAGACAAGGCGTGCTTTGATTCGCCCGCTTCCGCGCTGGACTTCAGAGAAAATCAGCCCGACTTGTCTTAATGGTAGCGTTTCGACTTTTTAATATTCCTATTCGAATTCAGGGGATGTTCTGGCTTCTTTGTCTCTTCATTGGGATGAGATATCTTCAGGAGGGCGGAGGAAAAGGGATCGGGATGTTCCTGATTTTCGGGGGCTCTTTGTTCGTTACGATACTCTGGCACGAACTGGGGCATGCCTGGGCCAGAAAATCGAACGGCGCCCCTTACTCCGAAATTGTGCTGCATGGATTCGGCGGTTATTGCACCGGACCGGGAAGCTTTTCGCGCGCGCAATCGATCTTTATCTCCGCTGCGGGGCCCCTTGCTAACCTCGTCCTCGCGGCAGCCGCATGGGTAGTCCTCCAGGCCCCGGGGATCGGAGGCTTTTGGCTGAATTTTGCGATGAGCACGCTGATTATGATCAATTTGTTCCTCGGAATACTCAACTTACTTCCGATTTTCCCGATGGATGGAGGTCAAATTCTCGCGAGTGTTCTAGGGCCTCAGCGCCGGCGAAACGTTTACATGATTGGGCTGGTCCTCGGAGCGATTATTGCTCTCTTTTCCCTGACGAATCGAAATATTTTCGGTGCCGTGATTTTTGGAATGCTCGCCTACCAGAATTGGAAGGGGCTTCAGGGCCAACGCCCCTCATTTCCATAAGACACCGCTCTGCAGGGCGGCTACGGCATCAAGTATTTCTCGATCAACTGCAAAGTCACCCGGCCGGTGATTTGAAGGCTCTCGGCGCTGATCTCACTGAGCCTGTCATTTGGCGTGTGCCAGTAGGGAAAATCAAAATCAATCAGATTAATCGTTGGGATGCCGGCGACCACATTGAGCGGCACATGATCGTCAACGATGTAGGCAGAGCTGATGCCGATGTATGATCTCAGCTCCAAATCATCCGAAGCACTGAGAAGATCACGGGAAATCTGATCGACCTTCGCCTGCACCTTCTCGATATCGACGAGATAGCCACTGTCGTCTGCTTCGGCGAGCTCTCTGAGACTGGCACGCGGAATGCGAACGCCGGCGCGGATGTTCAGGTTTTTATCCCCGATCATGTCGAGAAGAACACCCCATTTGGGACGGTTTCTACGATTCTCAGCCACGATTTGCCCCGCATAATGCTTACTCCCGAAAAGTCCATCTTTCCCCGTGATGTTTGAGCCGAAGGCCTCTTCGCCATCAAAAAAGACGAGTTCAATTTCGTTGGCCAACTGAGTTTTTTTAGCGAGAACCCGCGCCAATTCGACGAGCAGACCGGTGCTCGACCCGGCGTCATTCGCCCCCACAAATTCAAAAGCCTCAAAATACTTCGTATCGTAATGTGAACAAAGCAGTCCGCTCACATCATCGTCCCAGCGACTCGAATCACCGAAACGGGCTCGAAGGTTCACGAATGTTTTCTTACCTTTCTGAGTCTGAGCCTCAAAGGTCTGACGCTCGACTGACCAGCCGAACTTACCGAGTTCTTTCTCGAGATAGAGACGGGACTTCTCAATTGCCTCGGAACCGGCAGGACGAGGGCCGAAACCAACTAAGGCCTCGACATGCCCCAGCGCATTGGCTCCTGAGACGTCCTGCTGTAGCGCTTTCGCTTCGTCGTATCGAAATTTTGAGCCTTCAGAGCAGGCAACAAACGTTCCCGCCAATACAAGGGAGAGAAAAAGGAAAGAGGATTTCATGACAACGTAATCGCGGAGAGAGGGGCAATCAATCCACGCTCACACCCATGAGTTCAAGGACCCGCCCGAGATCTTCATTGCCATAATACTCGATCTCGATTTTCCCGCGCTTATCGCCGTGTTGAACCGCCACATTGGTCGCGTAGCGGCTCCGGAGTTGATCTTGGATTTGTCGAATATAAACCTCGGCCTGAGGGGAAATTTTAGACTTACCCGCTTTTTTCGTAACCGTCTTGCCGTTGATCTGGTCGGAAACCAATTTTTCGGTATCGCGGACATTCATCTTTTTCCGCACGACCATATCAGCGAGCATGCGCTGCTCTGCTTTGGTCTTAATTCCCAAAATCGCCTTGGCATGACCAGCACTCAGCATTCCACGGGAGACCATCGTTTGAACCTCCGCGTCAAGATCGAGAAGACGAATCGCGTTGGAAACCGTCGCTCGATTTTTGCCGACCCGCTGCGCGATCTCCTCCTGCTTCAACCCAAACTCTTTTGCGAGACGAGAATAGGCGACCGCTTCTTCGAGAGGATCGAGATCTTCACGCTGAAGGTTCTCGATCAACGCCATTTCAAGGACGTCACGATCGGAAGCTTCCCGCACGATCACCGGCACATCCTTAAGCTTTAATTGGGTCGAGGCGCGAAAACGTCGCTCACCGGCGATGAGTTCATACTTACCGTTCACTTCACGAACGATGAGCGGTTGGATCACACCATGTTCGCGAATCGAATCGACGAGTTCATTGAGCTGATCCTCCTTAAAATGCTTCCTCGGCTGCAACGGAGACGCGACCACCTTTTCCAGGACTACATTGAGGACCCGATCTCCGGGGGCTGCCTCATCGCCTCCGCCGGACCGAGAGGGCATCGTTGAAGGTGCCTTAATAAGGGCACCGAGCCCCTTACCGAGACCCTTTTTCGGTGTTTTACCTGGAGGCATATCTTGCGCGGAGAATGGTTAAACCTGGCTCACCGGCTCCCTATTCAATGATTCGAACGTTTGGAGTCGCGGAGGGATCAACTCCCGCGAGAGCGGCTGCGTCCATTGCCGCGTGCTGCTCATCGGTGCAGGCAGAGTCGATCGGAGCATCCGCTTCATTGCTACTCGCGCCTACCACTTTGTTTTCAATCATCCAGGCTTCTACTTCTTCGCCGCTCACGTCGGGAAGCATCGTTCCGTTCACGACGACACAAGGAGAAAGTGGCTGACCGCTTTTCTGCTCCATCTCCCAGCGAAAAGCGGGATTCTTAATAATGTCTTTCTCTTCGAAAGGAAGATCATATTTACGGAAAATTGCGCGAATCCCTTCGCTCCATCCGCAAAAGGTTTTCAAATAAGCGGTGATTTCGATATCTTGATCTGCCATAACTTGAGTGTGTGTTTTGATTCCCTTAACAGATAATCCAGCCCTTTCTGAATCGCAAACAGTCTCATAGGCCTAAGGCACGATTTCGCGGTTTTCAGAGGCAAAATCAGGCCTATAATGAGATTCGGATCCGATTCGACCGGTTAACCCGTCATGAAAGCACTTTCCAGCTCACTGCTCTTCCTCACCATCTTGGCGCTCTTCGTCATGACTGGCTGCGAAAAAATCACGCCCTACGCTGATTCTTTCAACAAAGCACTGGATCGTGTCAGCTCCACCGAAATCGGTAAAAACGCGATACCTCCTGAGGACATTCCACCTCCCCCTGAACTGGTTAAGATGAAACCCGTCGTGAATAAAGAGGCCCGCGTCTCGATTCTCGGCTATCACGATTTTGTTGAAGGCAAATCGGACAGCGACATGAAATTGAACATCGACGATTTCCGCATTCAAATGCAGGCAATCAAAGATGCTGAACTGCCTGTCATCAGCATGCGGGAGTATCTGAACTGGAAGCAGGGAAAGGGTAGGATCCCGGAAAAATGCGTCATGATCACGATCGACGACGGTTGGAAAGCCGTTCACACCCTCGCGATGCCGGTGATGAGAGAGTTTGGCTACCCCTTCACTGTCTTTCTCTACCAAGATTACGTTGGTATCAAAGGTCGATCCCTGACCCATCAGGAAATCAGGGAACTCGCCGCCAATGGAGCGACCATCTCAAGCCACTCAGTGAGTCACGAAAACATGTCCAAAAAAGGCGACCGATCGGATTCGGACTACCTCGAATGGCTCCGCGTCGAACTGAAGGAATCCTACCGCTTTCTCGTGGAAAACTTTGGCGACACCGGAGCCCTCGAGAAAACCTTCGCGTTCCCATACGGAATCTACAACGATCAGGTTCTCGATCTCGCAAGAGAGTTCGGCTACGAGGCCTGCTTCACTGTGAACCCCAAAAAAACCGGCTGGGAAGTCGAAGACATGGAGGTCGGCCGCTACATCGTCCACGGTACGACCCTCGCTAACTTTGATCCCGCGATCAGCTTCGGGGGCGGGATTCTCACCTCTACCGATCGCAATCTTATGACTGAGTCAAAAGGCGAAGACGGCAAGAAAGAAGCACCGCACGCAACCGTTCTTCCGCCCGCCAACTCGACCGTAGGCAACCGACTCCCACTCATCGAAGTGGATCTTTCAAAGTTCGATGGCATCGTTCCTGACAGCATCTCGATGCGCATCACCGGATTCGGAAAAGTGCCTCATACATTCAATCCAAAAAATGGCCTCGTCAGTTATCAGATTCCTCAGCGTCTCACGAAGGAAATTTGTGGCGTTCAGTTAGCCGTTCGACACGCAGGCAACGACGAAGCCGAGATCATCGGATGGACCTTCACGATTGACCGCACCGCTGATTACCTATCCTCAGATGCGACGAAGCCCGGAGAAAACGCCCCGCTTTCTAGCAAGACCGAAGATGAAAAACCAGGGAAACCAAGAGCCTCCCGCTAATTCTCGATCCGTCCGACTTCCCCACCTCAACTTTCCTCTCAAGCCATGTTCAGCAACCTCTCAGACAACCTCCAGGAAACCTTTAAGAAGCTTCGCGGCCACGGGAAACTGTCGGAAAAAAACATCTCCGACGCGCTCCGGGAAGTCCGCCTCGCTCTCCTCGAAGCCGATGTGGAATTTTCTGTCGCGAAAGAGTTCATCGCCAAAATCAAAGAAAGGGCTCTCGGCGAATCGGTCCTCAAGAGCATTCAGCCGGGACAGCAGATCGTTAAGATTTTCAACGACGAACTCGCAGAACTCCTTGGAGGGGACGCGGCTCCGCTCGACCTCAATCCTCCCGCGCGCATCCTTCTCGTCGGACTCAATGGTGCCGGTAAAACAACGACCGCAGCCAAACTCGCTCTTCATCTAAGAAAAGACGGCCGACGCCCCCTCCTCGTCGCCTCTGACCTTTATCGTCCTGCGGCGGTGGAACAGCTGGTGACTCTCGGAAAGCAGATCGACGTTCCCGTTTTTCAGCCAGAGCCGGGAGAGAAGAATGTCCTCAAGGTCGCCAAAGCAGCGCTGAAGTGGGCCGATGACGAGGGCGGCACCGTCATCATTTTTGATACCGCCGGACGACAGGAAGTCGACGAAGCCCTCGTTGAGGAGCTGAAGCAACTCCACCGCTTTCTCAACCCGAAAGAGACGCTCCTCGTCGCGGACTCAGCAACAGGCCAGCAAGCAGTGAATGTTGCGAAGACATTTGATGAGATGATCGGTCTGACCGGCCTCGTTCTCACCAAACTCGACGGTGACGCCCGCGGTGGCGCCGCCCTTTCGATGCGCGCCGTCACAAAGAGACCGATTAAATTTGTCGGCGTCGGCGAGAAAGTTTCCGACTTCGAAGCCTTCGTCCCCGACCGCATGGCGGGACGAATTCTCGGCATGGGCGACGTCGTTGGACTGGTCGAGAAAGCCGCCGAAGCGATCGATCAAGACGAAGCGATCCGCATGGCAGCGCGGATGAAGAAGAACAAGTTCGACTTCAATGACTTCCTCTCTCAAATGCGGATGATGAACAAGATGGGTGGCATGCAAAGCATCATCGGAATGGTTCCGGGGATGGGAGAAAAACTCAAAGGCGTGAACATTGACGAGAAACGGATGGTGCACATGGAGGCAATCGTCCTATCAATGACACCGAAAGAGCGGACCCGCCCCGAAATCATAAAGGCCTCCCGGCGCAAACGAATCGCAGCCGGAAGCGGCACCACCGTCACTCAGGTGAACGGGCTCCTCAAACAATTCGGCCAAATGCGCAAGATGCTGCGCAGCAAGGGGAAGATGTCGCAAATGATGAAACAATTCGGCGGCGGAGGTGGTGGTGGTAAAATGCCGTTTTAGACAATCCGTCAATAAACCCCGCGCCGCACTCAAGGCCGGCAGGGCATGAATCCTTCAAACCGGGAACGCTGACCATTCTTGCCGCCGGAGGCATCGGCACTCTCGCGGGCCTCGTCGCGGTTTCATTTATGATGCGAAAGAGAGAGTCTCAATACTTGATGGGGCAGCCGGACATCACTGAAACGGTTCAGAGGCAAGCGATCGCCGGAAGCAACTGGACCATCGCTACCCACGAGACCACCGAAATCTTCGGGACAGAGTTCGCGAAGCGGCGCAACACGCGCATTCCAGGCTCGATTGGAATCGGCTTCCTCCTCGCTGATCCCCTCCTCTCTCGCCACGGGGAGGGCGCCACACGAAGCCGTTTCGCGGGCTGAATAAAATAAAAACAGCTCCCGAAAGAGAACCTCAATAAAAACCCGATTTTACTCGCAACATTAAAGGAACCACCTCAAGATGCTGGTGCTAATTAATCTGAAATTTCACTACATTCGTAACCACTTTCATGAAAAAAGACCAAATTATCATTCTTAGCAAAGCCTGTTTTATTCTAGGATTTGTATCCATAGTAGGATCTATTCTCGTTTGGCTGTTTACGGGAGGTGCTGATCTCGAAAGTAAGGCCCACGCCGAGCGGTTCGGCATCTTTGTTGGACTTTGGGCTCCCACCTTTTTCATCCTTTCAAACCGATTTGGGCGGTTTGCCGAGGACAAGGAATAAAAATTGCAGCCATTTTTCGTCAGGCGACATTTGCTGCCTACGGCAAATACAAGGCATAGGGTTTAGAGTAGTTTCCTGAGAAGCTCAGGCTATTCACTTGTCCGGGGAATTCTCGCTCGAAAGTCGTATTTTAGACTCGGGAAGGTTACCCCTTGGATGATTGCTCATTCCCATCAAACCGACTCACTGGAGCAGAAGCCTCGTCGGTTTCCGGCAGAGACCTTTTGAGCCATATCTTATTCGAAGCGAATCCTGGGTTTCGCGCCTGATTGGCCCGCTGAATCGGATCGTTCTGGTGGTCGTGAAGCTTCCCACCAACCTTGTCGTTGATGTAGCTGTAGAGGCCGTCGTAAATGCGGTGGTTTCCCGTTTGTTTCCTTGTCAGGGTCATGGAGGGATCGATGAGTTTGACCACACCACGTCACTTTTCATTGCCCGGCGTTGAATTGATGAAGGTTCGGAGTCTTCACCTGCGGATTACCACCCATGCAGCCGACCCAATCGCTCAGATCGTCAATCGCAACAAACAGCACATTCATCTTCCCTACAGTAGGCGCCGCATCCAAGTGGGCCATCCCGCAGGCCCCCCAATTCCTGCCATCACTATTCCCAGCACCGGCGAACCTGTTCGCTTCAAATCCTTTTCATCGCCCTCTGGACACTGATCGGTCTTCGTTTCTTCTCGCCCCGATATCAGTCAGTGGTCCAATAACAAGATCCAGCCCGGTTACGCCGGGAGGCGACCAAAGGTAGATTAGTTTTCAAAAAAATTCAAAAAGATCGGCAAATAGACCTCTACCGCGGAAAGATACAGTGAATGACATCCATAGAGGAAACCAGCAACGACCATTTTCTGCGGTTGTTTACGACAACAGAACCCGCGCTACGCGGATTCGTGCGGTCGCTGGTTCCGACGACGACGGATGCCGACGATGTCCTCCAGGAAGTCGCGATTACTTTGTGGAAAAAATACAGTGAGTTCGCGGGAGACTCCGAGGAGGATTTCCGCAGGTGGGCGTTTGGCGTGGCTAAATTCAAAGCGCTATCCTGGCGGCGTGACCAGGGACGGGATCAACACGTCTTCAGCGATGATATGACCAATCTGCTCGCCGAGGATTCCGAATCCAACCTTGGAAAACTCGCGGCTCAGCGCACCGCCCTCAAGGTATGCCTCGACAAACTTTCGCCGGAACAAAAATCATTGGTCGAAGTTGCCTACGCTCCTGGAGCAAAAATTGAGCAGATCGCTCAGTCGCTGGGGAGAACGGCAATGGCGCTTTATAAACAGCTCCACCGGATTCGCAATTCTCTGGTTGAATGCACCCGCACCGAAATACGAAAGGAGGACTGGTAATGACTTCGGATGACCAAAAATCTATCTGGATGGAAGAATATGTCAGAGGCTCGGCCTCGGCAGAGACGGTCGCGAAGTTGGAGGAGGCTCTGCGGGAAGAGCCTGACTTTCGTGAGCCGTTTTTAGAATACCTGAACGTCGATTTGGCGCTCTCTTTAGAGGCTGCGTTCACGCCAAAAAAAGAGGACGCTCCCCTCTCCATTCAGAGACGATACAGGGTAAAGTCTCTCACGATCACCTCAATTGCCGCCGTTCTCGCTCTCCTCTTGATCGGCACTTGGTGGTTTACCAATCACGAGTCGCCAACTTTCGCCACGGTGACCAATCGCGTCGGAGCCGGAGAATTGGAGCCGGGAACGAATCTAGGCGAAGAAAGAGTTGACCTCAGTCGCGGGATTTTGGAAATAAAGTCCGCCAGAGGGGCTCACATTGTCGTCGAAGCGCCTGCCGCCTTCCAGTTCGAGTCGGATCAGCAACTGCGCCTTTTTTATGGAAAGGTCGCTGCCAATGTGCCGGAATCAGCTCACGGGTTTAGTGTTTTAACCTCAACGGGTAAAGCGATCGATCTTGGGACGGAATTCGGTGTCGATGTGCCGCAGGACGGAGGCGATGCTGAAATTCATGTTTTTGAGGGCGAGGTAATTGCTCAGGCTCAAAACGGCAATCGAAAAAACATTCTTGGTGGCGAAGCTTTTTCCCTGCACAAAGAAAACGGCGGCGAACGAGAATTACGTTCAGCAGCGTTTGTCCTACCGGATGAATTTGCACTGCTTCATGTCGATGGCGCTGAACAGTTACGCAGCAAGTCGGACGCGGTCCTAACCACATTGAGATCCGATCCGGCCCTGATTCGTTTATTGGATTTTGAGTCCGAGGCTGATCTACCCGAAGGGCAATACCGAATCGTTCAAGGGCGGTGGCCCGGTCTCCGAGCGCCCGAATTTGTGGAAACAGGTGATCACATCAAGCTCGACGTGGGTGGAAATAGAGATTTACCGCAATTGACTCTTGCCGCCTGGATCCGACTCGATCGATTGGGAGCACCTTATCAATCGCTACTTCACACCGATGGATGGGACCAAAGCAATCCCGGTCAAGTGCATTGGATGGTAACCCATCACACCACGATGCGATTGGCGCTCTCTGGCAACACCCTTGCTGCCGGTTCCAGTGAAACCCAGGGTTATCCTGATTCGATCACGCCGGTTCTTCCGGACAAGGGACGCTGGGTTCATCTTGCGACTGTTTATGACTCGGATAAGAGAACCGTGCGCTTTTATATCAACGGCGAATTCGACAGTGAATCACGTCAGGATGTCGCACATCCGGCTCGACTCGGCCCCTCCGAAATCGGAAACTGGGACTTACGGGATCGCAAGCTTAGTGGCCGAATCGACGAACTAATTCTCCTTGCTCGGATCATGAGTGATACCGAACTCCGTGAGTTGTATGAAGCCGGAAATCCCTATCGTTAGTATAATCATGCGCCGAATTTCCATCATTTATTTTCTAATTCCCCTCAATCAACTCGAGGCTGCGCCGGTTGATTTCGTGAACGACGTGCGGCCTGTTTTTGAGGCGCACTGTTACGACTGTCACGGTGCCGATAAGCAAAAGTCAGGTCTGCGTCTCGATGTGAAATCTGCGGCCTTCGCCGGCGGAGACAACCATGGCCCGGACATTGTTCCCGGCAAGGCATCAGAGAGCCCGCTAATTCAATTTCTTACCACCGATATCAAGGATGAGATGATGCCCCCCAAAGGCGCGCGTCTCTCCCCTGAGGAAATCGACATTCTAACCCGCTGGGTCAACGAGGGAGCCCATTGGCCGGACGGCGTTGATCTCGTCGAGTTGGAAGACACGAGCGATCACTGGTCTTTCAAACCCGTCACGGTTCAGCCCGGTGATCATAGTATTGATTCCTTCATTGATGCCAAATTGAAGGAACAAGAGTTGTCTCGCTCTCCGGAAGCGGACCGTAGAACCTGGCTGCGTCGAGTCACCTTTGATCTCATTGGATTACCTGCCACCCCGGAGGAAATGTCATCCTTCCAAAAAGACACCTCAACCAATGCCTACGCCAAAGTCGTTGATCGCCTCCTCGCTTCCCCCCGTTACGGCGAACGTTGGGCACAGCACTGGTTGGATGTCGTGCGCTATGCCGACACTCACGGGTTTGAAGTGAATACCGAACGCGCCTACGCCTGGCCGTATCGTGACTACGTCATCACCGCGTTCAATAACAACACACGATGGGATCAGTTCATCCGCGAACAAATCGCGGGCGATGCTTATGGTAAACCCGAGGCGACAGGTTTTCTCGTCACCGCTGCGGCCCTGCTACCGGGACAAATTGGTAAAGATGAAGAATCAAAACGGCTCGCCCGTCAAGATGAGCTGGGAGAAATCGTGATCAACACGGGTGAAGCCTTTCTCGGTCTGAGCATTGGGTGCGCTCGTTGTCACAATCACAAATTTGATCCCATTTCTGCCCGTGATTACTATTCGATGCAGGCGTTTTTCGCGGGTGTTCGGTATGGGGATCGTAAGATCGAGAATCCCGAAGTCGAGGCGATCGTCGCCGGTCTTAGGAAGAACCTGAAGCCCCTCGAGAGCGAACTGGGAGACTATGTGATTCAGGCTGGCAGCGATGTTCCCCGGGCATCTCTTAGTGCCAAAGCTAACATAGAGAAATTCCAGCCAATCAAGGCATCGGGGATCCGCTTCGCGATCAACGCAAGCATCAGTGACAACCTCCGGGAACCCTTCATCGACGAGCTTGAAGTTTTCAATTCCGACGGAATTAATATTGCGCTTAACGCCACGGTGACAGCCAAAGGCTCAAAGAAAGAATCAATCAATGACGGCGTTTACGGCAACATAAGCTGCTGGCGATCTGATGCCAAAGGTGCTGGTTCCGTGCAGTTGACCTTTGCCACCCCTGAAACGATTCACCAAATCAACTGGGGCCGGGATCGCACCGGACAGTATTCTGATCGCCTCGCAACCGACTATCTCATTGAAGCTGAGATCGCTCCCGGGAAATGGCAAGAAATCAGCGATTCCTCCAACCGTGCTCCATTTGATCCGGAGCGGGCCCGTGAAGATCTCTACCAATTGACCGACCTGCATCCTGAGCATCACGCTCGGGCAAAGGAACTCATCACAGAGCGGGCACCTTTTATCAAAGAGCTGCAACAATACAGTGGCGGAAAGCAGATCGTATTTGCCGCCCAGTCGACTAGCCCTGAGCCGATTTACCTGCTCAACCGGGGTGACCCCGAACAACCGCAAGATGAAGTCGAGCCGGCATCGTTATCTTTTCTCAAACACGTTCAACTTCCTAAAGACGCTGCCGATATTGACCGTCGAAAAGAATTGGCCAACTGGATCGTTGATCCGGAAAACCCACTCACCGCCCGGGTCATCGTAAACCGGATCTGGCAGTGGCACTTTGGCACCGGCCTCGTCGCGACCGCGAATGATTTTGGTAATCTAGGAGTCGAGCCATCGCATCCTCAACTGCTCGATTGGCTGGCTGCGAAATTCATTGAGTCGGGTTGGTCTGTCAAAGATCTCCATCGGCAGATCGTTCTCTCTGCGACCTACCGACAGGGGCACACGATCCATGACGCCGGGCTCGCAAAAGACGCTGACTCCCGCCTGCTCTGGCGATTCCCCTCCCGACGGATTGAATCCGAAGTGATCCGGGACAGCATCATGGCTGTGAGCGGGCAATTAGATCTGAAAATGTATGGACGGGGCTACAGCATGTTCAACAGCCGGGGCGGCACCGGCGGTTTCCAACCGATCGAATCGCACCAGAAACCAGAAGGTCGACGCCGCATGATCTATGCCTACAAAGTGAGGATGGAGCAGGAGGCTGTCTTCGGTGCTTTTGATTGTCCCGATGCCGGACAAAGCGCGCCGACTCGAGGTCAGTCAACCACTCCGATCCAGGCCCTCAATCTATTCAACAGTCAATTCACGATTGATTTGGCAGGCGATTTTGCCAAGCGTATCAAGACCGAGACGAGCGATGATATCGGAGCTCAGGTCGAACAGCTCTGGGCCATCGCCTTAGGCAGAGAGATCACACCCGACGAAGCCATCGAAGCGACTGCCTTTGTCGACGCGGAAGGCTTATCTGCACTCTGCCGCGTCATTTTCAACTCGAGCGAATTTCTTTTTCTGCCATGAACAAAGCCGAACACCTATCTCCCCACGGAAAGCATCTCCTCGGAAGGCGCAGTTTCCTATCCAACAATGCAACAGCGCTCAGTTCGATAGCGCTGACCAGTCTGTTGGGATCTGATAACGCTCTCGCTTCCGGGAAGCCGGACATCGATCCGAAGAATCCCTTCGCACCCCGAAAATCCCACCATCAACCGAAGGCGAAAAATGTAGTCGTCATCTATTGCGCGGGGGCGGTCAGTCAGCTCGAAACCTGGGACTACAAGCCTGAGCTGATCAATCAAGACGGCAAGCCGCTTACCGGCGGGCCGGCAGTCACCTTTCAGGGCCCCGCGGGGAACCTTGCGCGTCCTCAATACCAATTTCGCGAACGAGGGCAAACCGGCAAATGGGTTTCGGACATGATTCCCCATCTCGCTGAACTCACGGACGACTTTGCCTTCGTCCATTCATTAACCAGCGAATCGAATACACACGGCCCGGCCGAGAACTTTCTCTCCACCGGATTCGCTCAGGACGGATTCCCCAGCATCGGGGCCTGGCTCAGCTATTCTCTGGGCAGTGAAAACGCCGATTTGCCGGCTTTTGTGTCCCTCCTCGACCCACGGGGAATTCCTCAAGCGAGCGTCAACAACTGGGGCTCAGGATTTCTGCCTGCAGAATTTCAGGGAACCTCTTTCAACTCCAAAAATCCGATCCGCCACCTCGTTCCTCCTGCCACAATTTCAAAAACGAGCGATCAAGCTGCGAGTTCATTTCTCCAGCGAATGAACGCCCGCCATCTCGAGAAGAACCCTCAAGATGGCAGTCTCGCTGCGCGCATCGCGAGCTACGAACTTGCCGCACGCATGCAGCTGAGCGTGCCGGAAATCAGCGATCTATCTACCGAGCCTGATCACATCCTGAAGCTCTACGGCGCTGATGATGAATCAAATCCCACCAAGGCCGGCTTTGCGAAAAACTGTATTCTCGCCCGTCGCTTGCTCGAAAAGGGGGTGCGTTTTGTTCAGCTTTTCAACGGCGCTTACGCGAGTGGCGGAAGATTAAACTGGGACGGTCACTCCAAACTCAAGGAACAATATGATGTGCACTCCGAAATTCTCGATCAACCGGCAGCCGCACTGATTAAGGACCTGAGGCAGCGCGGCCTTTTGGAAGATACCCTCGTGGTTTGGTGCACAGAATTTGGTCGCATGCCGATGTTTCAAAAAGGTTCCCAGGGCCGCGACCACAACCCCGACGGGTTCACCTGCTGGATGACCGGAGCTGGAGTAAAACCGGGAGTCAGTCATGGTAGAACGGACGACTTAGGAAGGAAGGCGATTGAAGATATTCATCCCCTCTATGATTTCAATGCGACGATTCTCCATCTTCTGGGTATCGATCACGAGCGATTAACCTTTTTCCACAATGGGATCGAGCGAAGGCTCACCAATGTGGAAGGACATGTCATTAAGGAGATCCTAACCTAGACTGAAGGACTTCGACCAGTTCACCCGAGTTGTGTAAAATTCGCCAGAAATTCGAAAAGGACTATCCCGAATCGTGCTGCTGTAGGGATCAGGACCAACGGGTCGGAAGCTTCCTGGTGGGAGGTAAATTCAAGGGTAAGAGATTCTCACGCAGAGGCGCGGAGCCGCAGAGAATAAAAGGGAAACTCTGCGCCTCTGCGTGAGACTGAAAATTAAGCGCTGTATCGAAAATGGCGACTAACGCAGCGCCGTTCAGCTCCTCCCTTTCGGTCTAGCTGACGTTTACCACAATACCTTTCTCTGCTGCCTCGTAAAAACCAAATACGGTTCGAAGGGCCCTCAAGCCATCGGCACCGGAAATCGGTGGCTCTGTCAGGCCGGCACAGGCCCGAACGCAACGTCTAACCCATGGCGTGTATCCTTTGGGTTCCATCGGTCCTTCATATTCGATGATCCCTGACTTAGGATCTTTGTTAGAATACCATTTCAGCGGCATCGCAGTCCGCCCCCCGAGGTGCTCTTGATACTCGATCCAGCCGTCGGAACCCCAAAGTTTGATAAAGGAGTGGTAACCTTTATCGGTGTAATAGCCGGCGTTCATGGTCCCGTGGGCTCCGTTTTGAAAACGCATCGCGATTGCCGCCGAGTCTTCTACTTTCAGTGGCCTCCCTCCAACGATTCCTGCAAACCCGGCAACATCCGTGACATTTTGGCCGCTAATCAGAGTTGTTAAGTCAAGCCAGTGGATGCCGAGCCACGTTAGAATCCCTCCGCCGGCGCGCGCGCGATCCGCATACCATGTCGCCGGATAAGACTCGCTCTTGAGACGGGTCTGATCGGCAACCATGTGAACCGAGGCACCGTAGAGATCACCAAGAAGGCCATCCGAGACGAGAGACTTGGCCTTTTGAACGGCTGGAGTGATTCGGTTGGCTAGGGCCAGCATGAGATGTAAATCCTGAGCCTCGGCTTTTTTCACGAGTCGCTCAAAATCGGTGACCTTGATGCAGGCGGGTTTCTCAGCGAGAATATGGACTCCGGCATCGAGCAATTTCTCGATCACGGGCGGAGCGTTGCCCCCCTCCATACTAACCAAGGCCATATCCGGCATCGCCTTCGTCAACATTGACGGAAGCTCTTTAAAAGTAGCCGATAACTTCTCCCCGAGCACTTTCCTCGCTCCTTCGAAATGGGTTCCGCTGGGATCGCATACGACGACTGCCTCGCATTCAACGGTGTCGCGCAGTGCCTCGAAATAGGCACCGAGGTGAGCGCCTTCTTTTTCCGTAACGACGGCAACGGTGATAGTGGATTGTTCTGGCATGGAGAGAAATCAAAGAGGATTAGGTGATTGTTTTAACCCTCTTCATTCGCTTTTTGCGAGAATTTTTCCGGCGCATAAATTTGACGAAAACTTTTGCGTGCCTCTCCTCATCGCAGACTTTGTTTCAAGCGATGAGTGAAGACACGAGTAACATTGGACTGGGCTGCGTCACTTTTGGGCGAGAGATCGATGAGACAGCCTCGCATGAGCTGCTCGATTATGCCTTTGAACGCAAAATCACTTTTTTCGACACCGCTGCCGCTTATGCCGGCGGTGCCTCGGAGACCATCATCGGCAACTGGCTCGCCTCGCGCCGCCCCGACCTCGGGGACTTGACGATTGCGACCAAGTTTCAACCACCCTTCACTCCTCAGCGAGTTTCCCAAGTCGTTAATGAGAGTCTATCGAGACTTCGCGTTTCGTCGCTCGACCTGCTTTATATTCACCAATGGGACGAGACTGCGGATTGCCCCGAATTTCTCACAGCGCTGGATCAAGTCGTCTCTGACGGACGTGTCAAAACCCTCGGTGTCAGCAACTACAGCGGGAAGCAGTTGGAGGGCGCGTTGGCGCTTCAAGATCAAGATGGGCTGAAGCGATTCAGTGTTCTGCAAAACAACTTCAACTACGCGGTCCGCGATATCGATTCCGATTACTTCCATTTGTGCCAAGACGAGAAAATCACGGTGGTTACCTACAGCCCTCTCGGCGCGGGATTCCTTACCGGAAAACATCGAAACGGAGTGGAGCCCGGTTCAAGATTCGACCTCATCCCCGGCCATCAGGATGTTTATTTTCACAAAGAGGCCGAGGAGAAACTTGCCCGACTTGAGGCATTAGCAAAGCAAAGCGGTCACTCGCAAGCCCACCTTGCACTGTCATGGGCGATGCATCAGCCGGGTATCAACACCGTCCTCGTCGGAGCCCGGACGACGGCCCACCTCGACCAGGCACTTGCAGCAAAGAATTTCGATTCCACAGAGCTGTTTATGGAAATGGATTCCTAGGTTTCAAGGCAGGATAAATCGCCGGCAGTTACCCGAGTTCTTTCCGCTTCACTTTGGCGGTCCACTCAAAGAGCGATGATCAATTTCTTTAAGAAAGATTGATCCCACCGCGAGGATCACTTCCCACCCTTACCTGACTTTCCTCTGCGCTACCCATTCTTGCGGTGGGATGACTTTTCCTTTCCCTCAAGGGCTCCGGGTTTCCCCTTAACGACATCATGAGGGTGGCGAAGAAAGTGACGAGGATGATGGGTTTCCATGACAAGTGAGGTCGCCGTATCCCTCGTCATCGGTGATTACGAGAATGAGGTTCGGTCGGGCCGCGTTCGGCTCATCGGCAGCGCGGGCCGACAACCTCATTGCGAATCCGGAGCGCTTATTGTGAGAGACTTTTCCGTCCCCCCCCCTCTGATCCAGAGGGAGCTCGACGCCATCACGTTTAAAGCCATCTCTTTTGGCTTCTTCCCGTGATATGATTTATCCGAATTATCGCTAATATATCGTCTTCCACCGAAAACTCATGACCCGATTGTGTTTAACATTGCTCGCATCCCTCGTCGTTGCACTTAGCTCCGCCGAAGAGCCGTTTGAGCCGTTTCTGGAGAAACATTGTGTGGGTTGTCATGGAGCGGATAAAGAGAAAGGAGACCTCCGCATCGACGCGCTTTCGCGCGATTTCAAATTGGGCATCGACGGACATCTCTGGGGCGAAATAGTGGAACGTATCAACTCCGGAGAAATGCCGCCGGAAGAAGAAGAGCAGCCGTCCGAAAATGAGATCGCGGAGGTGATTGCTCATTTGGATGCTCGCATTCGTGAAGGCCGTGCGGCGCGCATGGCGGCTCGCCCCTCCGTCGCCCACTACCGGCTGAGCCGAAAGGAATATCAGAACACCGTTTATGACTTGTTAGGGGTTCGTTATGATCCCACGAAACCGGGCGAGCTGAATGAAGATCCCCGGTGGCATGGCTTTGAGCGCATCGGATCGGAACTTTCGCTCGCGCCTTCTCATGTCGAACGCTATTACCGTGCCGCTGAGACGGTTCTGACGCGTGCCTTTCCGGAGAAGCCGGTCGAGCCTCGCACGATCCGAAAAACCGCTGCAGAACTTCGCTATCAAGGTGGTGAGAAACAGCAAGTTTACCTCGACCGATTCGGGATCACGCGGCCACTGCGAGCGCTCATGTTTCCCGGTCGCGTTCAACCGGCCTTGCAGCCACATTGGTTCGGGCAAACGGGACCGGAGCACAGCGGGCTTTATCGCGTCAAGATAAAGGCCAGCGGAATTCGCCCTCCGGGAGGGCAGCCAGCCCACTTGCGTATCGGTAGGAAAACTGATGAGCAAAGCAATGATGGATTGATCGAACTGGACATCCTTGCTCCGGAAAATGAACCGGAGATCTACGAGTTCGAAGTGTTTCTTGAAATGCCGGCCGACCTTCATTTCAACGTTGTCGCGACTGACATCATCGATCGACAGAAAGGCGGGCATTATCGCAACGCACTTTCCAAGGCGCACTATGTCTTCACTCACACCAGCGAGACGCGACTGCTCAATCCAACCGCTCCAAAAATGTTTGATGAAGAAGGCAATGGGATATTCTCCTCCGTGCTTCTCGATTGGATCGAATGGGAAGGACCAATTGAAAGCAAAGCCGAACAAGCAACCCGCGTCGGCTTGCGGCCTGGTGATGAAGCAACACCGGAAGAAATCGCAGGCCACCTTCAAAGGTTCGCTGAACTCACCTGGCGTCGTCCGGTTTCGAAAGATGAACTCACCCCTTTCCTTCAATCTTACGAGTCGGAGCGGTCGGTCGGAGAAGGCGTATTCACAGCTTATCAGGTCGCGCTACTCGGAGTGCTAACGTCTCGTAATTTCACTTATCTCGTCGAGGGCGATGTCGTGCCGCGCGATCAGCTCACTGATTGGGAACTCGCGACGCGCCTTTCCTATTTGCTATGGAGTTCCATGCCTGACAAGGCCCTCCTTGATGCCGCCCGCGAGGGTAAACTGACCGGCGAGGGCGATGGCCTGACCGCGCAAGTCGATCGCATGCTCGCGGATCCAAAGATCAATCGATTCATCGACGACTTCCCGGGTCAGTGGCTTCAACTCCATCGGTTGGGAATGTTCCCGCCGGATCGCAAACTCTATCCGAGCTACGATGTCTGGCTTGAGGCGAGCATGCGTGAAGAAGTGGGCCACTACTTTCGCGAGGTCTTCGCCAACAACCTCTCTCTCGATTCATTCATCCATTCCGATTGGACAGTGGCGAACCCGCGCCTGTGTGATTTCTATGGCCTACCGGAACCGAAAAACTCCGGCTTTCAGCGGGTCTCTTTCCGTCCGCAAGACAAGCGGGGAGGACTCCTCACGATGGGTGGAATCCTCGGCCTCACTTCCGACGGCACGCGGCATCGCCCCGTTCATCGCGGGGTCTGGGTCAGCGAAGCGATCTTTGGAAAAACGCCGCCACCACCACCGGCGAACGTCGATCCCATTGAACCTAATCCGCCAGAAAGCCCCAAGGCAACGATTCGCCAGAAAATAGAGGCTCATGCCGAGAACGCCAACTGCGCGGCCTGCCACCGCAATATCGATCCGCTCGGCTTGGCATTCGACCAGTTCGATGCGATCGGCCAATGGCGCACGCACGAACGGGTCGACGAGGGGAAGGGAAGCGATCCGCCCGTCAATCCCAGCGGCACCCTGCCTGATGGCCGAGCCTTTGCGGACGCGAAGGAATTCAAAGAATTGCTACTCGAAGACCGCGACCTCTTTCTCAAAGCTTTCATTGAACACCTTTGCACCTACGCGCTCCGTCGTGTCATCACGGTGGATGATGAGGAGGACATTGAGGCGATTGTCGACGAGTCGAAGAAGCAAGCGTATCGTCTTAAAGATATCGTTCGTGCGGTGGCCACTTCTAACATTATCCAAAGACGCTAAACAATCTCATGAGTAATATTCAAACTCAATCCTGGCTCATCGACCGACGTCACGCCTTGCGTGGACTCGGCAGCTTCATTGCCCTGCCCTTGCTCGACTGTATGAATTCCGCGAGAGCGTCGGAAGTACCGAAGCCGAAGCGAAGTGTTTTCATCTACATTCCGAACGGAGTCAATACGCTCGACTACCAGATCACTACGCCGGGCGATGACTACACGTTTTCGAAATCCCTCTCCCCTCTGGAAAAGCACCGCAGCATTGTCACTCCTATTAGCGGACTCCATCATCCGGGTGGACTGGGGCATCATCACAATTGCCAGAAGATTTGGCTGACAGGAGGCAAGCTCGGCCCGACGGATCGCAACACCATCTCCGTCGATCAAAAGATGGCTGAGGTGACCTCGCCGCAGACGCGGTTTCATTCCCTCGAGATTGCGAACAAAGGCGAATCACTCGCCTGGACCCCGGACGGGATTCGACTTCCCGGAACCAGCCGCTCCAGTGAAATTTTTGCCTACCTGTTTGAAGAGCCTAAGAGCGGCACCGCTGCCCAGAGACGGGCGCTTCGTCGCAAGGGAAGCGTTCTCGATTCGAACCTCGAGGAAGTGCGCAAGCTGGAGAAAAAAATGGGCGCCGAGGATAAAGGACGGCTCGCTCAATATCTCAACGCGGTGAGAGAAACCGAAATCCGGACGCAACGCGCCGATGCCTGGCTCGATGTCCCCCGCCCTTCTATCGCCGAAGCTGATCGCAAGCGCACGAACCGCGATGTGCCCCAAACACAGGCGGGCGACTATTTCCGGGCAATGTATGATTTGATCGTGCTGGCCTTTCAGACCGACGCCACTCGCGTCGCCACATTCAGCAGTGGTGTCGAAGGCCAGGGCCTCCCGATTCCCGAGTTGGGGATCTCTCAGTCACGCCACGAGTTGAGCCATCACAACGGCGATCCCGGCCACATGGAAAAGCTCACCCAGAGTGACACCTTTGCCGTCGAGCAGTTCAGCTATTTTCTATCGCGCCTCGCCGAGACCAAAGATCTAGACGGCCGGCCGTTGATCGAAACTACGATGGCCCTGTTTGGCAGTGGGATGGCCTACGGCCACAGCCACGGAAATGCCAACCTCCCAACGGTGCTCGCCGGCGGAGCCGGTCTCGGACTCAAACATGGACGCCACTTTGATCTTAACGAGGGTCACTTCGACGGGTATAAACTCGACGATCCCGGCCACCACTATCGCCTCTGCGGGCGTCCTGCGAACACAGAAGCTCACATGAGTAATCTCTTGCTGACGATGGCACAGAAGATGGGCGTGGAAACCGATCACTTCGGCGACAGCAATCGCGAATTGGACCTAGGATGATACACTTCCCCCTTTCGCTATCCCTGCTCGCACTCTTTTTCGTGGGGCAGATTGCTGCCGCGGACGACGAACCTTTCCGCCCCGAACCCGGCAAGTTTCCGCCCATCGCGGAAGCCAAATCCTACCGGGGTGAGCTCGTCTTTGTCGACCACGTGAATCGTCGCGGAAGTCTTCGCCTCCACGTCGACGGCCATTTTCACGAAGGGCGACTCCATCACTTCGCGATGCTGCCCTACGGCATGATCAACTACCGCGGTGCCCCTGCCGAATTGCGGGATATTCCTCTCGGGACAATCCTCTATGGTCGCTTTTTTCTGCCACCAGATCCCCAAACGTCAGCGGTTCCCAATGTTTCAAAAAAAGACGTCACCGCTCCACCGGAGAATCACGCGATTCTGCTGGAGGACGGCCCGAGCCTCTGCCTGCGCGAAGGCAAGGCATGGAAGCTGACTGAAGTGGCGATCAATGAGAAGGAAAGCCACCTCGTTGCCAGCCTCAGTCGAGAAGTAGGTGGCGAAGGTCTCGGCGGAGAACACACCCTCACTATCGACGGCTCGACTCGGATCTGGCGCGGCGGGGAATTACTCGGGGTCGACGACCTTATCGCGGAAGGAACCTGGCCCACTTCGGGCAAGAAACATTTCGACGAAGAGTCCATTCAACTGAGCCTTACCTGGCACCCGCGGTATCTTTATCAACAATTTCACGTCGCCGATCTCTGGCTCGACGAAGCGGCATTGAAAGTCGCCTCTGAGCGTCAAAACGGGCAGCATATCAGGCACATTCGCTTGCGCTGGATGCCGGCCCGGATCGATGCGGTGAGCCACGGGAAATTCGGTGCCGCCACCGTCACAGCGACCTTATTTGGTGGGATGGACGAATCTCTCTACGCCGATTTCAAGCAAGACTCCGGAGCTCAAATGGCAGCCTCTGAGGACACTCTTCGCACCTGGTGGCCGGACCACGATGGGATGGATGGCCGCATCATCGAGTTGAACAGATCAGAAGAAGAACCGGCATTCGGCAGCAGCGGTGTTCAGCTGCAATTACAGGTTCCACTTGTCCTCGAAGGGTTCCGCCCCGGCCGCATCGTTCGCATTCGTCCACACCACTGGCCGAGGGTGAAACCACCAGTCGAAGAACTCATCAGCGGCTTTGAAGACCGCTGGCCGAGTTCGGCCATTTTTGAGAAGTAAATCTCCCAGAAATCGATCTATGATCCCTCATACTTTTTGCTTAGCCGCTCGGCACAGCTGATTTGTGCGCCGGTTTCCAAACAGCACTTCCTGCGAGCTCTGATCCATTCAACCGGATTCGAGCCCCTCGGAATGAATCCAGCCTTCGCACACCAGGCGATAATAAACTGACCAGTCCTACCGCAGCCGGCAACACAATGGACAACGACGGCCTCTTTGGACTCGTGATGCTTATCCATTAAATGCAAAAACCTATCGATCTGAGCTTCGCTCGGTACGCCGTAGTCAGGCACATTGATGTGATGATAGGCGAACTGACTCGGAACATCCTGACGATTGTCAAACTCACAGCAATTCACCACCGCCCTGACATTGTTCTCTTCGTAAATATCAAAGACATAGGGATCAGGCCACCACGACGCAGCGATGACGTCTTTTACAATCCATGTGAAAGGTTCGGTTCTTTCCGGTTGTCCATTTTCAGGCCAGTACCAAGGTCGAATAGGTTGGGGCATCATATATTTCGGGATAGCCCAATCAAGAGCGAGTTAGCAGGATTACTTCGTTGGGTCGTTGCGGCGCTTCGATTCAAGAGGGTTACTTCGGCGACTCAACAGGGTTAGATCAATTTTCAGGATTACAAGTAAAACGCCGAAACCTCCGATTTTCTCCTCTCATCTCATTGCTCTTCCTGTTTGCCTTGCAATGCGTCTGAGTGCAGTATTTCGCCATGAACCGTTTCTCTACCGCTTTTGCGCTCTCTCTTTTTCTACTACCATTAGGATGTAGCGATCAAGAGACGACTCCCTATGCCAGCCTCGGAATCATGGTAGGTGAAGTCACCGCAGAGTCGGCCCAGATTCAGGTTCGGCTTTGCGCGAGCGACAAGCTGATTGACCGGGACGTCGCGGGAAGCCCCGGAGTGGTTCAGTTCATTCTCAATGGTGATGAATCGGGGGCCCAGACAATCGAGGCCTCGGCAGATCGCGATTTCATTGCACGGGCTTCGTTTTCCGGACTGAAAGCGGGAACAAAATATTCCTGTTCGACCCGAATTGGCAAGTCGAGGGAAGGGCTCCGGGTTGGTCCGAGCGCCGAATTTAAGACTCTCCCGGGTTCCCGCAAAACGGATCCTGTTAAATTCGTTGTCGTTACGGGAATGAACTACGCTAAATTTCATGGAGACGACCGGATCGATCTCGAGCAACACTTACTCGAAAACAACACCAAGCTCGCCGAGCCTTATTCCGGCCCTGACAAAGACCTTGGCTACCCCGCACTCGAGGCAATTCTGAAGCAGTCACCTGATTTTTTCGTGGGGACCGGCGACAATGTCTACTATGACACACCGGACAAGCCACGTGCTTCGACGATTAGTGAGCTTCGCCAGAAATGGCATGAGCAGTTCATTCAGCCACGCTACCGTGATCTCTTTGCGAAGATTCCGACCTACTGGATGATCGACGATCACGATTACCGGATCGACGATGGGGACAACTCCGGAGACTACGCACCGAGCCCGCAGGAAGGGCGCGAAATGATGCTCGAGCAACTTCCCCTTGCCGCTCACGATGACACTGATGCGCTCACTTACCGAACCCACCGCGTCAGTCGAGATCTGCAAATCTGGCTACCAGAGAACCGAATGTATCGAAGTGACAACGCGACACCCGATGGGCCTGAAAAGACGATTTGGGGAGCCGCCCAGAAAGAATGGATTAAATCAACCCTGAGCGCATCCGATGCGAAGTATAAACTCTTCATCTCTCCGACGCCCATGGTTGGCCCTGATGATCTGCGCAAGACCGACAACCACACCAATCATGGCGGTTTTCGGCACGAGAGAGATGAGTTTTTTACCTGGCTCAAAGATTCCGGTATTGATCAGAAGCATTTCTACATTCTCTGCGGTGACCGCCACTGGCAGTATCACTCAGTTGACCCGAGCGGAATCGAGGAGTTTTCCTGCGGTGCTCTCATCGACGAAAACGCCCGACTCGGAAGAAAGCCGGGTGACCCTTTATCAACTGATCCGGAAGGCCTGATTAAGCAACCTTACTATCAGACGCCCAAATCAGGTGGGTTTCTTCAAGTCGACCTCACCTCTGCAGAAACAGCCGAGAGCTCAAAATTGACATTTACCTGGTATGACGATCTCGGGGAGATTCTTCACACCACCATCGCCGGAGAGTAGGTTCTCATGACGACCTGCGATTGGTCTCCCGTTACTTTTGTCCGATTTATTGAGGCTCTCATGACTCGCCATAGAGCCTCATTCCGATGCCGCTTCTGCATTGGAATAGGTGAGGAGTTTGGAAATGAAACACGCCACGAAGCGATCCCGCTTCGCTTCGCTCAGGATCTGTTTCCGTAAAACGACGATATCTTCCTGCTCATTTTATTTTCTGAACTCGGCACTCAGATCGACCGCGGTAGTACGCCCCTGCAACAGGTTCTCTGGAGCTACCAATTCGTCTCCCTCCGCCACAATCGCGACAGGTTTGGCATAAACATCCCGCCACGACGCGGTCGGATCGAAGTTCCCGAAGGCATCGCCCCATCGAGGGGATACCTGGGATCCTATTCCTAATCCCCGCAGACGTGGCAAAGGAAATAGAGGCAATTGAAAACAGCTTTTATCAGTGCCTCCATCGCATCAGCCGCTAGACTGCGAGGACAAATGACCCGTATCATTCTCAGGATTCTATTCCTCACTTCACTCGGACTCTTTGCCAAAGCAGGTGTCGCGTCAGAAAAAACACTGCCCAAAGTGCTTCTCATCGGAGACTCCATCTCGAAAGGCTATACGCCCTATGTGATTGAGATGATGAAGGATCAGGCAATCGTCACTCACCACAAAGGCAATGCCGGGCCAACAATGCGAGGCCTTGAGAATATGGATGAATGGTTGGCCGTAGATCAATGGGACCTCATTCACTTCAACTGGGGCTTACATGACATGTATCGCTGGAACTACCAGGAGGACGAACGGTCTCCCGCTGCATACGAAAAAAGGCTCGATATTCTGGTGTCGAGCCTCGTGAAAACCGGAGCAAAACTCATTTGGGCAACGACGACACCAGCCTGCCCCGAAGCGGAGCAAAAGTGTAAGGTGATCGTTGATGCGGTGACTGAGAGGAAGTACCTCGAAGGAGCCGCACGGGTCATGAAAAAACACAATATTCCAGTGAATGACCTGAACACTTTTATGGTCTCGAATTGGAAAACCTATTCAATTGCGGAAGACAATGTTCACTACACCCCGACTGGATCAAAAAAACTCGCCGAACAGGTCGTCGCGAAAGTCAGCGCCCTACTCAACTCGACCTCTTCCATAGAAGAAGACATCACGAAGAGACTGGGGAACTACGGGGACTATCAAACCAGTGAAATCTTTTCAGCGGGCAATGCGGAAGTAAGAATCAAAGCCTTCAATGAACTAGGATGGCACGTCGTAGTGATTCCCGAAAAGAAGGGGAGCGAAAAAGGGGTCACCCTGAAAATGAAGGACGCGCCATCGATGGAAGGTTACACTTTCACTCCGGAGATTCCCGGATACGCGTATTGGAGAGAGACGGGAGATTCTGTCGATTTAGCGACGATGCCCGAGGGATGGGGCTGGTATTTCTTGCGTAAACCACTCGCACTATCTTCGCCTCGAAAACCGGGCCCGGAGCACATGATTACCACCAAAAAAACGGTCATCAAAAGAGCAAAATATCCGGTCGTCGACGTCCACACTCATGTCCTCCTGTCATTCAAGAATCCGGCCCTCTACCTGAGGCTGCTGGATCAGGCGGGAGTTGCAGTGCTGGTTGATTCACCCCTCGCGACTTTTACTCAACGAACGAAGGACACCTACTCGAAGATGGAGGCCTTGCACCCGAACCGATTTATTACTTTTGGCACGATCGACTTCAGCAATCGATATCAGGATGGCTTTTCCGATGCTGCCATCGCCGCGCTTGAAGCCGATGTGAAAACCATGGGCATTGCCGGAGTGGGAGAAACTCATGACAAAGGCGCCGGAGTCTATGGTCATGCCCTCCGTCCGGATCCGAGAGGCCGGGTCCATCTCGATGACGATCGAATCATGCCGATCTGGCGGGCGGCGGCTCGCCTCAAATTACCGATCCTTTTCCACATCGCTGAACCGATCGGAAATTACGCACCCTTCGGCGAGCACCCCTTCGAGAGATGGGGCAATGTTTCGCGCAAATATAACCTGTGGGGAACATCGGTGCTCTCGCATCATGAGATGATGCTCAGGCGAAATTCGCTGATGCAAGACATCCCCGACTTGGTCATTATTGGCGCACATATGGGAAGCCTCGAAAATGATCTTCAGCGCCTCGGCGATACCTTTGACAAGTATCCTAACTTTTACGTAGAGATAGGCCAGCGCCATATCACGCTTGGGCAGCAGCCAAACCTCGCTCGTAAATTTTTCATCAAGTATCAAGATCGAATCCTCTTCGGACAGGACGGCGTCCAAACCCTGGAAACTTATCGCAACCATTTTCGTTTTCTGGAAACGGACGACGATCTTATTAATTTTTCGAGCCGCCGCCCTCCGGTTTATGGACTTAAGCTACCTGATGAAGTTCTCCGGAAAGTTTATTACGGGAATGCAGCGAAGCTAATCCCAAAGGTTAAAAAGGCTCTCCAGAATCAATATCCGGACCTCAAGTTCCCTTGAGAATCGCATACAAGATGACCCGTCATTCATCGCCCTCTTTCAGATACCATCCTAATGAGATTACCCGGATTCAGCCGATTGAGGACCGGAGATTTCACGGCCCCTCCTCGATCTTCACTCGCTTCCCTCTCCTTCAGAACACCCGGAAAAATTGATATGATACCGTCCCCCCGAATCCTTGTCACCGCAGCGACTCTACTGCTCTCTTTTCTCGCTCCCGTAAAAGCAATGGAGGGAGAGTTCACTCTCTCCATCTTCAAAGCAGATGTTACCCCGCCGGTCGGACACATGTTGTTCACGGGAAATTTCAAGCCTTCGATCGCGATCGAGACACCGTTGGAAGCTCGAGGATTTGTGCTTCAAACGAAGGACCAGAAACCACTCGTGGTCTGCTCGGTGGACTGGTCCGAAATTAGAAATGAATCCTACGACTACTGGCGTGACAAACTTGCCGAAGGAGCAGGAACAAGCAGGGAAAGGGTTCTCGTATCATCGGTCCATCAGCACGACACTCCTCTTGATGACCTCGGAGCAGAGCGAGCCCTAAGGGAGTTGGGATCTAAGCATCAGGTCATAGACCCCCAATTCCGAAAAGAGGCCGTGAGTCGCGTCGTTTTAGCTCTCAAAAACTCCCTCGCAGATCCACAACCGATCACCCATATCGGAACAGGCCGGGCGAAAGTCGAGAAGATCGCCTCGAATCGTCGCTACCTCCTTCCCGATGGCACTCCAAAATATGACCGTGGCAGCGCCTGCAAGATTCTCACTGCTCAACGCGCTCCTGTAGGGGCGATCGATCCCTACGTTCATACCCTCAGCTTCTGGAATGAAAAAAAGAATCTCCTCGTTTACAGTGTCTATGCCACTCATCCCATGAGCTACTACGGAACCGGGAGGATCAATGCCGACTTTCCCGGTCTCGCGCGAACAATGCTTGAGGATGAGTCGCCTGACACTTTTCAAATCTACGCAAGCGGCTGCAGCGGGAACGTAACCGCGGGAAAATACAATAACGGAAATCCCGCTAACCGGATCGCCCTCGCAGAACGGCTTTTTGAAGGCATGAAGTCTGCTTCGCGGTCTACGACGAGACAGGAGTTGTCATCCGTTTCCTTCCTCAATCAAAAGCTGAAAGTGAAGCCAAGGACTTCCCCCAATTTTTCGAGGGAGGCCTTAACAAAAACGATCAAAGAAAACGAAGACGCGCGAACTCACCTCCTCGCCTCACTGGGGTTGAGCTGGCTCGACCGAGTGGAGAATGAGGGATCCGAAATTGATATCCCCTCAATGACCTTCAACGATGGTGCCGCCCAGATCATTCTCCTTCCCGGCGAAATCTATGTTAACTACCAACTCTTCGCCCAAAGCCTCGCACCTGAGCGGTTCCTTCTCACACCGGGCTACGGAGAATCCGCACCCGGCTACATTCCTTTCGAAATGCACTGGCAGGAAAATGATCACAATCTCAATACCTGGTGCTGGGTAGATCCGGGGATGGAGAAGCCCATCAAAGAAGTGCTTCGAAAGCTCATTAAGCCGTGAAGGGGTCGGCCTCGTTCACGTCTCGGTTCCCCACTCGTAATGACGTCCCCTTTCTCGCTGTGAACTCACTGGTAAAAAGGGATGGTTCTTTTCGTCGTCCGTACGAACGCGTACCCTGAAGAGGTCACGGAGGGCACTTCCGAAAGCCTTGAAACCGTCACTCAACTACTGCAACGACTCCAAAACGGAGTCTTACCTCAAGTGAGAAGAATCCACTACTGGTGATTAGGAATCGTTCCGATGCAATCCGAAGTGGCGTTTATCGCCGAACGCGATGCTACTGCGGATTATGCTGATTATGCGGCTCTAAGTGAGAGGCGCGCGGAAGCCCTCACAGTTCATTGGTTCAATCTGCCGGCGACACTGAGGGTGACGCGACAGAGCACGAATGCGATCGAGATCGCCCGCGCAACGGGAAAGAGCAAACTGACAATGTGAAGCGCTGGGCGGCTTCCTGAGCGCTTTAGGCCGAGAGCGGCTTCCGTCACATCAGAGATCACGAATACCGCTCGCATCGGCGGGACATCCCTTCCTGAATTACGATGGTTGGTTGGTTGATTAATCAATTCAAGCACGGTAGCCTCGCTCTCTTATGAAATGTTTTACCTATTCCGCTATCGCGGCAGTCCTGCTCAGTTCCGCTCCTTTATTTGCGCAGAAGGGCGATGCCGAAATAACGGTGAAAGCAAAAATATCCCCCGAGGGAAGCAGCTTCACCGTAAGTGGCTGGAAGGAGAATAAACAAGCCTGGAAAAAAGTGTGGACGGATTTGCTTCAAACGGAGCTCGCCAGTTATTCTCCGCACACGATTCACGAAGGCACATTGTACGTGGTCGTTGGGGCAGAATTACATTCAATTGATCTCGCGACCGGGAACCAGAATTTCACCCCCGTCAACGTGGGCTCATGCCAACACAAACCGATGGTCGATGAAAAATCAGGAACGATCTATTGCTGTGGATATTATGGCCCCGTAATCACCGCTGTCACATCAACAGGAACGATGATGTGGTCCTATGAAAATCAAGATTTGTGGTGGCCCAATGAGGTGAAACTCAAAGGGAAAAAAATTAAGGTTTACCACTATCTCAGTGACACCGAAACGGCACAGGTATCGACTTTCAATCAGAAAGGGAAACTCTTAAAAACCCAAAAACGTTGAGCCTCGTCTTTTCAATGCTTCAACGCCCCAAAGGATTTCGAGCCGTTTATCAGGGCAACTTCGTAACACCCCGTAAGACACATTGCCCCCAAAACCTACGACGTTTGGGGGCGTAAACGGATCCGTATGGGTGGAAAAAAAGCCGGAATGGCTTGCCGCTGGAACTCCGACCAAGAGGAGGTTCGAAGCGAGCGATGAACAATTCGGCGAAAGGAAAGCTTACAAAAAAACCTCCGGCACTGCACCTTGAAGATTGGCAAGCGGCGGCACCCTTGCCTCGTTATCGGTATCGAGGCTCCCTTTCGTTCAAATCGTTTTTTGGACAGTCGTCAGCGTTGCCATCTCGAAGTTGACTTCCTCCAATCGAAACCGGACGAACCCGCCGATAAGAAAACCTTGAAAAAATAAATTCCTATCAGTAATTACTGGACTCCTATCGGACTCCCACTCCTCATGACTCGAAAAACCCTCCTCACCTCTCTCTTTGCCCTCGCCGCTCTCGGCGCCTTTGCCCTCGTTACCTCGACCACGGCCGAGGATGACAAAAAATTGCCCCGTGTTTATTTTGACATGACTGCCGACGGAGAAGATGTCGGACGCATTGTCATTGAGCTGCGCCCTGACGTGGTTCCGATAACGGCAGAAAACTTTCGGGCTCTCTGCACCGGCGAAAAAGGCTTTGGTTACAAAGGAAGTTCCTTCCATCGCGTCATTCCCGGCTTCATGTGTCAGGGCGGTGATTTCACCGACCACAACGGCAGAGGCGGAAAATCGATTTATGGCAGGAAATTCGACGATGAAGACTTCACGCTGAAGCACACTGGTCCCGGCATTCTCAGTATGGCTAATTCCGGAGCGAACTCTAATGGTTCCCAGTTTTTCATCTGCACGGTTGCGACGCCTCATTTGGATGGAAAGCACGTTGTCTTCGGATCGGTCGTCGAAGGGATCGACGTAGTGAAAAAGATTGAGTCCTTTGGTTCCAGCCCCCGAGGCACAACCACCGCGAAAATCGAGATCAAGGATTGCGGTGAGCTGAAGTAATAATCCCTCTACATCTGAATTTGAAACGCCGTTCCTGCAGATCCAGGAGCGGCGTTTTCGTTTCTATCTCATAGCTGAGGATGATCGGATTTCTCTATGAGGAGTTCTCGATCTCAATCGACCGCCCTACAGATCAGTGGAAAGACTCCGATCGACTTCGCCTGCCTCGGTATCGGATTCGGCGACGAACGCATTCGCCCCTGACTCGTTGATCGCCCCTTTGCGAAGCAGAAATCGAGTAATGCCTCACTCGCCCGTTTCTGACCTCCCGATTAAATTTGGAGACAGTTGATTCGTTCTCCCCTCGGTCCCTCCTCAGTCCCTCCTCGACCGATACGCCAATACGAAAACCTTAAAAAAGCGATTTCCTATGACGCCGTCGGAATCACGACCGCCCGAATTACGTCCCCGATTCAAATTCCGTTTCGGGAGATTTCCGCTTAATCATGATGAGTCCCCCAAACTTTCTAATCACTCATGAAATCATCTCTAACGGCCCTCTTCTCTTTCCTTCTCATCAGCGTCGGAGTCGCAACCGCCGAAGACCTGAAACTAAATTTCCGCAAACAGATCGAGACGGCCCCTGAATCGGGAAAGTTCCACTCGATCACGGAAGCGGGCGCCTGGGATGCAAAAAAGACGGCCATCGTGATCTGTGACATGTGGGACGACCACTATTGCCAGAACGCAGCGCGGCGCGTCAGTGAAATGGCGCCGCGAATGAACGAAACGATCAAAGCCGCTCGCGCCCGGGGCGTCCTCATCATTCATTGCCCTAGTGGCTGCATGGAAGTTTATGAAGACACACCTCAGCGCAAATTGGCGCAAAACGCGCCCGTGGTGGAATCTAAATTCCCGCTCAAGAGTTGGTGCTACCTTGATCCGGGATTGGAAGCTCCTATGCCGGTGAAAGTGGATCAGCCCTGTGACGATAAAGGCAAGTTGCGCGAGCGAGTCAGGTTCTACAACAAACAGATTGATACCCTCGAAATTGCAGAGGGTGATGCGATCACTGATTCTGCCGAAGCTTACTACCTCATGAAAGAGCGAGGAATTGAAAACGTCATTCTCATGGGTGTTCACACTAACATGTGCATTCTAGGCCGCCCCTTTGGAATTCGCCAAATGGTTCAGGCCGGACAAAATGTGGTTCTGATGCGCGATCTCACCGACACCATGTATAACCCGCGCGAAGCGCCCTTCGTAAATCATTTTACGGGGAACGATCTCGTTACCGAACACATCGAACGCCACTGGTGCGCGACGATCACGAGCGATCAGATTCTCGGAACCGATCAGCCCTACCGCTTTCCGGGCGATCGTAGAAAACATCTCGTCATTGTCATGGGCGAGCGGGAATACAAAACGGCGGAGACGCTTCCCCAGTTCGCGATCGAGGAATTGGGGAAGGATTTCAAGATCAGCCTCGTGTTTGCCGATGAGGAAAACAAAAACGAATTTCCCGGTCTGGATGTCGTTCGCGACGCGGATGTGGTCCTCGTTTCGGTTCGGCGACGAAATCTGAGCAATGCTCAACTCGACCTGATTCGGGAACACGTCGCGGCCGGTAAACCGCTTCTCGGGATCCGGACGGCGAGCCACGCGTTTCATCAAAGCAAAGGCGGTGCCCCCGAAGGTCTCGATGAATGGCGAGACTTCGATGCGACGGTTCTGGGAGGTAATTACCATGGACACCATGGCACAAAGATCACCACATTCGCCGAGGTTGCTATGAACGCCGCTGATCATCCCATCTTAGAGGGAGTTCGCCCGAAGCGGTTTCAGACCTACGGCTCACTCTACGAAGTCCGCCCCTTGGAGGAAAACACCACTGTCCTGATGGAGGGAACGGGGCAGGATATCAAGGAAGGCGAGCCCGTTGCTTGGACTCATGTCGGACCGGGAGGCGGACGGGTGTTTTATACTTCCCTCGGTCATCCCTATGACTTCGATCTCACTGATTTTCGAACGCTCCTTCGAAACGCTATCTACTGGGCCGTCGATCTAGAGATCCCCGCAGAGGAAGAAGCGAGTGGCGACGACTGTTGAATGCGCGTCGCGGAGAGAGAAGCAACCTACGACAACACCTTTTATTTTTCGCGATGACGATCGAAGAATGGCGAAGAGGAGCACAGACGGCTGCACTGATCGGTCTGACCATCGCAACCGTTTCGGCTCAGGAAGCCGTCAACCCAACGCCGTCGAAAGAGGCCGAAGCACCACGCACCTGGACCGACACCACAGGGCAGCAGCATTCGGGAAAGTTGCTCGCCTACGATAACGTCCGCGCCACCTTGCAACTCAGCGACGGTCGAGTCGTATTCGTGAGCCCCCAATCACTCAGCGGTGACGATCAACAACATCTTTTGCAGTGGCGTAAAGACCATCCCGACGGCAGCTGGGTCGCTCTCGATCACATCCCTCCCTGGCCCCATCATGCGGGAAACGGCCCTGTCAGAGTGGTAGCGATCTCGGCTGACGCGGCGAATTCGCATTATACCTATCACTCGGCGAATTTTGCGATTCGATCGGACGTTTCCTTGACACTCAATACCATCGCCGACATCGCGAATAGTTTCGAATCGACCCGCGAGGCGATACTTAGCCTTCCCCTCGGTCTCGCTGCCAAACCCGCGCTTCCCCTTAAGTATCGAAACGCGACCATGTTTTACTACGGTTCCGACGGAAAAGTCTACCGTCGGTCGTTTCCCGACGAAGACGGAACCGAATCCCAAGACGCTGCGATTACCCCGACACGAAAGCGGCTCCCGGTCGAACTCTACATCACTCCACAGGCCTACGGCCTCGCCGGCGGCTTATCCGGTACCGGCGGCTATTATTCCACCTTTCGGGGGAAGATGCTTATCTCCCTGCAGAACTTCGGCATCAAGATCGACGAAAACGGCCGGGTCTCACTCGACTACCGGGACAATCTTTTCATCCTGCGCCACGAAGTCAGCCATCAGATCATGCGCGACTGGCTGCCACACATTCCCATCTGGCTCAACGAAGGTATCGCCGAGTACATGGCCGCGATACCCTACAAGGCTGGCCGCTATCAGTTTCTAAATTTGGAAAAACCCTTCCTCGCCTACCTCAACAAATGGCGCTTCGAGGAAGATCCGCGCACCATCCCGATGCGGCACCCCGCCGAGGTTCTGAAAATGACGTCAGAGGAGTGGGAGAGTGCGTTGAAGATGAACGCCTCGATTCTCAACTACAACTCCGCAGCCTTGCTCACCTGGTATTTTCTCCACGACGACGGCGAAAGAAATGCCCGCGATCTCGCCGCCTATTTTGACGCTGTCCGCCACAAGCCAGAGGACACCGAGGCCCTCATCGCTGTCCATCTCCTTCGTGGCCGGACTCCGGAAAAGATCGCCAGCGAAATTCGAGCGGCCTGGAAGAGGTTCGGCGTCGAGATCGTTTTCCAGTAAAAGCAGTCTCAAGTCAGTTTCAGCCTCTGCGTATCAAACGCAATCGTCATCCATCAGGAGGACTGCGCTTTTCATATCAAAATCGATCAACTTAGTCGCAACCGATCACGTCAACTCATCTTCCGTCGGTAGCGGCGGCAATTTATCGACGATTTCCCCGTTAAATGGGGATCCGCGGATAGCTCCGACAGGGAACCCGCCTATCAAAATGGATTTTAAAGTCCCCATGACATTTCACCTCCTTAAACTCGATAAGGGCTCCGTCATTACGTTCTAGGCACGACCGCGGCGATACCCTGCAATGGTCGTCATGAGAAACCGCCGTCACACTTTGCTTTATCTGCCTACCCTTCTATTGGCCATGGGCGTCACCCCCCTGATTGCCGAAGACGAAAAAGAGACCCCGCAATGGAAAGCCGGGTGCGCCACCGCGAAGATCACTCCGAGTCGTCCCATGCCGATGTCAGGTTATTCCGGGAGGAAGGACAATCCCGCAGAAGGAACCGAGCAGGACCTCTTTGCGAAGGCTCTCGCGATAGAGGACGCGAATGGAAATCGTCTCGTCATCGTGACGACGGATTTGATCGGCATTATCGGAAAATTCCGTGCCGACATTGAATCCGCCGTCTCCGAAAAATTCAAGCTCCCTCCTGAAGCGCTCATGATGAATGCCTCTCACACCCATTGCGGTCCCTCCTATGGGCGGGAGGACACCGAAGACTACTACGATGAACTCGTCGCCAAGACCGTTGCCATCATCGGCGAAGCACTCGAGACGATGGAGCCCTCACAGCTGCACTACAGTTCCGCAAAATGCGGTTTTGCGATGAATCGCCGGACCCCGAGTCCTCAGGGCTTTCGCAATCACCCCAACCCGAAGGGAGTCGTCGACCACACCGTTCCTGTCCTCAGCGTTACGAATCCCGAAGGGGAATTAAAGACCGTTCTCTTTGGCTACTCCTGCCACAATACGACGATGGGTTTCATGAAGTGGCTCGGCGATTACGCCGGGTATGCTCAGGAATATTTTGAAGCGGATCATGAGGGAGTCACGGCGATGTTCATGAACGGATGCAGCGGTGACCAGAATCCCTATCCCCGCCGTATGCTCTATTTTGCGCAGCGACACGGACGGTCTCTCGCTACCGCAATTGAGGCAGCTTTGGAGGTCGATCAGCGGGCGACCTTTCATCAACAGGAACTGAGTGGAGCGATCCAGTCGAAATTCGAAACCGTGAACATCCCTTTCACTGAAGAATCTGAACGCGGCAGCTACGACTATCCCGTTCAGGTCGTGAAGCTCGGAAGCGAACTCGCCATGATCGGACTCGGCAGCGAAGTCACGGTCGACTACTCCCTTCGACTCAAAAGGGAACTGAAGTCCAAAGAGGGACCCGCCATCTGGGTTTCAGGCTACACGAACGATTACAATGGGTATGTCCCCAGCAAACGCGTCCTCCTCGAAGGAGGATACGAAGCGAAAAGCCGCCCGTGGGAGCCGGTCATTGAAGAAAAGATCATCGAAAAAGTACACGCTCTTTTCAACTCGAAGCCCTGATCACCACAGCGTGTAGCCACCGTCGATGACGAGGGACGCACCCGTCATGTAGCGGGAAGCGTCGCTCGCAAGATAAACCGCAAGGGGGCCGAGATCTTCGGGCTCACCAAATTTCCCCATCGGTATTGCCGACTCAAATTCGACGATCACATCAGGATTTTCGCTGGCCCAACGCTGATTAGGCTCCGTCATGAATCCGCCCGGGCAAATCGCATTGACGGTGATTCCGTGGGGAGCCCAGTCAGCAGCGGTCGCCTTCGTGAATTGAATCACGGCCGCCTTCGCGGTTTCATAACTGCGGCCTCCAATCCCCCGATTGGCGATCATTCCTGAAATGGACGCGACATTGATGACGCGTCCTTTGCGACCCTGAGTGATCATCGCTCCCCCGATTGCTTTCGTGCACAAAAATGTGCTCGTCAGATTCAGATCCATGATTCGATTCCAATCTTCGAGGGTCTGTTCTTCGACGGGAACATTGACGAGACGGCCTCCCGTATTGTTGATCAGAATGTCAATCCCCCCGGTCTCCTCAAGAAGCGTTTCGCACATTCGCTCGGTTTCCTCTGAATCGGTCGCGTCTGCCTGATGGCTCCACACCCTGACTCCGTGGCTTTTTAAATCCTTTGCGGTTGCTTCGAGGCTTTCCTCATCGCGACCCGTGATCGCGACATCGGCACCCGCCTCAGCCAGTGCCAGAGCGATCTCACGACCGAGCCCGCGACTTCCGCCCGTTACGAGGGCTCGCTTGCCATCCAATTTAAAACGTTCTAACACTCCACTCATTTTTTTATTCACACGAATTTGAATCAGCTTCAGTCTTCCGTTCCCGCCGATGAACCGCCAGCCTATTCGAACTCCGATTCGGGGGGGCGTGATCAGAGACTTGGAAATGTTGAGCCGTTGCTTGATTCTTCTACGACTAACGGAAACGCCACTCACAGTTCATATTTTCAAAATCAAACCGGCAGGAAACAAAGTCGCTCTTGCGATCCGTCGGTCCGAAAAAGAAATCGAGATATCGGGTTCAGATCAAGAGAAAGAGGATTCATGAAATGAACTACAATTCAGTTCTTCCCTCCTCCAGGTCGATCGACACCGAATAGCTGCTGAAGCTTAAACCCTTTATCCTGCATCAATTGCAAGAGGCCCTCATCACCACCGAGATGAGCACCTCCAACCAGCACGTATTCAACCTCAGGAGAATTGTGCCCCAGCATTCGCGCGATCTTCTCGACCCACTGCCGATTTCGCTTCGGAAGAGTTTCCTCGAAGAGTCCCCCCGCCCTCTTTTTGGCCTCATAAATAGCATTCATTTCAACCAAATCTCCCTCTCGATAAAATGAACTGAAGACCGGATCCGGCGAGTCCTTCATCGCATCGAGAAACACGGCATCGAGGCCTCTATCTTCAACTTCGGTGAGATAGCTCTCCAAGAGTTCATCCATCACCTTCAGGACCGTCCGGTCTACAGTATCACTATCGAGTCGAAGGATCCGCTTTCCATCCCGCTTCGCCTGCAGCGCAAAGAGATCTTCTATCCCTGGCAATTGACTGCGCTGCCTCTGAATCACTTTCATAAAGAGAATGAACGACGACTTCCTCTGCAATCCTGCGTAGTCTTTTCCGAGATGAACCTCGAGAGCTCGCACCGTTTCAGCTTGGAAGAGAGTTTCAGCCCCATGACCTCGCCCGCGAGTCAGATTCCTTCGATTTTTCCGAATCCAGGCATTCAATTGCACGGTGTCGACGGCGCCCCCACTGCCTCCGGCTTTTCCGGCCCCCGCTTCCGTGACGACTAGATCGGCTTCGTGGTAGGCCGCGTAGAAGGGAGATGGCAAGGGCAGGTCTGCTTCCTTAAGGGAATGCACCGTTCCCGCAAGAAAAGCTCTCGCCCCGGTTTCCGGATTTGAAACGAACCAGACGGAGGTGCGATCCGGAAAATCCTTCTCGTAAACACTCATTCGATTCTCTTCAGTGGGATGCTTTCTGATAATTGCTTCCTCAGTCGCTGAGAGATTTTCGGAAATTAAAAGTGAGGGCCAGCCGTTGAACAGCCCCACTAGCAGGAGGGTTCGGAAAGGACCCGGCCCAAAGTCAATTCGAAGACTATTTGAATGGAAATGCGCGCTAGACTTCACCAAGTGAGTTTGCAACAAATTGGGATCACATTCCAACTTTTTCCGTCCCCGTCTGCAAGCTAAGGTCGAGCGGAGGTAATACGAAACCAACTTCACTCCCTGAATCTCCCACTAAAAACACGTTTCCCGATCGTCAATTCGGAAACCAGTTTCGCGCAACGCTCCGTCCCTAACTTCACACAAAAACCGATCAGAAAACCCTAAGCTACCAGTTCCGATCGGTTCCAGACAGCCCGTGATATGCGAAGGGCAGAGAGGAAGCCAGTCCTCGCATAATCTTCGTTAGAGTATGAGGCATCTCACGCTCCCCTCCCCTTTTCTCGCGGCAGCATTTCGGGCGATTGTGTCTCCCCAATCAGGAACCCCTCGCATCGCGCGTTCAAGCGAATCACCAATACGCTAATCATCTTCCTGAGCTTCGATCTAACCCGGGATAGGCTCATCGAGGAGCAATGCTTTAACAAAAGCGGGAGGAGGTGATCCAAAAGACATCAGGCGGTTATGGAAAGTGCTCAGCTTAAAATCGCTCCCCCATACCCGTTCTGCTTCGGCGCGGATACCGACGACTTCGATATAGCCGGCGAAGTAAGTGGAAAGCTGGACCGAGGTAAGCAAGGAGCGCCGGTACTTCCCGGCCGCTTCTCGCTCCTCCTGAAAGGCATCGTCAACCATCAGAGTCATCGCCGTCTCTTCATCGATTCCATCGAGATGAATCATCTGATCCAAGAGAGCATTGGCAAGGCCCCTCAAGTTCCATTTTTTAACGACGAGACGCATCAGTAAATCTCCCGGGAGAAAGCCTTCGTCCATCATCATGCTTTCGGAATAAACGGCCCAGCCTTCGATGAAGGTACCGGAAGAAAGGACCGAGCGCAGGCGACTCGAATTTTCGTTGGAACGCCAGAGCTGAACGTAGTGCCCCGGCATCGCCTCGTGAACCGTGAGGTTGTGGAGGGATCGATGATTGTATTCCCGCAGAAATGACTGCACTTGCTCTTCGGTCCAGTTTTGAGGAGGAGGAGAAACGGCATAGAAAGTTTTTCCACCCTCCTCGAGCGGCCCCGGCGCGTCGCAATAAGCCACTGAAACCCCGCGCCGGAATTCGGGCATAACAATGATCTCAACAGGGGTGTCAGGTAAGTGCGCCAGTTCATTTTCCTGAACAAACTTCGTCGTAATTTCCAATGAATGATTGGCCGCAGCAACGACTTCCTCAGCACGCGGAGCATCCTCCGAGGCGAACTCGAGGCATTGTCGAATCAGCTCCTTTTTCCCGGCGTTCGAAGGGGTCGCCTCGGGGGTGAACCCGGGCATTCGACTCGCCAATATTTGAATCGATAGTTGATACATTTCCTCGTGCAGCGTTGCCATCCCGGCTTCTGCTCGCGCGCGCAGTGCCTCCGGGGAAAGGCTGCTGAATAGATCAAAGCTGAACTTTTCCCGAAATAGTTTTTCGGCAATCCGCGGATTCCCTTTTGCCTTGGGAAACAATTCTTTTTCCAACCAGATCTGATGCGCTTCGACAGCCTGACTTGCGAGTTCGATCGACTCCTCAAGATCCCGTTTTGCGTCAGCGGAAAGTGATTCGAGTTCGGAGGTGAGGAAGCTATCAATCAGCTTGATAATACCCTTGTTTTGATCCACCGCCGTTTCGGCGTGGATAGGAGGAACCAGTCCAGGCACGAGGGACTTTCGTGCCTCCTCAAAAAATCGCGGGAATTCCCGACATCGTTTTGCGGCATCCGCGAGACGATGATCGAGAGGAGAGAAATCGCGAGACATCAAGGAGTAGATCGCATCCCCCGGAAGGCCTGAATAGACTAGCGGATTCCATTCCCATTCGCGAAGCGTCTCGATTTTCCAAATCTCTTTTTGAAGCGCCTGATTGAGGAGGGCGTAGTCGACCTGATTGTCGCGGGATAATTTCGACCGATCAATCACTTCCAATTCGATGAGAAATCCCCTTGCTGACTGAACCGCTCGATGACGCGACGCCTCGTCGACCTGGTCAAGGAATGAATCATAACGATGATCTCCCAGCCCCGTCGCCGAGACAGGAGCCCCTTTTAGAAAATGCTCGAGATAGCGATCAGCCAGCTCACCAAAAACAGTGTCTATTTCCATTCCAATCCTTCCGGCAGTTGATTTAAATTGATGAACCCATCAGCGGTAACAATGACGATGTCTTCGACGCGCACCCCTCCAAGATCTTTGCGGTAGAGCCCTGGCTCGACGGTTAGGGCATCGCCTTCGAGCAACTCGACTCCCCTACCATCAAGTAAAGGAGGTTCGTGCACATCAAGTCCAATCCCATGACCGGTCCCGTGAGGCATCGTGCAAAAAGACAACGGCGCACCCTCCGGCGGAAAACCGGTATTGAATCCCCGCGAGACAAGCGCTTTCTCGGTAGCGGCATGAACGAGAGATCCGCGAACACCCGGGCGAATCACTGAGCAAGCGGCTTCTTTTGCGGCAGAGACCGCCGCATGCATTTCCAAGACCTCTGGAGGGATTTCGCCATGAACGACGGTTCGCGTGCAATCGCCACAATAGTGAGTCTCTTGGCAGGTGGGAAAGATATCCACAATCACCGGCAGTCCGGTTCGCAAGAGCCCATCGCCATGGTGGTGACAGGAAGCTCCCTGCGGTCCTCCTGCGACAATATATTTCGGGCCGCTGAATCCACGCTCCATCAAAAAGATATTGATCGCTGTGTGAACGCGCTCGGAAGTCAGCGGGGCGCCTCCGTGTTGCAGAACTCCGTCGGCACTCGCGTCAGCACGCGCAATCATTTCGCAGGCCATTCGGATCGCCTCTTCGGTGACACCCTGTGCGTGTTGTAACTTCTCAATTTCCTGAGAAGATTTTTGGCGACGTTCCCTTACGCCCATTTTCAAATCACAAGTGACATCGATCTTCGCTTCCCTGAGAACATGAACGAAACTGAAGGGCAACGAGCGATCCGCGACGACCTCTGTGATACCGGCCTGCCTCAGGCATTCGGCAGCGGCTTGAGCGGTCGCTACCTCGCGGTCGGATGAAAGTCCTTCGGCAGGAATGAAATCAGCCGGCACCGCAATTCGATCGGCTTTGACAGACCTAAGCGCCCTGTCCAGTTCCACGTCGCGAACGATGCAGACCGTCTCCTTTGTTTCGGTTTTGCCGGCAATTTCAAGGAAAACGACCGGATCGCCCACCCCGAAAGGCACGCAGTGGTATAAAGCGCTGTTATTCAGAGGAATTCCCGCTCGGATAGTGGATCTAGGCATCGCTAAAAGTGGGTGTTGTGCGCTTTAAAATCCTCCGGCACGACGGGTTCGACCGAGGATAAATAAAGAGATCAGGAAACCGTATCACAATCGCTCTGAACGCTTGCGCAAAAAACCGATGAATTCAGGTAAGTCTAAAAGGGCTCCGAGAACGCCGAACCGCCCTCCGCCGGAGTGAGCAGATTCCCCGACAACTGGCTCCCAATCTTCTTGACGCTTTTCCCGCTTCCCGTTAACTCAACTGCTACCACTTACTTCCCACTTTAAGCGTATGACTCTACTTCCCACTTTTCTGGCCGCTGCCGAAGCACCTGCTCATGGTCTCGGCTACCTCCTCGGCGTCCTTGTTGCCGCGATTGTATTGCTGCTCGTCATGATTCTGGTGTTTCGACTCCAGGCCTTTATTGCTCTCATCATCGCGAGTATCTTCGTAGCGGTTGCCGCGGGAATGCCACTGGGTGACATCCCTGACACCGTGGTTAAGGGAATGGGTGGTGCCCTCGGCTTCATTGCCACCATCATCGGACTGGGAGCGATTTTCGGGCAGATTCTCGAGCATTCCGGCGGAGCGAAAACACTCGCCAATTCGCTGGTCAATCTCTTCGGTCAAAAACGGGCTTCCTGGGCAATGCTCCTGACCGGTTTTTTGATTTCGATCCCGGTGTTTCTCGATGTGGGACTCGTCATCGTCGCTCCGATCATTTACGCCCTCGCCCGCGATACCAAAAAATCACTCCTTCTTTTCGGTCTTCCCCTCGTCTGTGGCATGGCGGTGACGCACGCTTTTGTCCCCCCCACTCCCGGGCCGGTTGCCGTCGCTGAGATTCTCGGGGCCGACCTCGGACGCGTTATCCTCTACGGCATCGGAATCGGTCTTCCCACTGCCATCATCGTGGGGATCTTCCTCGTTCCTAAGGTCTGCAAAAACATCACAGTGGAAATCCCGGCCTTTTTCGAAGAAGCGGAAGACTCCGGCCCTCTCCCCAATTTCGGCCTCGTTGCTTTCATCATGGGGCTTCCCATCGTCTTAATCGTCCTCGGCAGCACCTGGGCGAAAGCGGATGATCCCTCTTCGCTTCAAACACTGGTCGCCTTTCTCGGGCACCCGGTCGTAGCCCTTCTCCTCGCTACTTTGCTCGCCCTCTTGTTTCTCGGCGTGATGCGCGGCGTAGGCAAAGACAAGTTGCTCGACCTCAGCACGAAAGCACTGGGGCCTGCCGGAATTATCATTCTCATCACCGGAGCCGGCGGTGTCTTCAAACAGATCCTCGGTGAAAGCGGTGTCGGCGATGCCCTTGCCGATTGGCTCGGCAGTTACGGCATCTCCGCCGTGGTCCTTGCCTACCTTTTCTCAATGATCGTGCGTGTCGCGCAGGGATCAGCGACCGTTGCCATGATCACTGCGGCAGGACTCATGGCCGGGATCGTCCAGGCGGGTGACTACAGCCCGTCTGACCTCGCCCTGATCGTCATCGCGATCGCCGCCGGTTCCACGATGCTTTCGCACGTGAACGACTCAGGATTCTGGATTATCTCCCGCTACCTCGGCATGAACGAAGCCCAGACCCTGAGGACATGGACCGTTCTCTCAGTAGCGATCTCAGTGATCGGCTTCCTCTTCACCTTGGCGCTGAGCTACGTGATCTAAGGCGCTCTGACTGGGGAGACCGAGCGCCCCGGTTTTCGAATCACGGGAGTTCCGAGAAGTGACTCCTCTCGGCGCGACCCCGAACCCTTCTTAGAGGCGGACGCGAAAAGTCATTCGCAGAGCAAGCGTGGCACGGTTTTGTAAACCGTTGCAGAGCCCATCAGCCGAAACCTTTGCCCCGATAGGCTTCGAAACGGTTTACAAAACCGTGCCAGATCCGGTCCCGCGACTCTTTTGCGCTCACCTAATCTCCGCGATCAATCGAAGCTGAGCTCGAGCCCGTTGATAATCGGCTTCGACTTGTTCTCCGTTGAGTCGGTGATCTTCATCTCAACCTGATACCCGAAGCCATCTCGCAAACTGTCCAATTCCAAATGCGCCGGTGTCGTTTTGACCTGCTTGGAAAAACCGGGGATATAATCGTAGCTTTCCGCCACCTCTGACCAATCACTCCACTGATCAATTTTAGCGTCATTGTCAGTATCAACCCCAACCCTGACACTAACCGTCTCGACCCAGGGACCGGAACTCACATAGTCTGTCTTCTGCTGGGTCGCGAGATAGAACTGCCCCTCCGCGAAGGCAATGTCAGGATCAGGGTGCCCGCTTCCAATGTTGTCACACCAGGTGAACGGCTCATCAATCGATGACGAGGTAAACCAGCCGACGCTCATCTCGTGTCCCTCGGCCGGATCATAGTCGCCGAAAAGATAATACTGGCCACCGATACAAATCGCAGCCCAATCTCCGTAGGCTTCCTGTTCAGGAAGGTGAACTTCAAATTCCGCGACACTGGTTTTGTAGTTAGCTGGATCCTCTTTCGCCCAGTGCGGGTGATTGTAGGTCTCTATCTTTCCGGTGGCTTGGGTCCGCTTGTCTACCGCCGGAGCCTTGAATACGAATCCATCAATCCCATTGGGGCTCACGGCATGCCCCGCGAGAGGCGAATCCCAGGAACGCTTGTTCGCCGAGATCGGGCTCCAGTCTTCGATGATGACGTGCATGTTCCCGTCAAGATCACGAATGAATCCGGCATCGGAACCGTGCGAAGGATCATCGACCGCCATACCCATGTTTTCGCCGGGCTCACCATCAGTGAGATCGCTGTCGACGTAGACATGCGGGTCCTGGTCATTCGGGAAGTCGTAGTAGATCAACGCTTTCCCATCGATCATCTCCGCACTGGTGACCCATTTGGAAAAACCTTCGGTGACGGGACCATGGTGAACCCAGCTCTTCATGTCGCGACTCTGCCAGGCATGATAGCCGCCCTTGCCAGGCTTAAGCCCGCCAGCGGCGTTGAACTGGTTTAGGAAACGGGTCGTCTCCAACGGAACGTCGAATCCCTCTAAAGTCGCCGACTCAGGAGTAAACGAAGGCAGCGCCTTCGCCTTCGCTCCTTTTTTCCGCCTTGGCTGGCCGCTTCCGTAGCGACCGAAAATCCAGTAATCGCCCGGGCCTGCGGTTAGCAACACGGGAGCGTCCTGAAGATTCGAAGGTCCAATATCAGGAACGGGATTCCAATTTTGCCAAATCGGAGACTGAGTAACCGTCAGCGATTTCACTGATTTTTTCGTATCAAAAGAGTGGATTTGAGTGCGGAACGAGCCCGTTTTTTCACTCGGGGACAATCCGCTCTCATCAAAGGAGATTCCTTCCGACGATTCGAGAGCAGACTTCAACTCTTCCGTTCCATTCAGAGACCAAACGTCTCCTTTCGGCTCATCAACATGTTGGGAGCACGCGGCAAGGGCAGCGAACAGCGAAAGGGCTACTAAGGTCTTGGATTTCATGTTGAAAGATAAAAGGGTGTTCAGAAAAAGTTGGCTGCCAATAAATGGCGTAAGACGGCGAATACTCACCTACGCAATTGCGGGCCGTCACCGCTACTTAGAATCCAAAGACCAGATTTCGATCGCGTCGAAGTCAGGGGAGTTCAGTGAGGTCCAATTAATCTTCTGTTTCGTCGCATGGCTAAAGCCCTTCGACTGAAGTTCGCCCACCACTTTTCCATCGACACTGACCCGCATCAAATCACCAACCGTCACGATGATGAGATCGTGCCACTGATCAGATTTGGCAGAGAAAGGAAAACGCTTCGACTTTGACGCGAGCATTTCTTTCAAGGCCTCGTCCTTCGGATTCGCCTTTCGCTTTTCTCTCAGCGCGAGATCCATCCCCCCTGTTTTGGCATCCGATAGGGTGATGCTCTTTTCATCAAACTTAATTCCGGCAATGTGGCCTGAATGGACCGTCTTGCAGGTAGGATCGTTGAACTCGATCGAAAAGGACTCCCCCGCTTCGGCTCGAAATCGAAGACGGATCGCTCCGTCCTGAAACGCGGGTTTCAAGTCCTGAAACAAGACCGCGGCATGCCCCGCATCTTCGACCGTAACGACATGAAGAACACCCTCGACGATGAAGGCCTGCTTTTGATCGTTGGCACGCCAGGGACTGTTTGAGGTCCACCCCTTTCCAAGCGCGTCTTTTTCCTGAGAACCATCTTCCCGCTCAAAGTCATCCGAAAAGAGAAGCGTCCCCTGTTTTTCAAGAAGCGCTCCATCATCCGCTAAGCAAAAAGAAAAGAGCGAAACCGAGATCGCGATAGCAGAAAGCATTTTCATGATCATGAAGCGTAAAATATGCTCAACAGTTCTGCATGTGATATTTCCAAGCGAAAGAGCCCCAAGGAGGGGCGTGCTTCCAGCCGCCCGCAATGCCAGAGTCAGAGGGACTTGGGCAGCTCAGGCGGCTGGAAGCACGCCTCTCCTTGAATTCTGCAATCGGAATCAACTCCTTTGCGTCGACGACTTAACAGTGTGTTTTATGTTTTAATGTTTTAAGGGACAGACAAATTATATCTTCCGCTTTTTAGGGGGGGGAAGGGCCTTTTCGGGAAAAAGGCGGTGCCTTATTTGGTCGGATTTCAGAATCAAAGAACTCTTGGCATACCTCACGCACCTGTCTGATTCTTCTGTTTTTACCAAGACGGCTTCCTGTGTGGTTGAGAACGACAGCGAGCGGTTCTGCTTTTTCAGAAACCGCAGACGAAGGTTGAAGCGTGCATATCTGCACCCCATCTAACCCAGGGCCGCAAGTGGCTTTAATTTTTCCCTTAAAAAAGCAAATTCCTATCAGTTCAGTTTGGACAACCCGAAAAACGCTCCGAGTTGATTGACTTTCCTGACCAGAGTCTTTAATTTCCAATCATGGGCGCGCCCGCGTTTTCGGGTCACCAAGCCTAAAACGTATAATATAAAGACTAATGCGCCTCTACAAGTTCAGGAGCTTATTCAATCTCGAAAGACTAGCTGACATTCTCGTATCGGAACGACTTTTCTGTCCCTGGTATTATGACCTGAACGACCCTTTCGAAGGGAGCTGCATTGAGCGCGGTTACCCTGGAACTCCAGAGAATCAAGGGAGACGCTACAATTGTACAACGACCATTGATGATCTCGCGGACCCGGAACACCCCGCCGAGTATCGTGTGTGCAGCCTTTCTGGGTCATCGAATGAAGTTCAAATGTGGTCGCACTACGGTGATTCGCACAAAGGAGTAGCAATCGAGATCGACTTCACCGGAGTGGAACCTCTCCTCGCCAAAGTCGATTACGTAGAAGGGCTGAAGAACTATGACAGTTTGATTGGAGAAAATCCCTCGATCAGAAACATCTTACTGCACAAAACCGAAACCTGGAGGTATGAGAACGAGTATCGCATCCTTACTACTGAACGATTCTACAGCATCGAGGGGCAAATTACCAAAATCCTGTTGGGACCTCGATTTCCCCGCCAGTCGCGGGCGCTAATCGAACGGCTTTGCCCATCGGGGGCGACAATTGCTGATACCTGCCTTGACCACGAGTCCGCCACGGTCAAGCCCCAATAACAAGAGTGCCGAACCGGAGTAGGCGACGGCGAGGAACCCGTCTGAATAAATCGAGCTTTTCACCCCCGGCCCTGTCCTATAACGTTGAGCATTAAAATATGCGAATAGCGATACGAATACTTATTATTGCCAGCTTTCTTGGAACGGTAGCGTGGTCGATTGTTGCTCCAGGATTTGATTCCATTCTTGCCGCCTCAGCAACACTTGCTGGATTTCTCGGGACGTTCGCAGGACACTCGGAATCAAGTAGCTCGGGATCCTCAAATCTCTCAGCAGGCGCGAAGAGCCTGTTAAACGAAGTTGATTCGTGCTCGAAATCAAAATCCAAAGGGCTGACATTGATGATGGCAGAGTCGGTAACGGGCTTTTACGTTCCATTTCTGTGGAACAATTCACTGCACGGCTCTGTAGCTGGAGATATAGAAGATATTTCCGACATCATTTCCTTCGCCGGCGAACTGGATAACGCTGGGCATCTTGAGCGGATTGATGCTGGAGGCGCTTTAGTGCAGTGGAGGAGAAAGTAGAGCGTCATCCCGCGACTGAGGGCTGACAAAGACTCCCCTACCAACCCGCTGGCGCTGTGGAATCGAAATCTGAGTGAACGCTACAAAAAATTGATTAGGGACAGGTCAACTATCGGCCAATCCAACATCAATTCGCTCCATTTTAAAAGACATTTCTCTCCGGCAGTGACAGGAACCAGAACAAGATGAGTCTGTGATCTCAATTCGCCTGTGAGAGACGGTGACTCGCCTTTTCCTGAGCATCGTCGACACATCTCTGCCGCTTGATTCGACTCGAGGAATCGTTGGGAGGCGCTACCCGATTCGTGCGCCGCGCAGATCTCGCAACACGCACAGGTCTTCCCACGCCGCATCGCGCATCCGCCGCGCTCCCGTTTCGTAAATACGGGGTCAGTCAAAATGTTTTAAGGGACAGACAAATTATATCTTCGCCGCCAAGCGCTGCGTCCGGGTCGGCGTTTCCGAGATAATAATCTCTGCCCGAGCTTCCCCGTTTTCGACAAGGAAAGATTCGGCGGAAGCGGAGGGCGGAAAGAAGAGGCCAAGCGCGCAAACGGCCGTCAGAATTTTATTTCTCATCGGGATCACAGTGGCGGCTAATTCTGATCCAAATACCGAACCAGCGGTTTCCACGCGGGAATCGGGTGATCGGGATGCAGGCTGATGAGCGAAATCACAGGGACAGGACGTTGGTCCCAAAGCTTCCTTCGAAGATTCGGATGCCTGGTATCGAGTTCGATGTTTTAGGGCGCCGTGAGCCCTAAACCTTGAGCAGGCTCAAATCGCTGAAATAGGTTCTTAGGAAGCCCCGATCAATCGCCGCGAGGGAGTCACATTGAATGAGAGCGTGAGACGCAATCAAAAAATCGGGGATCAGGTGGGTTCGTGGCCCGCCATTCTTTCGATAGCTGAAAAAAGTATTTCCTGCTTTCCAAGCTGAATCGGCATCTATATTTTCGAACTCAATCCCCAGCCTTTCAAGGGTAACGTCAAGCTCCCGCTGACTTTCTAAACCGCTAGCCAATTCTGCGTAAACGATCGGGCAAACAACGAATTGCGCGGCAGTTTTACGCTCGCGAATCAGTGCATCCAACCAAGCTTGTCCGTCGGGTTCTGATTTCACGATTGAAAAAAGCACGGATGTATCGATCGCAATTTTCACGAGTTAACCTTCCCTCTGCACTCATCAAGAAACTCCTCGGTGGGTGGAAGATCCGGGTGGCTTCCGAGAACGGAAAGCATTAAATCTTCGTCAAATGCAGGGATTGCTTTTAGAAATGGGGATTCCAAATCAAAATCAAGCACGGTGCCTTCTTTTAAACCGAGTCGCCTCCGAATTTCGATGGGGATCGTGATCTGTCCCTTTGAGGTAACCTTGGATGTCATTTCTATACAGTAAGGAGAATTCGTAAGGAATTCAAGTGGCTATTTTTGGTAACACCGAACCGAAACGTAGTGCCCACGTCTCGGCATTTGGCCAAATTCTCAGCAAATTCCCAGGGCCTGTCCCTCAAATTTCTAAATTCATCCAGGCAATCGGAGGTGGAGAGGTGGAGACCTTTTCCAAGACTTGGGACTTTGTTCACCCCGGAACGTGCGGCCTTTCCTTTAGTAGCGGGCATCTCAGGAATAATTCACAGACAAACTCTTTTTTGATCGAACCAGAAAGGTTTCCACCTCTCACCTTTTCGGCAGCGGTTTCGTCTGATCAGGTGGGGCGTGAATACAGAGAAGAGGGAAAGGAGGCCGAAAACTTTGGAGATTCCAAGGTTGTTCATTAGATTAAGCGAAACCTACACAGTGAACTTACGGACCACATGAGCGAAAAAAAATTGAAGTTGCGACCTATTACTGAATTCGATTCAGAAACCCCATTCGAGAAGGATCTTTTGGATCGAACGAACTGCGGGAAAGATTTAACAAAGCTAATCGAATGCAGTGAAGCCCCTTTCGTTCTTGCCCTTGATGCTCCATGGGGAAACGGGAAATCGTGGTTCCTGCACCACTGGGGCAAGGACTTAGAAGGTAGCGGATTCAAAGTTATCAGATTCAATGCCTGGAAGAATGACATTAGCGATTCTCCATTGGTTGGACTCATAAGCGAAACCAGCGCGCAACTTGAAACGAGAGGAAAGAAAAACGGCACTATCAGGAAAATGAAAAAGCATGGTGCTGCGTTTTTAAAAGCGTCGATTCCAATTGGAATCAAAATCTTAACTTCTGGAGTAATTGATCTGTCCAAAGCAATTCCAGCCGACATCGAAAAAGCGATTCAAGGTGAAATTGGAAAAAGTGTCTCCAAAGCAATCGACTCAGCTTTCAGCGATCATGAAGCGGCCAAGGAATCATTGCGAAGTTTTAAAGAGACTTTGGAAGAGCTTTCTTCTCAGGATTCAAAGCGAATGAGTGTTGAGGGCGAGAACGAAGGGGATGAAGAGGAAGTCATCAACCGCCCGTTGGTGTTCCTCGTCGATGAATTGGATCGATGCCGGCCAAGCTATGCGATATCATTTCTAGAGGTTGCCAAGCACTTCTTTGATGCACCGGGAATTGTGTTCGTTATCGCGGTTGACTACTCCCAACTAGGGTCTGCCATCGGATCGGTCTACGGGAGTGATTTCGACCGCGACGGATACTTGAGAAGATTCTTTGATCTCAGATATAGATTCCCTCAATCCAGTCTATCTAAATTCATATCAATGGAATTGAAACTGGTTGGACTTGGGGAGGTCCATTCCCTAGACAACGTAAGAAAGTATTTTGAAGTGCTATTTTCTCAATTTGAGATGGATCTGAGATCGCAACAACGTTGCATTGCGCGTTTTGCCGTTGGAACCAGAAGTGCGAATTTCATCAGAGCGGATAACGATAGGCAAAGGATTTTTCAAGTCCTGCTGGTTCTTCAAGAATGGAACGAGCAAATATATCAGCGATTTATTGCGGGGAAGCTCTTACCCGATGAGTTCTTCAAATTGATCGGCGATCGCCCAGAGTCGCCCATTCAGAAATGCAATGTTGCAGGTGCTTTGGATGGTGCAATGAGTGTGCGGGCTTGCCTCTATAAGACTGGCATTGGCATCTCAGACGAATTTAAAGTCGCCTTAAACAAACTCAGAGAAGCCCCAAATGCAGAAACCATCGATCATATTAAAGAGACCCTAAATAAAGTCGAAGGGCATAAAATTGCTTCTGGCCAATACAAAGAATTCGTAAACTTTGTCGTAGAACTATTGAATTTTACTTATCGATTTCAATAAGAAGAATTTCATACAAGATTCCCATCAAGGTTGTGGCGGGGGCGCGATCTTCCAGACGGTATGGCCCTGCAAAATACGGTGTTTTAAGTGACAGACAAATTGAAGGGGAAGATGGGTGGAAATCCCGTCAAACTCATATGGGGCGGAGCTTGTATCAAAGAGGTAGGTGGTGAGAATTAGAATATTTCGTCCTTTTTGAGGGCTGCCGAGCGTCAAACGGCTGTCGCATCGAGCGGCGACCACCAGTCAAAGAGCAAGGGACATTCGCCCTAATTCGGTCAGCGGTCGCGTCACCATCGGTCGAGCTTGTGGCTGGCTGACGCCTCGCCACTTCGCCTTCGACCTCCGCGCCGCGCCTTTCGCTGCGAGTGGGACCGGTCTTCCGCTGCTCTTTGGCTCGGCTTCGCCGTTCCCCGCAGCTCCATCTCTCCCTCGCCGCTGTGTTAAGGGCAGACGAATGGAACGGACGAATAGAACGGACGTGGAAGCTGTCATTTGCTCCGCCACGCGTGGGCAACGCACATGTTCGAGCACGGAGCCGATACGCGCATCATCCAGCAACTGCTGGGCCACTCGAAGCTCGAGACGACCCAGATTTACACGGAAGTCTCAATTAAGCTGCTTCAGGACGTCCACGAGCGGACGCATCCAGCGGGATAAAGTGACGCGACAAACCTCGCTGGAACTGCTAAAATGAAGCCATGACCACGGTAACTGAAATCATCAACGACGTTCTCAGTCTGCCGCGCACAGATCGCGGTTATGTAGCTCAAAAGCTCATCGAAAGCCTCGATGACGAGCGCGACCTGACCAATGACGAGAAAGCTACGCTGGATCGTTGCACCCCATCCAACCCAGGGCCGCAAGCGGCTTGAATTTTGTCCTTGAAAAAGCAAATTCCTATCAATTCTCAGGTTAATGAAACGCGCTCCCCTCGCCTTCGCGCTATTGCTCATCCTTTTGTCCTCCCTCGAGGCGAAAGACGAGCGACCGAACATCTTCTTCTTTTTCGCCGACGACTGGGGCCGCTATGCAAGCCTCTACTCAGATCCTGAGAAGCCTTCCCTCAGTGACGTCCTCGACACCCCGAACATCGACCGCATCGGAAATGAAGGCGTCATTTTTCAAAATGCTTTCGTCAACGTCGCCTCCTGCGGTCCCTGCCGCGCCACGCTCGCGACCGGGCGCTACTTCTGGAACTGTGGTAGCGGCGCCTTCCTGAACGGGAAAGCCAGTGACTGGAAGGGTCATGAAAACTCTATGACGACCCTGCCGAAGTTCGTCGATCTCCTCCGCAAGAGCGGCTACTACGCGCAGAAATCGCAGAAAACGATCAGCTTCACCCCAAGCAAGCCGACCCCGGAGTGGAAGGAGTTCGGCAAGATTCCCTACGAGCGCTACGGCCTCTACGTCGGCACCGCCGCCGATGAAGCAGAACGCCAGCAGCGCCACGACGAAGTCGTCGAGAACTCCCGTCGCGAGATGCAACGCGTCCTCACCGGCACGCCCGGGGATCAACCCTTTTTCTTCATCTTCGGCTCAATCAATGTCCACCGTCCCTACACCCCGGATTCGGGCGAAAAGCTCTGGGGTATCGAGCCGGATTCGCTCGAAGGATTGATCCCACCCTTTCTCCCCGACGAAGACGACGTCCGTCGCGACTTCTCCGACTACCTCGGCGAGGTTCAGGCTCTCGATCTCATGCTCGGCGTCATGATCGAAGAGTTGGAGAAGGCGGGTGAGCTCGACGACACCCTCATCATCCTCTCAGGCGATCACGGCATCCCCGGCGTTCCGAGAGGAAAAACAAACTGCTACGACCTTGCCACTCAGGTGCCCCTGCTCGTGCGCTGGCCAGAGAGAATCCCCGCCGGTCGACGCGTCGATGATTTTGTCAGCGTCCTCGACATTGGACCAACCCTCCTCGACCTCGCCGGCGTCGAGCCACCCGCCACCATCGACGGCCAGAGCTTTCTTGAGCAACTCTTCAGTGATGGCCGCGGCTGGATCGATCCGACCCGCGACTCTGTTGTGATCGGACGCGAGCTCCACGTCCACAGCTCCCGCCCCGGTAACCTGCCTTATCCGATGCGTGCGATCCGAACGAAAGACCATCTCTACATCCGGAATTTCAAACCCCACCGCTGGCCGCAGGGCGACCCTTTTGACACCGCGACAACTGATCACAGCGACGAACTCTACGAGATGGGAAAAGAAACCTACTCCGGCTACCGGGACCTCGACGGCAGCCTCACCAAGGCTTTCCTCCTCGGCCACCGCACCTCATCTGGAGCTGCCGACTCCATCAATCTGACCTTAAACAAACGTCCCGGCGAAGAACTCTACGATCTGAGGAACGACCCCCACCAGATGAATAATCTCGCTGGAAAATCAGAGGCAAAAGAAATCCAGAAATCCCTCCGCGACCGCGTCGATTCCCTCATGCAGGAAACGAACGACCCACGTCTCATCGACGCCTTCGACGCCGCCCCCTGGATCGATCCCGCCAAAGTAGAAGTCCAACCGTAGCCGCAAGAAGCAGAAACTCCCACCTTCCCACTTTTTACTGCGCCTTCGGCGCATCCCCCAGAATGCGCCTCCTCATTCCCCTCCTCGCCCTTGCGACCCTTTCCCTAATGCGAAATTTCGGGGTTAGGCGACATCTTCTGACTCTCGCAAAGCCACAACTAACCTTGGTCGGTCGGTCATCAAACCCTGTCGGTGGAGCGGCGGCCACCAGTCAAAGAGCAAGGGACACGCGCCCTAATTCGGTCAGCATAAATACGGGGTCAGTCAAAAAATATTGACTTAATAATTGGTAGGAATTTGCTTTTTCAAGGGTTTCTATCGGGGCGTTGGTCCTGCCGGGTTTGAGGGGGTCCAAGTGAAGTAGCGGTTCAGCGCCGATCGGTCTTTGAAGATATGTAGAATGACATCGTTGAAATTCCGGTTTGATCCGTGCCCATGAGAGTCCCAACTTCGCACATCGAGATCAATCTCAATGGACCCTCGTTTGAGCTCTCCGTCGATTCGAACCGCCGCCTCGGTGAAGTCGGGCCCGGCCCCACGATTCCAGTGGCCGAATTGGATGATCTCGATTTTTTCGCCGCCGGTTCCTGTGAAAACCTTTCCAAATTCACCACCAAACCACTGCGCCTGAAGATCGAGCTCGATCCTCTGCCGCGCTCCGCTGAGCGGAAACTGGCTTTCCGAACGGGACGCAACGTGGGAAGTGCGTTGACCCCACACCCAGGCCCGAAAGGCTTCGTAGCGTTCGGCAGCGGCAGGGAAAGTTGGCGTCATCTTTCAATGATTACCTTTATACTGTTCAAAATACCAGTATGGTTTTAGGGGTGACAAATTCAGAGTAAATTGAGAAGTTGGACTCATGTTCTCCCGCACTTACCGGATTGTATTGGTGTGTTTCCTCTTAGGAAGTGGATCAGGAGTCAGTCAATCCAGTGATTCGGGAAACCCAGCCGCTCCGATTGAACTCGGCGATTTTCAGGAGGTGGCGGGGATTCTTGCATGGAGTTTTCGTTTACCTAAAGATGTGGACGCTGAAGAATATGCGCGGCTCGAGTGGAATATCTTACCTGATGGTGAAGCGGCTAGCGTGGAGCCGAGCGGGATTGATTTTCCAGAGCTGAGAAGCAGCGATGAGATCAAACTCTTTCTTTGGGTTGAAGATATCATGCTCAGAAACCCTAAAGGGATTCAGTCGATTCGCTATTGTGTAAAAACGCGGGGCATCGATGGAAAATGGGAGAAAAGGAAAGGCATGCTTCAACTTCCGGAAGGATATACTCAACTATACGGATGCGAGAAGAGCGGGCCCAGTAATCTTGATGCGTTTGTGATGTTGAATAGCCCCACGTATGATAAGGGATTGGCTCATTTGAATCTCCGCTATGCGCCTCGCGAAAAAGACTAACATTGCCTTTTGATATGCCACCACCTCCTCCCATTCCCGCCTTGAGACCCATTCAGCGAGCTGTCTTCAAAGAAGAGAGCAAAGTTCGATTGGCGTGTTTTAAGGGACAGACAAATAATATATGGGGGCCCCTGGATGTTCCGATCCACTGGAGCGGGAGCGATCAGACCGATCCACCACCCGAAGACTGGTCGCAGGACAAGGCCGAATCGCAAGCCCCCGGGCTACCGCTCGACGATGGCTGCACTCCCCTTCTCGATGCCGCAGACCCATGGCACGAGACGACGTCCCCGTTTTTCTTGTGAGTTGAGACGCTCTCCTCTGGGATATACCGGTCTGAAAACTTTCCCGTCCGGGAGGTGAAGGGAAACGGTGTTTATGAGTCGCGACTTTTGAACAAATTGGCGCACTTTTCGCCTGATTGAGGATCAATGGCTTGACCTCAATCAAGAATCCGTAGAAAATTCAGTAGTGAAACGAAATTTTCACTCTTTCTCCCCCTGCATCCCCTCAGTCTCAGCCTGCCCTCATGGGCTTCGTAGCTTTGGCGAAGATGATTCGAGCGTTTAGCGCGAAGAACGGGGCAGGACTGACGCCCCGATAAAACCCCTTAAAAAAGCAAATGCGTATCAGTATCAGTAAAACCCTCAGAAAGAAATTTTGGATAGCAGGCGCCATTGCCTTCATTATCTGGATCATTGCAATATTCATATTCTCAGCGAGCAGCCTCATCCTCACAACACTCCCTTGGGTGATTATCGGGTCCACTCTATTCATTGATGGTCTGTATGCTTTTAAAGAAAAAGTTTTCGTCTTAATGGCTTACACGATAAGGGGACCCATGGCCCAAGTAGGAGCAAGTGTCATCATGCTCGTTGGCTTTTTCATGGCAGTAGGAAATTTAGCCACATTATTCGGACTCTGATAAAATCGACAAAAGAGGAAAACATTGATGATCTCTCAGTCGCCTGTATTTACATGGAGTAAAAGTGCGACGACACGACCGGTATTTTGTCGAGTTGATGCCCGGTGTAGAAAAACAGGATCTAAGGATCTGTTTGCACCAGAAGGAGGAGCTGGAGAGCGGGGACTGTCGTATCCTGAGGCGACGGTTTTTGATCAGAAAGAACCGTAACGTCATTTTCAGTCATCGTTAATTGACATGCCATCAAACCGGTGTTCGCGTTTGGTGCGTGAAGTTTCACCCTTTTCTCCCACTGCACCCTCTCAATTCCGGCAACCACCAGCAATGAAACGAAAGGGTTGAAAAAACAATTTCCTAACAGTTTGCACCCCCTCATCCCGGCCGGACCGATGCGCTGTTAAAAAGCAATTTCCTAACCGTAACAGTAAAAACGAAGATTATGCGAGACCCTATAAAAATCTCAATAGTGACGATGCTCTTTTCACTACTCTCATACCCAAGCTTAAATGCACAAGTATATGATGAGATCGCACCTTTTGGAGAGTATCAAAAAAACTGGGCATTGGTAGAAAAAGGAGGCTTACAAGGGTTTATTGATAGAGATGAAAAAGAAGTGGTCACGCCAAAATATGATGCCATTTCTCCTTTTGGTAAGATAAAAGAAAACTGGGCATTGGTAGAAAAAGGAGGCTTAGAGGGGTTTATAGACAAAGATGGAACTGAGGTAGTAAAGCCAAAATATGATGCGATCTCGGTTTTTGGAAAGGTTAATGTAAACTGGGCATTGGTAGAAAAAGGAGGTTTAGAGGGCTTTATAGACATGGATGGATTTGAAGTGGTAAAGCCAAAATATGATGCGATCTCGGTTTTTGGAAAGATTAATGTAAACTGGGCATTGATAGAAAAAGGAGGTTTAGAGGGCTTTATTGACATGGACGGATTTGAAGTGGTAGAACCAAAATATGACGCTATTTCTGCTTTTGGTACGATTAAAGAAAACTTGGCAATGGTAGAAAAAGGGGGGCTTTTCGGTTTTATTAATAAAAAGGGTATTGAGGTTGTAAAGTTGGGTGAATACACCCCCCTCAATCCCGGCCCGCCCTCATGAGCTTCGTCGCCTTGGCGAAGAGGGTTCGTAGCGTGTCGCGCGAAGAACGGGACAGGACCGACGCCCCGATAAAAAACCTTAACAAAGCAAATCCCTATTAGTGCAGTTCCGTCCGATGCTCCGGCGACTCGCGCTATCGTCAGGGCGGGGGCTGACGATGATTAGCGCTTTCGAACCTTGATCGAAGCCATCGCGTTGAGCGATTTATTCACGATGCGAAATCGTGCCGAGTGAGAGGATTTTTAAAAGAGAAGATTCAGCCTTACTGCCCACGTTCGGGCGGTGCTCGCGACTTGCTCGACGCTTCTTCCGTTGAGTAACTTAGCGAGGTTCTTCGCTGAAGCGACGTTGTCGGCTGATTCAGGCTTCATGGGACGGGCAGGAAACGAGAGGTAGCTCGGGTAGTTGATCCCTCCGTCTTCAGTCGATTTGACGCCCGGCAGTTTCTTGAATTCCACCAGCTGTCTTTGGAATGCCATATACTCCTTGTCGTAAAGAGTCCAAAGCGGCGCCTCTTTTCGTTTCTCTTCGAGAAAAGCGAGGAATGATTCCCGTTCGTTGTTCATGAAATAGGCGGTCAGTAGAAGCGAGCTGTGATACAGGCTGATTTGCATCAATGGCTCGCTCTTGCTGATCGCAAACCACTCGCGGCGTGACATAACCATGAGTTTTTCAAAGTCGATCACGCTGGGAACTCTCGCCCTTTGGTATCGTGAATTAATAGCCTTGATCCCGTCATTCACTTTAGCACATTCAAAAACGCGCCCTGCGGAAAGGGGAATGGCTTCCGTGTATTCCGCGGTGCCCTCGCTCAGCCAAATCGGGAGACGGTCGAGGATGTCGTGCATCATCATGTGGGTCAGTTCGTGCACGAGCGTCTTCACTTCAAAATTTTCATTGGCGATAAAGTGAGTGCCATTGAATTTCAATCCGAGGCTTTTGAACGGAACGAGAAATTTTTGAGTGTTCGGTTTGTAAACACCGCTACTCATTTGGGGGCCGCCGGCGAGGAAATACTTTTGCTCGGTATCAAATAGTTCAGCTCGGAAAAAGCCATCTACAGGATTTGCCTGAATACCGATGGGGGATTTGCTAAGGAGTTCACGGGTGCCTTCAAAAATTCTCGCGACATCTTTCATGACGTAATCTTCAAGCGGGACGTCGGCAAAGACGATAAACTCGAAACTTTTGGTTTTGTAAATGTAACGGCCTTTTTTGGATCTTCTTTGGTCAAGATAGGCGTGAGTGACCCCGTCCGGTGCCTCGAGGCGACTCGGCCATCTCCGATTGGAGACTACCTCGGCAGATCCGAGGTTTGCGAGACCTGATGCGAATTCAACAGTGCGGCCCAAATTGAAAGCCGTGTAAATTCGATCGAGAGAGGATAGCGTTTTCAGCGGAACTCGTGCGACCTTCCCTGTCGTTTCAATTTTGATCGAAACGGTTCCTTCGCGGAATCCAATAAGGGATCCTTGCAATGATTTGTCAGCGAGGTTCTTCCACTGGCGGTTCCGGCCGACGCTGGTTAAGTCAACCGTCGCCCCGCGCTTTTTGCTGCTCATCTGTGTGGCCGTAGCAATGATCTCTTTCTGGTATTCGTCTGCCGAGATGCCTTCCCTGAGCCGATTGGTGTCATCTGCGTGGAGATTCTTCGCATCGTCTTCGCTGATGTTCGGATCTCCAGTGACGGCACTGGTAATGATCTCGTCGATAAGCGCGCGAGTTTTCTCGGAGTGTGAGAGGAAATGGAAGAGGCTTGCGAGGGATGAAAGTTGAACGGCTTTATTGAAAGCGGTGGGAGAGCGGCCTCTTAGAATTTCGGAAGGCGGTTCAAAATATCCGTCAAATGGTGCCGTGAGGACGTAGGCGATATCGCCGGTGGCTGCTTTGATATTTTCATGCGATTCCGTTAAAGAGGAGAGGCAAAGTCCCGGGAAAAAGACAGCCCCTCGATGAGGCGTGTCGTGTGCATATTGAAGAAGGCTCTGGTAAAGCCAATAAGGAAGCCGTTGAATCGCGTCTCGCTGATCGAGTAGCGATTGAGCCATCGCTCTCCGTGCGAAAGCGGTTTCGATGGGGATCACGGTGACCTCGTTATCCGGGGTTCGGGCGAGTCCCACCGTGGGCCAGATTAAGTTGAGTGAATCGCTTTCAAATGAATAACCTGGAGTCTCTTCTCCACTGGCTTCCGTGAGTGCTTCGAGCGTTTCGAAAAGGTGTATTTCGTAAGGCGATTCAGGGGTCTCACCGAGTATCGGGGAAATGTGAGCGAGCAGGTCGATCGTCCCTTCAAGCAAAGTCACAACATAGGTAGAGGAATGGAGATCCAAAGCATTGCTTCCCATGATCCGACAGCGTTTCGACTCAACGATAAATCGTTCTTCTTCGGAACGGCTTTCGCTCCCGGTGCTCGGGATGACGAGATGGTTTCTCCAGTCTGTTTCTTTCGCATCCTCTGAAGCCGAACGTGCGGCTTGCCGTGTCAGCAACTGTTTCAGCTTGAGCTGATCTGATTTTACCAACTGAGAGTATCGCGCATTGATCGTCTTATCTGATTCGAGTTTCAGAAAAAAGGTGTCACCTTCGGTTCCCAAAGGAATCCCCATGACTTTGGACCCGGCCGTGGAATTCCACTCGGATGCCTTTGGCTCTGCTGTAGCAGTGAATCCGAAGGCAAAAGGTAGGGCCGCTAACGAGCAGAGATATTTTCTCATTGCAGAATTGTGTCAAGTGGAGCGATCCCTGTAAAGACTTCGATTTTCCGGACCGTTACAGAGGGGTAATCCGAACCGGGCAACCTTTAAGCTCGGCAGTTTGTGTTTCGGGATCGTAGCCCGAGCCAGTGAGGAGGGTCACTGGCTCGTTCGCAAAAGAGAACGAGGTGAATACGGTTCCCTGTCGCGACCGATCATTGCTTTCGATTTCGATTTCGCGACGGGCGCTGGCCATTTTCGCCTCAGCCGTCTCCGTGAGGAAAAGTCGATCACGACGAGATGGTCGAGACTATTCAGCGCGGCCTCGCAATCGTTGCGCCGCCGCCTCCCCGGCCATCAGCCCGGAAAAACAAGACGAGGAAACGGAGAAAGTAAAAGGAGCGAGAAATTTCATTTATGCCTCGAAGCATACGTGGCAGAAGAGGCATCAATCAAGCGTCTTGGGAAACTGCGAGCACTCTCTCAACCTAACGCTCAAAGCGTCATTTCCCGAGTGTCTTCAGGTAACTCTTGCGAAGGATCGCGAGATCGGAATCGACGGCGATGTATTTGAATCCCAGATTCCGATATTGGGTCACATCGTTAGGATCCCGGACGAGAATGCCTGTGTCCTTTCCTGCGATATTGGCCGCTTCGATGACCTGCGACACGCAATGGTCGAAGTCGCCGGGTGCTAAGTCTGCGCGATGCTGAAGATCGTGCCGCAAATCCGACGGACCAATGAACAAGACATCAATGCCATCGACCCCGGCGATTTCTGCGGCGTGCTTTACGCCTTCGATTGTCTCAATTTGCGCCATCACGAGAGGTGCCGCAACGTCCTCGATCGCTCGCAGCCCGTAGTCATTCGCACGGACCGTTCGTGAAAATCCACGACTCCCTTGGGGGGAATAGCGGGTCGCCTTAACGATGTTTTCAGCTTCGGCGGCGGAATTGACGTGCGGAACCATGATCCCATGAGCACCCCAGTCAAGGACACGAGTAATCAAATCGGGATGCGGTGCCCCAACGCGCACGATGCCCCTCGCGTCAGTAGCGCGAATCGCCTGAAGTTGGGGAAGGATGGAGGCTTCGGTGCTGCATCCGTGTTCGAGATCGAGCAAAAGCCAGTCAAAACCGGATTGGGCGGCGAGTTCTGCGATGACGGGCGTGCCGATGGAAAGCCAGGTGCCTAGTTTCATTTGTTAGAGATCGGTGATTTCAAGGTTTTCGCGCAATCCCCGCAGCGCAGTGGTGATTTTCTCACGGGTCGCCGTTTTTAAATCTGCGCCCGTGCCTCCCTTGCCGATGAGAAAAAACTGGTCGTCGCGCGCGAAGTATCCCGCGCCAACACGAATCACGGCCTTGACGATCATGTTGCGCAAAAGATGCAGCCAAAAACGGCGTCGATGCTCCCCGGGAAGCGGACGCATCGTTTGATACCCCTCGATCGCACGGCTCAGAAAAGCGGCGTCATGAAAACAGCCGAGCAGCGAGAGGTCATCCATCGGATCGCCGCTGATGGCGTCGTCAAAATCGATGAACGCAGTGATTTGATCGGGAGTTCCGAGAATGTTCCAGAGCGCCAGATCTTTGTGAACGAGGCATCCTTGTTCAAGTTCGAGCAGTTGTGATTGCTCCGCAATCGCTGTCAGAATCCCCTGCTTCTCTGCCGCTTCGAAGAAGCGGTTTTCCACAAGGAAATCCAAATGCCGCTCGAGGTTGAGATGAAAGTAGCTGGCGTATTTTTGGTGATAGCCCTCCAAATTTTCGTCCGGCACGCCGAAACCTGAGAGCTCGATCGCCTGCCATTTCGCAACCGCTGCCCCGACTTTAAAGGCGATCTCATAATCGTTGAGGCAGTTACGTTTTTTCCAGTGATTCAAATCTGGATCAGCAATGAGTTCCAAGGCCTGCCAGGCAAACGGAACGTTCTCGCGTGACGCATCGCAACCATGAACGAGAGGGGTGCGGACGCCGCTCTCCCGAACGCGGTCGAGGATGGCGGACTCAACCGCGAGATGGCGGTCCTGCTCGGGCCCATTTTCGACACGGAGGAACATAGGGACGCTGTCGATCCCGGCCTTCCAGGTGAGATGATTGCCCTGACCGATTCCCGGACTCAGGGTGACGAATCGAGTACCAAAATGATCCTGAAGTGCCTTGGAAAGTTGGCCTTCGATTTCGGCATCCTTCTCGCGGCCGGTATCCGTCCCATGAAAAGCAGCGGGCCGATCACATTTCCAGTAGTGGATATCCTTGCGAGTCATTCGCTAGGCGGTCGCTTTTTCCAATACGCGGCGATGATGGCACCGATGATGTTCTGGGTAACCCCGCTGAAGACAGCCGCTGCCGCAGCAAGTGGCATCGTCGCAAAGTGCTGCCGAGCCAGCGCCGCTGCCAAGCCTCCATTTTGCATACCCACCTCGATGCTAACGGTGCGGGCAATCGAATCGGGGTAACGTAGGATTTTGGTAAGGGCGTAGCCGAGCGTAAACCCCGCGACATGCAAAAGGAACGCGGCCAAAGCAAGGCTCCCGAAATTTGCAGCGATCTGGTCAGCACTGGCCGCGACGATTCCGCCCGTGACGAGGGTAAAGGCCAAGACGGCGAAGGATGGGCCGAAACGGCCAATCTGATCAGCCGTTTTCGGTAGCTTCCAGCGAATCAGGACCCCGAGGAGGACCGGTGCCACCGTGAGCTTCAGCGCGGATAGACACATACCGAGGGCATCGACTGGCACCGTTTGACCCGCCAAAGCGCTGGTCCACATCGGAGTGAAGAAAAAGGCTACCATCGTCGAGGCGAGAGTGAGGGCGACAGACAAGGCGACGTTCGCTCGTGCGAGATAGGCGATCACGTTAGATGCCATGCCTCCCGGACAACTCGCGACAAGGATAATCCCAACCGTCATTCCAATGTCGAGACGCAACAGCATTGCAATGAGCCAGCCGATGAGCGGCATGACCGTGTACTGGCAAACAAACCCAAGCGCGACGCTGCCTGGCATTTTCCCAATTCGCTTGAAATCAGCGAGGTCAATCGTGAGCCCCATCGCGAGCATCGATGCGGCGAGCGACCAGAAAATCCAGTCCTTGTCGAACCAGAGCATTGACTGCGGATTCAAGAAAGCGATCACAGCAAGGCCGACGAGCCAGACCGGGTAGAGGGTAGTGAACCAGTTTAAATATCGTTGCATAGAAGTGAGGGCAAAAAGTAGTTAAAGGTGGGGCGAGACGTCCCCGTCGAGCCGCGTCGTCCGATACAATAAAATCCAACCCGGTCGCTTCGCTGCGAAGCGGTGCGGTAGTTCGGGCGTTCCAGAGGACCGCTCAGATCGGCAGTGACACCTCTTCCTACCCCGCGAAACATCTCGGTCGTGGGAGTGTTATCGTGTTTGTGCGCTCGCATCTCGATAGGAATCAGGGGGTGGGGATCGAGTCACGGACGCCGTCGAAGGAGGGACCCCCGGCCCCGACATAGCCATTACTGGCTCCGTTCTCATCCGGAGTGACCCAGAAAGAATAGAGGGCTCCGTCTTTCAAGTGAAAGCGAAAGCGGACCGGCTTTCCGGAGAATTGACTTAGATCCGTGGAGTCGTTCCACTCAATGCGTTGCTTCGTATGATCACCGGAAGTGGTTTGGGAGGTAGCCAAGACTTTGCCATCCTTGATATCGAGCACCTCGACTGAAAGCTCGCCGATCGCGTTGACAAAAAGGTGCTTCCCTGAAAATTGAACGAAGCGGGTCGTCAATTCTCCGGTCCCGTCCATTGAGGCAAAGCCGTCACGTCGCAGCGTCGCGAGGCCGATACTCCCGCCCGTGTACATGCCCCGACTGCCACTCGGCGCGACGCCCGATGTGCCCATGTAAGGGAAAATGAGTTTGTCATCCAACACCACGAAGAGACCCGCGCTGCTGTGGAGATAGCCGCGATCCCATGTGCCTTCGCTGCGCGAAGCTTTGATGAATCCGTTCCGGTCCGGCCGATCCCAATGGAATCCGTCGCGACTGAAACCGAGTTCCAGATCGATGAGCTTCGGAAATTTCCCCTTGTTGCAAACCGAGTTGTAGGGACCACGATGAATGTAGTGCATCCCGATCATGAGACTTTCGTAGGCCACCGCATTGAGGCTGTATAGCTGCGCGGGTTGGCTCGCGCCGGGGTATTGCTCTTCCGGTTCCGGTTGATCCAGCTTATCGGAAGAAGTCCAGAACACCGATTTGTCCCAGTCAGCCCCATCAAGAAATTCATCACTCTCCAGATAATAGCGACTGCGGCCTCGCGACGTGCCCTCTTTAATACTGAAGCACCATTTCTCGCGGAAGGGATTATAGAAAAACGAGGAATAGTCACCCGACGCCTTGCTCGTAGGCACGGCATCAGACCATGTTTTTCCGTCAGAGACATGGAGTGAATGGAAGAACCCTTTAGGCCTATGACCATTCGGCACATGCATCCAGCAGGTAAGAAATTTGAGACGCTCCGCCGGTTTCGTCGCGTTGAGATCAAGCCAGACACAGTTATCGGAGCCGCCGCTTTTCAACTTGGGCCCAGTCCATTTGAGTCCCTGCGACAAAAGAGCATTGCCACCCGCAAGACCGAGATCTGGGCGCTCCCAATTCACCATGTCCTTGCTTGTCGCGATCGACAAGGGTCCGCGCCAACCCGCGACGTAAAACATCTTAAAGAGCTTTTCCGCAGGATCCCAGAACACACCGCCCTGCCCCGTAAAGACAGTCGCTTCTTCACCCAGTTCACCTTCCGTCGAACCACCAAGTTCGCGTGTCGTCTCTGCCTTGAACACAGGATTGCCTTCGAATTTCTCAGCCTGATGAAAGGTTCGTTTCAAGGTTGTTTTTTCGATCAGGAAATCATCCACCCAGAGCTGTCGTCCCACATCAATCGGAATGGTGCGCGGTGGCTTTTCGAGATAAGGAACCGGCATCGGTTCGGCAGAATCGGGATCGAGCCGACGCGGTGGCCATTCCAGCGGGAGCTCGATGCCGTTGTAGAGAATCGGTTTCGGACCCGTCGCCTTGGCCGCTAGCATCTGCAGTGTCGCATCAGCAGATACGAGTTCTCCTGCAAGAATATCTTCTTCGCGAAACTTCGCCATGAGAATCTCCGCGTCGGTGTGCCGATTCCAATCATAGAGAATATGAATGAGGCCGTCGGGCGACTCGAATCCATCGGGATAAGAAACTCCGGACCGCTCATCGAGGATCAAGCCGCCCCTCCACGTCTTGCCGTCGTCCTCGGATAGAAATGCTGACATGTGTGAGCGCGATTTCAAACGCTCCGTGGTGGGACCATTTTTCACCAACAAGATGCGCCCCGAAGCGAGGCGCCGGAGAAAGAAACGTGAGCTCACATTCTTAATCGACGCAGCAGGTTTGGGTTCACTCCAGGTCACGCCTTTGTCGGTCGAAAAACATTCGTGTGGCTGACCGCGAGTTCGTGCGAGCATCCAGAGACTTCCGTCACGCAACTCGACCACCATGTGCTCATCAAACTGCCAGTCGGGAAACTTCACATTTCCACGTCGCTTCCAGCTCTTGCCCTGATCCTTCGACTCATAGATCCACGCCGTTTTCTCCGCCCAATGTGAGATCGGGAGGAGCCAGTCACCGTTACTGAGAACGGTCGGTTTGTTGAGGGTTCGACCGGGAGCGAGATACACTGGCTTCGACCATTCGGGAGAGACCGCATCCGGCTCGTCGCAACGAATACACCAGTTCCCCGTCGGGCTCGAAGCGCCAACGACTATTTGATCAAAAAAGAGCCACAAGCGCCCGAGAGGATCGGTCCACAAATTACCGACCAAGGCAGCGCGCGTCCGTTTACCAGAGGGATCGGCCGCGCCCACGACAAGGCGTGGTTTCGACCACGACGAGCCATCGTCATCGCTCGTCGCAAGGACAAAATAGCCGTCGTATTTGTCTCCCGTGCCGGTCCAGCATCCCCAAATACGACCCTTAGGGGTGCGATCCATTCCGATGATCATTGCCCCGGGACGAGCATCATCCTGAAACTCCGCGCCGGGATCAGTGATGATCACGGGCGGTTCGGTGCGTGCATCCACTGCCGCAAGCGGATCGAAATCCTGAAGCTCGACTCCAGCCCCCTTGATCAACAAGACCCACTTTCGAAACTTCAAGTGATCCCCCTTTTTGACCTCTTTGCGATAAAGGCTCACACGATTGACCTCGCCGGGGAAGAGCTGAACCTCCCGCACATCACTCTTCGAAAAACCAGATTCCTTCAGCGCATTTTCCTGACTCGCCGCGTTTGGACGAATCGTCGGGGTGAGAGCGTAGAGGGTTCCCGGCTTCGTGATGACGACATCGGTTTTCTCAATGCTAGTGCGGAGAAAAGGCAGGTCACCTACGGCCTCAGGCATCTCATCAATGAGATAGTCCCGGTCAGTGAAAAGCTTCACCCCGCGCTTCATGAGCGCTGGAAGAACCTTTGCTTCCGGCGAGGCGATGCGCTGTTTTCCTGCCTGTGACTCAAACTCCCCCACCTTCTCCAACGCCCCGAACATGATTCGCTCTTTCCGGCTCGGGGACGTGTCCCCCTGCGTCGCGTTCAGCCAAATCGTGCCATCGTGTTCATGAAACGTGGGATACTGAAATGACTTCGGCGTCTCGAAACGATACTTCCGTGCCCATGTTTTTCCGTCCCGGGAAATGTCGATATTGAAGACACTTCGAGAGACGCCCTGAATCTTCGTCGCCTCCTGCCACCCCAAATAGTAGACTCCGCCAAACTTGTCGAAAGTCGGTTTCGAGTTTGCTCCGTTCGAAACAAAGGGCAATTCCTTCCCTTCAGTCCATTCCCTGCCGTCCGTGCTCGTCGTAAAATGGTAGTTCCCCCCATCGTTTCGGCAAATCGCGATCCAGGTGCCGTCAGGAAGCCGATTCACCGCTGATTCACTCAGTTGCTCGGACTGTGGTTCGTTGAAGTGACCGAGTATTTCAAACGTTGCGAGGTCATCATGCACCAACGCCAGTGCATTCTGCTTACCCGTAAAATTATTGATCGCGACGTAGGTTTTCCCGTCGAATTTCTTGAAGGAATCGAAAAGGAAAAAGGATGAATCCACCGCTGGTTTCGAAAATCCCTGCGCGACGGCATCCGCATGGAAATGCTTCGGTTGAAAATCAAACGTCCCCGTGGCGGTCTTCAGCTGCGCGCGATGGATCGTCGGGAGAAACTCGCCCGACTTCATATCAAAATCCCGAAACCAGAGCTGCGATTGCCGTTGCCCCGGATCTTCGCTCGTAAAATAGCAGCGCAGAATCTCGTGACTCTTTTGAAGAATGCGCGGCACAAAACAAGCTCCGACCGGCAACGTTTCATTTTCAAACACCTGCTCGCCCTTGGCAAAATCAATCACCTTTTCGACGGCCAACGTTTTCAGATTCAGAACCGACATCGTCGCGTAGATAAAAGGCCAACCCGCACTCTCGCCCGATTTCTCATCATTTACTTCGGCTACGACATAGGCGCGATCACCCACGCAAACGAACTCTGCATCGTGCGCCCCTTTGACGCGAGGCGCCGTAGTATTGACGAGCCGTTCCATGACTTGATCGCCGGCCAGTGCCGCATCCCATCCGGCCGGCATGAGCGCTTGTTTTGGGTCCGTTTGCGATTGGGAATACGCGGCAAAAGGAAGGCAGACCAAGAGGCCCAGCAATCCCGGAAAAAGGTTCTTTTTCATACAATGATGAGTGGACTGGATATCGCAGGGAATGACAACTGCTCATCCGGTGTTATGATAACATCGTGCAGCCCAAATCCGTATCACTTCAAGACATCGCTCGCTCTGCCGGAGTTTCTACCATGACCGTTTCACGAGTTCTGCGCGGTGCCCCCAAGGTCGCGCAATCGACTCGACAGAGAGTTCTCGATACCGCTAAGACACTGGGCTACGAGCCCGATCCACATCTCGCGCGCCTCATGCAATCGGTCCGTAGCCGCAAAAAAGTCGGACTGCGGGCCGTCATCGCAGTCATCCGTGAGCACGTGCCGGAAGACGGACTCCTGAGCCCGACCTATCAATACGTACCCGTGGAAGACATTCGGAGCCGTGCGCATGGACACGGGTACGCAGTCGAGGAATTCTTCCTTGGCAAGGATGGCCTTACGCCCAAGCGCCTCCAGCAAGTTCTTCACGCTCGCGGTATCGAAGCCGTCATCGTATCGCCCCAGAGTAGGCAGCTTCCCTGCTCCAGGCTCGACTACTCGCCCTTCGCTGCGGTGACCTTCGGAAATGCGATGCAATCACCTGCGCTCCACATGTGCGCGGGCAACATGACCTTGGGAATCCAAACCGCCGCCGCGCAACTCAGCGCGCGGGGCTACCGGCGAATTGGAGTCGCCGTGACTCAATGGATCGTGAACCGCTCACAGTTCGGCTACACCGGCGGCTTATTTCACTGGCAACTGAGTCTACCGCCCGAAGACCGTGTTCCGCTCCTGCTGTTTCCCGAGGACGACATCAGTCTCGGATACGACACTTTCCGTCGATGGATGAATGACCACGAGCCCGACGCGATCATCACTTTCGACACCCATGTGCCCGATTGGCTGAAGCGGCTCGGACTTCGCGTGCCGGAAGACATCGGTTTCGTGGCCCATGATTGGACACCGAAAATGAGCGCCTTCGCCGGCATCTATCAACGCCGTGATCACCTCGCAGCGGCCGCAGTCGATCTCCTCGTGACCCAACTTTCACAACACGAGCACGGCGTACCCGAAGTGCCACGCCAGATCATGACTCCGCCGCAGTGGGTCGACGGCCCGAGCGTGCGGGGAGTTTGATGTGAGCATTGGGGAATAGGCTCGACAGAAAACCACCGACGCGATTGACCATCAGGCCTGCGAAATCCGCTATTCGGTTGGTTGTTACATGCGAGGTTTTTGGTTCACTTTCCCTATTCGCTGAGTGGGAGGCAATTAGGAAAGCCGGGGTACTTACACACTATCCGGATCTTGTTAAGCAATCCACCTACGAGCGTCCGATGGCCGAGATTACTGTTGCCGAAGGGCAAGATGAAATGTCTTCATAGAAAATCGACGGGGAACTTTGCGGCACCGACTTCTGGAACGCGATACCGAAAATGTCCGTATCGTGATTAAGGAAGCCCCCGGGAAATGGAGCCCGGGGCCAACAAACCTCCCTGCTAATCAAGCAGATGCTTCGGAAAATCGCTGACCTTTTCGCAGCCGATCTGCTCCATGACTTGTTGCAACTGCTTCTTCAGCATCGTGATAGTGTGATCGCCGCCGTCCTTACCCAGCGCGCCGACGCCATACATGAAGGATCGGCCCATGAAGGTGAATTTTGCCCCGCTTGCGAGAGCATTGGCAATGTCAGGACCTGCACGAAGACCGCTATCGATCATCATTGTCGTTCTGTCCCCGAACTCTTTTGCCAGCTCTGCGAGTGGCTTGATCGTCGATTGACCGGCATCGAGTTGCCGACCGCCGTGATTGGAAACGATCATCCCGTCGACCCCGAGACTAATCGCCTTCTCCGCATCTTCAGGATTCACAATTCCTTTGATGACGAGCTTCCCTTTCCACCGGTCTCGAAGAGCCGCGATCTTGTCAGGATTGAGCCGACCGGAAAAGGTCTTGTTCATGAAGAGCCCGAGATGCTTCATGCTGAGACCTTTGGGAAGGTAAGGCGTCATTGTCTTGAATTCCGGAGCGCCGGCCGCCAACTGACTGAATGACCAAGTCGGGTGCCTCATCATTTGAATGACATTGGAAATCGACATTTGCGGGGGAATCGAGAGTCCGTTTTTGATCTCTTTGGGCCGGTAAGCAAAAGTTGGGGTGTCTGCGAGGATCACCAGCGTCTGCAATCCGGCAGCGGCGACGCGGTCGAGCAGTTTGTCGCGTAAGTCATTCTCGGCCGGATGATAGAGCTGAAACCAGGCATTCCCCTCAGTCAGCTCCGCGACCGTTTCGATGCTGGCGGTTCCCACAGTGCTGAGGATAAAAGGCACGTTGTGATCATGGGCTGCTTTCGCGAGAATCTCGGTCGCCCGTGGCCACATCAACCCCTGCAAGCCAATCGGTGAAATCCCGAAGGGAGAATCGTAGGTTTTCCCAAACAGCTCCGTCGACTGATCCGATCCCGCATAATCCCGGAGATACCAGGGCTTCAACTGGACCTCGCGAATCTCTGAGGTGTTCCGCTTCAGGTTGATCTCAGAATTGCATCCCCCTTCAAGGTATTCGAAGGCAAACCGGGGCATCCGCTGCCTCGCCCGCTCGCGCAAATGTTCGATCGAAGGATATTGGGAATTAATCGCGTCAGTCATGGAATGGAAACGAGTTTAGGGACTGACCCGATGAATCGCAATGGCTGAAATCCGCATTCGGATTTCAGCGGCAATGCCGGATTCGTTTCACAGTCAGCAAATAAGCAACACCCTCCGCGACCGGTTCCGGAGTCATTCCTGCCATCACGCCCGGGATCAGCAACTTCCCTCCGATCCAGCCTGCCTTGTTGATCAATTTCGGTGAAACGCTTTCCTCGGCTTGAGCCCTCGCTAGAAGCACAGCCCCTCCGCGGGTTTCGGCTTCGTTGAATCCTGCCAATACCTCGCCTTTAATCGTCTCAATCCGATCACTCCGATCACTCCGATCACTCCGAAACCGATTCTCCCTTGCCGCATCGGAATCAACAATCGCGGTGATGAGCCCCCCAATGTCACGACCGGCAGGGTGATCGAGCGGCGGAGGAAAACCACGCCTCCTTTTCTGATGGCATGACAGGTGAGGCAGGCTCTCTTCGTAATCAAGGCAGCCTCGGCTCCTCAAGAGTTCACTCGTGATTCGAAAAACATCGCTCGCTCGCCTCGATCCGGGTTAATGAAGCTACCCCGTTTCACGGCATGACCTCGTAAGGGTTTGAACACTTCCGCGTTTTTAACGACACAGCGAGACGTGGTCTTTGCCATCCTCATGTGCTGATCAATAGGCGAAATATCTTCTCCACCGCAAAAACCTTCCCCCCGCGTAAAATCAAGCCTCACGGTCCCTCTCTGCTCCCTCAGTGGAAAAACCCCACTGAGACCACGACCACATTTCGAGGTCTGTCTTCGCTGACTCTTCAGCACTGCCGATGAAAGTCAGAAGGAGATGAGGCAGCGAAAGAAAATGGGTCTACAAGAACTCAACGATTCCTGAGCGAGTAGACCGATCACTGCTTGAAGTCCAAGGCGAATCGAAACAACTAAGCGCGAATTACGCGAATTACGCGAATGCCTCTGATCAGAAAATCGCTAATCAGAGGCCCCCTCAGCTGCTAAGCCCCAACCAACATGCGTTCGGGATTTTCGAGGCAGTCTTTGACGCGGACGAGGAAAGTAACGGCTTCTTTTCCGTCAACGATGCGGTGATCGTAGCTGAGAGCGAGATACATCATCGGACGAATCACGACCTCACCATTCAAAGCGATCGGACGCTGCTGGATAGAATGCATTCCGAGAATTCCCGACTGAGGCGGATTGAGAATGGGAGTGCTGAGAAGCGATCCATAAATGCCACCGTTCGTAATCGTAAAGACACCGCCCTGAAGGTCATCGAGACCGATTTTTCCCTCCCGTGCCTTCACCGCGTAATCGATGATATCCTGTTCGATCTCGGCAAACGACTTCTGATCGCAATCGCGCACGACGGGAACCATGAGGCCCTTATCCGTTCCCACGGCAACGCCGATGTCGTAAAAATGATTCTCCACCAACTCATCGCCTTCGAGCCTTGCGTTGATCGCAGGAACCGCCTGAAGAGCGTCGACGACGGCCTTGATGAAAAAAGACATGAATCCGAGCTTCACCCCGTGACGAGCGATGAAGTCATCCTGAATTCGCTTTCGCAAATTCATGATCTCTGTCATGTCGCACTCATTGAAGGTCGTGAGAATCGCAGCGTCATGCTGAGCGTTCACGAGGTGGGTCGCTATCTTTCTCCGCAAAGGAGACATTTTTCTGCGAGTAGTCGGCTTGTCTCCGGCAGCAGCAGGAGTTTGGGCCGGCGCAGCCTCTTCAGCAGCCTCGCCTTTGGAAGCCGCTCCGAGAACATCTGATTTAGTCACCTTGCCACCGACGCCGGTTCCTTTGAGAGAGGACAGATCAACGCCCTCATCGTCGGCGATCTTGCGAGCGACTGGCGTGGCTTTCACATCCTGACCCGAACTTGAATCTTCTTTGGCTCGCTTATTCTCAGGCGCGCTTTCGGCAGGTGTCGCACTTGCCTCCTGAGCGCTCTCACGAGGCATATCGCCTTCTTCTATACTCGCAATAACGGCACCGATCTCAAGCTCATCCCCTTCAGCGGCGAGATGCTTGAGAATGCCATCGTGACTCGCTTCGAGTGGTGTCGAAACTTTGTCAGTATCCAGCGTAACAATTTCTTCGCCGGCTTTGACGTAATCACCATCAGCCTTGGTCCAGGCAGCAAGAGTAGCGGAAGTAATGGATTCACCAACGGAGGGAATTTTTATCTCGTGAGACATAATACAGAATCAAATTAGATGCAAAAATGAGGGGGTCGGAATGAGGGATCAGGTGTTGAAGGCCTCTTCGATAAGGCGCTTCTGCTCCATTTTGTGAATCGTCTTGGAACCGGTCGACGGACTCGCGGCGGTGTCACGCCCGGCGTATCGCACGTGGTGCTCGGTCATCTTCTGGAGACGTGGCCCCACGAAAGTCCAACCGCCCATGTTAAGCGGCTCTTCCTGACACCACACCCATTTGGAGACATGTGGGTAGCGGCCGGCGATCTCGGCAAGGCGATCCCGATGGAAAGGATAGAGTTGCTCGAGGCGAATGATTGCGACGTTATTGATCTCGTTCTTTTTCCGGAATTCTTCGAGGTCGTAGTAAACTTTGCCGCTGCAAAAGATTAGACGATTCACCCAATCAATCTTGTCATCAGGAACGAAAGGATCATCGAGTATTTCCTGAAAGCAGGTTCCTGAAGCAAACTCAGGAATGGATGAAACACACTTCGGATGATTCAGTAGACTCTTCGGAGTCATGATGATGAGAGGCTTTTTCACGTCCCGCTTCATCTGACGTCGCAACGCGTGAAAATACTGTGCCGGTGTCGTCAAGTTGCAGACCTGCATATTCTGCTCGGCGCAGAGCTGAAGGAAACGTTCCAGTCGCGCGCTGCTGTGCTCAGGCCCCTGCCCCTCGTATCCATGAGGAAGCAACATCGTGAGGCTACTGCATCGCTGCCATTTGGACTCAGCGGAGGTGATGAACTGATCAATGATTACCTGCGCGCCATTTGCAAAGTCTCCAAACTGAGCCTCCCACAGCACGAGAGTATCATTGGCGTGCAATGAGTAACCATATTCAAAACCAAGCACCGCAAACTCCGAAAGGTGACTGTTGTAAACCCACAACCTGTGTTTCTGGTCATCATCAAGGTGATTGAGAGGAGTGAAACGGCGACGCGTTTCGGGATCGTAAAGAACGGCGTGCCGCTGGCTGAACGTTCCACGACGACAGTCTTGACCGGAAAGGCGGATCGAGTTCTCTTCTTTAATCAGCGTCCCAAAGGCGAGAGCTTCCCCGAAGGCCCAGTTGATACCTTCACCTTTTTTGATGGCGTCCAACCGCGGCTGGAGAAATCGTTTTGCGAGTTTCGCATTCACACTCACATTCTCCGGAATCGTAGCAATGCGTGTCCCAACCTCGCGGACGAGAGATTCAGAAACCCCCGTTTCGACAGGATCGTGAGAATATTCCGGCTGAGGCTCGGTGCTTGCTTCGGCCATCGAGTGTCCGGTGCCACTCTCCACGGCGGCTTCGAGCTCAGCCAGCTCAGCATCGAGCTTTTTCTGATAATCATTCTCCACCGCATCCGCCTCTTCCGTCGTGAGATCACCGCTCTCGATGAGCTCTTTTCTGAACTTGGTAAGAGGCGTCTCGTGATCACGAATGTCGCGGTAAGTCTTCGGAAGTGTGAAAGCGGGCTCGTCCCCTTCGTTGTGACCATGACGGCGATAGCACACAATATCGACGACGACATCCCGACCAAAAGTCTGGCGAAACTCCAGCGCGAGCTGCGTCACGTAAAGCACATCCATCGGGCTGTCACCATTCACATGAAAAACAGGAGCCTCAATCATCTTGGCCACATCCGTGCAATACACAGATGAGCGCGCATCTTTTGGCGTCGTCGTAAAACCGATCTGATTATTCACGACGAGATGAACTGTTCCTCCGGTTCGATAACCAAGAAGCTGTGAAAGGTTGAGTGTTTCCGGAACACTGCCCTGTCCGGCAAAGGCGGCATCACCGTGAATGAGAACCGGAAGAATTGAATCTCTGTCCACGAACGAATCGCGCAATTTCGGATCACGGGCTCGCTGCCTTGCCCTTGTCTTGCCTTCGACGACGCCGCTCACGGCTTCGAGGTGACTCGGATTGGCGGCGAGTTGGATTTTGACTGAGTCGTCTCCGACCTCGCGATCCGATTCATACCCGAGGTGATATTTAACATCGCCATCTCCCGCGACGAGATTGGGAACATAGTTCTCCGAAAATTCGTAGAGGATCACCGTGAGCGGCTTCTTCAGTAAGTTCGCGAGAACATTGAGCCGACCGCGGTGCGCCATTCCCATGACCATTTCATCTATGCCGTAGCGAGGAAAAATATCCACAAGTCCGTTCAATGCCACCATGAGAGCATCGCCGCCTTCCAGAGAAAACCGCTTTTGTCCGACATACTTACGATGCAAAAACCGCTCAAAAAGTTCCGCTTCGGCGAGCCACTTCAGTGCTTTTGTCTTGCTCTCGACCGAAGGCTCGGGCTGATCGAGGCGTGTCTCAATCCGCTCGCGAATCCAATGCCTCACATCCGGCGTTTGGATGTACATGTATTCAAAACCGATCTTGTCGCAATAGGTCTTCTCCAGTCGATTGATCAGTTCCCGCAATTTCATGCGACGTCCATCTTCGTAAAACTGGGTCGAAATCTCCTCGTCAAGATGCTCGGGTTTGAAACCCAGTTCTTCGAGGCTCAGGAGCGGCTGGGAAGGTGCCTCTTGATCGAGAGGGTCAAGCCATGCCGCGGTGTGCCCGAGGCTGCGGTAGCTGAAAACCAGCGATACAATGCGGGCCCGTGTCGCCAAATCCAATCCGCCGACCATTTCAGCTCCGGGCGTTTGAGCCGTATCGGGCTTGCGTGGCGCTGGCTGAGCCATCCCCAATTCGAATCCCTCAAAAAACATCGCCCAAGTCTCATCCACTGAAGTGGGATCGTTCTTCCAGTCGGTGTATTTTTGATCGATTAAATCAACATTTTCGCGGGCAGATATGCTGTTGCTCATCAGAGGGCAGGATTCGCTTCGAAGCGATTTCGCAAGCGTCGCTTCGATCCTGCGCACTGGCTAGAGAAAAATCCTATTTTCGAAAGTTCTTTTCCCTCCTCAAAGTCCGGCTTTGAGGCGGCAGGCTCGAATCGTGTTGGCCATCAACATCGCAATCGTCATGCGCCCCACCCCGCCCGGAACCGGAGTGATCGCTTCGCAGCGATCGGCAACCGCATCAAAATCAACGTCGCCCACGAGTCGGCTCCCTCTTTTGGCGGTAGCATCTTCAACCCGATTGATGCCCACATCGATGACAACGGCGCCTTCTCTGACATGATTAGGACCGATAAATTTAGGAATCCCAATCGCCGCGACAAGGATGTCAGCGCTCCGGGTAAGTGCTTCGAGGTCTTTGGTTCGCGAATGGGCAACCGTCACGGTCGCATTTCCGCCCGCCCCTTTTCCCATCATGAGAAGCGCGAGACTCTTTCCTACAAGGAGGCTTCGTCCCACGATGACGACATTTTTCCCGGACGTCTCAATTCCCATTTCGATCAGCATGCGCTGACAACCGCTCGGAGTGCAGGGCGCAAAACCACTCGGATCATCCATCGCGAGCTTGCCGATATTCACAGGATGAAGCCCATCGACGTCTTTTGCCGGATCAATCCGCATGATGATCTCGCCCTCATCGAGGTGCTTCGGCAAAGGCAGCTGGACGAGGATTCCGTGAATCGCTTCATCCGCATTCAACCCATCAATCACCGCGAGCAAATCCTCCTGAGTGGTATCAGCGGGTTTCTCAATTTTCACTGAGTGCATTCCCAATTCCTGACACTTACGCTCTTTGGAGCCCACGTAAGCCTGGGAGGCTGGATCATCTCCCACCAAAACAACCGCGAGACCGGGAATATGCCCGGCTTTTTTCAACATCGAAAAGGTCTCGAGGCATTCGCGATAGACGGCCTCGGCAATGGGCTTTCCTTCAATCAGTTTCATCGTTTGGATTTAAGATCTTTTCAATTCGCTGCCGCTCAAGTTCGAAAGCGTCATCATTCAATTCAGAAGGAACGCTCTCGCACCGTTCAAAGTAGACATCTACGATGCTGAACGGTTTAGGCAACTGGAACAGATCCCAACTTTTAAAAATCCACTTCGATTGGTATTCGAGTCGGATCGGAAGGATCAGTGCATCCGTCATCCCCGCAAGCTTGATCACCCCCGGACCAAGTCGGTAACGCGGCCCGCGCGGGCCATCAGGGACAATCGCGATATCGAATCCGTCTTTCAGCCAACCCAACAGACCCAGAAAAGCAGCTGCGCCACGTCGGGAAGAGGATCCTCTCACCGCACTGCAACCAAATTTGGCGACCGTCGCCGCAATGATCGCTCCGTCATTACTCGCGCTCGTGAGGATCGCCCCTTTGCGCAAACCCATGTATTTCTTATAAGCGGTCGGGAGTGCAAAAATGCGGTTGTGCCAGAAAATCCAGATCATTGGTTTCTCCGGATTGTTCTCCGTGATCCCAGCCCGATCATGGAGGCGCCAACGAAAGGTCAACGAGAAGAGCCGAATCAAGATTGCCGCCGCCCAGCCAATACGCCGCGCCTTCGGCGACAAATTCGTCATCTCGAGGGCTTTGGGGGGTAGTTCCGGCATCGCAAAAACGTTAAAGCAAATCGGCCGCTTTGAGCACGTCCGTCAGCTTGATCTGACGATCAAGGCGGTCCTTGTAGAGCGGCACCAATTCCGAGTTTGGCACACAGCGAGTCGATTCATCGAGCGAGACGAAACGCTCGCAAAGCTCAACATAGCTTCCCTTGCCATCGACATGAGCCGCCTGAATCGCTCCGCCGAGACCGGCACCCTCCGCGGTCGCGAGTCCCACAACAGGAACCCCAAACACATCAGCCGAAATCTGACGCCACACCGCGCTTTTGGATCCACCTCCAGTGAGTCGAATCTCTCCCGGCGTCAAACCGAGGGCATCGAATCGTCGCAGGCCATACGCGAGCCCGAGGGTTGCGCCCTCCATCGCCGCACGAGCGAGGTGAGCAGGTGTCCCTGCTCCCCCGGTGAGACCGTGCAGAACACCCGTTCCATTCGGAAGATTCGGAGTCCGCTCACCGTTCAAGAACGGGAGAAAACTAACCCCTTCAGCTCCGGCGGGAACGCTCTCGACCTGCTTTTCCAATTCTTCAAGATCCCAACCGAACCATCCGCGAACCTGCTCAGTGACCACGGTCACATTCATCGTGCAGGCGAGCGGAAGCCAATGATCGGTGCTGTCGCAAAAGGCGGCAATTTCACCATTGGGGTCAATGATAGGCTTTTCGGCGCAGCCGTAGAGTGTGCCTGAAGTGCCGAAGCTCGCCGTGATAATCCCGTTGGAAATATTCCCCGTTCCGATCGCACCCATCATGTTATCGCCGCCGCCAGCGCTGACGACCACGTCGCCACTCATCCCCCACTCTGATGCGAGGTCGCGGCGAACGGTGCCGTGGGCCAGATTGGAAGATCCTAATTCGGGAAGCATTTCGTGAACGCGCGGATCGACGAAATCAATCAACTCACTATCCCACTTACGCGTTCGCACGTTGAGAATCCCCATTCCTGAGGCATCACCAAATTCCATGCGCTTCACGCCCGTCAGCCAAAAGTTGATGTAGTCATGAGGCAGAAGAATCGACTTCACTTTGGCAAACTGCTCAGGCTCGTTCTGCTTTAACCAGAGCAACTTGGGAATCGTGTATCCCGTCAGCATTGTGTTCCCCGCTTTTTCAATTAGCCCTTCAGTCCCTCCGAATGCCTCCAGAAACTGATCGCACTGCTCCGTCGTCGAAGTGTCACACCAGAGTTTAGCAGGCCGAACCACTTCATCGTTTTCATCCAGCACAACAAGTCCATGCTGCTGTCCACTCACTCCGATCCCGCGAACCTCGCTGCGTCGATCCCCCAACTGCTCGAGACAACTCGAGATCGTATTTTTCACCGCATCAATCCAATCGGCAGGATTCTGCTCAAGGTGACCGGCCGGAAGGTTTGGAATGAGACTGTATCGCTGCGAGGCATCGGCCACAATCTCACCACTTTCAAAATCAAGCACCACGGCCTTGGTACTCTGAGTGCCGCTATCAATCCCTAGGTAAAACATAGCCTATCGCTAGCGGTATTTGCGGCGGCAATCAAGCACAGATACGGAGTCACCGAGCAGGAATTTCGCTTTCGCTTCCCGAGCGGCGAAAACACCAACGGACCAGGATAATCGATGAAATCACGAAGGACGGATAATCGAAAAGGCAGTCCCAAAAATTAAGAGACTCGAGAAGGCACAATCCGAATGCGAGCATCGCGATGATGATCCAAAGCGCGTTCAGATACCCTCCCCTTAACAAGTAAACCAAGGCCCCGGCGGCGAATGCGTAGATCAAAGTCGCCGAATCAAATCCCAGTCGATACAGATCAGGCAGCCCCGCTCCCAGCGAAGCCGGATAGATAAGCAAACCGCCCACGACTGTCACCACCGCGATGGCCCTCCCCTGTTCGCGTGAAATCATGGTGACTCCATAAACACTGCGACAAAGGAGATGGATCAAAAAAAGCCACGACAAGGCGCTGAGATCACCGAGAGCGCTGCGCGTGTAAAATTGGGGCGAGTAATCAAGCGGCAAAACCGTGAGAATTGCTCCGATTGAAAATCCGACCACGGCGCCTCGATGCGACTTTAAAAACACCTTTCCCAGCCAGGCAAAAAGACTGACCGCAAGGAGGATATGCCCCACTTCAGAAAAGACCTGAGCCATCATAATTCACCTCCTCGAAGTGCTTCCTGAGAAATTTGGAGGTGCCTGATCTGAGTGCGATTCCAAGTGTAGAACAAATGGATCATTCCATCGCTGGTTTTCATGAGCCATGGATAGGAATATTCGACGGCCTGAAACGACTTCTCATCTGCTTCGCGAACTTCCGTATCGACCTCAAAAACCGGCTTCCAGGGTCCCGTGTATTGATCGCTTCTAAAAAGCGTGAGGTTTTGACGCCCCCCTTCATCAGGATTGGCAGCAAGAAGAATCGACCCGTCATCCATCGGCACCGCGCTGACTCCCGCATTCGGATTCGGGAGACCGACCTCTTCCGCTGCGCTCCAGGTTTCCCCGCCGTCCCGGGAACGACTGACATGAACTTCCGGCGCTGCCTCAGCGCCCCTTCGCAGAAAAAGCGTCACTTCACTGTCACTGGGAACCAAGGCCCAGGGCTGGAAAAGGTCGGCGTCCACCGGAACTGAAACGCGATCAACAACACGACCATCGTGACGGACCCGCAGCATTTGAGGGAATTTTTCTATCATCTCGTGATAGGCAGGGAAGACGAGATCACCGCCTTTGAGCACATAGGGAGCGCTTCGAATAAGCGTTCCCAAATTTAAAAGCGGGTTTCCAACGAGCCGCTGCGTTGGTCCCACCCGGTTCCACTCGCGATCGAGAACGACACGATTCAGAGCGCTCCCACTCCATCCTCCCACAGAGACACTGACGACATAAAGGTGAACTTCCTCCCCCACCCGGACCGCGACTGGATTTCCCAACTTCCTGATATAACGACCAGTCTCCTGAGCAATCGCATCCCGACTCACGACGATTGCGGGCGTGCTCCATTTTGCCCCGTCATAAACAGAACCCCAAATGCTCACATCCTTGGCCCCCTCTCTCGTTCCTCCAAACCAGAAAGCCTGAAGTGACCCGTCTTGCAGTTCAATCGCGGTGGCCGCATGGACAGAAGGCACCGGCGAAGGAATCGAAATCTTGTGAGTTATGGGCGATTCGATGGCTGCGGGCATCCCTCTGGCCGAGATCGTATCCGGTATCGCGGGAGCTGTCTCACGCTTAGCCAGTTGAACAGAGACGAGTGCAACCGCGACCGACCACACCGCCAGAGAGAGCCACGTTTTTAGGTATGAGGGTTGTATTTCCGGCGACGACATAGGTGGCAAAAGAACCAATCGCCCATGAAACGGCGATACCATGCCGGGGTCAAGTATCGAAAGGCTCAAGCCCATTGATTAAAAGCCAATAATGTTGACAGTTATGATAAATATGCTTATCTAAAGTTAATTATAAACGTTACTTAAGCTTCTAAACACCTTTTTATGAAAGCCACTTTTCTCGTGATGCTTGTCCTTGCAGTGGGCTTCAGTCTCACTTCCTGCGCGAATGGATCAAAGACGAAGGCAAGCGACGGTGCCAGTATTCTCGGGAAGCTCAGTGAAAGCAATGAGTTGGATGAAGAGAGCTTTGATGGCTTGAAAGACATCGCGGACGATTCCAACTCAAGTTTACAGGAGACCGATGCCAGCGGCCCGGAGATCCAGTTCACTTTGCAGGATAGGCTCACGAATCCCGAATCGGACCTGCGAGCTGAAGCAATCACCTTGGACCCCGCCCAAAAGTGGGCGGCGAACGGGATGAACCCCTCCTCCGTTAATCCCGGAGACATTTTCAGCGAAAGCGTCGGCCCCGTCCTCAACAAGACACTCAGTCTATCGGATGAGCTTTCTGAAACAGAGCGCAACGCCACCCTCTCCCAAATTGCCTCTCATTCCTCAAAACGTTTTCCAATCACCTTATCGCAGAAAGAGATCAACACCCTGCGAGCCGAGGTTCCCGCTGGAGTGACGCTGCCAACTCGCAGCGTGGCGCTGGATGTAAAAACGCAGATTCGGAAAATCGAACCTGAACGCTTTGAATTGTTTCTCGAAAAGCTGGCGACGGGTGATTCAGGCGGTTCCATCTCATCGATAGAACAACTTAAAAAACGGCAAGCTCAGCTCGCCGAAGTGAAGAAGCGTCTCAAGAAGGGCGAGGATCTTTTTATCGTTACCGCCGTCACTGAGTCCGAGAAGATCAAAGCGCACTATCCCGGCGCACCGGTTAGTTCACGCGATGCAGAACCGATTCGCAATGCGGTGCAGAGTCTCTACCCGCACCTCACAAAATTGAACGCAGAGAAGGAAAATAATCGTGTTGTCCTCACGGGAAGCCCCCGTTTGCTTTGGGAGTTCGAGGTAAAAGGACTTGAGCTCGTAAACGAGAACGTCGTGATTAAGGAAGTGGACGGAAGTGAGCTTGCGGTTCAGTGATTTTCGAGGCCAGTTGTCGGTTTTGTCACTTCACTTCCTGCTCAAATGCGACAACTTGCTTTATCCTCCCCCCGCTATGAATCGACTTGCTAATGAGTTTATCGGAACCTTCTTCCTCGTCTTCACCATCTGCGTCGCAGCCGTTTACGAGAAAGCAGGCGTCTACGCCCCTCTCGCAATAGGCCTCGTCCTCGTTGCGCTCGTTTATGCCGGAGGTCATATTTCCAAAGCTCACTACAACCCCGCCGTGAGCCTCGCCTTCTGGATTCGCGGGTGCTACATTTCTATCCGGGAAATGTTCAGCTTTATCGCCATTCAGATAGTGGCTGCCATTCTTGCGGTCCTCTTGGCTGAAACGTTCTACCGCGACGGCATGGAGATCACCGCGCTCGAACTTGAAACCGGCCCCGCCCTCGTGGGAGAAATTCTTTTCACCTTCATGCTCGTCTGGGTGATCATGAACGTCGCGACTGCCAAGGCGATCGCCGGAAATCAGTTCTACGGAATCGCGATCGGATTCACCGTTGCCGGCGGCATCTACACGGTCGGTTCCGTTTCACTGGCAATCTTCAACCCCGCCGTCGCCCTCGCCCTAGCCATCACCGGAAAACTGGCGATCTCTCAAATATGGATTCCAATTGCCGGAAGCATAGCCGGTGCCGTCATTGCGACCTTGGCATTCAATCTAGGTCACCCTACAGAGAAATGCTCCGTCGACGACGACTCCGCCTGCCAGCCTTTCGAAAATTAGGAGGGGGAAGAAGAGCGAGCCACTTGCTTACTCCATTCCCAGCTTTTTCAGCTTGGGCGAAATAACGACCCGGCAATAAGGATTCGAATCCTTGTTGAGCTCATAATAATTCTGATGCCCGTCCTCAGCGACCCAAAAAGTGTCAGCCTTCGAGATCTCTGTTACAGCGGGATCAGGGTATTTACCGCTCGCATCCAACTTCGACTTGGATTGCTCCGCTGCATTTTTCTGTGCCGATGAGTGATAATACACCACTGATCGATACTGAGGCCCTCGATCAGCGCCCTGTTGGTTGAGCGTCGTAGGATCATGCGCCTGCCAGAATACGTCGAGAATCTCATCAAAGGTAATCACCGCGGGATCAAAGGCAATTTGGATCACCTCAGCATGGCCGGTCGTCTTCGCGCAAACTTGCTCGTAGGTGGGACTCTCAACGTGACCACCCATGTAGCCTGAGACGACGTCGGAAACTCCCTCGAGGCGCTCCATCACCGCTTCAGTGCACCAGAAGCAACCGCCTCCGAGAGTCGCCATTTCATTACCTGATTCAGGTGCTTCACTTTTTTTCATAGGGACTTGTTCCGGAACGGGTTTCTCTGCTACCTCTGCTACCTCTGCTACCTCTGCTACCTCTGCTACCTCTGCTACCTCTGCTACCTCTGCTACCTCTGCTACCTCTGCTACCTCTGCTACTTCTGCTACTTCTGCTACTTTCGCGACAGGCTTCTCGGAGGATGCCGACTCGCCCACCTTTTCACTCGATTGGGAACTATTTGGCAAGTCTGGAATTGACTCGGGAGCTGCGACCGATGGGGTTGATTCGACCTCAGTCCCAGGATCATTCCCTTCAGTCTTCTGCTCACTGCAGGCGCTGAAGAGAAACGCAACCCCAAAAGCTAAGGTTAGGATAAAGGAAAGCTGAGTGGTGCCTTTAAGATTCATTCAGGAAAGATGCCCTTGTCTCCCAAAAAGTGCAATCGCTTTGCCTTAGTTCCCTTGCCTGCATCACGTGACATTTCTCGTCACGCACCGAATTGAAGTGATTTCCTGAACAGTGTTCAAATTTTAATAAAATCAAGATATTATTCGAAATACTCCCAAAATCATTGACTTATGCCATTAAAACCCTATAAAAATGGCATTGTTATTCCATTTTAGAAGATTAAATGGCCAGACCTAAAAATACGACTGAGACAGTCCAGATCACTCTTTCTGCCACACCCCAGGTGAAAGAGCTGCTCGAAGAATTGTCAAAATCGGGTTTCTACGGGAAGAATGCAGCCGATACCGCGCTCGTTTTACTGAAGGAAAAAATTAGGGACCTCCAGAGGGATGGGCAGGCACCGACCCCTCAATTTATTGCTGGAAAGCAGGATGAATAATTGAAATACCCAGACCCCACCCAACATCATGTATCGTCAGGACTCAGCCGCTAAGGACAGCAACACTCTCGCCCTCCTTGAATCAGCATTAGACGCTCCTGCTGAGGCAATGATGGACAATCCGGAGTTGGAAGAAGCCTTTGAAAAAAGTCTCAGGAGTCTCGCCGAAGACATTGTCGAATTTCACCCCAGCCTCGCTCACATCCTTCTGGGAATGAGCGAAGTTCCCCGAGCCGCCATTCACGGCCAAAACTAGGTTTCCGGTCGAGGAGCTGGCATCGACCGAAAAATGGTACGCGATGCTGGATTTGAACCAGCGACTCCCTGCGTGTGAAGCAGGTGCTCTACCCCTGAGCTAATCGCGCTTTTCAAAGAAGCAGCGTAACCGAATTACCCGCTTAATCGAAATCGGGTTCGTCCGAATTCGATTCCTCCTCGAAGCGACATTATCTGGCAAAAAGCTTACCTTGCAAACGCTAGATGCAAGGCAAGGGAACAATCGTCTTCCCAATCGAGGAATCATCAAGGGAGTGCCTTCTCCAAAGACTCCACATGCTTTGCCTCCCCCCTCTCTAAGGCAGCCGCATAGAGATCGGACTCTGTTCGCAAACGCTCAGTGAATCCTGATCTCCTGAGTAATATAGTAATTATGGTTTTTGCTTGATAATACAATAAGTCACCGCCATAGTCGAGGGAATGCCTTCTTTCAGACCATCTCTCGCGCTCTCTCTTATCGCGACAAGCTTATTTGTCACGTTGTTAAGCGGTCTGATCGGGCTCGGTTTTATTTATACCCAAGAGCTCTGCAACGAACAGGTATCGCTGAAGAATCGCTTTGCTGAAAAAGTCTCTCAATTCGCATCAGGCATCGACGACAAGGCGATCGAGGCGATGAAGCGGGAATCCTCCGAAGCAAATGGCATCTCGGCTCAATTTCTCGAGGAGCTCAATCGACTCACGAAACCCTCAGGTAATTCTTCTTTCGCTCTCTACTCTGAAGCAAAATCCGGAATGCCCCCCGGGAAAATTTTCAGCGACCAATCAGGGGAAATTTCGGAAGATCAACATGGTGGCTCCGAGATGCTTGAGAGCGTTACTAAAACGGGAATTAACATTGGCACTGTCTTCCCCCCTCGGCAGAGCTTTTCTGGACGCTTAAAATCGGCACTTCAATACGCACTCGGTACGGCAGAAGCCCCGATTCTATCTCTCGCAATGCGAATCGAGTCTTCGAACCGTCCCCTCTATTTAAAAGTCCATGCCTCTCTGGATCCGGCCGTTTTTACTTGGCCCCGCCGCCTTTCGAAAACGCATCTCCTTCCCCTTCTCGGATTCCTTCCACTTTTGCTTTTGCTCCTCCTGAACGCCGTCTCGTTTTCAAAGCGCTTTGAGAGATTGGCAGAAGGAATGCGCACCGTGGCCGAAGGTCGCTTCGACTATCGTCTTCCTGATGCAGGAACTCCGGAAGTCAAAAAAGTCCATCATCGCTTCAACTCGATGGCAGAAAGCCTCGGGGCAACGAGATGCCAATTTCAGGAATCAATCAAAGAGACTCAGGTCGCGAGACAGCAGGCCGAAGTCGCACAGAATGCGAAGTCTGATTTCCTTGCCAACATAAGCCATGAGATTCGCACGCCAATGAACGGCATCGTCGGAACGACGAGCCTGCTCATGGAAACGGACCTCACCGGCGAGCAACAGGAACTCGTTCAGATCATGAACACGAGCGGACACTCGTTGGTGCATCTCATTGACGACGTTCTCGATTTCTCAAAACTAGAGTCCGACAAGATCGAGCTCGAAAATGAGCCAATCGACCTCGTCGCCCTGCTCGAGGAGACCATCGAGATGTTTGCCTACTGCGCAACCGAGAGCCAAATCGAGCTGATCTACTATTTGGACGCCCAGATCCCTAATCTGATTTTCGGCGACCGGGAGAGGCTGAAACAGGTCTTCGTTAATCTTCTCGGGAATGCTGTTAAATTTACCAATGAGGGGGAAATCGTTATCACAGCCCGTCTCTCAGCGAGTAAAACAGAGCGCAGCGGTGACGCGCGCATCCTCGTAAATGTTAAAGATTCCGGGATAGGGATCGCACCTGAACACCACGACCGCATCTTCGAGGCATTCACTCAAGCAGATGCTTCAACGACACGGAATTTTGGAGGAACCGGTCTCGGTCTCGCCATCAGTCGCAGACTCTGCGAGAATTTCGGAGGATCCCTGAATATGAAGAGTGAGCCCGGCGTTGGTTCGGAGTTCTTTTTCGATATCCCTTTCACTGAGGTGCCTCTCCAGAGCTCAGTGAAACCGCAACATCGCCCCGAAAACCAGCACGCACTCCACGGAAAAAGAGTTGTTATCCTTACCCACAACAACGCACTGAACACACTCATCAAGACCTATTGCGACAACTGGAAGATGCAGAGTCACGTCGCTCCCAAGTTTAACGATACGGTGCACCAGCAGATCATCGGATTCGCACCGGATCTCGTTATTGTCGATCCCATCGCTTTGGAGCGCCCAGCCACAATACAGGCCTTTGCCGATGCCCTCATCGCTGCCAAAATCCCCGCTATTTTCCTCTCTTCGATCGGCGAGAGCTCCATTAGGGTCGATGAGAAGCAGTTCCCCAATATTCGAACTCTTTTCAAACCGCTCTCGGAACTAAAGCTACTTCGTGACTCAGTTACGATGATCCAACGAAGCGAGGGCATCGAAGTATCGGTCGAACCTTTCTCAACAGGAGAAGGAAAATCAGGCGAGAGACTCGCCGGCTTCGCGGACCGCTATCCGGCTAAAGTTCTCATCGTCGAAGATGTCCTCATGAACCAGAAGATCGCCGGCATGGTGATCAAAAGACTGGGCTACGAGAACGTCGAATTTGCAAGCAATGGTGAAGAAGGAGCCGCGAGAGTGAGTCGCGGCGATATCGACCTCATTCTCATGGATCTCCAAATGCCTGTGATGGGTGGGTTGGAAGCGACGAAGCTGATCCGGAATAATTTCGGCCTCCGCCGTCAACCCGTCATCATCGCCGTGACCGGTCACGCACTCGCAGGGGTTCGTGATCAGTGCCTTGAGCATGGAATGGATGGCTTCATAACCAAGCCGATCTCACTCGACGATGTGAAGAGCGCCATCGCAGACTCATTCGAGCACGCCGGCAGTATGGTGAAGACAGCTGCCTCGATCTGAGAGAAAAGAATCAAAGCTCACTCGCCGTTGATCTCGCCGCAGCAGGATCATCCGCGGAAAACCGCCAACCGGCATCATTTTTGAGTGGGCCGGTCATTTCCAGATCCAGGGACCATTCGAGCAATTTTTTGCTGTCCTCCCACACCTGAGGACGTGCGCTTTTAATCACCACGGAGATGCGATCGACTCCGTTCACGCTGGCACTCGAAACAAGGCAATTTCCTGCCGCGTAGGTGAAGCCCGTCTTCATTCCATTGCAGCCTTCGAGCGAGCTCAGGACCCGGTTTGTGTTGTAGAGTGTTCTCGTCTCCCCGCTGTTGAACATAAACTCGTAAGTTTTCATCTTTACCATCTCGCAAATATCCGGATTCTGATAGGCCTCGAATGCCGCGAGAGCAATGTCGCGTGCCGTCGAATACTGCCCCGTCGCAGGAAGGCCGTGAGGATTCACAAAATTCGATTGATTCATCCCGATGCAGCGGGCGTAGGCATTCATTTTCTTCGCGAACGCTTCAATCGACCCTGCGTTGTCGATCGCCAAGGTCGCCGCGATGTCGTTTCCACTTTTCACGAGCAGCGAAGTAAGCAACTGACGCCTTGTGTAGGTCTCGCCGGGTTTCACCCCCACGACGGTTGGCTCGACACGCAATACTTCTTCCGGAACCGTCACGATCTTATCCAGATCCCCGGCGCGGCAGACCACGAGAGCCGTCACCAGTTTTTGAGTGCTCGCCACAGGTGTCTTCGAATGTGCCGATTTCTTGTAAAAGAACTGCATCGTTTTCCCATCCAAAACCGCGGCATAGCGGCCATAGACAGACGGGGTTGCCCCGCCCTTCCATGCTTGCGGCGGAGGAAGCTTCTCCCTTCGCTCGACGACTTCCTCACGCGTCTCGATGAGAGATTCCATCGAATTCAGGGCGTCTTCGCGCTCGGTTGCGACCTCTTCGCGTGTCCGCAAAGACTTCTCGCGTGCGGTGAGCGCATTCTCTCTCTCTCTGAGAGCCTGCATGCGCCTTGAGAGCTGATCCGCGATGCCCTCCAGCATCAACGCTCTTGCTTCAAGTTTTGTATCCGCTTGAGAAGCCGATTGCTGAGGGTGCTTTTCAATCGATTCACTGACCGCGGGAGGCGCATCAGCTTCATCTTCCTTACCTGCTGCTTTAGCGGCATTCTCTTGCCAAAACACCAAAGAACCACAGAAAGCGGTCAGAGTTAGAATCATTCCGGAAGAAAAATAGCGCATTCCTATAAAATTGAACGCTTCGATTGCAAGGCGGCAAGAAGCTAGAGCAATACAGCAAACCCCTCTCCTGATTGCAAGAAGGGATTTTCAGATCGCTCCTCATCAGAGAGGGAAGCCGAGGAAGGAATTTATTATCAAAATTTACGGCAAGAAGCCGTTTTTCCCCTTTCCACATGCTCAGGATCAGGCAAGTTTCCCGTCCACCTCGTTCGAACACATCATCCCCATGAAAATCATTGCCATAGCCAACCAAAAGGGCGGCGTCGGAAAAACAACCACCTCAGTGAACTTGGGCGCATGCCTAGCTGAGAAGGGCAAAAAGATCATCATTTTGGACCTCGACCCACAGGCAAACTCAACCAGTGCTCTCGATTTCACGGCGGGAGATCACCCCAGTATTTATCAACACCTGATCAGTGGTGGCGACGTTTCTGAATTGGTTCTTCAAACGAAATACGAAAATCTCTCCCTCATTCCCTGCGACATGGATCTGGCCGGATGTGAAATTGAGATGGCTCGCGAAGATGACCATCTCGTTCGGCTCCGCAATCTCCTGCAACCGTTTAAAGAGTCAAATCCCGCCGATTTTTTGCTCGTGGACTGCCCTCCCTCCCTCGGTGTGCTCATGACCTCGGCCCTCGCCGCAGCAGACGAACTCATCGTTCCTCTCCAGTGTGAGTATTTCGGCCTCGAAGGACTTTCGAAAATTGTCGGGGTGCATCAGCAAATCAAAGAGTCCGGCGCAAACCCCGAAGTCGTCCTCGAAGGGATCGTGATGACGATGGCAGACAGCCGGACGAATCTTTCAGCAATGGTGATCAACGATGTCCGCGAGTATTTCCCTGAAGTCACCTACAACACAATCATCCCGCGCAATATCCGACTGGGCGAAGCGCCCAGTTATGGACAATCCATCATCGAATATGCCCCTACCTGCTCAGGGTCGATTGCCTATCGCGCTCTCGCCGATGAGTTCATTCTCAGGCACGCGTAAAGTTCATTACTCTTCTTCGTCCGAGAGAGACGAAAAGTGACTGAAAAATGGCTATCATAGCCTACACTTCGTATTTCTTAAATTTCCTAATAATTAGAACCCATGGTCAAGTGGCTCCTTAAACTCATCGTTGGTAGTAGAAACCATCGCCTCATTAAAAAACTCGGCCCTGTCGTTGAACAAATCAACGCGTTCGAAGTGAAGCTGCAATCCGGCAGCGAACAGGACATCAAGGATAAAGCGGCGGCATGGAAAGCCCATCTTGATCGCTACAATCTCGATACAGAGACTTACAGTGGACGTATTTTAGGTACCCGATCAGCCGACGAAAACCGCGAGCTGTTAGCGGCGTGGTGCGAGCGATTCGAAGACCTTACCAATGAATTCAAAGAGGCGGCCACCTTCATCAAGAAAGGTGATATTGTCAGTTTTGAGAACGATGCGCTCATCCAGGCAATCCTTACGGCCCAACAAACCTTTTCCGATCTCAAAGAGCGGTTTCCGGCAGCACGTGCCGCCTATCTCGAAGAGATTCTCCCTGAGGCTTTCGCTGTCGTAAAGAACGCCGCTCGCCGCCTCTGCGGAACCGAATGGGTCGTCTCTGATCATCCTATCAAATGGGAAATGGTCCACTTTGACGTCCAGCTCATAGGCGGAATAGGTCTCCACCGGGGAATGATTGCCGAGATGGCCACGGGCGAAGGTAAAACGCTCGTAGCGACGCTACCCGTTTTCCTCAACGCCCTCACCGGTCTTGGGATTCACGTCATCACCGTGAACGACTACCTCGCGAAACGTGACTCGGAGTGGATGGGCCACCTCTTTGAATACCTCGGACTCACTGTCGGATGTATTCAGAACGGTCAAGACAGTTCCCACCGCAAAGCTGAATATGCCAAGGACATCACCTACGGCACCGCGAGCGAGTTTGGGTTCGACTACCTCCGCGACAATGGGATGGCTCAGGAGTCCGCGCACCAGGTGCAGCGGAATCACTACTTCTCACTGATCGATGAGGTCGACTCCGTCCTCGTTGATGAGGCGAGAACGCCACTCATCATTTCAGGACCTGTCACGGTTCGTCAGGATCAGCAATTTGATCTCTACCAATCAGACATCCAGAAACTGAACCGCAAACAGACTAACCTCTGTACGGAACTCGCGCAGGAAGCGAAGAAGACTTTCGATGGAGGAGACCACGCCGAGGCGGGAACTCTTTTCTTTAAAGTGAAGATGGGGATGCCACGCAACCGCGCTCTGATGCGGGCGATGGAAGACGCTGAAGTTCGCCGCGCGATGGAGAAAGCGGAACTCGAGTTTTATCGAGACCCACAGAAAACAGCTCTCTTTGCACTGAAAGAAGAGCTCTTTTTTACGCTTGATCAGAAACAGCACGAAGCTGAGCTGACTGACAAAGGACGGCAGTTTCTCAGCCCCGACGATCCGGAGTCGTTCGTTCTCCCCGATCTCTCCGAAATCTTTTCCGAAATCGACGGCGACGAGTCTCTCACCGAAGCTCAAAAGAGCACGAAGAAAAACGAGTTCCAGCAGCAGATGTCTGTGCAGGCAGAGAAAATGCACACCATCACGCAGCTCATGAAGGCTTTCACCCTTTATGAGAAAGACGTTCACTACGTCGTCGAAGACAATCGCGTCATGATCGTCGACGAAAACACCGGCCGAAAGATGGCGGGACGCCGTTGGTCAGACGGGCTTCACCAGGCCGTCGAAGCCAAAGAAGGCGTCACCATCGAAGGCGAGACCCAGACCTACGCAACGATTACGATTCAGAACTACTTCCGACTTTATGAAAAGCTCGGCGGTATGACCGGAACCGCTGAAACGGAAGCCGCAGAATTTCTCGATATTTACAAATTGGAAGTTCTCGTGGTCCCTACGAATCGCCCCATTGCGAGACTCGATCTCAACGACAAGATCTTCAAAACTCAGCGCGAGAAATTCAAAGCCGTCATCGAAACGGTGCAGGAACGCCATGAGGCGGGCCAGCCAATTTTGCTCGGAACCGCGAGCGTGGAATCCTCCGAGGTCCTCGCTCGAATGTTGAAACGCGACAAAATCCCCCACTCTGTCCTCAATGCGAAATTCCACCTTCAGGAAGCTGAGATCGTTGCCCGGGCTGGCCAGCCCGGCTCGGTCACGGTTGCGACCAACATGGCGGGTCGAGGCACCGACATTAAACTGGGAGAAGGCGTCGCCAACAAAGGCGGGCTCTTCGTGATCGGAACCGAACGCCATCGAAGCAGACGAGTTGACCGCCAGCTCCGTGGACGTTGTTCCCGTCAGGGTGACCCGGGCCGTTCGGTCTTCTACGTCAGTTTTGAAGACGATCTCATGATGCAGTTCGGTGCCGCCGAGCGCATGACCAAAATGATGGATCGCTTCGGTCTTGAAGAAGGACAGGAGCTTGAGCACAAGTGGCTCAACAAGTCAGTCGAGAATGCCCAGAAAAAAGTCGAGTCACGTGACTATCTCTCACGGAAACACATTCTTGAATATGATGATGTCATGAACGATCAGCGGGGCGTTGTTTACGGCTACCGCAACGACGTTCTGAACACTGAGAATCCTCACGGCCTCATTATCGATATCATCGAAGAGGCACTCCCTGCGATGCTACAGGATTGCTACGATTCAGAGTCGGGAGAGCTCGATCAAACTGAAGCGCTTCAGATCATCAACACCCACTTTCCCTTGGGTCTGACGTCAGAGGATGCAGGTCTCACCGGAAAAAACGCCAACCAAACTCTGGATTTCTTTATCGATCAGGTCAAAGCCGCTTACGAGGTGAAAACCAATCACGAAGATCCCGAGCGCGTCGAAGGCCTCGAGCGCTGGGTTATCCTTCACAGCATCGATCAACTCTGGCAGGAGCACCTCTATGAAATGGACAGTCTTCGGGACTCCATCGGTAACTACCGCTACGCGCAGAAAGATCCTCTCGTTGAGTACAAGCACTCTGCTTACAAGCTTTTCGTAGGATTGATGGATCGCATCAAGAGTGAAGTTCTCGGAAATCTCTTCCGAACGACGACGGCTCGCCCTGAAGATTTTAATCGCGTGCTTCGTGGCATCCAAATGTCCCGATCAGATGTCCTCTCCGGTCTTGCCGAAGAAGGCGGAGCCTCCCTCGCCCCCCAGGGCGGTCAGGCCCAGCCCGAGATCCAGATTCCCAAGACGATTAAGCGCGAGATGCCGAAAGTCGGTCGCAACGACGCCTGCCCTTGCGCTAGCGGCAAAAAATACAAAAGCTGCTGCGGAAAACCTTAAGTAGAAAACCACCCAACGATTCCTTAAAAATGACGACTATCCTTTTATTCAGTGCAATCGGTATAGTTGCCATTCTCGCGGAACTGGTTCTACCCGGGGGAGTTCTCGGTGTCGTTGGTATCCTCTGCCTCGTGGGTGCCGTCATCGCGACGTTCACCGCCTACGGCGCGACCTCGGGGATCGTTGCTCTTTTTCTCCTCATCATTATCTGTCTCGTGACCCTCAACCTCTGGATGCGGTTTTTCCATCGCCTCCCCTTCACACGAAACCTTATTCTCAACGAAGAAGTCGGGCGCGACGAAGAGCTCAACGAGCGCCAGAATCTGATTGGTGAAACGGGAATCGCCCTGACCGATCTGCATCCCTCCGGGCGCGCTGAAGTGAACGGCACCCGCATCGATGTCATCTCCGAAGGACAACAGATTGAGAAAGGAAAAACGATCACCGTGGTCAGCACCTCCGGTCCGAGTATCTTTGTGAGGGAACAGGTGGAGGAGAAGTAAAGAATCAGAGTAGAAAAGGAGTAGAGAATCTTCTGCCAAGCCACTTTCATCCGCCGTGCCGTGGTGGCTTACATTATCTCATTCTCCACTCCTCTCATTCTCCACTCCTTTCATTCACTCTTTCTCTCTTCCCGTGCATCTCTACCTCCACATCCCCTTTTGCCACCACATTTGCCCCTACTGTGCCTTCTACAAGCACAAGCCGGGCAAGCTGGCGAATCGGGATTTTGTTGAGGCCATTCTCTCTGAAGCAAAGCTCCGAAAAGGCGAGTTAGAAGAACCATTTGAAACCGTCTATTTCGGAGGAGGCACGCCCACCCTGCTTTCCCCGAGCCTCCTCGAGAGACTGATGCAGGGCCTCGCCGAGACTTTTGATCTCTCGCAGGTGCGTGAATACACCCTCGAAGCAAATCCAGCCACTTACGACCTGACAAAGGCAAAACTGATCAGGGAACAGGGGGCCAATCGAATCAGCCTCGGCGTGCAATCTTTTCAGAAAGACACCCTGAAAACTCTCGGTCGCGATCACAGCAGTGATGACGCAATCGTCGCATTTAAAACACTCCGTGAAGCAGGCTTTGAGAACCTGAGTCTCGACCTCATGTTCTCTGTCCCTCGCCAAAACGCCAAAAGCTGGCAGCGCGACCTCGATCAAGCCATCGCCCTGCAGCCCGAACATTTTTCAGCCTACAATCTCACCTACGAAGAGGACACCGAGTTCATGCAGCGCCATGAAAAAGGCGAACTCGATACCAATGAAGATCGCGACGCCGACCTCTTCTATCAGGCGATCGACTTTCTCGAAGAAAACACCTACTCCCACTACGAGATTTCCAACTACGCGAGGCCTGGATTCGAATCTCAGCACAATCAAGCCTACTGGACGGGTGACGACTACTTAGGCCTCGGGCCCGGAGCCGTTTCGACAATCAATCGTCAGCGTTGGAAAACAGTTCCTGACACAGCGGCCTACGTAAAACGATCACAGAGTGGTCTCGACACACGAACCGATATTGAAGTCCTCACAGATGAGGACCGGCGTATCGAAGCTATCGCCCTTCAACTGCGAACCAGAAAGGGCTTTCCAACAGGGCTACTTCAGACCCCTAACCCTGTTGAAACACTGGCCCAACAGGGTTTAATCGTCGAGAGAGACGGGTTCATTACCCTGACACGCGCAGGAAAATCCCTCGCCGATCCGATTGCGACCGAACTGATCTAACGGCTCAGGCAATCAACTCCGGAATCGGCTTTCCGTCGGAGACGAGGGGAACGGGGCGCCCATTAAAATCGTCAATCGTGATTTTGGAGGAATCGATACCGAGATGATGATAGATCGTTGAAAGAAAATCCCCGGGGCCACAGGGACGTTCGATGACATCCTCGCCTCGTTTGTCACTCGCGCCGATGACTCCGCCTGTCTGAATTCCACCTCCAGCCCAGATGTTGGAAAAAGCGCGCGGCCAGTGATCCCGTCCCGGTTGGAGCGTTCCAGCAGGGCCACTCGCGTTGCCGGCACCGGTGCTGCGGTTGAAGCTGATCTTAGGTGTTCGGCCAAATTCTCCGGTCACGACTACGAGGACGCGTTCGTCGAGACCTCGTGCGTAGATGTCTTCGATCAGGGCTGAAACAGCCTGGTCGTAGTTGGGCATCCGAAAACGCAGCGCTTCGAACTGGTGTTGATTAACGGCGTGATCGTCCCAGTTGTTGACGCGACCACAGAGCGGACCGCTCAGAGTGCTCGTCACAATTTCGACTCCGGCTTCGACAAGTCGCCGCGCCATGAGCAGTTGTTGTCCCCAACGATTTCGTCCGTAGCGGTCGCGAGTTTTGTCGTCTTCCATTCCGAGATCGAAGGCGTCGCGAGTCGCCGGATTGGTCAAAAGCGTCATCGCCTGTGTTTCAAACTCGTCGAGGGCACCCAATTCGTTTTGCTGATCGAAAGCCCGCTCCAGATTGTCTAAGCTCTTGCGGAGCGCGATTCGTTCACTAAGGCGCTTTGTTTCCGATGGATCTGAGAGACCGATATTGGGTACCTGAAAATTGGGGCGATTCGGATCATCGCTCACCGCGAATGGACCGTAAGCATCTCCGAGATAAGCAGGACCGCTGTAGTTCGCGGGTGCCGGATTGACCCCTACATAATTGGGCAACGGATTGGTGCGCGTCTCGCCTTGAGAACGCAGGTAGTTCGCCACCGACATCCAATCGGGCAGACTCGGCTTCGGCTTATCGCGCGTGTCACTGTCACCGGAGAACATCTGCATTGACCCCGCAGGGTGCCCCCCCGCCCCCTGATGCATCGATCTCAGGATCGTAAATTTATCCGCGATCTTGGCCTGCATCGGCATCAGTTCGGAAATGTGCATGCCGGGCACCTTGGTCGATATCGGTTTGAACGGCCCGCGATATTCGCTTCCGATTTCCGGCTTAGTATCGTAGGAATCGACGTGCGAAAGCCCCCCCGGAAGCCAAACCATAATGATCGCTTTCTTTTCGGTATTTGGCTTCAACGCGTTCTCGGCTCGAAGCTTCAAAAGGCCCGGATAACTCAAAGATGCCATGCCGGTGAGACCAATCTGCATAAAACTGCGTCGGTTCATTGGGCCGGCGCACTTGGCGAACGGCGACTGATTTAGAATTGAGGACATAGCGGTATCGGTAAGGTTTTTGTCAGGCTATTGAGGGGATCCAAAAGAGGTGATTTCTTTTCCATCGTTTCCATTCCAGACGCGGAGGAAACTGTCTTCACCACCACCGATGATGATGCCGCCATCCGGCGTACTGGCGGCGACTTGCATGAAATCGGGGAGACCGGATATGGACCGAACTTGAGCCCCGTCGTCATTAACGATGCGAATGAGATTCTCTCCCGCTGAGGTAACGATCTGATTGGTGGCGCCGATGAACTGAAGAGAGGTCACTTCTTTGGTCCAGCCCTCGATCTTCTTCTTTCGCTCGCCCAGAATCATGTCCCAGGCGTTAACCACTCCGTCGGCACCTGCCGTAGCGAGGACGCGATCATCGGCTCGGAAATCCACGCCCATGACGTAATGGGTATGTCCTTCAAAAAGTTTCACTTGCTTGCCGCTCGCGATGTCAGTGACCCGGACGATTTTATCCGCCGCTCCCGAGGCGAGAAGCTTGCCGTCATGAGAGAAATCGAGGCTGACCACGGCATCATCGTGAAGTTCTTTCCAGCTCGCCTTCGGCTTTCCGTTTACGACATCGAACATCGTAACGTTACCGGTACGGGAAGGTTCTCCGCCCCCTACCGCGAGCGTCTTCCCATCGGGGCTGAACTTCAGAGCATTGACGCGATCCGCGAAAAGCGTGAGGTCTTTCTCACCTCCGATGACTCGCTCAAGTTTCCAACCAGGATTCGCATCAGTCGTCGCAATTGACGTATCCGCTCCGCAGGTGGAAAAGGTTCCGTCGGATTTCCAAATTAAGGACGCCATCGTCGTCGCTTCGGTGATGACCTGCTCGATAGGAACTCCCGTGGGAACTGCCCAGACATTGATCGCGCCATCGTTGAAAATCGCGGCGACCTTTTTTGAGTCACCCGAAAACGTCACCGCGATCGGTTGCGAACGAGGAGATGAAATTGCTTTTTTGAGGGCAGCCAAATCGGTCGTCGCTTTTGTATGGACCACTTTCGCGGCATCGCTCGCCGTATTGGCCGCTGCCGTCTCCGTGGCATTCTCCGCTTTGCTTGCGGTGATACGCTTCACTTGAGCTTGGGCATCGGTGATGTTGCTCTGGACGGCTTTGAACGCGGCCCGAGCAGAACCCTCTTCCGTTTGAGCGGTGATCAATTTGTCTTGTGCTGTTTTCAGCGCCTTCTCCATCGCAGGATCCGCTTTGCCCTGACCCGCTTTCGCGATTACGGCCTCGGCTTCGTTTACTTTCTTTTGTTCTCCCACTGCCGCATCTTGCTTGGGTTTGATCTCCTTTTCCTTTAACGGCAGCGCCTTCGTCATCGCGACGATGGCGTCTTCGGCTTTCTTAAGGAGGATATCGAGGGCCTTGTCCTGAGCCACTATTTTGGTCACGACGGTCTTCTGAAAATCCTGTTCCAGTTTCTCCGCGCCGATGATCCATTCCAGATCCGCCACTTCCCGGGTGGTCATCACGGTACCGCGTAGCTCGCTAATTGGCTTGCCCGTTGCGACATCCCAAATCCGAACCGCACTGTCACTTCCCCCGGTGACGAGAAGTTTCCCATCAGGTGAAAGGTTGAGGCTCAACGCTCCTTTCAGCGGAATTTCGCGGAGAATTTTGGCTCCCGACAAACTCCAGACGCGCAACTTGCTGTCTTCGCTCGCCACAACAACAAGGTCCGGTGCGCTCGTAAGTGCGACGATTCCTCCTGTCGCTCCAGCAAGTTCTTTTGCTTTGAGAAAAACTGTCGACCCGGCAGCAGGAAGTGGCCAAACCCGCGCAATCTTATCTTCACCACCTGTCATGATGGCTTTGCTGTCGGCAGTCCAAGCAAGGGCTCCCATCGCCACTTTTCGAGCCTCACTCAACTTTGTCGCGGCGTCCTTAGCTGACTTGTCCGCGGTAGCCTTTGTCGTTTGAGTGATTTGGGCCGAGGCGATCGCCCCTGCCTCAGTCTTGCTTGCCAAAGCAACTTTGCCTTTGGCGTCCACTAGCTCCTTCTGCCGTTCCGGGCTCGCTGCCGCAGCGAGCTTTGCCTCAGCATCGCTGAGTGCTTTCGTCGTTGCTGCTTTCGCCGCCATAGCCACCTTAATTGCTTCTGTGGTCACGGAGACCGCCTTCACTGCTGCGGCGAGCTTTGCCTGAGCCTCTCGACTTTGTTTTTCGAGTGCTGAATCCGGAGCGGTCTGTTTTGCGAGAAGCTTCCCATCGGAAAGATTCCACACACTCAAATTCCAGCCTTCCGCAAAAACAGCGACCTTGCTGGCGTCGGGTGACACCCTCAGAAATTTGATTTCGGTCGGCGCAACCGAGGCCATCTTCTTAATCACTTTTCCATCGGCTGCATTCAACACCGAAAGAGACCCGATCTTGTCAGCGCAGACAATCAGTTTCCCATTCGGAGACATCGTGGAAACGACAGCGGCGAGAGCAGGATCTCCCTTTCTCGCAAGAGATCCCCCTGACTCCTTCCGCCAGATTTTCACCTCCCGATAGCCACCGGAAGCGAGCTGCAATCCATCGGGACTGAAAGCGAGAGAATGGACCAGGGCTCGATGCGCGCCAGCTGTTTTCCCGGCACTATCGACAAGTTGAGTCACAAATTGCTGCGTCGCCAAATCATAAACCGAGATCTGGTTTGACCGTCCACAGGCAGCGAATCGTCCATCCGTCGTCATCGCCAGTGTGTGAATAGGATGCACCCCCGGCTCGAGCGCTTGCCACACGACCTTACTGTGTGTCTTCACCGAATCCTTTGCCCCCAGGTCGATCCATTTTTTCAGGACCTCGATCTCCGACGAAGTCAGATTTTTTGCATCGGTCTTATTATTCTTCGGCGGCATCTCAAACTCAGGAGAATGAATCGAAGCTTCGACAACGAGGCTTTCCTCGCTCTTACCCGGAATAATTGAGGGCCCCGAGTCCCCGCCTTTTTTCATCAAAGCCGGCGTCTCCATATTGAGATCCGCCTTCGTCGTTGTTTTGTTGTGACAGGAAATGCAGTTCGCCTTCAGGAAAGGGTAAACATCCTCATAGAAATCAGGCTCAGCGGGGGCAGCAACCGAACTGCTCAGGTTTGCACCAGCAAAGAATACAGCCGTCACACAAATGATTGCGGGATGTCGGGCGGAAAGTCTCATTTTTTGGCAGTCGTGACAGCAGGAACCTCTTTCGGCTTCACCAAAATTCGAACGGGCTTCGATACGATGATATCGACGATATCTTTAGGCGCCGCAGCGGCAGTGACTGTCTTCATTTTCTTGACCGCTTTCGCCATTTCGGCTTCAGCTACCTTCTGTTCTCCGGCTGCCGTTTTCGCATCACTAGCCATTTGGGCCTTTTTGTCAGTGGGCGCTTTCGCGGCCTCTTCGGCGAGTTTTTCAGCCTTGGCCGCGACGACGGCGGCTTCGGCTTCAGCCTTCTTTTGCTCTGCTTGAGCGACTTTGACGGCGTCGGGATTATAACGATATTTGGTGATCGCTCCTCCATAAAAGGCAATCGTGTATTCTCCCGGTGGCACCTTTAGGGCAGCCAAATCGAGCTCGACTTCGTGAGTTTCGGCCTTGAGCGGAATTTCGAACTCTTTCGCTTTTTCAAAACCACCTCCGTAGGCTTTGAACTTCACCGACGTTCCGGAAAATTCTTCGCGCCAGACAACCTTGAGAGGGATTGTCAACGTCTCGCCTTCTTTGGCCTCCCACACCCTGTCCTCGCTCGCCAATAGGCTGAGAGGCGCTTTCTCGGAATTAATCACCGAAACGGGAATGTTGGCGACGAGTCGCGGATTCGGGATTTCCTGCTTCGCATCTTTGACCGGCCATTCCATTGAAGCGAGCTGACAAGGACGAGTAACCTCCTTGCCTTCGATCGTCGCCTTTCCAAACATCTTCGCCAGAGAAACGGCCTGCTTCGCATTTTCGTCCGCAGTGATAATGACATGACCCACCAATTTTCCTTTGGCGATTTTCAGGCCGCTTGCGGTAACTCCCGCCGGGAGACCTTCCATCCCCAATTCGATTTCATCATCGAATCCGTCGCGACGAACCACCGCGACCTCGATCGCCATACTCGCTCCGGCGCGCAGGGCGAGCGGTTTGGAAAACGCGGCGCGATCTCCATTACGAAGCGTCATATGAACGGCCCAGGCGGAGAGCGCAAAATCGGGCGCGGCCTTGCGGGCGATGAGACGATAGACATTGGTCGGCTCGTTGCGGGTTCCTCCGAAAAGATCACGGACTTGCAATCGATAGAGACCGTCTTCTTTGATCTCCACTTTCCCGAGCACATCGGGCGAACCGGCATCATAGGGGGGGCCATCATAGGAATAACCATTCGTGGAAACTTTCAGCGGCGGCTTGATGTCATATAACTCGGCGACATCAGTCAGCGTTTCCTGGCCCTCCTTCATCGTGACTTTTTGCACGAGCACAAAGGGATCGGTGGGAAGCCCGAGGCGCTCGGAGCCGACTTCGACCCACCACTCCTCTCCGCTCTTCGCGGAGAACGCATAAGTATCAACGTCCGCTGCCGGATAGAACCTCCCGCCGATATCGCAGGGCAAGGTAATCTTCTGCGCCTCATTGGGCAGGTTATTGGGCTCGCTTTCTTGAGCCGTCGCACTAGCGGACAGACCCGCCGGTGGCCACGACATTGAACTCACCGTTGCTGTAGCCGGCTGACGGGTAGCGGGTGCATTACCCACCAGTTTCTGTAAAGCGAGTCGATAGAAATGTCGATTGCTCCCTTGATAAGTCAGGTCACTGACTTTAATCACATAGTCGCCGTCTGCCTTCGGTGTGAAATCGAGGATACCTCCGGTCCGGTTTACCAACAAGTCACGCCCCTCGGCATCAGCGATGATCACGACAGGCGTGAGCTTGGAGTCGATTCCCACGGCAGAACATTCCACCGAAACCCGCTCGCCTTTCTGCCCCTTAAAAGAGTAGTAATCGATCGCCAGCTTGGTCATCACAGCGTTACAAATCGAGTTCGTCGGAATCGCCATCGCGTTCTCAATCGAGTTGTTTGCCTCGCTGCGAGTGACTTCCGGAAAACGGCTCACGGAGAAGGCACGGGCAGAAGAAATTCCCAGCCGTGACATGACGCGAACATCGTGAATCCCGGCAGGTGCATCGGCAGCAATCGTGAGGAGAAATTTATTCTCGAGCAACTTTCCGTCTTTATCCTTAAGAGGCGTCGCTGTGATTTTCGGAGTCGAGAATAGCATCTCGGTGACGTTTTCAGTATTCTCTCCTGTGAGTGTCACCTCCACACTCTTCCCTGCTTGTGCCCCCATTGGCATCAGAGTCAGTAATCTCGGTGCGGGTAAACAAACGAGCTGAGAGAACGCCGGGGTGGAAAACGACAAGACCGTCAGTCCGGCGAGAAGTGAAGCTGCAAATTTTCGATTCATAGGTTCAATGGTTGTAGAGGAACTCTTTGGTGTTCATGATCGCCCAGAGCAAATCTTCGTAGCCCATCCGTTTGGCACGCTGCGGGCTGAGCGCTTTGCCTGCGGCGTCGCTGCGCGGTTTAACGAGATGGTTTTCTGCGATACTGAGTTCCTCGCCGGTTGGTTCTCTCGAAAAGGCAGCCAGATAGATCGTGCGAATGCCGTCGGCCTCTTTCGCCTCCGGCTGCGAGAGCCTATCGGCAGTGCCTTTGCTGAAAGCCAGCTTGGCCTTCACATCCGATGAATTCATGAGATGTAAACTTTGTCCAAGACTCGGCGACTGAGCGCGCTCGCACTCGCAGACACTTTCCGCTTCAGGACGGCCGAATATTTTAAGAAACGGAGACGCCCCATTGTAACTGTTATCCGGAAGTGCGACCGCGCGGGTGCCCGGGGGAAGGTTAGCAAATTGGGTGCTGGAACCGGTCAAATTATCGATTGAATCCAACAAGACTTCGGCCTGCAGTCTCTTCGGATAAAAGCGAGAAAAGTTTTGCCGGTCCACCTCGTTGTGTTCATTTGGCATCGCGCTAAGCTGATAGGTCTGGCTCTGAGTGATAACGCGCACGGCTTCTTTCAAATCAAATCCACTCTCAATGAAGTGTTTCGCGAGGGCATCCAGCAACTCAGGATTTGTCGCGGGATTGGTGTCTCGGATATCGTCCTCCGGCTCGACGAGGCCACGTCGGAAAAAGTGCTTCCAATAGCGATTCACGAGCGCCTTAGCGAAAAAGGGATTCGACTCGTCGGCCATCCAATCAGCGAGACGCAAACGAGGATCATCATCCGGGGCGATCTCGGGCGGGGTCTGCCCAAGAGCGGCGGGCATCACCATTTCGCTGGTCTTTTTGTTTTCCATCTGGGCGGTGCCGCGTTTATGGAAGATCAGATCTTCTCCGGCAATCGCGGTAGGCTTACGACCTACCTGACTGAAAAAAGCGGTGAAGGCGATGTAGTCTTTTTGGCTCCAACGCTCGAAGGGGTGGTGATGGCACTGCGCGCATTGCATCCGAACTCCGAGGAAAAGTTGCGCGACGTCTTCGGTTTGCTCATTGGGCAGCTTGACTCGCTTATACCAAGCCACAGCAGGGTTCGCGACAATCGTGCCGGTAGCGCCAAGAATCTGTCGAACCATTTCGTCGTATCGTTTGTTCGCGAGGAGCCCGTCGCGCACCCATGAATGAAAAGCGAAATTAGCGGTGATGTCCGCCTTGCTCTCCCTTTTATTTTTTAGCAAAGCGGTCCACTTATTAGCGAAGTAGTCGGCATAATCCGGGCTGTCGAGCAGCGAATCGATCAGGGTATCACGTTTGTCCGGGGCTTTGTTTTCGAGGAATGCCAAAGCCTCTTTCTCGGTCGGCAAACGCCCCACAATATCCAGCGTTACCCGTCGAAGAAACGTGGAATCATCACAAACCGGTGAAGGAGGAACCCCGATTTCCTTCAAGTTCGAGAAAACCAGCTCATCGATGAAATTTTTTGCCGGAGGCATTTCCTCAACCGGGGCGCCGAGCGGAATAGAAATATTTGAAACCGAGACGAGCCCGGCATAGCGAACCATCACCGCGACATTGCCGGGGATATCGAGGGTTTCGACGCCACCTTTGCGATCCGTCTCCGCCATCGCTTTGTCATTCGGTTCATAGAGTGCCATGTCAGTGACATCCCGCTCGCTGCCATCGGCATACCGGGCTGTCACCTTGAGTTGCTGAGACGCATTGACTTGCATTGTCGCCCGGCTCGGCTCAACCGTGACCGAAGCGAGCTTGGCAACGTCCTCGCCAAAGACCATCCCTTCGCTGATCCAACGTACCAGCGTTTTATAGTTATCCGACTGCGGGTTCAGCGCATTTCCACCGCCATGAGGCACCGTATTGGAGGCCTTCAGGACGAGCAGGCTTTGCTCCGGAGCGGGTTGAAAAACCCGTCGACCTTTGCCTTCCTTGACGATGTGCTCATAGTCATCCTCGGCCTCGAAGCCTAAAAGTGACAATCGGAAGCCGCGCTGACCAGTGATCGCCTTTGCATGACATGCCCCCGTATTGCAGCCCGCCTTCGTCAGTATAGGGAGAACGTCCCTGACAAAGGTGACCGGTGCCAGCTCTTCGGCGGCAATGACCGATACCGGGAGAACGAATACCGACAAAACAAGCAAAGCTCTCGTCAGGCTGAATTTTGAAATCATTGGAATTTGACCGGCTAGTTAACCAACGAGGAGATAACGATAATTATCCGAACGGATTAATCAATACCCTCTTAGTGTCAGCATATTATCGGTATTAGCAATACAGCCAAGTCACCGCATCGCGTTAAACGGGATCGCGCGATACCCTTGGTTAGGAGACGGGGGCACGCATTAAGAGTGAGTAATGCCCTTGCGGTACCGTTTCTGCGACAGTTAGACTGCACCGATGGCTAACTCTTCCCTTTCCGATCATCCTTTTCGAATCGCCCACGGCCAAAGCGTGTCCCTCGATGAACTCCCCACTCGTGATAAAACTCTTTTTCCTATCGATAAAAAAGAGGGCAAGAAGGTATTTGCGAAGCTGGAAGCCGAAATCGACGAACTCCAAACCCGCCTTTACGCCGAAGGAAAGCACCGCCTCCTTGTCATTTTTCAGGCAATGGATACCGGGGGGAAAGACGGAACGATCCGCAATGTTTTTAATCCGATGGATCCGCAGGGAATCCGCGTCGCCTCTTTCAAACGCCCCTCTTCGAAGGAACTCTCCCACGACTATCTCTGGCGGGTTCACAAAGAAGTTCCCGGAAATGGTGAAACCGTCATCTTTAATCGCAGTCACTACGAAGACATCATCGCGGTTCGGGTTCGTGAAATTTTTCCCGAGACCGTTTGGAGAAAACGTTTCGACCACATCGTCAATTTTGAAGAAATGCTCGCCGACGAAGGAACGACAATTGTGAAAATCTTTCTTAACATCTCACTAGACGAGCAAAAAGAACGTCTTCAGGCACGCCTTGATGAGCCCGAGAAAAACTGGAAATTCAATCCTCGGGATCTCGACGACCGAGCGCTGTGGCCTCAATTTATGACGGCCTACAATGAAGTCCTCGAAAAGACGAGCACCGCGGCCGCGCCCTGGTATGTCATTCCCGCAAACCGGAAGTGGTATCGGAACATCGTCGTCGCCGACATCATCGCGAAAACCTTGCGAGGTCTCGATATGAAATACCCTCCCGTCAACTTTGATCCCGACTCGATCACGATCAAATAGCCTCGACGCTTCCTTTCCATGAAATCAATTGCAATCATCCTCAGCTTCCTTTGCGTCTGTTCACTCAAAGCAGATCAGCGCCCGAACATTCTCTTCGCCATTTCCGACGACCAGTCCTGGCCCCATGCGGGAGCCTACGGGACCGAGTGGGTCAAGACGCCTGGATTTGATCGCGTCGCCCGTGAAGGACTTCTCTTTCACAATGCCTTCACCCCAAATGCAAAATGCGCGCCGAGCCGCGCCTGCATTCTCACCGGCCGGAACTCATGGCAGCTCGAAGAAGCGGCCAACCACATGCCGCATTTTCCACTGAAGTTCACCTCCTACGCCGAAGCTCTCGATCGGAAGGCCGGCTATTTTGTCGGAATGACAGGTAAAGGCTGGGCCCCCGGCAAAGCCCTCGACGCTGATGGTAAACCGCGTGAGATGAATGGTCGCCCTTTCAACAAGCACAAAAAGACACCGCCAGCGTCAAAAATCTCAAGCAACGACTACGCGGCTAACTTCGGCGATTTTCTCACGGAGGCGGGGGAGTCTGAGAAGCCATGGGCCTTTTGGTATGGATCAACCGAGCCCCACCGCCAATACGAGTATGAAGCAGGAGTCAAAAAGGGAGGTAAAAAGCTTTCCGATATTGATCGCGTCCCCGGTTTCTGGCCCGACAACGATATCGTCCGAAACGATATGCTCGATTACGCCTTCGAAATCGAGCACTTCGACAACCACCTCGTTCGCATGATCGAAATGCTGGAGAAGGCGGGCCAACTGGACAACACCATCATCCTCGTGACCTCAGACAACGGAATGCCTTTCCCGAGAGTGAAAGGCAACGAGTATATCCTCTCCAATCACCTCCCGCTAGCGGTCATGTGGCCCAAAGGGATCAAGAAACCCGGCCGCGAGATTCAGGATTTTGTGAGCTTCATTGACTTCGCCCCCACCTTTCTCGAAGTCGCAGAACTCGCCGAGGAAGATTCGACGATGCAAGCATTGACCGGCAAGAGTCTCGTTCCCATTTTTCAATCAGACAAGGGAGGGCAGGTAGAGCCGGCTCGCGATCATGTCCTCATCGGCAAGGAGCGCCACGACGCGGGACGTCCGAATGACTGGGGCTACCCCATCCGGGGAATTGTCACTGACAAGTGGCTCTATCTTCGTAACTACGAAACCGATCGCTGGCCCGCCGGGGATCCTGTCACAGGCTACCTCAACACCGACGGAAGCCCAACGAAGACATGGATTCTTGATGCTCGCCGCGATGGTTCCAACACCGAGCTATGGAAGCTTAATTTTGGAAAACTCCCCGACGAAGAACTCTACCAAATCGACGTGGATCCAGATTGCCTCAACAATCTCGCCGAAGCAAAGGCCCACGAAGAACTCAAAAAACAACTCTCCGATCAAATGATGGAGTCACTGGAAAAACAGGAAGATCCCCGCATGCAGGGAAATGGTGCCATTTTTGACAACTACGAAATTGCTACCGACTCGCTCAATTTCTACGAGCGATTCACAAGCGGCCAACCCACCCGAGCAGGATGGGTCAGTCCCGGCGATTTTGAAAAAGAGACTCTCGAAGACTAAGCCCCAAATGCCCCACGATCATGACCCGACTCATCGCCCTCACCCTTTCCTTTTTCATTTTCATACAAGTGGCCAATGCTGAAGACTACGACACCCACGAGTGGTTCAAAGGCAACACGCACACGCACACCCTTTGGAGCGACGGGAATGATTTCCCGGAGATGATCATCGATTGGTATAAGGCAAATGGATATGACTTCATTGCCTTGAGCGACCACAACGTTTTGCAGGAAGGCGAGAAATGGCTCTCAGCAGCTAAAATCAAAAGTAAACAACGCGCCCTCGGTCGCGATGCGATAATGAAATGCGAAGCCCGTTTTGGGAAAGACTGGATTCAGTGGGAAACCCGCGAAGAGGAAAAGGGAATTATTCTTAAGACGCTCGAGCAATGCCGGGAAGAACTAGAAAAGACCGGAGAATTCTACCTCCTTCGTGCGGAGGAGATTTCAAATTCAGGTTCGAAGAAACCCGTTCACATCAACGCGATCAATCTTAAAGAAGTGATCCCGGCGATTAAGGATGACGAAGCCACAGCGCAGGACGTAATGCGACGCAGCATGCAAGCGGTGAAGGCACGAGCAAAAGAGACTGGCAGACCAATCCTCGCCCATCTCAACCACCCCAACTTTCAATGGGCACTGACGGCACAGGATCTCGCCGCGGTTGCTGAAGGTGATTACTTTGAAGTCTACAATGGCCATCCCGGTATCAACCACCTCGGCGATGAAGAACGCCCCGGTGATGAGGAAATCTGGGACATCGCCAATACGATTCGCATTGCCGAAATGAAAGCGGCTCCTCTCATGGGAGTGGCGACGGATGACTCTCACACCTACCACGGCGGCGATGTCTCCCCGGGACGCGGCTGGGTCATGGTCGGCGCTGATTCACTCGGAGGAGACGACATCGTCATTGCGATGCAAAAGGGAGCCTTCTACTCGAGTAGCGGCGTGACATTGGATCGGATGAATTTTGACGAAGAGACGAACTCATTGACCGTCGAAATCGCGCCAGGAGAGGGCGTCGAATACACCACCGAGTTCATCGGAACACGGGCGGACTACGACGCATCCGCTGACGAGACAGGTATCGGTGAGATCTTTGCCAGCGTGACAGGCAACACCGCCACTTTCAAATTGCCGGATGATGCTCTCTATCTTCGCGCCACGGTGACTTCGAGTCGCAGGCATCCCAATCCTTCGTTTGAAGGTCAGAAGGAACAAGCCTGGATTCAACCGGTGGGCTGGAAAGCAAAGTAAACCGATCTACTTCAAAAAAGAGATTCGAGTTCCTTTCGATTCACTTTTCCGATCGCGGTTCGCGGGATTTCTAAGACCGCTCGAACCTCCGAGATCTGCTCAATTCGGGGCAGTTTCCGGTTATGGTATTCGAGCCAATCAGCCGCATCGGATCGCGAGCCTTCAAACACAGCGACGAGTCGTGTTTCAAGCCGGTGATCAGGAAGTGGAATCACGACCACTTCCCGCCCCCCTTCTCTCGCGATCAGCTCAATTTTTGAAAGCGAAACCAACTCTCCTGACACTTTCACCAAATCATCAGCCCGATGACGAAACTGAAGTCGATTATTCCGTAGCGTAACGACATCACTCGTTGAAAAGAATCCATGAGCCCGAACGGATTTAAAAAACGCCCAGCGGCCCTCGCTCTTCGTCGCGTAACCACTAAAAAGAGCTTCTCCGCGAATTTCCAGTGCTCCGCTGTTTTCACCAATATGGGTTTCCCATCCGGGCAGGACCGGCAACCACTCGTGCTCCCCATCAGTGCTCGTCGCGATTTGAGACCCGGCCTCTGACATGCCGTAAGTAGGCCAAATCGGCCAGCCCAAATCTTTCGCACCTTCAACGAGTGAGTCGGAGATTCTTCCGCCGCCGAGAAACAGCCCCCTCAAAGTCTTCGCACTGCGTGTCCCTGCCGTAACGAGATCATGGAGATGCACCGGAGTTAAGGAGGTCAATGTCGCACCGGCTTGTTCCAGTTGTTCGCCATAACCCGCGCCTCGATTCCAGGCCATTGACGGCGGAGTCTCGACCCGACTTCCGGCAAGCACTGATCTTGCATAGATTCCCAATCCCCCGACGTGGAACGTCGAGAGCCCGCCCCACCAGACATCTGCATCCGTCACCTCGCAGTGCGCATTCACCATTGCGGCGGAGGCGAGCAAAGCGGACTTCTTCAGAACTACAAATTTCGCCTCGCGACTCGACCCTGACGTGGCAACAACGACTGCCGAACGAATCCCCTGTTCTTCGAAGAGGAAATGATCCAGCCCGGCCGAGTCAGAATCCAACTGCGGATTGAGCCGGATATCAATTCCCTCTGAATGCCAGTATTCGGTAGTGCTTAGTTGATTCGTTTCCACGGCAGTTTTTCTAACAAATCATCAAATCCCAAACCGGTTCCTTCAACGGGAAGGAGACGCGGTCCATCTGTTTGAATGCGTTCAAAGAAAGCGTCTTTCTCGAAACAACGATGAGTGAGCAATCCACAGGATATCAGCTTTTCATTCCCCGTATGATGAGAAGCGACCATGCCCGCAAACATCTGACCGATCGCGTGATCCATGTAGGATGTGACCGCAAAGCGCGACTCATAGTTAGGGAAATCCGACATGTAATTCGGTTTCATGACATAGATATCTCCCAAGCGATAGCGAGCAACCAAGTCCCTATCCACCGCAACGGGGACATTCGCATCGCGAAGCTCCATCCACCCATCCTCCGTCCATTCCTCGGGATCCTCGACCATCTTGATAGCGTCCCGATCAGCCTGATCAAGCGATTTCCAAAACTTCAAAAACTCCCCCGGCCGCAGGGACTCATTGAAATCAAGGTTCATCCAAAATTTTGCATCAAGCCAGCGTCGCATCGTATCTCTTACCGAATTGAGATCCGACGAGCATTTGAGCTTGGCGCCGCGAAACCCCTGCCCCCTTGCCTCCTCAGGTTCATCCCCCGGAAGCACGAGCCAATGGCTCGGAGGTATTTCCTGATCATACAATGATTCACCTTCCCTTCTTGCTGCCCCATCGTGATCCGCACACTCCAATGCCGCATCGACGAGGGGCGTCGAGCCTCCGTAGGCAAGCCGCTCGAGTTGCGTATCCAGCGGAGCATCACCCAGTTCCGGCCACGGGTGAATGCAACCATACCCATCCCGCACCCGAACGAGCGCTCCTTCGTGCTCCCTACGGCCGCTTCTCGCATTCAGCGATTGCGCCGATTTCAAGGTGTAGCGCCAGATGTGGATGGGAATCTCCAGATTCATAAGGTTCGGTAATGCCACATCACGAGAAGACCGAAGACCACCAACTGCATTGCCGCGAGCCCGAGGAATCCATTGAGCACCGCGCCCGGGAGATTCCGAAAAATACCACGAGAGATGATACCACTGAAGAAAAATGAAGTGAGGACCACCAAATAGTAGAACAAGTCTTTCTCCCCGCGCGCATCAAGATGAACCGCCCAGAGAAAGGCGGGAACAATACAGAAAACGGCAATCTCCCAACGGGCGAAGGTCTTCCCGAAGCGGACCGCAAGAGTCCGCTTTCCAGTCTCTTTGTCCTCCTCGAGGTCGCGAAGATTATTAATCGCAATAAGAACACTGGAATAAAGCCCACACTGCCAACCGAGCGCCCAGATCTCTCGTCCTCCAATCTCTCCGGTTTGAACGTAGTAAGAACCTAACACAGCGATAAGGCCGAAGAAGAGAATCACAAAGATTTCCCCCATTCCCCGGTAGGCGAGCGGGAAAGGTCCGCCCGTATAGCCATAAGCAAGAAAGAGAGAGGCAAGACCAATCACAAGAATAATCGGCCCCCGTTCCATCACCAGTGGTATCGAGAAAAGCGCCGCGATGAGGCAACAAACAAAGCCTCCGATCATGACCCATTTCGGAGAGAGGAGACCTGAAGCCGAGACTCGTTTGGGCCCCTTTCGGTTTTCGGTGTCCGCTCCTTTGCGATGATCAATCGCATCATTAAAAAGGTTCGTCGCAATCTGAATCCAGATGCAGCTGAATACCGTAAATCGAAAGAGCGTCCACGATCCTGTCTCCGGATCACCATCCCATAGGACCGGCACCGAGCCAACCAGCACCGGAACCACCGCCGCCGGGAGCGTCTTCGGTCTTGCCGCTTGGAACCAGGCCTTCATTTTCTAAATGCCACTCGCGGCATGATCTTCAAGTCGGGTTAAATCTTATGCGCTTAGGGAACACGCGGAAATTTAGAAAAATCAGGCTTCCGCTTTTCAACAAAAGCGTTCTTTCCCTCCTTTGCCTCTTCGCTCATGTAGTAAAGCAAAGTGGCGTTTCCGGCGAGATCGAGCAGTCCCATCTGGCCATCGCAATCCGCATTGAGAGCCGCCTTGAGGCAACGCAGCGCCATCGGCGAATGATCGAGCATCTCGCGGCACCATTGGATCGTTTCTGCTTCGAGTTGATCAAGTGGAACAACGGTGTTCACGAGTCCCATATCGAGCGCTTGTTGAGCATCATACTGACGGCAGAGAAACCAGATTTCCCGCGCCTTCTTCTGACCCACAATACGGGCGAGGTAACTGGAGCCTAAGCCTCCGTCAAAAGAGCCCACTTTCGGGCCGGTTTGTCCGAACTTAGCATTGTCAGCAGCGACCGTGAGATCACAGACAATGTGCAGGACATGTCCTCCGCCAATCGCGTACCCGGCCACCATCGCAACGACGGGCTTAGGCAATCCGCGAATCTTTTTCTGCACATCAAGAATGTTGAGCCGTGGAACGCCGTCTTCACCCACATAACCGCCATGTCCCCTCACCTTTTGATCTCCGCCGGAGCAGAAAGCGAGGTCGCCTTCCCCCGTCAGAATGATGGCACCCACACCGGGATCTTCGTGAGCGAGATCGAATGCCACGAGCATTTCCCTGACCGTCTTAGGCCGAAAGGCATTCCTCACTTCAGGACGATTGATCGTAATTTTAGCGATCCGTCCGTCTTCCGTTTTTTCGTAACGAAGGTCTTCAAATTCGTGCGCAGAAATCCAAGTCATAGGTTTAAGAGATTGTTCCCGATCCGAAGTTACGTCAACGAGAGTTCGAATGACTTTTTTATCTTAGTGAAAGATCTCTCTTATACAAGGTTGGGAAGAAAATCCAACCGACACTTTGACGTGGCAGGACAAATGACCACTCCACCAGCCCCAGCCCCCAAAGTAGAATTTTCGCCCGCTACCGAAAACCGCCCAAAACTCAACGAATCGAGGGCTTTTGGATCGAGAATCGCCTTCCCTTTCATCACCTAAGCGCGAAGATAACACTTTCCCACAAGGTCTTTATGCGCGCACGACTCGTCGACAGCGAGTCTAACAAACTGATTTCAGGAGGATTAGAATTGGTCTCTGATTGGCAGGATCAAAAGTCGAGCACGATTGGGCTTCATATTGAAGGCGCGATTACCACGGGAACAAGAATTAGGGCACCCCGGATGAGTTTAAATGGAGTATCCTGAATTAAACGTTGGATGGCTCCCGTACCATAGATCTCATCACTATTAACGGCTGCGGTAATTCCAACGACAGGGCCGTCTTCCTTTCCACGCCATACCATGAGCGGCATGCTGACGTTTATTCCCGTGAAACGCTCACCCGCGACAAGTCGCATCCGCTTTCGACTGCCGCGCTTAATTCGACTCTTTCCCCACTCACCGATAGGCCGTTTCTCGCGGATCGAGGCAGGGATTTCACTCATGGGTTACGCCCTCAGTGACCGGCGTTTCCGGAAGTGACTCCAACTTGCTCTTTCTGCGACTGCGGTTCGCAACCATCTTTTTCATATTTTCGACCTTGCCGTAGCAAAGAAGCGTATCGCCCTCTTGCAATTCCCGCGATGATTTGGGATTGGAAATAACTGACTCGCCACGTCGAAGAGTCAAGACAACGACATCCTCGTCGCGGAGCCCCGTTTCCCTGATCGTCTTGCCTACCAAGGTGCTCCCCGTGGAGATCGTGATATCGGTGACCCCGTAGCCTCGGCTTATCGTAAGTCGTTGCCGCAAATCGATATCGGGCATATTCGCCTGGTCCGCGATAAAGTCGATGACCTCTCCGGCAATATCGAGGCCGGTCGCCCCTTCGATTCCTTCTAATCCGGGTGACGAGTTGATCTCCATGATCTGCGGACCGTCTTTTCCTTCCAGCATATCCACTCCACACACCTTCAACCCCATGATCTGCGCGGCGCGAACGGCGGCTTCTTCGTAGGCCGGGTCCAGTTCAATTGCGGTTGCTACGCCGCCGCGGTGAACATTACTGCGAAATTCCTGTCCCTGAGCGGTTCGACGAATCGCTCCGACAACCCGGTCATTAATCACGAAAGCTCTTACATCTTTGCCTTTGCTCTCTGCCACGAATTTCTGAATCAAGACATTCTGCTGCGCGCTGTGGAGCGTTTCGATGATGGCCTTCGCAATTTCGGGCTTATCAGCGAGAATCACCCCCACGCCCTGGGTTCCTTCAATTAATTTGATAATAACAGGGGTCCCGCCGACGCGCTCAATCGCATCAGAAACATCCGCTTTGTTGCTGACATAAGCGGTTGTCGGAATCCCTATATTGTGACGAGAAAGGATTTGAAGGCTTCTCAGCTTATCACGGGAGTTGCTGATTCCAGCTGAGGTATTGGGAGTGTAGACATCCATTTGCTCGAATTGGCGCAGCACTGTGGTTCCGTATCGTGTCACCGATGTTCCAATCCGAGGCAAAACCGCATCAGGGACATTGATTGATTTCCCCTTATAGTAGAGATCCGGATCGCCTTGATCTATATCAATCGCAAAACGCAGCGGGTCTTTCACGAGGACTTCGTGGCCTCTCGTTTCTGCCGCTTCTACGAGTCGACGGGTTGAATAACATTTCGGCGCCCGGGAAAGGATCGTCAGTTTCATAGCTTTAGAAGAGAGAGGGTGGGAGGGGAACTCCAAATCAATTTCCGATCAACTTTCAAAGAGCTGGAAATCGATTGAGAAGGGATTCCGAATCTGCATCGTACACTGAAATAGACTGCAGAGCACTCGAATTCACTTACTCGAGAATGATTCTGAACCGTGCCATCAGTCGTCTTCAGAAATCTCTAAACGGTGCGCGATTACGTGAAGAAGCCCCGCCTCCCTGCCCAATCCACCTAATGCTCGGGCCGGCACACCGACTCGGAAAACGCTTTGATCTTCTCGTTTAGAATCTCAGGCTGGTCGAGCAGGACGCGGTGGCTGCAGTCGGGCACTACGATATGCTCAAAATTATTGAATACATCCCTCATCGCAGCTCCGAGAGCGGTGAACCTTTCATCCTTTTCTCCTGTCACCCACAGTACAGGGGCGTGGAATTGTCGTAGGCTCTTCCGCAGATCATCCTGCCTGCCAAGTGACCACGTTTCAAAAGCGAGAGCGATTGATTCTCTCTCTGACTCGAGGCCTGATCGATTCCCGGGAAGCTTGGTTGAAGCCAAAACAGATTGTCTATCCCATTTCGCGAGAAACTCATTCCAGGGCATCGATCTCGCCCGCTCCGCCCAGATTCCATCTGAAACCCGGCGCGCAAGCCTGTCTTCTGCAGAGCAAAGACCGGGATGGGCTGAAATGATTACCGCGCCCGCCCAGCGCTCGGGATGAATCGCCATCGCGTAGAGCGCGAGTCGCCCCCCGAGCGAGTAGCCAGCGAGAAGAGGAGACTCCATCCCCGCGGTGAGATCAGTTGCCAAATGGTGAGCAAATTCATAGTAAGACAGGGCGCTGTGCTCCCACAGATCAATGGCATTGAGCCCGGAAATACCGAGGGATTCCCAATCCTCAATCGAACCGAGGTTTCCGTGTAAGGCCGCAATCTCCATTAGTTTCGAGCTTCCCAAAACCCCTCCGTCGCCTCGTTGTTCAGGACCGCCTCGATCACGACTACTTCGCGGTCCAACTCCGGAAAAGGATCCCCGGGATGCCATGCAACATAGTCAAGATCCCACATTTCAGCCCACGAACGGAAAGTGCGGTCATGATGATTCTCCGTTCGCCGCTTTGCGGCAGGAGGAAGATCTGCCATCGATGGGAGACGGGAAAAAATGCGCCCTCCCCCGTTGTTCAAAATGACGATCCTCTTCTTTTCGCCCGTTTCCGCTCTGAGCAGTGCTGGCGCGTTGAGATCGTAAAGGGCCGTTAAATCCCCGAAAACGCCCCAGCTCTCATCGCTGCCTTCGGCGAGCCCAAGGAACGTCGCAATCTGCCCATCGATCCCATTGGCTCCACGACTAGCAAAACACTGTGAATGAGGAACCGCGCACGTCGCCGCGAGATTCCACTCCCGAATCGGCATGCTGTTTCCAAGAAAAACGAGCGCTTCGGTAGGGATTATTTCGGAAAGCTGACGGACGAAGGAGGGCTCGGACCCCTCATGCCTCGTGAGCAAACCCTCCAGTTTCGTGTCATTCAAGAGGATTGGGTCATCACCCCAACCCTCTTGAGTCTCCATTTTCAAGCTGGGAAATGTTTCGCAAGTAAGAACACGAGAAACGCGGGCGAGACCGCTGAACTCCAACTGAGAAACCGTAATCACATCGATTTCGTGACGTCCCTCAAGATCCCGCCAGAAACGGCAACTGGGAACTCCTCCAATTCTTAGAATGCCCCCCGGCTTGAGTTCTGAAATGCGGAACTCAGAACCAAGCCGCTGATCTTTCAAGGCCTGACATTCCCTTAATCCACTGGAGCCTTCCGCCCAAAAGGGAAGACCGGTCATTTTCAGAAAACGCTCTACGCCCGCCCGCCACGATTCATCAAGGCTCCCCAACAAGACGAGAGGACGCTCCGTATTTTGGCAAAAAGCAGTCAATGCCTCATCCGCTGAGGAATCAGAGTCCGAGCGAAATAGAGACAACTCACGACGCTCCCACCCAGCGGCGCGATCATCCGCGGTCGGCTCATCGAAACAAACATTAAGATGGAGTGGTGTTTTCCCATTCCAAGCCGCGATTCCACCGAGTTCTTCGACTGAACTGACATCCAAAGCCGTCGGGGCGTATTGACCGAACAGTCCTACCTGCTCGATCGCCTGGGGAGCGCCGCTCCCTCGAAAATGGGCCGGCCTATCTGCGGTCACTAACACGAGCGGAATGCCTGAATAGAACGACTCAATCACAGCGGGAAGCAACTCTGCGACCGCTGTTCCCGAAGTCGTCATCACTGCAACCGGCCGAGCAGAACGCCGTGCCAGCCCCATCGCAAAAAAGGCAGCGGTTCGTTCATCAAAATGAGACCACACGTGGCATCCCTTCTCCCCTGCGCTGTGGAGAAGAGTCGTCACGAGGGGTGCATTTCTGGCACCGGCACAGATCACGAACGCTTCGACACCTAGCCCGGTAAGATGACCTAGCGTTTCAGAGGCGAGAATAGCGTTTCCGGTCATACCCCGAGAAGCGATTTCACCGAATTTCGTTTCAGCGCGAGTTCCCGCCACTCGCGATCAAATCGGCTCCCCTCGACGAGCCCCACGCCACTGGGAAGAAAAACGTCGCGACCATCCCAGGAAAGATTTCGAATCGCGACCAATACCTCAAAGGTTCCTTCATGCAGAACGCCGAAAGGGGCACCAAAGTTTTCAGGAACGCCAAGGCGGTTGCGATAGCCCACAAGCTCCCTCAAAGCCCCTTCCCCGCGAGGACAGGCACCAAGAGCCGGCGTTGGATGCAGTTGCTCAACGAGGGCATTCAGGTCCGTCGCTGCTTCATTCAAACGAACGCGAAGTCGGGTCAAAAAATGCACAATCGATCCCAGATCCATAAGCGTGCGCGCCTCCCTCTCAACCTCTCCCAATGGCAAAAGCAAATCTTCGAGATAGTCGGCGACAAGCTCGTGCTCACGAATTTCCTTAGGGTCACTCGGAAAATCATCCACTTCGTGCTTCGGTGCCGTCCCCGCGAGGGCCATCGTCTCGAGGACTCCGTCTTTCACCGTGAAAAGCTTCTCCGGAGTCGCACCGATGAGGCCGGTATCACCCTCACGATAACCATACCCGAGCAAGTGCGGCGGCAGGGAGTTGATCGTTTTCACGAGCGCAACGGGTTCGCCACGATGCAAAATTCCACGTTCGGTGAGAACGGGGACCGATTTTTCCAACTCGCCACCGTGAATCTTCTCTAAAATTTCATCAAAGACCGATCTCACGTCACCATCGCCGAGTCCCGACCAGGCAATCTCAGGAAGTGGGGTCGCTCCATTGTCCGGCAAAAGTACCCTTAAGTCGGAAGTTTCAAAGACCGAAGCAGGAACTTTCCAGGGCCGGGGATCAGATAGATCAAAGTGATTTCGATAAAACGCGCTTCGCCCATCGGACGGAGGTTTCGCCATTTCCTCAAACGGGCCCAATCCACAGAGAAAATTCGGTGAAGCCAGTTTGATAAAGAAAAAATCGTCCATTTAAGAGCGCCGGTAAGAAGTCCACCTTTACCAAGTGATTACGCTCGATGCAATCAACAGAGATACGAAAAATGAGTGCGCTCTGCGTCGGAACGAATTTCGTTCTCCCACGACGCAAAAAGCCGCTCGGTATCGAAAACCGAGAATGAGGCAGCAAGAGAAGACTTGAGCGACTAGGAATCTTCACCTTTAACGCCGCTCGGCCGCATCAGCCCTTAGGCAAAAGCCCTTCTTTAAGCGCCTTTGCAACCGCACCCGTCATCGTATTGACATGAAGCTTGCTGTAAATGCCTCTAATGTGCTTGTCGACGGTGTGAAAACTGAGATCGAGTTGGTCCGCGATCTCTTTCTTCGTGAGTCCCTCAACCATCTGCTCAAGCACCTCTTTCTCCCGCTCGGTGAGACCGTAATCGCGACTCCTCGGTGCCAGATCACTGAACATATCCAGAATACGGCGTGCAATGAGAGCATTAATGGGCGCTCCACCGGCCTGAATCTCGCGGATAGCATCCGGAATTTCGCCCATGCTGGACGTCTTCAGGAGATAACCTGACGCACCGGCACAGATAGCGTTGAACACCTTCTCATTGTCATCAAAAACAGAGAAAACGAGAATCTCGATTTCGGGCAGAGCGGTCTTAATCCGGCGAATTCCTTCGATACCACTCATTCCGGGAAGTCCAATATCAAAGAGCATCACATCCGGACGCTCGCCGGCGACTAGCGCTTCAATCGCGTCTTCGCAACGCTCGTATTGATGGACGCACTTCATGTCCTTCTGGCGGTCCAGAACTCTCGCTACTGTGCGACGAAGGGTTTCGTTGTCCTCTACCATCCAAACTTTACTCGGAGCTTTCGGGGTTTCGACGGTTTTTGTTTCTTCACTCATCTTTATCACGGGTAGGATTTTGACGCAATGTCATGCCACTCAGGCCTTTTGCACCTGAAAAATAGGGCTCATTCGGGGAGATTTTTCAAGGAAGGATCAAGGTTAGCTGAACGGAGGTGCCTTCATTCAGGGTGCTTCTCACTTTTAAGATTCCACCGATAGACTGAGCTCGCATTCGCAGATTTCTCAGACCATTCCCCTCTCTAAATTCCTTATCAAGATTGTTAAACCCGTCGCCATCATCCTCGATCAGGAGCTGAATCCTTCCTTTCCGGCAATCGATTACGATCGTCACATTTTCCGCTTTGGCATGGCGAACAATATTATTAAGAACCTCTTTATAGATCAGGAAAATGTCCCGTTTGAACTCGAGCGGGAGGCGATCACCATGTGCTTCCCCATGCACCGTGAGGGTGTATTCGTGAGCACGAAGCAACTTTGCCGCCGTTTCCCGAAAACGGGTCAGCATCTGCTGCCACGTCTCTTCGCCCGGTCGGATCAGCCAAACAATGTCACGCATCGACTCGATTGTTTTGTCGGCAGTCGATTTAATCTCGGTGAATTCCTCAACCACCAAATCGGGTTCATCGCTCTCCATTTTCCCGAGCTCGGCGAGCAGGGCGATACTGCTCAGATTACTCCCGATATCATCATGAAGATCGCTCGCAATACGCTGGCGCAAATCCTCCAAATCTTTTCGTCTCTGCACCCGCCCCCTCGATAGCGCAACGAGCACAAAACTGATCACGGCGGCCATACCTACGCCCATAACAGAAACACCCTGAGTGACGGTCTTATCCACCAAGTTGAGGCGCTGCTCCTCTTTTTCGAGCCAACGTCCCACGAGGAGATTTCGCTTCGCGAGGCCGGAGAGCCAATCCTCGTAAGTAGTCAACTTTCGACGACTCGAGAAATTGTCGACCAGGTAGTCGGGGCTCCACTCCCTGTTTACAAGCGGATGCAACGCTGTGACCGGTTTTCCAAGAGCCACATTCACAGTGCCAGAATACACAATCACCTCGGCAAGATCAAAGCCGATTCGCACCGGCTCCTTCGCCCCCTGTACGGTGATACGAACGTATCGCCCGTAGGCGTCTTCTAGCGGGATGATGAGTGGGTTTTCTCCGATCACACTGATCTGCGAAGGATTGTAGCGCCCTAACAATTCGGCCTTTCTCATGTCCGGATGAACCGAAACCTCGATGCGCATCGGATAGGGAAACCGCACTGTTGGATCGGGAACTTTTTCCGGAGCATCCGCGAGGATAATCTCAACCTGGTCAATTTTCATCGGCTCACCAAGGTCCACCTGAACCCAGCTCTCGGTCGCGGGTTCCGTCGACCGGGCTCTGAACCCCAAAGTGGGGCTCTCCTCATTGCCCTGCGGAATCCCCAGGGTCGTGATCCCGTCGGTAACATACCGCTCGGACCAGCGATCAGACTGCTCCTCTGAATCACGCGAACTGACCTTCTTTCCCACCGCGAGGTTCCGTCCACCCTTAAGGATCATGACCTCACTTAGCGCGAATTTTGGCTGACCGGTAAACGGGGAACGCCACAAATCGAAGGCCGAAATCCGAACATAACGCCCCGAAGCTCCTTTCACTTCCCTGAAGTAGGGCCATCTGCGCGCTCCCGTCGTCGCATCGCTGCTCCCTTCCGCGAGCATTTTGGCTTTTTGAAACGATTTATCATCCGAAATTTCAATCCGAAACCCTTTCGGGAATCCATAGCCATAGATCGTTTCCCCATCGACCTCGGCAGTGACGGGAAAAAGCGCTACCGCATCGGGCGACACCGATTCACCCATGTCAATTTGAACCCACTTCGGGGTGCTACCCTTTGAATTGTCGTGGTATCCAAAACTGGTGACGCGCTGCGTTTCACGAACGACTCGAGGAAGGATTTCCAGCTGTGCAATGATATCGGCCTGCGCTTCCTCAATATCACGCAGGTTACGGTTAAACACTCGCGCGATTCTATCAGCGGTTGTTTGCCGGGAAGTGGTGACAGGATCAATTAGATCAGGAGGCAGAATCTCCGGCAAATCACTTCCATCAGAGGCAAATGTCCCCGTATCTTTAAAGGGGGACAACTGTCCCTGAACAGGCGTTGAGAAAACACCCCCCAACGAGAAGGTAATAAGCACAAGAATCAGACGTCGCTGGTCTTCGGAGATCAATTGAAAGGAATTTAAAAGGTTCTTCACGGGTAATGGAGCAACAATGCTAGCTACGCTATCACACAAGAAGCTCCTCGACGAGTCCAGTGCTAACTCCATCGAAATCTTCCGGCGCCAATCCCATCGCGAGACCGGGCGAGTGAAGCAAATTTGAATGAGGCGTTCCTTTTTCCGAGACGATATGGTGCCCCTGAGGAAGACGCCCGCCTCCCCGACCGGCCACGAAGAGATGAATATCGTTTTTGATGTGCCCGTTTCCATCCTTCATTCCCGAACCGTAGAGCACGATAAAATTTTCGTGCAGGTTCGATTCGCCCTCCTTAATTCCGTTCATTCGCGTTAGTTAGCAAGCAAGCGAGTTAAGAAACATACCGCTGGCTCACCCGGTTCCAAGAACCACGAATTGAAGCGGCGACCTTCCACCGACCTGAGCAGCCACTTGCTTATCCAAAGAGACCCCGTTTCGCTTGCCAGTGATTTGCTTTCCAGTCAGAAATGAGCCCGTGAGCTGAACGTGACCTTTGTCGAGATTATCGAGCCCGGACAAAACGGAAATATCGCTGCGGCGACCTTCCAGCGGACTCAAGACAGGAGAAAGCTCACAGTCGATTCCCAATGTTCTCGTCCTGACATTTTCCGTAATAGGCGGAGAAAAACTTCTCGCGTTCAACTGTAGGAGCCACGCCGGGACCAACACTTAGATAACCGAAGAGGAGATTGAGAATCACCGATCTCTGAGCGAGTAGAAATAAACTTTACGTAATTGACGTATTACCAATAATTTCTTTCGGCTACATGTGCGAAGTCGCATCCCACTTCACTGCGGTCGATTTGAACCTAAACGGGTAATTTAAAACCCACTAATTATTATAGCAGCGATCGAGGAAGCCTCGTAGGATCGTGAGGCATCGCGATGCTTTTTTTCGGGATCATGCCATTGATCAAACAATTTAAATCAGCTAACGCGCTTTAGGCCGTTCTCTCGATTTTCTTCGCAATTCTAGCACCCCTCTGGTGTTTCATGAACGGGCATAAAAGCCTCGGAATGAAGTTTCTAATTGAATCCGTCGTTTATCTGATCGGATTTGGTATTCTCGCTGCCAGTGGCGTAATGTCACTGACAGGAGTCTAATCCACACCAGCTGTTTTTTGTTCCCCGTCAGGATCGTCCTATTCAGGCAAAAGCAGCCCGCGCCGCCTCCACATCGAGACCAATCTGAGATTTGAGCGCTTCAATACCATCGAACTTCTGTTCGCCTCTGAGAAATTTTACGAAAGTCACTTCCAACTCCTCGCCGTATATATCTGCAGACATATCGAAGAGGTGAACTTCCAGAACGCGTTTCACATCCCCGCCCTCAACGGTGGGCCGATAGCCAAGATTGGCGACACCATTCCAGCCGTCGCCCTCCCCAACTGCCGAGACGGCATAAACGCCAGTAGGCGGAAGCTGCTCGCTGTATACCGTGAGATTCGCGGTCGGAAACCCAATCGTGCGACCAAGCTGACGTCCTTTGATCACCGTTCCAAGAACCGTGTAGTCCCGACCGAGGAGTTGCTTCGCGACGTCAAAGTCCCCCGCCCCTACCGCCTCGCGCACACGAGTGCTACTCGCACGAGTGCCCAGCACTTCGACCGTAGGAACACCGGTGACAGCAAATCCCAGTTCATTGCCCATCCTGCGCAACAATTCGATATTTCCGGAACGGGCTTTTCCAAATTGCCAGTCTTCACCGACACAGATCCGCCCGATTCCGCCCTCAGGTGCAGCGTCAAACAAACTCTGCACAAAGGCTTCTCCCGTCTGCGCTGAGAATTCCTGATCAAAGGAAACAACTAGCACCGTCGAGATCCCATGCTGCCGACCTAACAACTCAATCTTATGCCTCGTCGAAGTCAAGAGGCGCGGTGCGTTGGAAGGAGCCAAGACCTGCACCGGATGAGGATCGAAAGTGACGACGACGGCAGTGCCTCCCTGCTTTTGCGCTGAAAGAGTAGCCGCCTCGATCACTTTGGCATGACCGAGGTGCAGTCCGTCAAACACACCAATAGCGAGGTGAAGCGGCCCCGCGAGCCGACCGAGTTCTGCCGACTGGTAAAGAAGGTTCATAGAGGCTTACGCTCCGCGAAGTCTTGAGACCTCGGGAAGTGTCAGCATTTTTGAAATGATGTCATCCCGGTCGCCGTGCTTCAGTTCGTCAAAGGTAACCGAGCGTTCCAGATCAAACTTTCCGGAATAAGTCCGTCGCAACGATTTAAGATGCGCTCCACATCCAAGATCCTGCCCGATGTCATGTGCATAAGTCCTGACATAAAACCCTTTGCTACATTTCACCGTGAACTCGACCACGGGCAAATCAATGCCCTCAATCGTGCTTTTAAAAACGTGAACGAATCGAGGATCGCGCTTCACCTCTTTTCCCTGCCTTGCCAATTTGTAGAGGGGCACCCCGTCTTTTTTGATCGCAGAAACCATTGGCGGCATTTGATAAAAATCGCCTTTGTATTTCTCGAAAGCGGCCGTGACCTCCTCGTCAGAGAGCGCAGGAACTTCGCGCTCCTCGAGGACATCGCCTTCGGCATCCTGAGTGTGTGTCGTTTTACCCAGTTCGAGCGACCCGGTGTAAACTTTGTGTTCCGCCATGAGCAGATCCTGGATCTTGGTAGCTTTTCCAATAACGAGAATCAGCAAACCGGTCGCCATAGGATCCAATGTGCCGCAATGACCAATTTTTTTCGTATTTAATGTGCGACGGGCGACTGCCACAACATCGTGAGATGTCATATCCTGGCCTTTATCGACCAACAAAACACCTGTGATAGGTTCAGAATTCATAAGAAAAGGGTCCGACGCAAAACGAAACAGGCCGGAATTGGCGAAAATATCGCGGTCACTGAGAAATGAAACCGTTATTTTCAGCTATGCGCATCAAACGAGCATTCAGAGCCTAGAGGGAGTGCGCGCGGCTTGACGCCGATTTGGATCGAGCGAAAGATGATTTCTGGAGTCTCTGGAGGCTTTCGAACGAGTTGTTGAGGCTCGGAAACGCTTTTGAGATTTCACGTATTGAATGCCCTCCGATCCAGGGCGGTGTTGAACCACCGCAATCCGGTTGACTGAATCGAATCGTAAGTGATCACGGTCCTGATACATCATAACAAATGAGCCGGGATCCCATCTCATTTTGATTGATGAACAATTTCCCATCGCTGACTACCGGAGGAGCCCAAGTCTCCGGAGCGTAGAAAAGACGGGCTTTCGAGAGTATCTCAAAACCTCCCGGCCCAAGGGACATTCTCAGAAGCGCTCCATTTTCGCTCAGGCAGAGAAAAGCCCCATCGACATGGATCAAGTGAGCGTGTCCCAAGCTGATCGGAATAGGCCGATCCTTCCACTGAATCGTTGTCTGGTAAAAAGCCTCGTTCCAGAGGAGGCGCCCCGAATTCGCATCAAAGGCCAACATGAGCCCCCCATTTCCGCCGAACCCGTAAAGATAGCCATCGTGATAAATCGGAGTTTGAAACTGACAGCCAAACTCCGGAGAATCCCAAGCAACACGTGGCTGAAAATTGGAGTCAAACTCAAGCATGATCCCTCCGAGCCCATAATCCTCAGAAATAAAAACCCGGTTAGGACCGCATGGCACCGGAGTCGCTGCGTTAACGCTCGCAAAATTATCTGAGCGCCAGGAAAATTCGCTGTCGATCTGCCCATCCTTGGGATTGATGCAAAGAAGCCCTCCGTGAGGAGGCTTCACCATTCCGCCAGCGAAAACAAAGAGACGCTCCTCCCCATTTACGATGCCAATCACCGGAGAAGCATAGCTGCCATTCCACTCGTGAGCATTCTGCCAAATCACTTCGCCGTCCGCTTTATTAAAGGCAACAACGGATGCGCCCTCCGCGCCCACCTGAACGATCAGTTTCTCTCCATGGACCAGGGGGCTCGATCCGTAACCGAAGAAAAAAGGTGACGGTCCAAAGTCAGCCTCCAAGCGTTTTTGCCAGACGACCTCACCTGTTTCCAGTTTCAGACAAATGAGATCCCCGTCATTGCCCAGCGAATAAACCAGGCCTGTCTGCGGATCAATCACCGGACTGGAGCGCGGTGCATCGACAATCCCGTAACTTTGATCCACCTCGACTGCATAACGATGATTCCAGATGCCCTCACCTGAGTTTGCATCGAGGCAACGGATCTCTTCTTCCGTCTCGAGCTGGTGGATGAAAACCACTTTCCCCCCGACGACGACCACTCCTGAGTGCCCCCGGCCGCGCTCCACTTCCCATTTCACAGGAGGGCCGGCTTCATCGAATTCCAAATTGAGTCCGGTTTCGCTGCTGTGAAAATTATGCTGAGGGCCCAGGAAATGGGGCCAGTCCGCGGCGAGGACAGTAGACGAAGTCGCCAGAACGAGACAAAAAAGGCGGTGCTTGAATAAGCTCATTCCGCAACGATAAGCCCTTTTGGAAAATTCGAAGGCAGTTTTTCATGGAAAAACAGGCCGTTCTCTGTCTTCGTAACAACATGACAAACAGAGTTACTCTGGCAGGAAAAAAAGCCATCATCACTGGAGCATCGAGCGGCATCGGATTCGCAATTGCCAAAGAACTCGCGCGCAACGGAGTCTCCGTGGCTCTCCTTGCTCGAAGGGAGGAACGATTGGAGAAAAACGTCCGCGAAATCGTCGACGGTGGCGGAATCGCTGATTTCGTCTCCGTCGATCTATGTGACTACGAGGCGAACTGCGCCGCTATAGCCACAGCCGCTTCCAAGCTCGATGGACTCGACATCCTCATCAACGCCGCAGGAATAGCAAAGCAGGCAAATCTCAGCGACGGCGATGCCAAGGAATGGCGAGCGATGCTCGATCTCAACGTGATCGCGCTCGCTGTAGCAACCCGCGAGTCTCTCCCCTACTTCCCCGAAGACGGCGGACACATCGTCAACATTAGCAGCATGTCAGGGCACCGGGTTCCCGGAAAGGGCGGTTTCTACTCGGCAACAAAATTTGCGGTGCGGGCCATGACCGAAGGCCTCAGGCAGGAACTCCGTGAAGCCGGCAATCCCACTCGGGTCAGCAGCATTTCCCCCGGCTTCGTTAACACCGAAATTCTCGATCACTATTTCGGAGGAGAGAATTCTGCCTATGAAAAAATCGGCTACCCAATTCTACAGCCAGAAGAAATAGCCGATCTCGTCTTCCATCAACTGAGCATGCCCACGACAGCCGAGGTCACCGACATTCTCGTGAGACCAACCGCGCAGAAAACCTAGAGCTTCCGATGAATCACCCAAGCAGGTGCTGAGTCGCGTCCTCGCTGAGAGGGCGACAGGATCGAAACCCATCACCACTCGAAGCGAGATCAGCGAGAAATCCATCCCGCTCCTGTTGGGTATCAAAGTCGATTCCGATCAAGGCACGACCGACGCGCTCTCCGGAATACACGTAGTTGAAATAGCAAAGGCTGCCGCGTCCCCGAATCGTTTCGGTGAGATAAGACCGCAGAGCTCCGGGGCGCTCATAAAACTCCAAATCTAAAAAGAGTGGCGCGGTGAGCAAGTCCGAGTGCAAAGGAACGAGACGGTAGCGAACTTCATCGCTCTCCTCCAGTTCCTCAAAAGAATAGCCGTTTTCCCGAAGGGCGATGCGAACCTTCGCCAGCTCGAGTTCCGAGCTCGTGATCCCGAAAAGAGGTCTCGCGAGATCGCCCTTGTTCTTCCCGTATTGAAAAGTCCGAATCCCGACGCCCTCAAAAGCACCGTTGAGAAGTGCCAGCATTGAACCTCGCCGCTCCGGAATCTCGATGCGAAAGTAGCGGCGAATCTGATCCCCTTCCCCCACTTCACCGGCGATCGTCGCGAGTCGATTGAAATCAATGTTCGCGCCGCAAAGAACCACGAGGACCCGTTTCCCTTTCAGTTGGCCACGCTGCTGCCATGCCCCCGCCAACCCCATTGCCCCCGAGGGCTCAGAGAGACAGCGAAGACGATCCCAGTAAAGACGAATCGCCTCGGAAACTTCATTGTTCGTCACCGTGACGAATTCATCAATGAGCTCATTACAAATTTCGAATGGGAGTTCCCCGGCCTTGCGGACAGCGGTCCCGTCACAAAAGATGTCGAGTTCCGGAAGCCTTACCGGCTCCCCCGCCTCAACCGCCGCCTTCATTGATGCCTGTCCCACCCCCTCAACCCCTACGAGGTGAATCTCAGGGTAGTAGGTCTTGAGCCATGCGGCGACGCCCGCCGCCATGCCTCCACCGCCAATTTGGAGATAAGCCACATCAAAGGGTCCCTCCCCTGACATGACCACTTCGTCAGCCAGCGTTGCCTGCCCCGCCATGACCTGAAGGTCGTCGTAAGCATGAACATAGAGAAGCCCCTCTGCCTCCGCCGTCGCGAGAGCCGCGGTGCAGGCATCATCGTAAGAGTCTCCATAGAGAACGATTTTCACCCGATCGCGGCCTAACTTGCGGACCGCACCCTGCTTCACCATCGGCGTTGTCTGGGGCATGTAGATCGTCGCATCCACATTTAGAGCCGCCGCGGCAAGAGCAACGCCCTGGGCATGATTCCCCGCAGAGGCGGTGATGACGCCCCGCTCTTTCTCCGCTTCGCTCAAAACGGCCATACGGTTGTAAGCGCCCCTCCACTTGTAGGCTTTGATTGGGGAAATATCCTCACGCTTCACAAACACCTCAGCCTCACCGATTCCATCGATTCGCTCCAGAGGAGTCGGAGAAGCAATTCGGTATACCCGCTCCCGCGCAAATAGAATCTCCCGACGGAGCCGGCGAAGAAGTGGAAGATCCTGATCTGAGTCAAACATGTTAGTGAAAGTGCCGGACAATACGCCTAATACCCCGTTTTGAAAACCGAAGCGTCACTTCAGCGATTCTATTTGCTAATCAAAATCACGAGGGTGCGTGAAGTCAAAACAGTGAGATCGTCAAATCGGCGCAGGATCTCAAGAATCCCGCTCCTGCGGTATCGTCGGACTTTAAAGAGGAAAAGAAAGACCTCACGATCCAGCTGAATCTCTGGCAACCCGGTTCCCTCGTCCAATTGTCGAGCCAGCGTGGATCTCCCGTTTCCACTGCATCCCATCATAGCAACTCGCTTCGTTCCTAAGCCAACTTCACGGCCTTCGTCGCTCCAAACATCGGCATCCACCCCTGCAACTTCGTCGACTCATCATCCCAGTCATCTTCGTAAAATCCAGCGATGACGAATCCCGCATCGCACTGACCGCCCAATTGAGCTTCCCAGCTGTGGCTGTATTCGACGCTCACCTGAGCTTCTAGCTGGTCTCCAAGATCGGTCTCATCGAGCTGCTCGATATCTGAATAAGGCAATCGGTAGCGGACCAGTAACTCACCCGTTTCCTCCAATGCCTCGTGATCGAAGAGATAAAAATCCGGGTTCATGAAGCCGCACAGGAGAGCACCGCCCCGCTTGAGGACCCGATAGGATTCTTTCCAAATCGGCTCCAGTCTCTCAGCAAAAACATTCGAGACGGGGTTGAAAATAAGATCAAACTCTCCGTCATCCAATCCTGACAAATCAGCCATGTCACCCTGCATTGCACGAATCTTGAAACCGTGCTTTCCACAGGTTTCGAGATCTTTGGCGAGCTGAATATCAGAGGCATCGTAGGAGGTCACTTCTGCACCCGCCGCCGCGAACACCGGCACTTGTTGACCACCACCACTTGCGAGGGCCAGAATCTTGATACCACTCAAATCGGGGAAGGACGGAAACCACTGATCGGGCACCGCCTTATTGGGAGTAAGAATCACCTCCCACTTGCCTTTCTTCGCCCTCTCTATGACCGCATCCGGATAAGGGGTGCTCCATCGGCATCCTTCTTCCGACTGGAGATTCCATGCCTTGCGATTGTATTCGAGAATATTCATATCTAACTTATTCGAGTGACTGATTCTCGGTGCTATCGAGGCGAAATTTTATTTTTTCCGAACGCCAATACCTTACTGTGAGCTCGTATGACTCCGCGACGTCATCCGTTTCATACCTCATTCGATCCACCTCGCTACCACCATCGTAACCGCCACCCACCCAGGGGTTCATCACCGATTTCTCGAGATGGGATTTCCCGTGGAGAAAATCAATCAATTCACCGCCGCTCATGGCGAATCTTGGATAAATTTCCTCCTTCACATGATACCGCTGCAGTCCCTCCTGAACTTCGAGAAGCACTTCTTTGATGCGGCGTTCACGGCGCGCTTCGGCAACTGGCTCCGTGAGAATTACGGCAGCAACGGCGCCAACAATCACCAGGCCGAGAGACCTAATCAAAAATGACTTTCCGCTTCTCATCCAAGAATTTTTTCCAGTGGGGTAAAATGAAGCGCCAGCGCAAGGAGGAACAAACCGAGGCCGATCCAGTCCCGATCCGAAAACCGGTCTTTTCCTGACCGCTTCCGAACGAACTCGAGGAGCCATCCCGTGGGGCAACCAAACTTGCAGTATGCCATCGGGAAAAACAGCGAAATCAAAAGCCCTACCACAGCTACAGACAAGGTCGCCACTCCAGCTGATTTGACAAGGTAGGCATCAAACGGCTCAATCCCCGCTAGATCAAAGTCGAGCTGCAAAAAAGAAACCGCGACGACGACCGCCAGAAGCATGACCGGAACGAGCCGCCCAATCCACTTACCATCCCCTGGCAGCGGCCGCTTCCATTTTGCGGGAACGAGTTTCATAAACCACCGCTGAAGATTCCCATGCGGGCAGATGAACTGACAATAGAGCGGCTGCGCGGTGAACCAAGGAATCAAAAAGGCGGCCAAAACGAAAATCACCAACCCTGGCGTTGCCGCCCATGGAATGCGACTCTCAGCCCAGCCCACGAGCAACGATTGAGCAATCAAATCGCCCATCCAAAAACCCAGCCCCAAAATCGTCGCAACCGAATAGAGGGGCCGCCATTTCTGAATAAACGTCTCCTTTTTAAAAGCAAAGGCAAGCCCTCCGACGAGGAACCCGCAGAGGAGCCAATCCCTCCATCCAAAATGCCACGGCTCTTCCGCCGCCCCTTCTGATCGCGTCATCGCAACACGATGATTCACACTGTAGGCAACCGCTTCACTCGTCCTTGTCGCACCCGAAACCGCGTAGATTTGGGCGTCATTGAGATTGGTAATTTCAGCAATGTCATCCCAGCTCCGCCCATTCCATGACTCCATGAAAAGAAACTCGAACTTCACATCTTCGACATGACTCGGCGTATCGTAGCTATGTCGAATCGCGATACCGACACCTTTGTCATCATCATCAAAAATCGCGAGAACATCAGTTGGACCGGAGTAGCCCACGATCTTGCGACAATGAGGCATCGTTCGAACCGCGTAGCCAATCTCCTGACGCGCTTGGTCAAGAACGATGAGCCCTTTTCGCTCGCCACTATCAACCTTCAGATGATGCGCCTCCGGCAGAAAAACACGCACCTCGGAGACCGTGATCGGCCAGCCTCCCTGAACACGAATCCGATCATGGTGACTGCGGATCAACCACGCAATCGCCACCAATATCGCCAAGCGGTAAAACGGAAGAAGCGCTGCCTTGATTTTCATCTCGAACAACGCTTTCCATCCGCTGCCTGAGGCAGGGTTTTAATGTATCGATCCGCTGAAAAACTAGATCGCAACCGGCTTTCCTGATTCAGCCGATTCGTAAACCGCATCGATGACCTGCATCAGTGCGAGTCCCTGCTCAGCGTTATTGAGCGGTTCCGCGGTGCCATTAATCGCATCAATAAAATTAGCCGCAGAATTGATCCGTCCCATGTCTTCGCATGCTTCCACTTCGATGGTGTGATCGACTGATTTCCCGTTCTCTTGAACATAAAGTTCGCATGTATCGATCGCGGTCGCGTCATCACCGTCAGATCCGAAAAGGCGCTCGACTTTTCCGCCCGCAGTCACGCCCTGAAAGACAACCGAAACTTCTTCGCGTTTCACCATCTCAGCCCAGGACATCTGGAAACTGAGCACCTGACCGGTCTCGAAAGTAACCAAGCCGTGAGCAGCTGACTCCACATCGGTAACACCACCCTCGCGGTCTGGAATTCCCCAGGGGCCTTTGAAGGCTTTGTTAGTAATGTGGTCGTTAAAAATGTTACCAACGACGTAAGCAGGCTTCGGATTCCCCATGAAATACATCGCAAGGTCAAGCATATGGAGCAAGTCGATAACGGGACCACCTCCGGAGAGTTCCTTGGTCGTAAACCAGCCACCGAAACCGGGAATACCGGTACGACGCGCCCACTTCGCTTGAGCAGAGTTAATCGTGCCGACCTTGCCTTCGTTGATTGCCTTCATCATCTCGCGTGACTCAGGTCTCGCGCGGTTATTGAAGTTAAACATCAGCATTTTCCCGGCCGCATCACGAGCCTCGATCATTTCCTTGACCTGGGGCGCGCTGATCGCAGGCGGCTTCTCACAAAAAACGTGTTTTCCCGCTTTCAGTGCTTGAATCGCCAAGGGCGCATGAAACTTATTAGGAACAATAATCGAAACCGCATCGATCTCCGAAGAAAGCATCTCAGCGACATCACCGTAGACATTCGAAATGTCCTGCCCCTCTGCGAAAGCAGTTGCAGCTTCTACGTTCACATCAGCCATCGCGACGACTTCCGCGCCCGCTTTCCTAAAACCATCGATATGGTAATTGGCCATTCCGCCAGCTCCGATAACTCCTACTTTAATTGCCATAATTCAAATATCCGAAATATTAATTCAATTTCTTAACTTCGAAAATTATTCTTTACCTTTTCCCTTGGAATCTGCTTTAGCTTTGCCTTTTCCAGGAGCCGAGGGAGCCGCCGGCGGCGTAGCAGTGACCACAGGTGGAGTGGTCACGACAGGTGCAACCGTCACCGCAGGTGCAACCGGCGCGCCCACTTTCATTCCGGCTTCAATAGCAAGCTTCGCCGTTTCACCAGTAATGTCGACAGAGGGATCATAGGCAAAAACCGGAGGAGTCACCTTCATGAGGACCACGAGAAGCCCCTTCGCCCTCGCCGCATCAAGAGCAATCGGCTCAAGTCTGATCCGAAACTCGTTAATGAGACGAACGCGCTCATTCGCAAGTTGTTGCTGCGCCTCAGTTTTAAGTCGATTAAACTCGGAATTGAGCTGCTGATTAGTAGCGAGGATCTGACGGCGCTGCTCTTCACTTGGGTTTTGTCCAGCCGCCTGCTCCACTCCTGCCATTTGATTTTGGAGATTGCTCTGCGTCTTCTGCAACTCAGCATTGAGAGAATCTTGCATAGAGAGAAGGTCGACACGGACCTTTTCCTCTACACCCAACTGACGAGCGACCTCATCGATATCCAATATAGCGACGCCGCCCGGGTCAGCGTTTGAGATGAGAGCGAAAGCGAAAGTTGCTACGGTTGCCAAAAATATTTTTTTCATAATCATAAATCTCCATTTTAGAGGAGTCGAAGATCGTAGACCAGATTCTCGCACAAAGTCCAGAATTTTTCAGGACCTTAAAGGAATCGCTGTACGTCGATTCGACGCATATTCAGCCGATCTGTCTCGTCCAATTTGCAAATAAAAGATCTCACTGCACCCGTCCTCCTCCGTAATCCAGAAATACTAATTCCATGAAAAACAACGCATCGACCTCCTGCCTCATCGTCGCGCCTTTTGATGAGGCGACGATCACACGGGGTATCTCCGATTGCCTCGAGCAACTCGGAACCAACCCCGATCTTGTCGTGGCGGCGGTCAGTTCTGACTACGGCGAGCACTTGTCCGATTTGATCGATCTACTTCGGATTTATGGACACGCCTCCCGGATTGTTGGCGGCTCCGCGAGGGGACTCTTCGGGGTAGGTAAAACTTCGGAGAATGCGAGCGGGCTTTCACTGATTTTCCTGTCGCTTCCGAGAACGCAAATTCGGGTCGATACAAAGGGCAGACAAGCCAAGGGGAAAGGGGAAGGAGCAGATCCTATGTCAGGGCATCTCATTTTCAGCAATCCCATTAAATCGATGAAAGATCCGGTGTCTATCGATTCGTACCTCAGAGGATTCAACACCACGAGAGAGGGCGAACCAATCGTCGGTGGCATCATATCGGGAGGCCCTGAAAACAAAGACCTCTTTCTTTTTACTGAGCACGGCAAAATCAAGGGATCCACCATCTCAATCGCATTGAATGGGGGGATTAAGTTTATTCCCGTGGTCAGCCAGTCCTGCAAGCCCATCGGAGATCCACTCGTCGTCACCGAGGTCCACGAAAATGAGATTATTTCAATCGGAAGACGAGAGGCATTCGCAGTCCTCGAAGAGGCATTCGAACAATTAGATTGGAGCGAGCGACTCCAGGCAGGCGGCAATATTTTTGCCGGAATCGCGGCAACTGAATCAGTTGATGATTTCGAAACGGGCCACTTTCTGATTCGTCCGATTATCGGCGCCGACCTCGCCGATGGCAGGCTCAAGCTATCGAGGCCTGCCCGTGCTGGCCAAACGATTCAGTTTCAGATGAAAGACCCCATCATCGCAGAACACGCTCTTCGAAACCACCTCGACGAAATTAAAGAGGCACATGGAGAGCCTTTCGCCGGACTCCTTTTCGGAGGAAGAAGCAGGGGCGCACAACTCTATGGGGAACCTGACCGGGACGCCGTCGCTTTTCTTGAAGCACTTGGGCAATTTCCGCTCGCTGGATTCTTTACCCATCAGGAAATCGGCCCAATCGGCGAAACCGCATTCTGCAACGAACACTCCCTCTGCGGAGCGCTCTTCTACGATAAAGAGGATTAAGTGAGAAGCAGCTAACCGCGCTCGGCACCTGCATCCGTCTTCATCCCGATCCGAGATACACCGAATACATTCGACGAAGCGGTTTGCGAAGACACTGGTGTATTAGAGACTTATTACCACCTACTCGAATTCGATCTAACAAAAACTTCTAGACAAGGATTGGCCTGTCTTCTATCTACACTCGTAAATTGTCCTCAAAATTACGTCGCTATGAGAGCTCTTAGACTTGTTCACCTATGCCACACCGTGGCCGCAGGCTTACTTTTGGTTGCTTGCAGCGAGCCTGTTTTAAACAGTAAGAGACAGGACGAAATTGAACAACGGCCAACCAAAGAGAGCGAGATCAAGAAAGTAAACTTGGCAATGATTCGCGCGGAAGTTATCGGAAACGTCTTTCGGTCATTGACCCTTTCGAACACGACATTCAGCGGAGTCACGATAACGGATATAAACGATCAGAAAATTCGCTTCACTCATTCCAGAGGATTTGCAAATATCGGCTGGGATCAGGTAGATCAGAAAGTAAAAGACCGATGGGGCTATGATTCAGATGCCTTCGCCAAAGCCCAATGGGAGCAGCAATTAACCGTTGCCGAGCGGGAAGCCTACCTCGACTCCCCTGAATACCTCCAATCGCAAAAAGAGGCGGAGCAAGCTCAAGAGATGCTAGCTTCAGCGAAGATAGAAAAGAAGAGAGTTACGATAGAGAAAAAGATAGCCAAACTCACAATCGAAAAGACCCAGGCGGAAGCAGCTCTCAGGATTCTGGGGGGGCACATGGGAACTCTGAAGGGCACATTTCACAGTGAAGACTCGAATGCGAGCCGTATTAAAGAGGCGAGAAATGACCCCGAATCTGACGTTAATACGATCGGAGGTGTCGTTACCTCAAAAGCAGATCGCAACCGGGCACAGAAAAAAATCGATGATAAGGTAAATTTGGCGGAGCGGGAATTGGAAAAATTAGATCTCGCAATCGAAGCCGAGAAACGCACTTTGAGAAAGCTACCAAGCCCGCAGTAATTAGCGAACTGCGGGCACAGAAGCTCTGCCCAGTTTCCCCACTGACGCGAGCTTCGACCACCCCGCCCCTCAGAGCCCCGCGATTGAGGCAGCAGAATAGAGAACTGAACGCGTCACTTGTTCTCCCGAAGCGCTGCCAGAGCTGTCTTCAACTGAAACGGAGTGAGGTCAGGAAAATGCTCCCGCAGACATGCCGTAATCCCCGTAATCTGAGGACAGGCAAAACTGGTTCCCGTAAACTGCTGCCATCCGCCATCTGGTGTCGGAGCGTCGACATAGACACCGCTTGCTTCAAGCTCAGTCACGTTCCCTGAATGAAATCGAAAGAGAGAGGGATCTTCGAAATAATCCATGTCCACGCCGATCACCGAAGCGAGACCTGCCGGGTAACCCACCTTGTTTCGCTTATTGTCTTTCGCCGCGATCCAAAGCATCCCTTTATAATAAGCTTCATCAGCAAGGCGCGCGAGTTGCTCGTAGCTCGTCTCCGTTCCGAGGCTGAGATTTAAGATATCCCACCCCTGCTCGACCGCGAACTTCAAGGCCGCAAGAAGCTTCTGCGAGGTCGCGCTGTGTGACTGTCCAATCACGCGGATGCTGTGCATCTCGGCATCCGGTGCGTGCTTATGAATAATGTAGGCACACGCTGTGCCGTGCTGAATCACATCCTCTCCTTTCTCAAGCGGAACGACATGAGCCATGCGCTGACGGCTCTCGACCACTTCGTAATTGGAAACCACCTTCCCCCCTAAAATGGGAAGCTCAGAGGCCACACCCGAGTCAAGAATACCGATCGAAACACCTTTACCCGTTCCCGAGGCAAGACATTCACGAAGCCGTTCCCGATTAATGACTTCGTCAAATCTCATCGTCAGTGGAAGGACCTACCGAGTATTCCCCCAGCAAATCAGCCATCTTCAGCAACATTTCTTTTTCACGCTCAGGAAGCCTTAGCGACTTCTCAACAATTAATGAGGGCACGCGATATTTACCGGCGAGAATCGCTTCGCCATCACGTTCCTGGGCTGCCTCAAGCTCGAACTCCGAACGGTGCTCAGAAATTTCAATTCCGGCGACTGCCGCACTAAACTCGACCTTCCGATAGAGCTTGATTGCCGTCGCGTAAAGCTCACCAAAGCACTGCCCCAACCTCAACTCTTCAATCGAAAAGGGAATCTGCTCAGCTCCCTTCTTCCTATTCACGAAAGTAGCCACGCCATAGACACGGTCATCATCCATTACCGGAACCGCGAGCAGAAACTCAGTTGTGTTGTTGGCAACTTTATCAACCCGGGACCGGCCGACACTTTCCGGGTTTACCTTGGCCATCGCCTGTCTTGAACTGAAAACGTAGCCACTTACCGAAGCACCCACCGGCACTGTTACATCCGAACCGTCTAGAGCCGGATTCACCGAAACTAAAAACTTTAATTCAGTCTGATCATCAGAAGGCACGAGGATGGAGCCTTCGGCAGCGCCAAGGGCATCGCAAGTCTCCCGCATCAACTGCCGCAGCATATCGGCGGCACCGGCGATCATCGAATCACCGTGCTCACGAATTCGCTGGAGTGCTGTCTCAAGGTCGGGCATAAAAATCTATTTAACCACACAAACGAATCGAGGGCACTCTGAAATTCAGGAAAGTGGAAGCGTCAAAAAACTGAAAAGTGGAACGCAATTCGTTCGACTACTCTCGAAGCCTTCATCTATCTACCAACCACCCAACTGATTTGACCAGGCTGACCATTCACGTTTTTCGTATTCCGCTGCCACTTCCCTGTCCTCTTTTTGAAAGTAGTCCCAAGCTTCTTCGAACTCGTGGACGAGCCCTCCATCGCAACCGACGAGGCTCTGAAACCACTTTGGATCCGTCAGTTCGTATTGTTTCACTGCTTCAGAAGGATTCGCGGAAAATTCGCTCCGAAACGAGGGATTCGCAATCCGCCCCATGAGAGCGCGCTGATAACTCCGAATCCCCGCGAACTCAGGCGCCAGAGGATCAGGATTCTGAATGCTCCCTCCATCAAAATCAGAATCGTCGACGGGAGGAGCTGTCTCGGGACGATGGGTGTAGAAGATTTCACGTGCCTTGCGGATGTCACCCATCACATTGTCAAAAGGCTTCATCTTGCTGTCGCGTTCCAGAATCACATTGCGAAGATTCGTGGCGCGCTTCACCGCTTCATCAAAGAGAGGCCAGACCTCATCCATGACCGGTTCGGAGTGACTGTCTTCCCAGCGCCCGTCGGGCCGCTGAAAACCACCTGCCAAATGCATCTGAGAAACCCGGTCCATCGGGATCTTGTCGAAGAACTCGATCGGATCATAATTGTGATTCTTTGCGTTGTTGAACACATTGGTCACATCAAGGAGAAGAGTGCAGTCGGTCTCTTCACAGATGCGCCTCAAAAAAGTGGCCTCGTCGAGCGAGCAGTGCGGAACCGGAAAAGAATAGGTCACATTTTCCAACGCAAAAGGCCGCCCAAGTTCGCGACGAATCGCGTAGTAATTCTGCTTCACCCACTGCACCGCCACTTCTTCAAAAGGAATTGCGAGAAACATCGTGAGATCATTTCCGTCGACGCTGTGAAAAGCGAGATGCTCGCTGAAGACATTCAAGTCATTGTCAGCCATAAATCGATTCGTCGCATCGAGATAGCTTTGCTTGAGCGTTCCCACGGTTCCAATCGAAAGGCTGAGTCCGTGAGCAACGCAGGGAAACTTTTCGAGGGCGTCTTTGAGAAGGCGCTCATCCGGGTCACTGTATGTCCGACGTTCCCGGACGATGTAGTCCTCCGTCGAAAGTTCGAGAAGATCAATCTCGCTGCGATGCTGCACCGCTTCATGATGTACATTAAAACGATAGGCAAGGCCAACTCCGTAGGGATTGGAATGGAGAGAATCACTCATTTGAATAATATAACGCGGATGGGTCGTCGAGCCAACAGGCTTAGGTCACTTTTCTAAAAAAGAGAAGTCCGGACTTCCCGCGTCGCTCTCGAATAAACGCTTTGGAAAGCCCGGACTATCTTCAGGTTGTTGCACCCGTTTCCCGGTGCTACGACCACTGCTTATCAGTGGTGACAGTGGTTGCGCCAGCAGTTGTGACGCCAGTGGTTGCAAAAGTGATTATGGCGCCAGCCCCACTGATGCGCTTCGACTTCTTCACCTTCCTGGGCACCTTCAGGTGGAGGCCCCTCATAGCCGGGACCGTATCCGCCGCCCTGGCCGGTGTGAATCTGAATCACGACTTGTCCAGCGGTTCCGGGAACCATCATCTCAGGTCCGGGACCCATCGGTCCCTGTGCCGGGCCAACGCCAACGTTGCCGAGTTTCTCTTTGATCTCCTCAGCCGGGATAAGCTTGCTCTCAAGCTCTTCGTCCGCAACTTCGTAGAATTTACCGTCATTACTTCTTAGTATAGCCATTGTATTATCCTTGGTTAGTTTTGTTTTGTTGTTTGGTTAGTTGTTGGCTCGTCAGGAAATCCTAGTCCAGAATAGAAAGGGTTTGTTGATAAGAGCCAGCAAAGTCTTAGGCCGCGTTCGCAGGCTTAGGGAGTTGAATAAGCGGTGACACGTCGTCATTGATTCCCAGCTCCTCCTCGAGATCGTCGAGGATAATCTGCATGGGAATTTGAACCGTTGAGCGGCACTGATGTGTCTCTGCTGAGTCAAAAGTCCCGTTCTCGTAATACTTGTTCGAAGGAGCACTTCCCCCGCAATAGTCGTAGAAGGAGCAGCTCTCCGCGCATTTCTTATTTCCAGCCTCAATGTCGGCGAGCACTTTCTGAAAAGACTCATTTAGCGTCGCGTCGAAAAGAGCGCCGTTGAGTAGATTGCCGAAGTTGAAAGAGCCATATCTCTCCGTCGGCTGCCCCAGCAACTCAGGTGAGAAAGAAGAGAAATTACCGAAGCAATCCACATTGATCATCCCGAAGGGATCGGACTCCATATTGTAATACTTCCCAGTCGGATCGGAGCACCATCCCGGCTCCATGATATTTCGTTCGGCAAGCTGGAACTCACGAACATTGAGGGGGAACCCGTCAGCTTTGTTACGAAGGTAGAACTGCCTCATGAACGCCTCGACGCGATCGATGCCGCCATTTTCATTAAGAGATGAAGATTCGTTAGCGCCCTCTACTTCCTCGATGTTAAAGCCAATTCCCGTGATGCCATGCTCACGATAGAAGTCATACATCTCATCAGGATGGTCCACCGAGACATCAGAAATGACGGAGACAACTCCAAAGGGAACCTTGTTTTTCTTTAGGCACTCCATTCCACGAATCGCTTTGTCAAAAGTGCCCTCACCCTTCCGCGTTTTGCGGTGGTGATCGTGAATATGCCTCGGGCCGTCGATACTCAGGCCAACCTCGACTTCGTGCTTATTAAGAAACTCGCACCATTTGTCGTTCACCAGTGTTCCGTTCGTTTGAACCGAATGAATGACATACTTGGAAGCATTGGGATAGCGGGCAATGATTTCAAAAGCTTTCTCATACCACTTGATAGGAACGGCGAGAGGCTCACCGGCGTGCCAGAGCAAACTAAAGGGGGCAACAACCAATCCGCTGTCCCAGACCTTATCCATGACCTGCTCTAGAACAGCGTGGTCCATGCGACGGGTGTCAGTGCGATTAGGAAGGTAGCAATAGTCACAGTTAATATTACAAAATGGACTCGGCTGAATAACGAGAAGTCCCATCGCCATTCGCTCAGAATTGTGTGGCGTGAGGTTCAGCTCAGCGATCGAGCTCATCGATCTCTGAGGTTTCGTAGGAGGAGCTTCAAGTGTCGTTGTCATGGTAAATGTGTGACGGGTGAATGATTCAAATATGAAATATTTCTGAAACTTTTTAGTTCGGCTGCTTAAACTTGCCCTGCATCCGAAGGCCGTCTCCGTTGCCTGATTTCTTACTGCGTGAAAGAACCAAATCGATGCGATATTTAAGAGGCTGCTGAGCACGAGTTCTGATGCGAACTTTGCGAATGCGATCGGTTAAAGTGGAGGTTTTCATGGGTAGAGATGTGTGAGATGAAGAGTGTTAAAGAGAGACAATCTGAGTGAAACGATTGAAACCTGAATTGGCTTGTTTTGAAAAACGAACCGTTTCAGGCTCATTAAACTGACGGTGTGATCGTCCGACTTATGCAAAAGCAATTCTGCTGTAGCCGCATTTTTTACTAATTCTCCCTATCCATGACGACTGAATCACCTATATCTGAAGACGACGAATCAAGATCGGGTGAGGCGGCGCCTCGCCCACAAAGCGACTTCGATCTCGATCCCCGCGAGATGCGCGGCTATTGCTTCAAGCTCATCAAAGAAATCACCGGCAAGCTGGGATGGAAATACAAACTGTGGATTCCCGCAGCGGTCCTTCTTTCAACGGTTCAGCTACTTCCCCAGCGATTTCTCCAGTATTTTACGGAAGGAATCCAGACCCTCGCTGAGACTCCCGCTGACGACTTCTTAAAAATATTAGTCCTCTTTGGACTCACCGTCGCAGTGTCCCAATGGATCGCCCTTGTCATTGACAGTATCCTCGGCGAGTGGCTCCGACTCACCGTAAGCATTGGCCTAAAAAAGGACGCCGTCGTAAGTCTCAACAGAACGCGAATTGATCAACTCGATTCAGCTCAACGAGGCGACTGGATGACCCGAATGACCGGAGACCTCTACAATGCGGAGGCATTTCTAACGCGTTCACTCCCCGATCAAATTACCAATATCACTATGTTAGTGGGCTCGGCCGCGCTCTTCTTTTACGCTAGTGGAGTCCTCGCCTTCATCCCGTTAGTTGCGGCGCTCTTTCTCGGCTGGATCAATATTGCCGTGCAGCGAAGAATGGCTCCAATTCTCGGACATGCCCGCATCATGGAAGGCGGTGTGTTCCAGTCAATGATCGAAAGCTTCGAAGGGCTTCGTACGATCCGTAGCTACGGGGGAGAGCAGTTCACCTTCAGGAGAATCGAGGAGCAACTCAAAGACCTCTTCGCCGCCGGCATGAAGATTACGAAGTCGATGGCTCTGCTCATGGGAGTGAACGAATTTGTCGGCCAGGTCATCGTGACAGGAGTCATCACGCTCGTTGCCTACCAAGTGCGCGGAGGCGATCTCACCGTCAAAGAAGCTCTCTACTATCCCTTCTACATTGGTCTCTTTCTCGGCGCGGCAAAATCGCTCGTCAGCTCTGCCTATGACTGGAACCGCTTCTTTATCGAGGGAGGCAGGCTCGCGTCGCTTCTCTATGATGACAGTAAAAAAGAGCGGGACCACGGGGAGCTTTTCGGCCCCCTTTCATCCGAGGTGAACGAAGTGCGATCAATGCGCGGCCACGGGATCCGCATTGCCTACGGCGATGCCCCGCCCGTGATTGAGGGTGGCGAAATCAACCTCAGTCGCGGGGAAATCCTAGCAGTGATGGGCCCATCGGGTTGCGGCAAATCAACGATCGTGGAATCGTTCTCCGGCCTTAGAGTTCCTGGAAAAGGAACTTTTGACGTAACCTTGAAAAACGGTAAGACGACTTCCTATCCGCAAGCACCCACCTTCCTTTCCGCCTTCGTCGAGCAGCAACCCTATCTCTTCGTAGGAACGATTCGGGAAAATATTGCGCTGGGGGCGGAAGCGATCAGCGACGAGGAAATCCATTCGGCGATCAACGAAGTTGGTCTTTCTCAAATGATCGCGACGAGAGGAGGCATTGACCATCTCCTGAGCGACCGTGGCCGAAATCTCAGCGTAGGACAGCAGTATCGCCTTGCCCTCTGCCGCGCACTCGTCTGCGGCCGTCCGTTCCTGCTCATGGACGAACCCTTTGCCGCGCTCGATCCTGAGTCGATCAAACTCGTCATTAAAGCGATGAAACAAGAGCGATCGAAGGGAACTGGCATCATCATTATCACCCACCTTCTCCCCCCCAATCTGGATGAAGATCGGGTTCTCTCGCTGGAAACGCACTGAAGTGATCCCGAACATCCGCCAACGATTGATCTGGTGATCACTCATGAAATACAGAGAATAAGACATTCCATGACTCCCTCTTCACTTTCCCACCACACACGTCGCCGTTTTCTCGCTGCCGCCGGAGGCACCGGAAGTCTCTTATTTTCCGGGATAACCTCACTTGAAGCGGCCAAGGGAGACCTCAGCGAAACAGACCACTTCTGGTATAAAATTGCTCCGGCGGACGGCCCCTACATCGACACCCAGCGAGGAAGTAAAGCCTTCGGATTTCGAGACGGTAAGATTTTCCTGTCCCTCGACAATGGCGCGACCTGGCGGCACGACAATGTATTCGCCGACGCTGAAAACATCATGTTCAGCTGCTTCCTCGAAAACGGAAATCTTGTTTTCGCGACGCTCAACAAAATCTTCCTGAGCAAAGACAATCTCTCAAGCTACGAGGAGATCATTGTCAAGGACCGCGACGGTAGCGAATACCGGCCCCACACGCCGATCTACCCGGATTTCCCCGGATCCTATTTTTACTCCCTCGACGGAATTCACACCCATCAAGTCGAAGGAAGTGAGATGATGATTTGGGGGAATTATTGCAACGTCAGAAAGGGCGCTGTGCCCGCAAATATTTTCTACTCAACCGATCAGGGCGAGACGATCAAGATCGCCTACTCCTTCGGGCAGAACTCGGCTTTTCAGCAAAAAGGTTCCGATCCCGCTGACTACCTCGGAGATCCCGACAATCCGCTCGTTTGCCGACACATCCATTCGGTGACCTACAACTCGGAGGAAAATGCCTTTTATGCCTGCACCGGCGACATCGATCGAAAGAACGGTCACGGCAAAGAGTGTCACTGGCTGCGCGGCACCTACGATAAGGCTGCTGATAAATGGGACTGGAAAGTGGTCGTTTCGTCCGATGCCAATTCGCGTTTCAAGTCGGGCGGACTGAATTTCGTCGCAAATGAAGTCTACTGGGTCGCCGACGCCAACGGCCCTAAAACGCTGCGGGAAACCTATGACCGTGGCGTTTTCAAGTGCGGTCGAGAGGACATTCCGAATAAGGCGAAACACACCCTGCTTTTCCCTGCCCGCTTTGAGATTGCGGTGATGACGATTGAAGATGATTTCATCGTCATCCCCGAATACGGCAATGCCAATCCCTGCGATTGCGGGATTCTATTCTCTCCCGATCTCGGAAAAACATGGGGGCAGTACGACCTCAAAGAATTCGGAGACCGCTCCGGGGTTCGAGTCAATCCAAGAAACTCCGACGGCTGGTTCCGCATCTGCCTGCGGGAAAAATGGATGAATCGAGCTGAGGTGCTTTTCATAAAACCAAAGCCAGCAAAAAAATGATTTCAAAACGGTTTGTGATCCTCCTTCTGACAGGCTTGTTGGGCTGGGCGTCAGGCGATCAAAAGCCGGTCACGCTTGAGGAGGTTCCTCATGAACTGCAGGAAATCTCCGCCGCGGAACCTCTCGCGAAAACCTTTTCAGCGAACAACGCCGCCACCTACCTCGATGAGGCATCGCTGACCTGGCAAAAGAAAAAGAAGTGCGCGACCTGCCACACAAACATGGCCTACATGATGGCACGCCCTGCCCTCGGTGAAGTATTGCCGGACTCCGGTGAAGTGCGCTCTTTTTTTGAAGACTACCGAAAGGTTCGCTGGAAGGAGAACGGGCCGACAGAAAAACAGGGATTCTGGCCTGTCGTGGTCGCAACAGGACTGACGTTCAACGATCTCCAAACCACTGGAAAGCTCAGCGAAGTCTCGCGGGAAGTTCTTAATTTCCTTTGGACGACCCAACGGGAAGACGGCGGCTGGCGGTGGCCCGACTGCGACTACGCACCAATGGAAATCGACGATCACTACGGGGCAACACTCGCTGCGCTGACGGTTGGGATCGCCCCGGACAACTACGCGAAATCGCCTGAGGCGAGGAAAGGAATCGCAAAGCTAATCATTTTTTTAAAGAACGATCCGCCCAAGTCCCTCCACCACCGCGCCATGCTCGCGTGGAGTTCGATCCGGATAGAAGGCATCGCTACCGAAACTGAAAGAGAGAAGGCACTCGAAGAACTACTCGCACTTCAACTACCCGATGGCGGCTGGTCCACCTCAGGCTTTCTCAGCGATTGGGACGGGCTTGTCAATGACAGTGAACGACCGCTCGACACCGAAACCAGCGACGGCTATGGGACCGGATTCGTAATCGTGATCGCCCGCGAACTGGGCGTCCCGGCTCATGACCCCCGGATTCAAAAAGGAATCGCCTGGATTCAATCGAATCAACGGGAAAGTGGAAAATGGTTCACCCCCTCCCCGGTCGTCTCCGCCGGCAATCTGATTTCCAACATCGGAAGCGCCTATGTTATTCTCGCGCTGCAGGCGTGCGGCAAACTACCGGGTTCACCGCTCGGCAAATAGAAGCGGTCACTCCCTCCCGAGATGACCGCTCATCGCATTTTGCTGACGGGCAATATCATTCAGCGTGAGGACGCCGAGAAGACGCGTTGAATCAGTAGGACTCACAACCGGAAGCTGCCGAATGTCCTCTTTTACCATCTGCATCGCAGCGTCGCGGATCACCGTGTCCGGAGTGATCTTCTGAACCTTCTGATCGGCAATCATTTCACCGATCGTGAGATCGTCGCTACTGCCCTCAAGCTCTTCGAGTTCGTGTTGCATCACCATCCCCCGGAAACCTCTCCGCGATTCCGAATCGCCATCGACAACCGGGTAACTTCTTCTCATTTGGGACAAATCAGCACGAAGACGAGCGAGCGCGACCGCCGGCGTCTCTGAGGCGGAAACCGAAATGAGATCGTAATGCATGATCGTGCTGACAGGGAGATGGCGATAATCCTTCGCGCCTTGATAAGTCGGCATTTTGCGGAGCGTGACCCGGTCCTGAATTAGAATCGAATCGTATATCGGAACTTTCCGCAACCATCCCGAAACGGTGTAGGCCAGAATATTCCCGACCATGAGAGGCAAAATCAGCGAATAATTCCCTGTCATTTCAAAGATGATAAACAGAGAAGTGAAGGGGCAGCGGATAATTGCGGCGAACATCGCGCCCATCCCCAGGAGAACGCAGGCCCCCACCATTCGGCTACCGTCTTGGTAAGGATTGAGCCCGGTCCAATCGCAGAACTGCACAATAAAAAACCCCCACAGTGCGCCTAACATACCTCCAAAATATAGAGTAGGAGAAAAGAGACCTCCGCTCCCTTTCGTGCCATAACAAACCACTACCGCGATGATCTTTGCGATCAGGAGAACAATGATTGCTCCGACGACGAGCTTGGATTCAAAGGCAAGTTCGAGGCTCTCGTATCCGATACTAAAGACACTGTTCTGAGGATCGCCAAAGAGCCCCGTCGCAAAAAAAGCGCCGGTGCCGATCACCCCCAGAAGGAGACCGCCGAGAGCGGGTTTTAAAATCTCAGGCACCTTGAGCGACTCGGCGCACCATCGGCGAAAGCCGAGAAGCGAGCCAACAAAGAAATGACCAATCACAGCTGCCGACAAACCCAGCGGGATCGCAACAAGCATCCACCAATGCACCCCATGCTGCTCGCCGAGCCGGGCCTGTAAAATGGGATCTTCTCCGATAAGGAGACGGGCGACCGCTTCGGAAACAACCACCGCGATCACAATTCCGCTGAGAGCTTTACTGCTGAAGTCATCCAGAATCTCTTCGAAGACGAAGAGGATCGCCGATATAGGGGCATTGAAAGCAGCCGCGATTCCCGCCGCAACACCGACCGGCACCATTGCCTGAACGCGGAATTTGGCCAACCCGAAAGAACGTCCCATCGACGAGGCAATCGCAGCGCACATGTGGACCGTCGGCCCCTCCCGCCCGAGGCTGTTTCCGCCTCCGACATAAACCGATGTCAGGAGAAACCTCCAAACCGCTGTCTTGAAGGGGATCTCGCCGAACTCATTGTAAAATGCGGCTTTCGTCTGGGGAATGGTGCGGACCGGGACATAGGTAACACATTGACCGGGGACGTTGGTAACACTTTTTGCGAATATAGTTCGGTTAGGATTCGGCGCAAGCTCTCATCTCGTGACGCTCGGCGTAGGCCGTAGGCCGAAG